>Ga0208396_100003_pt1 | contig 696697 bp, 654 predicted proteins | sample LakWasMet64_LOW9_2_FD_183896 | JGI IMG/M metagenome (GOLD analysis project Ga0208396, IMG submission 183896) | Freshwater sediment methanotrophic microbial communities from Lake Washington under simulated oxygen tension - Sediment Metagenome... | ecosystem: Environmental > Aquatic > Freshwater... | reverse complement strand
ACATATGTTGATGACCCCGGTCAAAGATGCATTTAGACGACATACAATGGCGTGCAATATGAGCCACACACACCGTGAATTTACGTTAAATTTATCACGTAATTCATTAAAGAATCAAGCTTTTATACAAAAAGCTATGGTTTTGAGTTTTTTTTGAATTTTTGAATGTGAAGATTAAAGAGTTTTTATGGCGATTTTAGATATCCTTAACTATCCTGACCCACGCTTGCATACGGTGGCTAAGCCAGTCAAAGAGGTGAATGCAACGATTCGCCGCTTGATTGATGATATGGCGGAGACCATGTACGCAGCGCCAGGTATAGGCTTGGCGGCAACGCAAGTTAATCAGCATGTGCAGCTGCTGCTTGTTGATACCAGTGAGACCAAAGATCAGCTGCAAGTTTTTATTAATCCCAAAATACTGGAGCGTGATGGCGAGCAGATCTATGAAGAGGGCTGTTTGTCGGTGCCTGGCGTCTATGAGAGTGTGACGCGTGCAGAAAAGATTTTGGTAGAGGCTTTGGATAAAGACGGTAACCGCTTCACTTTGGAAGCGCATGGCTTGTTAAGCGTGTGTATCCAGCATGAAATGGATCATTTGCTGGGTAAGGTGTTTGTTGAATATCTATCACCACTTAAGCGTAATCGAATTAAAAACAAAATGCTCAAGCAACATCGTGGCAAATAGTCTGATTAGAGGTTAATGCGTTGAAAATTATATTTGCGGGGACTCCCGACTTTGCGGTGCCGGCGTTGGCGGCCTTGATTAATGCAGGCCATGAAGTTGTGATGGTGCTGACGCAGCCTGATCGTCCAGCCGGGCGCGGCATGAAGCTAAAAGCTAGCCCAGTGAAAGTGTTAGCAGAGCAGCATGATTTATTTGTGTTTCAGCCCGAAACCTTAAAGGATGTTGCTGTGCAGGCTAGGATTGCAGAAGCTGATGCTGATGTCATGATAGTGGCTGCTTATGGCTTGATTATCCCCACCGTTGTTTTGCAGATGCCGAAACACGGCTGTTATAACATCCATGCTTCATTATTGCCACGCTGGCGCGGTGCTGCGCCGATTCATCGCTCCCTCTTGGCCGGCGATTTAGAGACCGGTGTCACTATCATGGAGGTGGTGCCAGCATTAGATGCAGGTGCCATGGTGAGCAAAGGCGTGGTGCCCATTACGGAAACTGACACCACGCAAGGTTTGCATGATGCGTTGGCCGCGATTGGAGCCGATTTAATGGTAGACGCGATGCAGACGTTAGCCCAAACGGGTCAACTGTCCAGCACGCCGCAAGATGAGTCGTTTGTTACCTATGCTCACAAGTTAGAAAAAGCCGAGGCCTTGATTGACTGGCGCAAAAGTGCGGTGGAAGTATCAAGGCAAGTGCGTGCATTTAATCCTTTTCCAGTTGCGCAAAGTTTTTTGCGTGGAGAGGTTAGCCGTATTTGGATGGCAACAACCGTTGTGGAAGTGACTGATGTAGACGCCTTACGCAATGCTGTGCCTGGAGAGGTGTTGAGTACTGATGATGGGATTCTAGTGGCGTGCGGTGAAGGTGTGCTACGCATTACTGAGCTACAGGCGCCGGGAGGTAAGCGCTTGAGTGCTCAAGTGTTTATACAAGGGCATGCGTTAAAAGCAGGAGACCGATTTACCAGTAGTTTAGAAGGTTGAATTTTGGGAGGGGCGTCACCATTTTTGCAATATCAACGCATAAAATGAGGATGAAAACATGCTAGGAAATTGGTTAAAAACAGCGGTTTTAATGGCAGCTATTGTTGCCCTGTTCGGTATGGTTGGTGCGGCGTTAGGCGGTGCTGGCGGGATGATGGTTGCGCTGTTGCTTGCAGGCGCCATGAATATCTACGCATACTGGTTTTCTGATAAGGCGGTACTTAAAATGTATGGCGCGCAGGAAGTGACAGCGGACAACCTCCAGTTCCGTAGTTATTACCAAATGGTGCGGCAGTTGGCAGAAAGTGCGCAACTGCCTATGCCTAAAGTGTATGTGATTGATGAACCACAACCCAATGCTTTTGCGACCGGCCGCAACCCTGAGCACGCCGCTGTTGCCGCTACAGTGGGCATTATGCAGATTTTGGACGAGAGGGAGTTGCGTGGAGTAATGGCGCATGAACTCGCGCATGTGAAAAATAGAGACACCTTAACTTCAACGATTTCTGCAACTGTTGCGGGTGCCATTGCCTCTATTGCTCAATTCGGTATGATGTTTGGCGGTGGTCGTAACGATCAGGGTGAGCGTAATATGAACCCTATTGTTGGCTTGTTGGTCATGCTGCTCGCACCGTTGGCGGCGTCATTGATCCAGATGGCGATTTCACGTGCGCGCGAATTTGAGGCGGATAAGGCCGGCGCTGAAATTAGTAGAGATCCACGAGCCTTGGCTAGTGCTCTGCAAAAAATTCACCATTATGCACATCAGGTGACTAATCAAACTGCAGAGGCGCATCCAGAAACCGCGCAGATGATGATTATCAATCCACTGTCAGGTGTTTCATTTGATCGTTTGTTTAGCACTCACCCCAGTACTGAAGAGCGTGTGTCGCGTTTAATGGCAATGGTTGGCAGTTACTAGCAGCTAGTCTTAGCTTAATTGGACTTGTCTTGCTATGTGGTTTATCGCCACAGTCAAGTGCGCTAAGCTGGCTACAGTATCAGCTACCATGTAGCGAGCACTGAATGACGGTGATGTTCATCGGTTAACGGGGAGTAAAACCTACTCTCCCCGTCTACAAACCTTAGTCCCGACCTTTGCCATGGCCGTTACCATGGTTGCCTTTGTCACCACCGTGTCCGCGACCTTGATTGCCACGATCATGATCTCCCTTGCCACCACGATCATCTCTGCCACGGTCATCCCAGCCGCCTCTTCCGCGATTGTCATCATAGTCGTTGTGCTCGTAGTAGTCGCCACGATGGCGTGCGCGGTACTGAGGGGCAAAGTCGTCGCGATACCAGCGGTCCTGTACAAAGTAAACTTGGCGACCGCAGGCGTTGTAGCGGCCACAATAACGGCGCCAGTTTTTATAATGACCTGGTGGTACGCGTAGATACATCGGTTCATATACGTCCACATGACGATGCACAATGATGGGTTCTCTGTAAATTACCCGAGGCTGCGGATATGGGTAGTCGCCAATATCAATTTGACCATAAAACCCAGGTTGCCCCACGCTGATAGATACGCCAACGTCCGCTGCAAATGCAGTGTTAGCGGATGCAAGTAGAAAGCCAGTAATCAGGAATCGTTTTAATATATTTGTTTTGTTCATGGATGTCTCCTTGTGGATCGAAATCATATAACGCATGAGCATCGCTATGCGATGACAACATAATTCATAGCTTAACCCTAATCTGGCGGATATCAAGTAAAATCAGTGTTTTAGCAATTTATGAATAGAAACTAATTTTGTATATTTCCCAACAAATCGCGGCAGATGCGGTGCACCAAGTATTTGCAGGCCGTAACCTGACAACTGCATTACCTGCTGCCCTGTCTATCTTTCCTAATGCAACGCCGCAACAAAAAGGTGCTGCGGCTGATTTAAGTTACGGCACCCTACGTTTTTATGGCGAAATCGATGCATATTTGAGAGCGCTACTTGAAAAGCCGTTAGCGGACGAGCGGATTCATGCCTTATTGCTGGTGGCAATTTATCAGTTAAAGCACGATAAAGCGGATGCCTTTACCGTGGTGAACCAGGCTGTGCATGCGGTTAGCCAACTAAGGCGGCCTGCAGTCAAGGCTTGGGCCAAGGGGCTGGTGAATGCTATCTTGCGTAACTTTTTGCGCCAACAAGAGCAATTGACGCTAAAGTTAAAAGCGAATGAGGTTGCCACTTACTCCTACCCGCAATGGTGGGTGAATAAATTGAGATTGCAATACCCTAATAACTGGCAAGAGATGCTAGCTGTGGGTAATCAGCATCCGCCTATGTGTCTGCGTGTGAATCCGCAAAAAATTAGTACCGCAGACTATGTGCAATTGTTAGCTCGCAGTGAAATTGATGCGACGCAGGTTGGGGCACAGGCGGTGATTTTGACCAAACCAATAGCAGTTGAGAAAATTCCAGGTTTTACTGACGGTGTGGTGTCTGTGCAAGACTACGGTGCACAATTGGCTGCGCATTTGATTGATGCCCAGGCCGGCATGCGTGTGCTGGATGCTTGCTGTGCACCAGGCGGTAAAACCGGACATATCTTAGAGTTGGCTAATGTAGAGATGACTGCTTTAGATAGTGATGCTATACGCCTAGAGCGAGTACAGGGCAATTTGGCACGCCTTAATTTAAAAGCACATTTAATAGCAGGCGATGCCGCAGCCTCCGATTGGCATGACGCTAAGCCATTTGATAGAATTCTTGCTGATGTGCCGTGTACTGCTTCTGGCATTGTGCGGCGTCATGTGGATATTAAGTGGTTGCGGCGAGAGGCTGATATTGCATCATTTGTGGCTCAGCAATCGAAAATTTTACCAAGTTTATGGCAGATGCTAGCGAAGGGTGGTAAATTGCTTTACGTGACTTGTTCTGTTTTTAAAGAAGAAAATCAAGCGCAGATTGATCAGTTTTTGCATAAAAACGCAGATGCGCAGCAACTGCCAGTTGAGTCGGCGCTCGCACAATACAATGTTGCTCATATGCATGGTCAGCTTATTCCCTCTAACTCTCATGATGGTTTCTTTTATGCACTGCTGCAAAAAAATTAAGTACATTTTTTGCATCATTGCGTTGGTGTTGTTTTCAAGCTCTGTCTTTGCAGAGGGTAGTAGTTTGCGCCTGCGAAGCGCAAACTTAACGGCTTATGATGATGACTATCTGCTTAACGCTGATGCGGAAATCAACTTTGGGACTGAGATTGAAAAGGCCATTCTAAAAGGCTTTACGTTTAGCTTCTTGATAGAGTTTCAACTGCTTTCACCTAAAAAATACTGGTTTGATGATGAAGTTGTCACCACAGTGCAGCAAGTTAATTTAAGTTATCACGCGTTGACACGCCAATATATTGTCACGCGTAATGATCAGCAGCGCGCGTATGCCAGCTTGGATGAAGCGGTTGAAGATTTATCTATTATCCAAGACATGAAAGTATTTCAAGAGGCTGATGTTGATAAGAGCGAGCGATATCGAGCTGTGTTGTTAATGCGGTTAGATCAGAAAAAGTTACCTAAAGCGTTACGAATAGAGGGCATGACCTCGAACGAATGGAAAATCAGCTCACAACGCTTTGAATGGACCCCTAATTTATTCAAATGAAATACATAGTCTTTACCAGTGCTTTACTAGGCGGCTTGCTACTGTACTTGCTATCTAATGCAAGTGCTAATACTGCTGCGTCTGGAGAGTACTATACATTATTAGTAGGGTTAAACATTGCGTTGGCTGTATTGCTGGTGGTGTTGATTGCCGTACAGCTGTTTAGCCTCTACCGTAATATCCGGCAGCGTGTGATGGGAAGCCGTTTTACGCTGCGTTTGCTGGGGTCGTTTGCGCTGATGGCAATTATTCCGGGCATGATTGTGTATCTGGTATCAGTGAACTTTCTCACACGATCGATAGAGTCATGGTTTAACGTCAAAGTAGAATCTGCATTGGAAGGCGGGTTGAACCTTGGGCAAACCGCACTTGAAATTATGCTGGCCGATGTGAAAGAAAAAGGCGAAAGCATGGCGACTAGTTTGGCGTTTCAGCCTGCTAATACGCACTTTTCTACGCTGAATGATTTACGTGAGAAGAGTGGGGTTCAGGATGCCACACTGTTTACACCACAAGGTGGCATTTTGGCTGTGTCCAGCGCAGATGCGAGTAGCTTTTTGCCGGATTTGCCTAGTGTGGCGCAACTCAGACAAGCGCGGCAGCGTATCTATGGCAACATAGAGCCGATTGGCGACAAAGGTTTATATCTGCGCGTGCTGGTTCCTGTGAGCGTGCAGGATATCTCGGGTGAGATGCGCATATTGCAGTTATTGCAGCCTGTCCCTAAGTCGCTAGCCACAACAGCAGAGGCGGTGCAGGATGTGTATCAAGATTATCAGCAGCTATCGTATAGCCGCACTGCATTAAGAGAGGTGTTTGCGCTGACGTTGACGTTAGTCATGATGCTGGCGATGTTTACCGCGGTGGCGATTGCGTTTGTGTTGAGCCGCCGCTTATCTGCGCCACTTACCGTGCTGGCAGAGGGCACTAAGGCGATTGCTAGCGGTGATTACAGCACGATGCTGCCAGCACATGGTAAAGACGAGCTGGGCGTGCTGGTGCAGTCTTTTAATAGTATGACGCAGCAATTAGGGGATGCGACCAAAGCTGCTGACAGAAACCGTGCGCGTGTTGAGGCGGCGCGTGGTTATTTGGAAACGATACTGGCGCATTTGTCGTCAGGCGTGTTGGCGCTCAACGAGCGTAGCGAGCTGCGCACCTTTAATGAGGCAACGGTGAATATTCTTGGTATTTCCCTTGAGTCTTATGTTGGATTTACTCCAGAGAAAATCATAGAAAAGCAGCCGAATCTGGCAAGCTTTTTTCAGACTATCGCGCTGAGTGTTCAGCAAGACAGTGTGCAAAAAGAAGAGGTGCAGGCGCAGGTGGAGTTGGCGACTGCGCAGGGCAAGAAAATTATCACCTTGCGTGGCACACGCCTGCCGGATGGCGGGTATGTGGCGGTGTTCGATGACGCGACCGCTATGGTACAGGCGCAACGTGACGCAGCATGGGGTGAAGTAGCAAGGCGTTTAGCACATGAGATTAAAAACCCGCTGACACCGATTCAATTGTCTGCGGAGCGTATGGCGCACAAGCTACATAGTAAGTTAGTAGCAGCGGATGCTGAGATTTTGCAGCGCTCTACCGAAACCATTGTGAACCAAGTGGACGCATTGAAAAAAATGGTGAATGAGTTTAGTGAGTATGCGCGCTCACCGACGCCACATTTAGAAAGTTTAGACCTGAATGCATTAATCCGCGAGATTGTTTCTTTTTATGATGCACCTAAAGTCAGTATCCAGTTGGCCCTTACCGAACAAGCTTGTTTGATTAAAGGGGATAGCACGATGTTGCGTCAGGTGTTGCATAACTTGCTGCAAAATGCGCAGGATGCTTTAGCGTCTGCCTTGACGCCGTTGATTCAGATTACAACAGCTGTTTACGACAATATGCTGGTGCTAACTGTGCAGGATAATGGTGGTGGCTTTCCTGCGGAGATGATGCTGCATGTGTTTGAGCCTTATATGACCACCAAGCAGCATGGTACAGGCCTAGGCTTGGCTATTGTTAAAAAGATTATTGAGGAACATAAAGGCAATATTAAAGTTGAAAATGTATTAACCAATAAGGCGAATGGCTCGGGTGCTATTATTACGATTAGCATCCCGCTATTCATCAGCTAATTAACAGACAATTGATTGATCAAACCGTATGGCATCAAAAAATATATTAGTGATTGACGATGAAATAGGCATACGCGAACTATTGCGTGATATTTTGCAAGATGAGGGTTATCAAGTGCAGTTGGCAGAAAATGCAGCTGCTGCACGTGCCATGCGTCTGCATGAGCGTCCGGATGTTGTCTTGCTGGATATTTGGATGCCGGATTGTGATGGCATCACTCTGCTGAAAGAATGGGCTAATGGTGGCTTGCTAACCATGCCTGTCGTCATGATGTCTGGTCATGGCACCATTGACACTGCGGTAGAGGCTACACGTATTGGCGCTTTTGACTTTTTAGAAAAACCGATTGCACTGCAAAAGTTACTCAAAACAGTGGCTACGGCATTAAAGCATAGTGAGCAGTTGCCAAAGTCTGAAATGAATTTGATTAGCTTAGGCAAGAGCTCTATCGTAGTGGCGCTAAAAGAGCGCTTAGATAAAATCGCCATGAGCTCCAGTGTGGCACCTAGTCCGGTGTTGTTGATTGGGCCTGTGGGCTGCGGCGCAGAGCACTGCGCGCGTTTCCTGCACAGCGCCGGCACGCCTTGGTTGGTATTAACAGAATTCAGTCAGCTGGTGAATGCGCCATTAGAAATTTTGGAGCAAGCGAATGATGGCGTGGTGTACGTGCCGGAAATTGCAGAGCTCAATAAAACCGAACAAAAAGGCCTGTTGCTGTTAATCACCAAAGCCGAAAAATATAACGTACGTGTGATTTGCGGCACCAGCCATAATTTACAAAAGCTGCAGGCTGAAGGACTATTTGACCATAACCTGCTGCAAATACTTTCCGCGGTTTCGTTAAGGGTTCCTGCGTTAGAGGAACATAAAGAAGACATCCCCGATTTGGTGTTGACGATTGCAAACCTGCAGTTTGAAATTGCCAATTTGCCTTATCGTGAAATTGACATCGCAGCGCTCAATGCCTTGCGCAATGCCAGTTGGCCCGGCGATATTGCACAACTGGACGCCGTGGTGCGTAACCTGATTCAAACCAGCTTGGGTGATAAGATCACTTTAGACGACGTGAATCGGGTGATGCATCAGTTTGAGGGGCAAGTACAATCGGAATTGAAGGTGATTGTGGATGCGGCAGTAATCCGAGCCATACCATCAGGACTAGAATCTGAAGTTAATCTCAACCAGCCTTTACGCGAGGCACGGGATGAGTTTGAGCGGCGCTACTTCAATCACCACATTAAGTTAGTGGCGGGCAATATGAATAAACTGGCTGAGATTTCAGGCCTGGAGCGCACGCATTTATATCGCAAGCTTAAGCAGTTAGACGTCAAGATTAAAGGTTAATCCCACTTTATCATTTGATAATTTTGGTAATGCTGAGCCAGCGCTCCCAGCTTGGCTCGTGATTAGATTAGCAGCATGGTGCTCGGCCCATGCTCCCAATAGAGATAGCAAAGAATGTCAAAAGAGAACTTACTGCATATCCGCCAGCTAGTTGCGCAGCAAGCTGCCCGTATGATGGCGGAGGATGGTATTTCAGATTACGCTTACGCTAAAAAGAAAGCTGGGCGGCAACTAGGTGCATTGGAGAATAGTAGCTTGCCATCCAACGCTGAGATTGAAGAGGAGCTCAAGCGTTACAATGCATTATTTTTAAGTGAAGAACAGCCTGAGAATTTACGTGAGTTACGTAAAAATGCACTGTATACCATGCAGCTGTTAGAGAAGTTTAACCCACATTTAACAGGCGCGGTGCTCGATGGCACCGCCGGCTTGCTGTCAGAAACGCACATACATTTGTTTGCAGATAGCATTAAAGAAGTTGAGATGTTTTTGCTCAACGCCCAGATTCCGTTTGATGTGAATGAAAAGTCTTATCGCATCATGAATGATGGCAAGCGCGATAAAAAGGGTGATGGTCGCAAAACTGTGCCCGTATTTACATTGGAAACAGAGACCGGCTTAATTAAGTTGAGCGTGTTTGAAGTGGACGATATTCGTGTGCCTACCAAGCGTGCAACTGATGGCAGTAACGCAGATCGAGTCAATATTGAGGGCTTAAGGTCTTTGCTGACCTTAAGCTAACCGATTTTATAAACTTGTGTCGTGTTGATTCAAATGCTTATGAGTTAGGTTCTTGCAGCCAGCGCGCCACATCCATGGCAAAGTAAGTCAAAATGCCGTCAGCGCCAGCACGCTTAAATGCAAGCAGGCTTTCTAGCACGCATGATTTCTCATCCAACCAGCCGTTTTGAGCCGCGGCTTTTAGCATGGCATATTCACCGCTCACTTGGTATGCAAAAGTCGGCACGCCGAATTCATCTTTAACGCGGCGTACTATATCTAAATAAGGCATGCCAGGTTTTACCATCACCATGTCGGCACCTTCGGAAATATCCAGTGCGACCTCTTGCATGGCTTCATCACTATTGGCAGGGTCCATTTGGTATGTATATTTGTTGCCTTTGCCTAAGTTGGCAGCAGAGCCTACTGCATCGCGGAACGGCCCGTAAAATGCAGAAGCATACTTAGCCGAGTAAGCCAGAATTTTGGTGTGTATATTTTGCGTGCTTTCCAGTGCTTCGCGAATCTGCCCTACACGTCCATCCATCATGTCGCTCGGCGCCACAACGTCGGCACCGGCATTGGCATGGGAGATGGCCTGCTTGACCAATACTTCGATAGTTTCGTCATTGAGTACGTACCCTGATGCATCAATCAAGCCGTCCTGTCCGTGTGTCGTATATGGGTCTAAAGCCACATCCGTAATTACGCCCAGTTCTGGATAGTTGGCCTTTAGCGCCTCAACCGTACGTTGCACTAGGCCTTCTGGGTTATAGGCTTCGGCAGCGTCCAAGCTTTTAAATTGAGTATCAACGACTGGGAATAAAGCGATGGCTGGAATCCCTAATGCAACACATTCGCCAGCCGTTTTAAGTAATACGTCAATGCTTTGGCGCTTAACACCAGGCATGGATGCTACTTCTTCAATACGGTTTTCGCCATCCAGCACGAATACTGGATAAATGAGGTCATTGCTGGTGAGCACATTTTCCCGCATTAGGCGGCGGGAAAATGCATCTTTGCGCATGCGGCGCGGACGAGAGTACGGATAGCTCATGATTAAACCTCAATAAAAATAGTGACGCAGCAGCGCCCGCTCATATAGTTGCGTGGCGTGGACTGCAAGCGTTAAGCGAACACTTTTGCTAATTCAACACCAGGCTCAGGCTGGCGCATAAACGCTTCTCCAACCAAGAATGTATGTACATGGTTTTGACGCATCAGTGCAACGTCGGCTTGGGTAAAAATGCCAGACTCTGTGACCACGACTTTATGTTCGGGGATGCGCGCCAGCAAGCCTAATGTGGTATCCAGTGTTACCTCAAAGGTACGTAAGTTACGGTTGTTAATGCCGAGTAGCTGGGTGTCGAGCTGCAAGGCTAAGTCTAGCTCTTCGCCGTTATGCACCTCAACTAACACCGCCATGCCTAAACTATGTGCAATGGTTTCCAGTTCGCGCATTTTGGCTAAATCAATCGCTGCTGCAATCAGTAGAATACAATCCGCACCCATGGCACGTGCTTCATAGACTTGGTAAGGGTCTATCATAAAGTCTTTGCGTAATACCGGTAAGTTACATGCTGCGCGGGCTTGTTTCAGATACTCTGGTGACCCTTGAAAATACTCGACATCGGTCAGTACAGATAAGCAAGCGGCGCCGCCTTGTTCGTAGCTGGTAGCGATGGCTGCAGGCTGAAAGTCTGCACGAATCACACCTTTAGATGGGCTGGCCTTCTTGATTTCTGCAATGACCGCAGCTTGGTTGTTGGCGATTTTGGCACGGATGCTGCCTACAAAGTCTCTCGTTGCCTCCGCTGACGCAGCCTCTTGCTGCACCACTGCCAGTGGTTTGGCAGCTTTAGCCGCAGCAACCTCTTGCGTTTTTGTGGCGATAATTTTATTCAGAATGTCAGACATATTGTTTTCGCTATTACATTAATCAATCAATTGGCACAGAAGTAGTGCGATTACTGGTATTTCTCGTTCTTGTGCATTATCCAGCCGCCTGGATGGTTGCCTTTAGGGCTATGGTGCGTCCAATGGATAACCCCGCCTTTTGGATTATATACATACTCACCGCTAAACGAAATTGTATCGCCTGCTTGCACGGGAACTCTAGGGGCAAGGTCTATATTATGCGCAAACAACAATGTTTGCTGCGGGTTGATTTTCACCAGAAATTTTTGGTGTCTAGCCCCTTTGTTGTCATCGGCCAGTAGTTTGACGATAACGCCAGCGCCTGAGGTCTGCACATTGCTCTGTTTGGCAGAAAATGCCTGCTCAACACTGTGGTTACTGGCGGTAGCCTGCTCTGCTAGCTGAGCAGACTGGTTGCCATTGGCACTGGGTTGGTTACATGCACATAAAGCAAAGGTTAGAGCGAGTGCATAGCACAGGTGTTTGATAACATGCTTCATGCGTTGGTGGTTGTGATAAGCGCTTGCAGTTTTTGCATGGCTTTGCCGCTATCTAGCATGTCTGCCGCAGTGTGGATGCCATCTGCGAGCGTGTGCGCGATACCAGAAACATAAATTGCCGCGCCGGCATTAAGCAACACGATGTCGCGTGCCGGGCCGGTTTTTCCAGAGAGTAAATCGAGAATCATGTCTTTAGATTCTTGCGCATCGCTGACTTTAATGCTGTTTAAGTTGTGCAGTTTTAGACCAAACTGAGCAGGGTTTACCGTGTACTCATGTACTTCGCCATGCTTAAGTTCTGCAATGTAGCTGTCGCCGGTAAATGAAATTTCATCCATGCCATCGGCACCACACACCACCATCACATGTTCGCTACCTAGCTGTTTTAACACCCGCGCTAATTTACCAGTCAGGTCTGGTGAAAATACGCCCATGACCTGACGCTTGGCGTTGGCTGGGTTGGTCAGCGGACCGAGTAAGTTAAATAGCGTGCGAATGCCAAGCTCGCGCCGTACCGGTGCCGCGTGTTTCATTGCGCTATGGTGATTAGGTGCAAACATAAAGCCCAAGCCAACTTGGTTCACTGAGTTGGCTACTTGCTCAGGGTTTAAGTTAACGTTAACGCCCAATGCTTCTAGTACGTCGGCACTGCCGCAGGTGGAGGATACAGAACGGCCGCCATGTTTGGCTACTTTTGCACCAGCTGCGGCGGCAATAAAAGCGCTCACCGTAGAGATGTTGAAAGTCTGTATGCCATCACCGCCCGTGCCGCAGGTATCTACTAAATGGTGCGCATCCTGAATCTCTACTTTAGTTGAAAGTGAGCGCATCACGCTGGCGGCTGCGGCAATCTCATCTACAGTTTCACCTTTGATGCGCAGTGCGACCAGTACGCCGGCAATCTGTGCCGCGGTGAGATCGCCCGCCATCACCTGTTGCATTAAACCTTGCATGACCTCAAAGCTTAAATTCTCACCGTTGATTAAACGGGTCAGCGTTTGTGCATAACTCATGGGTTTAGGCTTTCAAAAAATTATTCAAAAGCGCATGCCCATGTTCGGTCAAGATGGATTCTGGGTGGAACTGTACCCCTTCAACTGCAAGTGTTTTATGACGCACGCCCATGATTTCACCATCGTCGGTCCATGCGGTAATTTCTAGGCAATCCGGCAAGGTTTCTTTTTCAATCACTAATGAGTGATAGCGCGTAGCAGTGTAAGGGTTAGGCAGGTCTTTAAACACGCCGATATTTTTATGATGTATCAGCGATGTTTTGCCATGCATTAATTGCTTGGCATGAATAATGTTGCCACCAAATGCCTGACCAATACTTTGATGCCCCAGGCAAACGCCTAATAAAGGAATTTTACCGGCAAACTCTTTAATTAAAGGTACGCTAATACCAGCCTCATTCGGGGTGCAGGGGCCAGGTGAAACCACGATGTGATCTGGCTTAAGTTCTGCAACCTTGGCTAAATCAATTTCATCATTGCGGTACACCAATACTTCTTGGCCGAGCTCACCAAGGTATTGCACCAAGTTGTAGGTGAATGAGTCATAGTTGTCGATCATTAGCAGCATGTTCTGTCCTAGTTTACTAGCTGGCTTTTCGTCAGCGAAAAGCTATATGGGATTGAGTGTTATTTTACCAATGCTTAAAATCTACGTATAGGTAAATTCGGCCTAAATGGCGAAAAGAATCAGCCTTATTTATACGGTATTGGCAGTTAAGGCTGCTGAGATGCTGGATGTTAGCTGGCACAGGCGTAGGGTGTTGCGTCTAGTGCCGGTTTTTCTTCAGACATGATGGCTGCGATTAGTTTGGCACTGGCTGGAGCCATGGTGAGCCCGTATCTGAAATGCCCTGTATTTAAGTACAGATTTTTGATGGTAGGGTGTGCACCTATGGTTGGCAGGTTTTCCGGGGTGCCTGGGCGCAATCCGCTCCAGTGTTTAATGATGGCTTGGCCTTTCAGCTCGGGCATAATCGCTTCGGCTTTGATGCGCAGCTCTTCACGTACCGCTTCTGTCACACCGTTATCAAACCCTACGTCTTCTAGGGTGCTGCCAGCCAGCAGGTAACCATCCAAACGCGGGATCATATAAAAACCTTCTTTATAGACCATTTGTTCTAGATTTTTTTGTGGCTGGTAGAGCAAAATTTGTCCGCGCATCGGTTTGATATTCAGTTTGGCGCTGGTGGCTTTTAGTAGGTCAAAACTCCATGCGCCAGAAGTGACCACAAACTGATCGGCGCTGAGCTTCTCTCCAGTAGTCGTTTGCCACTCATTAAGCTGCTGGGTTTCCTCTAGCGGGATGAGTTGCGTGTGTTCCAGCATGGTGACTTGGTGCTGCTCTAGCCATTTGCGCATAGCCTGCATTAAATACGGTGGCCGTATCTGGCACACAGTGGGTAACCATAGTGCATTTTCGCCCTCAAGCGACTGTACACCAAAGGCGCTGGCCCTTACTGGCTGCACGCTAACTTCATTCTGCATACACCAGGTTTTGGCAGCGTCGAGATCAAATTTGGGTAGCAGTAAAAAGCCGGACTGTGCAAAGTCGGTCGGTAAGCCGGTTTCGTGCTCTAGCTGCTGTGATAGTGTGCGGTAGATGTTGGCGCTGTGCTTGGTTAGCGCATTTACTGGCTCAGAATATTGCCATGGCAGTAGCGGAAAGATAATGCCGCCGCCGGCCCAGGATGACTCGCCTGAAGTTTGGCTAGCGATTTGATTACGCTCAACAATGGTGACACGATGGCCTTTGTTAATTAACTCCATTGCGGTCATGCATCCTACAATGCCGCCGCCAATAATCATGGTGTGTGGTTTAGCCATTAGATACTCTAGTCATATAAACTTTTATTTATTTGCCACGCGCCCCATTAGTAGCGCATTTTCTGCATTTGCCAAGCCAGACGGTTGGCCGAGCAATACTACTACATCGCCTTCTGCAAGCAGGCTTTCGTTAGACATGTGCGCACTGTTGGCATGCGGGCGGCGAATGTTTTTAATGGTGACGTCAAAGCTATCGAGCTGCATATCGTTGAGGCAGCGGCCGATGGCGTAAGCACCTGTCGTAATAATCACCGAGTGCAGGCGTACTTCTTGTTTGGCGATTTCCTCATTCTCTGCGTCTGAAATGCCGCGGAAATAGCCTTTAAACATGCTGTAGCGCTCTTCACGAAAGATTCTGATGCGCTTCACTACGCGGTTGAGCGGCACGCCAAGCAGCATTAATGCATGGGATGCCAGCATCAGGCTGCCTTCCAGAATCTCTGGCACCACCTCGGTTGCGCCAGCTTCACGCAATGCCTCCATATTGGAGTCATCTACAGTACGCACGATGACTGGCAATTGTGGGTAGCTTTCCTGTGCGATGTGTAGAATTTTCATGGCGGCACGATTATCGGCATAGCTGATAATCAAGGCTTTGGCTCTGCCCGCGCCGGCAGCTTCCAGCACTACACGTCTGGCTGCGTCGCCGAACATGACATTCTCACCTGCGGCGGAGGCTTCCAATACTCTGGATGGGTCAATGTCCAATGCAACGTAAGGGATATTTTCTTCTTTCAGAAAGCGGCCAAGGTACTGTCCGCTACGGCCATAACCACAAATGACGACGTGATTATGCAAGTGCTTGCTGCCCTCATCAATTTCTTCGATGATCTGGCTGCTGTTGCGGGTGTAGCTACGTGCTAAGCGTCTGGCGATGCGGCCGTTATATTGAATTAGGAACGGTGCAATCACCATAGACAGCAACGCTGCAGCAAGTACAACTTGCAGGGTTGGGCCTGCGATCAACTTTTGTTCCGCGCCAAGGGCTAAAATCACAAAGCCGAACTCGCCGGCTTGCGCCAGAATAATACCGGTACGTATGGCAACGCCGACTTCATATTTCACGAAGCGCACTACCGCTGTCACGATAATGGCTTTTAATATGATGAATCCAAATAGCGTTAGCATAATAATGCCGATGTTATTTATGATTTCTGCGATATTGAGCAGCATGCCGACACTGATAAAAAACAGCCCAAGCAGAATATCGCGGAACGGCGCGATGTCAGACTCAACCTGATAGCGATATTTGGTTTCAGAAATCAGCATGCCGGCAACAAAGGCACCTAAAGCGTAAGATAAGCCTGCAGTCTTGGTGGCAAAGGCAACGAGTAGCGTCACCATCAATACATTCATGACAAATAGTTCGCGCGAGCGCTGGCTAGCAACTAGGTTGAATAACGGGTTAACCAGCCATTTGCCTACTGTAAATAAAAACAGCAACATGCCTATCGCCTTTAGTGTGGCTAGCCCTAGTACGTCAAAAATATTGGCGTTGGCCGCGCCAAGTGCAGGTATCAGGACTAAAACTGGCACTACGATAATGTCTTGAAACAGCAATACGCCAATGCTCAGGCGCCCATGCCTTGAGTTTAAGTCTATGCGCTCGGCTAATATTTTTGAAACAATTGCCGTGGATGACATGGTAAGCGCTGCGCCAATCACGAACGCCGCCGCCCAGTTGACGCCAGCCAGTTTTGCAAGGCACATGGTAAGCGCCAGCGTGATAAATACCTGTGCGCCGCCTAGGCCCAGTAATTTTCTGCGCATGGCATATAGTTGCGGCAGGCTGAACTCCAAACCGATACTAAACATTAGGAACACGATGCCAAACTCTGCAAATTCGCGGCTGGCTTCATCGTCTGGAAGCACGCCAAATGTATGCGGCCCAAGCGCCAGGCCGACTAAAAAATAGGCCAGCATGGCTGGTAGCTGTAGTTTACGGAAAAGCGCGACAGCCAGAACTGAGCTGATGAGCAGAATGAGAATTAACGGAAGAGTACCTGACATAATTGTCTTTATAAGCGGCTATTTTTTATTATTAAATTTTTACGATTATCTATTGTTTCACAAAGCACATCTAAAACTTGGAATATCTTAGTCGATTTTACGTATTTTTTGTAAAAAGCGCAGGGGGATAGCAAAAACTATGCCCGTGATGGATTATTTTTGGCAATATTCTGATATTCATCATGCATTATGCTTTATCCTCAAAGCATTCCCTTTTATACTAGTTACCTAAGAATTGTAATTAAGAATTTCAATTACTTTTAAGCATCGATAAATTTAAGTGTAGATAAAAGCTATGGTGTCGTCATCGCAGATTAAAAAATCAAGTGCCTCGCATGGGTCGCAATTAGGCGATCAAATGCAAACACTTGCATTGGCAAAAGAGGTTCTGCAACTCGAGTCAAGCGAGATAGAGGCGTTGGCGCAGCGTTTAGACCATCGTTTTAGTGAGGCAGTCTCCTTGATTTTGCAGTGCAAGGGTCGCGTAGTTGTCAGTGGTATGGGGAAGTCTGGCCATATCGGCGGCAAAATTGCATCTACACTGGCAAGTACAGGAACGCCGGCTTTTTTTATGCATCCGGCCGAGGCCAGTCATGGTGATTTAGGCATGATTACCGCAGGGGATGTGGTAATTGCGCTTTCTAACTCTGGCGAGAGTGATGAGGTGTTGGCGATAGTCCCACCGTTAAAGCGCTTGGGTGCCAGCATTATTGCTATTACCGGGAATGATGCTTCCAGCTTGGCAAAAGCTGCGGACATTCATTTGAGTGCGCATGTAAGTAGAGAGGCTTGCCCCTTAGGCTTAGCGCCTACTTCCAGCACCACGGTAGCGCTGGCGCTGGGTGATGCTTTGGCGCTGTGTGTGCTGGATTTACGCGACTTTACCGCTGAGGATTTCGCAAGGTCGCATCCTGGCGGCAGTTTAGGGCGACGTTTGCTGGTGCATGTCTGTGATGTGATGCGCACCGGAACCAGTATACCGCATGTGCCTGAGCACGCCAGTCTGGCAGAGGCGTTGCTTGAGATGTCACGCAAAGGGCTGGGTTTGACCGCCGTAGTGAATGCGGAGCATCAGCCAGTTGGCATCTTTACGGACGGTGATTTACGGCGTGCTTTTGAGCAGAATGTGAATGTGATGACGGCTAAGATTCTGGATGTGATGCACGTTAACCCTAGTACCATTCATCAAGATCAGTTGGCGATTGCTGCGGTTGAAATTATGGAACAACGTAAAATTAACGGCCTGCTGGTTGTAGATGAGGCCGGGCATTTAGTGGGTGCATTAAATATGCATGACCTTTTATTAGCGAAGGTGGTTTAGGTGAGTGGTGCAGATAATAGTTTAGCGTTGACGCAGCGTCTGAAGAACATTCGCTTGCTGGTACTGGATGTTGATGGTGTGATGACGGATGGCGGTTTGATGATAGGTGACGATGGTCAGGAGTATAAGACGTTTCACGCACACGATGGTCTAGGCATGAAGCTACTGAAAGCAACCGGTGTTAACGTGGCAATCATTACCGGGCGCACCTCTGAAGTGGTCAAGAAGCGTGCCGAAAGCACCGGTGTTGTACATTTTTACCAAGGTGCTGAAGATAAACTGGCTGCCTTGCAGGATTTAATGAAACGGATTGGTTTGGCTCCGGAACAATGTGCTTTTATGGGGGATGATGTGGTTGATTTGCCGCCCATGCTGCGCTGTGGTTTGGCGATTGCGGTGCCTGATTCACCAGATTTATTGCTCAAATACGCGCACTATATCACCCATAAAAAAGGTGGGCGCGGCGCTGTGCGCGAGGTGTGTGAGTTAATTATGCAGGCACAAGGTACATTTGATGGGCAAATGGCACAGTTTTTAACGCAAGCTAGTATTGCGAACTAAGTGGGCAACGCTACCAGCATGGATAAACGGTTAATGCAATCTGGCCTGAAAAGCGCGGGTGTTTAAGTATGCAGCTTGGTACAAAATCTGCGATTATTTTCCCATTAGCGTTGCTATTATTATTGGCTTTGCTTACGTTTTGGATTAATAAGGCTGTGCAGCCATCGGCGCCTAAACTGGATGGCAGTAGTCGTCATGATCCTGATTATGTTATGCATAATTTTGTGACCACACAAACCGATGTGAATGGTGCGTTGCGTTATAAATTAGCCGCGCAAGAGATGAAGCATTTCCCCGATAAAGACACGACCGATTTGATTAAGCCGCGTTTTACCCGGTTTGCGAAAGATAAACCTTACACCAAGCTGGAAGGTGATACCGGTAATGTCTCTAGTGACGGTGAAGAGGTTGAAGTGTTAGGTAATGTGCTGGTATTGCGGGAGGCGTTCGGTGAAAAGGGCGTGATGACGATAGAAACCGACGTCCTTAAAATTTTACCTAATCAAGAGTACGCAACAACAGACAGGCCTGTAGTCATTAAGCAGGCACCCGGTACGGTAGTGCATGCAACGGGTATGATTTATGAGCAAAAGCAGCAAACAGTGACTTTGTTGCACAAAGTGCGCGCACATTATGAGCGGCCTGCAGCAAAAGCAAAAAATGCAGTGACACCAGACACCAAGAGCCGTACCCAGGCTAAGGCTAACAAGCCTGCCGTGGCGGTTCAGCAAGATAAACCAAATAACAATGCGCGCATTCGGAGACGCTATGAATAGGCAGCCTTTCATTATTAAAATCAATACATTATCGAATCTCCTGTTATGTGGATGTTTGTTGTTGGGCGTGGCCGGACGCGCATGGGCGGAAGCGGCGGACCGCGATAAGCCAATTGATTTAGAAGCGGATACGATGAAGGTCGATGATGCGAAACAAATCAGCACCTATAGCGGTAATGTGATTCTTACCCAAGGCACGTTGGAAATACGCGCGGATAAGTTGATTGTGCGTGAAGATAAAGAGGGTTTTCAGCACAGTACCTCTTTAGGTAACCCGACAACTTTTAAGCAAAAGCTTGAAGGCAAGAGTGAGTATATTCAAGGGAGTGCACAACGCATTGAGTACGACGGGCGTATGGATAAAGTGCAGCTCTATACCAAAGCATGGGTGAAGCGTGGTGAGGATGTGGTGCATGGCGATTACATTATGTACGACGCGAATGCTGAGTATGCCGAGGTGATTGGCGGTAATTCGCAGTCTGCGACACCAGGCTCAGGGCGCGTGCGTGCGGTGATTCAGCCTAAAAACAAAAAAGCACCAGTAGAAATTAAGCCGGTGGAGCCTGCCAATAAAGCTAAGCCAGATGCTTCTAATGGCAGTGGCCCAATCCCTACGGTTAAAGACACAAGATTCAGCCGTACTTTGGAAGTCAGCAAAAGCGCTGGCGCCGCTCAGTAGTTTTTGAAACGATAACCGCATGATAAGTGAACAATGATGAGCGAATTAACTGTAGAAAGTTTGCGTAAATCCTACGGTGCCCGTACGGTAGTGCAGGATATCTCTTTAACGATTAAGAGTGGTGAGGTGGTGGGTTTGTTGGGCCCCAATGGCGCAGGTAAAACGACCAGTTTTTACATGATCGTGGGTTTGGTCGCGTTGGATGCCGGTAAAATTGCCTTGGACGGTGCAGAGTTAAGTCATATGCCGATTCATATGCGTGCCAGAATGGGCTTGTCTTATTTGCCGCAGGAGGCTTCAATCTTTCGTAAATTGACGGTATCTGAAAATATTTTAGCCATCTTGCAATTGCAGGACATCTCGGAAGAGGAAATGTCTGAGCGCTTGGAGTCGCTGCTTGAAGAACTGCACATTACACATATCCGCGACAGTGCTGCGGTGAGTTTGTCTGGCGGTGAGCGTCGCCGTGTGGAGATTGCGCGTTGCTTGGCTTCAGACCCTAGTTTTATTCTGTTAGATGAGCCATTTGCAGGGATTGACCCGATTGCAGTGATTGATATTCAGCAAATCATCCGCTTTTTAAGTGCGCGCAATATCGGCGTGCTGATTACTGACCATAACGTACGTGAAACCTTAGGCATATGTGATCGAGCCTATATCGTGAATCAGGGGCATGTATTTGCTTCGGGCGTGCCCAGTGAAATTGTTGCAGACGAAAGTGTGCGCGAAGTGTATTTAGGTAAAGATTTCCGCCTATGAAGCAAGGGTTACAACTAAAGTTTTCACAGAATCTATCACTGACTCCTCAGTTGCAGCAGGCTATTCGCCTGCTACAGCTTTCAACGCTGGAGTTGAATCAAGAGATTGATGTGCTGATGCAGACTAATCCCTTGCTTGAACGGGGTGATGATACAGAGGATGAGTATGGCAATGCCGTAGAGCCTGTTGCAGATGGTGCGGATTTATCTGCCGCCAGCCTTGAGTCTGCTGAAGCTAAACCAGATTTAGACGGTTTTGATAGCGAGTACGCAGAGTCGACGGGTGAGTTCAGCAGCTCGGAATCTGGGATGTCTAGTGCTGCTGATACAGCTGAGTCCGCGGAGTTTGATGTGTCGAGTGCAGAGTATGCGGACACATTTTCGGCTGAGTTTAATGATGAGTTTGATGAGTTTTCAAACGGCAGTCGCTGGGATGAAAACACCATGCCAGCGGATGACGATAGTGACTTCAAGCCACAAGAAACTTTGCAGACGAGTTTGCGTGAGCACTTACTTTCTCAGCTAAAGCTGATGCCGCTGTCTGAGCGTGATCAGTCGCTGGTGCTAATGTTGGTCGATAGCATTAATGATGATGGTTATTTGGAGCAGTCATTAGAAGAAATCGCTGAGCTGATGCCTGAAGAGCTGGAAATTGATGCTATGGAGCTGCAAACTGCATTGCGCCATGTTCAGCATTTGGATCCTGCAGGGGTCGGTGCACGTAGCCTAAGTGAAAGCTTGCTGCTGCAACTTGAAGTGCTACCTAAATTTACACCGCATTTGGCGTTAGCCAGCTTGGTTGCAAAGCACTACCTGCCAGTATTGGCGTCGCGTGACTTTGTGAAGCTGCGTAAAGAGCTAGGTTGTGACGAGGCGACCTTAAAGCAGGTGCAGCAGTTGATTACTAGTTTAAACCCACGTCCTGGCAGTGCTTTTAGCCATATAGGCTCAGAACACTACATACAGCATGAAGTGATCGTTAAAAAAGTAAAGGGTATCTGGATCGCAAGCTTGAATGATAGTGTGATTCCTAAACTGAAAATCAACCAGCTGTATGCCGGCATCTTGAAGCGCAACCGTGATAGTTCCAGTCAATACTTGCAAAGCCAGATGCAGGAAGCCAAGTGGATGATTAAAAATATCCAGCAACGCTTTTCTACTATTTTGCGCGTATCGCAAGCGATTGTAGATAGGCAGCGCAACTTTTTGGAATATGGTGAAGTCGCTATGCGTCCATTAGTGTTGCGGGAGATTGCGGATGAGCTTGATTTGCATGAATCGACTATTTCGCGGGTGACTACCAATAAATACATGCTGACGCCACGCGGTATTTTTGAGCTCAAATACTTTTTTGGCAGTTCGGTGGCGACAGAGGCCGGTGGTACTTGTTCTGCAACCGCAATTCGCGCGTTGATTAAACAGTTGGTCGATCAAGAAAATCCAAGGAAGCCGTACTCAGATAATCAGATTACAGACTTACTGGCAAAGCAGGGAATTGTGGTCGCGCGGCGCACGATTGCAAAGTATCGTGAGTCTATGAGCATTGCTCCGGCAAGCCTCAGAAAATCGTTATAAGTTGATTGTTGAAGTCTACGTAAAAAATTGTTGTTTTCCTTGCCACAGACCCAATGAAAAGTTGTAAACTGAAATTGTTCTGTAAGTCTTAATCACGAATCTCTGACAATTAATATTTGCGGAATATTTTCAAAAGGAGCAAGTCATGAATTTACAATTAACAGGTCATCATTTAGAAATAACGCCCGCTTTACGTGACTATGTCACCAGTAAATTAACTAAAATCAGCAATCACTTTGATCATGTGATCGATGTCAAGGTGACCATGAGTGTCGAAAAGCTGGCTCAAAAGGTTGAAGCTACACTGCATGTGCCTGGTAATGATTTACACGCAGAATGCCAAGATGAAAATATGTATAGTGCAATCGATATGTTGACCGACAAGCTGGATCGTCAAGTGGTGAAACATAAAGAGAAAAATACGAATCATCACAAAGCGAATGGTGCAGTTAAGCATCAAAACATTGACTGAGTTTTTTAGTATTTAATTCTTTTTGTTACCTTAAATATGGCTCAATTCAACGTCGCTGAGCTATTCAAACAAACCCGCCGTAAACTCAAGTTAAGTTGGGTTGCAGGACTCAACGGCGGGTCAAATACTCTCACCAGCGAAACAGTTACCAAACCATCCTTGGCGCTCATAGGCCATCTTAATTTTGTGCATCCTAACCGAGTGCAAGTGTTAGGCTGTGCTGAGATGGACTACCTTACCAATTTGCCCACTGCCGATGCAGAGCGTGCAATTAATAATTTATTTTCTACCGACTTGGCAGCTGTGATTGTTGCTAACGGTGAAAAAGTACTTGATATATTGTTGGCCGCGGCCAATCTGCACAACGTTCCATTATTTACCTCTACCTTACGTAGTCCTGAGCTCATGGATATTTTGAGCCACTTCTTGGCGCAGGCAATGGCTGAGACTATCAGCGTGCATGGCGTGTTTATGGAGGTGCAGGGTTTTGGCGTGCTACTTAAAGGCGAAGCCGCTATCGGTAAGAGTGAGCTTGCATTAGAGCTCATTTCACGCGGGCACCGATTGATTGCCGATGATGTTGTGGATTTTTTCAGAATATCGCCTGAACGCATTGAGGGGCGTTGTCCGCCCCTGTTAGAGGACTTTTTAGAAGTCCGCGGTCTGGGTATTTTAAATATACGCGCATTGTTTGGTGACAACGCGGTTAAACCTACCAAGCCTTTGGATTTAATTATTCAGCTAGAAAAAGCTGATTTGCAAACTTTGCAGATGTTAGACCGACTAAGCATTAAAACCCAGCATGAAGAAGTGCTTGGCTTAAAAGTGACCAAGGTACATATCCCGATTGCCGCTGGGCGTAATATTGCGGTGCTAGTTGAAGTGGCAGTGCGTAACCATATGCTGCTACTACGCGGGATAAACGCAACGAAGCAACTCATGCAACGCCAACAGCGCGCAATGAAGCAACATAAGTAAATTCCGTTCTAGGATTCATCCATACCAATGAAACAACTGATTATTGTCACCGGTCTTTCTGGCTCTGGTAAGAGTATTGCGCTACGTGCGCTGGAAGATAGCGGCTATTACTGCATTGATAACTTGCCTGCCACCATGCTGGACACGATTGCTGAGCATTTGGATGCGAACCATGAGCGCATTGCGATTAGTATTGATAGCCGTAGTGCTGCGATTGAAACCTTGCCGGCGCATATCGACCAGCTCAAAGCACAAAACATTGATGTACAGGTGTTGTTTTTAGAGTCTAATGTTGAAACTTTGGTCAAACGCTTTAGTGAAACGAGGCGTAAGCATCCGTTGAGTGAAGCATCTACTACGCTGGCTGAAAGCATAGCGCTGGAGCGTGATTTACTAGGTGGGCTCGGCAGCTTAGGCCATGTGATAGACACGAGTTACCTTAGTGCCAATACATTGCGCGGCTGGGTGAAAGAGGTGGTTTCTATCGAGCACACCGGCTTAACTTTGTTGTTTACATCATTTGGCTTTAAACATGGCATCCCCTTGGATGCGGATTTTGTGTTTGATGTGCGCTGCTTGCCTAACCCGCATTACGATCCTGCGCTACGTGACCTGACTGGGCGTGATGAGAAAGTGCAGGTCTTTTTAAAAGACCATGCAACCGTGAGCGATATGATGCATGATATTAGAAGTTATGTTGAGAAATGGTTGCCATGTTTTGTACTGGATAACCGCAGTTATCTCACGGTGGCGATTGGCTGCACAGGCGGCCAGCATCGCTCTGTGTATTTGGTGGAAATGTTGAGTCAATACTTTAAAGATAAACAAAAAGTATTAACACGACATCGCGAATTAAAGTAAAGCTAAGCGTTAAAATAAAACCGAGCATTAAAATAAATAGGATTGGTATTAAACAATGATAGGTATTTTGATTGTGACGCATGGTGCGCTGGGTGAAAGCCTGATTGCATGTGCACACCATGTGCTAGGCGGTGCGCCAGCACAAACAGCGGCATTAGCAGTGAATAGTCAGGATGACCCCAATATTATGCTGCCTAAGGCGCAGGCTTTGGTTGCGCAGTTAAATAGCGGGGATGGTGTGCTGGTGTTATCTGACATGTATGGGGCAACGCCATGCAATATTGTCACCAAGTTGATACAGCCCGACATGGTGGCCGGGGTGGCCGGTATTAGTTTGCCCATGCTCGTGCGCGCCATGACTTATCGGCATGAGCCGCTTGCTGTCGTTGTAGAAAAAGCCATCAGTGGCGGTCGTGAGGGGGTGGTGCAGTTTACCAGCCAGCAATGCGAGCGTTATGAGCAGGAATCCTCCAATCAATAGATTTTACAAATAACTAGGTCCAAAGCATGATTAGTAAAGAACTGGAAATTATTAACAAACTAGGGTTGCATGCACGTGCATCCACCAAGCTTACGCAGGCCGCTGGTAAGTTTGCGAGTGAGGTGTGGATTACGCGCAATGGTCGCCGCGTGAACGCTAAAAGTATTATGGGCGTGATGATGCTGGCCGCAGCCAAGGGCTCTATGGTGACCTTAGAGGCTAATGGTGCTGACGAGGCTTCTGCCATCGACACATTGGTTGACTTGATTAATAGCCGTTTCGGTGAGGATGAATGAGTAATTTAACCAATCCAAGTTTTAGTATTCATGGCGTAGCTGTTTCTAGCGGCATTGCCATTGGGCAAGCACATCTTGTGTCTAATGCTTTGCTGGAGGTTGTCCATTATCAATTACCTAAACATTTGATTGAAACCGAAATTGATCGTTTTAACGAGGCAATTGCCAGTGTTAAATTTGAGCTGGAGCAAATTAATCATAGTTTGCGTAAAAATGCGCCCGCGGAGCTAAGCGCATTTGTTGGTACCCATTTGATGATGCTGGAGGATAAATCTTTAACCGAAGTGCCTCAAGATATTATCAGACGCGAGCAGTGTAATGCGGAGTGGGCGATCAAACTGCAAATGGATGATATCGTCGAGCAGTTTGAGCAGATTGAAGATGTCTATTTTCGTGAGCGCAAGCAGGATGTGGTGCAAGTTGTTGAGCGTATCATCAAAGCCTTATTGGGGCATCCGAGCCAGCTGAGTAGCGAGCAGCAAATTAGCGCCATGCATCAGGAGCGCAAGCTGATTTTGGTGGCACATGATATTTCACCTGCGGATGCAATCCAGTTTAAACAGCATCAGTTTGCCGCATTTATTACCGATGTGGGTGGTGTTACTTCCCATACCGCTATTTTGGCACGTAGTCTTAATATTCCATCGATTGTTGCTTTGCAACGTGCACGCGACTTAATCAATGACGGTGAATTGATTATTGTCGATGGCAACCTAGGCATCGTGATTGTTAGCCCGTCTAAAGAGATTTTGGCCGAGTATAAGCTGCGTCAGGATCAGTGGGAGCTAGAGCAACAAAAGCTGAAGCGAATCAAGAGCACCAAAGCGGTGACCATCGACGGCGTTAGTATCGATTTGCTGGCAAATATTGAAGTGCCAGAAGATGTGGCCGCAGTAAAGCTTGCTGGTGCCACTGGCATTGGCTTGTATCGTACCGAGTTTCTTTTTATGAATCGCCACGATACGCCAGATGAAGAAGAACAGTTCTTGGCGTATAAAACAGTAGCTGAAGCGATGAAGGGTGCACCAGTCACCATCCGTACTTTAGATATAGGTGCTGACAAGCAGGTCAATTCTGATACGGTCGTGAGTTGTGCTAATCCGGCATTGGGCTTGCGTGCGATTCGCTTATGTTTGGCTGAGCCGCAGCTCTTTCATACCCAGTTGCGTGCATTGTTGCGTGCTTCGCACTATGGGCATATCAAAATTTTAATTCCTATGCTGTGCACGCTGTCTGAGTTAAGGCAAACTAAGTTGCTACTGGAGCGAGCCAAGCAAAGTTTACGTAAAGATGATATTCCGTTTGATGAAAACATTACTCTGGGCGGCATGATTGAGATTCCTGCTGCTGCGATTAATGCAGAGGCTTTTGCCAATGAGTTGGACTTTCTATCAATCGGCACTAACGATTTAATTCAATATACTTTAGCGATTGATCGTACCGATGATGCTGTAGCGCATTTATACAACCCGTTACATCCCTCTATCCTCAAATTGATTTCGATGACAATCAAAGCCGGTCTTAAACTAGGCAAGTCCGTCTCTGTATGTGGGGAAATGGCGGGTGACGCAAGGTTTACCAAGCTACTGTTGGGCATGGGGTTGCAGCAATTGTCTATGCATCCTTCACATATCCTGAGTGTTAAGCAGCAAGTGCTGCATAGCCAATTGGCCGAGCTCAAGGTGCATGCGCGTAAAGTTTTAAACTTAACCGATATAGAAAAAATTGAACTCAATCTTGCTAAGTTTAATCAGATTCAATAAGAAGAGGGTTAGTTATGAGCAACGCGATATTGGTACCAAGTAATGATGATAAAAACATCGCCACCATTACCCATTTGAGTGGCGTGTTGTTTTCGTTTATTCCCTCTTTAATTGTTTGGTTATTAAAGAAAGACGATAACGAATATCTATCAGCCCAGGCCAAAGAGGCGCTTAACTTTCAAATCACTATCCTCATTGCACAGTTTGCTGCAGGTGTGCTGATAGCTATTTTGGTAGGCTTTTTGTTGCTAGGAATTATTTGGCTGTTCAATGTTGTTTTATGCATAGTTGCCGCCATCTCTACCAGTAATGGCGAAACTTATCGCTACCCCTTGTGCTTACGTCTAATCAACTAATGCGTCTTATCAATTTGCAGTTTTAAGGATTACTCGTGTCAAACCCATTATTACACTTTGCTGGCTTACCAAAATTTAACGAAATCAAACCTGAGCATGTTGGCCCAGCGGTAGATAGTTTAATTGCGGAAGGGCGTGCTCTGGTTGAGCAATTGGCGACCAGTACTGAAGCGCCAACATGGCAAAATTTTGCAGTGAAGCTGGAAGACCATAGTGAAAAGCTAGGCCGTAGCTGGAGCCAAGTTGGGCATATGAATGCGGTAGTGAATAGCCCGGAGTTGCGAGAAGCATATAACGATAACTTGGCTAAACTGACAGATTTCTACAGTGATGTATCGCAGGATGAGCGTTTGTACGCGAAATTCAAAGCAATTCAATCCAGTGCTGCTTTTGCCACGTTGAGCGATACACAGCAAACCATTATCAATAAAGAAGTGCGCGACTTTAAATTGGGCGGTGCAGAGTTGCCTGCTGAGCAAAAGGTAAGATTCAAAGCCGTGAGTGAGGCGCTTTCTAAGTTGGGTGCTAAGTTTGAAGAAAATATACTCGATAACACTAACGATTTTAAACATACGGTTGAGCATCTAGCAGACTTAGCTGGATTGCCGGAAGATGCGATTGAAGCAGCACAAGAGGCAGCTAAAGCTGATGGTAAGAAGGGTTATCAGTTTAGCCTGCACTTTCCATCCTATATGCCGGTGCTGCAATATGCGGATAATCGAGCACTGCGTGAAGTGTTATACCGAGCCTACGCTACCCGTGCTTCTGAGTTAAGTAAGCCGGAGTGGGATAACACGGATTTGATTCGCGATATTCTTAAACTTAAGCAAGAAGAAGCGCAAATGTTGGGGTTTAATAATTTTGCAGAGCTTTCGCTCGCAACAAAAATGGCGGATACACCCAAGCAAGTAACGGATTTTCTAGATACCCTAGCCAAACGTGCCAAACCTTATGCGCAGCAAGACATGCAAGCGCTCACTGTCTATGCCAATAAGCTAGGTATTGCCGATATGCAAGCTTGGGATGTTGCGTATGTCAGTGAAAAGCTACGCCAAGAGAAATATGCATTCTCTGACCAAGAGGTAAAACAATATTTTCCTGAGCACAAAGTGCTGGCTGGCCTGTTTAAGGTAACGGAAACCATTTTTGGCGTGCATGTGCGTAAAGTGGATGCACCGGTATGGCATCCTGATGCCAGCTTCTATGAAATCAGTAACAGCGATAACCAGCCGATTGCTTATTTTTATCTGGATCTTTATGCGCGTAACCACAAACGTGGTGGCGCTTGGATGGATGAGTGCATTAGCCGCCGTCAACATGCTAACGGTATAGAGCTACCAGTGGCCTATCTGACGTGCAATTTCTCAGCGCCAGTGGGCGGTAAGCCTGCACTGTTTACCCATGATGAAGTCATTACTATGTTCCACGAGTTTGGTCATGGTTTGCACCATATGCTCACCCAAGTGGATGAGTACGGTGTGTCTGGCATTAAAGGTGTAGAGTGGGATGCGGTAGAGTTACCTAGCCAGTTTATGGAGAACTTCTGCTGGGAATGGGAAGTTCTGTGCCAGATGACGGCGCATGTGGATACTGATGCACAATTGCCGCGAGAGCTGTTTGACAAAATGGTGGCAGCGAAAAACTTCCAAGCAGGCATGCAAATGGTACGTCAAATCGAATTTTCACTATTTGATATGCGATTGCATGGTGACTTCGACCCTAACGGCAAACTCACCGCCTTAGATTTAATTGAACAGGTACGTGACGAGGTGGCTGTGATGCGTCCGCCGCATTGGAACCGTTTTCCTAATAGTTTCTCACATATCTTTGCCGGTGGTTACGCTGCGGGCTACTATAGCTACAAATGGGCTGAAGTGCTGTCTGCTGATGCCTACAGCCTGTTTGAAGAGATGGGCGTGTTGTCTGGTGAAGCGGGTACCCGTTTTAAAAATGAAGTACTTGCTAAAGGTGGTAGTCGCCCAGCAATGGAGTCCTTTGTTGCGTTTAGAGGCAGAGAGCCGAGTATGGATGCACTGTTGCGGCATAATGGTATGGCCTGATAGTAAAAACTGTTTTATTATTCAAAGATATAAAAATATAGCTTAAGCTAATAATGGAGGGTGTAGCTTGAAGCAATCTGAAATTCGATTACAAAGTTGGGCTATATATGAATCAAATGTTCAAAATTACCGTGCATACTCATCGACTGTTCAATCATTCTTTTTGACAATCGGTTCTGTTCTGTTCACAGCAAATGACACTCCGCTTTATTTACTCTTTATGATAGTAGGTATCGGAATTCTTCATGTGTTTGTAATCTGGATTCCTGTTGTATTTGCAAGAAACTATATAGTTGATTATCATAAGTTTCAAAGTGAATTGGGATTCGGGGATGCCAAGATTGTTGCTCTAGCTAAAGTTTGCACTGAACGTGAATATGTTAATAATAAGTCCAAGAGAAAAGTTGCTAATGAGCAGTTCTTCAATGGAAAAGGCAATAGGATGCTACGCGCAACACGGTTCAAATTTGATGTTTGCGTACCTTTGTCCTATGTTGCTATCTGGATAGCACTTTTTATGTGGAAGATATTCCCAATAATCCTCACTAAAATTTAGCCTACCTAGGGCATCTTAATTGTAATGAATTTTGCATAGTAGCTTATACAGCTTTTATTTTTTGTATTATGTTGCACTAATAAGCACCGGGAAATAAATTACTTAATCGCGCCCACTGTTTAAATGCTTTGTAAGTATCTAGACCACCCTTTTGTATGCATGAGGAAGTGCCATATCCCAATATATTGCCTTTTGATATGACTTTGGTGAGAGCGGAGTCCAATCTAAAGTGGCATTAAATTCATTGCAAAAAACTTTAAAGCCTATTGTGCCTTTTGAGTTGCGCTTGAGCTAGATCTAAATAACTTACCAAACTGTCAACTACTTGATAACTATGTTTCGTGACAAAGTCACTTGGCTGTATTAAGTCTGGCACCACCACAACTTTTAACCCAGCGGCAATCGCCGCACGCGCGCCCATTTCACTATCTTCAAAGGCAATGCATGCATCAGCAGGCAAGCCTAACTTTTTAATTGCCAACAAGTAAATGTCAGGATTAGGTTTACCTCGCTCCACCTCTTGTCCACTAGTGATTTGGTGGAAGTAATCAATGACACCTACTTGGTTTAAGCGCTGAGTGATGTGATGTGTAGCGGACGAAGATGCAACACTACAAATAATATTGCAGGCTTGGTAGTGTTGCAGCAGAGCGCGTACACCAGGCTTTAGTGGAAACGTATTGTTCAAGCTTGCTAATTGGGCATCTAAGCCCTGCATTACTAGATTAAATCGCTCCGTGCCACCTAGTTGCGCCGTCATAATCCGTGTGGAATCTGGCCCCGCGCGGCCAATTAGCTCCACGTATTCCGCTTGGGTGTAGGTAATGCCTACTTGCTGGGCTGCGCTGATACATGCCTGCATGATGATGCGCTCTGAATCAATCAGCAAACCGTCCATGTCAAATATTGCGGCTTTTATCACGGGCTTAGTTTTCTAAAGTTAGTTTTCTAAAAAAGGTGGACTTTATCATATGCTGTCGATTGCTAGCCAAGGTATTTGCGTGGAGGCTGTATGATGACGCTGAAAAGTGCTTCATCGCTTTTTGCCAAGTGCAAAACTTGTGGCTCCAGATTTTTGACTAGCGTATAGGTGCATGCTAGAGTTGCGCACCTAAATCCCATCATTCTTATTTTTAGCCTATGCCTATGAAACTCGCTACTTGGAACGTCAATTCACTTAATGTGAGATTACCGCATGTGCTCGATTGGTTAACTGCGAATCAGCCAGATGTGCTCTGTTTGCAAGAAACCAAGCAGGAAGACAGCAAGTTTCCTTATGCTACGTTTTCTGAGTTAGGCTATCATGCCGTGCATATCGGCCAAAAAACCTACAATGGCGTCGCTATTATAAGTCGCCACCCTATTTTGAATGTGCAACACAATATCCCCAACTTTGATGATGATCAGCAGCGCGTGATAGCAGCCGATATTAATGGAGTGAGGGTAGTGTGTGCTTACATCCCTAACGGTCAGGCGGTAGATTCTGACAAGTATCAATATAAATTGCGCTGGCTGACTGCCTTAAATGCATGGCTGAAAAACGAGTTGGTACAACATGCTAAATTGGCCTTATTAGGCGATTACAATATTGCACCAGAAGACCGTGACTGTCATGATCCTGCAGCTTGGGAGGGGCAAATATTAGTTTCACCTTTGGAGCGGGAGGCATTTAGTCGCTTGGTAAATTTGGGGCTTAGCGATAGTTTTAGATTGTTTGAGCAGCCGGAGAAAAGCTTTAGTTGGTGGGATTATCGCATGATGGGCTTTCGGCGAAATCTCGGTATGCGCATCGACCATATATTGGTCAGTGACGAACTAAAGGGGCTATGTGCCGCAGCGTATATAGACAAGGCTCCGCGCAAGCTAGAGCGCCCGTCAGACCATACCCCAGTTGTGTTGGAGCTTAATGCGGGTTAAGTAGCTGCTGCACTTGGTCTGCAGTTTTGTTTGCGCTCGAGTCTTTGTTGTTAGCCGCATCAGCTGGTTTGGTGGTTCTGTTGATGCCAGACTCCTTAAGTTTTGAAGCTTGTTCAGGCGTCTTGGCTGCCCCACTCCTAGGCAGTAAAGTAATGTCAGGCTGCAGCATTTGCTGCGGCTGACTTAACGGTAGGGCTTCACCACCACCTTCTTGCATACCAGGTGACTCGGTCTCTACCTCTGGGGGCGGGTTTTCATGATAGAAGTACTCGTAAATGCCATTCTCGTCATTGTCGGCTCTAATGCCCGTGGTTGGGTCTATGCGCAGTGCCATCACTCCATCGGGTACCGGCATGTCGGTTTCAGGTACGTTCCTTAAAGCGGTTGCCATGTATTTAATCCAAATGGGCAGCGCGGTTGAGCCGCCGGTTTCGTTGCGACCTAAGCGCCTAGGCTTGTCGAAGCCCACCCATGTTACCGCGACTAATTTAGGGCTGTAGCCAGTAAACCATGCGTCATAGTGATCGTTAGTGGTGCCGGTTTTACCGGCGAGGTCACCACGGCCAAGTTGTGAGGCCTTGGCTGCCGTGCCGTACCTCACCACGTCTTGCATCATTGAGTTCATGATAAATGCGTTGCGTGCGTCAATCACGCGCGGTGCATCGTTCCTAGCGGTTACAAATTTACTTTGACTGATTACTTTGCCGTTTTGGTCAACAATCTTGGATATTAAGTAAGGGTTAACACGGTAACCGCCATTAGCAAAAACTGCATAAGCACTGGCCATTTGCATTGGTGTTGCCGAGCCGGCACCCAGTGCCATTGTCATGTAAGCTGGATGGTTTTTTGCCGCAAAGCCAAAGCGCGTAATGTAATCTTGCGCATAAGCTGGCCCAATGCTATCTAACACGCGTATTGCCACCATGTTTTTTGATTTTGCTAGCGCCTGTCTGAGGCGAATGGGGCCATCAAATGTGGCATCATAGTTCTGAGGTGTCCATTCCTTGTTGCCCGTCTCTTCAGAAGAGAAGCTAAGCGGTGCATCTTCAACAATCGTTGCCGGTGTGTAGCCTTTTTCTAAAGCAGCAGAGTAAATAAAAGGTTTAAAGCTAGAGCCGGGTTGGCGCCACGCTTGAGTGACATGGTTAAATTTGTTGCGGTTAAAATCAAAACCGCCAACCAGTGCACGAATTGCCCCGGTTTCAGGGTCTATTGAAATCAGTGCCGATTCAACTTGCGGTAGTTGGGTTACGCGCCATTGACCCGATTGGGTAGAAGGCGAGCTATTTAGAATCCGAATTACCGCACCAACTTTTAGTAAGCGTTTCTCAGGTTTCTTTTCATTCAGCGTGTTTTGAATCAATGCTAGGCCTTTGCCATTGATTTCAACGTCATCCCCATATTTGGTATGTACGGTGATGGATTTCTCTGAAATTTTGGTAATAGCGGCAGGAACTAGTCCGTTTGAGACATCAATGTCGCTCAGTGCCTCTGCAATTTCCTCTTTGACGGCATCAGAGACTACTGCGTTGAAGTTAAGTACCTTTTCCGGCCCGCGGTAGCCTTGGCGTGCATCGTAATCCAAAATGCCATCTCTAAGCGCGCTGTTTGCTGCTTCTTGGTTGGTTTTACGCACGGTAGTGTAAACCTTTAACCCGCTGCTGTAGATTTCATCTTGATAGGTTGCATATAAACTTTCTCTCACCATTTCTGCGACATAGTCGGCAGATAAATCACGAGACTGTCTGGATGCTTTAAATCTAAGTGGTTGATTAAGCGCTTTTTTGTATACGGACTCTTCAATGAATCCATAGCGCTGCATGTCGCGTAACACTTCCATTTGGCGCGCAATTGCGCGCTTGGGGTGCAGGTAAGGATTATAGCCAGATGGTGCCTTAGGTAAGCCGGCAAGCATGGCAGTTTCAGCGAGGTTTAGTTTCTCTAATGGCTTGCCAAAATAGACCTGTGCCGCCGCGGCAAAGCCATATGAGCGTTGGCCTAAGTAGATTTGATTGATATATAACTCAAGAATCTTATCTTTACTTAAATTATTCTCGATTTTGATGGCGAGTAAAGCTTCGTTGATTTTTGTGCCAAGTGTGCGTTTGCCATTGGGTTTAGTAAAGAAATTCTTGGCAACCTGCATGGTAATGGTGCTGGCGCCCTCATGGCTGACGCCCGTAATGTTGTTCTTAATCGCACGTAGGATGCCTTTAGTGTCAATGCCACCGTGTTGATAGAATCGACGGTCTTCAATGGCAAGTACCGCATCTTTCATATTTTTTGGCACATCTGAGATTTTGACGTAAGCGCGCCGTTCTTCACCAAACTCCTCAATTAAGTAGCCATCTTCGGAGTAAACTCTTAACGGTAGTTTGGGGCGATAGTCTGTCAGCGTTTCAAGCGATGGTAAGCTGGGGTAAATGATTGCAACGGCAATCCCTACAAAGGCAATGGCAGATAGGCCGCTAACAATGATCGTTAACAAGAGATAGTGCCACCATTTGTTTGGAGTCATGGGCGATTTGATTTCTATGAACTAAAAATATAAAGCTATTATAAATTGCTATGGATGCTGGTGCGAATAAACTGAGTGATAAAGCTTAAAAAAATGAATAAATTAAAAATTGCTTTACAGGGTTTAAAGTTGTTGCTAGGATTTAATGTAAATTATTAGAAATGTTCGTAACTAACGAAATCAGAAAAGGAATTTCAATTTGAAATTCAGCTTTTTTACAGAATCGGTACCCCCGCTAGTCGGCATAGATATAAGCTCAACCTCGGTAAAAATGGTTGAGCTTATTAGTGATGGGCGTGGAGGTTACAAACTTGAGAATTATTCAATCTCACCTCTTGCCAAAGACGCTATTGCCGATGGTAACGTTGGGGACCTTGAAAAGGTCGCTGATGCTATTAAGCTAGGATGGAAGTTACTCGGCTCTCGTGAGAAGCGTGCCGCATTAGCCTTGCCTTCATCCGCAGTCATTGCTAAAAAAGTCATCATGTCTGCAGGAATGCGCGAAGAAGATATGGAAGTGCAAGTAGAAGCTGAGGCCAATCAGTACATTCCCTTCTCGCTCGATGAGGTGAATCTCGATTTTCAGGTGCTTGGTCCCGCCCCCAATAATCCAGATGAAGTTGAAGTGCTGATCGCCGCTGCGCGTAAAGAAAAAATTGAAGATCGTGTTGCTGCGGCCGAGAGTGCAGGCTTGAACGTGATTGTGATGGATGTAGAGTCTTACGCAACAGAGGCTGCCTATACACTAGTATCTAGTCAACTGCCTAATGCTGGGCGTGACCAGACTGTGATGATTGTGGATGTGGGGGCAACGATGATGCACATTAATGTGCTGCATAATAACGTGCCCATCTATGCGCGTGAGCAAAGCTTTGGCGGTGCGCAGCTAACACAAGAAATACAGCGTCGCTTCGGCTTGTCGCAAGAGGAGGCTGAAGTTGCTAAGCGTAAAGGCGGACTGCCTGAGAGTTATGAAAGTGAAGTCTTACAGCCTTTTGTGCAGCTGCTGGCGATGGAAGTCGCAAGAGCGTTACAGTTTTTTACGAGTTCTACGCAATATAACCGTGTTGACCATATTGTGCTTGCAGGTGGCTGTGCCTCCATTGCGGAGATTGCGCTAACGGTGCAAGACCGTACCCAAGTCAATACCCTTGTTGCTAATCCATTTCATAGTATGGCGGTAAGTGCGAAAGTGCGGGCACAACAAGCTGCGACAGATGCCCCTGCATTATTAATTGCCTGCGGGCTTGCCATGCGGGGGTTCGCAATATGATACGCGTCAATCTATTACCTCATCGTCAAATAAGGCGTGAAGCCAAGCAGCGTGAGTTTGGTTTGATGGCGCTGTTTACTTCCATTGCCGCCTGTGCAATTTTGTTTGTAGCTTACACTGTCATCAATAGTAAAGTTGAGTCTCAGCTAGAGCGTAACCAGCGTCTTAACAATGCGATTACTAAGTTAGACAAAGAAATCGCTGACATTAAAGATTTACGGGAGCAAATTAGTGCAATGCTTGAACGTAAGCAAGTGGTTGAGAATTTACAGGCCAACCGTAGTCAGGCCGTGATTGTTTTTGATGAGCTTAGTCGTCAATTGCCTGAAGGTATGTACCTCAAAAGTATCAAGCAAGAGGGTAGGGTTATTACCATTGAGGGCGTCGCCGACACCAATGCCAGAGTGGCGACATTGGTGCGTAACTTTAATCAGTCGAACTGGATGGAGTCTCCTATATTGATAGAAATTAAGGCGATCACTGTAGGCGCGCAAAAACAAAATCTGTTTACGCTCAAGGTGAGTTTAAAGACGCCGACAACAGAAGTAGATGATGCAGGTGCTAAAGCGAAAGCTGGAAGTGCGAGAAACTCATGAAGTTAGAAGACTTTAATAATATAGATATCAATAACGCTGGTAGTTTGCCAGCTCCAATGAAAGCTGTGCTTCTCGGCACTGTTTTTCTGGTGCTGCTTGCATTGGGTTATTACTTGTTGTTAAGCCCTGCAATGGATACTTTGGATACAGAAAAAGCAAAAGAGGAAGAGCTGAGGAAGGTCTATTTCGATAAGAAAAGTCAGGCGATTAATTTAGCTGCGTATCAGGCACAGATGCTTGAAATTGAAAAGACCTTTGGTGTGTTATTGAAACAATTGCCGGATCGCTCTCAAATTGATGGTTTGTTGACGGATATCAATCAAGCGGGATTAGGGCGCGGCCTTGAGTTTGAATTATTTAAACCCGGACAGGAAACTCAGGCAGAGTTTTATGCGGAGATGCCAATATCCATTAAAGTCACCGGTAGCTATCATGATTTAGGCGCCTTTGCGACTGACATATCAAAACTGTCACGCATTGTGACACTAGGTGACGTTTTTGTCGCGGGTAAAAATAAAGATGCTAAGCCAGGTTCCAGTGACGGCGGTTTAGTGATGGAGGCTATTGCAAAGACTTATCGATATTTGGATGCGAGTGAAATCGCAGAAAAACGTAAAACTGACAGCGAAAAAGCTAAAGCAGCTAGGAAAGGTAGTTAGTAACCGTGGCTGACATTATCAAACGAAAATTTACCTTGCCAATTATCATGCCCCTTTTGGTTTGTGGAGTTTTTAGCGCAGGGCTTGCCGGCTGTAGCTTTGAGCAAGGTGATGACCTTGATCAATATATGCGCGATGCGACAAAAGATGTAAAGCCACGGGTGAAGCCGTTGCCAGAAGTGCAGCCATATATGGCTTTGCAATATAACGCTGATAGTACACTGGTTGACCCGTTCCGTGCCCGTAAGGCTGTGAATAAAACTAGTGTGCTACAACCTAACTTGAATCGACCTAAAGAGCCTATGGAGGCTTACCCGCTTGAGAGTCTGAAGTACGTAGGATTGCTGTCCAAAAGTAAGCTGACCTATGCATTGCTTAAAACACCTGATGAATCGGTGCAGCAGGTTAAGTTGGGTAATTATGTTGGACAGAACTTTGGTAGAGTGACGCAAATTAAGGATGGCGAAGTAGTGTTAGTGGAGCTTGTGCAAGATGACCTTACTGGTGATTGGGTCGAGCGTACTACAAGTTTAGCATTGCAAGAACAGTAATTAGTCGCATGGGTTTTTGTCAGCTTTGAAGTAAAGACATTGTGTCTTTATGAGTTGGTGTTAGAGCTTTAGTATAGTGCTGGTTCGTTTGAAGGTAGTCAATTTATTGTGATAGCGCATTAGGACCTAGAAATTTTATATTTTTAGGAAGTAGGATTTAAGGTGAAATAATGAAAACGAATATTTGGATATCAAAACTTTTGCAGGCAACTATGCTGCTTGGCTTAACCTTAGGTTCGGCTTTTGCTCTTGCTGAAGATCAGGGTGGGCTAACCAATAAAATTGAGAGTATCGATTATTCAACGCTACCTAGTGGTCGGGTCAGTATTCGTGTAAAAACTACAGTGCCGCTAGCAAATCCGCCGGCTGGCTTTACACTCAATAATCCCTCCCGTATTGCACTGGACTTTCCTAAAGTGGGTAATGGCTTATCTAAAAACAATATTACAGCAGAAGCCGGTTCATTAAAGAGTGTAACCTTGGCGCAGGGTAAGGATCGTACCCGTATGGTGCTTAACCTATCAAAAAGCGTAGGCTATAGCACAACGGCAAAAGGTAATGAGGTGACAATTCTATTGCAGGCAAGTGAGGCGTCAGTAGGGGTTGGGGTAGAGACTAAATTCTCTGAGCCTGTTTTGGGTAATAAAGCGGTTGCTATTAATAACATCGACTTTGTGCGTGGGAAAAATGGCGAGGGGCGCATTGTCGTTGATTTGTCAGACGCATCAGCTGGTATCAACATCAAGCAAAAAGGTAAAATTATCGAAGTTGATTTTATTAATACTGATGTGCCTGCCAATTTGCAGCGTCGTTTAAATGTAATCAATTTCAATACACCTGTGCTCTATGTTGATACGATAAAACAAGGCAAAAATGGACGGATGACCATTGAGCCTAAAGGTAATTGGGAGCAGTCAGCATATCAGGCAGATAAAAAGTTCATCATTGACGTGCGTCAGGTGGTAGAAGACCCGAATAAATTAGTGCGTGGTTCAAAGCCTGGCTATGCTGGGGAGAAGCTGTCTTTAAATTTCCAAAATATTGAAGTACGTGCGGTGTTGCAGGTGATTGCTGATTTTACCGGCTTGAATATCATTACCAGCGACACTGTAACTGGTAATCTTACATTGCGCCTTAAGGATGTGCCCTGGGATCAAGCGCTTGAGATTATTATGCAAAGTAAGGGCTTGGATAAGCGCAAGAATGGTAATGTGATTCTAGTTGCTCCTGCAGATGAAATTGCGGCTAAGGAAAAACAAGCCTTTGAAAGCCAGCAGCAGATTGATGATGTTGAGCCACTTCGTACAGAAGTGTTTACTTTGAAGTATATGAAAGCGGAGTCTTTAAAAAATATTTTAAGCGACTCTAAACAAAAAATTCTGTCCAAGCGCGGTAATGCAGTATTGGACCCACGGACTAACACCGTGTTTGTGCAAGATACACCTAAATATTTAGAGCAGGTGCAAGCCATCATTAATAAAACGGATATTCCTGTCAAGCAGGTGATGATTGAGTCGCGTCTGGTGCTTGCTGATGACAAATATAGTAAGGCGCTAGGTGCTAGGCTTGGTGTAACCCAAACGGGTACTCCTGGTAGTAATGTCACTACGCTAAGTGGTAGCTTGGGTAACCGACCAACTGCATTAACAGATGGGGTGCTAACACAAGGTCTTCACAATGGTTCAGTGCAAACTGCATTAACTAATGGCAGTGTGATAACTAGTTCAGACGGTTTGCCAGACTTGATGTCTAACCTCGCGGTTGCAAATGCAACGGGATCAATTGCTTATAGTATTTATAATGTTGCAGCTGGTTTGCTGCTCAATTTAGAGTTAACCGCAATGGAGACTGATCAACGAGGTAAGATTGTATCTAGCCCACGTGTTATTACCGCCAACCAGCACAAGGCCAAGATAGCGTCAGGTACGGAAATTCCTTACCTGCAAGCTTCAAGTAGTGGTGCTACCAACGTTACATTTAAGCCTGCTGTATTGAGTTTGGAAGTGACGCCGCAAATTACACCGGACGAAAAAATCATCATGGAACTCGATATTAAAAAGGATAAAGTCGGCCAAATATTCAATGGTGTACCATCAGTGGATACCCAGAATATTAATACCCAAGTGTTGGTGGGCAACGGTGAGACCGCGGTGCTAGGGGGGATTTTTGAGCAAGTTGAGCGTGATGATGTAAGTAAAGTGCCTTTCTTTGGTGACATACCACTTTTTGGTAACTTGTTTAAGAAAAAATCTCGTCAAAGTGATAAAACAGAGTTATTGATATTTATCACTCCGAAAATAGTTGATGAGCGCGTTACATTGCAGTAATACATGATGTTGACTATGTGACGACAACACGGTTCATTGTTTTGATAAAATGCCCATCTAGAATATGATGGGCATTTTGCTTTGCAGGCTATTGTGTGATTGCATAACGGTGGCATGTAATGCAGTAGCGCTATGAGAGTGGTGAAGGTAATAAGGATGGTTTTAATTTGAATAATATCTATTTTATAGGTCTGATGGGTGCAGGTAAAACCACCATAGGGCGAATGCTCTCTAAACAGCTAGATAAAGAATTTTATGATTCTGATGTTGAAATTGAGCGTAGAACTGGCGTAAAAATCCCACTTATTTTTGAGTTGGAAGGTGAGGATGGATTCCGTAAGCGCGAGACACTTGCGCTTGAAGAGTTGTGTCAGCTTGACGATATTATTATGGCAACGGGCGGTGGCGCGGTACTTATGCCTGAGAATCGTGTCTTATTGAAAAATAGTGGGAAAATCATCTACCTGCGAGGCAAAGTTAATGATTTATACCAGCGTACTCGGCATGATAAAACCAGACCTCTGCTTCAAGGTGGGAATGTGAAGCAAAAGCTGGAGCGTTTGTATTTAGAGCGTGATCCTATTTACACTAGTTTGGCCGATTATATTGTAGATACCGGCGCTCAATCTGCACTTGAGATTACGGCTTATATTGAAGATTTATTGAAAAAGTAAACATGGTTATGCAAACACTAAAAGTAGAGCTAGCAAATAGAAGTTATCCTATCTATATAGGGCGATCATTAATCTCCAATGCAGACTTGATACTGCCACATTTGAAGCGCAAACATGTGGCCATTGTGACCAACACAACGGTAGCACCTCTGTATCTTGAGACTTTAAGCAATACGCTACAAGCTGCAGGCGTGACGGTGATTCCAATTATATTGCCTGATGGTGAGGCGTATAAAAATAGTGAGACGCTTAATTTAATTTATGACGCATTACTACAAAGTCGCTGTGAGCGTAGCACTACGTTAATTGCACTTGGTGGTGGCGTAATTGGCGACTTAACTGGCTATGCCGCAGCGACTTATCTGCGCGGAGTTCCATTTATACAGATACCTACTACGCTACTATCGCAAGTGGATTCATCTGTTGGCGGTAAAACTGGTATCAATCATCCGCTTGGTAAAAATATGGTAGGTGCTTTTTACCAGCCACAACTGGTGCTGGCTGATATCGATACGCTACAAACCTTACCTGCGCGCGAGTTTTCTGCTGGCATGGCTGAGGTGATTAAATATGGCTTAATCAGGGATGCAGAGTTTTTTGATTGGTTAGAAATGCACATTGAGCAATTAATGGCATTAGATGAGCAGGCTATCACCGAGGCCATTTACCGCTCATGCAAAAATAAAGCAGACGTGGTTGCGCGAGATGAGCACGAGACAGGTGAGCGAGCTTTGTTGAATTTAGGTCATACATTTGGGCATGCGATAGAAAATGCGATGGGCTATGGCGTTTGGCTTCACGGTGAGGCTGTAGGTGCTGGCACCATGATGGCTGCAGATTTGTCTCGACGCATGGGGTGGTTGACCGCTGATGAGGTGACGCGAATTCATCAGCTATTAACTGCTGCAAAACTACCGTTAGATGCGCCAAAGCTAGGTGTGGATAAGTACCTGAATTTAATGCAGCTAGATAAAAAAGTGGCTGATGGAAAAATTAGATTGGTACTACAGCAGGCAATAGGTAAGTCAGTAATTACCAGTGATTACGACGCTGAAAAACTAAAAGAAACTCTATCTTTATCGTCTACGTAATTGTTTCTCTTAACACCAGCCTGGCGCATCCTGATAATGCTAGGCTGGTGAGTTGCTGACCTAAGCAAAATCTTATTGAGTTATTTCAGGCAGTGGCCGGCTAGGCTATTGCGCTAGCTTGCTAGAAGTGATTTACCTATATAAGATATAAGCATGAATACTCTCGCCCCCTACGCTGCTAATCCAGATCAATCTATAGGGCGGCATCGTGCTGAACCCGTTTCGTCAACGCGCAATGCATTTCAGCGTGACCGTGACCGTATTATTCATTCCACTGCCTTTAGGCGCCTAGAATATAAAACACAGGTGTTTGTAAACCATGAGGGTGATCTGTTCCGCACGCGATTGACGCATAGCCTAGAGGTTGCCCAAATGGCGCGTGGCATCGCAAGAACTTTGAACCTGCATGAAGACCTTACCGAGGCCATTGCGCTAGCGCATGATCTTGGGCACACCCCATTTGGCCATGCCGGGCAAGATGCACTTAATGACTGTATGCGTGATTACGGTGGGTTTGAGCACAACTTGCAGTCGTTGCGCGTAGTCGATCAGTTGGAGCAGCGTTATGCAGAGTTTGATGGCTTAAACCTCACGTTTGAAGTAAGAGAGGGCATACTCAAACATTGCTCAATAAAAAACGCCAAACAACTTGGTGATGTAGGCGTGCGGTTTATCGAAAAAACCAGCCCTAGCCTAGAGGCGCAATTGACAAATTATGCAGATGAAATTGCTTATAACAACCATGATATTGATGATGGCCTGCGCTCAGGGTTAATCAGTATTGAGCAGTTATCGACAGTAGGGCTGTTTGCGCAAAATCTAGCTGAGGTGAAGGCGAAATACCCTGTATTAGAACAAAAACGGTTGGTGCATGAAACAATCCGCCGCATGATTAACACGTTGGTTGTAGATTTGTGTACACAAAGCGCAAAAAATATTGCACAGCATCAGCCTGCTAGCATTGATGATATTCGGAAGCTACCGCAATTAATCAGTTTTAGTGAAGACATAGCTAAACAAAACTTAAAGCTAAAGCAATTCTTACGCAAAAACTTATACCAGCACTATAAAGTGAATCGCATGAGCGCAAAGGCGGTCAGGATTGTGCGGGAGCTATTTACGTGTTTTTATGAAAATACGGGATTATTACCAAACGAGTTTCAAATCTATGCCGAAGTAGATAAAGCGCGTGCGGTAGCCGATTACATTGCAGGGATGACAGACCGATTTGCAATAAGAGAGCACCGTAAGTTATTTACAGTAGAAGAATATTTGTAGATTACGCTAATAAAGGTCAGCCGCTAGCACAGCTAAGACTGACCTATTGCTGGTGCACTGCAAGTAGAGTTGGCGACTTGTTGGCCACAAGAGTCTGCGCATGACTCGCTAGGGTGGCTAGCGGAGACAAATCCATCAACGAGTCTTCTGTTATAAATCTATCTGTAGAAAGTTGCCGTGTTGCAAAATTACAACAATTGTAAGTAATTGTGACAAAAAGCCCAACTTTTAGTTGTAAGCCTAAAAATCTTTGTGCATACTACGCTCTACCTTCTTAGTGAATGCTACTTAAGTAGTAAACGTTGAGAGAGTTTGCAAACTTTCTCTTTGGTTTGGTTGCCGTACGGTAACAAACTGATGAGGTAATCGAGTAATAAAAATAGTAATATTTTTTAGGAGATTTATATGAAAACAACAATTAAATTAGCAGTTGCTTCAGCTCTAGTAGCTGCAGCTTCAAGCGCACAAGCTGGTATCACAATCCCAGCTGGCGATTGGACATTGGACATCGGTGGTGTTGTAAACGCTTACTACACAACTACTAAATACAGTGGTGACAACGGTGGTACAGCTGCTTTAGGTTTAGGTAACGGTGATGCTGCATCATCAAACAATATCACTACAGGTTTGTTGCCAAACTACTTATCAGTTTCTGGTAAAACACGTCAAAACGACTTAGATGTTGGTTTCACAATCAGCTTAAACCCAGGTGCTTCAACATCTAACTCAGGTGTACAAACTGCTCAACAAGAAAACCGTCAAGCATTCTTGACATTTGGTGACAAATCATGGGGTTCTATCAAGTTAGGTAAAGATCTAGGTATTTACGCATCTGACGCTATCTTGAACGACATGACATTGTTAGGCGTTGGTGGCGGTGCTGGTGCACTTTCAGGCAACACAACAACATTGGGCCGTATCGGTTCAGGTTTCATGTACGCTGACTGGAAATCACAAGTTGCTTACTCATCACCAAACTGGAATGGCTTCAGCTTCACAGTTGGTTTAACACAAGGTTGGAATTCAGTTGCAGCAGCTGAAGGTGCTGGTATTTCTAGCTTAGCAAGTACTGGCCGTAGCGGCGCAGGTTCAGCTTACGAAGGTAAAGCTTCATATGAATGGACTGGCGATGTAGCTGGTAAAGTTTGGGCTTCAGGTATCTATCAAAAAGTATCTGGTTTCGCAGGTGCTCCTGGTGCTGACAATGCTCAAGCATTTGATATCGGTACAACAGTTAACGTAGCTGGTTTCGGTTTAACTGGTTACTACGGTAAAGGTGACGGTATTGGTCAAACATTCCAATTGCGTAACGGTTTTGATGCAAATGGTAAATCACGTGATTCAGACCAATGGTACGTACAAGGTACATACACACTTCCAGGTGTAGGTACTAAATTGGGCGTGTCATACGGCGAGTCAACTTTAGACGGTAACGGTGCTACTGATACATGGAAAGATCTACAAGATTCAATGTGGACAGTTGGTGCTTACCACCCACTTACAAAACACTTGAACTTGGTTGCTGAGTACTCACAATCAGAGCGTCAATTAGATCGTCGCACAGCTTCTGATATTGAAGCTAAAGCAAAAACTGTTTCTTTAGGCGCAATCTTATTCTTCTAGGATAAGGCAGGGGTTACCCTGTAGTGTTTAAGTAATAGATTAAAAACGGCAACTTCGGTTGCCGTTTTTTTATTTGTAATTACATCTGGAATCTACGAATCAAAGGCTATTTTGCACGACAGGCCCTTGCCAAAAAATACAATACTTTGGCTATTTCTTGAACGTATTTGATAGGAGTCTAGCTAATACTTGTTGTTAGTTATGCTCTGGCTGCTTACAGTACGTAGATTGGATTGAAAAATTATCTTTAACAGATGAATATACCTGCAGTACAAAGGCAATAATATAATGCCAATAATGCACAGGGCTATTCTTGGTTTAAAGCTCGCCTCTTTGTCTTTTGGATTATAAGTGCCACCATGCAATTAGCGAGATATCTGGCATATAAGTTATCTGAGAGTGTTCTACTCTTCTATCCCCAGTTCTTGAATCTTCCTCGTGAGCGTGTTGCGCCCCATGCCTAATTGGTTAGCAGCTTCAATCCGGCGGCCATGTGTGTGCTCTAGTGCTTTTTCAATCAGGATGCGTTCAAAAATTTGCGTGCGTGATTCCAGCACATTTTGCTCGCCACGATTGAGTGCATCGGTCACTTCTGCTGCTAGTGCCTCTTGCCATGAGCCGTTTGAGTCTACTTTGTTGCCGTCTTGTTTCAACTCTGGCGGCAGGTCTGCAATATCAATATTTTGGCCAGGTGCCATCACGGTAAGCCAGTGGCATACGTTTTCTAGCTGGCGTACGTTGCCGCTCCAGTTTACGGCGCTTAAGAATTTGAGTGCTGCAACAGAAGGTTGTTTAGCCTCAACACCAAGCTCGGTCGCGCTGTGCTGCAGAAAATGCTTAATCAGTAGTGGGATGTCCTCACGGCGTTCACGTAGCGCTGGTAAGCGCAGGCGAATCACGTTTAAGCGATGAAATAGATCTTCACGGAATAAGCCATTTTTAACACGTTCTTCTAAATCTTGGTGGGTGGCTGCAATAATGCGCACGTTGACTTTAATCGGCTGGTGGCCGCCAACACGATAGAATTGACCGTCACTCAGTACGCGTAATAGACGCGTTTGCAGGTCAGCTGGCATGTCACCAATTTCATCTAAAAACAGGGTGCCAGTGTCGGCTTGCTCAAAGCGCCCGCGTCGACCTGCGGCCGCGCCAGTAAATGCGCCACGCTCATGACCAAATAGTTCTGATTCTAATAAGTCTTTCGGGATAGCCGCAGTATTGATGGCGATAAAAGGTTTATCTGCACGTGGGCTGTGGCGGTGTAGTGCGCGCGCAACAAGCTCTTTACCGCTGCCTGATTCACCGTTGATTAGTACCGTGGCATGTGAGCGGCTTAAGCGGCCAATCGCCCTAAAAACCTCTTGCATTGATGGTGCTTGGCCAATGATTTCAGGCGTGTCTTCAGCTACTGCGCTGAAGCCATTTTCAGAAGCTTGCCTAGTGCTTTCTTCTACAGCACGTTTAATGATGTCTATTGCCTGATCAACATCAAAAGGTTTGGCTAAGTATTCAAACGCACCGCCTTGAAATGCAGCTACTGCGCTTTCAAGGTCAGAGTAAGCCGTCATGATGATGACCGGGATGTCTGGGTGTCTACGTTTTATCTCGCTGAGAAGGTCTAATCCTGAACCATTCGGCATGCGGATATCGCTGACGACAACTTGCGGTTGTTCATGATCTAGCGCATTGAGTGCCTCTACCACTGAGGGGAATGTTTTGAACTCAAGGTCTGTACGCGCGAGTGCTTTTTCAAAGACCCAGCGTATAGATTTGTCGTCGTCAATAATCCAAATTGGTTTCATAGGTTTCTCATTTATCAGTGGTGCTATGTAAGTTGCACAAAATTTTGCTTATTATTCTCTTTGTATCTACTTCATTTAATATCGTGCTCTGTAGGGGCGGCGCACGATTATTGCATTTTCGCAGCCGGTTTAATTGCTGTAGTTTCTATTGGTAGCAGGATCGTGAAACGCGTGTTACCCGGTGTGCTTTCGCAGTCGATCATGCCGTGATGCTGGGTTACAAAGGTTTGAGCGAGTGTTAAGCCAAGTCCGGTTCCGCCTTCGCTACCTGATACTAGTGGGTAAAAAATACGGTCACGTATATCAGCGGGAATGCCAGGTCCGTTATCAATAATCTCCAGTTTAATGGCGACTCGGTAACGTTTTCTAGCAAGGGTCACTTGTCTTTCTGCACGTGTTTTAAAAGTAATTTGGCTGTTAGGTGTTTTATTGGCTTGCATCGCCTGTACGGCGTTACGTGCAATATTTAATACCGCCTGTATTAGTTTCTCACGGTCGCCAATAATCTCTGGCAGGCTTAAATCATAATCACGTTTTATTAGAATACTGCGTGGAGATTCAGCCAGTAGTAAGCTACGCACACGTTCCAATACCTCATGAATGTTAGTTGGCTGATACTTTGGTACGCGATGTGGAATTAAAAGTCTATCCATTAACGCCTGCAGTCTATCAGCTTCCTTAATAATCACTTGTGTGTATTCGCGTAGGCTAGGAGATGGTAACTCGTGTTCTAGCAGTTGCGCTGCACCGCGCAGGCCGCCAAGCGGGTTGCGGATTTCGTGCGCTAAATTACGTAATAGCTCTGCATTGGCTTGTTGTTGGATGAGCATGCGTTCTTCACGGGCGATTCTTAATTGCGCATCCATTGGTTGGAATTCTAAAATCAAGCTCGCTACCACTGACTCTATAGGAGTCACTGTGCAGGTGACGGCAAAAGAGTTATGCCGATGGGTGCTGATAGTGAACTCGTGTTCACGGAATGGGCTTTGTTCTTTAATGGCATTGTTAACTGCAAGCATTAAGATTTCGCAGTCTGGAAATACCTCATTGATATGTTGGCCGATGATTTGGGTAGCACTAAACGCAAATATAATTTCAGCACCAGGGTTAACGTAAGCAACGCGGCAATGATCATCCAAAAGGATGATTGCGGTTGCTAAGTGCTCTAGGCCAGCAAAGTGGTCTGGCGTTGGTTGAACCATAATAGTGCTTCACTCGTCATTTCATTGATTGACTTATCATAAGCAAAAGCTAGACCAGTTTTCACGTGTTGTATGAATAAGTTTTTTACATACACCGTAGTCGTGCATGATGATGATTAACCTATTGAATATCAATGTTAAAAAAACTTGGCGATACTGTCCGTCTGGATTTTTTTAATCAATAGAATCTATTTGACCCTGATATTTATATGATTAAGTATAGCAGGAATAGAAAACAAAAAAGCCGCTACTGCACCTAAATGGTGCGGTAGCGGCTTTGCTCGTTGTTCAGGCCGGGTAATTTAGCGTAGTGAATCGATTTCTTTTTGTAATAGCTCGATATTTTTCTTGTGATTGTCCACATTGGCCTGTAAGTTTTTCATTTTCTCTTCAAATTTTGGGACGTTTCTAAATGTTTGTCCAGTGGCCGTTCTATAAACCTCTGGGTTTGATTCGCCTTCCGCATAAGCTTTGTTCGCCTCTTCAAGTGCGAGTTTTTCAGCCTCAAGCTCGTTGCGCAGGATTTCTCTACGTTTGCCGTCGCGTTGATTTTGCGTGTTCGCATCTACGCGCGGAAAGCTATCCGGCGTTGCTGTTCGCTTAGAAGTGGCAGAGCTTGCTTTGGGTTTATTGTCATTGGTGATGGCATTAGCATCGGGGTCTAGCTCAAGGCGAGTGGCACCTTTGCTTTTAATGTTGGAGTAAGTTACTCGGCCATCCGCATCTACACGCTTATAAATTTCAGCAAATGCATGGCTTGAGAGCGTAATGGCAATCAGTGATAAAAATAAGTGTTTTTTCATGAGATGAGTTTATTAGAGTTAATCAAATAAGGCAACATGGATTACATCCGGGCTGCTCGTTGTTTAACGATTGTTTGTTGTATTGCGTTGACGTTGCTATTGGAGTGAATGCTTAAGCGTTAGAAATTAAAAAGGGCGATAAATCGCCCTTTTTAATTAAATCAAACTAACAACACATTAGCAAGAGTAGTACAGGCCAAACTCAGCTGGGTGTGGTGTCATGCGTACTTTGTTTACTTCTTCCATTTTCAATGCAATGTATGCATCGATCCAGTCGTTAGTAAATACGCCACCTTTAGTTAAGAACTCACGGTCAGCATCAAGTGCTTCCAACGCTTGCTCTAGTGATGCGCAAACTGTTGGGATCTTAGCATCTTCTTCTGGTGGAAGATGGTACAAGTCTTTAGTCGCAGCTTCACCTGGGTGAATCTTGTTTTGCACGCCATCTAAACCAGCCATTAGCAATGCAGAGAATGCCAAGTATGGGTTAGCGATTGGATCTGGGAAGCGCGCTTCAACACGGCGACCTTTGTCAGAATGCACAAATGGAATACGGATAGAAGCTGAACGGTTTTTAGCTGAGTAAGCTAATTTAACTGGTGCTTCGAAGTGTGGTACTAAACGTTTGTATGAGTTAGTACCTGGGTTTGTGATCGCGTTTAATGCACGAGCGTGTTTGATGATACCGCCGATGTAGTAAAGTGCGAACTCGCTCAAGCCAGCGTAGCCGTTACCTGCGAACAAGTTTTTGCCATCTTTCCAAACTGATTGGTGAACGTGCATACCTGAACCGTTATCGCCAGCGAATGGTTTTGGCATAAATGTAGCAGTTTTGCCGTAAGCGTGTGCTGTGTTCAAAATCACGTATTTTTGGATTTGAGTCCAGTCAGCACGTTGCGTCAATGTGCTGAATTTTGTACCAATTTCACATTGGCCAGCAGTTGCAACTTCGTGGTGGTGTACTTCAACAGGCACGCCTAGTTGTTCTAATGTTGTACACATTGCTGAACGGATGTCGTGTAGTGAGTCGACTGGTGGCACCGGGAAGTAGCCGCCTTTAACGCCTGGACGGTGACCTGTATTGCCGCCTTCAAATTTCTCGTTTGATGACCATGCGCCTTCTTCAGAGTTGATGCGTACTGAGCTGCCGTTCATTGAAACATCCCATTGGATGCTGTCAAAAATGAAGAACTCTGGCTCTGGGCCAAAGTAAGCTGTGTCGCCTAAGCCGCTTGATTTTAAGTATGCTTCAGCACGTTTCGCCAAGCTACGTGGGTCACGGTCGTAACCTTTACCATCAGTAGGGTCTACAACGTCACAAGTCAATACTAGTGTTGGCTCGTCGAAGAATGGGTCGATAAATGCAGTGCTTGCGTCTGGCATCAATTGCATGTCAGATGCTTGAATACCTTTCCAGCCAGCGATAGAAGAACCGTCAAAAGCGTGACCTTCTGTAAATTTGTCTTCATTAAAGTGTGACACTGGCACTGTTACGTGTTGCTCTTTGCCGCGTGTATCGGTAAAACGAAAATCAACAAATTTAATGTCGTTATCGATTACCAATTTCATTACATTTTCCACTGACATTAGAATCTCCTATTGGTGTGGTGTGGGTTAAAATAAAACAAGTAAAAATTCAACTCATAAGATTAGCAGGAAACGTGCCAATCTGGATAGCGGTAAACGCTTGAATTTTAGAGGGTAAATTAAGATAGCCTTGCATTGGTGCACCAGTATGATGCATTTTGTGATTTTACGCACAAAATAGGTGCAAATGAGTGTTGGTGACGTGGTTAGTCTCAACAGGTTTAAGCATAATCTTAAAGATGGTTTATTATAATTCGAACGGCAGTAATGGTGTTAAGAAAAAGGTGTTAACAGGTTGTTTTTGGACATGTAATTTAAGGATAAATGCATCATGAGTGATATACAGGAAATTTTAGCATTTGCAGAGAAGCGTGCGATTGAAAAGCGTTTGCCATACGCGGGTGCGCTGACGCCGCAAGAAGCTGATGCGATTTTGCGTGCTGATGCGAGTGCGCAGTTGGTGGACGTACGCACCAAGGCTGAGCTGGAGCTGGTGGGGCGTGTGCCATCGGCGTTGCATGTAGAGTGGGCTTTTTACCCAGGAATGGTGGCTAACCCAGATTTTGCAGCGCACTTACAGGCACAGCTTAATCAAAAAGGCGCGGATAAAAATACGGTGATAATGTTTCTCTGCCGAACTGGCGGACGCTCACACAATGCAGCCGTGGTTGCTGAGTCTTTAGGCTATTTGCATGCGTATAACGTGCTTGAAGGATTTGAGGGCGATGCCAATGAATATAAGCAACGCACGCTGATTAATGGTTGGAAGCATGCGGGCTTACCTTGGACGAATTGATGATGGTGGATAAGTATGCGGTGATTGGTAATCCAATCGCACATAGTAAGTCGCCCTTGATTCATGCTGCTTTTGCCCGGCAAACGGGGCAGGCCATGAGTTACGAGGCTATTCTAGCGCCGCTGGATGGGTTTGAGGCTACGGTTGAAGCGCTGATGGCGAGTGGTTATAAGGGGTTGAATGTCACTGTGCCGTTTAAGTTTGAGGCATTAAAGTTTGCGTCTACGCGCGGCAAGGTTAACTCTTTTGCGGATAGAGCCGGTGCATCAAATACCCTGATATTTAATACGAGCACAGGTGTTATTGCAGACAACACAGACGGTGTGGGGCTGGTGAACGATATCACTCATAATATTAAGTTTGGTATCCGTCATAAAAGGGTGCTGGTGTTAGGCAGTGGCGGCGCTGCTTTTGGGATTCTTCAGCCTTTGGTTGAAGCGGCTCCGGACTCTATTGTGATTGCTAATCGCACATTTCCTAAAGCAGAAGAGGCAGCTAATCAGCTTGCCGAGATTATTAAAGCAAGTAACAGTGCGGTTTCAAGCGTGCCTAAGCGTTTTGAGGAGTTAGATGGTTTGCAGTTTGATTTAATCATCAATAGTACATCTGCCGGTTTGACTGATAGTACTTTGCCTATTTCCGATTCAATTTTTGCTGAAGGCTGCCTAGCTTACGACATGATGTATGGCCGTGAAACGCCGTTTATGACACAGGCACGCCGTAATGGTGCGCAAGTAGCAGATGGTTTGGGTATGTTGGTAGAGCAGGCTGCTGAGGCTTTTTATTTGTGGCGCGGCGTGCGTCCTGATACCAAACCGGTGATGGATAAGATAAGGGCGCTGGCAATATGATTACCTGGTTGATGAATAGTAAACCTAATGCAGCGCCGCTCAGTGTTGGCGCTTATTTAGAGCGCGCTGCGGTGCTTTTTATTGCTTTTGTACTGTTGTATCAGGTTTGGATATTTTTGCATATTTGCTGGTGGGTTAAATTTAACCCTTCTTCTAGCGCGTTTATGGAAGACCGCTTGGAAGTTATTCAAGAAAATCGTCCGGATGCAGAGCTGAAGTACAAATGGGTGGATTATGCAAAAATATCCAACAACTTGAAGCGTGCGGTGATTGCGTCGGAGGATGCGAAGTTTCTTGATCATGAAGGCTTTGATTGGGATGGCATACAGAAGGCGTATGAAAAAAATCTGAAAAAAGGCAAGATTGTGGCTGGCGGTTCTACCATTAGCCAACAGCTGGCAAAGAATCTGTTTTTATCCACCAAAAGAACACCTTGGCGTAAAGGGCAGGAGGCCATCATTACCATCATGCTGGAAAACGTCATGTCTAAACGGCGCATTCTAGAGATTTACCTCAATGTGATTGAGTGGGGTAATGGTGTGTTTGGTGCGGAGGCGGCCGCACGGCATTACTATAAAACGAGCGCTGCGGGTTTAAGCAAAGGGCAGGCGGCAAGGTTGGCGGCGATGATCCCTAACCCGCGCTTTTACGATAAGCATCAGTACACACGTTATCTCAATAGGCGCACTGGCACGATACAGGCCAGAATGCATATGGTGCCTGTGCCTTAAGTTAGGCGCAGCATGTTGATGGCTAATTTGGATGTGCGTCTGATGTGTTATCAATCACTCGCGGTAAGCGGAGGGATGTATGCAGTCTGTAGAGGATTTTTTTAATTCGATTGTGCGCTTACCTAGCCTGCCTAAAGTGGTGCAAGAGGTAATGCAGATACTCAGCAATGACAATGTGGATATTAATCAGCTGGCGCGTGTAATTAAGCAGGACGCAGTCATTGCTGCCAAGGTGCTGAAAATGGTTAATTCATCATTTTATGGTGTGACGCGTGCCGTTAAAAATATCGACGATGCGGTTGCTATCTTAGGTTTGGCTAAGCTGCGCTCTTTGGTGATTGCCAGTGGCCTTACCGGGGCGGTTGCTAATGTGCCGGGCTTGGATTTAAAAAAATTCTGGAGTCATAGTTTGCTTGCCGCCAGCATCAGCCGAGACATTGCCAAGCAAATGGAGCTGGATGCTGAAGTGGCGTATCTGGCCGGGCTATTGCACAATATTGGTGATTTATTGCTGCACTTGGTGTCTCCTGCGATGTCCGCAGAGGTAGATGCTTTGTGTGCGGATACTTGTTCAGAGCAGCGGTGTTTGGTGGAACGTGATGTCATCGGCTTGGATCACTGTCAGATTGGTGAAGAGTTGGCGCTACGTTGGGATTTCCCGTCCGAAATTTCACGTGTATTGCATTACTATGCGACGCCGCTGGATAAAAATGCTTGTGCAATTGCGCCTGTGGTTTATATCGCGGTACAGATTGCGCAAGGGTTGGTGCGTGGCGATGATGCCAATGTCATAGCGTTTGCTTTAAATGCGGAAGTGACTCGGTGCTTGAAGTTTAGTGAAGATGCTTGGCTGGCGTCAGTTGAGCGTTACCGTGAGTTGTTACAAGAAGCCAATGCGATGATTTAGTTCTACTGCTTCGGCATTGCTGCCGATTTGAGGGATTAAAGCTAGTATTCATTTTGAAGCGCTGATTAAAATGCAGTGACGTATTTTAATCAGCGCTTTTTAGTATGTAGCCTGTTAAAGCATCAGTTTTAGATATTTAGCCGTGTAGCTAACATCGCTTTTGGCGACTTCTTCAGGGGTGCCTTCAGCAATCACCATGCCGCCGCCATCGCCGCCTTCTGGACCCATGTCTACAATCCAGTCCGCGGTTTTAATCACATCCAGGTTGTGTTCAATAATCACAATGGTATTGCCCGCGTCGCGTAGGCGGTGAATTACATCTAGCAATAATTGAATGTCGGCAAAGTGTAAGCCAGTGGTTGGCTCATCTAGAATATAAAGCGTGCGGCCTGTATCGCGCTTGCTTAGCTCCAGCGCAAGCTTCACGCGCTGTGCCTCGCCGCCAGATAGCGTGGTCGCGCTTTGGCCCAGCGTAATGTAGCCTAAGCCTACATCAAGCAAAGTTTGCAGCTTTCTTGAGATCACAGGCTGTGCACTGAAAAAGGCGTGGGCTTGCTCTACGGTCATCCCTAGAATTTCATGGATGTTCTTACCTTTGAACTGAATTTCTAGCGTTTCACGGTTGTAACGTTGGCCTTTACAAACGTCACATGGCACGTAAACATCGGGCAAGAAATGCATTTCTACGCGCAATACGCCATCGCCTTGGCATGCTTCGCAACGCCCGCCTTTTACGTTAAATGAGTAGCGGCCTGGGCCGTAACCGCGCGCACGGCTTTCTGGTACGCCAGCGAATAAATCGCGAATCGGTGTAAATAAGCCAGTGTAGGTGGCCGGGTTGGAGCGTGGGGTGCGGCCAATCGGGCTTTGGTCCACGTCGACCACTTTATCAAAGAATGCTAAACCGTCGATTTCGCCGTAAGGTGCAGGTTCGGTGCTGCTGCCGTACAGATGCTGTGCAACGATGCGATATAACGTATCGTTAATCAAGGTAGACTTGCCGCTGCCAGATACCCCAGTGATGCAACTGAGTAAGCCAACCGGTAGCTTTAAGGTTACGTCCTTCAGGTTGTTGCCGGTAGCATGGCTCATGGTGAGCCAGCGCTCTGGGTCTGGTGCTGTGCGTTTTTTGTTATAAGTGATTTGGCGTTTACCGCTTAAATATTCACCGGTAACAGAGTTGATATTTTCTTTAATTTCGGCAGGGGTGCCTTCTGCCACAATGCGTCCGCCATGCTCGCCTGCACCAGGGCCAATGTCGACCACATAATCTGCAGCCATAATCGCATCTTGGTCGTGCTCAACCACAATAACGCTGTTGCCAATATCGCGTAAGCGTTTGAGTGTATCCAGTAAGCGGTCGTTATCGCGCTGATGCAAGCCAATTGATGGCTCATCTAATACGTACATCACGCCGGTTAAGCCGCTGCCAATTTGTGATGCGAGCCTGATGCGTTGTGCTTCACCGCCAGAGAGCGTTTCCGCCGAGCGTGACAGTGATAAATACTCTAGCCCAACATTGGTTAAAAACTTTAGACGATTGCTAATCTCTTTAACGATCTTATCTGCAATTGCTAGTTTTGCGCCTGTCAATTCAAGCGAGTCAAAGAAAGTAAGTGCTAACTTTAGCGGCACTTGGCACACTTCGTGGATATTTTTGTTACCCACTTTTACGTGGCGCGCTTCTTTGCGTAAGCGTGTGCCTGCACAGTCCGGGCAGCTTTGTGAGTTAAGATATTTTGCCAATTCTTCACGTACAGTTTGTGAGTCTGTTTCGTGATAGCGGCGCTGCAGGTTATTTAAAATACCTTCAAACGTGTGGATTTTTTGGTAAAACACACCACGTTCGTTTAGGTATTTAAACGGGATTTCCTCTTTACCGCTGCCGTTGAGCAGTATTTTTTGAATCGGCTCGGGCAGTTGTTCAAAAGTTGTGTCTAAGTCAAATTGGTAATGCGCTGCCAGGCTAGCCAGCATCTGGAAATAAAACTGGTTACGCTTGTCCCAGCCTTTTATCGCGCCTGAAGCCAATGATAAGTGCGGAAATGCAACTACGCGTTTCGGGTCAAAGAAATTGATGTTGCCTAAACCATCGCAAGTGGGGCATGCGCCCATTGGGTTGTTGAAAGAGAATAGGCGCGGCTCTAGCTCTGCAAGTGAGTAGTCACATACAGGGCATGAGAACTTGGCTGAGAACAGCAGTTCTTTGTCGGTATCCATTTCTACCGCAATCGCCTTGCCATCAGCTAAACGTAATGCGGTTTCAAATGACTCTGCGATACGCTGTTTCATGTCTGGCTTGACTTTGATGCGGTCAATCACAACATCGACATTATGTTTAGTGGTTTTGGCTAGTTGCGGCAAGGCATCCACTTCATAGATTTTGCCGTCCACACGCAGTCTGACAAAGCCTTGTGCTTTCAGTTCTTCAAACAGATCAATTTGCTCACCTTTGCGGTTGGAAACCACAGGCGCCAATATCATGAGTTTTGTATCTTCAGGTAATGCCAATACGCTATCAACCATTTGGCTGACCGTCTGCGCCTCTAGTTTGATGCCATGCTCAGGGCATTCTGGATCGCCAGCACGTGCATATAACAAACGCAGGTAATCATGGATTTCTGTCACGGTGCCCACGGTAGAGCGCGGGTTGTGCGAGGTGGATTTTTGCTCAATCGAAATCGCTGGCGACAAGCCCTCAATCAAATCAACATCGGGCTTGTCCATACGTGCCAGAAACTGGCGTGCGTAGGCGGAAAGCGATTCTACATAGCGGCGCTGACCTTCTGCATATAAGGTGTCAAAAGCCAGTGAAGATTTACCGGAACCAGATAAGCCAGTAATCACAACCAACTGATTACGTGGAATATCCAGCGAAATATTCTTTAAATTATGCGTGCGCGCACCGCGAATGCGAATTAAATCCATATAGCTAAATCCATTGTACTTTTACTCACCTGCGTGTCTGATAAAATAGCCGTGTGCTCAGGCAGTATTTTATGATGTAGGTAAAGTTTGTGAAAGAGGTGGTGTTTTGGCCCATGAGCCATGCCAGCAAACGCTGCATGCTATAAAATGGGCAATTGACCGTATGCAATTTTATGAAACATTCAGGTTAACATTAAGGCAACCTGCTAATATACCTACTTTTACGCAATTAGCTTAATTATTTTTCATGTCATCACCGCAACATCTCTCATCAGAAAAAATGACCCCGGCAGAAACCCGTGCGACTTTGAGTTTAGCCTCTATCTATGGCTTGCGCATGTTTGGTATGTTTTTGATTTTACCGATTTTTGCAATTTACGCATCTACCTTGCCTGGTAAGCCTAGTAGCTTTATGGTGGGGCTGGCATTAGGCGCTTATGGGCTAACCCAAGCCTTACTGCAATTACCATTTGGCATGGCCTCTGACAAATACGGCCGTAAGCCGATGATTTATCTGGGCTTGGCTATTTTTGCGGTAGGTAGTTTGGTTGCGGCTTTAGCTGGCAGTATTGAAGGCATTATTATTGGCCGTGCTTTACAGGGGGCTGGTGCCGTTTCTGCCGTCGTCACGGCTTTGGTAGCTGACTTAACTCGCGATGAGCATCGCACCAAAGCTATGGCCACGATAGGTGTAACGATAGGCGTTGCGTTCTCTGTATCATTGGTTGGCGGCCCGATTCTGAATCAGTGGATTGGAGTGCCGGGTATTTTTGCGCTGACTGGCGTGTTGACCTTGGCAGCTATTGCCGTGGTGCGTTTTGTGGTGCCAGACCCTGTGCATAGCCATTACCATTCTGATGCCAGTGCTACGCCCGCCAGATTGAAAGATGTACTTAAAAATAAGCAGTTATTGCGTTTGAATTATGGCATTTTTGCCCTGCATGCAGCACAAATGGCGATGTTTGTTGTGGTGCCGTTTGCGATTGTAAGTGCTAGTGGCATGCATGAAAACCAGCATTGGCAAATCTATTTACCTATCGTATTAGCATCCTTTGTGCTCATGGTGCCAGCGATTATTTATGCTGAAAAGCAATCCCAAATGAAGCGTGTGTTTGTGATTGCGATTGCCATGATGTTGGTAGCGCAATTGATGTTTTCGGTATCGATACATTACTTCTGGGGAATTGTTGCCTCACTCACCGTTTATTTTGTGGCTTTTAACGTGTTAGAGGCTTCACTGCCATCGTTAATCAGCAAAATTGCACCGGCTGCCGCCAAGGGTACCGCGATGGGTGTTTATAATACTGCGCAGTCCTTAGGGATTTTTGTGGGCGGTGCATTGGGAGGCTACCTTTCGCATGTTTACGGCTTTGCAAGTGTATTTATATTTTGTGGCATGATGATGTTTTTATGGCTATTATTAGCGTTTTCAATGCAAGCGCCGTTAGCGGTTAGAACCAAAATGTACACCATGGAAGCGTCTGCTGACCAAATGACAGCAGAAGTAGCAGCGAGTGTTCGAAGCAGCCTCACTAAGCTGGCTGGCGTAATAGAAGCTGCAGTGTTGCCGCAAGAGCGCACTGTGATATTGAAGATAGATAAATCGTATGATTGGGATGACGCCCAAGTGTATCAATTGTTGAGAGGATAAACATGGCATCAGTAAATAAAGTGATATTGGTTGGTAATCTTGGTCGCGACCCAGAAGTGCGCTATATGCCAAATGGCGAGGCCGTATGTAACTTCAGTATTGCAACAACCGATAGCTGGAAAGATAAATCAGGCGCTAAGCAAGAGCGTACTGAGTGGCACAATATTGTGATGTATCGCAAACTGGCAGAAATTGCAGGCGAGTACCTGAAAAAAGGTCGCCCGGTGTATGTAGAGGGTCGTTTGCAAACACGCAAATGGCAAACTAAAGAAGGCCAAGACCGTTACACAACTGAAATTATTGCAGACCAAATGCAAATGCTGGGTGGTCGTGATGGCGGTGGTTCAAATGCTAGTTATGATGGCGGCATGGACCAAGGCGGCGACAATGATTACAACCAAGCGCCTAGCCAAGGTCAGGCAAGGCAAGCGCCAGCAGCGAAACCTGCAACCAGTGGTTCTGGTTTTGATGACTTTGAGGATGATATTCCGTTCTAAAATCTACCAAGTGTAATAGTGTAAATAAACCCCATTAACCTAATAATTTAATGGGGTTTTTTCTTGTTTACATATTATTTTTATTGAGCTAGTATGGTGGCAATTTCCCCAATACAAAAATAGGGAATTACAAACCTTTTCCGTTTTTATCAAGGGTTTGTGTATTAAAGAAGTCATTACTATTGTGTTTTCATTTTTTAACTTTGTTAATTTTTACAACAGTTTTATTAATATGTATACGCAACAGGAGATGGCTCTTAGGTAGTTTTAACTCTATTGCGCATACTGCATTCTGGAAAGGTGCATATGAAAAAGATATTAATAGCGTTAATTTCTACCTCGTTAATCTTCGCAGCAAAACCTGCTCTCTCCGCCAGTGTTAACGGTAATTTTAATGTCACCGTTACCTTGACCTCTGTGTGCACCATGGGAGTGGTCGGAGACCTAGCATTTGGCACATACACTGCTTTTCAGGCCGGTACGCAAACGGCTACTCCTACTACAGCAACATTGACTTGCACACGTGGCTTAACAGGTGTGACAGCAAACTTTGATACCGCCGCTCCTGGATCTACTGCTGCCGCTGCAGCAACTAATGCTGTAGGTGCGGGCATCATTTCCGGACTGCAGTATGATATTACTGCCACCCCAGGCTCAATCACTTCAGGAAATGCAGCTACTGCATCCAGTATTGGTACCGCAGACTCTCGCCCATATTCTATTACGGGTAGCATGCCAGCCAGCCAAGCCGGAATAACTTCCTCTGGAACGCAAACGCAGGTTAGAACCTTAACCGTAAATTACTAGTGCTTTCAGGTCAGAGCATGCTTTGTGCTTGCTGCAAGTTGTGTAGCTCAGTAACGATGCTAGCCTTATGTGCTGCGTGTAGCACATGGTCGACTCTGGCATGCGCTGCACAGGCCAGCAGAGGGGTTAATGTGACTGTTAACTTGCAAGGAGGTAGTAATACACCACCGGCGATCGCGAATCAACCTAACTCAGCTTTTTGCCAGACTAGCAATCGTCCTGAAGCATTTGGCGCAACCTATACTGTGGTGTGTGCAACTGGCGCAGTAGTGAATATAGAATCAGGAGGCACAGAGCAGTCATTCAGCCCTATACATGGAGGTGCTTATCGCTATGTGTTTCAAGCGAACCGCGGTAGCAATCAATTGGGTGTGATGAATAGCCATGCTGGCACAGGTACTGCCACTAGCTGGCGTCTTATTAATTTAACCGACCGCGATTATCTGGAAATTCTTATCAACTGGTAATCAATTATTAACTGATCGAGGGAAACAATAATGAAAATCTCCTCTACAGAAATTATCGACCATTTTAATAGGTTTATTCTAACAAGGTTTATTTTAGGCACCATATTAGGTTTATTTCTGATTAGTCTAAACGCATATGCTGGGGTGTTTTCTGTCACCCCAGTACGCATTTACATGGAGCCTAAAGATCGTGCGGTTGCCGTGACCATTACCAATGATGGCGACGAGCCACTGGTGATGCAGGCCGACCTGTATACATGGAAACAGAAACCGAACGGCGAAGACGAGCTGATCTTAACGGAAGATATGTTTCTGTCGCCGCCTATCATCAAACTGGCCCCAAACTCCCGACAAGTTGTCCGTTTAGCTAGACTTACTCCAGCTAAATCGGGTGAGCAATTAACTTATCGTATGATCGTGCGGGAGATTCCTGAGGCAAAATCTGCCAAGAAAGATTTGCAACTGCAGATTGCTTTAGCCTTTTCTATGCCAGTATTTATCACTCCACCTGACGTTAAACCGCAATTGGTTTGCAAACTGGGCGCCGGCAGCCTCATTGTAGTGTGTGAAAACACCGGCAAAGCCCATGTTCATCCTACGCAAATCAACTTAGAGGCAAAAGATGGCACCTTAATCGCAATAGAGGATTCCGGTGCTTATCTGCTCCCCGGCAGCAAACGTAGCTTCCAATTAAAACCTTCCGAAAAGACCAAGGCAAGCGCGGGCCAATTACCTACGGGTAAGGCCAGAATCGCGGTGGTATTAGATGATGCCAGCAAGCATGAGTATGACGTAAGCATAGCCAACTAAATCAGGTTTCGGTTTGAGCTATCCTGCACATAGCTTTATCTGTTTCTTTGCATTGCTGATTGTTGCAAGCAGGGCTAGTGGTGCAACCACAGTTAGTATGGCTACCGAGAGCACGCAATATCCGTCATTGATGTTGGCCAAAACCCTTAGCCAGAACCTCTTGTCTATGGCGGTAATCGTCAATGGTAGTGAAGCCGGCACATGGCTATTCGTAGAGCAAGCCGGCGTTTTATATGTGCAGCGTGAAGCGCTGGATGATTGGAGGGTCATCGTCAATAAAACCGCGCAACCTATCGACTTCAAAGGTCAGCCATTTTGGCCGTTGGATGCCATACCTGGATATAAAGCCAAAATTGACTTTGCCAACCAGGCTATTGAACTATTATTTGCACCGCAGTCTTTTGCTACGACCCGTTTAGATAATGGTGTGCCTAAAAGTCCGGTGGTGAGCCCAGTATTGCCTAGCGCATTCCTCAATTACGATATCAGTTACAATCGGTTTGATTTAAGCGCAGCGCCTTCCACTGAAAACTTGAGCGCACTCGCAGAAATTGGCTTTTCCAATCACTGGGGCGTGTTAACCAATAGTTTAAGCGCACGTAATCTAACCCGTGACGAAGGGCTGGGGCAAAAAAGTCAATTAATAAGGCTGGAAACCACATTCAGTAAAGACTTTCCCGATCGTAATCAGACCTTACAACTAGGCGACACAAGTACCCGTATGGGGTTGTTGGGGAGAAATGTCTATTTCGGTGGTATTAAATACGGCACCAATTTTAGCTTAACCCCAGGCTATGTGAGCCAGCCATTACCGGCACTTTCCGGCTTATCTGCAGCCCCCTCTACCGTAGAGTTGTATGTTAATGATGTGTTGCGCCAGGTTTCAAATGTGCCTACTGGGCCATTCAGTATCAACAACTTTCCGATATTGACCGGCAGTGGCGATGCCCGCGTGGTGGTGCGTGATTTGTTGGGGCGTGAAACGGTAATCCAGCAATCATTCTTCACCGATAGTCAGTTGTTAGCCCCTGGTCTAGATGACTGGAGTGTTGCAATTGGCAGTGTCCGGCGTGAACTGGGCACCGAGAATGCTAATTATGGGCCTGGCTTTGTCAGCGGGTTGTGGCGTCGTGGCATTAGCGATAAGCTTACTTTAGAAAACAGAACCGCACTGACTAAAGACTCTGCGTTGTTGCAAATGGGGGCTGTTGAAGCATTGCCGCTCCAGTTGTTAGGTAAGGCTGCACTCACTGCTAGACATGATAAATCTCATGGCGCTGGCGCTCAATGGTTGCTGGGCATACAGCGCCAGACCTTGCGCTTCGGTGCATCTTTTGAAGCCCAAGGCGCAACACAAGACTTTAGGGAGCTAGGGCAGAATGAGCGCTTTAAGCCGACAAAATTGCAACTGGCTGGCAATATCAGCTATGCCACCAATCATTTCGGCAGCTTTGGTTTTGGTTACGCCAAGATAGCGCAATATGATCGCCCAAGCGTGACGACACTATCCGGCAACTACTCCGTACGTGTGGGTAAGGCCAGTACGCTGGTATTGAATGCCAGCGAAGCACGTACCTCCAGCTTCAATAGCTATTCGGTGGGAGCCACCTTTATCGTGCCATTGGATAACCATCGCCTAGCTAGCTTATATGCCAATACACATAGTTCGCAAACCGATTTTTACGCGACTTATTCGCAAAACCCAAGTGCTGATCAAAATCTGGGTTGGCGTGTGTTGACTGGGCAGCAGCAGGATCATTCACGTCATGAATTCGGCGCCTATTACTATGGTCAACATGGTGTGTTAACTGCAGACTTTAGTGCCACACCTAATCAGAGTGCAGCGCGTCTGGGTGCCAATGGCGCACTGCTTATTGCGGAGGGGCATGTGTTTGCCGCACAGCGTTTAACAGATAGCTTTGCTCTGGTTGAAGTGAAAGATTATGCCGATGTAGGTGTAGGCTTGGGTAATGCATCGCAGCGTAAGACCGACAAAAATGGCGTGGCGTTGATACCGCACTTGGCCGCTTATCAAAATAACTATATACGTGTGAATCCACAAAATCTGCCGATTAGTGCTGAGGTAGATAATCTGGAAAAAGAGGTGGTGCCAGCATGGCGTAGTGGCGTGAAAGCTAAGTTCCCGGTGCGTAGCGGTCGTGGAGCTATGCTGAAAATTGTACTGAACGATAATGATGTGGCGCCCTCCGGCGCTATCGTTAAGATTGAGGGCGATGCGCAGGAGTTCTATGTTGCACGCCGCGGGGAAGCTTTTGTAACCGGCTTGCAAAGCAGTAATAGCGTCATACTGAATTGGAATGAACAGCAGTGTAAATTTGACGTGAACCTACCACCTGAAAAGCCTGATGAAATTCCGCGTTTAGGTCCGTTAACGTGTAATGGAGTTGCCAGATGATCACATCACAGTTCAAGCACCATTGGCTAGGCTTATTATTGTTATGCGCGCTCTGCCTGTATGCATCCTCCGCATTTGCAGTGACTTGCAGCATCACTTCAAGCGGACTTTCTACTACGCATACACCGAACGCAGCCACACCTAATGTTACACAATCTAGCCTCACGCTGACTTGTATGCGTGGTACGTTGGAGATAGTGAACTACACAGATTACTCGATAGCCGTTGACGATGGTATCCATGCATCTGGGGCGCAGAATCGGGCACAATCTGGTGCCAATGTCATTCAGTATGAAACCTACCAAGGCAGCGCCTGCCCGAGTACCGCGTGGTCTGTATCTAGTCCGATCACCGGCCGGTTAAGCATGCCTAATTCCAACACTAACTACTCTGTCACCATCAATTACTGGGCGTGTATTCCAATCAATCAGCAGGTGCCAGTTGGCACTTACAACGATACCGTGACCATGACTGTGACCTACACCGACCCGATTGTCGTGCTGACTACTACCAAAACCATCAGCAATACTTTTCTCGTCACCGTGACCAATCAGGCGGTATGCCTAGTCACTAGCATCGGTAATGTTGCCTTTGGAACTTATGTGGCATTTAGAAATACTGCACTGGCAGCAACTCCAGCGAATGTAGTGCTGAACTGCACGCCGCAATTGAATTACACGCTGTCGCTAGATGCGAGTACCGGCGTAGTCGCAGGTTTGAATTATTCGTTGTCGCTGAGTGCTAGCAGTAGTTCTGGCACTGGCCCAGGCCAGACTCAGACCATTTCTGGCAACATGCCAGCCAATCAAGCAGGGACTTGCAGCACTACAAGTTGCAACGGCTCAGATCCGAGAGTGTTGACCATCACTTACTAGAGGCGCTAGAAATGTTACTCGACGCTGTAAAAATGGCTGCACGGGCTGGCGTAATGAATTAAGTGACAATTTTTCCTGCGTTGATGTAAATCACGTTATTGGTGATTTGCATAATCTCATCTTTGGAATGGCTGATATAAATCATCGGGATGTTAATTTCGTCTGCCACTTTTTTTAAAAACGGCAGAATCTGACTTTTTAATGACTCATCCAGAGATGCCATGGGTTCATCTAGCATGAGTAACCTAGGTGAGCTAAGGAGCGCACGGCCAAGTGCCACGCGCTGTTTCTCGCCGCCAGATAGTTGGTGCGTAGTGCGTTTTAGTAAAGGCTCGATTTCTAGTAAATTGACGATATCTTTTAAATGAAACTGCTGTTCATGTGCCGGAATAAACTTCAAAGGATAGCGCAAGTTATGCTCCACGTTTAAATGTGGAAATAAGCGTGCGTCCTGAAACACCAGCCCTATTCTGCGTTGGTGAATCGGCTTGTTGATCTTTTTTTCATGATCAAACACAGCTTCTCCATTAATCATCACTTTGCCTTGATCTGGTTTGCTAATGCCCGCAATCACGCTTAGTAATGTGCTTTTTCCAGAGCCTGATGGCCCAAAGAGCGCTGTCACGCGTTGATTTAGCTGCAGCGATACATCTAGCTCAAAATCTTGGCGTTTAAGCTTTGCGGTGACTTCAATCATGGCCATGCCCAATCTGCTGGCTCGCTTTACGCTCCAGTCTATCGCTAATCATCAGCGCGCCTAGTGCCAGTGTCATGCTGATGATGACTAAACGTAATGCGGCGAAATCGCCGTCTGGTGTTTGTGTGAGTGAGTAAATGGCAAGCGGTAGGGTGCGTGTCTCATTTTCGATATTGCCCACAAAGGTTATCGTCGCGCCGAATTCACCCATGCTACGGCTAAACGCCAAAATTAGGCCAGTAATGATGCCTGGCATGGATAAGGGCAGCGTGACCGTGAAAAACACGCTAAGCGGGCGTGCACCCAGTGATTGGGCCGCCAGTTCTAGGCGACGGTCTACATGGGAAATTGCTAACCTGATTGAACGTACCATGAGGGGGAATGCCATCACTGCTGATGCGACGACGGCACCCATCCAAGTAAAAGCTAGGCTAAAGCCAAAGTGTTCATTTAGAAACTTGCCAATTAGGCCGCTGTTGCCGAATAGGAGTAATAGTAGATAGCCCGGTACCACAGGCGGTAATACCAGCGGGAGATGAATCAGGCTGTCTAACAATGACTTGCCTAGAAACGACTTTCTGGCAAGTAGCCATGCCACAGCAATTGCAGGGGCAATGATGAGTATCACGCAACATACTGCTACCTTTAACGATAGCAGTAGTATGGTGATTTCGGCAGGCGTGAAACTTAAAAACTCCAACATTTAATTTGTGTGCTATTTCTTTCCTAAGAACGCAAAACCGTACTTAGTAAAAATAACTTTTGCCTTATCTGATTTTAAATACTCATAAAAGTCTGCAGACTTTGCGCTTGCATCTTTAGTGAGTGATAGCGGGTACAAAATTGGCTCATGCGTATTATCTGGAAAGGTCGCGATAACTTCAACCTTGCCTGATATTTTTGCATCGGTTTCATACACAATGCCAACGGCACACTCGGCACGTTCTACCAAGGTTAGTGCAGCGCGTACATCTTGCGTGCCTACAACCCTAGATTGGCCTGCATCCAGCCAAGCGAGCGCAGTTAGCGCTTGCTTCGCATAAATGCCGACTGGTACTGATGCCATTTCTCCCGTACAAAGCTTGCCATTGAACGCGCCAAAAAAGTCGAAAGATTTTTGCATGGTAACATCAAAGCGCTTGCCCAAGGGGGCAATGAGCACAAGATGGTTAGTCAGCAAGTTGGATACCGTACTGTCTTTTAGCGCATGCTTATCTTTCAAATAACTCATCCATTTGGTGTCCGCAGAGATAAATATATCTGCGGGTGCGCCATTTTCGATTTGCTTTGCAAGCGCAGATGAAGCTGCAAACGATGTTTTAATTTGTGCGCCTTTCTCTTGCTCGTAATTTGCCGAGATTTCATTGATGGCGTTGGTCAGGCTGGCCGCTGCAAATACCACAATAGCATCTTTGTTTTCTGCAGCGCTCAGGCTAGGGGCTAACACTAAGAAAATGCTGACAATTGCTAGTCTTAAGTATTGATTGAATTGCATCATAAACTCCAAGTCTTATGTGAGTGTTTTAAAAAGCGCTGATTTCAAATTGCACGTACAGATAGTCTGAATCATCTCTGCGTGTTGGGTCGTTTTTGTTGCTGGCAATTTGGGTTGCGTTTTTCGTGAAGTTACCTGCCATAAAGTGCGCATAACCAATCGAGGTGTAGATTTGACTATTAATCGGGAAGCGCGCCGTGATGTCGAACTCTTCACCTATGTCGCTTCCACTCAGGCCTTTGGTGTCGCGCAGTGTTGCCGGCCCCCAGCTGTCGGTGTCGCTTTCTAAGCGGTACCAGTTGTAGCCAGCGTCAATTTTAAGATTTTTGATAAAGCTAACTTTAGGGTCAAACTCTACTCTTAGCTTGGTTGCACGTATGTTAGACATTTCCATGGTGTCGCTGTTAGACCATGGACGTGCGAAGCCAAACAGGCGTTCAAAGCGCTGGTTTTTTTTGTCAGTGGAGCTTTTATCGCCAGTTGCTACGCCATAGAAGCCACTTAACCTAGGTTTCCACGATTGGTCAAACGTATAGCCCAGCTCTGCATTGTAAGCATAGGCGTCATGGTCGATTTTTGTTTTATTGGTCAGGCTGGTGTCTTGCTCACCCCATTGTTTAACGTAATTGGTGTCGTAATCCCAGCCAGTTTTTCCTAACACGCCGTATGCGCGTAGGCCAGCGGTATGGATGGTGCGGTCAATTCTGCGGGTTGCGCTTGTTTCATCGCGGCCATTCAGGTCATATTTAACTTTGTCACCGTCTTGTTTTAGCAGGTAGTAATAAGGCTGTAAGTTAATGACTTGAGACCATCTTCTCCAGTTGCCCAATGCGCCATAAAAATGTTGCGCATCGTTATCTTCGTCGGCCTGAGCCGTAAAGCGCTGTACTGGCTTAAATGCAAAAGTTTCTAATTGCCAGTCATTACTTTGTTGCCCGATGATGGCACGCACGCCCTCAAAGTTATTGGTGGTATTACGGTAGCCATTGCGAGCTACTAGCCTTTTATCGCCTTGCTCTAGTGCTTGGCGACCAACTTTAATGCTAATCGGGCGATTGTTGCCTAAGTCATCTTTACCTAATGGCGTCTCTTTAAAAAACAGCTCAAGGTAAGCCTGTACTACTTCACCTTGGTTAACGTCACGCGTGTCGTACTCACGGCTGAATTGGCTATGGTTGCGTCTGGCATCGCCAAGCTCCACTGCAAAACGTAGTGGGTCTAAAATATCTTTGATGCCAACATAGGCGCGTGTCCTGAGTAAGATTGGGTCATCAATCACGTCTTTAGCGCGTCTAAAGTCATTGTCACGGTGCTCGTATCGAATGCGATGGTCTAACCCTATGTCCAGCCAGCTCACATCCTCAAAGCCGTTTACATCTTTTAACCATGTTTTATTAAGCTGTTTTACGTATTTTGGCGGTTCGGTTTCTAATGAAGTGCCATAGCTTTTACGCTCTACATAATATGAGCCATTGCTGTTCTCCGCTGCGGATGCGTATTGCATGCTGGCTGCTAATAAAATGGGCGCGCAAAAAACACTAGTATATGACCGGGTGCGAAATGGGCTGAGTGTGGCGAAGTTAGAAAAGTTTTTCATCTGGGTGAATTGTTGTAATTTTTTAAGAAAACGCAATTTAATCACAAACATCGTTATGTTTCAATGAATATAGCGAAAGCTTCGTCATAATTATTTACGTATTCAATATGGCTACAAGGCCACAATTAAAGTAATGGGTTGATGATTTTAATTTTTTAGGCACTATAATTATCCATATGCTAAATAATCAGATCAAAATTAGAATATCTAATGGGCCTGCAACCGCGATGGGGCCAGGAAAAGCTGAGCTCTTAGCCTTAATCGACGAATGCGGCTCTATCTCAGCCGCGGCTAAGCAAATGAAAATGTCTTACCGCCGTGCTTGGGATCTGGTGGATGAAGTAAACAAGTGCTTTGATCAGCCGTTGGTTTCGAGCAGTGTGGGTGGTAGCCACGGTGGTGGGGCTAAGCTAACTGAGTTTGGCGTTAAAGTGCTGGAAAGCTATCATGCATTAATTGCTAAATCCCAAGCGGCGTCAGTACAGGAGCTTGCCTTTATTAGCGCCCATCTCAAGCAACCAGAATAGACACAACGTGACTACTTGTTTGAAATTGTTTAACGCCATGCATTGTTAAATGTAGCGTTGCAGTTAAAGCAGGTAAAAGCCGCAGTAATCTCAACTGTGATAGGTTTGTGAGCGCATGGCCATCTAATCTGGTCTGGCAGCAGTTGTTTTTAGCGGTAATTTCGCGCATTGATGGCATCGTTTTTTTAAGTGTCAGTGCGCAAGGTTATTGTTATAGATCAAAGAGTAAGCAATCTGTGATTGATAAGCGTAATTAAGTTTGCTAAATTGCTTATGCCATTAAAAATGGCGTTCAAAACTAATCTAACGTTGGTATGTAATGTGAGTGGGGTCTAGAAGCCGCCTCCAAGGGTTTTATTATTGCATGGCGATAATAAACAAGAATTCCTTAGCAAGGGGCTGAGATTTATGTATGACGCACTTCACGATGTAGTTAATCTACGTATTAAAATACTGTACGATATTTGCTGCCAAGTGTGTATTGGCACATGTTTGGTTGGTCGTGGCGTTGCGCTGTTTAAGGTGATGCTTTGAGACTTAACATGAATACAATTGCGTATTATTTCCACAAGAAGGCAGTATTTGCGGTATTGGTATTAGCCATTTTGGCTGCTGTATTCAGCTATTATGTTTATACCGAAAAACAGCTAGATGCTGCCAGTGAGTCGCGCTATGTTTCTCATCAGTTAGCCAGTCAACTCAGGCAGACTTCAGATGACCTCACGCGTATGGTGCGGTCTTACGTGTTGACGGGTGATGCCCGATACAAAAGCTATTTCCAGAATATTCTCGATATTCGTAATGGCAAGATTCCCCTTCCTGAAGGGTACTTTCATTCTTATTGGGATATGGTGCTTGTGGGTAAGTTGCCGCCGCCATCTCAGCACGGCAAAGGGGTTGCGCTATTGGATATGATGCGTAACGCTGGGTTTACGCAAGCCGAGCTGGATAAGTTAGCCTCAGCTAAGCAGTATTCAGATGATTTAACCGCCTTGGAATTTGAGGCCATGCGCTTGGCTGAGTTGAATTTGCTTGAGCCTGACGCAAACCGGTTAAGGGCTGCGCAGATGCTGTTAGATAGCCATTATCATCAAGCCAAGTCCAAAATTATGGGGCCCATTAACGAAACCTTTTTGATGATGGATCGCCGCACATTAAATGCGGTGGCGCACGCCAAGATGGTGGCAACGATGTTTCGCTTAATTTTCATCTTTGTTGCATTTGGGTCAGTCTACTTTATTTGGCGAGCCTATCGGACTTTGCACTCAACCCTAGGTGCGGGTGTTGATGAGGTTTATCAGCATATCTCTAGAATTGGTGCGGGTGATTTTTCTAAGCCAATTAGCATCGCTCCTGAGCAAGACAGTAGCGTACTTTCTGGGTTGGCGAAAATGCAGGGTTTGTTATATGCGCATGACGTGGCGCGTACCTTGGCTGAGCAAGACCTGCATAGAAACAAGACGCTCTTGGTAGAAGCGCAGCATATAGCGCAGGTAGGTAGCTGGTCGCTAGATTGGCTGACGGGCGAGCTGGTTTGGAGTGATGAGATTTTTCATATATTTGAAGTCGATAAGCACCAATTTTCTGCAAATTATGAAGCGTTTTTAAGCGTTATACACCCTTGTGACCGTGAAGCCGTGGACCTTGCGTTTATGGCATCGGTTGCCAGTCATACGCCTTATGAAATTACGCACCGTTTACTGCTTGCCGATGGTTCCGTGAAGTGGGTACATGAGCGCGGTACTTCAGGCTATGATGCGGCAGGTAATCCGATTTATTCTCGTGGCACCGTACAGGATGTTACCGAGCGCCAAAATAGTGAAGCGCTAATTCGTAAAACCGAGAGCTACCTCACTAATATTCTTAACTCGGTTGAAGAGGTGATTTGGACCGCGAGTGCGCCAGATTTTAAAGTGAATCACGTCAATGCCGCGATAGAAAAGCTTTGCGGTTTATCGCAGCAAGCGCTTATTGATGACAACGACGCGTGGATTAATATAATTCACCCAGATGAACGTGCGCCAGTGCAATTGGCGATGGAGGCTGTTTTTGAGCAATCCAGTGTCGCACTTGAGTATCGCATCGTATTGGCTGATGGCACGGTACGCTGGGTGTCTGATAGCCGCCATGTGGTGTATGGTGAGCACGGTGAATCTGCTGAGCTGGTTTGCGTAATCCATGATGTTACAGATAAGCGGCTGGCGGCAGATACCGACCGTGAGAGTAAAGAGCGCGTGATTCAAATGCTGGAAACCAGCCCAATTGCTGTGCGCATTGCTACGCTCTCTGGTGATAAAGTTTTGTTTGCAAATAAGCGTTACACCGAGCTGATTAATTGTCCGCCAAGCGCCGTGATAGGGCGCAACCCTAAGCTTAATTATGCGCGCCTAGATGAGTACGAAGCGATTTTGGCGCAGGTGAATGGAGGGCATGCTATCAATGATCGATTGATTCAGCTAGTTGTAGCAGATAAGGGACCGGTATGGGTGATGGCGTCTTACCGCCCTGTGCATTACGAGGGGGCGCCTGCTATATTAGGCTGGTTCTATGATGTGACTGATTTAAGGCAGGCGCAGGATGCGTTGTTACTGAGTGAGGCACGGCTAAAGCAATCGCTAGAAGAGTTGAAATGCCAGAAGTATGCTCTAGATAAACATGCCATTGTTGCAGTCACCGATGTAACCGGGCGTATTACTTACGCTAATGATAAGTTCAGTGAAATTAGTGGCTACTCGACTGAAGAGCTGATTGGGCAAGACCATGCAATTTTAAATTCTGGTTATCACCCCACGGGCTACTTTAAAGAAATGTATCGTACCGTGGCCAATGGTCAGGTTTGGCATGATGAGATATGTAATCGCGCCAAAGATGGCCGCTTGTATTGGGTGGATACCACGATCGCGCCTTTTCTCGGGGAGGATGGTAAGCCGCAAAGCTACATTTCTATCCGCACCGATATTACGCAACGTAAAGCCGCTGAGGATAAAAGTAACTATTTAGCACTGTATGACCCACTTACCAATCTGCCCAATAGACGTTTATTGTTAGATCGATTAAGCCATGCGCTGGCTTCTGCCACGCGCACTGGGCGTAGCGGTGCCTTGTTGTTTTTAGACCTTGATCACTTTAAAACATTGAACGATACGCTAGGGCATGATGTGGGCGATTTGCTGCTACAGCAAGTTGCCGGGCGCCTAACGGCCAGCGTGAGAGAAGGTGACACCGTTGCCCGCTTGGGCGGTGACGAGTTTGTGGTGATTCTAGAAGGTTTGGGCGAGCACGAGGTGGACGCCGCCACACAGGCTGAAACGGTGGGCGAAAAAATCCTCATCAAGTTCATTCAGCCTTATCAACTTAAAGGCTATGAGTATCATATTACCTCTAGTATCGGCATTACCTTGTTTGGTAAAAACAACCTGAAGTCTGATGAGTTGTTAAAGCAGGCTGATATTGCCATGTATCAGGCGAAAAAGTTAGGGCGTAATGCGCTGAGCTTTTTTGACCCAAAAATGCAGGAAGGGATACAGGCGCGTGTGGATATGGAGCATGAGCTACGTAAAGCCCTTGATAAAAATGAATTCCAGCTGTTTTATCAAATGCAGGTAGATTTTGCTGACCGCGCCGTGGGAGCGGAGGCTTTAATCCGCTGGGTACATCCCGGGCGCGGCTTCATTCCACCCAATATGTTTATATCGATTGCTGAAGATTCCGGCATGATTTTGCCGATAGGTGCATGGGTGATTGATTCTGCCTGCGCACAATTAAAGCGTTGGGAGCAATCAGAGCTCACGCGCGACCTGACACTCTCAGTGAATGTGAGCGCTAAGCAGTTTCGTCAGGCAGACTTTGTCGAGCAAGTCACTATGGCGGTTGCGCGCCATGCGATTAACCCTATGCTGCTGAAGTTGGAGTTGACAGAAAGTGCGCTGCTAGATCATATAGAGTCTGCCATTGAAGTCATGAATGCATTGAAGGATATTGGCATCAGATTCTCGTTAGATGACTTTGGTACAGGCTACTCCTCCTTGCAGTATCTACGGTTGTTGCCGCTGTATCAATTGAAGATAGACCGCTCATTTGTGCGCGACATTGCAAGCAGTAGCGGTGACCAGGCGATTGTACGTACTATTATTGCCATGGCGCATACTTTAAACCTGAACGTGATTGCCGAAGGGGTTGAAACGGAAGTGCAGCAAGGTGTGTTGTTAGATAGTGGTTGCATGCATTATCAAGGATACTTGTTTAGTAAGCCTGTGCCCGTTGATGTGTTTGAAGGCTTGCTCTAAAAGTATGTCTTGAACGTGCTAGTGGTGTTTTGACGGTGCAATATCCAGGTATGGTAGTGTAAACGCGACTAAATTGTATCAAGTGTGCTGTAAAGTGTTAAAATCGTACAAGACGATTGGTTTTAAAGACAAAAAAGCAGAAAAGTGCGAAAAATTAGCTAGGTTAAGTTTGCCTATGCTAGTTGAGTAAAGCCGTAGAAAATTATTGTCCCCATCGTTTTATTGTTTACAAGCCCGCGCTATACGGGCTTTGTTATTTGTGAGTTTTGTTGTTGCTGCTTTAGTTGTTGCAACCGATGAGTTATCTAAATGAGCCCTGCCCAAAAAAATATTACTGATGATGTGCGCATCATCGAAATCAAAGAACTGACCTTACCGTCTGTGCTGTTGGATAAACTTGAGCCTAGCGCAGCCACTACGGATATGATCGTTAAAACCCGTGCGGATATACACCGTATTTTGCATAGCGCAAATGACCGCCTGTTGGTCGTGATTGGTCCGTGTTCTATTCATGACTATGCGGCAGGTGTTGAGTATGCAAAACGTTTGCTAGAGCAATACCACAAGTACAGTAACGAGCTATTGATTGTAATGCGTGTTTACTTTGAAAAACCGCGCACCACTGTGGGCTGGAAAGGCCTGATTAACGACCCGCATTTGGATGGAAGCTTCAATATCAATGCCGGTCTGGAGTTGGCACGACGCTTCTTGCTGGAAGTTAACGAGTTAGGCTTGCCGGCCGCTACCGAGTTTTTAGATACGATTACACCGCAATATACGGCAGACTTAGTGAGCTGGGGCGCCATTGGTGCACGTACGACAGAATCTCAAATCCACCGTGAATTGGCTTCAGGCTTGTCTTGTCCGGTTGGTTTTAAAAATGGTACTGATGGCAATATCCGTATTGCAGTAGATGCAATTAAGGCCGCCGCTAGCCCACATCACTTTTTATCTGTGACCAAAGAGGGTCGTTCAGCGATTATCTCTACGACAGGCAATGAAGATTGCCACGTGATTTTACGCGGCGGTAAAACCCCTAATTACGATGCAGCAAGTGTAGAGGCGGCAGCGGTTGAGCTGGCACAGTCTGGCTTAAATGCTAAGGTAATGATTGATTGTTCCCATGCTAATAGTCAGCGCCAATATCAGTTGCAAGCGCAAGTGGCAGCCCATGTGGCCGAGCAGTTGCATGCGGGTGACGACCGTATCATGGGCTTGATGATTGAGTCACATCTGAAAGCGGGACGTCAGGACCATGCGCCAGGGTGCGAATTGACTTATGGTCAGTCGATTACCGATGCGTGTTTAGGCTGGGAAGAGACCTTGCCAATATTGGATATGCTGGCGGAAAGCGTGAAGGCGCGCCGCCTTAAAAATCAGCAAGATGATGATAGTGACGAGTAAGACGCGATAGTCTTTGCTGCTTAAATCGCAGGCGGTTTTAGCTGCAATAAAATTGCAGTGGATTCAGGTATAATCGCGGGTTATTTAACGTATTAAGAACGGTGATTTTCTATGCCTATTTACGATTATCAATGTAGTAGCTGCGGACATAAAGCAGAAGTCATGCGCAAAGTAAGTGCTGCCAACGTAGAGGCTTGCCCGCAATGTGCTAAGGAGACTTTTTCCAAGCAATTGTCAGCGCCGAGCTTTCAGTTAACTGGTAGTGGCTGGTACGCAACTGACTTTAAAGGTGGTGCCAGTCAATCCGCTAAACCAGCAGATTCCGCAACATCTGAGTCAGCTAGTGAGTCGAGTGCAGCGCCAGCGGCTTGCGCCACAGGTTGTGCATGTCACTAGTGACCGCTGAATAAATCACGCGAATGAAAAAATACTTTATTACAGGCTTGTTAGTGCTAGTGCCGTTGGTGATTACCATCTGGGTGCTAAAGTCGTTCATCGGTGTGATGGATCAAAGCCTGTTACTGTTGCCTGAAGCTTGGCATCCGCATACCTTGTTGGGGCGTGATATCCCGGGTATCGGCGCGATTTTAACGGTGCTGATTGTGTTTACCACAGGGTTGATTGCTACCAACTTCTTTGGCATGCAGCTCATTATACTATGGGAAAAACTGCTTAATCACCTGCCGGTAGTGAAGTCAATTTACTCTAGCGTAAAGCAAGTGTCTGATACTTTATTTTCAGATTCAGGCAATGCGTTTCGTCAAGCAGTGCTGGTGCAGTTCCCACGAGAAGGTGCGTGGACTATCGCCTTTTTAACCGGTACGCCGGGCGGCGATGTTGCAAATCATTTGCAAGGTGATTATGTCAGTGTGTTTGTGCCAACCACACCAAACCCGACGAGCGGATTTTTCTTGATGATGCCGAAGGCTGATGTGGTAGAGCTGGAAATGACCGTAGACGAAGCACTCAAATATATTATTTCTATGGGCGTGGTTGCGCCCGTACCTAAGATTCCAAAACTTTTAACTCAATATTCAAACAATTAAATTATGATGCGTACACATTACTGCGGCCATTTAAACCGCGAACACATTGGTCAAACTGTCACATTATGTGGTTGGGCACATCGTCGCCGTGACCACGGTGGTGTTATTTTTATCGATTTGCGTGACCGTGAAGGTTTAGCGCAAATCGTGATCGACCCAGATACTAAAGGTGCATTTAGCATTGCAGAAACTGTACGCAGTGAGTTTGTGCTTAAAGTTGTATGTAAAGTGCGTGCGCGTCCAGAAGGCACAGTTAACCCAAACTTACCTACGGGTGAAGTGGAAATGCTGGCGACTGAGATTGAGGTATTAAACCCATCACTCACGCCACCGTTTATGTTGGATGACGAAAACCTAACTGAAACCGTGCGTTTGGAGCACCGTTACATTGATCTGCGCCGCCCTGCGATGCAAAAAAATATGATGTTGCGTTACCGCGTGGCTAAAACACTGCGTGATTACTTGGATGTGAACGGCTTTATTGAAGTTGAAACACCAATGCTTACACGTAGCACACCAGAAGGCGCACGTGATTACCTAGTGCCTAGCCGTGTGCATCATGGTCAGTTCTTTGCGTTGCCGCAATCACCACAATTGTTTAAACAATTGTTGATGGTGTCAGGTTTTGACCGTTACTTCCAAATTACTAAATGTTTCCGCGATGAAGACTTGCGCGCTGACCGTCAGCCAGAATTCACACAAGTGGATATCGAAACATCGTTTATGGAAGAAAACGACATTATGGATTTGGTGGAAGAAATGATTCGCCAAATGCTTAAAGCGGTTCAAAACGTAGACTTGCCCGCTAAATTCCCACGCATGCCATTTGCTGAAGCAATGAACCGTTACGGTTCAGATAAGCCAGATATGCGCGTGACCTTAGAAATCACCGAGCTTTCAGATGTGATGAAAGACGTGGACTTTAAAGTGTTCGCCGGTGCTGCCAACATGGCGGGTGGTCGTGTGGCTGCTTTGCGAGTACCTAACGGTGCGGCAATTAGCCGTTCTGAAATTGATGCTTACACAGAATTTGTAAAAATCTACGGTGCTAAAGGTTTGGCGTATATCAAGATTAACGACATCACTAAATTGAATGAAGAGGGCTTGCAAAGCCCGATTGTTAAAAATATTCATGTGACTGCGTTGCAAGCGATTATTGACCGTACTGGCGCACAAAACGGCGACATCGTGTTCTTCGGTGCAGATAAAACTAAAGTAGTGAACGAAGCTTTAGGTGCATTGCGCCTTAAAGTTGGTCACGATAAAGGCCATGTGGATGGCCGTGCTTGGGCGCCATTGTGGGTTGTGGACTTCCCAATGTTTGAGCATGATGAAGATGCTGACCGTTGGGTTGCATTGCACCATCCGTTCACAGCACCAAAAGATGGTCACGAAGATTTGCTAACCACTAATCCTGGTGCTGCACTTTCAAAAGCTTATGACATGGTATTAAACGGCTGGGAAGTAGGCGGCGGTTCTGTGCGTATCCATCAGCAAGAAGTGCAGTCTAAAGTGTTCGACGCGCTGAAAATCAGCCGTGAAGAAGCACAAGAGAAGTTTGGCTTCTTGCTAGACGCATTGCAATACGGCGCGCCTCCGCACGGTGGTTTGGCATTCGGTTTAGATCGTTTGGTGACATTGATGGCGGGTGCAGAGTCTATCCGTGATGTAATTGCGTTCCCTAAAACACAACGTGCACAGTGTTTGATGACCAATGCACCGAACGAAGTGGACGAGAAGCAATTACGTGAACTACACATCCGCGTTCGTTCACAAAACCCAGCTGCTTAAAATGCATTTCACTTCACGATAACGTTGTTACATCCGCTTGCCGTACTCATCGTACTGTCTACGCGGATGTGCCTAGTTCTCGTATCGTGAATTGCATTCTGGAAGATTAAACTATTGCTTCTAAATTCGCACATGAGCTGGTTGGCCCTAATCCCTTTAGGGTTAGCTGCTCAATGTGTTCCAACATGGTGTAAGTGTTTATGCCTTTAAAATCCCTTATCCGCACTATCCCCCATTACCCAAAACAGGGTATCCAGTTCCGTGATATCACCACTTTACTTAAAGATCCGATAGGCTTTCGGATGGTGATTGATGCGTTCGCACAGCATTATGCTGCCCAATCTATCGATAAAATCGCAGGGATTGAAGCACGTGGCTTTATTATAGGCGCAGCGTTGGCATACAAGCTAGGCGTGGGTTTTGTACCTATCCGTAAATCTGGCAAGCTGCCAGCGGAGACCATTGGCCATGATTATGCTTTGGAATACGGTGCTGACCGTGTAGAGATTCATACTGATGCAATTGCGCAAGGTGAGCGCGTGCTGTTGGTGGATGATCTGATTGCAACAGGTGGCACCGCTGAAGCCTCAGTGGCTTTGCTACAAAAACTTGGTGGCGTGGTGGTGGGTTGTGCCTTTGTGATCAACTTGCCTGATTTAGGTGGGTCACAGCGCTTAAGTGATGCCGGGCTAGTGCCTTATTCGCTATGCGAGTTTGAAGGCGATTAATCCTGCATTTCATCTGTTTGCGCTAGTTACGCGATGCAGCAAAGATGTTAAAGTGTATCAATTAATGTTGCCGAATGCTTATCGGCCTATCAAGAAACCATACTATGCCAGTCACCCAACTTAATCATTACAATCTACGCACGCCTTACGAGACGATGCTAAAACTCAAGGACTTTTACTGCGACGTGCTCGGCTTAAAGGTTGGGCCACGAGAGGGTTTTACCAGTAGAGGGTTTTGGCTTTATATTGGAGATACGCATGTGTTGCACCTGGCAGAGTATCGCGGTGAGGGTGAGCCCTTAACTAATGTGCTTACCACCATAGATCATATTTCATTTACCTGCACTGACCTGCCAGCAATGGAAGCACATTTGAAGCACCTCAACATTCACTACACAACGCGTGATTTACCTGTGCTGAATGTGAAGCAAATCAACTTTAAAGATCCGGTAGGTAATGGTATAGAGTTGTTTTTCTACATGGAAAACGAGCGTGTGCAGTAATTGATTTGCTACTATTATGGCTAAGCTTAGCCTATAGAACTATTTGCTAAAATTCTTTGTCCTAGACATACTAAAACAAATATTATTTTGGAGCGTATCGTATGGTTATGCAGATTCAAAGATGGGTAGGTAAACTTGCCGTTGCGGTTGGGTTGTCGCTAGCTTTTGTTGCTAATACCTATGCAGAGGCTGACCCTAAGTTATGGGCGGTAATGAAAGAAGCCTTTTTCGCAAAGCGTGAAATGAAAGAAGTGGATTTCATCAAGATTGACGCGCCAAAACGTGCAGAAAGCGGCGCGCAAGTGCCGGTGTCTTACAGTATTGATAATGCGGCTGCCAATGGCGTGGTGATTAAAAAACTGTATGCTTTTGTTGATGCTAATCCTATCCCGTTAACCGCAACCTACCATCTAACTGATGCATTAGGTAACTTTCAGTTATCAACGCGTATTCGTTTTGAAACGGATGCTTACGTGCGTTTAGTGGGTGAAACTGAAGATGGCCAGCTCTATTTGGGGTCACGTGTAATCCGTGCCGCAGGCGGCTGTGGTGGTATGGTAGAGAATAATGAAGCGGAGATTCGCGCTGCTGCTGGCCGCATTAAAATGAATGTAGAAACACCAGTCAAGGTTGGTACACCAACCACGGCAACTTTTAACATTAAGCATATTATGCGTACAGGCTTGCAACGTGATTTGGTTTCTCAAGGGTATGTGCCAGCTTTTTATATCAATAAAGTTGATTTTGTTTATGCTGGTAAGCCATTAATGACTGTGGATGTGGGTGTAGGCACCGCAGAAGACCCGTATTTCAAATTTAGTTTTGTTCCAGCTGCAGCCGGCAAGTTAGAGGCAGTTGCGACGGATAATGAAGGTAAAACATTTAGCCAGCAATATGATGTGAAAATATAGCGCTAAAGCTCAAATTTAATTAATGATTAATAATGAAATGGCCTCCAATGTGAGGCCATTTTTTTTGACCATGATTAAAATGTGGAAATTATTCATCTGAAATGGATAATGCAATGTTAAAATTAGGCTATTGAAAATTAAGGACTATTTGATGAAAAGCTATCGTAAAGAACTTTGGTTTAACCCACCTACACGCGTTGCATTTATCCGTATTACTGAGCAAATCCGTGAATGTTTGCGTGAAAGTGGCGTGCGTGAAGGCTTGGTGTTGGTCAATGCGATGCATATTACAGCCAGTGTGTTTATCAATGATGATGAGCGCGGCTTGCATCATGACTATACGCAATGGTTGGAGAAACTTGCGCCACATGAGCCTGTGAGTAGCTATCGCCATAATGATACTGGTGAAGATAATGCAGATGCGCACATGAAGCGTCAAATCATGGGGCGTGAAGTAGTGGTGGCTGTTACCAATGGAGACCTCGATTTTGGCCCTTGGGAACAAATTTTTTACGGTGAATTTGACGGCAGACGTAAGAAACGTGTTTTAGTGAAAATTATCGGCGAGTAAACCAATAGAGCGCCATATGGTGTTGTAAAAACACCTTACTTATTACTAGGATTTGGCGGCGCGCTTTAATGGTTAGCGCCTAGTCTGGCTTTGTGCTTTTGATGTGATAAAAATTAAGTGAAGTAATTGTGATGAAAATACCTGAACTTTTAGCCCCAGCGGGAGATTTAGACCGTATGCGTACCGCGTTTGATTATGGTGCAGATGCGGTTTACGCAGGGCAGCCGCGCTATAGTTTACGTGCGCGTAATAATGATTTTACGATGGCCAACCTTGAGATTGGCATCAAAGAGGCGCATGCGCGCAGTAAGAAGTTTTTTGTTGCGAGCAATATCGCACCGCATAACGCAAAAATTAAAACCTATATGGCAGATATGGCGCCGGTAATTGCGATGCGTCCAGATGCGCTGATTATGTCTGACCCCGGTTTGATTATGATGGTGCGTGAAAAATGGCCTGAAGTACCAGTGCATCTTTCTGTGCAAGCCAATACGGTGAATTATGCGACTGTGAAATTTTGGCAGGCGCTAGGCTTAACGCGAGTGATTCTATCGCGCGAGTTATCTTTGGATGAAATTGAGGATATTCGCCAGCGCTGCCCAGAAATGGAGTTGGAAGTTTTTGTGCATGGCGCCTTATGTATTGCATATTCTGGGCGTTGTTTGCTCTCGGGGTATTTTAATCAACGTGACCCGAATCAAGGTACTTGCACCAATAGCTGTCGCTGGGATTATAAAGTGCATGATGCGGCACAAGATGCCGCTGGTGTGATTCGTTTGGATGAGTTTGATTTTAAAGCTGAGATGGAAAAGTCCAGCTTGTCTGGTTGTGGCAGCCTGCCGCGCCATCCATTGGCAGATAAAGTTTACTTGATTGAAGAAAAAGGCCGTCCTGGTGAGTTATTACCGATTGAAGAGGATGAGCATGGCACTTATATCATGAACAGTAAAGACCTGCGTGCTATTGAGCATGTGGAGCGTTTGATTAAAATGGGCGTGGACTCCCTCAAAATTGAAGGGCGCACTAAATCGCGCTATTACGTGGCGCGTACTAGCCAAAATTACCGCAAGGCAATTGATGATGCGCTGGCTGGCCGTCCATTTGATTGGAGCCTGCTAGGTGATTTAGAGAACTTGGCTAACCGTGGTTATACCGATGGTTTTTATCAACGCCACCACACCGCAGAGCACCAAAATTACAAACAAGGTTACTCTAGCTCTAGCCGCAGTTTATATGTAGGTGACGTAGTGGCTTATGACGCAGCAAAAGGCTTGGCTGATGTAGAGGCGCGCAATAAGTTTGCCGTGGGTGACCGCTTGCAGGTGATTCACCCAACAGGTAATCAGGATATTGTTGTGGAAAACCTATTTAATAAAAAAGGTGAGCCAATACAAGAGGCATCGGGTAGTGGCTACTACGTGAAGCTGCCAATTGTTGCAGGCGACTTAAGTAATGCGATGGTCGTGAAGTACCTATAAACCAATAGCGTGATATAAAAAAGGGAGCAATTGCTCCCTTTTTTATTGCTGAAATAAATTACTTATTCATTACGTACATTGTTACTTCAAAGCCAAAACGCATTTCAGTTGCTGATGGTGATGTCCACATAATCGTTCTCCATAATAATTAGTTTTAATTTAGAACTAGCGTTTGGGCTGTGCCCATAAGGCTAGTTCGTGAAAATAATTATGCGCGCACCCATCAATTGGCGCGCTATTGGTATTCATGATTGGTGCTTAAGATTAATCATGAGAAGGCCGTCAGTCACTTTACTTAGATAGCTAGTGGTATTCACTTTGTAGGGCGTGTTGGGTTGAATAATCGCCATCAATAATACCCTAGTAATTTAGTCGAAATTAACAGTTGACTTATTAAATGAGAATCATTATCATTTAATTAACTTCTGGATTGGAGTAAATCATGAGTAAGCAATTAATTATTAGCCAAGCAAAGCTAACCGGTAATGAGGATTGCAAAGTGTTGTACAACAAAGCTAAAGACATTGTAGAGCTGGAGATAGGCGATACTTCTTTACGGCTTGAAGTACGCAATTTTTTTATGATGAATGAAATGATGCGTAAGGCTGTGGCGAGATTGGTGATGCAAACTGAGTTGCATCAGGCGTAAGTGTTAAATCAAAGAACAAGTGAGTAATAGCATGCAAAAACAAGTTTCATCAATACAGGCGACAAGCGAGTTGTTTGACCCGGAGTTGCCAACTGCAAAAGAGTTAATGGCAGCAATTTGCTGCGTTGCTACTCAGTATGCACTTAAGCCAACGCAAGAGCTGGCCATACTAGCCAGTGATTTGGCAAAGAAGCTAACGGCGCCAGAGTATGCAGATACCAAGTTAATTGAAGATATCGCTGAGCGCTTGGTTAAGCAATGGACGCGTATCGTGAGTGAATACGGGGCTGAAGATAGCTGGATGTTGGAAACACATAACACATTGCAATAATGTTAATAAATATCAAATAAACAGATAAGGAAACAAGATGTCACGATTTATTGGCCCTAGATTAAAGGTGATGCGCGCACTAGGTATTGATTTGCCGGGGTTGTCACGTAAAACGATAGAGGCACGCCCAACACCACCAGGGCAGCATGGTAATAAAGCTTCACGCAAGCGTCGTTCTGACTTTGGGGTGAAGTTGCATGAAAAGCAAAAAATCCGCTTTAACTATGGGCTGACTGAAACACAAATGCGCAGATTGATTTTAGATGCGCGTAAAGGCAAAGAGCCAACCGGTGAAAGATTGCTGCAATTGTTAGAGCGCCGTATGGATAACGTGGTGTTTCGTGCTGGGTTTGCGCCTACTGTGATTGCTGCGCGTCAGTTGGTAAGCCACGGGCATCTCATGTTGAATGGTAAGCCTGCCAACATCCCTTCGATTCGCTTGAACGTGGGGGATGAAATCACGATTAAAGCAAAAAGTAAAAATATTCCTATGGTGGTTGAAACGATTAAACAGCCATCACTTGAGCGCCCAGAGTGGCTAGCTTGGGAGGCGGATAAACAGTTGGTAAAAGTGGCGCACTTGCCAGCGATTACGGATGTGCCTTTCCCAGTTGATGTGCAACTGGTGGTTGAATATTACGCTAACCGCGTGTAGTGGTGGCGGCAGAATTTAAGTCACCCCTAACAGTGGCTTGAATGTAGTAAATGCATGGCAACATGCGTCTCCTTGATCTTAATTGGTCATTTAATGGTTGCGTTAAGTTAATCGCTTATGTAAGTCGGCCATCTTTTTTAATTGAGCGTATCAATTGGGCAGCCATCATGAAAATTATTACTAATTTAACCTCTAAAGAGCACATGAGTTTTGATATAGCAATCGTGACAGATACGGCACGTACGCATGAAGACATTAAGATTACAAGGATTAAGAGATTACATAGTGATAAGTTATTTACCAATGTAAAAGAGGTAATGATAGATCACGAGAACGAGACTTATATTTTACGTGTTACCAAACAAAATAAACTAATACTCACTAAATAGGTGCGGCATGGAAAAAAATAATAAGCAGGAGCTAGCCATGAACGATGAAGCGTCATGCTCGCGTGTTTTGTTATCAAAAAATGAAATAGGAAGAGTAGTGTTTTGTGAGGGATGCAGTGTGGCCGAGTTGGAAATTGGCGCCATTAGTTTGCGCATTGAGGGTAGCGCACTAAATTCGTTGAAAATGCTACTGGCAGATGCGGCAACTAGGTTGACGCTATATCAGCAAGAACAAGCCGTGTATACCAAGCAAACCGCCGTTAATTATAACGTTCACTAGTGCGCTCAGTTAAATAAAATCAATAACATAGCTAAGAGTTTGTCAATAAATTTATTGACAAATCTAAATGATAACAATTATCATTGTGCTTCGAGTTTGTTGGTGTGTAAGCATCTAAAAACTTAACCGAATATTAAAGTTAGATGAACGATGCTTAACGATAAGAAAAATGCACCTAAACTTGCGCAGGTTTCTCCAGTGAGAGAAACCACGAGTGAGGCTTTATTTGCCGGTGCGCGTGAGTTGGTCATTAAGCATTTTGGTGAGGATTACCGTTTAAGACTCACTAACCAAGGTAAGTTGATTTTAACGAAGTAGCGCTGACGGTAACTGATGAAAATTGGTTTTTTCGCAATAGGATAGGAGGAAGGTATGGTGTCAAATTCAGAGTTGGTGGTGAATCCTCACTTCTTCTTGGACCCGGCTGCGAGCATTGTAGAAGGTGCTGCTAAGTTAAATGTAAAGCCTGCGCCACTTAAGAGCTTCGCCAATACCGCATCTTCAGATGAAAACAAAGTTTCTTACAAGATGTTGGTCACGGTGGTGTTGCTGCATATGACAGGCTTAGTTGGCATCCTTTATGCCAAGCCAGAAACCGTAGAGCTAGAAAAGCCACAGACGCCGATGATAGTGAGCCTGGTGAGCCATGTAGAAAATATGCCAGAAGAAAAACCATTGCCAGTGGTGGAGCAAAAGCCGGTAGTTAAGAAGGCAGTGGTTAAACCGCAAAAAGTGGTAGAGCAACCACGCGTGGTCAACGATGATGCGGCGAGAAAAATTGAACAAAAAGAGCCAGTAACGACAGAGAAGGTGGAAACACCGGTTGTTGCTGAAAAGACACCGGCCGATGTACAGCCAGCGGCAAAAGCTAGCGAAGCTGTGGCTGAAGTGGCAAAGGCAAAAGCAGCGCCTGAGCCAGCGATAGAGCCGCCGAGTTTTGGTGCCGCTTACTTAAATAACCCTGCGCCAGCTTACCCTATGTCAGCAAGACGTATGGGCGAGCAAGGCAAAGTATTGCTCAAAGTGTTAGTGTCTGAAGATGGTAAAGCATCTACTGTGCAAGTGGACAGAAGTAGTGGCCATAGCAAATTAGATGAAGCAGCAGTTGAAGCGGTTAAAAAATGGAGTTTTGTACCGGCCAAACGTAGCAACAAGCCAATGAGTGCATACGTGTTAGTGCCAATCAACTTTTCACTGAATAGTTAAGCCATAAGATTAAGCCGCAAGATTTAGACTATAAGATTAATGAACAGATTACATATGAAGCGAGGTAAATGATGCAAAACGGGTATGAATTTAATAGTTGGGAATTTATCACGGCTGGCGGACCAGTTTCTATGCTGGTGGCTTTGGTGCTGTTGGTAATGTCTGTTGCCAGTTGGTACTTTATTGTGACAAAAAGCATCGCTGTATGGCGCACACGTAGTGCCTATAAAGCTTACCTAGCTGCATTTTGGCAAGCACCAAGTTTAGCGGCTGCGGTAAAGCAAGGTCAGCAAGCCTCTGCTACCGGCATGGCTAGATTGGCAGAAAAAGCAGTGCTAGCGGCTGAGCATCATAAATTGCACGCAGCTAAAGCCGTGGATATTGTTGTGCAAGACGAATTTGTCGCGCGTGCAATGAACCGCAGTATTGCTGAAGAAGCTGCACACATGGAAAGTGGCCTTACCGTGTTGGCGTCTGTAGGCAGTGTGTCTCCATTTGTAGGTTTGTTTGGTACGGTTTGGGGTATTTACCACGCATTGGCAAGCATTAGCTTAAGCGGTCAGGCAACTTTGGATAAAGTAGCTGGCCCAGTAGGTGAGGCTTTGATTATGACGGCGTTTGGTTTGGCTGTAGCGATTCCTGCCGTATTGGCGTACAACGCAATTGTGCGTAGTAATCGTGCGTTATCTGCTGAGTTGGAAAAGTTTGGTTATGAGTTGCATACTTTGATTATTACTGGTGCGGTAATGAGCACTAAGCGTGATGCGCACAAGCAACATGATGCTGCGCAACAAACCATGCATGTAGTGGGTGCATCAGCATGATAGGGTCAGGTCATAACGCAGGTGTTTCATCTCATTCAGCACCTATGTCTGAGATTAATACAACGCCATTAGTCGATGTGATGTTGGTGTTGTTGGTGATATTTATTATTACTGCGCCGTTACTTACCCATGCGGTAAAGATTGATCTACCACAAACTAGCAGTCAGCCTATCCCTGAAAAGCCTGAAGTGATTTCAATTGCGATTGATGCATCAGGTAAAATGTATTGGAATGATGTTGTGCTGGTAGAGGGTGAGCTGAAGTCAAAATTACAGCAAGTGGCGCAGCAGAAGCCACAACCAGAGCTGAATATACGCGCAGATAAAGAAACGCGTTATCAGATTTTGGCTGAAGTGATGGCAGATGCACAAAATGCAGGTGTCAGCAAATTAGGCTTTGTGAGTGAGAGTAAGTAGTTGCTTACTTAATTAATTGGAAATGGCGCAGTAAGTACTGCGCCATTTTTTTTGTGCTTAATTTGTATGTGTAATGAGCTGGTTGTATTTGGTATCGGCATTTCTTAGCTGCAAATCTACTGCCCAACTGATGACCGTGCGCTGGCGGTAGATTGAGGCCTGTGCTCGCAGTTTATTGCGGATGATTTAATTCTGATCGTGCCTTTTTTATCACTTGCATCGCTGCTGATACGCCTAGGCTTGCCATGATTGCCGCCACAACCAGATCAGGCCATGCACTGTTGCTCCCCCATACGCCTAATGCGGCTATTATGACGGCAATATTTCCGATTGCATCATTTCTGCTGCACAACCATACCGACTGCATATTGGCGTCCCCATCGCGATAGGCATAGAGCATCATGGCAACGCTTACATTTGCCAGTAGGGCGATAAACGCGATCAAGCCCATTGCCTCAGCCTTAGGTGTTGTACCGTGCATCATCGACCATACGCTAATGGCTAGGTATTAATAATCCAAAGCTACCCATCGTTAACCCTTTAAGCAGCGCCGTACGCGCGCGCCAAGCAAGGCTCATGGAGAGAACCGCTAAAGAGACTCCATAGTTCATGGCGTCGCCGAAGAAATCGATTGCGTCCGCCATGAGTGAAACTGACTCCGCATGAATCCCACTAAAAATCTCTACGACAAACATTGAGGCGTTAATGATTAATGCAATCCACAGTATTTTCCGATATTGAGGTGTTAGCCGTTCGCTACTGCTGCATTCGCTGCTACAACAATCTTTAGCCATGAGCGGGTCTCCCTTAGTGTTTAACTTCTCTTATCTAACTTGCATGGGTTCCGTTATGCTAGTTATCCATCTATCTTCAAGCAGTTTGATGTTCGCTAGTTGAATAGTAGACTAAGCTTGATGCACAAGGTTTACACTATCAGCATTTGCGCAGGTGGTTAGATAGGTTTACTGATAACGTAAGGCCTCAATCGGGTTGAGCATTGCCGCTTTGCGTGCCGGGTAGAAACCAAAGAACACACCAATGCTTGCGGCCACCCCAAAGGCAATGGCGACAGAGTTTGCCGAAATAATAATCTCGGCTTTAGTGATAGTGTTCACCATGATGGCTCCGCCTACCCCTATTGCAATGCCGATTAAGCAGCCGACAATCGAGATAACGATGGCTTCTAACAGGAACTGCAATAAGATATCGCGCTGACGTGCGCCAATTGCCATACGTATACCTATTTCACGGGTACGTTCTGTCACCGATACCAGCATGATGTTCATGATGCCGATCCCGCCTACCAGTAAAGAAACCGAAGCAATCGCGCCTAGCAGTAGTGACATGGTGCGAGTTGTTTCCGCGGCGGAGTTGGCAATCGCAGTTAGGTTGCGTACCGAAAAGTCACTTTCAGCACCTTCGCGGATGTTGTGACGCTGGTTCAGCAAGCTATTCAAACCTTCTTCCACCATGGTCATGGTGTTGTCAGACTCCGCCTGTACCATGATTTGCCTGACGCTGCCCGGCAGTTGGTTGCCAAAAAGTTTACGCTGCGCGGTGGTGAGCGGCACGATAATGGTGTCGTCCTGGTCGCGACCGTCTAAGGTTTGGCCTTTGCTATCCAGTACGCCTAAAACCACAAATGGGCTTTGTTTGATGCGGATAGTTTTACCGATAGGGTCAATATTGTCGCCAAATATATTTTGGGCTATGGTTTTGCCTATCAGTGCTACACGGGTGGCTGAGCGTAGGTCTGATTCAGAAAACGCATAGCCGTCACTTAAGCTCCAGCCGCGTATTTCTAAATAGCTGGGGGTGGTGCCGATAATGTCGGTATTCCAGTTGTTACTGCCGAACACGATTTGTGCCTTGCCCATGGTCACTGGTGCAACGCCAATAACACCGTCCAACTCAGTGGCTGCATTTGCATCTTTTACATTCAGTGAAGGTGCGTTACCTGTGGCTGACCTAGCGCCGCCGGCGGTTGGTGGGCCTGACAGTACAACAAACAGATTGCTGCCCATCGCGCTGATAGAGCGTTTAACCGCAGCCTCTGCACCTTGGCCAATCGCCATCATCAATACCACGGCACTCACACCTATCACCATGCCTAACATGGTTAAGAACGTGCGTAAGCGGTTTGCGCCCATGGCATGCCATGCTTCACCTAGCATTGCAGTAAACATTAAATAGCCTCACTAATGGTTTGCGTGGATGTCATGCCAATTTCCTTGGTGCGGGTATCTTGCACAATTCTGCCGTCTAAAAAGCGCACTTGGCGGCTGGCATGTTCTGCAATGTCTGCCTCATGGGTGACTAATACGATGGTGATGCCTTCTTGGTTGAGTTCAGAAAATAGTGCCATGATTTCTTCGCTAGTGGTGCTGTCCAGATTGCCTGTGGGTTCATCCGCTAAAATGAGCCTAGGCTTGTTCACTAGCGCGCGTGCAATGGCTACTCTCTGCTGTTGACCGCCAGAGATTTGGTTGGGGCGTGAATTCAGATATTTAGCCAGACCTACTTTTTCTAACAACAACTTAGCACGAGCATGACGCTCAGCTTTATCAACGCCAGCATATACCAGCGGCAACGCAACGTTATCCAGCAGGCTAGAGCGTGCCAATAAATTAAAGCCCTGAAACACAAAGCCTATGGTTTTGTTGCGCACTTGCGCCACCGCATTTTGCTCCATATTGGCAACTGGGTGACCATCTAATATGTACTCACCTTTGCTCGGTTTATCCAGGCAACCCAGAATGTTCATAAACGTGGATTTTCCCGAGCCAGAGTGCCCCATAATGGCTACGTAATCACCACTTTCAATGCTTAGGTTAACATCCTTAAGCACCGGAAATGGCCCTGCCGCTGTTTGGTAGTCTTTGTATAGCTGATGGACTTCAATAACGCTGTTTTGCATGGCTGATATCCAATCTAGAACATTCTAGGACCGCGCATGTTGCTGCCAGTCTGTGCTTGTCCATTACCTTGCAGCTCAGCCACAATCACCTGCGTGCCTATATTGATGCCATGTGTTTTCAAATCTTGGCCGGTAATTTCGGTATAGCGTCCATCGGTAATGCCGGTGTGCACTTTAATTGCTAAAGGCTTGCCATCTTTTAAGACATAAATGCTGCCAGTGTTAAGATCTGAGCCTTTATTCCCTTTTTTACGGCCACTCGCATTTTTACGGGGCTCTTTTTTTGCACTGTCTGCAGTGCTGTCGTCTAATTTTGGTTTGTAGCGTAGCGCCGCATTGGGTACTAACCACGCCTGCTCACGCTTGGCGACGCCAATGTTAACGTAGGCGGTCATACCTGGCAGTAATAGTTGTTCGTTGTTATCAACCGAGATCACTACATCGTAAGTGACTACATTTGAGGTGTTGGTTGGATTAAGCCGCACTTGTTTGACTACGCCCTCAAAATTGCGGTTGGGGTATGCGTCCACATTAAACTTGGTAATTTGTCCCACTTTGATATTGCCAATATCGGCCTCAGCAAAGCTGGAGTTAATCTGCATTTTTGATAAATCCTGCGCAATTTTAATCAGGGTTGGCGTCTGGAAGCTCGCGGCAACGGTTTGCCCGACGTCTACCACGCGGTCTACCACCACCCCTGAAACCGGTGAGCGGATAATGGTGAAATTCAGGTTGGTTTGGTCACGTGCCAGCAAGCCGTGTGCGCTGTCCAGTTGTGCTTTGGCCGACTTCAATACTTGCACTGCGGTATCTAACTCCTGTTTTGATACATACTCTTGGGCATATAGCTGGCGTATGCGTTTTTCATTGGCCTGTGCTAATTCAACAGATGCTTGATTGTTGCGCACACTCGCTTGCGATTGGCTAATTTGCGCCATAAATAGCGAGTTATCCAGCTCCAAGAGTACCTGATCTTTTTTAACGGCATCATTAAAGTCTACATACAACTTTTTAACGATACCGGAAATCTGTGTACCCACACTCACCAGTGTTACTGGGTTGAGTGTGCCGTTTGCCGATACGGTCTGCTCGATATCGCCCTGTGTAATTTCCGATAAGCGATAGGTATCAGCCGGGTTGCTTTGGTGCGTACGCTCATAATAGAAATAGGCGGTAGAACTTAATGCGATGAACGCAATAATCAAGATGATGTTTTTAAATAGTTTCATAGCGGGCTAATCTATTGATGGAATATTATTGGTAGGCAAGGCATTAACGGATGCGCTTGGCAGTGACTGAATCATGGCATGATCCAATGAGCCCATCGCCTGGGCTAATGTAGCGCGTGTAATATTGGCGTTAAGCGCGGCCTGAATTTGCTGTTGATGCGCACTGGCTAAGGCACTTTGTGCATTAAGCGTATCAATAATATTACCTACGCCTGCCTTATAGCGCCCAAGTGCTACGCGGTAAGACTGTTCTGCGCTTGCTACTAACACTTCGGTAGCGCTCACAGACTCCAGTGCGGTACGTAGGTTCTGGTAAGCCGTCCATACATCTAATGAAATTTGCAGCCGTAAACGGTCGCGCTGTGCCGCACGTAAATCTGCAGTCGCTTCGGCAGCACGGATTCTGTAGGTTGGGGCGTATCCATTAAACAGTGGGATTGCCACCGTCAAACCCAAGGTTGAGTTGTTGCTGGTTGCCAAGCTAGAGCCATCTTGCAGATTGTTGGACATGGAAACCGAGATCGTAGGCTTTGCTGCGGCCTTGCTCGCATCAATGCTGGCTTGCGCTGCTTTAAGTTGCGCTTCGCTGGCAATCAGGTCGGGGCGGCGAACACTGGCTTGCTCTATCAGTAAATTAACATCGCTTAATATGTTGGCGGATGGCGTGGAGGTGTTACTCACTAAGCGTATTTGCTGATTGGCAGGTAAGCCCATGACATTTGCCAAAGTGCCATAAGCGGTTTGCAAGCTCCCCTCGTTAGTAATGCGGGTCAGCGTGAGTTGTGCGTAAGCGGTTTGCGCCTGCAATTTATCTGCGGGGGTTGATACGCCAGCGTTGTATCTGGCCTCTGCGGCTTTAAAGCTTTCGTTACCGGCACGTTCCGCTTGTAATGCAGCCTCTACCGCTGCGGTCTTGGCTTGTACTTGATAGAACGCAACGGTGGCTGCGAGCAGCACACTTTGTACTGTGCTGCTTTGGCTAGCGCTGGCTGAAAGCAATAATTGGCGCGCGCTCTCTAAATTGGCATTGCGGTTTCCAAAGTCATATAAGAGGTAGCTTGCCACCAGACTATTGCTTAAATTCAAGTTTGGGTTGCTGCGTGTTGCTGATTCTGGGTGCAGTACGCTCAGATTAGTGCCAATGTTGTCGGTTAACGTAGGCAGGTAAGCTGATTTGGCAATGCCTAGCTGTGCTGCTTGTACGCGAGCACTGGCCCAAACTTCACTGGTTTGTGGGTTATTGCACAAGCTGGCATTAGCAACCTCTGCCAAAGTGAGGGGTTTGGCAAAGTCTGACGCAGATAGCTGCTCAGCGCACGGTGCATCAGTTGACTGATAGCCATCCGTGAGTTTTGGCAATGCAAATAGCTTGGTTTGCAGTGGGTCGTTTTGCTGGGCGTGCTGATCTTGGTACCAGATACTATCTTCAGCAAAAGCCTGGTTAGTGATTAGCACTAAGCTAGCCACACATAAGCGTATGTTTATATTGGTCTTTGGCACAATGTTATATTGAATCACTTTTGAGGTTGAGGTACATGATGCAAACTTTATCCCTAAGCAGTCAGTATCTTCATCGCTGAACATGACTGATTAATGATTATGAAGCTAATCATACATAATAGTTGCAATTCTAAATGAGAACAGTTATCATTAGCGCTTAATTTACTTAGTTTTACATTTGTAAGGCATATGTAAAGCTTAATTAATCTTTTTTAGCCAGCCAGTAAGTGTTGCACATGCAATAGACTTAGTTAGCCAGCGATTGACATTTATCATTAGGATACTAAAGCATGATGTTGACACAACATAAATCACTGACACAAAAATCACTGTATTTAGCAGTGATGTTGGCTTTACCAGCTGCAAACGCAATTGCAGAAGAAAAAGCGCCAGAAGCAGCGCCGCAACAAACACTAGAAGAAGTTCAGGTACAAGCTGCCACCGTAAAAGAGATTGGTGGCTACCAAGCAACAAAAACCCGCGTAGGCAAAGTGTTGCAAGATCCACAAGATGTTCCGCAGGCAATTACTTCAGTTACACATGATTTGATGCACGATCAGCAAGTAAGCTCACTACGCGATGCATTGCGCAACGTTTCTGGCTTAACTTTTAACGCGGCTGAAGGCGGTCGTGGCGGCGATAACTTTAATCTACGTGGCTTCTACACCTTTGGTGATATCTACCTAGATAATATGCGCGATACCGCACAATATTACCGTGAGACTTTTAACCTGGACCAAGTGGATGTACTACGTGGTTCTGCCGCGATGCTGTTCGGTCGCGGCCAAGCCGGTGGCGTGATTAACCAAGTAACCAAAATGGCTAAGCTAGAAGATAAAAATACTGTCACTGGCAGCTTGGGCAGTTACGATTATCACCAAATGACTGGTGACTTTAATAAAAAGCTGGGCGATACCACAGCGATTCGTGTCAATGTGATGGATAGGCATGAGGAAAACTATCGTCAGAATCCAGCGACTGGCGATAGGCCTGAGATTGATCGTCAAGGTATTGCAGTTAGCTTTGGTACTGGTATCGGTACGGATAACGAGTTCTATTTGAATCACGTGTACACACAAACACGTGATGTGCCAGATTTTGGTATTTCATTCTTCAATAAGCGCCCAGCTAATCGAACTGTTGCAACGGGTAAAATTGATGACAAGACTTTTTATGGCGGCAATCAAAACTTTGATAATAGCGATACGCGTGTCACTACAGGTATTTTTACCCATAAGTTCTCGGAAGATACACAAATCCGCACCCAGCTGAGAAGTGCAAGCTATGACCGTGCGTATTGGGCAAAGACGCCACATCAAACAGCTGCCAATGCAGTGCCTACTAATGATTCATTAGTGCTGGGACAGAACCAGGCACGAAAAGCAAGTTACGATACATTGAATTTGCAATCAGACTTCAGCACCAAATTAAATTTGGCGGGAATGAAACATCAAGTATTGGCAGGTGTTGAGTATTTGAAAGAGGACTCATATCGCCAGAGCCTGAGAAATATAGGAACTGCATCTGTGCCTGGCTACACTGAAAGCCAAGTAACAGGGGTAGCAAATAAATTTGATGCGGATAACTACGCAGTTTATGCACAAGATACGATTGAATTTGTAAAAAATTGGGATTTGTTAGTGGGTCTGCGTCGTGACGAAATGAAGGCTGATTATTCAAGTACAAGAAATACACATTTAAATTATGGTGAGAATAGTTACCGTACTGGTTTGTCTTGGCACCAAACACCAGATAGCCATTACTACGTTAGTTTTAGCGACTCATTCAGCCCAACGGCAGATTTGTACCAGCTGACAGTGGCACCGTTGCCCCCTGAACGAAGTAAAACGGTTGAGTTGGGTGCGAAATGGCTATTTTTGGACGGAGATTTATCGTTCCGTACAGCACTATACCGTACAACTAAAGACTGGGAACGTAGTACTGATTTAGAAGCTACCGCAAGTATCCTTACTAAAAAGCGTCGTACCGATGGCCTAGAGTTTGAGCTGGCAGGTCATCTGACAGATAACTGGGAAGTGTTTGGTGGTGTGGCATTTATGGATGCTAAAATCCTTGAGGTGGCCCAAAATATTAGTACTGGTGGTGCTAACGGGCCCGCAGGGACTGTTTACAGCGCTTACGCAGGATACAAAGGCCAACGCGCACGTAATACACCGGCTATGACTGCCAATTTGTGGACAACCTATACCATCGCTGGCAACTGGAAAATCGGTGGTGGTTTTGAGGCTAAAGGCGAACGTACTGGTTATAACCCAAGTGGTGGTGCAGGTACTAACTTTGTGAATGGTGCATTCAAGCCTAATGTGGTGCCAGGCTATACTCGCTGGGATGTAATGGCTGCTTATGAGGCAAAAAAATGGGCGGTACGTTTAAACGTGAAGAACTTGTTTGATAAAGTCTATTATGGCGATGTTTATGATAACGGCGCCTTCCTGACTCCAGGCAACAGTAGAACCGCAATCTTAACAACTGAGATCAAGTTCTAAGTTTTTATGCCAAAAAAGCCATGAGTAGCTCTCATGGCTTTTTCTGTTTATGATTTGATTTTTTAATGCTAGTTAAGGGCGCAACTTACTTGTGCGCGCCTAATAATTGAATTAATTTCGTTGATAAGTAGTCGATAGCATAGCGGTGATTAAATCACTGTCACCATTACAACCTCGCTCACCTGTGGGCTGAAACTTAAATTGATATAAGGATATGAATATGCGCGTATTGTTCGCACTATTGGCTTTACTCCCTATTTACGCACACGCATCGGCAGATTGCCCTGTGCACCCAAAAGAAGAGTGGGCATCAGAAGACACACTTAAAAAAGCGTTAACCGATGAAGGTTATACCATCAAAAAATTTAAAGTAGATGGTAATTGCTATGAGATGTATGGCCGCAATAAAGATGGCAAAAAGGTAGAAATCTACTTTGATACCAAAACCTTGGCAATTATCAAGGCCGAAGGTCTTAAAGACTAACCCAAAGTCAGTACAATCTAACAATTAGCGCAATCTAAGGGAATCGTATGTTGCAGCATGTGCCTGATGTATTAACGGCTGAAGAGCTAGTAGAAGCGCGGCGTTTGCTAGCCAACGCAAGCTGGGTCGATGGCCGAGTCACCGCGGGTACCCAGGCTGCAATTGTGAAAAATAACCAGCAGTTGCCGGAGAGTGCACCAGAAATACGCGCCCTCAGGCAATTAGTGCATATGGCACTTGGCCGTAATCCACTGTTTTTCTCCACGGCACTTCCATCTAGAATTTTACCGCCATTTTTCAACCGTTATATTGGTCAAACCAATCATTATGGTTTTCATGTCGATAATGCGATGCGCATGATGCCAGATGGAAGCGGCTATGTGCGTGCCGATGTCTCTGCGACTTTGTTTTTATCAGAACCTGATGAATATGAAGGTGGTGAGCTCATGATAGAGGATACCTTTGGTCGCCATGCATTCAAGTTAAAAGCAGGCAGCATGGTGGTGTATCCATCCTCTTCTGTCCATCAAGTGACGCCAGTGACCAAAGGCGCGCGGGTGGCTTGTTTTATGTTTATTCAGAGCATGGTGCGTGACGCTGAAAAACGTCGCCTGTTGTACGATATGGATATCTCGCTGGCGCAGCTACGCCAAACAGTGGGTGAGTCTGAGGCGGTCGTGCATCTAACGGGTGTGTACCATAATCTTTTACGCTTATGGGCTGAGTAATGGCTTTGCTAAGCAAGTTGACAGCGATTCCGCCCGGTATTCAAACCGCAGAAGATTATCTTGCGCATGCCCAGCCAAGATTAAGCCCCGAAGTTTTGCATTACCTTGAAGGCGGCTCGGGTAAAGGTATCAGCCTAAAAGCCAATTTAGATGCATTTGATCATGTGCAATTGATGTCTAGGCCGTTGGTGGATGTAAAGGGTGGCCACACACGCCTCAATTTATTTGGGCAAGATTTTGAGCATCCCTTATTGCTAGCGCCAATCGCATACCAGCGCTTGTTTCATGATCATGGTGAAAAAGTGAGTGCCATGGCCGCCAATGCGCAAGCTGGGCAAATGGTCGTCAGTAGCCTTGCCAGCCAATCGCTAGAAGAAATTATCGAGGCGGCAGCTCAGCCTTTATGGTTCCAGTTGTACTGGCAGGGTGATCGGTCACGTACTTTGCGTTTGCTCAATCGTGCATTATCCGCAGGTTACAACGCAGTGATGTTTACTGTGGATGCGCCTGTTAAACAGGCCGTTATGGAGCTACCTGGCGGCGTGCGCGCGGTGAACCTGGAGTCTCCATTGTCACAGCCGCCTGTGCAAGGCCATCAAAGCTTGGTGTTTGATGGCTGGATGACGCAGGCGCCGAACTGGGATGATGTCGCTTGGTTGCGAGATCAAATCAAAGTGCCAATGCTTGTGAAAGGTATATTGCATGCTGAAGATGTGGCAAACGTCTTGCGTCTGGGTTGCGATGGCTTAGTGGTTTCCAATCATGGCGGACGTGTGTTAGACGGTGTGCCTAGCAGTCTTACCGTGTTGCCTGAAATTGCCAACATGGTTGCTGGCAAAGCTTGCCTGCTTTTTGATAGCGGTATTCGCCGTGGGCAAGATGCATTTAAAGCGCTAGCGTTAGGTGCCGATGCCGTGATGATTGGCCGCCCTTACATTTGGGGACTCTCTGTTGCGGGTGCGCTAGGTGTTGCCCATGTGATACGTTTGATGCGGGATGAGCTGGAGATGACCATGGCGCTTGCTGGGGTTGCTACTTTGGCTGATATTAAGTTAAGTCACCTGTCTTGAGTGAAGTTACTTTTGCACTAATGCGATAGAAAAATAATGATGAAGTGGACATTGATTGTACGGTTAACCCATTGGCTAGTGGCAGCAGGGGTGATTGTTAATTTTTTTAATGAATCTGGCTATGCGCACCGCTTGATAGGCTATGTCTGCGCTGGATTAGTGCTGTTACGTTTAGTCAATGGCTTTTGTTTTGCGCGTATAGAAGCCTCAAAGCTGCACTGGCCTGGGGTTAACGCGATTAAGTCACATGTGCAATCGCTCCTGAAACGTGAGAAACATGATTACGTTGGGCACAACCCGTTGGGGCAATATGCGGTTTACGTGATGTGGGCGTTGATTTTATTGCTAGCGCTTACAGGCTGGCTGAGCCGCACGGATGAGTTGTGGGGTGAAGATTGGCCTGTTGATTTGCACGAAGCTTTATCTTACTTATTACAGGGCATGGTTGTTCTGCATTTGCTGGCAGTAACGGCGTTATCCAAATGGCTAGGTAAAAACCTGATTAGTGCCATGATTCGTGGTAAATAATCACGGTGGTGCCGAGGTTGTCCTGAGGTTATCTTTGTCCAACTATTGGCAAGCTAGCTCTTAATGTAGCTTTGTAGCTGCTTAATCAGCTCTTGCTGGTATGCAATGGTTTCTTTAACTAAGTCACCTATCGAGAGTACGCCTACCACTTTCTCGTCTACCACTACAGGTAAATGCCGGATGCGGTGCTCTGTCATCAGTGACAAAGCATGCTCTACAGAGTCACTGGGGCTGGCACTTAACACCTTGCTGGTCATCACTTCGTTGATACAGGTGGTTTTGGATGACCTGCCTTTAAGAATTACCTCGCGCGCGTAATCGCGTTCAGAAAAAATACCGACTAAGTTTTGCCCATCTAGCACAATTAAAGCGCCGATTTTGTATTCCGCTAAGATGACTAGCGCATCAAATACAGGGCGGTGCGGTGCGATTGAAATGACCTCTTTATACTTTTTACCATCTAGTAATTGTTGTAGTGTTTTCATGCTGCTCTCCCTTGTGATGCGTAAAAATACGTCCAAAAAAGTGTTGTGCAAAAAATACTGTATAAAGAGTAAATATACACCAATAATTACTTTTACCAATGCTATTAGAGGCTAAAGTCGATTGGTACGTTCATCGGTAAATAATGAGTTTTATGATTGGTGTGTATTGGTTTAAATGTTTTAGTCTTTGGCTAATCCTTATGCTGCTTTAATTAGATATTTGCACTATCCACTAAGCTTGGGGTAGTGCATTTTTCCTGTGAGGCATTATGCAAGCAACTGCCAAGCCATGCCCAGTATGGCGCCCGCAGCAATCACCAAAATGACATTGGCTTTGTACTTGAAGATTGCAATAGTCGCCAAAGCGGTCAATGCAACTGAAAGCCAGTCAATCTGACCTGTAAGCCCTTGCGGCGAAAATACATGGTACGCAAAGAACAGCGCTAAATTAACGATAACGCCGACCACAGCTGCGGTAATGGCACTTAATGGCGCGGTGAATTTAAGGTTGCCGTGCGTAGTTTCGATGAATGGACCACCCAACAAAATAAACACAAAGCTTGGCAAAAACGTGAAAAAGGTGACAACGGTTGCTGCGATAAATGCTGAAGCAAATAAGGCGTCAGCGCCAAATGTCTGCGTCACCCAGCCGCCAACAAACCCTACAAATGTCACCACCATAATCAGTGGGCCGGGCGTAGTTTCACCAAGTGCCAGTGCATCTATCATTTGTGTCGGGGTAAGCCAGTGGTAATGTTCAACAGCCCCTTGGTACACATAAGGTAATACTGCATAAGCGCCACCAAAGGTCAGCAAAGCCGCTTTGGTAAAAAACCAGCCCATCTGCGTAAATGCACCTTGCCAGCCATAATTGGCGATTAATACTGCCATCGCAATTAGCCATAGCGCTATACCGCTGATGGCCACTTGCCATAGCCTATGCCAGCTAAAGAGTGCATGTGATGGGGTTGGCGTGTCGTCGTCAATGATAGCTGCACCATAGCTTTTCTGTGCAGATCCGTGACCGCCACCCAATTTAAAATACTTGGGGTAATGATTGCCACCGATATAGCCTATTAATCCAGCCGTTAGCACAATGAGCGGAAACGGTAATTTAAGGGCGAAAATTGCCAAGAAAGCTGCTGCGGCAATGCCCCACATAACGTTGTTTTTAAGCGTGCGCAAGCCGATTCTATAGGCGGCGAACATCACAATTGCAACCACTGCGGGCTTAATGCCATATAGCGCCCCTGCAACCGCAGGCACTGAGCCGTAGGCCATATAGATGTAAGCAAGACCCACTAGGATGAAAAACGAAGGCAGAAAAAATAAGGTGCCAGCAATGATGCCACCCCAAGTGCGGTGCATGAGCCAACCAATATAGGTAGCCAATTGTTGTGCTTCAGGGCCAGGCAGTAGCATGCAATAGTTCAATGCATGTAAAAAGCGCTTTTCTGAAATCCAGCGCTTATTTTCCACTAGATCATGATGCATGATGGCGATTTGCCCAGCCGGGCCGCCGAAACTGATAAAACCAAGCTTGAGCCAGTAGAAAACAGCTTCTACAAACGGTACCGTGTTGGGGGCTGAGTTTAGGTTTTTGTTGTTATGAGCGTCCATAGCTTCTCCTCTAAGGCATTATGCCATAAGATTTAGAGCAGGCCTTGGACGTGAATGTCTTGAAACGGGGAGGCTGCTAATTCCCCATGGTTTTGATGGTAATAGCTTTCTAGCGCAGTCGCAAGGTGATTAAGCTAACTGACAGCAAGCAGTGACTATGTAAATATTTGTTGCCATAGCCACTCAGCTGATTTTTCAATTTGCAATCAAGCTCGCGTTAAGCCTAATTTAGTTGCTGAATCCCTGCCAGTAACCATTTTTCTTGGCTATTGGTCGCGTCTTTTTGTATATGCCACACTTCATCTATGCTTTCCAGTGCGCCATTATTTTCACGCAACTGGCCAGTAAAGCGCACGCTGGCGATTGTGTAGGTATCTTCATTGGCCACTTCTAATAACTCTGCGTTAATAGCAACAATTTCAGTGGTCTGCACGTCATTGCCTCGCTCTTGCATTTGCATGGAGATTTCTGCAAAGACTTCAGGGGTTGTATATTCGCGTACATCGTTAATGTCTTTTCTATCGTTGGCTGCCTGTAAGCGGATAAAAGACGCTTTAGCGCTTCTCAAAAAGCTATCAACTGGAAAGTCATGCGGAATTTGATTGCTGCTTCTGGTTTGGCTGCCACTGCTTAATACGGGCTCAGTGTTTAGGCTTGGTGCTTGGTATGCGCCACCGGTGCCTGCGTATTGCATGTTCGGTTGCTGTGACTTTTTAAATCTAGAGATTAAAAACATGGCTGCAACTGCAATTGCTAGCACCATTAATATAGAGCCCATTGCATCGCCGATGCCTGATCCTGCAAACATGCTGGCGAGTGCGGCACCAACGGCTAAACCTGCTAATGGCCCCAACCACTTGCTGGCGCCTGACTGTGCAGGTTTAGGTGTAGATTCTGGCGCTCTTTGTGATTGTTTTGTCGGTGCTGGTCTGCTCTTGCCAAAACTGCTGCCACCGCCAAAACGTTTAGCTTCTGCCAATGAAGACATAAAGCTGACACAAGTAATTGCAACCATTAATAACATCAAAAAGCGTTTCATTATGTTCCTTATTTAAACCGGTAAAATAGAAAAACCATTTCTAAAAACTAAACTTACTCGCATTACATATTGCAGGGTAATTCGTAAGATTTTATTTCGATAGTTTAAATGAAAAACTTATTTATCAATGTAATTGTCTGTAACTAATTCATAAGCACTGGGTTTGCGTGAGTTTGTCGATGCTTGTATTTGCGAGCTTCTGCGTGAGTTTAGGTCTGTGATTTTACAAATGGCACCGTGTTTTTCTTGGGTATCTAGTGCTTGATTTTGGTCTGCTACAAATTTATATCAGCCTAATCTGTAAATGATATCTTGACATAGTTAGCCAGCTAACTATAATGAGCCTAATTATGCTAGAACTAAAAGACTTACCTACCACTGGGGTGCTCCATAAATTTGCTGAACGATATCCTGATGCGGATATCACGGCAATATCGAGCTTTTTACATTTGCTGCGGGTTGCAACTGATTTATCCATCGCGTTGGATACTTGCTTGAGTAAGCATGGTTTGTTGCAAGGGCGCTGGTGGGTACTTATTTTGCTGATGCGTGAGGAGTCTTACTCTTCAACGCCCTCGGTGTTAGCAGATAAAGCTGGTGTTACACGTGCAACCATGACTGGCTTGATTGATGGCTTGGAGCAAGGCGGTTTAGTGGAGCGTGTATACACCAAAAGTGATAGGCGCAGTGTGTTGATACACCTTACCGATGCGGGGCAGGCAAAGCTGGATGTAGTCATGCCTGATTACTACCAAAGATTGAGGCAGTGTATGAAAGCGCTGGATGAAGCGCAACGTGCACAGTTGCACCAGATGTTGGACTTAATCAACTTAGGCATTCCAGAGTTAACCAAGTAGAAGTAAATAATTTTCAAGAGATGAGGAGATCACATGAGCAGTATTCAAGAACAAATTAGCGCAATCAACCAAAGTTTCGACCATGCCTTCAACACTAAAAATTCTGCCGCGATTGGCGCGCTTTACGCTGACAGTGCTGTGGTGATGCCTGCACCAGCAGGTGAGCCTGTGGTAGGTGCTGCCGCGATTCAAACGTTTTTTGCTGGCTTGATTGATGCAGGTGTCATTGAGCACCAACTCACTTTAGTGGATGCGGTGGAAGATGGTAATCTGGCTTTTCAGCGTGGTAACTGGGCGGGTGCGATGTTAAATGCACAAGGTGAAAAACAGACTTTTGGCGGTAATGTACATTTGGTATACCGCAAACAAGCGGATGGCAATTGGAAAGCAGTCACGCATATTTGGAACTAAGCAGTTTGCGCAAGCAAATGATTAAGGCATAGAAAACAGATGGAAAATAGTACAAAAAAAACCATTAGCGCATTTGCTGCGCTGATCGTACTCACCATTATTTGGGGCTACAACTGGGTGGTGATGAAGAGCGCGCTGCAATATGCAGGCCCGTTTCAGTTTGCAGCCTTGCGTGTGTTCTTTGGTGCGGTTGTGCTATTTGTCGTTATTTATGCCACCAAACGGCCTTTGGGTCTTAAAGAGTTCCCTACCATGCTGGTATTGGGCTTGTTGCAAACGGTAGGTTTTACCGGCTTATTAATTTGGGCCTTGGTTGAAGGTGGCGCAGGTAAAACAGCTGTACTCACCTATACCATGCCATTCTGGGTAATGCTGCTTGCTTGGCCGATGCTAGGTGAAAAAGTGCAGGGCTGGCAGTGGTTGGCCGTGATCTCTGCTGTGTTCGGTATGCTGCTGATATTTGACCCGTTACATATCAAAGCCGATGGCTTTAGCATGTTTTTAGCCATTATCTCAGGCGTATCTTGGGCGCTTTCAGCCATTATTTCTAAAAAACTACATCGACGTAGCCCGCATCTAGATTTATTAAACCTAACGGCGTGGCCGATGATGCTAGGCTCTGTGCCTATGCTGGCAATTGCGTTTATTGTACCGGCACCGCCGATACAATGGACTGGTTACTTTATTGGCTCTGTATTGTTTAATGTGTTTCTAAGCGGTGCGCTGGCTTGGCTGTTATGGCTGTATGCCTTGCAGATTTTGCCGGCGGGCGTAGCTAGTATGGCTTCTATGCTAGCACCAGTGATTGGTGTGTTGGCGGCGTGGATACAGTTAAATGAAGTGCCTAATCGTATGGAATTGATAGGCATGGTACTAATTGCATTATCGTTAGTGATTATCTCTTTCGTTAGCATTAAAAAGCACGCCCCTGTTGACCCTGCCATTGGGCAAGAGTAAACATGATTGAATCGCTTATAGGCATTTAGTGCTTATAAGCGATTAACCTCAAGCCCCCTCATTTAAAACCCTGTAATTTGGGTAAACGCATGTGATAAAATCTGCCTTATTTAGTTGGAAATTAGGATCTAAACATGGCAGGTCACAGTAAGTGGGCAAATATTCAACACCGCAAAGGTCGCCAAGACGCAAAACGCGGTAAGATTTTTACTAAAATCATCAAAGAAATCACAGTGTCAGCTCGTCTCGGTGGCGGTGATGCTAATATGAACCCACGTTTACGTGCGGCTGTTGCTTTGGCAAAAGAAGAAAATATGCCATCAGATAACATTACACGTGCCATTAAAAAAGGGACGGGTGAGTTAGAAGGTGTTAGCTATGAAGAAATCCGCTATGAAGGCTACGGCATCAATGGTGCCGCCATCATTATTGATTGCTTAACTGATAATAAACAACGCGCGGTGATGGATGTGCGTCATGCCTTGAGTAAACACGGCGGTAATTTAGGTACCGATGGCTCCGTTGCTTTTATGTTTAAGCACTGCGGTAGCTTGGTGTATGAGCCAGGTACCTCAGAGGATAAAGTGATGGAAGTTGCACTTGAAGCAGGCGCTGAAGATGTGGTGACCAATGATGATGGCAGTATTGAAGTGATTACACCACCAGCTGACTTTGTGGCGGTTAAAGAAGCTATGGAAGCCGCGGGTTTGAAAGCGGTGATGGGTGAAGTCACCATGAAACCTGACGCTGAAGTTATCTTCACTGGTGATGATGCGGTAAAAATGCAAAAAATTCTAGATGCGCTGGAAGACTTAGATGACGTGCAAGATGTTTATACATCTGCAGTGATTGAAGAATAAACCTGCATGATTAAACCCACTAAGGGCATGCTGTGAGTGTTACAAGAATTCTCGGAATAGACCCGGGTCTGCGGTTAACAGGCTTTGGCGTGATTGAAAAAGTAGGTGAGAAAATCACCTATATCGCCAGCGGTACCATCAAAACCGCTAGTGGCAAAAAAAGTAAGGTGGAGGGCGACCCAGAGCGTGAAGAGTTGCCCGCTCGCCTCAAAATCATCCTAGATGGATTGTTTGAAGTAATCGATACTTACCAGCCCAATCAGGTGGCGATTGAGAAAGTATTCGTCAACGTTAACCCACAATCGACTTTGTTGCTTGGGCAGGCGCGTGGCGCTGCAATCAGTGCTGCCGTTATCCGCAATTTAAGCGTTGCTGAATATACCGCGCTGCAGGTAAAGCAGGCGGTTGTCGGTAATGGGCATGCGCAAAAAGAGCAGGTGCAAGAGATGGTGAAGCGTCTGCTTAAATTACCTGCTGCACCAAAGCCAGACTCTGCTGATGCACTTGCTTGTGCAATTTGCCATGCGCATGGCGGTCAGGGCTTGGGTTTAATGGCGACTGCCGGTTTCCGTGTGCGTGGCGGTCGCCTAGTTGGCTGATTATTTGGTTGGGTAATCATTTGTTGAGGTTGTTGCTTTCTTGCCTACCTAATTCGTTTGTTTCGTTCTATTTCTCCCTGTTTTGCCCTGTGTTGTCAGTAGATGCCAGCTATATGCGTGCTTGGTTTTAAGATGCGGTATCGCATGCTTAAATCTACACTTGCTGTGATGCGCAGCCATGCGTTATTGTTCGTTATTATTTTGTAATGGAATGCCCGATGATTGGTCGATTAAGCGGTACCTTATTAGAAAAAACACCCCCATTGGTGTTAATTGATTGTAATGGGGTGGGTTACGAGTGTGAAGTGCCAATGAGCACGTTTTATAACCTGCCTGCTATCGGTGATAAAGTCGTTATGCTCACGCACTTTGTGGTGCGGGAGGATGCGCAGCTGCTATATGGATTTGGCACTAGTCAAGAGCGTGCCACATTTCGGCAACTACTAAAAGTGAACGGTATTGGCGCTAAATCAGCGTTATCTATTTTAAGCGGCCTATCCATTGATGATTTGGTGCAAGCGGTCGCGCTGCAAGAGGCAAGCATGCTGACACGCGTGCCTGGGGTCGGTAAGAAAACGGCTGAACGTTTGCTGTTGGAGTTAAAAGACAAATTCACGATTGATGGTGTAGCTGCCATGAGCGAGCACCAGCCTAAGTCAGCCACCAGCGATGTGCTTAATGCTCTGCTGGCGTTGGGCTATAACGAACGCGAGGCGGTGGCCGCTGTTAAGTTGCTAGATAAAGAAATCAGTGTGACAGACGGCATTAAGCAAGCATTAAAATTACTTTCAAAGTAGGATGCAGTATGATGTAAGGGCACGTGGCTGCAATAGATAGGTAGCCGATAATTTGAGGGCTCCGCATGATTAACACCAACCAAATCGCCCGTATCACCACGATATCGCTACTGATAGTGGGCTGTGTTTTTGTGTTGTATCCATTTATGGCGGCAATGCTATTTGCTGCCATCATTTGTGTGTTTACTTGGCCGCTATACCAGCGCATATGGGAGCTTCTCGGTAAGCGCGATATGCTCGCCGCTGCCACCATGACGCTGCTCTTACTATTTGCGATGATTTTGCCCATGGCCTATTTGGCAATGAATCTTGCAGATTCTGCTACGTTATTGTTAGATGAAGCACAGGCTGTGCTGCAAAGCATGCAGCCTGTTGCACCATCATGGCTAAAAAACCTACCGATTGTTGGTGCCCCCTTGGCTGAATCTTGGCAGCGTGTCGTTGTGAGCCATGAGGAATTAATGCATCTGCTTAACCAGTATGCAGATCCGATTCGTGAGTTTTTATTGAAGGTCGTGCAGGTGGTCATGGGTGGCTTTGTACAGTTAGTGCTCGTGGTATTCGTTGCATTTTTCTTTTATCGGGATGGTACAAAGCTGGCAGCCGCGATAACGGCCATCGTGCAGCGCTTGGGTGGTGAACTGGGGCAGGAGATGCTAGTGTTGTCATGTAATACGGTGAAAGGCGTGATGCTGGGCGTGTTCGGTACCGCGCTTGCGCAAGCTAGTGTCGGACTGTTTGGTTTTTGGCTGGCGGGTGCACCTGCGCCGTTATTATTAGCACTGGCTACATTTTTCTTATCGGTGATTCCAGTCGGCCCGCCATTGGTATGGGGCGGAGCCTCATTGTGGCTGTTTAATCATGGCGACCAAGGCTGGGCAATCTTTCTGCTGGTTTATGGGTTGTTAGTGATTAGCATGGTAGATAATGTTGTTAAACCCATTTTGATTAGTCACTCATCACATTTGCCCTTGTTGCTAGTTGTGTTGGGCGTGTTAGGTGGCATTCTGATGTTTGGCTTTATCGGTATTTTTTTAGGACCAACGCTGTTAGCGGTTGGTTTAACACTCGTTTCACATTGGGTAATTTTGCAAAATAAGAGAGCAGATGAAGTTGTATGATAGAAACTGACCGTTTAATCGCCCCGGATGTCGTGAGCCCGCAGGAGGACGCGCTAGAGCGTGCACTCCGGCCCAAAGTGTTGGATGAGTATATCGGTCAGGAAAAAGCGCGTGCGCAGCTGGAGATATTTATCAATGCTGCCCGTGGCCGCAGTGAGGCGTTAGATCATGTTCTGCTGTTTGGCCCGCCTGGCTTGGGCAAAACTACCTTGGCGCATATTATCGCTAAGGAAATGGGCGTCAATATGCGCCAAACCTCAGGGCCAGTACTTGAGCGTGCGGGTGATTTGGCAGCGCTGCTGACGAATTTAGAGCCAAATGATGTACTGTTTATTGATGAAATACACAGGCTGTCGCCGGTGGTGGAAGAGATTCTATACCCAGCGATGGAAGATTACCGTCTGGATATTATGATTGGTGAAGGACCGGCTGCGCGTAGTGTGCGCCTGGATTTACCGCCATTTACCTTGGTGGGCGCCACCACCCGTGCCGGCATGCTGACTAATCCATTACGCGATCGTTTTGGCATCGTGTCCCGATTAGAGTTTTATACCTCTGAGGAGTTAGGCCGCATTGTGCAGCGCTCTGCCGGTTTGCTGGATGTAGAAATGGTGGACACCGGCGCGCTGGAGATTGCAAAGCGCTCCCGCGGCACTCCGCGTATTGCTAACCGCTTATTACGCCGTGTGCGTGACTACGCCCAAGTCAAAGCAGATGGCAAAGTAAGCGCCAGCATTGCCGATGCCGCACTGAGAATGCTCGATGTGGATAAGCTCGGCTTTGATGTAATGGATAGGAAGCTGCTGCTCGCGGTACTGGAGAAATTCGGTGGCGGGCCGGTAGGCTTGGATAACTTGGCTGCCGCGATTGGCGAAGAGCGCGACACGATTGAAGATGTGCTGGAGCCGTATTTGATTCAGCAAGGCTTCTTGATGCGCACACCGCGCGGCAGGGTGGCCACCAGTCAGTCCTATCAACATTTCGGTTTGGCTGTACCTAGCCATTTGAACTCTGGCGAGCAGTTTGTAAGTGAGAGCGGTGTGTAGTGTACTTTTCCTCTTAATCCATTGGTGCTGCCATCAGCTTGGATGTGTGATTTAATTCAGCGCTTAATTTAAGGATGTATTGATATGGTTTGGTTCTTAAGGTGGGTGGTTAGTGGTTTTGCAATTGGCATTGGCTTTATTGTTGCGATGTTTACCATGGGCTATGCAGCTCAATACTACTACTCCCATTACGAGACTAAACATCCATTAGCCTTCATGAGTAATGAGGCGTTAAAAGCGCCTTTAAAAAATGACGATCAGCGTGAAGCGGTTTCTGAGTCGTATGACAATGAAAAGTTAGACCAAATTTATGCAAAAGCAGAAAAGTATCGTTGGGGTGTTGGTGTAAACAAAAATAATGAAGAGGCGGCAAAATATTATTTACTAGCTGCTGAACATAATCATATTAAAAGCCAAATGGCTTTAGCGCGCCTTTTTATTGATGGATATGGTGTTAATCAAAACTATGGTGAGGCTATTAAATGGTATAAGGCCGCATCTAACCTGGGTTCGACTGAGGCAACTGGTGGTATCGGATGGATGTATTTAAATGGTTATGGTGTAAGTAAAGATTACAAGTTAGCCTTTGATAATTTAATGTTGGCAGCCAATGATGGACATGGTTTTGCAATGGGTAATATTGGGTATATGTACGAGCTAGGTTTGTTTGTTGATAGAAACGACGGTTTAGCGCGACAATGGTACGAAAAAGGTAAGCTGGCTGGGGATGATTACTCATACCGAAAAATTCGAGATGGATGGCAATAGATTAAAGCCGAAGAATTTTTCTGCTGTGTTAAAATTTTCCCATGAGTATGCAGAAAAACTTTAGTTGGCCAGTGCGCGTTTATTATGAGGACACTGATGCTGGCGGTGTCGTTTATCATTCCAATTACTTGAACTTTATGGAGCGTGCCCGAACCGAGTGGCTACGAGCATTAGGGTTTGAGCAAACTGAATTAAAGGACAGTCAAGGTATCATAATCGTGGTGCATAGCCTGTCTATTACCTTTAAGAAGCCAGCCTATTTTAATGACATGCTTGAAATTCATTGCGATATCGTTAAAATCGGCCACGGTAGTATCGAGTTAGCACAAACCATTACGCGTAATGGTGAGTTACTGATTAACGCGCATGTGAAAGCGGCTTTTGTGAATGCCGCAACCTTTAAGCCTGTAGGGATTCCAGCACAAATTAAACAAGCAATGCTTGAGTAACATAGCCGCGTGCAGTTTGGCGTGGTTGATACATTAAATCATGGCCGATGCGGTTCAGTCGCGCGTTTACAAACACACGGCTTAACAAGGTATTAGATCAAAAGAGCGGTAGATAAAAAGTGGAGAAGTTATGAGCGCTAGTAGTGATATGTCTTTTTTCAGCCTGGTAGCAGGCGCAAGTTTACCGGTGCAACTGGTGATGCTTATTTTGATCATCACGTCTTTATTTTCTTGGTGGTATATTTTCATTAAAGTAGCCACCGTTAAGCGTGCAGAGCGTGACGCAGAAGATTTTGAAGATACGTTCTGGAGCGGTGGCGATCTCAATAAGTTGTATGACAGCATTACTAGTCATCGTCGTAAACCACAAGGCATGGCAAGTATTTTTGAAGCGGGTTTCAAAGAGTACGCACGCCATAAGCAACAGACACGTATGGATGTATCTGATGTGATGGAAGGTGCACGCCGTGCCATGCGCGCTGCTTACAACCGTGAGATGGATGAACTTGATGCACACTTACCTTTCCTTGCATCAGTAGGTTCTGTTAGTCCGTATATCGGTTTGTTTGGCACGGTGTGGGGCATTATGAATGCGTTTAGAGGCTTATCCAGCGTTGGGCAAGCAACCCTCACCCAAGTGGCGCCCGGCATTGCTGAGGCGTTAGTGGCCACAGCAATTGGCCTATTTGCGGCGATTCCAGCGGTGATTGCCTATAACCGATTTGCCAGCTCGGTAGATAGACTTTCCGTGCGTTACGAAAGCTTTATGGAAGAATTTACTAATATTTTGCAGCGCAAATCTTAATATGATGGTGCGCTTGATGCTTACTTTTAAACTGTTTTTAACAGGAGTTGCGTGATGAGCAGAACACGTAAACGCCGGATGATGAATCAAATCAACGTCGTGCCGTATATCGACGTGACCTTGGTTCTGTTGGTTATTTTTATGGTCACCGCACCTATGACTAACCCTGGCATTGTTGAGTTGCCGGGTGCTGGGCAAGCGCTGAATCAACCTAAATTGCCGCCAGTAGTGGTGACGGTGAAGAAAAATGGCAGCATAGAGCTAGATAGCAAAGCCATGCAGCGTGATGAGTTGTTGGTGGCGGTACAGGCTACGCTCACAAAATCCCCGGAGCGCTCTGTGGTTATCGCCGCGGATAAAAACGTTAAATACGAAGATGTGATTGGCATTATGGATCTGCTCAAGACCAATCGTGTCGATAAAGTTGGTTTGCTGCTAAAACCAGTTTAAGGTGCAGTTTATTTCTAATTACATCATGTTACGTCAGCGCGAAAATCCAGACTCATTCAAAGCCGGTGTGCTTTCTATCACTGTGCACGCCATACTGTTGGGTGCCTTGTTGATTTCATTTAACTGGAAAACCACGCATCCTGTCAGTATTGCCGAGGTTGAGTTGTGGGATAGCCTGCCTGCCGCTAGCGTAGCTAAGCCGCCTGAGCCTGTCATTGAGCCGCCAGTGCCTGTGGTAAAAGAAGCCCCTAAGCCTGAGCCAAAACCTGAGCCAGTAATCGAACCCAAGCCTGAACCTAAGCCCGCCCCTGAGATTGTGATTAAACATGAAGCGCCCAAAAAGCCGGTTAAGAAAGAGCCGATTAAAGAACCGCCAAAAGAGCCAGTTAAACCGGTCAAAAAAACTGATCAGCTAGCCGAGTTGCAGAAGCAGTTATTGCAAGAGCCGGCAGAAAAGCCTAAAAAGCCGCCGGTCAACGATGCGCTGAAAAAGCTGCAGCAAGAAAGTCTAAGCGATTCCGGCACATCGGCCGAGCCTAAAGTCAGCGCGGCTAAGGCTGGCGTGGTAGATGAGTTTAAAGCTAAGATACAGGCGAAAATTCGCAACAATGTGAATAAGTCCCTATGCGGCGATGGCAACCCTGAATTGAAGTTTGAAATCGGCTTGTTACCTACTGGCGAAATCAGTGCATCACCAAAACTGATAAAGTCTAGCGGTAACGCCAGTTGCGATGATGCGGTTGAGCGTGCGATTCGTGCCTCTGAACCCTTGCCGTTGCCTGAAGATAAAACTTTATTCTCACAGTTCAGGACATTAAAGCTGACTTTCCACCCCAGTAAAGACTAAATACGGGGTAGGTGAAATGTAAGCAAGTGTAAATGCACTGGCATCTATTGCAGATTGCAGTAAAATTTCATGAACTTTTTAACACCTTACTGACCATACGCTATATGAAAAAAATGCCTAGTTTATTTCAGAGAGTGCTGCTTGTTTGCACAATCACCGTATCTGCAATGATGACTTCAGTAAGTCATGCCGCCTTGGAAATTGAAATTAGCGGCGGTAATGCGCAGCAATTGCCTATCGCCATTGTGCCGTTTAACCAGGATGCAGTTAAAAATCAGGAAAATATCGCTAACATTATCAGCGCAGATTTGCGTCGTAGCGGCATGTTTCGCGTGCTGGAGACGGCTGGCGTGGCGAGTAAGCCTAGCGCTATATCGCAAGTAAAATACAGTGATTGGGCTAGCCTGCAGGCGCAAGCGATTGCCGTAGGTAAAATTGAAGCGCTGCCTGGCAATCGCCTTAAAGTAAGTTTCCAGCTGGGCGATGTGCTCAAGCAAACGCAGTTGGCCGATATGGATTACAACATTACGCCTAGCCAATTGCGCATGACAGCGCATAAGATTGCAGACGTGATTTACCAGAAGCTAACCGGCGAGTCAGCGATATTTGCCAGCCGGATTGCTTACATTAATAAATCTAAAGGGCGTTATGCCTTGCAAGTGGCAGATGCTGACGGCGTTAATCCGCAAACCGTGGTATCGTCTAATGAGCCGATAATTTCCCCGGCATGGTCGCCAGATGGCAGCAAAATCGCTTACGTTTCATTTGAGAAGAAAAAGCCTATTATCTTTGTGCAGTCATTGATGACAGGGCAACGCATTACCTTAGCTAGCTTTAAAGGCAATAATAGTGCACCTGCATGGTCGCCAGATGGTAGTAAACTTGCTATCGTATTAACGCATGCAGCAAACTCACAGCTTTATTTAATTAATGCTGATGGCAGTGGCTTAAGGCAGCTGACCAAAAGCAATGCCATTGATACAGAGCCAGTTTGGTCGCCGGATGCTAAGTGGGTTTATTTTAGTTCTGACCGAGGCGGTAGTCCGCAAATTTACAAAGTGTCATCTATCGGCGGTGACGCACAGCGCGTTACCTTTGATGGCCCTTACAATTTAAGCCCGCGTTTTTCACCGGATGGTAAGTCGTTGGCGATGATTCGCAATGACGGTGGGAGATATCGCGTCGCATTACAAAATTTAGCAACTGGGCAAGTGCAGATTCTAAGCGAAGGTAATCAGGATGAGTCACCTAGCTTTGCGCCTAATGGTCGTGTTGTGCTTTATGCGACCAGAACAGCGGGTCGTGGTGCGCTTGCTGCCGTGTCTGCAGATGGTCGCGTCAAGCAGCGTCTGAGCGAATCTGGCGGAGATATACGTGAGCCAGCTTGGGGCCCGTTACTGAATTAGTAGTATGTAATAGATAGATTTGTTTTTACTAAAGGAGAGTGTAATGAATAAGGGAATGTTTAATAAAAAAGTATTGGGTGCATTAGTGTTAGCAGCATTATTGTCAGCTTGTAAAAGCACACCAATGACAGACAAACCAGCTGGCGTGCAAGATAAAAGCCCAGCAGGTGCATCAACACAATCATCTGCAAATGGTTCAGCAGACACTTCAGGCGTTAAAGAAGTAGTGATTGATAGCAACGCTAACAATGGCAACAACCCATTGAAAGATCCAAACAATATCTTGTCAAAAAGAAACATCTACTTTGACTTTGATAGCGACGCAGTAAAAGCGGAGTTCCGTCCACTAGTGGAAGCGCACGCTAAATACTTGCTAGCTAACAGCAACGCTAAAGTAGTATTGCAAGGTAATACGGATGAGCGCGGTACACGTGAGTACAACGTTTCATTGGGTCAACGCCGTGCAGTAGCAGTTAAAAAATCATTGAACTTGTTAGGCGTGCAAGATAAACAAATCGAAACAGTTAGCTTGGGTGAAGAAAAAGCAACAGCAAATTGTGCAGATGAAGCTTGCAACCAACAAAACCGTCGCGTAGATGTAGTTTACGAAAACGATTAATTTTTTAGGTATTACGTTTAAAAAATGATGAAGAACCTGATTCTGTCTAGCGTGTTTTTAGCAACGCAATTATTTTCTATTAGCGGTCACTCGGCATTGTTCGATGACGATGAGGCACGAAAGAAAATACTGGAAGTTGAGAAGAGCTTGCAAACTCAGAATCAGGCTACGCAATCTGCGATTCGTGATTTAAAGCAATCAAATGAGCAGCGAGATGCTGTCACAAGAAATGGTTTGGCTGATATGCAATCGCAGCTAGATGCATTGAAGCAAGAGAATGCAAGATTGAAAGGCGAGCTGGAAGTCGCTAATCATAAAGTTGAAACCGCACTTCAACGCCAAAAAGATTTATATACAGATATCGATGAGCGCTTGCGTAAGTTGGAGTCTGCACCAGTTGCTGAAACTGCGGCACCTGTGCCAGCGGTGGCTGAGAAAAATACACAAGAATACCAGCTGTTGGAGTTAGCCAACGGCCTGTCAAAAGAGTCTAAACATAAAGAAGCTTTCAAAGAGTACGACAAGTTTTTAAAAGACTACCCAAATAGTGCGCAGGCACATGAGGCGATGTACGGCTTAGGTTACTCGCAATTTGCGTTAAAGAACTATAAGTCGTCGATTGCTACGCAGCAAAAACTGATTGATACCTATGCGGATAGCCCTAAGGTTCCAGATGCGATGTTTAATATGGCCAATAGCCAGATTCAGCTAGGTTTAGTGCCAGGCGCTAAAAAAACATTGCGTGATTTAATCGCCAAGTTTCCAAACAGTGAGTTGACGCCAGCTGCACAGAAGCGCCTAAAAGCACTAGAGGCGATTAGATAAGTATTTAAAATAGGTAAGTAACCTAAAAGTTGTTTATTTGCCTATATTTAGGCAAATAAAGCTTTTAAGTTAAAATAGCGCCCATTACTTATTGGCGCTATTTTTTTGCGTTATTCATTGTTGGTGTGCAAAGTATTTAGATGAAACTTAAAATCCATGAAATTTTTTATTCGCTACAAGGCGAGTCATCACGTGTAGGGCTGCCTACAGTATTTGTGCGCCTGACTGGCTGCCCAATGCGCTGCGTATATTGCGATACAGCCTATGCTTTTAGCGGTGGCAGTAATATGGAGATTGATGACATCCTCACTAAAGTGGCTGAGTTCGGTACACCGTATGTCACTGTGACTGGCGGCGAGCCGCTTGCGCAAAAGGATTGCCATGTTTTGCTCAAAGCTTTGTGTGATCAGGGTTATAGCGTCTCTCTGGAGACTGGTGGTGCTATTGATATTGGTCCTGTGGACGCCCGTGTGTCGGTCATTTTAGATATCAAAACACCAGATTCTGGCGAGCTAAAGAATAATCTATGGGGTAACTTAGCCCATCTTAAAAAATCAGATGAAATAAAGTTTGTACTATGTAGCCGCGCAGATTATGAGTGGGCAAAGGAGCTTTTGGTAAAAGAGCAACTCACAGCCAAGTGCTCAGTGCTATTCTCACCGGTTTATAGTCAGTTGGCGCCAGCTGATTTGGCGGATTGGGTGTTGGCGGATAAGTTGCCTGTACGCATGCAATTGCAATTGCATAAGATTTTATGGGGCGAGGTGCCTGGGAAATGACAAAAAAAGCGGTTGTATTACTCTCTGGCGGCCTGGATTCTGCAACTGTGCTTGCCTATGCGCGCAATCAAGGTTTTGAGTGTTATTGTCTGAGCTTGGATTATCATCAGCGCCATATTGCAGAGTTGCATGCAGCTAAGAACGTGGCAAAAGTCATGGGTGCGGCTGCGCATAAAACTGCACAGCTGGATTTGTCCCTGTTTGGCGGCTCTGCACTGACCGATGATGCCATCGCTGTGCCAGAAAGCGCAACAGAAGGTATCCCTATCACCTATGTACCTGCCCGTAATACGATTATGTTATCTCTAGCGCTGGCTTGGGCGGAGGTGTTGCAAGCACAAGATATATTTATTGGTGTCAATGCCTTGGATTATTCTGGCTATCCAGATTGCCGAGGCGAGTATGTGAAAGCCTTTCAGGATATGGCCAACCTAGCCACTAAAAGTGCAGTGGAAGGAAAAACCATTACGATTCACGCGCCATTGATCGATATGACCAAGGCGCAAATCGTAACGTTAGGCACCGAGTTAGGTGTAGATTATGCCATGACGGTTTCATGCTATCAGGCTGATAGTGAAGGTGAAGCGTGTGGTTTGTGTGACTCGTGCCGCTTGCGGCGCGATGGCTTCTTAGCCGCAGGGTTAGCGGACCCTACCCGTTATAAATTGCATTTATAAACCTAGCTGGTAAGCGATTTTTATATAAATCTTTATATAAAACATTAGCCGATAAGAAATATCGATAAATAGCTTGCCAAGTGGTGCATAAATAACGTAAAATCCGCGCCTTTCTGCTTTAAATTTTTCAAAAGAGAACAAAGATTATGGTTATTATTCGTTTAGCTCGTGGTGGCGCGAAAAAAACTCCTTTCTACAACGTGGTTGTAGCTGATTCACGCAATCGTCGTGATGGTCGCTTTATTGAGCGTGTTGGTTTTTACAACCCATCAGCTAGCGCAAATGCTGAAGGTTTACGTATTGATTTAGCTCGTGTGACTCACTGGCAAAATAACGGCGCGCAATTGTCAGAGACAGTTGCACGTTTGGTTAAATTCCATGCAAAAGGTCCAGAAGCTGCTATCGCTGCTAAAGCAAAAGATGCTGCTAAAGTTGAAGCTGCTAAAGCTAAAGCTGCTGCTGAAGAAGCTGCAAAATTAAAAGCAGCCGCTGACGCTGCTAAAGCAGAAGCTGATGCTCAAGCTGCAGAGGCTGCTGCCGCAGCTAAAGCTGCTGAGGCTGCCGCTGCTGAAACACCAGCTGCTGACGCTTAATTTAAAAGGCTTAGGTGTTATGCCTAAGCCATTAAAATGGCTGTGAATAACATGGTGGTAATGGGGCGCATTGTTGCGCCCTACGGCGTTTATGGTTGGCTCAAAGTGGTGCCGGATACAGAAGCTATCGACGGTCTGTTTGATTACGATACGTGGTGGCTAGGCAAAGGTGATGACTGGCGCGAAATGGTCGTAGAAACCGCTAAAATTCATAACGATGTGATTGTTGTGAAGTTAGAGGGTATTGATGACCGTGATGCTGCATTCGCTTGCAAAGGCAAGCAGATTGCTGTGCCTAGAGCAGAGTTGCCTGAGCCTGACGAGAATGAGTATTACTGGTCAGACTTAGTCGGTTTGCGTGTTACCAATAGTCAAGGTGTTGATTTTGGCTTAATTACTGAAGTGTTTGAAACAGGTGCAAATGATGTGCTTGTGGTTAAACCGGATGTGGTTTCTGCAGACGCTGGTAAAGACAAACCGCAAGAGCGCCTGATACCGTTTATTACAGACGTTGTATTGGCAGTTGATTTAGAAGCTAAAACAATGTTGGTTGATTGGGACGAAGACTTTTAGTTTTGGTTGAAATCAAACCATTTAAATTGAATCATGGCGTTTAAATTTGACATTGTGACCCTGTTTCCTGAGATGTTTGATGCTATCACTAAGCATGGCATTACAAGCAGGGCGATGCAGCAGGGTATTTATGAGGTTGGCTTCTGGAATCCGCGTGATTTCACCAGCGATAATCATAAAACTGTAGATGATAGGCCGTATGGTGGTGGTCCTGGCATGGTAATGCTAGTACAGCCGTTAGAGCAGGCGATTGGCGCAGCAAAAGCGGCGCAATCTACTGAACAAGCTGATAGCTGGGTAGTGCATTTATCTCCAGCAGGTAAGCCGTTGACCCATCAGAAAGTGATGGAGTTAAGTAAAAAGCAAGGTTTGGTATTGCTTACCAGTCGATATGAAGGTGTCGATCAGCGTTTAATTGATGCTGAGGTGGATGAAGAAATATCAATTGGTGATTATGTGTTAAGTGGTGGCGAGCTGCCTGCAATGGCGCTGATGGATGCGATTATCCGCCAGTTACCGGGTGCGTTGGGCGATAGTGACTCTGCGATTGAAGACTCATTCGTAGATGGCCTGTTAGATTGCCCGCACTACACAAGACCAGAAGAATATAACGGTAGACGAGTACCAGCGGTGTTAATGTCTGGTAATCATGCCAAGATTAAGCAGTGGCGTTTGAAAATGTCATTGCACAGAACTCGGGATCAACGTCCCGATTTATTGGCCGCAAGGCCGTTGACGAAAGAGGAAGCACGGCTGCTACAAGAAGATTAGTAGCAGGAACAAGTTTCTTCACAATTAAAAGGAACTCCGACGGGCAACCGGAAGAGATAAAGAAGATGGCAGATATTATTAAAATGTTAGAGCAGGAAGAAATTGCCCGCCTAAACAAAACAATCCCTGACTTTGCACCAGGTGACACAGTAGTAGTGGGCGTAAACGTAGTTGAAGGTACACGTAAACGTGTGCAGTCATACGAAGGCGTTGTTATCGCTAAACGTAACCGTGGTTTGAACTCATCATTCATCGTGCGTAAAATCTCTTCAGGTGAAGGCGTTGAGCGTACATTCCAAACTTACTCACCATTGATCGCTTCAATCGAATTGAAACGTCGCGGTGATGTACGTCGTGCGAAACTGTACTACCTACGTGAGCGTTCAGGTAAATCTGCACGTATTAAAGAGAAATTAGTAGCACGTGACAGAGAAGTTTTAGCGCCAGTAGAAAAAGCGTAAGACTCAGTCTTAGTGTTGTAAAACACAGCAAAACCCCAATAGATGAAAATCATTGGGGTTTTTTGTTATGTACATTAGTCAGCTAGCAATCATCGTTAGCTAAGGGGCGCTATCAATGCAAGAGTTTTGCGGTGGACTGACTTTTGTTTTTCTTGCTTAGCTGTAAGTCAGCTTTGGTTTGGCTTGCTCTGAGTTAGCTGGCTTTAGTTTAGCCTTGCTTTGGTTTACTATGGCAAGATGAATATTAACCTCCAAACCGCAGGTAATGATGCCTTAATTAGGGCGCCTTTTGGTCGCGTGCGTATTGCTATTCAGGATAATCAGCTGCTGATTGAACTGTTGGCACTGCCAGTAGCTGTGCAAGTGTTACCGCCACATGGAGAGGTAACACTAGAAACTCCGTCCACCCATCCACTGGTTAGTCTTGCCTCTGAACAGGTATTGCAATATTTACAACAAGCCAGTTCGGCGTTCGACTTACCCGTAGAGCAAAATGGCACCGCTTTTCAGCAGAAGGTGTGGCAGGCAATCGCTACTATTCCACGTGGGCAAACTCGTACCTATAGTGAGCTAGCCCAGCAAATTGGCTCAGGGCCGCGCGCGGTTGCCAATGCCTGCGGAGCTAATCGCTTACCATTGTTGATCCCATGTCATCGCGTGGTGGCTAAAAATGGCTTAGGCGGCTTTATGCAAGGCACCCACAATGGATTGCTCATTAAGCAATGGTTGTTGCAGCATGAGCTAACTGATCCAGAAGGGCGCTTGCATGAGTGAGCGTACACTTGCGCCTGAAGATGCGGCAGATATAGATGCATTCATCGATGCCATATGGCTGGAGGATGGCTTATCTAAAAATACATTAGATAGTTACCGGTTGGATTTAACCGCCTTTGCTATTTGGGCACTGACACAAAGTAAGCAGCTGCTCACCATTGATAAAGCCGATGTTCAGCAATTCTTGGCGGTTAAGTTCCCCCTCAGCAAGCCGCGTAGCATCGGTCGTCTAATCGCTACCCTTAGGCGATTTTATCGCTATAGTTTACGTGAGAACCAAATCGCGGTAGATCCTACTTTGCAGATCGAGTCACCCAAGCTGCCGCGTAGTTTGCCTAAGAGCTTGAATGAGGAAGAGGTGGAAGCGCTGCTTAATGCACCCGATGTGAATGATGCATTGGGCTTACGTGATAAAGCGATGCTTGAGTTGCTATATGCCAGTGGGCTACGTGTTTCAGAGTTGGTGACCATTAAAATAAGCGAAGTTAGCATGAGTGATAGTGTAGTGCGTGTCACCGGTAAGGGTAGTAAAACGCGTTTGGTACCGATGGGTGAAAATGCGGTAGAGTGGATTTCGCGCTATTTAAAGGAGGCGCGGCCACAGATCTTACAAAACCGTCTGTCTGATGCCGTATTTGTAACAAACCGTGGCGATGCCATGACACGCCAGACGTTTTGGTACATGATTAAGCGTTATGCCTTGCTGGCTGGCATCACCAAGCATATGTCACCACACGTGTTACGTCATGCCTTTGCTACGCATTTGCTCAACCATGGTGCTGATTTAAGGGTGGTGCAGATGCTGCTGGGGCATTCAGATATTTCAACTACGCAAATCTATACCTATGTAGCTAGGGAGCGGTTGAAGCGTTTGCATAGTGTGCATCATCCGAGAGGTTAGTGTAACTTCGTGCTGGACAAGGAGTCTAGTGGTTTTCATGCACAGCTCTGCGGGGACAACCCTTGCGGTTTTGGTAATAGGTCGGGGGTAGCCCGACAGCTAGTTACTTTCTTTTAACTGCCTGAAAAGAAAGTAACCAAAGAAAACGGCACCCCACACCACGGGCTGCGCCTTCCCTGCGCTACTCGACAAAAAGGGCAGCAATCGGAAACTCGCCTAACGGCTCAAACAGCCGATTGCTGAAAACTCCCTTTATGTCTGCGTTGCTCGGCGTGGTGTAAGGGGGAGTGGGGGGATTTCAAATACTATTGGCATGTGGTCACTTATTTCTAACCACTCTTTGTGATCGCCTATAAATATTGATGCGCCCGCTAACAATGGCTCTGGCAAGAACGCATAATCAATGTGGTAAGCTTTGGACAGATTGCGATAAAGATAAAAGGTAGGTTGTTGTTCTTCACCTTGATTTTCTTTCAGTAACTCGTGATAAAGGCTAACAATACCTTTATTTTTTAGAAAGTTAACACATGATGAATGGTCGCCCTCTGAGCGCTTGTAATCCCAGATTTTATTGCTGTTGAAATCCCCAATAAAAATTTGATTAGAGATTCTATCTAGGTTGTTCATGATGAACTTGTAGAATTGACCAATATATCTGAAGTAACCACTATCGCTTTTTTGGGTCCAAACCGCTACAAACTCTATATTGTCGTTGTAGCGAAAAGGAATAAACCATTTCAGTTGAGTGTCTTCGAATGATTGGTCGAACTTTAGATGTTCAAGGACTGCGCCATCTTTAGCAAACACACCAAGCCCTCTGTTTTTGGTGTTACCTAGCCAAATGTAATTTATAGCCCAATCCTTATAATTTACATCTTTTGACTGAGATGGGTCTTCACATTCTTGAATGATTAGCACATCTGCTTCAAATTGAGCAAGGTACGCGAATTTCCTTCTAAACGCACCATTGCAATTCCATGAAACTATTTTCACTATTTGCTACGTTCCACAATCACCCCCAGCGCCTTCAACCCCGGTAATATCGTCGGTTTAGCCACTTTAATCTTCACGCTTAACGCGTTAAATTCTTTCAATATCAATTGGCATAGGTGTTCGGCAAGCTTTTCTACGAGCTGAAAGCTGTTTTCCTGTAGCGTGCCACGTACACGGTTAACCACGGCGCCGTAGTCGATGGTGTCGTTTACGTCGTCGCTTTGGCAGGCTTTGCTGAGATCGTAGCCGATTTCTATGTCTAGGATAATGGTCTGTGGGGTCATGCGTTCCCACTCTGGTACGCCTAGTTTGGTTTGTACTTTAACTTCGCTTAAAAAAATGGTGTCCATAAAGCCTTATTTTCTTGTCGTCATTCCCGCCAAGGCGGTAATCCAGTAATATCTTGAATATTAAACCACAATTTATTGTGGTGTTGCGCTAATAAGAAGTGGATTTCCCTCTATACGGGGGTGACAATTAGAGAAAGTGTTTAAATGAATGAGTTAGGTTTTATTCCGGTTACCCTAGTGCCTGCTGTGTGGATAGTTGCAGCTTATCTGCTGGGTTCTATTGCGTTTGGTATTTTAGTCAGTAAGTTGTTTGGTTTGCCTGACCCGCGCACAGTGGGCAGTGGCAATATCGGTGCTACCAACGTGGCGCGCAGTGGTAAAAAGTCAGCTGCAATTCTCACCTTGTTGGGCGATGTGTTTAAAGGCTGGTTCCCGGTATGGCTGGCTTTGCAGTCAGGCATGACGATGTGGGTAGTCAGTGCGGTCGGCTTGGCAGTATTTTTTGGCCACTTATACCCAATCTACTATGGTTTTAAAGGTGGTAAAGGGGTGGCAACAGCCTTGGGTGTGATGCTGGCAATCGACCCTATGCTAGCCTTGGCAGCGGTGTTGACTTGGCTCGTAGTGTTTGCCGTATCACGTTACTCTTCGCTTGCTGCTTTGGTGGCCGCTGCATTGGCACCGGTATACGCATGGTTCTTACTGGCTAATGCGGATAATGCGCTTGGTGTTTCAGATTATGTGCAAATGGTACTGGTGATGTCTATATTTCTGATATGGCGTCATAGAAGTAATATCAAAAAGCTATTGGCTGGTACGGAGTCAGGTTTCGGTAAAAAGAAATAGGCTTGGATTGCCGCCATCATGCCTTGTAAGCAGGGCGTGATGGCTAAGGCGCCTGTAATTCACTTAAGTTCCAGCGTGGTTTTACGCTAAAACTGTAGTTTGCTTCCACATTATTTTGCATGGCTTTTAGACGCATCGCACCAGCAAATGCAATCATTGCGCCATTGTCTGTGCAAAACTCCAAACGAGGGTAGCTAACTTTGCATAGCTTGCGTTTAGTGGCAGCATTGAGCTTCTCCCGTAGTTTTGCGTTTGCACCAACCCCGCCCGACACAATCAGGTTATCTAGTCCCGTCTCGCGCAGAGCATTCATGCACTTGATGGTGAGAACCTCGGTCACCGCTTCTTGAAACTCATAGGCAATATCGGCTGTAGTTTCTGCATCCAGTGGCTGATGCTGATTTACCAATGTTAATACCGAGGTTTTAAGTCCGCTAAAGCTAAAGTTCAAGTCACCACTATTGAGTAGCGGGCGTGGTAATTTAAAGCGCGGCTTACCTGTTTTTGCCAAGTTAGATAGCGCAGGGCCGCCAGGGTAACCTAACCCCAATAATTTGGCGGTTTTATCAAATGCTTCACCAGCGGCATCGTCTAACGTGTCACCAAGCAGTTCATATTTCCCTATGCCATCCACGCGCATGAGTTGGCTATGGCCGCCAGAAACCAACAAAGCAACAAATGGAAACGCGGGTGGGTTGTCTTCTAATAAAGGGGCTAATAAATGACCTTCAAGGTGATGGACATTAATGGTGGGGATTTGCAGGCTAAATGCTAATGACTCGGCAAAGCTGGTGCCTACCAGTAATGCGCCAGACAGCCCTGGGCCTTGTGTATAGGCAATAGCGTCAATGTCTTGTAATGATTTATTGGCATCTTTGAGCGCAAGCTCTGTAAGTGGCAGTACACGGCGGATATGGTCGCGTGATGCAAGTTCCGGCACTACGCCCCCGTATTCTGCGTGCATTTCCACCTGGGAGTGTAAGGCGTGTGATAATAAGCCGTGGTCGGTGTCATATAAGGCGATGCCGGTTTCGTCACATGATGATTCAACGCCTAAAACTAACATTTATTTTGTTCCATTTTTGTCTTAAAGTGCATTTTTATAACACAAAGCTATAAAAGTAATTGAATAAAAGTAATTATACGATTAAAATGGTGGACTTTTCTCAAGTTTATGAGCCTTTGTTTGGCGAGCTTGAGCATCACCTAATTAAATTGTTGCAGATAAGAGAGAATAAATGTCTAGTGTACGCGTAAAAGAAAATGAGCCGTTTGACGTTGCTCTACGTCGCTTTAAGCGCCTAATTGAAAAAACTGGTTTGTTGAATGATCTTCGCGCTCGCGAATTTTACGAGAAGCCAACATGGGAACGTAAACGTAAAGCTGCTGCTGCTGTTAAGCGTCAATATCGTCGCTTGATGAAGCAAACTTTACCAGCAAAATTGTACTAAGAAGCTTTCATGTCGTTAAAAGCTCAGATATCTGAGGACATGAAAACCGCAATGCGCGCTAAAGATAGCGTGCGTTTGGGCGCAATACGTTTGTTACAAGCGGCTATTAAACAGCGTGAAGTAGATGAGCGTATTGAATTAGATGACAGCAATGTAATTGCTGTGATTGAAAAAATGCTCAAACAGCGTCGTGACTCTATTGCTGCGTATGAGTCAGCTAATCGTCATGATTTAGCTGATGTAGAAAAGTTTGAAGTCACAGTGTTGCAAACGTATTTGCCACAACAGCTGACTGAAGATGAGATTAAAGCCATCTTGGAAAAAGTTGTGGTTGATACAGGCGCTGCTGGTATTAAAGACATGGGCAAGGTCATGGCTGAAATTAAGCCGTTGGTCGCTGGCCGTGCTGACATGGGTAAAATTTCCGGATTGATTAAAACTCGTCTAGGTTAACCCGTAGCGATAGATGCAAGTAGACATTACAAGGAGCGACTAGCTCCTTTTTTGTTTTTAAAAGATTGCGCTAGAATGGCTAGCAAATTCTATTCACGTAGTTATTTTAGCTAAAGCGGACACTTTGATACCTGAAAGTTTTATTCAAGAGTTGCTAAATCGCGTTGATATTGTCGACGTGATTGATAAAAGCGTACCGCTAAAAAAAGCCGGCGCTAACTATTCTGCTTGCTGCCCGTTTCATAATGAAAAATCCCCCAGCTTTACCGTAAGCCCAACCAAGCAGTTTTATCATTGCTTCGGCTGCGGTGCACATGGTACTTCCATAGGTTTTGTGATGGAGTATCAAGGGGTTAGTTTTGTTGATGCTATACATGATTTAGCCAAAATGGTTGGCATGACTGTGCCGCAAGAGGTGCGAGATAACGACAAGCCGGCGCCTAAAGTGGTTGTTGGTTTGCAGGATGCCTTGCAGCAGGCGGCCAATTTTTATAAAGCTGAGCTAAAGAAATCCCCTCGGGCTATTGAGTATTTGAAGGCTCGCGGCCTAAGTGGCCAAGTGGCGGCTAAGTTTCAGGTTGGGTACGCGCCGGCAGGCTGGCAAAATTTACAAAGCGTTTTCCCGCATTATGAGAATGAGGCGTTAACCGTAGCGGGTTTGGTTGTAGAGAATGAGCAAGGTCGGCGTTACGACCGTTTCCGTGACCGTATCATGTTTCCGATTCATGATCAAAAAGGGCAGGTCATAGGCTTTGGCGGCCGTGTGATTAACCCGGAGGATACGCCTAAATATTACAACTCACCAGAAACGCCGTTGTTTCAAAAAGGGCATGAGTTGTACGGTTTGTTCTTGGCGCGTCGGGCAATCCGCGATGCGGGTCGCGCTTTGGTGGTTGAAGGCTATATGGATGTGGTGGCGCTGGCGCAATTCGGGATTGAATATGCGGTTGCTGCGCTTGGTACAGCAACCACGCCTTACCATATTACAAAGTTGACACGTCAGGCAGATGAAATTGTTTTTTGTTTTGATGGTGATAATGCAGGGCGCACCGCAGCATGGCGTGCGGCAATGAATGCGTTGCCAGCATTGACCGATGGCTTGAAGCTATCATTCCTCTTTTTACCTAAAGAGCACGACCCGGACTCTTACGTGCGCGAATTTGGTAAAGAAAAGTTCGAAGCTGAAATTAAATCGGCAATGCCGTTGTCTCAGTACATACTGCAGCACTTGAGTGAGGATAACCCTTTGCAAAGTCAGGAAGACCGCGTGCGCTTTCTGAATGAAGCAGAGCCTATCATGCAGCAGATTAATGCGCCGCGTAGCGCGATGTATCTGCGTAAGAAAGTGGCTGAGTTAGCGCAGCTGTCACAGGATGAAATGCAGGCGCTGTTAAAGTTGCCTAATCTGCATAAAGTGCCGGTGAAGGCTAAGCCAAAGCTGACACGTACCACGATGTCGCTACAAAAGCGCTTTGGTTTGATGTTGCTGATGCACCCAGCGTTAGCGCAACAAGATGATTTGAGTTTGTTGGATGAGCGAGATGATGCCGATGCTTTATTGCGGCAGGTGATTGAAATCTGCCTGCTCTATCCCCATTCTAAACCTGCGGTGTTGTTGCGCGAGTTGGAGCGCAAAATTGATACTAGCGTGTTACTTGAATTGCAGCGAGAGTTAACGCTATTGGATGATACGCTAGATCAGGCACAAGAAGTTACGGGCGCGCGTCAGCAGTTGCAGGCAGTGCATACACAGCGACAAGGTACGTCACTGCTGGCGCGAATTAGCGAAAAGCCTTTGAGTGCGTTAACTGCTGATGAAATCGCATTATTGAAATCTGTAGGCAATAAACCCCAGCCAAAATAAGGCTATATTCTGTTATAATGCACGGTTACGGTAATCTTATTCACCATATGTGATGTAGGCATCATGGCTGAGCTAAAATTTTAGAGGTAAGACATGGCAAGACCAAAGAAAAGTGATCAACAAGCTGAAAAAAATGCAGAAGACTACGTTCGCCCAGAACAGTTGCAGGAAGTCAGTGCTGAAGAGCGCCGCATTCGTCTAAAAAGCTTAATCGTATTAGGTAAAGAGCGCGGCTACCTGACCTATGCTGAGATTAACGATCACTTGCCAGATGATGTTCAAGGCTCTGAGCAGATTGATGGCATTATCGGCATGATTAACGACATGGGTATTCAGGTGTATGAAGAGACACCTGATGCTGAAGCGTTGTTAATGTCTGATGCACCTCCAGCGGTTACTGATGATGATGCGGTGGAAGAGGCTGAGCAAGCACTTGCAACGGTAGACTCAGAGTTCGGCCGTACTACTGACCCTGTGCGTATGTATATGCGTGAAATGGGTACGGTTGATTTGCTTACACGCGAAAGCGAAATTGAGATTGCACGTCGTATTGAAGACGGCTTAAAACACATGGTGCAGGCAATTGCCGCTTGCCCAACCACAATTGCCGCTTTGTTGGAAATGGTGGACAAAGTTGAGCGTGATGAGCTTAGCGTGGATGACTTGGTAGACGGCTTGATTGACTCTGATATTGGTCTAGATGACGCAATGACAGAAGAGTCTCAAGACGATGAAGAGCCTGAAGTTGAGGATGAAGAAGACGAAGGCGATGAAGACGGCGCAAAAGCCGCGGCTATCTCTGCCGAAGCGTTAGCTAAGCTTAAAGAAGAGCTGCTTAAACGTTTCCAAGTAGTGCGTGCAGCCCACCAAAAAATGACAGTCATCTTGCCAGTTAAAGGCTCGCAAGACCCAGAGTATCTTGCATTGCTGTCTGAAATTCTAGTTGAGTTGACGGCATTCCGTTTCTCACCAAAACAAGTAGAAACGCTGTGTGATCAAGTGCGTGGTTTAGTTGAAACTGTGCGCGGTCATGAGCGTAAAGTGCTGGACTTCTGCGTTGAAAAAGCAGGCATGCCACGTCCATACTTCATTAAATCATTCCCAGGCAATGAAAGTAATCTAGCTTGGTTGGAAGAAGAGCTTAAATCTGACAAGCCATACAATGAAAAATTGGCGCGCTTTAACCACTCAATTTTAGACCAGCAACAACGTATTATTGATTTAGAAGCTAAAGTGGGTATTTCAGCGAAAGAGCTGAAAGAAATCAATAAGCAAATGACCACAGGCGAGGCGCGTGCGCGTCGTGCTAAACGTGAAATGATTGAAGCTAACTTGCGTTTGGTGATTTCTATCGCTAAGAAATACACAAACCGTGGTTTGCAGTTCTTAGATTTGATTCAAGAAGGTAATATCGGCCTGATGAAAGCGGTAGATAAGTTTGAATACCGCCGTGGTTTTAAATTCTCAACCTATGCAACATGGTGGATCCGTCAGGCGATTACGCGTTCTATCGCTGACCAAGCACGTACCATCCGTATTCCAGTACATATGATTGAAACGATTAACAAAATGAATCGTATCAGTCGCCAAATCTTGCAAGAGACTGGTATTGAGCCAGACCCAGCATTGCTTGCTGAGAAAATGGAAATGCCTGAAGACAAGATCCGTAAAATCTTGAAAATCAGCAAAGAGCCAATTTCAATGGAAACACCAATTGGTGATGATGAAGACTCGCACTTAGGCGACTTCATTGAAGACAGCACCACATTGGCACCAGTGGATGCCGCTGTTTATGCAAGCTTGCGCGATGCGACAAGTGAAGTGTTGGAATCACTCACACCACGTGAAGCAAAAGTATTACGTATGCGTTTTGGTATTGAAATGAACACAGACCATACCTTGGAAGAAGTAGGTAAGCAATTTGATGTAACGCGTGAGCGTATTAGACAAATTGAAGCGAAGGCGCTACGCAAGTTGCGTCATCCAACTCGTTCAGAAAGATTAAGAAGCTTCTTAGAAACTGGACAAGATTAGTTTAAAATAACGACTTCAAAAGTTTAGGCCCCCTAGCTCATGCTTGGTTAGAGCAGCGGACTCATAATCCGTTGGTGCTGTGTTCGACTCACAGGGGGGCCACCAATCATTAGAATCATATAGTAACAACCTTTCAAAACCTGCCTAGATGCGGGTTTTTTCTTATGCAGCGTGCGTGCTTCATGGCGTATCACTTACATATCCTTCTTTGGTGATATTGCTGAGTACACAAGACTAACTAACCGCAGAAGCGGGCTAGAGCATTAAGGAGCCTGATGATGCTTGAGATTAGTTGTTTTTAATTAACTTAATAGCCTAGATTTTCTTTTGGCAGCAAGGCCTATTAAACCAAGCCCAGTTAAAAACATAGCGTAAGTTTCAGGTTCGGGAACTGGGGTCATTTCACCTGTGGCAGTGACGCAAGTTAGGCAACCATAACTATCATATATATCATCAGGGCCATACTCTTCACCAAGCCTTACAAAACCAATTTCATTTAGTGTTAGGTCAGTAATAACTCCAGTAGTTTTAAAGTTAAAAGGTGAGGTACTTCCAAAATAAATATTACCTGTAACAGTTAGTATGTAGTATCTATCTAGTAGTGGACCTGATTGGAAGGTTTCTTCAAGGGTGATGGAATAGGTACCAAGGGTGCCATCAGGATTGTATGACTCTACATAAGAGCCTGTAGCTCCGGCAAAGTTGTTACATGGGAAGCAACCTAGTCCAGAATCATTCCCTGTTTGAACGGTAATGTTAAAGAGGTCGTATGTGCTGGTATTGAAATCAAAGCCACCTCTAATGTAGCCGCTATCAGTAGGAATCGGCATTTCAGTAAACTCCCAATGAATAATTTGACCAACAGCATTGGGGATAATTGAAAACATCAGCATTATGGTATATAAAAAAACACTGAGATAATTTGGCATTGTTAGCTCAATTCAAAATCACTTTGGGACTTTGTGTGAGGTTTTTTTATTATCTTGATTACCTTTAGAATCAATATTCATGGCGTTACTCCTGAGTGCTAATGAATAATCTATTACATCGTCAGACAAATTAATTTTGTATGATGAGTAGACTAAGTCCATTTTTATACAGATTAAATGCTTACTCTGTCCGGAGCCGCACATATAGCCATAAACTTAATCCGTTGGTGCTGTGTGCGACTCACAGGCGGCACCAAAAAAGGAACAGGACTCAGATTATCTGAGTCCTGTTCCTTTTTTATCTCAAACGCAGCTATTGGCTAAATCAGCAGTTCACTATTTAATTGTTGGCTAAGCTGGAACAAGTTCAGCTGCTTTTAAATAGCCACTTTTATAAAACGACTTGTGCCCCAAGCTCAATAACCCTATTGGGAGGGATTCTAAAGTAACTTGCAGCACTGCCAGCATTTCGGAACATTGTGACAAAAAGCTTTTCTCTCCAGAGCGCCATTTCTGAACCCACTTTGGGAATTAATGTTTCTCTTCCTAAGAAAAATGATGTTTCCATTAACTCCAGTGGGAGCCCTTGTGATGCACAGCTTTCAAGAGCCTTTGGCAGATAGGGTTGATCCATGAAGCCAAATTTTACTTTAACGCGATAGAAGTGATTGTTAAGCTGCTCTACTATCACCCTTTGATTTTCTTCGACGTACGGGAAGTCTAAAGTTTCCACAGTTAGAATTACCACTCGCTCATGCAAGCTTTTGTAATGTTTTAAGCTGTGCAGTAAAGCATGCGGGGTCATTTCTGCGTTTGGCGTCATGAAAACTGCAGTACCTGCAATTGGGTTAAAACTTAATGACGCCGTGTTTTCTACAAACTGCATTAATGGCATAGCCTCAGTAGATATCCGTTTATAGAGTAGCTGTCTGCCCTGTTTCCAAGTTAGCATTAGTGTAAAGACGCCTAGGCCTAGTAATAATGGGAACCAGCCACCCTCATGGACTTTAACCAGATTTGCAGAAAAATACACGACATCAACAGCGAGAAAAGCTCCGGATACTGCAATGCTGGCTGTCCAACTCCAGCCCCATGATTTTCTTACCACCACAAATGCCAGCAATGTTGTGATGACCATGGTCCCAGTAACAGCAATGCCGTAAGCTGCCGCTAGCTTGGATGAGGAGCCGAAGCCTATCACCAGCACCGCAACTGCAGTCAACAGTGCATAGTTCATTCCCGGCAGGTAAATCTGTCCGATTTCCTTTCCGGATGTATGCTGTACTTCCATGCGTGGCGCATAACCTAGCTGGATTGCCTGTTGGGTGATAGAAAATGTACCGGAAATAACCGCTTGGGATGCGATTACGGTTGCTACGGTTGCTAATATCACCATTGGTAATAATGCCCAATTGGGAGCTAGCAGGTAGAATGGATTTGCGATTGCTTCGGGATGAGATAGCAGTAGAGCTCCTTGGCCATAATAGTTAAGTACCAAGCCAGGAAGTACCAAGCCAAACCAGGCCATTTGAACTGGTTTGCGACCAAAGTGCCCCATGTCAGCATATAGTGCTTCGGCACCTGTTAACGCTAGAACAGAAGCTCCAAGTGAAAAGAAACCAAGCGCAGGGTCAGTGATGAAATACCGCAGTGCATAGATCGGGTTTAATGCAGCCAATACTTGCGGACTATTCGTAATGTTAATTAAGCCTAATATTCCGAGACAGCTGAACCACAAGACCATGATGGGGCCAAATAACTTTCCGATTTTGTAAGTCCCATATTTTTGCATGACAAACAAGGCAACTAAAACGGTAAGCGCTATTGGTACGATGTAGGGTTTAAATGCCGGCGTGACAATTTCAAGGCCCTCTACTGCTGAAAGCACAGAAATAGCAGGTGTTATCACGCTATCTCCATAAAACAGTGCCGCACCAAATAGTCCAAAAAGCATCAAAAGTTTAGCATAAGGGCGATCAGCTGCACCCCGCAAAACTAAAGCCATCAATGCCATGATGCCACCTTCACCACGATTATCAGCACGCATCACAAAAATTACATATTTGAGCGTGACTACAACGATAAGTGACCAGAGAATTAAAGATAATATTCCCAATATATTGTCTGGCGTAATAGGAACAGGGTGATGGGCTCCAGCAAAAATTTCCTTGATTGTATATAGTGGACTAGTGCCAATGTCTCCATAAACAACGCCTAGTGCAGCTAGCGCTAGTACTGACTTGCTGCTTTTACTCTGTTCCGACATTATTAACTCCTATGGTTCAAAACGATATCCGATACCAGTTTCGGTCAGTAAGAAAACTGGTTGGGTTGGGTCAACTTCAAGCTTTTGGCGCAGGTGGCTCATATAAATTCGCAAGTAGTGTGCACTTTCAGTATGGTTGGGCCCCCAGACTTCCTGCATCAGTCTGCGATGGCTCATGATTTTTCCTGTGTTTGATAGCAGAACGCCGAGTAGGCGATATTCGATTTGTGTGAGATGCACCACATTTCCGTTTCTACTAACTGTGTGTTTGGAAAAGTCTACCTCCACATCCCCAAAACTAAATTTTGGGGAATTATCAGCGCCACTTAATCGCCGCCTAGTAACGGCACGCACGCGAGCAAGCAGTTCGCCGATGCCAAATGGCTTGGTGAGGTAATCGTCTGCGCCCGCATCTAATGCGATAATCTTTTCATGTTCATCGCTCCGTGCGGATAAAATGAGTATGGGCACGGTAGACCAGTTGCGAAAGTCACGGACAACGTCTACGCCATCCATGTCCGGTAGCCCTAAGTCCACCAGCAGTAAGTCTGGTTTGCGTGAGCCAGCCTCAATAAGGCCGCGTTGTCCAGTTTCCGTATCAAATACTTTCCAGCCCTCGCGCTCCAGAGACTCTTTTACAAACAGTCTAATTTGGGGGTCGTCTTCAATCAGAATCACCGTATTGGTTGAGCTCATGGTGAGTCACCGATTTCTGAATCCAGCGTTGGCGGGGTTCCCCGTGGTAAGCATATAGTGATACATGCGCCGCCATCTGGGTGGTTAATGGCTTTTATCGTGCCGCCATGCGCATCAATAATCGCTCGGCAGATGGCCAAGCCTAAGCCAACTCCGGGGATGCTTGATTCAGCATGGTCGCGAGTAAACATTTGAAACAGCGCTTCGGTTTGATCTGTAGAAAAGCCTGAACCATGATCACGTACCTCAATACATGCGGAATCTCCATCGACAAAGCCTTGTATCTCAATAGGCTGTCCTTTCGGGGAATACTTGGCTGCATTTTCTATTAGGTTGCAAATAACCCGTTCTAACAGTACGTCATCAAATGCAACAAGCTGTAGTGAGGGTGAAAGAGTTACCTTGATCGGATGTTCTGTCAGTGATGGTTTTAATAATTTAATGGCTGAGCCGATAACTTCCTCGTATAGGTGCCAATCTTTTTGCAGATTGATCTTGCCTGCATGCAGGCGAGCCATATCAAGCAGCTTATCCACTAAATTACACATTGCTTGCGCCTGATTGCGAATAGCAGTGATGGCATTGTGTATTGATGTATGGACTGGGGCGGCATTAACTGCAAGTGCGTCAATCATGCCTACAAGGCCGGTTAGCGGCGTACGAAGATCATGTGAGAGGGCAGATAAAACAGAACTGCGTAATCGTTCGCTAGTGGCCTCAATTTGAACCTTTTGTGCAATATCGACATAGTGCAATCGTTCAATTGCAATGGCGACCAGATTGGCGACGGCTTGGAGCTGAACTTTATCAATATCTTCTAAGGTATCGGTAGCCATGACGACTATTACACCGCGAACTCCATTGGGAGATGTCAGTGGGAATACCAGAGTAGACTGGCCGTTGTCAGAAATTTGGGTTGTCTCCATTAGTTTGCTCTGCTGAATAGCCATGTCAGCCAGAATGTTTAATGGAGTATTATCAGAAATAGATTGAAGTACCCCATTACCCTCAAGCAAGTGCAATGTTGCGCTGCATCTAGCGCCTGATAAATAGCGAAGTAATGCTGCTGAGACTTGATCCTGATTGATGATGCCTGCCAGTTCGCGCGCCAGCTCGTATAAACGATGTGTATGTTGTTCACGTTCAATAGCGGATTCTTTTTGGTTTCCAAGTATGACCGTTAAATGCGCTGTAATAAGACCGACACCCAGCATGACAGCAAACGTTACCAAGTACTGCACATCATTAATGGCAAACGACATTTGTGGTGGAACAAAGAAAAAATCAAACAATGCTACGGCTAAAAATGCTGACATCACAGCAGGCCCACGACCCAATTTAAGTGCGATGAGAAATACCACAAGAAGAAACAACATGACAATATTCGCCAAATCCAGAATATGGCGAAGCGGTGAAGCAAGGGCTGTCGTCAGCACGCAAATCAGAACAGAAATTAGATAATTGCGACTTTTATTCTTATTCTTCAGGTTGCTAGACATGTAAATTAAAATTACCTTTAATTATTGCATTGAAAGTTTCGTAAAGAATGCACTAATTTATGTAAAAAAAGTGTAAATTTTTTTAAAAACAGTGCGTGCAAATGGTCGTATGCGATAGCAGTGTCTGCTTATTCTACTGTCCCAAATAGGGAGCTTTATGCCTTACATTCTGTAAAATATCGGTGCTTTAGTTAACTAAGTTGAAATGAATTTTGTTACGATGGATCTGATTAATTACAACGTGGTAGCAATTAGACGGACGTTCGTTGGAACGCAAGCGATTGAAACGTTCAACAGTGATCTAGTGATTAACATTGGCGGTGCACTTGCCGCTATTTAGGCTGTTGAGCTCACTTATCCCGATTTACATGCTCAAGTAAATGATTGGAAAGGATTGGTATGCAAAACAAGGCAATTATTCTTCAGGCTGGCGGCGGTTACGACAAGGTGACGGTTGGCACGCGTGATGCTAAAGACCCCAAAGTAGGTGAAATTGCTGTGCGCTTGCATGCTAACTCGCTCAACTATCACGATTTTGCGGTAGTGAGTGGTATGTGGGGACCAAGTGAACCTAGAATCCCTATGGCAGATGGCGCAGGCATAGTGACTGCTGTGGGTGAGGGTGTGACAGAGTTTGCGGTGGGTGACCATGTGGTAAGTACGTTTTTCCCCACTTGGTTAGAAGGGGAGCCGCTGGTAGAGGGCTTTGCTACGGTGCCTGGTGATGGCGTAGATGGCTACGCACGCGAAGTGGTCACAGCTTCGATCAATGCTTTTACTAAAGCGCCAAAAGGCTGGAGTCATGTAGAGGCTTCTACACTCACCACGGCTGCGCTAACCGCATGGCGTGCATTAATGTCAGACGATTCTTTAAAGCCAGGGGATACCGTGCTGGTGCAGGGCACAGGGGGTGTTTCAATCTTCGCCCTACAATTTGCAAAGATGGCAGGCGCTACCGTGATTGCGACATCATCCAGCGATGAAAAGTTAGAAAAACTCAAGCTGCTTGGTGCAGACCATTTAATCAACTATCGGAAGACCACTAATTGGGGTGAACTTGCACGTGAAATTAGTGGCGGGCGAGGTGTAGATCATATTGTTGAGGTGGGTGGTCCAGCAACGCTAGATCAGTCTATGGCGGCTGCGCGTGTTGGCGCGCATATTTCCGTGATAGGCATCCTGACGGGGTTGGGTGGTGAGGTTTCTATTGTGACAGCGCTCATTAAGCAGCTACGCTTGCAGGGGCTTATCGTGGGCAATCGCACGCAGCAGCAGGACATGATTAAAGCGATTGACGCAAACAATATGCACCCGGTTGTTGATCGGGTATTTCCTCTGGAGAGCATAGTCGAGGCTTTTCAATATCAGGAGACTAATAAGCATTTTGGTAAAATCTGTTTGGAAATGTAAACCTTCATTTAATTAAGCGATATTTATCTAAGAAGAATTTAGTAATGCGCAGTTTTATAGTTTAACTGATTGATTATTAATTAAATTATGTAGAATATATTGCATGAAACAGATTCTCGTATATTCTGATTCGCTATCGTGGGGCATTATTCCCATGACTAGGGGACGTTTTGATTTTAATCAGCGCTGGCCTGGTGTCATGGAAAACCAGCTACTAAGCTTAGGTAAAAATGTGCGTGTAATCGAAGATTGTCTTAACGGCAGGCGTACTGTTTATGAGGATGCGATTAAGCCAGGTCGTAATGGTTTAGTTGGTTTGGCACAGCGGATAGAGGTGAACTCACCCTTGGCGCTGGTGATTGTGATGCTGGGAACGAATGATTTTCAATTTAATCATGATCACAACGCCTCCGATGCTGCATCTGGTATGAAAGCGTTGATTAAGGCGATTCGTACTGCTCCCATCGAACCTGCTATGCCTGTTCCTGAAGTACTGGTGGTCGCTGCGCCGCCGATTAGGGAACCTAAGGGAGATATTGCGGCCAAGTTTAAAGGTGCAGAAACAAAGTGCATAGGCCTAGCGGATGCTTACCGGCAGTTGTGTGAAGAGATGCAATGCCACTTTTTTGATGCAGGGTTAGTAACAACTTCAAGTAACGTTGACGGCGTACATCTTGATTTGGAGCAGCATGCGCTTCTTGGTAAAGCATTATCAAGCTATGTTACTGGTATTGTAAGTATTAGTTGCTTGCTGTAGCGACATTGTGCTGCCAAGAGGACTCTTGCAGACTGTTATCGACTAAATAGTCAATTGGAAATTGTACCAATGAAGGAAACCTTAAAGCCTGGTATCAAATATGAGCATAAGTTTTTGGTTCCTTTATTTAAAACAGTACCAGCCTTGTATCCAGAATCAACAGAGTTTGCTGCGATGCCCGAGGTGTTTGCAACCGGCTTTCTCGTAGGTTTGCTGGCGTGGGCATGCATTAAAGCGATCAACCCTCATATAGATTGGCCAAAAGAGCAGACAGCAGGTACGCATATTGATGTTAGCCACCAAGCTGCAACCCCTCCCGGCTGTGAAATAACAGTGCAAGTTGAATTGCTTGCTATCGATGGTAGAAAGCTGGTGTTTAATGTGGAAGCGCATGATGGAGTGGATTTAATTTCCTGAGGGCGCCATGAACGCTTCATTATCAACAAACAAAAATTTGATATAAAAGTAAGTGAAAAAGCCAAGCAGATTTAGTTAGCTCAAACTTATTTATAGGCTCGGAAAGCAATTTAAGTACGTGATGTAGCATTCGCCCCATATGGTGGCTAGGAGGTAACGGTAATCTTTTGTATAGTTACTTAAATGGTTATAGAATCATCAAGTAGTAGTGGAATATAAACCCAATAATGCCTATGGTAGACTAATTTTATGATTGCAGCGCCCATACCTCATGATGAAGACAAACGATTGCAAGCGCTGAGGGAGCTGCTTATTCTGGATACACCGCCTGAAGAGCGGTTTAACAGAATAACAGCATTCGCAGCCTTTGAGTTTGATGTGCCTATCGTGTTACTTTCATTGATAGATGATGATAGGCAATGGTGTAAATCTACGTTCGGCACTGATTTTTGCAGTTCATCCAGAGATATTTCTTTTTGTGGGCATGCCATTTTGCAAGATCAGATTATGGTGATTGAGGATGCAACACAAGATGTGCGCTTTCATGACAACCCATTCGTGACTGGAGAACCGCATATTCGTTTTTATGCTGGTGCGCAGTTGGTGCTTCCCACCGGTGAGGCGGTAGGCTCTTTTTGCCTGATAGACAGAAAGCCCAGAACACTGGATGAAAGTGACCTTAGCATTTTGTCTACTTTAAGGCAGATGGTAGTGACTGAGCTTGTAGCAAATAGTAAATCTATTGATTATTAATTGGTAAAGCCTATGTCACTACATGCTTACAAAAATTCTAAATTGCCGTTAGTGCTGCTGTACGATTCTGAATATATGATTAGAAGTGTATTTGCACTGCTAGCGAATCAAACAGCTAAAGCGAGCGTGATGGAAACCGCGCATTTGGCTACAGCAAATAATTTGTGTCAGACCAATGCATTTGAATTAATGATTATTGGCATGAACCAAGATTATGAAGAAAAGCATTTTATTGAGCTGATAAGAAACGGCATGACATTGTCAGATAAAAGTGTGCCGATTGTAGTGATGGTTAGTGCAATTACTGAGGGCTTACTGTACGAACTAAAGTCGCTCAATGTGACCGATGTTTTATTAAAGCCTACCCGCATTAGAACTATACATGATGTATTTCTACGTAATATCGATAACAATATAGCCAGCAATATGAATGGGTAAGAACTATGGGTTGCTTGCGGTCACTTTTAGCTTGCGGGCACGCTCATAGCGCTTACGGGGCTAGTTAATTCAACTAGAACTATCCTTCTGTAGGGCAGTCTTAATTATTGAGGAGATAGCTTGAGGTAAGTGATTGAATTTGGTCGATAGCTACCTGAATGCTCCTTACCGTAATACCGATTGTAGCTAGCGATAATAAATGATAGATCTTTCAATGTGCTTACCGATAGCAGATTAAGTGAGAGGTTTATCATGAACACAATGAAAATCAACAAGGTGTTTGTCGGCGAAGCCTTGTATGGTGAAGGCAACGAAGTTGCCCATGTCGACTTAATCATCGGCCCACGCGGCAGCCCAGCTGAAACAGCATTTTGTAATACACTTACTAATCAAAAACGTGGTGTGAATGGTTTATTGGCGGTGCTTGCGCCTAATATGATGGCTAAACCAGCCACTGTGATGTTTAATAAGGTTGATATCAAAAATGCTAAGCAGGCTGTTCAGATGTTTGGCCCAGCTCAATGTGGTGTGGCTCAGGCCGTGGCTGACAGTGTGAAGGAAGGTTTGATTCCTATTGGTGAAGCAAATGACTTGTTCATTTGTGTTGGTGTTTTTATTCATTGGGATGCAGCCGATGACAATAAAATCCAAGACTGGAATTACGAGGCAACTAAACTTGCTTTAAAACGTGCAATTAACGAGTTACCTTTGCCTGAAGAAGTGGTGATGCAAAATGGTGTGGTACACCACCCATTTGCAGCGCATGATTATCAAAAAACTGCTTTTGAGCTTAGACGTCGTGCCTAAGCTGGCTATCGGTTTTGTATGCGGTGGGTTGGGGTGACTGTAGGCTGTTGCGGGTGAGTTTCTCGCTTGCGCGGTGTAGATTGATTGCAGCTTTGAGTGCTGAATGCCGTGTTGGTGTAGTATTGTTGGGCGCAATATCATGAGTGATATGCGCCGTGTTTTGGCTACCGAGAGGTAGCTATTTTTTTTGTATATAAACCTATGGTTAATGATTCAAATCATCTAGATACTAAGTTATGCTCTCGTTGCGTTCATTATTTCATTACATATAAGCCAAATTTCCCTTATGGTTGCCGGGCATTAAATTTTCAAAGTAGGCGCATGCCATGCAGCGAAGTTTTTGAGGCATCCGGTACAAATTGCTTAATGTTTATGAAAAAGCCAGCCTCATAATAGTGCTCTATTGTTCAATAATAATACTAAGAAGATATGATAAATCCTCAATTACTTGACGTAACAAAGCATGGCGATACTTTAAATGAGCGTTTGAGCCATTTGCATGAACGGATGCTTGAGTCTGTGCCTGTAGTGGATAGGATTGGATGCGCGATTTATGATGCAAAAGAAGATAGACTAAAAACCTTTGTCAATAGCACTAGGCAAGGCATGCCGATTTCAGGCTATGAAATTAAGCTTGGTGACAGTATTTCCTTGTCAGATATTGCGTTAAGTGGAAGCCCTCGGGTGATTGACTCAATTCAAGAGTCAATTCAACCAAGTAATCGGCATTCTGCTTGGCTGCTAGAGCAGGGCTATCAATCGTCATTTACGATTCCAATGTATGACCAAGGAGTGCTTCTAGGTTTCTTATTCTTTGATTCGCTAGCGCATGCTGCTTTTACCCCTCAAACTCAGCGTGATCTGCTATTGTTTTCAAGCTTGATTAATATGACGCTATCGACTGAGATGACCGCATTGCGTACGGTGATTGCCTCGGTTGAAATGGCTAAGGAACTGACAAACCTTAGAGATTTTGAGACTGGGGCACACATCGAAAGAATGGCCCGCTACTCTAGAGTGATTGCAAAAGGTGTGGCGAACAAGCTGGGGCTGGCAGATGAATTTGTTGAGCATGTGTATCTGTTTGCCCCTTTACATGATATTGGCAAGATTGGTATTCCAGACAAAATATTATTAAAAGAGGGTAGGCTAGACCCCGACGAGAAAAAGGTCATGCAAACGCATGTTGAAAAAGGTATTGAGATTATTGAGAAGATACTAGGGGATTTTAATTTACAGCAACTCGCCGAATCTAGGGTGATGCGTAATATTGTGGCATTCCATCATGAGTTGATGGATGGGTCGGGGTATCCTAAAGGTATTAAAGGGGATGCTATTCCTATTGAGGGGCGCATAGTTACGACTGCCGATGTGTTGGATGCGCTGGTAAGCACTAGGCCATATAAGGCAGGTTGGTCACTAGACGAGGCATTTGCTGAGCTAAAGCATATGGTAGACGTTGGTAAGCTGGATGCAGATTGTGTTGATGTACTGATAGAACAACGTGCGGAAATACAGGCGATTGTTAATAACTATCAGGATATACATTATTAGAGAATTAGAGATTATTGGTTTGGGCGGGTATCCCTCTCATTCGATATTATTAGTTTTGCAGAAATGAGGCTATGCATGCTTTAGGGTGGTTGCAAAACTGCATCGCCGCGAGGATACTTGTTTACAGGTGCTGTGAGCAGGTGTCGCATGCTGTGTGTGTCTTTAGTGGGTGAACGTTGTGCTCATTGGCTCATCACCAATGGCAGCAGTAGGTGAGTGAACAGTTCGTTAGCTTTACCTTAATCCTGGTTGGTTAGCGGGGTATGATGAACGCTAAGTTAAATGATATTAAACCAATTTCAACCCTAGCTATCTTGATAGCTTTAGTGGTATGGGTGTCGCTTTGCTTGGTGGTGCTGTGGGCCGTGGTTAATCTTAATCTGCGAGATGCTGAAAAAAGCTTTACCGAACATGGTGAGGACTACGTAGATAAACTCAACAGAAGTATGGTAAGCAGTGAAACAGTTCTGAAAGGCTTTTCTGCACTGTTTGCAGCCATTGGTAACACCAGCCCTGAAAAAGTTTCGGTGTATGTCCGAAGTGTGATTGATACTAATGATCAAATTTTTGCATTAGAAATCATACAAAAAGTAGCAAAGAAGCAACTCCAGGATTTTATTATCAGCAGGCGTCTCAGCGGCACGCCTAACTTTACGCTTAAGGCCTTTTCTTTTGGTGGGCATCGGGGGTGGGAGCATCCTCAAGACAAGCCATTTTATTACCCTGTCATCTATATGGAGTCGCTGTCATCAAGCTCAAATGAAATTATTGGCTTGGACGTGTCTAGCGTCCCCTTTCTTGAAAGTGCCGTGACTCAGGCGATTACAATGCGGCGGCCTGTCGCCAGCCATCCGTTCAGATTGATACAGGGGAATCTTGCTTATGTCGTGTTTTGCCCGATAAGGTCAGAACAGAACATGATCGTTGATATGATTATCGATGCGGATAAGCTACAGCGGCCGGGTGGTAATCTGATGCGGGATGGTTTTACCGCGACGGTCTATCATAAAGACTTCACTGTGCAAGATCCTAAAGGTCAGCTATTTTCTGTGGCCGGGCGTACCCGCAGCGCCATTGAAGTGGCGATATTTCCGGTTTTTAAACATCAAAAATCCTTGGCCACCATGGGTGAGCCATTTTTAATTTTAATGACTAGGCAAGCCGGCTGGACTGACTTGAGTTTCAGCTTGATCGGATTAATGGCTATATTGTCGTTCGCCTCTTCGGCGATTTTGTATATATATTTGCGCTCTATCCAGCGCGGACGGCTCAGGCATATTAATCACCAAAATATGTTGTGGAAGCTTGCCAATCAAGACGGGCTAACGGGAATCCCTAACCGGATGCTGATGTTGGACCGGCTTGAACAAGCCTTGGCCGTGAGTGAGCGTAGTGGTCAGTACGGTGCAGTTATTTTTCTGGATATTGATAACTTTAAGGCGCTTAACGATACGAAGGGGCACGATGCCGGAGATTTGCTTTTGATAGAGGTCGCTAAAAGAATCAAGAGCTGTGTTCGGGATGTAGATACTGCTGCTCGCCTAGGAGGGGACGAGTTCGTTGTCATCTTAAGTGAGTTAGGGGCTGAGTTTACAGAAGCTAATGCGGCTGCCATGCAGGTTGCTGATAAGATTCGTGCAGTAGTAGAACAGCCTTTTAAGTTGCAATTATTTGAGCATCAAGTGACTGTTAGTCTGGGCGTTACACTGTTCAAAGGTAATGAAAAAACCATCAACCAATTGCTGAAATCAGCTGATACAGCGATGTATCAACAAAAGGCAACGCACCATTAGCTACGCACTGATGCACTCCACTTTGGTTGCGTTGCCTGCATATTATCTCTCTAGTTTCATTGATACCTATTAATAGGCTTATTCTGCTTAAGCAAATCGTGTCAGTTCGTTATTTATTAGGCATAATAGCGCCTATTGAACAATTAAATTTGAAGTTAAGAAAAACATGAAAGCAATGATACTTGGGGCTGGTAAGGGTACTAGAGTTCAGCCGATTACACATGAAATCCCAAAGCCAATGATTCCATTGGTACGCAAGCCTGTGATGGAGTATCTGATCGAGTTGCTTAAAAAGCACGGCGTTGATCAGATTATGGTGAACACCAGCCATTTAGCGCCAATTATTGAGAACTACTTTAGAGATGGCGAGCAGTTTGGTGTGAGTATGGCCTACTCATATGAAGGTTATGTGGAGTCTGGTGTCGCCATTAGCTCACCAGTTGGCTCTGCGGGTGGTATGAAAAAGATTCAGGATTTTTCTGGATTCTTTGATGAGACATTTATTGTGCTGTGTGGCGATGCCTGGATCGATTTGGATATTAGCAAAGCGCTAGAGATTCATCGCCAGAAGAAAGCGATTGCCAGCATTATTATTCGGGAAGTACCGAATGATGAGGTGTTTAAATACGGCATCGTCGCGCTGGATGAAGATGATCGTATCGTGCAGTTTCAAGAAAAGCCTGATCCAAAAGACGCAATCTCTAATCTGGCCAATACCGGTATTTATATCTTTGAGCCGGAGATATTTAACTATATTCCTTCTGGCGTTGCCTATGATATTGGTGGCGAGTTGTTCCCTAAACTGGCACAAGCGCACTTGCCTTTTATCGGCATTAATTTGCCGTTTCAATGGCTAGACATTGGCAATGTGCAGGATGTGTGGACAGTGACCAGCCAAATATTAAACGGTGAAGTTGCCGGGTTCAAAATGCCAGGGCGTGAGGTGAAGCCGGGTGTGCATGTGGGGATTAACTTAAATGTAGATTTTGATCAGGTCAATATTACACCGCCGGTTTATATAGGCGGCAGTACCAAAATTGAGCCCGGTGCCACGATTGTAGGTCCTGCAGTATTAGGGGCAAGCTGCGTGGTTGAGAGCGGTGCAGTAATTAAGAACTGTATCGTGGAAGACTACACGCGTTTGACTAGCCAAGCCAACTTAGAGGGTAAGATTATCTTCGGCAGTAAGTGTATCGACCCAATTATGGATACGCAGGTAGATATTGCGGAAGCACGTTTGGAATTTATGATTGAAGATGCACGCAAGCTGATCGAGCCTGATGCAGAATAGCTTTGCAGGTAAGTAAGTACAAACTTTACCAGCTAGGCGCATATCAATTGAATGCGGCTAGCTGGCAGAAGCGTTGCCAACTATTAAAATTTTAATAGTTAGATCGTCTAAAAATCTCACCTTGTGGTTTTAAATCAAAGGCAATACAGATCCGCTCTTCATTTGAGTTAAATGGAATGGTGCGGTGAAACAGTGAGGACGGGAACAACACAATATCGCCAACATTAGGTGATGCTACTCCCACTGGGAAGTCATCGTGTTTTTGTGGGTAGTTGTCACCATGTAGCCCATATTCAAAGCAGCCCTCTAGTGGGTCTTTTTTATCTTTAGGTAATACCAAGTACACCGCGCCGCTAATCCAACCTACTTCATGGATATGGCGGTCTACATAGCCCGCGCGGCGTAATCGCACATACCATGAGCTGGTAAATTCCAACTCATCTGGAAATGATTTAATCAGCTCGCAGTCGGCGCCTGCGAAGCGGTTCTTGTAGTTAATAAACTCTTGTTTCACTAGTTCACCCAGCTTTCTGAACGATGCCTCTGGGCGTTTAAATAAATTGCCGGCAGATTGTTTGCCGTTGATAATCATGCCTTGTGCACGCACTTCAATTGCAGTGTTGTCTATGTCGTTAAGCAGGTCTTTAAGAAACTGGCTATTAGGCTCGGCAAGTTCTGCAATGCTGTTTTGGTAAACAAAATCAAAACCGTTTTTACAGAAATTGTAGTGGTCTTCTACCCCAAAATTACGAGCGTAGTGCGAGGATAATGTAGCGAGAAATGGTGCGTTATGTTTTTTGTGTGTGCGTACAATTTCATCCAGCTTTGTTTTAAACACGTCAAAGTGCTCAGCCTTATAAGTACAATACAACGCACGTTCTTGCCAATCATCCAAGCGTGAGCGTTCAAAGTGCTCAACCGCTTCATCAAAGCGATTAGCCAAGTATAAAAACTCACCCATATTGTAATTTGCGCCTGCATGTTCAGGGTTGAGCTTGAGCGTATCCAAGTAGCTCTTTACTGCATCTTCCATATTGCCTTGGTCGCGTAAGCATTCACCTAGGTAGTTGTGGGCGTCAGCATAATTAGGAAACATCCTGATTGCATGTTTAAAATGCTGGATGGCGTCATCTAGTTTGCCTTGGTCGCGTAAAGCTGTGCCCATGTTGAAATGGCCGCGCGCGTCTTCATGAATATTTAATGCAATCTGGTAGTTCTTGATTGCATCTTCCAATACGCCTTGCTTTTGTAATAGCGCGCCTAAGTTGCCGTATGCCTCAAAGAAGTTAGGCTGCAATGCAATCGCCTGCAGATAATGGTTGCTGGCGGCTTGTAAGTCTCCAGTGTTGGCAAGTGCGATACCCAAGTTGAAATGCAGGTCAGGCGTATTGGGCTGAATCGATAATGCTTTTTTATAGCTTTCAATCGCCGCTTGGGGTTTTGATAAACTATCTTGGGCAATCCCTAAAATCTGATACAAGATAAATGTGTTTGGGTAGCGCTTAACCAGCTTGTTTGCTGCCAACTCAGCCTCGGCCATTTTTCCTGTGTTGAATAAATGCAGGACAGGTTGCATTTCTAGTTGGCTGGGTTGAGGGGTGAGAGGTGCTTGCTTTGCCATCATTTGTCCTAAATATATATCAAATTCTGTATTGGATTAGAGTGCGTTTACTCGTCTTGTTGCTGTAGGCGGATTGCTAATTTCCGTAGAAACTTCATGGCGACTTTAGGCTCGTCTAGCAGTAATGTTTCAATATTATCCGTGCTCATTGCAATGATTTCTGCCTGTGTTGAGGCGGTTTTTGCTTCTGCAACTGTTGGCGTGTTGGATAGCATGGCAATCTCACCAAAATACTCGCCGGCATGAACGGTGCGCAACACTTTACTGTGTTTAATGATTTGTACTTCGCCAGATACCAGGTAGTACAGGCAATCATTGGCCTCACCATGTTGGAATATCGTCTCATTTTTTGCATATACCTTGCCATAACGCTGCATCAGTTTCTTTACATAGTGAGATTGCGTAGCAATGTGATGCTCTAATGATTCATCAAATAGCCCCTTTAAGAGCAGGACATCTTTTTTTCTTAAGGTGGCAATTAGCTCTGTGCCGAGTAAGAACACGGCAAAGTTTACATAGAGCCAAGTGATGGAAATGAACAGATTCTTCATGCTGCCAAAAATTGAGCCATATGACTCGTTCATCGATAAAAATAAGGTAAATGCAGGGCGCATCAGCAGCCAGAGTATGGCCGTAAATAACGAGCCAATTAAGATATGCTTAATATATAAACGTGCCGGAAAGAATACAAAATAGAAAGCACTGATTAGCAGTGTGGTTAAGGCTAAAGAGGTTAAAGTGGTAAATGTTTCGTAGTGTATAAAGCGGCTGCTAGCCCCTAAGAAAATGATGACCTTCTCGAGCATAAGCCCGGCAAAAGTAAACAAGAAGAAGAGTAGCAGCATGCCGATAATGGCAAAAATGTCTTTTATCTTCCTTTTAACAAAGGATGGTGCCTCCACTAGGCTTGCAATGCTATAAAAAGCCGCGCGCATCGCGCTTGCCAGTGGAGTGACCGTCCAAAGTAGTACAAAAAGGCCTAAGGCTCCCCATGCCACTTGGTGTTTCGCCGTACTGTAAACCTCAGTCATGATGGCATTACTGAATTGCGGCACCAGATTGCTAGTAATAATCGCGAGTTTAACAATTGCATAATCAGAACTAAAAATGAGCTGGCTTAATAGAAAAAACATGAGCAGCACTAAAGGAATCAATGCAAACATCGCATAAAAAGATAAGGACGCAGATAAGCCCAATGCGTTGTGTCGTTGAAACGCCTTAAACATCTCATGAAATACAAATAACGGCGTGTTATAGCGCTGGTTAGCGTAAACCTCACCAGGCATGTTAATCGCTTTGCGTAGGTTGTCACGTATCGCTAAATTTGGTTTTGGAGTGAAAGTGATCTTCTTCATGCTGCGATGTGTGTAGTCAAATCTTGATGGATAGGCATGACGCTTAAATTACCATGTATAGATATTGTGGTGAAGTCACCTTGGCGTGCGATTAATGAGAAAGTATAAGCCAAATCTCTATTAAGAATCTTAGCACCATACTTTCTCAATATTAATGCATGTTTACGCTAAATTCTTAAATTTCTCAGTCGCGGCAATAAGTGCTGATGTCGTGCCGGATTCCATGGCTGAATGTCCTGCGTCATCTACAAAGTGCAACTCTGCCTGCGGCATTGCACGCTTTAGCTCCCAAGCCGTGATAGGTGGGCAAACCATATCGTAACGTCCTTGCACAATAATAGTAGGCAAGTGGGATAGTTTTCCCCTGGCTTCGGCTAGTAAGTCGCGCTTTCCAACAAAGCATTGCTGTTGTATATAGTGAATTTGCACCCTAGCACGCGCTAGTTCTACCGCACTATTTATCTCTTGCTCATTGGACGGTCTTGGCAATAACGTCATGATGCTGCTCTCAAACTGGTTCCACTGAATTGCAGCTGGAATATTAATGGCTGTATCGTCCGAGAAAATGAGTTTTTCGTAGGCGTTAATCGGGTTAACTCTTGAGTCTGCCGGCAAGAAGTCACATAAAGCCTCCCATGGTTCTGGGTAAAAAGCTTTCACATCGTTTAAAAACCAATTGAGCTCGCTACCACGGCTTAAAAAGATGCCGCGTAGAATCAACCCCGTTACATGTTGTGTGTGCTTTAAGGCGTAAGCAATGCCAAGTGTGCTGCCCCATGAGCCGCCGAACACTAACCATCTATCAATGCCTAGGTGGGTGCGAATCAAATCAATATCATGCACTAAGTCATCAATGGTATTGTTGTTGGTCTCACCTAAAGGCTTGCTGCGCCCACATCCACGTTGATCAAGTAAGATAATGCGGTAATGCTTCGGGTCAAAAAAGCGTCGTTGTGTGGGGTTGCAACCACTACCGGGGCCGCCATGTAAGAACACCACAGGCACCCCCTCAGGGTTGCCGCAAACCTCATAGTAAATCTCATGCAAATCATCCACTTTAATCGTAGATTCTTTAAATGTATCAAGCTCAGGATACAACTTGTAAATATCAGTTTGCATGCGGAAAATTCTCTTTCTATTTGATTTTAAATGACTTTTTATGGATTAGTTGTTCGTTTGGTTGGTGTCGTGCAGTGGCTGTAAGGGCTAATTGTCAATATGTTAAGTTAATTGTAAATAAATTGTAAATAATGTATTGCAATTCATGATTCACTGGTTTATAGTTCTGTTCAAGCACATTAAGTGTGCTACAAATAGATTCATAAAAGCTAGTAAAAATTTTGAGGAACATCAAAAATTTATTAACTTTGGATATGAATCTATTTATTTAAACCTTAGTAGTTTAACTTTGGAGATTAATATGCAAATCAACAAAATCAAGTTAGCACTTGGCTTGGTAGCAGGTATGGCGATGCCTTTAGTAGCATCAGCCGCTGCAGATCAAGAAGCAGCAATGAAAGACGCGAACAACTGGGCTCACCCACGTGGTCAGCACAACAACAACGGTTACAGCGCTTTGTCACAAGTGAACAAAGGCAACGTTAAAAATCTTAAAGCAGCTTGGACATTCGCTACTGGTGTAAACCGTGGTCACGAAGGTTCACCAATCGTTGTTGGTAACATGATGTATGTACATACAGCATTCCCAAACAACGTATACGCTTTAGACTTAGACAACAACCAAAAAATCGTTTGGTCATATTTCCCTAAACAAGATCCATCAGTACAAGCTGTATTGTGCTGTGACAACGTTTCACGTGGTCTTGGCTTCGGCGACGGTAAAATCTACCTACAACAAAACGATGGCAACTTAGTAGCTTTAGACGCTAAAACTGGTGCTAAAGTATGGTCAACATTGATCAACGATCCAAAAGTTGGCGCTACTAACACTAACGCTCCACACGTAATCAAAGACAAAGTATTGACAGGTTGTTCAGGTGCTGAGTTCGGTGTACGTTGCTTTATCGCAGCATACAACGCTAAAGATGGTTCTTTAGCATGGAAAGCATACTCAACAGGTCCAGATTCTGAAGTGTTGATCGGTGCAGATTTCAACAAAGAAACTCCTGAGTACAGTGCATTGTCAGTTTACCAAGACGTAAACGGCGGCAACAAAGAAGGTGGTTCTTTCAAAAAATTACCTAACGACCAAATCAAATTTGGCGAAAAAGATCTAGGTACACGTACATGGTTGAAACCACAAGCAGTTAAAGATGGTTGGCAACATGGTGGTGGCTCTGTATGGGGCTGGTGGCCGTATGATGCACGTACAAACTTAGTTTACTACGGTACAGGTAACCCATCAGTTTGGAACCCAGACGTACGTCCAGGCGACAACAAATGGTCTATGACTGTATTCGCACGTGACTTAGACACAGGCGTTGCTAAATGGGGCATGCAAATGACTCCACATGACGAGTGGGATTACGACGGTATTAACGAAGTTATCTTGTTCGACAAAGGTGGTAAAACATACGCTTGGCACCATGACCGTAACGGCTTCGCTTACACATGGAATGCACACAACGGTAAATTACAAGCTGCTCAAAAAGTTCACCCATTCGTAAACTGGGCAACTGATGTTGACATGAAAACTGGTGTACCAAACAAATTGGCATCAGCTTCTACTCACCAAGACTACAACGCTAAAGGCGTATGTCCAGCTGCATTGGGTACAAAAGACCAACAACCAGCTGCATACTCACCAAAAACTGGCTTAGTATATTCTCCATTGAACCACGTATGTATGACATACGAGCCAGTTGAGTCTAAATACGTTGCTGGTCAACCATGGGTTGGTGCAACATTAACAATGTTCCCAGGTCCTGACGGTGTTATGGGTGGCTTCGGCGCTTATGATCCAATGACCAACAAAAAAGTATGGTACAACAAAGAGAAATTCTCAGCTTGGGGTGGTGCTTTAACTACTGCTACTGACCTAGTGTTCTACGGTACTTTAGATCGTTGGTTCAAAGCTGTTGATGCTAAATCAGGTAAAGAACTTTGGAAATTCCAAGTTGGTTCTGGCGTGATTGGTAATGCATTCACATACGGTAACAAAGGTAAACAATACGTTGGCGTGCTATCAGGTATCGGTGGCTGGGCTGGTGTTGCGATGAACCTTGGTATGACTACTCCTACAGACGCTTTAGGCGCTGCTGGTGGTTATGCTGAACTAGTTAAATACAACGCTGCTCCTGGCGGCGGTGCATTGAACGTATTCAGCCTATAATTAATTGTTGAAAAACAATAAAATTATTAGCTAATATCGTAAGCTAGTATCAATGTAGTACTAAAAACACCCCGATTCGTCGGGGTGTTTTTTTTATTGAGTACGTGATACGAATAGTCGGTTTGAGCGGCTGAGCATGCTTAGCTTGTGCTCATGTTTATTCAGTAAATAGCTATTAAGAAATAGCCAATATTTAAGCCAGATTCATGAAAATCTGCTGTTTCATACATAGGCTATCCTGTATAGTCGTATGTCGGTTTTCAAGGTTTTAATAGGTAGAACTTTTGATTAAGTTACTACTCTATTACATAGCGCGGTGGAGTAAGAGCCGCATTTTTATGATAAGGAATAAAAATGTTTAAAAGAATGCAATTGCTTGGTCTTATTATGGGTTTTCTTGCAATAGGCAGCGTGCAGGCTGAAGATGTTTATTCTTCAGGCCGTGCTGGCGAAGTGCAGCGTGTGGATGATGGTACAGAGTTTAGAGTCTGTGCAGACCAAGATAACCTACCCTATTCAAATAAGAATTTAGAAGGGTTTGAAAATAAAATTGCTGAAGTGTTGGCAAATGATTTAAATAAGAAACTTGCCTTTACGTTCTGGTACGACCGTATGGGTTTCATCAGAAATACGCTAAGTGCAAAAAAATGTGATGTCATTATGGGTACAACATCAGATTACGATGCATTAAGAACATCAAAACCTTATTACCGTGCAGGCCATGTATTTGTGTACAAAAAAAGCAGCGGCATGAAAATCACCAACTGGGATAGCCCAGATCTTAAAAAAGCAACCATTGGTATTGTAGGTCAGAGCCCAGCAACCATTGCCTTGAATGATTATGGCCTGATGCCAAATGCTAGACCATACCGCATGCAACGCGACCTTAACTTACCGCCTAGCTATTTAATTGATGACTTGCTTGCTGGCGATATTGATGTAGCGATTATGTGGGGTCCAATCGGTGGTTATTTCGCTAAACAATCAAAAGAGCCGTTAGAAGTTGTGATGGTGCCTGATTATGAGATGGTGAATGCCAAAGGTAAAACTAACTGGAATATCTCAATCGGTGTACGTAAAGCTGATAAAGAACGTATGGCGATGATTGATGCTGCACTGGAAAGAAACAAAGATAAAATTAACAAAATTCTAGATGATTATGGTATCCCGCATATGCCTGTTGTTGAAGGCGATAGCATTATGAAAGTTTATCGTAAAGGAAAAGAAGTTAATAAAGAAACTCGCGGTGACGCAATCCCAAAAACAGAGTAAAATGTGCGCTTATTTTGCGTTGTTAAGTCAACCGATATATAAATACCTACGTTGAATGACCATACGTTGAAGAATGCGCTTAGCATGATTAGGACGTAACTCATTTTATGTGAATTAAAATTAGGAGATAACATGTTAGGCAATAAAACTTTAGCGTCAACATTATTAGTTTCTATGTTGGCATTAACAGGCTTAGTATCTGTAAATGTGCAGGCAGCAGACATTAACCTAGTAGCAACGCAAGATGGCGCACCTTTAAATATTAAAAAAGAGTTGTTTGATACACCACAAGCTAAAGAGTTTTTAGCGACTGGTAAAAACCCATACATCGGCAATGAAGATGCAATTAAAGCAGGTAAGAAGAAATTCAACCTGTACTCATGTAATGCCTGTCATGGTGGCCACGGTGAAGGTGCAATTGCACCAGGCTTGACTGGTAACATCATGAAATATGCTAAAAACCTTACAAACAAAGGTATGTTTGAAACGATTTGGCATGGTACTAATGGCGGTATGGGTGCTAAAGGTTTAGGTTTAATGGTACCGGAAGATCCTACAGAAGGTTTGAAACCGGATGATTTGTTGAAAGTAATCGCTTGGATTCGTAGCAACAGCAAAATTACTGGCAACGAATAATTAATTGCTTTGTGTCGTAAAAAACGGTCGCCATTGCGACCGTTTTTTATTATGACTAAATGCGTTATTATTAAACTTTTTATAATTAATCGAGTGAATGATGAATAAACATTTATTTTTAGTAGCGCTCATTTCAATGCTAGCTGCATGTGGTCAAGGTTCAGGCTCTAAAAGTGCAGATGGCGGTGCTTCTGCAGGTTCTGATTCAGAAATAAAAATGATTGATTTGGTAACAACTCAAGATGGTACAGCGTTAAAAATTGACGCTAAATTATTTGATACACCAGCTGCAAAAGAGTTTATTGCAACAGGTAAAAACCCGTATATTGGTGTAGAAGCTGAAATACAGGCAGGTAAAAAGAAATTTAACTTATATTCATGTGTAGCCTGTCATGGCGGCCGTGCAGAGGGTGCTGTAGGGCCAAGTTTGCAAGGTCCAAACTTCAAATATGCTAAGAATGCGACAAACAAGGGTATGTTTGAAACGATTTGGCATGGTACTAATGGCGGTATGGGTGCAAAAGGCTTTGGTTTAATGCAAGCTGATCCACCTGATGGTTTAAAACCAGATGAAGTATTAAAAGTTATTGCATGGATTCGTAGCAATTCAGCAATCACTGGAAACGAGTAAGTGATTTAAAAATAGAAAACGCTTACTGAGGTTCAGTAAGCGTTTTTTTATTTTAAGAGTTTAATAATAGTGTATGCAGGGAGTGCAAAATGGGTAAAGCGGAAGCAGAGCAACTGCATCAAATCGTCATTGTAGGTGGTGGGGCTGGTGGTTTGGAGTTGGCAACTAAGCTAGGCGATAGTCTAGGGCGTAAAGGTAAGGCTGTGATTACTTTGATTGATAAATCAAAGACGCACGTCTGGAAGCCATTACTGCATGAAATTGCTGCCGGCAGTATGAACCCAGAGAAGCATGAGCTGGTTTATTTAGCGCAAGCGCATTGGCATCACTTTAAGTTCCGCCTAGGCAGTATGGATAGCCTAGACAGAGCAAAAAAAGAAATCTCAATTGCACCAAACTATGATGAAGACGGTGTAGAGGTTATCCCACGTCGCACCATTAAATATGACACCTTGGTGATTGCTGTGGGCAGCACTACTAACGATTTTGGTATTAAAGGTGCGCGTGAGCATTCTATTGCACTGGATACGCAAGATCAGGCTGAAAAATTCCACAGACGTTTACACAATGCATTATTGCGAGCACAAACGCAGGCTGAGCCTGTGCAGGCTGGTCAGTTAGAAGTGGTCATTGTGGGTGCAGGAGCAACTGGGGTTGAGCTATCAGCTGAACTGCATAATACAACACGTGAATTAGCAGCTTACGGGCTAGATAAAATTGATCCTGACCGTGATGTACATATTTCCTTAATTGAGGCGAGCGAGCGTGTGTTACCTGCGCTCCCAGCTAAACTTTCTAACTCTGTAGATTTAGAGCTTAGAAAACTGCGCGTGCACTTATATATGGGTGAGCGTGTGACTGAGGTAACTAGCAAAGGCGTGCAAACGCATAGCGGTCGTTTTATTCCATCCGCACTTGTGGTTTGGGCTGCAGGCATTAAAGCGCCCGACTTCTTACGTGAGATCGATGGTTTGGAGACCAACCGCATTAATCAGTTACTGGTTAAACCTACGCTGCAAACAACATTGGATGAAAATATCTTTGCATTTGGTGATTGTGCAGCATGTCCATGGGTAGGCCATAGCCAAGATGTTACGGTGCCGCCACGTGCGCAGTCTGCACATCAACAAGCAAGCATGTTGGTCAAAACGTTAAAATACCGTGCTGCCGGTAAAACAGACCTGCCTGAGTTTAAATACCGGGATTATGGTTCGCTAGTTAACTTAGGTAACTATACAACTGTTGGTAATTTGATGGGCGCGTTGTCTGGCGGCAGTTTGTTTATTGAAGGTTTAATTGCACGTACGATGTATCAATCACTCTATAAACTACATTTGATGGCGCTGCATGGGTTCTGGAGCATGGCATTACAAACGCTGGCCAGAATGATTGCAAAACGTACTGAAGCGCATGTTAAACTACATTAATTAAATAGCGTCCGCATATACAGCGGGCACATCAATAAAACTGCAACATGGTTTTATTGATGTGCCCGTTGTTGTTTGTTGTGTGTTCGTATAAGTGCGTTGCGCGTGCATCACAAGTGCTATGTGAATTAATGCACTATCAGTGTGTGGTAGTCAGTAGCAGATGCTAACTACCGGCTTGGAATTGCATCTTGCATACTCAGAATGCCCTGCAAGATGCGTCATAAAATGTTGATTTGAGTTAGGCGAGGTTTTTGTAGCGCTTATTAATCACTGTCATACACAGGCTTACAAATACACCAAATACAATCACGATCATGTTGATTGGAAGTTCAGCTTTTACCATTAACAAGTAGGCGCCTAGCATCAGCAGGATGCCGATATGCTCGTTGAAATTCTGTACAGCAATCGAGTGGCCTGCGCCAATCAACTCATGCCCACGGTGCTGTAATAGTGCGTTTAATGGGACTACAAAGAAGCCGGCAAGTGCGCCGATAATAAATAGCAATACAACAGCAACTTGCCAATGCTGTACAAATGCCATGACAACTACCAGTACGCCCATGACAATGCCCGCAGGCAGCACCTTGGTTGACTCTTCTAGTTTGATATAGGTTGCAGCGACGACAGAGCCTGCTGCAATGCCGACTGCAAGTATTGCCATCAGTTGTGTGGCTTGTTCTAGACCAAAGTTAAGCGTACTAGCCGCCCATGCAATTACCACTAGGCGTAGTGTTGCGCCAGCACCCCAGAATAGCGTTGTCACGGCCAATGACACTTGTCCGCGCGTATCTTTCCATAAAGCTTTGAATGATTGCCAAAAATCGTAAAGCATAAACGCAGGGTTTTTCTTCGGCAGTTTATGGTCAATCGGTAGCTTAGGAATGTAAATGTTGAATACAGCGGCGACCAAATACAATAAGGTGATAAAGATCATAGCAAAGTAAGGGTCGTGACTGGCGAGAATGCCACCAAGTAGCGCGCCTAGTATGATTGCAATGACAGTGGAGCCTTCCATCCAGCCGTTAGCGCTGACCAGTTTTTCTGGAGGCAACAGCTCCGTCAAAATACCGTATTTTGCAGGAGAGTAAGCAGCAGCACCGATGCCCACAATGCCATAAGCATAGAGCGGCGGCATGCCAAGCAACATGGCAAGGCTGCCGATGAATTTAATGGCATTGGCAAGAAACATCACACGCCCCTTGGGTAAGGCGTCAGCAAATGACCCTACAAATGGCGCAAGCACAATGTAGGAAATCACAAAAAACTGCTGCAATAGGGGCGTGTGCCAATCTGGCGAATTAATTTTAGCAAGTAGTGCAATCGCCGCAAAAAGCAGTGCATTGTCAGCTAGGGCAGATAAAAACTGCGCAGTGAGCAAGGTGTAAAAGCCTTTACACATGCGCATTAAAAATCACCCTGGATAAAACAGCACTGATTGTTGAGCTTGTTATACATAATTGAACCTATAAAATTTCCGCTGCAAAGTCAGCCAGACGCGAGCGCTCACCACGTTGTAGTGTGATGTGCCCATTGTGGTTCCAGCCTTTAAAGCGATCTACCACATAAGTAAGCCCTGAGCTGCCTTCTGTTAAGTAAGGGGTATCGATTTGTGCGATATTACCCAAACAAACGACTTTTGTACCAGGCCCCGCACGGGTGATTAGGGTTTTCATTTGCTTTGGCGTCAGGTTTTGCGCTTCATCAATAATTAAAAATTTATTTAAGAAAGTGCGGCCACGCATAAAGTTTAATGATTTAATTTTAATGCGAGTGCGAATTAAGTCCTGAGTCGCAGCGCGGCCCCAATCCCCAGCTTCATCATCGCTTTTGTTTAATACATCCAAGTTGTCTTCTAATGCACCCATCCATGGCGTCATTTTCTCTTCTTCTGTGCCAGGTAAAAAGCCGATGTCTTCACCAACTGGCACCGTCACGCGCGTCATGATGATCTCTGAATAAATTTTCTTATCCAATACCTGAGTAAGCGCGGCTGCCAATGTTAACAGTGTTTTACCAGTACCTGCTTGTCCTAGTAGCGAAACAAAGTCAATTTCTGGATCCATGAGTAGGTTTAATGCAAAATTTTGCTCACGGTTGCGAGCGGTGATACCCCACACATTATGTTTTGGTATTAAATGATCTTTCACGACCTCAAGTACTGCAGTGTCTTTCTCAAGGCTACGCACAATAGCATGGAATGGCTTCTCAAATTCGTAATAAACAAATTCGTTGACTAAAAATGTTTTGCACAGTGGGCCTGTAAGTCGGTAGAACATGCGGCCAGACTCTTGCCATGATTCCATTGCTTTGCTGTGGTTGTCCCAGAAATCCGCAGGTAGCTCTTTCATGCCGCTATAGAGAACGTCGGTATCCTCTAATACTTTGTCATTAAAGTAATCTTCGGCCAATACACCCATGGCGCGCGCTTTAATGCGGATGTTGATGTCTTTGCTGACGAGGATAACTTGTCTGCTAGCGTGCTGCTTCTGCAGGCATAACACAACGCTGATGATTTGGTTGTCAGCTTTACTGCCGGCGAGCCCTGGCAGGTCTAGGTGTAATTGCGTTGTTTGTAAGAATAAGCGACCGGTCGCTTGTTTGTTACCGTTACGTGATAAGGCACAGCCTAGCTCTAAATTAGTTAAGTCTGAGCTGACGATATCCTCTAAATTACGGCTGACTTGGCGCGCATTGCGTGCAACTTCGGTAAGGCCTTTTTTATTGTTGTCTAACTCTTCCAGCGTGACCATCGGTAGGTAGATGTCGTGCTCTTCAAATCTGAATAGTGAAGAAGGATCATGCATGAGTACATTCGTATCAAGAACAAATAGTTTGGATATACCAGTATCTTTTTTGGACATAAAAGACTTTCTAATAAGTATGAATGTAATGGAGTTAAATTAAGTTTAAAAAATTACTAACTGCATACTGCGTTGAGATGTTGCTATCCCATGTAATGCTTCTATTAATACAATTGTCCAACCTCGTTGAGTGACTGCTAAAACTATAACGCACTGATAAAGCTTAACACCTCTGCGGCATGGCCATCTACCTTTACGCCACGCCATTCCTTAATTAGTGTCCCGTTGGCGTCGATGATAAAGGTGCTACGCTCTATCCCCCTTACTTGCTTGCCGTACATGTTCTTCATTTTGATGACATTAAAGAGTGCGCATGCAACCTCTTCCGTGTCTGCTAACAGCTCAAAAGGAAAACTGAATTTTGCTTTAAAGTTTTCGTGCGACTTTAGGCTGTCGCGTGAAATGCCAAAAATCTCTGTATTCTTGGCTTGAAAATCGGCATAGGCATCCCGAAACTGCACGCCTTGTGTGGTACAGCCTGGCGTAGAATCTTTTGGGTAAAAGTAAATAACGAGTTGCTTACCTAAATAATCTGAGCGTTGGAATGTTTTCCCACTAGTCGCGGGTAATTGGAAATCAGGTACAGATTGATTAAGCATAAGAAAATTGGTCGCTGATATAAAACGTAGTTACATTGTTGATAAAAAGCCCTATTAAGGCAAGTCTATATCGCAAGTAAATGCTAATAATTTTGAAAAATATTGGTTTCGTCTTGGTGGTGACAGTTAGTGGTGAGGTATTTAAATAGAATCGTGATGTGCATTAAGCATTTTCGGTAATGAGATGGTAATCATCGTGCCGCCACCCTGCCTTGCGCTGAACTGAAGCGTACCTCCTAATGCGTCACATACTTTGAACGCAAATGGTATGCCGATGCCGGTGCCAAATCGTTTGGTGGTGGGGGCGCTCATGGCGCTGGGGTCTGGTTTAAACGGCATACCGCTGCCACGATCCATCAAGAATAAATCGAACGTATCTTGAGTTATCTTGCATACTATTTCTAAAGGAGCGTTCTTGCCAGATGCATCAATCGCGTTCAATAGCAAGTTGTAAATCACTTGCTCTAGCAGGTGATGATCGGTAAATATTTTATCGTTATAAGTGGCATTGGATTTAGGCCAGTCAGGCAGTTTGAGCTGGATAGATTTTTCTGTGATTTTCTGCTGCAATGGGCTTAGTGCACCATTTACAATTTCACGCATATTGGTATAAGTTGGCTGTGGCTGTAGTGGGTGTAAGTATGCCAGTAATGCACCAGTCCAGCGTTCTAGCCTGTCCACGGTATTGATAATGCCGTAAATCGACTCTTGCGTTTCTGCATTGTTGCTAGGGTCGTCCATTACCTGTGCGGTAGCGCGAATGCTGGCAAGCGGGTTGCGAATATTGTGCGCCAGCATTGGCACCAGCAAGCCTTGTGCAGCTTGTTTTTCGGTGCGGATTAGGTTTTCCTGGCTAGTTAATAGCTTATCCGCCATTTCATTCACGGCTTTTGAGAGTGAGGCGAGCTCTTCAATATTTTCATCGGGTGCCTTGTGCGTCAGGTTGCCGGCACTGATTTCAGTGGTGGCGTGGAGTACCCCCTCAATTGGCCGCACAATGGAGCGTTTTAGAAATACGCGTGAGAACACTAAAAGCAGGATGGCTAGTGCGAGTGGGGTAAATAATAAATAGTTGGATTTATGTTTGCTGTTTTTAAGTTGGATGTCTAATTCAGCTTGCTTCTGGTTGAGGAGCTGTTCTGTACTTGCCAGTAAGGATTCGTAGCGATTAAATATGCCAGCTTCCAAATCTGTATTCAGAATTTTTTTTAGGTCGTTGCGATTAAGGTGTGCGTCTTGATCAAAGAGCGTGGAGGTCTCCGAAACAAACGCTTGATAGCCAGCATGTAGATCATGAATAGCCGCTTTTTCGGCCTCGCCCACCGCAAGGCGTTGCAATTGTTGGAAGTGATTTTCTACCGAAACGGTAAATTGATTGTATTCGGTGCGTGCCTCTGGGTCATCTAAAAAGTAAGCATCAAACAGCTCTTTGAGTTGGCGGTATAAGTCGCCGCGTGTCTGTTGCACCTCTTGCACCAGCGAGTTGATGCGGTTAGATTCTTGGCTGGATTGGTCTTGGAGCTGAATCCCAATCGCGCCAATTGAGGCGACTAAGAAAATGAGTAAGATAAAGGCTAGCTCATGAATGAGTAGAAGGTCTTTAAGTGAGGTCTTTTTTTTAGCCACAGCAGCAGTAGTTTGGGTGATTATTCGAGCTTAAATGGCACAGGAATCACAATCGTGAAATTGCTGTTCCGTAATGCTTCTGGCGGTGTTGGAAAGGGGGCGGCTTTTTCCACCATTTCCAGCGCTTGTTTGTCCAATACATCATAACCACTAGATTGCGTAATTTTCTTTGATTTTAATTTGCCACTGCCATCAAGTTCAAGCTCAACAATAGTTTCTCCCTGCCAGCCGCGCATTTGGGCAATTTTTGGGTATTTTTTATGTTTGCTGATTGCATTCCACAGTGCGTTGCCATAACGCCCCGTAGCGTTGTCAATTTCCGCTTGGCTTGGCATGGGCGGTGTTTCTTTGACTGGCTCGGCTACAGGCGTGGTGTGAGTGGGTGCAGGGCGCTCCGGTGCTGGTTTTACTGCAATCACCTCTGGTGCAGCCGTAATGATTGGCGTTTCTGTGATGGGGCGTGCCTCTTGAACGATAGGGCTGGGCGTCTGCTTCACAACGGGCTTAGGCATTGGTTTGGGGATGGCTTTAGTTTGCGGATCGACAACTTCAGCAGGCGGTTGAACCGGTTGTGGTGGCGCAGGAGGGGGTGGTGCCGGCTGTTTAACCAACTGAATTTCTAACACCTCAGGCATTTGTACTGGGTCAAAATGAATGTTGGGGATAATCAGTATGAGCAAACCATGCAACAACATTGAGCAAATAATCGCCCATACGATGGTGTGTCCCTTTAAAAAGGGCTGAGTTGCCACGGAGTTCAAAGAAAAAGAGACCTGATTGAGTGGATGTTGTTTAAAAATGACGTGAAATTATACAACAAGCAATTTTGATTGCTAGGGTATCGTTCTCATGGATTACGCTTTGCTTGTTGTTCATATCACGCATGATTTTTAACACTCACTGAACTCAAATAAATATGGCGTTAGATAATACCATCTAACATCTGAACTTGAACCGTTGCACCAGCATCCTGGTTGCCAATCGTGTCATCTAGCACAATAAAGCAATTGGCTAATGACATGGAGCTTAGTAATGCAGAGCCTTGCGCACCTGTCGGTTTTACGCGCCATACACCATCGGTATCGGTGAATAATATTCCGCGCTGGAACTCTGTGCGCCCCGTCAACTTTTTGATCGCCTGTGTGCACTGTACTTGAAACATGGGTAACGGTACAGGGGTGGACTGACCCATTAGCCTCAGTAATGCATCGCGTACAAATTGGTAAAACGTGACCATCACCGCAACGGGGTTGCCAGGTAGACCAAAGTAATGTGCATTGCCCACCTTGCCGTAAGCGAGTGGTCGGCCTGGCTTCATGGACACTTTCCAGAACATGACTTGGCCGTGTTTGGCGAGCAACAGTTTCATGTAGTCCGCCTCGCCTACGGAGACGCCGCCGCTGGTGATGACTACATCCGCTTGTTGTGCGGCGTTAAGCAGCGTTGCTTCAAGCTGTATCGGGTCATCTGCAATTGCGCCCATGTCGATGACCTCTACGCCAAGTCTAGTTAGCATGCCAAAAAGTGTGTAGCGGTTGCTGTCGTAAACTTGCCCTGTTTGTAGTGGCTGGCCTACACCTACTAGCTCATCCCCGGTAGAAAAAAATGCGACTTTTAATTTGCGATAAGCTTGTATTTCTGCAATCCCTAGCGATGCGATTAAGCCTAAATCTGCAGGGCGCATGAGGTGGCCTTGGGTCAGAACGGCTTGTCCTAGTTTTAAATCCTCTCCTGCATAGCGTACATTCGCGTGTGGTTTGGGCGCCTCGTTAATGTGTATAAATTCGCCATCAGTGACAGTTTTCTCTTGCACCACCACAGTGTCAGTGCCCGCTGGCATGACGGCACCCGTCATAATTCTGACGCACTCGCCGGCGCTTACTGTGCCATCAAATGCTTTCCCAGCAAACGCAGTTCCCACCACTTTTAGGCGTGGTGTTGCAATATCGCTGGCTTTAAGTGCGTAACCATCCATTGCCGAATTGTCGTAGTTAGGTACGTTGGCCGGTGACATGATGTTTGCTGCCAGCACGCGCCCCAAGCTATCACGCAAGGCCAGTGTTTCAGCTTCGGATACCGGGTTTAAGAACTGCTGAATATACTCACGGGCTTTTGTTACGTGCATGGCGTTGGGATCGTAATCATCCATGCAGCTAGGATTGTTGGCTAAAGTTTGGAGAGAGGTGTCGCTAGTCATGTGAGTGTGGGGTTGCGTGTGTATTGAACGTTAATCGTGTAGTTTACTATGTTAAAAGAAATTGGTTAGATATTGCACGCCAATTGACTATATCTATAGCCCAATAGCTTTAATCAGCACTAGCTTGAGCCAACTTTGATTCTAATTTGATAATGTCATCTGGGCTATTTAAATTTTCAAATGCGTCATTGTCATCACCAAAGTCCACCTCTATGCAATTCTGACTTTTCTGCCATGCCTGTACTTTTCTGTTGCCTTGGGCAAGAAAGTGATTGAGGCTGGGGAGTAGTGTTTTTTTGCATAGGCAAAATACAGGGTGGTTGTTGCTGCCGCAGGTGGCGACGGCTATGTCTGCATTGCCTTGCAATAAGCCCGCTTTGAGTTTCTGCACCAAATTAGTCGGAAGTAGTGGCGAGTCGCACGGTGCGAATAGCACTAAATCATGCGTTGCATGCTTGAGCCCAAGCTGCATCCCAGCGAGAGGCCCTGCGAAGTCTGTGATTTCATCTTGCAGTACGCGGTAACCTAACCCGTTGTAATACGTTAGCTCTCTGTTTGCATTAATCATAATTTCATCGACTTGTGACATTAGTCTAGAAATCACATGCTGAATCATGGGTTTGGATTGGAACGGCACTAAACCTTTATCGACACCGCCCATGCGTGTGGCTTGTCCGCCAGCAAGAATGAGCGCTGAAACTGACACTTAACCGCCCGTATGTGACATGAACCTTACAACTGCAGGTTTTGCACGTTTTAAATCAAAATCATGACCTTTTGGTTTAATGGACATGCTATCAAGAATGGCCTGAATTAATGGCTGGTCATCGTTAGGATGGTTGCGCAATAGCGGCATAAGATCCACTTTATCTTCCTGACCTAAGCATAAAAATAACTCACCTTTGCAGGTTATACGTACGCGATTACATGCCTCGCAGAAGTTGTGTGAGTGCGGTGAGATAAATCCGATTTTTGTGTTGCTGTCCGCAATCCGCCAGTAACGTGCAGGGCCACCTGTGGTGACTGTGCTGGCAGTTAGTGCGTACTTGCTTTGCAGAGTTTTGAGGGTTTCTGCGTTGCTGACGAAAGTTGATTCCCGTGTATGGTCAACTTCACCTAATGGCATTTCTTCAATAAAGGAAATATCTATGGCTTGCTGAATGGCAAAGTCAACGAGCGCCTGCACCTCATCATCGTTGGTACCGCGCATGAGTACCGTATTGAGTTTGATATTGTCAAAACCTGCTTGCTTCGCAGCTTGTATGCCACGCAGTACTTTATCTAGTTCGCCAGTGCGCGTGATTTTTTTAAAGCGCTCGCTATTTAAGCTATCTAAGCTGATGTTAATACGCTTAACGCCCGCTTGTTTTAGGCTGACGGCTTGCTTCTCTAATTGACTGCCGTTGGTGGTAAGCACTAACTCTTTTAGTTTTTCAAGTTTGCCCACCTCTTCAAATAACCATAGCGCATTTTTACGTACTAGCGGCTCGCCACCTGTGATGCGTACCTTGGTCACGCCTAGCTGCACAAATGCTTTTACCAGGCGCAGGCATTCTTCTAAACTGAGCACTTCGTTACGTGGCAGAAATGTCATTTCTTCAGCCATGCAGTACGTGCACCTAAAATCGCAGCGGTCTGTGATAGAAAGCCGAATATAGTCAACCTGACGGCCAAATTGGTCGATCAGCTTGTCTGGGTAATTGGATGTTGAGTCAGGCACTTTTTAAGTCCCGAGTTGTCGTATCTAGTAGCATTTTACATTTCATTAACATTTTACATTAATATTATAGTAGGATTGTAGTATCGTCATAATAGTTGCTTTGGAGATATTAGCTTGCTTGATTCAAATACACCACTAGAAGATGCTGATGCGTTAATTAGTCGCTTAATTACCGAACATCAACATCGTCCCGGCGCATTGATGCCTTTGTTGCATGCGATTCAAGACAATCTAGGTTATGTGCCTGAGTCTGCTTATCCGCAGATATCTAAAGCGCTGGCTTTGTCCGTTGCGGAAGTACACGGTGTGGTTACATTCTACCATCACTTTAGAACACATAAACCCGGCCGTAATGTCATGCAGATTTGCCGTGCCGAATCATGTCAGTCTATGGGTAGTGAAGCATTGGAAGCGCATGCGAAAAAATGCCTGAATATTGATTACCATCAAACCACAGCAGATAACGCAATTACGCTAGAAGCTGTGTACTGTTTAGGAAACTGTGCATTATCACCTTCTGTGATGATGAACGATGAGATTTATGGACGAGTGTCTCCATCGGATTTAGATGCATTGATTGCGGAGGCAAAAGCATGACAACAAAGATTTATATTCCACGCGACTCCAGTGCTTTGTCAGTGGGTGCAGAGAAAGTGGCAGTGGCTATCGCCGCAGAAGCAAAAAATCGTGGTTTGGATGTGGAAATTATCCGCAATGGTTCTCGTGGCCTGTATTGGCTGGAAACCATGGTGGAAGTATCTACCCCTAATGGCCGTGTTGCTTATGGTCCGGTAAAAGTAAAAGACGTGCCTTCACTATTTGATGCTGATTTTATCAATGCCAAACCTCATGCTTTAAATTTGGGCTTAACAGAAGAAATCGACTGGATTAAAAAACAGCAACGTTTAACGTTTGCGCGTGTAGGTGTGACTGACCCTGTGTCACTAGATGATTACATCGCACACGATGGCTATAAAGGCCTGAAAAATGCACTAAAACTTAGCGGTGCGGAAATCGTTAAAGCTGTGACTGATTCAGGTTTGCGTGGTCGCGGCGGTGCGGCGTTCCCTACTGGTATCAAATGGAACACTGTGTTGGGCTGTGAATCCGAACAGAAGTACGTAGTGTGTAATGCCGATGAGGGCGACTCAGGCACATATTCAGACCGCATGATTATGGAAGGCGATCCTTTCGTGTTAATTGAGGGGATGACCATCGCTGGTGTTGCAGTAGGCGCTACACAAGGTTATATTTACCTGCGTTCAGAGTATCCTCACGCATTGGTAGCCTTGAATCAAGCGATTGACGTGGCGAATAAAGCTGGTTATTTAGGCGATGATGTTTTAGGTAGTGGTAAAGCTTTCCATTTGGAAGTACGCCGTGCTGCGGGTGCTTATGTCTGTGGTGAAGAAACCTCATTGCTAGAGAGCTTGGAAGGTAAACGTGGCTTGGTGCGCTTTAAACCGCCACTACCAGCGATTGAAGGTCTGTTCGGCAAACCAACGGTTGTTAATAATGTAATTTCACTGGCTTCAGTGCCAATTATTTTAGATAAAGGCGCACAATTCTATGCTGATTATGGCATGGGCCGTTCACGTGGCACATTGCCAATCCAGCTGGCTGGTAATCTTAAACATAATGGCTTGGTAGAGTTGGCGTTTGGCGCAACCTTGCGTGAGTTGTTATATGGCTTTGGTGGTGGCTCTGCAACTGGTAAGCCTATCCGTGCAGTGCAAGTTGGCGGGCCTTTAGGTGCGTTCTTGCCAGAGAGCCAGTTTGATACGCCTTTAGACTACGAAGAGTTTACTAAAATCTGGGCGGTGCTCGGTCACGGCGGTATTGTTGCATTTGACGATACGGTGGATATGTCAAAAATGGCACGTTATGCATTTGAGTTCTGTGCGGTTGAGTCTTGTGGTAAATGTACCCCTTGTCGTATTGGTTCAACACGCGGTGTTGAAGTGATTGATAAGATACGATCCGGTAAAGACCACGCTAAAAACATTCAATTAGTACGCGATTTAAGTGACACCATGCTAAACGGCTCACTGTGCGCACTTGGCGGCATGACCCCTTATCCTGTGCTCAGTGCACTAAATCACTTCCCGCAAGACTTTGGACTACCTGCTGAAACACCAGCGGGTTAGGAGACAACTATGGACGAAATTAAATACAATTCTAGCATCGACTACGGAACCCCTAAAAGTCAATCAGCTAAGCAAGTGACGCTGACGATAGATGACCGGGAAATTACAGTGCCTGACGGCGTATCTATCATGCATGCAGCTGCAGTGGCTGGTGTAATGGTGCCTAAGTTATGCGCAACCGATAGCTTGGAGCCGTTTGGTTCATGCCGTTTGTGTTTGGTGGAAATCGAAGGCCGTCGTGGCTATCCAGCATCATGTACCACGCCTGTTGCTGATGGCTTAAAAGTACATACACAGACGCCTAAGCTGGCGGATATTCGTCGTGGCACGATGGAGCTTTACATTTCAGACCATCCATTAGATTGCCTAACTTGTGCAACTAACGGTGACTGTGAACTGCAAGACATGGCTGGTGCGGTAGGCCTGCGTGAAGTGCGTTACGGATATGATGGCGAAAACCACTTAGCTTCAGTCAAAGATGAAAGTAACCCCTATTTCACGTTTGACCCGAGCAAATGTATTGTGTGCTCACGTTGCGTGCGTGCCTGTGAGGAAACGCAAGGTACATTCGCGCTAACCATCTCTGGCCGTGGTTTTGAGTCTAAGGTTTCTGCCGGTAACAAAGACTTCTTGGAATCAGAGTGTGTTTCTTGCGGTGCTTGTGTGCAGGCTTGCCCAACAGCAACCTTGATAGAAAAAACCGTGATTGAGGCTGGCACGCCAGAGCATAGTGTGACCACTACCTGTGCATATTGTGGCGTGGGTTGTAGCTTTGATGCGGAAATGAAGGGCGAAGAAGTTGTTCGCATGACGCCAACTAAGGATGGCGGTGCTAACCATGGTCACTCTTGTGTAAAAGGCCGCTTCGCATGGGGTTATGCTACCCATAAAGACCGTATCACTACGCCGATGATCCGTAAGAGCATCAAAGACCCTTGGCAACAAGTGGGGTGGGATGAGGCGATTAACTACGCAGCGAGCGAGTTAACCCGTATTCAGAAACAATATGGCAGCGATGCAATTGGTGGCATTACCTCATCACGCTGCACCAATGAAGAGGTTTACGTCACACAAAAATTGATTCGCGCTGTATTTGGCGTGAATAACGTTGATACCTGTGCACGTGTTTGCCACAGCCCAACTGGTTATGGTTTAAAACAAACACTGGGGGAATCAGCAGGTACGCAAACTTTTGATTCAGTCATGCATTCAGATGTGATTTTCATCATCGGCGCTAACCCAACAGATGGTCACCCTGTATTTGCATCACAAATGAAGCGCCGTTTACGTGAAGGTGCAAAATTAATTATTGCTGACCCACGTGAAATTGACTTGGTTGCTAACTCTCCACACATCCGTGCGGATTACCACCTCAAATTGCGTCCAGGTACAAACGTTGCCCTAGTTTCAGCGTTGGCACATGTGATTGTGACAGAAGGTCTGGTACAAGATGCGTTTGTGAAAGCGCGCTGTGACTGGGATTCATTCGTAGAGTGGCGTGATTTTGTGGCTAAGCCAGAAAACTCACCTGAAGCGCTAGCTGAAGAGTTGGGCGTTGATGCTGAGTTGATTCGCGCAGCAGCCAGAATGTATGCTACAGGCGGCGATGCTTCGATTTACTATGGTCTTGGCGTTACAGAGCATAGCCAAGGTTCTACCACCGTGATGGGTATTGCTAACTTGGCTATGGCAACCGCTAATATTGGCCGTGAAGGTGTGGGTGTTAACCCGTTGCGCGGTCAAAACAACGTGCAAGGTTCATGCGATATGGGTTCTATGCCGCATGAGTTCCCTGGTTACCGTCACGTGGCAGATGATGCGACACGTGCCTTGTTTGAATCAGCTTGGGGCAGGCCTTTAAGCAAAGAGCCTGGCTTACGTATTCCAAACATGCTGGACGAAGCTAGCGAAGGTAACTTCAAAGGTCTATATTGTGTTGGTGAAGATATTGTTCAGTCAGACCCGAATACCCAGCACGTAACCCACGCTTTAGAAAATATGGAGTGCGTGATTGTTCAAGATTTGTTCCTGAACGAAACTGCCATGTTTGCGCACGTGTTCTTCCCGGGTGCTTCATTCCTAGAGAAGAGTGGTACGTTTACTAATGCTGAGCGCCGTATTTCACCGGTACGCAGAGTGATGCGTCCAAAAAATGGTTATGAAGATTGGGAAGTCACCACTAAGTTATCTGAAGCATTAGGCTACCCAATGCAGTACAACCACGCTTCAGAAATTATGGATGAGATTGCTGCGTTAACGCCTACATTCCGTGGTGTGAGCTTCAAGAAACTGGATGAAGTGGGTAGTGTGCAGTGGCCATGTGATGATGAGCATCCTGATGGCACACCGATTATGCATATTGACGAGTTTGTGCGCGGTAAAGGTAAGTTCTTTGTTACCCAGTACGTGCCGACGACAGAAAAAGTGAATGCTAAATTCCCATTGATTCTGACGACGGGTCGTATTTTGTCTCAATACAATGTGGGTGCGCAAACACGTAGAACACATAATACGGCTTGGCATGCCGAGGATATCTTGGAAGTACATCCACATGACGCAGAAGAGCGAGGCATTAAAGAGGGTGATTGGGTAGGTATTGTGAGCCGCGCGGGTGAGACTGTGCTACGCGCTAAAATTACAGAGCGTGTACAACCTGGTGTGGTTTACACGACATTCCACCATCCTGAATCTGGTGCTAACGTGATTACCACTGACAACTCAGACTGGGCAACAAACTGCCCTGAGTTTAAGGTAACCGCGGTGCAAGTGTCGCGTGTTAGCCAGTTGTCTGATTGGCAAAAACACTACAAGACATTTAGTGAAGCGCAAATTGCTTTTGCAGGTAAAAAAGCAGAAGCTGCAAAAGTTAGCTAGGAGTTAAGACTGTCTTTAATATTAGATGCATCTACCAGTCAGTTCGAGGTTGCGCAGTGGCAAGATGGAAAGCTGCAGCTAACCTCGGATTGCTTGGCAGAAGAAACGCCGGTTGCATTAGTCTATAACGGCGTTTCTCATGCTGTCATGTTGGCTACAGCGCAGGATCTGGATGACTTTGCATTGGGCTTCTCGTTATCTGAAGGCATCATAGAGCAGGCGAGCGAGCTTTATGATGTGGATGTTCAGGTGCGTGATAATGGCATTGAGTTGCACTGTGAGATAGCAAGCGAACGTTTTGTGCAGTTGAAGGAGCGCCGCCGCACCTTGGCTGGCAAGACCGGCTGTGGATTATGTGGTGCAGAAAGCTTGGGGCAGGCGGTACGTTATCCTGAGCCTTTGAAGACTCAATCTGTATTTGCTGCGTCAAGTATCAGGCGCGCCTTACATGCCATGCAGTCAATGCAGGTGTTACAGCAGCAGACAGGAGCCACACATGCCAGTGCGTATGTGTTGGCTGATGGCACAATCAGTGTGGTGCGCGAGGATGTAGGTAGGCATAATGCACTGGATAAGCTGGTTGGTGCGCTTGAAAGAAATCGACTGAAGTCTGGGGTGGCTAATGATGGTTTTATTATCACCACAAGCCGCGCCAGCTTTGAAATGGTGCAGAAAACCGCTAGGGCAGGGATTAGTTTGCTAGTTGCCGTGTCGGCCCCTACTGGGCTAGCCGTGCGTGTGGCGCAAGAGTGTGGTCTGACCTTGTTAGGTTTTGCTCGAGATAGTCGATATGTGGCGTATAGCCACGGCGAAAGAATTTTGAATCAATAAGATATAGAAAAGCTAGAGAGAGTATATGGATATTAAACGTTTAATTTCAATGGCGAATCAGATCGGTGATTTTTATGAGTCTTATCCGAATCAAAGCCAAGCGCAAGAGAATATTGCTGGGCACCTCAATAGCTTTTGGGCATTGCCTATGCGTAAGCAAATTGCTGAATATGTAAATGTACAGGGTGGTAATGGTTTGCATCAAATGGTGCAAACAGCCATTAAAGCGCATATACAGTTATAAGCCCCATCACTGTCTGCCTTCTACAAGTGCAGACTCTGCTAATACCAATCACATCAGTAACATGTGATTGGTATTCACCGTAGTTTCCTAAGGTATTTACTTCTAGAGATAGCTTTAGTGTTGGCGTTGATAAAGTCTAAAGCTTTCTTTCCTGTCCGCTGTGCGTTTGCCACGCCAAATTAACGTCCATTCGTCGCTAGGTTGCATTCTGGTCATGCCACGTTCATCTTGTATCAGATAAAACTCACAGTGAGCCGACTGTGGCGCATCCATAGGCTCCAGACGGAGATTAGTGTAGTAGTTTAATAATACGCGTTGTGATTGACCTACGTTTAAGCTCTTGATGCAAGCGTTACTCTTGCCTAGTGACTGCTGCAGTTGCGTAAATACTGGTCTATAGCTCTTAGCGCTATCTATCAATGGTAGCCATAGCGTCATGAGTAGTCCCCATCCAAACGTCATACCTACAGCCCAGTTTGTGACGGTAGCACGGTTGCTTTGCCTAACTCGAACGCAAGTGAATAACCAGATGCTGGTGATAATAACAGCGAGCGTCAGGCTGATGATGCTCAGGCTAGTGCTGTCGCTGCCAGATAAAAACTGCATGCGTTCTTTAATTCTACTTGGATAGCCTGTCATCATCGCGAACCAGCCTAGCCAAATCAGAAATCCAGCTAAACCAAATAAACTGATCCCGAACCAGTTTAAAGCAGATGCTGCACCACGCTTAAGATGGTCCACACTGCCCGCCCCCAGCGCCACCAAGGGGAGTAGTAATGTCAGTGCATTGATGTCTTTATTGTCTGCGCCTGCACCTAGCGTAATTAAGCTAACGATGAAGAATACAATAATGAGTTGGAACCTAGGTTTACTCAATAAGTGAGCGCGATGGCGCCACAGGCTCCATAACGCTAAAGGGAGTGCCGGCCATGCATACCAGATTAATATTTTAAAGAAGTATGAAAAGTAGGCGTTATTGAAACTGTTGAGTTCTGTGTGGAGCCATGCGCTAAATAGATCTGGAAAATAAAGTGCAAAAGGCACCAGCCACAAAGCAACTAGTGGTAGCGCGGCCAAAACTGCAGTGCTGACAAAAATTGCAAAACTCTTGGTGCGCCAATTATTAAATAATAGCGCTAAAGACAATGCGGTACCGATTAAAATCAGCACAGGTAGTAACCCCTTGGCTAAAAAGCCAACGGCAATGGCTGAACCTAGTAGTAGGCTAGCACGCCACGGCCTGCGCTTGGAAAGTGCAAGCGCATAAAAGCCGGTTGCAGTACTGGCTAGCGTAGCAACTTCGGCATTGAGGCTGTGCGCGTTTAAAATAAGGCCGATGGTGCCTATCATAATAAATGTAGCGTAACGCCCCACGCCGTGCGTCCATAGCTCACGCCCTGTCATCCCTACCATGAGTAGCGTGATTGACATCCAGAGCGCGTTAATGAGGCGTGCGCCATCATGTATATTGAATAGGTAGCTAAATAGTTTGGCACTGCCTGCGGCAGATAGGTGATATAAAGGCGGTAAATCTAAAAGAGATTGGTTTATAGCTAGTGGCGCGATGATGTGGCCATTGTCCAAAATGTCTTTAATAATGCTAATGCTAGTGGTTTCTAGAGGTTTCCACGGCGCATGTCCAGTCAGGCCAAGAAAAATCCAAATAATAGATAAGAGAATTAAGAGTTGAGTTTTTGTGTTCTCACCTATGCGTGCGCGAGGTGTGGACATATTGCCTTGCCAGTCATGATCAAGTTGGAAGCGCATATGGATTAGCTCGGAGTCTGCATCATTGAAGTATGCTCATTTTATATGAGCAAGTGGGTTGTATAAACAACATACTAAAACAAAAGGCAGCCTAAGCTGCCTTTTGATAAACGATAATCTGCAAGCAGGATCGTAATTGTTGAATTACATGCCGTATTTTTTACGGAATTTATCAACACGACCAGCAGTATCAAGAATCATTTGTTTACCAGTGTAGAACGGGTGTGATTTTGAAGATACTTCAATCTTAACTAATGGGTACTCTTTACCATCAGTCCATTTGATAGTGTCTCTAGCATGAATAGTAGAGCGAGTGATAAAACTAAAGTCAGCGCCAATGTCTTGAAATACGACTTCGCGGTATTCTGGATGAACTCCATCTTTCATAATAATAGCCTCTAATTGATTGCCGAATGATACGGCATATGTTGCAAATTTTTGCGATAACTCAGCATTATATTTATATTGCTTCAGCTATGCAAGGTAAATTGTTTGTTGTAAAGGGGTTAGCCTCTACGCATACTGTCAAAAAAATCCGCATTGTTTTTCGTTGACTTGATTTTGTCCAACAAGAACTCCATCGCCTCAAGGTCGTCCATCGGGTAGAGCAGTTTTCGTAATACCCAGATTTTTTGTAGTACATCTTTCTCAATCAATAACTCTTCGCGACGTGTGCCAGATTTATTGACGTTAATTGCAGGGTATTGGCGTTTTTCTGCCATGCGGCGGTCAAGATGGATTTCCATGTTGCCGGTACCTTTGAATTCCTCATAGATAACGTCATCCATACGTGAGCCAGTATCCACTAATGCAGTAGCAATAATGGTGAGTGAGCCACCTTCCTCAACATTTCTGGCCGCACCGAAGAAACGTTTAGGGCGTTGCAAGGCGTTGGCGTCTACACCACCAGTGAGCACTTTGCCTGAAGACGGGATTACCGTGTTGTATGCACGAGCTAGGCGTGTGATAGAGTCTAGTAAGATTACTACGTCTTTTTTATGTTCAACTAAACGCTTGGCTTTTTCTAGCACCATTTCTGCCACTTGTACGTGGCGTGTCGCTGGCTCGTCAAATGTTGAAGCAACCACTTCGCCTTTGACTGAGCGTGTCATTTCTGTCACTTCTTCAGGACGTTCGTCGATTAACAACACAATTAAAATCACATCAGGGTGGTTGGCCGTAATGGCATGTGCAATGTTTTGCATCATCACCGTTTTACCGCTTTTCGGGCTGGCAACCAGCAGGCCGCGCTGACCTTTGCCGATAGGCGCAATCATATCGATAACGCGACTAGTAATGTTTTCAGCACCTTTGATATCGCGCTCTAAGGTGAGCGGGATAGTTGGGAATAAAGGTGTTAAGTTTTCAAACAGAATTTTATGTTTGGTGTTTTCAGGCGCTTCGCCATTCACCATGTCCACTTTAACTAAAGCAAAATAACGCTCGCCATCTTTAGGGATGCGGATTTCACCTTGAATGCTATCACCAGTATGTAAGTTAAAGCGGCGAATTTGAGAGGGTGAAACGTAAATGTCATCAGGACCCGCTAAGTAAGAGGTGTCCGGTGACCTTAGAAAACCAAACCCATCCTGTAAAACCTCTAAAGTGCCATCTCCAAAAATGCTTTCGCCCTTTTTTGCCTTATTTTTTAAAATGGCAAAAATTAAATCTTGCTTACGCATGCGGCTGGCATTGTCGATTTCGTTGGCAATGGCCATTTCTACTAATTCAGTGACAGGTAGATGTTTGAGGTCTGATAGATGCATGAAGTCTCGCTAAAACAAGAGGTATAGAGGTAATTTAAGGCTTTAGATTTAAGTGCCAGGGGCTAAGTTTTATGCCTGAAGGGTGTGGTGCTTGGTTTTAAAGCTTTATCTGTTTAAAACCAAGCGCTTGATTTATGCTAAGGGTAATGTGTTTAGATGTTGCTGTCAATAAAAGCAGTTAATTGTGATTTAGATAGCGCACCAACTTTTGTTGCCTCTACATTGCCATTTTTAAATAGCATCAGTGTAGGAATGCCACGAATGCCATATTTAGGTGGTGTTTGTTGGTTGTCATCAATATTTAATTTAGCAACCTTGATGCGGCCAGCATATTCTTTTGAAATCTCATCTAGAATTGGTGCAATCATTTTGCATGGGCCACACCACTCTGCCCAGTAGTCTACAAGGACTGGGATTTGCGATTGTAGAACATCTTGTTCAAAACTTGCATCGCTAAGGTGTGTGATGTGTTCGCTCATAGAAAAACCTTTAAATTGAATATGACTAAATAATACTTGAAAATGTGTATCGTAACGAAAAAAAATGTTTTAGTGAAGCCTAATTATGCTGAATAAGATTTAATTCATGATGTCGAACTGAATGCGCTCAATCTCGTGTGTTCTTTCTATCAATCTATTAAGTAATACCTGCACGGTTTTTTTGTTGCATGTAAATGTAAGCTGGCGACCGTGGATATACGTACCCCTTGGTGCGATGATGGTTGCAGCTTGGTTCACCGCTGTTATTTCTGGCAGTTTGAGTATTTTGCTATTGCTACCGTGCTGAAAGGTTTGAGCAATAGCGCTGTCTGCGTATGGGGCAATCAGTTGTACCCCGATGTCCAAACGGTCTCTCGTGCCGCAGTTAGCCCACTTCACCAGCCCGATTGACCATTGCTGTTCGCTCTTGCCTTTTAGTGCAATTAGGCCACCGACTTTGATATTTTTTTCTGCAGTATGGTAGCGCCTGATGGATACGCCGGTTGCGCTGATGTTTAATATCTTCCAGTGCGAAGGGGTTACTTGATACGCTTGTGCCGCAGGGTTGTTGTTTGTGGTGTTGGTAATTTGTGTGGCAGTGATGATGTTGTGAATGTCTTCAATGCCTGCAACGATGTCAATATCACCATTTTTAGCAGAGCGGCTAAATTTGCGTTTAGGGGAGATGCCCCAGTTGGTAATTAGGTAAGAAAGCAGCTCAATGTAATCATTGTGATTTGCATCAGCATTAATGCTGCCATTGGCGGGTATGCTGCGATTTTGAAGGTTGCTCAGGTCTTCGTGAATACCGCGAATCAGGTCTATGGTATGTAGTAGTAGTTCAGAGTCGGGGTTAGGTTCTGACTTGAGCTTGCCGTAAGGTGTGGGTGGTACATCTGACGTTAAGTTGATGATAAATGCGCCAGAGCTGTTTTCCAGTGGTTCTATTGCGGTTACTCTTGCGGCTTGAATATGGTGCGCTAAATAGTCCGCAATTGCGCTGATATCTTGCTGTATCAGGTGGTGTGGCTGTGCCAAGCTGATAAGCAGTGTATGTTTATAAGTGTCTTCAATAGAAGTCAGTAAATGAGTGTAGGTTTTAGCATGGGTCGGAGCTGGATCCGCTGGAATATTCGTATGCAGAATGCCAAGTTTGGCTGCGCAGAAGTAAAGCTGATGCAAATCGCTCCAGATATGGCTGGGTGGTGTTAAATAGGTTTGGTAGTGTACTAGGGTGTATTCAGCAATCGCTTGCATTGCGCGCTGAATAGCTAGTGCAGAGTTTTTATCTGTGTGTAGCTTAATGAGTTGGTTCTGTAAGTCAATTAACACCAGTTTGTAGCCGTAGCTTAGTTCTAGCCACAGTGATTCGCAGGCTGTTGCGGCAGACTTGGCTTTATCTTCAAGTGGTAGTGTGGTGTTGATATAGTCTGCAGCAAGTGCGGCGGTCACGTTGATAATTAGGCTGCGATAGCAGTCTAATGCCAGGGTTCTTTGATTGGGGGAAACTTTCTGACGATTCAGTGTTTCCAATTCGTTGTGTAAATGTGTGGCGATATCAGCCGGATCTTGCGAGTTAATTTCTTGCAGTAGTTGGTGTATTCTTTGCGGACGCGTCTCCGCGATAAATACTGGGTGTTCTTGTAATGCTGGAATATTAAGGTTTAATGCCATATTATTTTTTTTGCAATCAATTTATGTGTGGATGATTGTATGATATTGCTTATGTGAAAGTTGGCATAAACAATACGTTACAGTTAGCATACATCTAATTTTTTGTTTTTGCTAGCGTGTTGATTTTTAGGCAGTAAATAGTAGATTGCTGTTGCTGTGGTGAATTTATGTATAAGTTTTTATTAGGTTTTTTGATGCTGTTATGCAGTCAGTTTGCTAGTGCTGAGGTGGCAGCGAAGTCTGATTTCGTGCTTAAAGATATGGCAGGTGTTCAGCATCAGCTTTCTCATTACAAGGGCAAATGGGTTCTGGTGAACTACTGGGCAACATGGTGTCCACCATGTTTGGAGGAGGTGCCTGATTTAGTGAACCTGTATGATCAGCATCGTCAAAAAGACCTAATGGTGCTAGGTGTGGTGTTTGATTATAAAGACGTGAATGAAGTAAAAGCCTATGTAGATGATATGCTGATGTCATACCCGATTGTGCTGGGTGATGATAACGTGGTGGAACAGATTGGTGCCGCGGATGTGATGCCAACCACTTTTATTTACAATCCCAAAGGTAAGCTGGTGAAAATAAAGCGCGGTATAGTGACGAAGCCGTATGTAGAAAGCCTGATGAAGTCTGGCGCTACTCGCTAAGTTTTACTTGGGTTAACTGCGCTAGATTGCTGGCACAGTGCCCATGTGTACTTGGTGTTTATACGCATGGGGCTTTGATTGCGGCAATAGGTGTTGCTAGTGTGGCACCGGAATGCTGTTGCCACTGCTATCCAGCACGTTGAGCTGGTTTTCATCAGCAAAATGCATCAATTGAGCATAGCCCTCAGGGTTCACCACTTTTAATTTCAGATCAACTGCTAGGCAACGCACACCGTTCACCACTCTTGGTTTTAAGTATGGTGAGTATTTTAATTTGCGGTCATCGCCGAAAGTTGCGTATGTGCTGCACATGCGGTCTACCCAGTCGCTTGGGCGGAATGGCTTGCCTGCACGTGTGTTGCCTTCGATGATGATTTCCTGTAGCTCTTGGGCGATTTTTTGGTCTGTAGTCATTTAAATTTACCAATGATTGTTGCTGCTAAACAGCTTAAGAATTTCCTACATTATAGCATTGCCAGTTATCATGAAAATGCGCTTAATTACAAAAGCAGCATAATAATTTAGACGGTATTTGGAGTCGCTGGCGCGATATGTGGGATTGTGCATTTGCGGCAAGTCAGCCTGTTGATTCAATCTGCTTTCTATAGGCTGGCTGGCCGCATTAATGTCGTTGTATGCTAAGCAGTTTACGGCATGTATTCAAATACTTTTACCACGGTTGTGACGCCACTTACGTTACGTGCGATTTCTACCGCTGTATCTGCTTCTTTTTGTGTGACATAACCCATTAGGTAAACGATGCTGTTTTCAGTCACTACTTTGACATGGTTAGCGCTAAAACGATTTTCAGTCACAAACTGGGTTTTAATTTTTGAGGTTAAGAATGTGTCGTTGGCACGTGAGCTTAGTGTAGTTTTAGGGCCAATCGCTAACTCATTGGTTAGGCTACGTACACTCTCGGTGCCTAAGATGATATTGCCAGCCTGAGATTTTGCATTTTCATTAGGCACTTCACCAGTTAACAGCACGTTGCCTTTAAAGCTTGTGACGTTGACATGGGCTGCTTCACCTAATGCGTCATGAATTTTTTTAATCGTTTTTAGTTCGATGTTTTGGTCTTCAACATAAATGCCGGAAGTACGTCTATCTGCTGCCATCGCGCCAGTGGCTGCTGCACCGCCTACAACGACAGGTACGCAAGCGCTGATTTGGGTAGCTAATGCTACTGCGGCAAATAGTTTAATCGGTAGTTTCATAATGAAGGTCCTCTGATGGTTGAGTGAGTTAGTGGGGAATAAAAGCATTTAGAACGCGTCTTTTATCCATTCTACTGCGGTTATATCCAGCGCATGCATTAAAATTGCGTCAAATCGGCAGGCGTTATCACCATGTATCTGTAGGTAGCGCTCTGCGGTTCGCGTGAGTTTTTGCTGTTTGCTTGCATTGATGCTCATGCCAGCGCCGCCAAATTTTGTATTACTGCGTAAGCGCACTTCCACAAAAACCAGTGTTTTACCGTCACGCATGATGAGATCAATTTCACCATGCACGGAGCGAAAGTTCTTTTCTAATACGATGAGTCCATTGTTTTGTAGAAAAGTTGCAGCAATTTGCTCCGCCACCTGACCTTCTGTGATGTTTTTGGCCTGTAGTTTTGTGGTCATGTGCTTGATTATATTATTGTTCTTGGCTAATGCCTTCGTAAGTAAATCTGGCCATAGATGGCTGACGCGTGATGCTGCCATGTTTGATGCTAATTTTGCCAGACAACCCATTCAGCAGGACCTCTTTCTCGCTAGCTAGTAGCGTAGTGGCCAATATGGATAGCGAATCTACCCCTAGTGCATACCAGCGTGATAAGTCGTTAGATGTTAATGCGTCTGCGCCACTTTGGTATGCGGTGAATTGTGTGTTTGATGGTAGTAGAAATGGGATTTCTACGAAGCGTAAGGTATTTAATGCTGGGTCAGTAGCGTTCTCATGTATGTTGGAGAATGCCAAGGTGGGGGTGCCCACATTGAGGTAGGGTTTGATGACGCGAGCATCGGCCGCGGGTAGCGCCAGTAGGATCATGTCGTGCGCTTTGACATTAATCTTTGTTTGGATGTCGAGCAAGCTTGGGTCGTTGGCTGCGATGCTTTGTGGCAGGGTGATGATGTTAAAGCTATTGTGTTCTGCGTTTAGGTTAAATGCTTGCTGCCATGCGGTGTTGAAGCACTTTAACATTTCGGCAGAAGCGATGCTGTCCGTAGTAAGAATCGCAACATGGTTAATCGCGTTCTTAGCCGCAAACTTTACAAGTTGTTCGGCTTCTTCATTCAGGTATAGGCCTAGGGTTAATGTTTGCGGGCTTGCCTGTTGATGTAGGGTCGCATTTGCTGCATCAGTCGTTTGGCTAAAGTCTAATGCAATAGCATATTGGGTATCTGTCTGAAGTGTTTCCGTGTTGCCGTCAGATGGGTTTTGTTCCTGATTGTCCGCGCCATTATTACTGGGCGTATAAATTTGAATGGCATTTTTCAAACCTTGGTGAGCCAGTGCCGCTGTTAAACCGGCTTTAAACGCTTCGGCTCTTGCACTGTCCATATCAGAGGCGGGGCGGTAGCTAATTGCGATATCACCACTAGATGGTAATTTGACTGCCTGTGATGCGTTTTGATTTGCATTGGGTTGCTGCAAATTACTCGCGAGTGTTGCTGCTGTATGGTCTGGGTAGTTGATTTGCCAGCCTGTTAAGCTACTGGTTAGGTCTTGATTTTTTGCGGCTAGGGCTAAATCAACCCAGCCTTGGAAGTTGTCGTCAGTATTGTTGCCACGCATCGCCAAAAGTTCGTTTTGATCTAACTTGCTGAGTAACTCCCAAATTTGGGTCTGGGTTGCCGTAATCGCATCTTTTTGATTATTGCTGGCTGTGATTGATAGCGCTAGATCAACCTGTAATAAATGTAGCAGCGTTTGTTCCGTATCCTGTAATTTGGTAAAGGCTTTTGCCAGATATTGATGCAAGCTGATTTTTGCAGTTGTGCTGAACTGCGTTTCTGCTTGTAGTGGTAGTAATAGTTGCAATGCTTGGTCTAGTGCTTGATTGGTGTAGGCAATTTCGCCCTGAAGCAATTTGGCATAGGGCGAGCTGCTTGGTATTTTGGCCAAAGCTGCCATGGCGCATGCGGTGCTTGCTTGCTTGAGGCAAGCTTCACCTGCCAAAAACTGCGCTTCAGCTTTGCTGCTGGAAGGGGTGATTTGCTCTGCTGTTAAATTTAAACTGCTAAAAAGCAGGCATGTTGCTAAAATGATGTTTATTAAATTATTGGTCATTAAATTTTGTATCCTATGGGCATATTATATGTTGTAGCAACGCCAATTGGAAATTTGCAAGATATTACCTTGCGTGCGTTGGATACACTTAAAGCAGTTGATGCGATTGCTGCAGAGGACACGCGCCATACTTCAGGGCTGCTCAGTCATTTTGGCATCAGCAAAAAGCTGATTGCTGTGCATGAGCATAATGAGCATCAGTCCGCAGAGAAATTGCTACATCAGTTGAATGCAGGGGAAAGTATCGCGCTGGTGACTGATGCAGGTACGCCTGGGATTAGTGACCCTGGCGCAGTGGTGGTGGACTTGGTGCGTAAAGCCGGAGTGAAAGTGGTGCCGGTACCTGGTGTAAGTGCGGTAATTACTGCGTTATCGGCCAGTGGTATTGTGCAAAATGGCTTTTTGTTTCATGGTTTTTTGCCTGCCAGCGGTGCTGCGCGGCGTAAGGTGTTGGAAGCGCTAAAAACACAAACCGTGACATTGGTCATTTATGAGGCGCCGCATCGTATTGTGGATAGTATCGTTGATATGTGTGCGGTGTTGGGTGCAGAGCGCCGTATTACCTTTGCGCGCGAGTTGACTAAAACGTTTGAAACTATCTACAGCTGCACACTGGCTGATGCAGAGACATGGCTGGAGGCAGACACAAATCAGCAGCGCGGAGAGTTTGTGCTACTGATAGAAGCTGCTGCAATTAAAGATGCAGAAGAAGTGCCTGAAGAAACTGTGCGTATATTAAAGTTGCTGTTGGCGGAGTTGCCACTCAAGCAGGCGGTTAAACTGGCCACAGAGATTACCCATGAGAAAAAGAATGTTTTATACGATTTTGCATTACAGTTGAAGCAGCAATCTGAATAACCGTCCGTACTATTGAATCAGAACTATTGAATATGAATAATCCTATGCACTCACTTACCATTACACGCCCAGATGACTGGCACTTACATTTAAGAGATGGTGGCGCACTTAAAGCTGTGCTGCCAGATACCGCAAGACAGTTTGCGCGCGCGATTGTGATGCCGAACTTGCGTCCGCCAGTCACAACCACCGCTTTAGCAATTGAGTATCGAGAGCGCATTCTAAACGCGCTGCCGGTGGGTGCAAACTTTGAGCCGTTGATGACTTTGTATCTGACTGATAACACGACTGCTGAAGAAATTGAGCGCGCTAAAGCCAGTGGCATAGTGCATGGCGTAAAGCTTTATCCTGCTGGCGCTACTACTAACAGCGACTCTGGTGTGACTAATCTTGGGCACTGTGTGAAAGCGCTGGAAGCGATGGAGAAGGTGGGCATGCCTTTGCTGGCGCACGCGGAGGTGACCGATAGTGATGTCGATGTGTTTGATCGTGAACGTGTGTTTATTGAGCGCAATATGATTCCATTGCTCAAAAAGTTTCCAAACTTAAAGGTGGTGTTTGAACATATTACCACACAAGATGCCGCAGATTTTGTAACGCAGGCATCAAGCAATGTGGCGGCTACTGTGACTGCGCATCATTTATTGATGAACCGTAATGATATGTTTAAAGGCGGCATTCAGCCGCATCACTACTGTTTGCCTATTTTAAAGCGAGAAGAGCATCGCGTAGCGTTGGTGAAAGCGGCAACATCAGGTAACCCTAAATTCTTCTTAGGTACGGATAGTGCGCCACATGCCAAGCATACAAAAGAGGCTGCGTGCGGCTGTGCCGGTATGTACACCGCGCATACTGCAATGGAGCTTTATGCGGAAGCGTTTGAGCTGGCGGGTGCTTTGGATAAGTTAGAAGGTTTTGCGAGTTTCTATGGCGCTGATTTTTATGGCTTACCACGTAATACAGAGCAGATTACGCTAGTGAGAGAAAGCTGGAAAGTGCCCGCTAGCTTGCCGTATGAGGGTGATGTGCTGGTGCCGCTGCGTGCGGATCAGATGCTCAATTGGAAAATGCTGTAATTACAATCTCTTGAAGTAAGCTCTCTACGTAGGCTGCGCCAGTTTTTCTTAAGTTGGCGCAGTACGCATTTGGCGCTACGTTCTTGTGTCGTAACGGGCTAAATCTACTCTTGATCCCAATATGGTTCTGGGCCAAAGCGTTCACTTAAGAAATCAATCAAAGCGCGGGTTTTTAGCGGTAAGTTCCGTTTTGGTAGATAAAGCGCATACACATATTGATCGATTGGAATGCACTCCGGCAACACGGACTGTAGCCGCTTGGCTTGTATATCTTTGCCAATAATAAAAGTAGGCAGTAACGCAAGTCCAAACCCACCTAATACTACTTGTGATAGCGCTTCGTCGTCATTAATGCGTAAACGCCCTGAAACGGGAATTAAGGTCTCGCTACCTGCAACTTCAAAGCGCCATAACCCGCTGTCCCCCGAGTGTATGTAGTCAAGACAGTTATGCTGCGTCAGTGCTTGTGGTGACTTTGGAATGCCAAATTGTTTAAAATAGTCAGGTGTGGCACACAGCCTGCGTCTTATCGGTGCTAGTTTTTTTGCAACCAGAGCCTCGGGCGGGTTTCTGGTGACGCATATCACTAGGTCGTAGCCTTCTTCAGCTAAATCAACCACGCGATCTGTAATGGTCATGTCAATATCAAGCTCTGGGTAGCGATGCAGAAAGTCGCCTACTGCTGGCGCAATATGTAATGTGCCAAAGGCCACAGAGGCGGCCACCTTAAGCACGCCGCGTGGTTGTGCATTCAGGCTTTCAATCATCTTATGCGCTTGGTCTGCCTCATCATTGATGCGTGTGCAGTAATCAAAAAAAGACGCACCAACCTCAGTTAGGCTCAGGTGGCGCGTGCTGCGGTTGAGCAGGCTGGCGCCAAGACTATGTTCTAATTTGGCAACAGCTTTGCTAACGGAAGATCTGGACACGCCAAGCTTTCTTGCCGCAGCTGAAAAGCCCTGTTCATTCACTACATGGGCAAAAATTATCATTAAATTTAAATCATACATAAGCTCATTGTAGCCATATTGGAAACAGTTATGTGCGATTTGGTGGTCTTATTTAATCTGTTTGTACCCATTAATATGTTGATGTGCCGAGCATTGTGTTCGGCATTTTTACGAAGTGTTGGGGAAGATGATGGAAATTGATAAATTAATACTTTCAGATCAGGACTATGCGCGGCTTTCTATGCTTGCCAATGATGAGTTGCTAGGTGATGAGTTAAGTAGGGCGATTGTTGTGCCAGCGGATCAAGTACCAGCAGATGTGGTCAGGATAAATTCACGCGTTATCTATTTTGATGAAAGTAGCGGCTTAAGCCGTGAAGTAGAGCTAGTATTTCCGGAGGGGGCGGACCTGAAATACGGAAAGATTTCAGTGCTTTCGCCTGTGGGCTCTGCATTGCTCGGGTTGAAAGAAGGGCAGGTGATTGATTGGCCATTCCCCCATGGGCAATCCAGACGGCTAAAAGTGGTGAGTGTTGCTAATTATTTTGGGCTGGAACAGGATTAGGCCGTTACCTGTGCTTTGGGATGGTGGCTAAATAGAGGCTTTCTACTTTGTCCCGTGCCCATTGCGTTTTGCGTAAAAATTTCAAACTGGATTTAATGCTGGGATCGCTGCTAAAACAATTGACAGGAATTTTATCGGCGAGCGTTTCCCAGCCGTAATAATCTACCAAATAAGTCACAATGGCTTCTAAAGTAACACCGTGTAAGGGGTTGTTGTGTTGAGTGTTTGTCATAGGTGTATTTATATCACTAATCCGCTGAACTATATTCAAAAAGTATATGGTTGACAGTGTTAAAGCTACTTGGTAATGTGGGCTTAATCTATTGAATTAAATTCAAATTATGAATGTAAACACTTCTTTATCAGGCATGAATGCTGCGCAAACTCGGTTGGATGTGGCTGCGAATAATATTGCTAATCTCAGTACTGATAACTTTACAAGAAAAGAAGTGGTGCAGGCTGATCTTCCACAAGACGGCACGGTGGTGGCGGATATTAAAAGCGCTGCACAGTTTGGCAGTAATTTGGAAGCGGATATGGTTGAGCAGCTTAAAGCCAGAAATACTTATATGACTAATTTGTCGGTGTTCAAGTCTAATAATGATATGTTGATGGGTACGATCATCGATATTAATGCATAGTTATGCATTTGTAGTGAGGGGCTTGGTATGGACGTTTCAGGAATAGCAACGGCGGCAGCTAATCTGGCGCAGTACAAAACGGCTAGTGATGTGCAGCTGGCGGTATTTAAAAAAGCGATCGACATCAGCGCTCAAAGCTCGTTGCAACTTATTCAAGCTGCTACGCAATCTTTACCCAGCAATCCGCCCAATCTTGGTAATACGATTGATACTTTTGCTTAGCTAAGTAGCTTTAAGCTTATTTAGTTGGTTTCTGGAGAGCTCATTTCACATGCTGTGCTTTAAAGGAGCACGGTTTCAAGTTTTCAAATAATGTGGTTTCAAGATCGAAGTATAAATATTTTGCTTCAGACCATTTGTTCTCACTTGCATTTCTTTACGCTTAATCTTGCTAGGCTTTTTGACCGCTAGGCTGTTAAGCAATAAACTCGATTAGGTTAGCCTCCCGCATGTTAAAATACGCATGAAGCTGGCTAGACAGTCGCCGTTCACATTTAACTTGCCAGTTTACTGGTTTAGTTAAGCAGGATAGCTCCTTGTGGGTTCTCTTGGTGGAGGGAGGAAAGTCCGGGCTGCATAGAGCGGGATGACGGTTAACGGCCGTCCGCCGAAAGCCGCAAGGTATAAGGCGAGGAATAGGGCCACAGAGACGAGCGTATTAAGTTACGGTGAAACGCGGTAACCTCCATTCGCAGCAAGACCAAATAGGCTGGTATTGGCGTGGCTCGCGCTGCCAGCGGGTAGGTTGCTCGAGCGTGCAAGTAATTGTACGCCTAGATGAATGACTGTCGTGCGTTGTAAAACGTAAACAGAACCCGGCTTATCGGCCAGCTTCAATTTAATCCAACACTTTAGTTTTTAATCCCTCAGTGCATTGCGCGCTTGTCTTGCATCATGTTTTTTTATCCGATTTTTTATTATTTCAATGTTAAAAATGCTCAGTTAGTGATGGGATGTAGTGCGCTATGACATCCATTTTTACCGTCATTTATTTGCTCAAACCAGCACGGGCTTGGTTCATCGCCATGCATGTGAAAAATCTGGCTAATTGACGAACAAAAAATAGTCTTTGTGACGGCTTAATTACAATTCAAACGCTTTCGCAATTATCCTAACAATCTACATTCACACAATTTTGTATGTGCTTAATTTATAACGATTTTATTTTTATCGCAAAAATGCGCTAAGTCCTTGACCTGTAAAGAAAAAATAGCAAAAAAGCGCTTGCATTAGATAATTTTTTTATCTATAGTGCATCTTAGTGGGGAAAAGTGGGTTTTTGTGGGGAATTGCTCATTGTTAGGTAAGTGAAGTGCTCGGGTGGTGTTGTAGAGATTGGCTCGTTAGATAACTACTAAGGGTTATTTGATTGGTGTCTTGTGATGCGGTTTGGCAGTTCCCCATTTTTTATATAGAAATTGTTTGTTTAGGCTTAATCGGACTTTAAGGAAAATAACAGACGTATGTTTCGTGGTGCTACATCATTAAGTTTGGATGCCAAGAGCAGGCTCGCTGTGCCCACAAAGCACAGAGAAGCATTGCAGCTTGAGTGTGCCGGCAACTTAGTGTTGACTGCGCACCCTCATCGTTGCCTATTGCTGTATCCGCAGCCGGCTTGGGAGCCTATTCAAGCAAAAATGATGGCTTTGTCGTCCTTTGATAAGCAGTCTAGTGCCTTGCAGCGCTTACTGGTCGGTTTTGCTGAAGACATCAGTCTGGATGGCGCAGGCCGTCTGCTGGTGTCGCCAGTATTGCGTGACTTTGCCGGCTTGGATAAAGAAGTGATGTTGGTTGGCCAGGGTAGCCATTTTGAATTGTGGAGCATCGCTGCATGGCGTGCCCAATTAGAGCAAGTAATGCAAGATGATGGTTTTGCAATGCCCGCAGAATTAGAGGGATTTTCGCTGTGATTAAGGGCGTGAACAGCGCGCCCACCAAAGCATCATTGTCTTCAAAAAAAGCGTCTCTAAAAAACGCTGATAAGTTAGAAAAGTACCCACAAGAAGTGTCAGTCTCAAATTCAAATCAAGATCAAAGCATGGTAGATGAAGCTTCTTCCGTTAATGCACATATTACTGTGTTGCTGAACGAGGCTGTGCATGCTTTAGACATTAAGCCAAATGGCATCTATGTAGATGGCACATTTGGTCGCGGTGGTCATTCCAGAAAAATTTTAGCGCAGTTAGGTGATGCAGGCCGATTAATTGCATTTGATCGCGATTTGGCTGCTATCGAGTCTGGCAAGGCGGTTAATGATCCGCGTTTTACGCTGGTACACAGCCACTTTGCGGCCATGCAAGCACGTTTGGCTGAGCTGGGCGTTCAGCATGTGGACGGGATTTTGTTGGATTTGGGCATCTCATCACCGCAAATTGATGAAGCTGGCCGTGGTTTTAGTTTTAGATACGATGCGCCGTTGGATATGCGCATGGATCAAAGTAGTGGGGAAACAGCGGCAGATTTTCTTGGCCGTACAACAGAGCAGCAATTAGCGGAGGTTATAAAAAATTATGGTGAAGAACGGTTTGCTAAGTCGATTGCAAGGGCGATTATTGCGGAGCGCAATGACGGGCGTGCAATCACCACTACTGGGCAGCTTGCCCAGGTCGTGGCAGGTGCAGTCACGCGCTTCGAGCCAGGGCAGAACCCTGCAACGCGCACATTTCAAGCTTTACGGATTTTCGTCAATCAGGAGCTTGAGGAATTATCGGTAACCATGCCGCAATGCCTGGAGTTGCTCGCGCCACATGGCAGGCTTGCGGTGATTAGTTTTCATTCGCTTGAAGACCGTATGGTGAAGCAGTTTATTCGCGGTCAGGAAGATCGCGATGATCTGCCGGCAAACTTTCCGGTACGTGCTGCTGATTTGCCGCAACCTAGGTTGAAGAGCGTGGGCAAGGCAGTTAAGCCTAGCGATGAAGAGGTGCGGTTGAATCCGCGTTCACGTAGTGCGGTATTGCGTGTGGCGGAAAGGACGTCGGTTTTATGACGCGCCTTAATCTCATTTTGTTTTTTGCATTAATTTTTTCGTCATTGGGCCTAGTCAATGCGCAGCATCAAGCGCGTAAGTTGTACATAGAGTTAGAGCATTTGAATCAAACTGAAAAACAGTACGACCAAGAGTATGGCCAACTACAGCTGGAGCAGAGTACTTGGGCTATGCATTCACGCATTGAGCAAATTGCTACGCAGCAACTACAAATGCAAGTGCCTGATGCAAAAAGGATTCAGGTGGTGAGTTTGGTGGCGCAGCCAGCATTAAACAAACCTGCAGATGTGCAAAGTGAGGGTAAACCTTAATGGCTATGCACACCCCCTTAGTGATTGTGAAATTACCAGCATGGCGTCGTCGCCTATTGCTGGTATTGGTGCTGCTAGGGTTTGCTGCCTTGCTGGGCAGGGGTGTGTATTTGCAAAGCTTCCATAAGCGCTTTTTGCAAGAAAAAGGAGATGCGCGCTATAGCCGTACCTTGGTGTTGCCGGCGCAACGTGGAAAGATTACGGATCGTTATGGCGAATTACTGGCGATTAGCTCTCCTGTGGAGTCGGTGTGGGCGAATCCGTCAGATGTGAAAATTAGCGCAAGCCAAACCAAAAAGCTTGCTGAATTGTTAGGCTTTAAAAAAGACACGATTGATAAAAAACTAGCTAACAATACACGTGAGTTTGTGTATTTAAAGCGCCGTGTTTCTCCAGAATTGGCGGCTGAGATTATGCAGCTAGGCATTGCCGGTGTTTATCTGCAACGTGAATACAAACGCTATTACCCTGCGGGAGATGTGACAGCGCACTTGGTGGGCTTTACCGATATTGACGATAAAGGCCAAGAAGGCTTTGAGCTGGCGATGAATAGTGCGTTGTCAGGTAAAAATGGTAGCCGCAAGGTGATTAAAGACCGTGCCGGCCGCATCATCGAGGACTTGGAAGCGGTTAAAGTGCCGCAAGATGGTGCGGACATTACGTTATCTATTGATCGCAGGATTCAGTATTTAGCGCATCGCGAGCTGACAAAGGCAGTGGAAAAATTTCAGGCAAATGCTGGTGCTGCCATTGTGCTGGATGCAAAAACCGGAGAAGTGTTGGCAATGGTAAATGTGCCAACTTACAACCCCAATAACCCGGTCAATATTCAAGGTAAAACACGTAACCGTGCGATTACAGACATTTTTGAGCCAGGCTCAACCATGAAAACTGTCACGGTGGCGGCGGCCTTGGAAGCTGGAAAATACACGCCAGATACGTTGATTCAAACTGCGCCCGGCTATATGAGCATAGGCCCGGCCACGATTCATGACGCGCATCCGCATGGTTTGATGACGGTGTCCGAAGTGATTCAAAAGTCTTCAAATGTGGGCGCAGCAAAAATGGCACTGTCGCTTGAGCCTCAGTATTTGTGGGGCGTGTTTAATTTAATCGGTTTCGGTTCAAAAACTCGCATCGGCTTTCCTGGAGAGGTTTCTGGCAGGCTACGTGATTACAAAACATGGCGTCCTATTGAGCAGGCAACTATGTCATACGGGCATGGGATAAGCGTGACTTTGCTGCAAATGGCACGGGCTTATACCGTATTTGCCAATGATGGTGAATTAAAACCAGTTTCTTTATTGAAATTAAAAGATGTACCTGTGGGTACGCAAGTGTTTAGTGCAAAAACTGCCAATGAAGTGAAGTCTATGCTGGAGTTGGTTGTGCTACCTGGCGGTACGGCGTTAAGGGCGCAAGTGCTTGGGTATCGTGTCGCGGGTAAAACCGGTACCACGCACAAGCTTGGTGATCACGGCTATGAAAAGAATAAATATGTAGGTTCGTTTGTGGGTATGGCGCCAGCTTCTAATCCGCGTTTGATTATGGCAGTGATGATTGATGACCCAAGTAGCGGCGAGTATTACGGCGGCACGGTTGCCGCACCTGTATTTAGTGCGGTGATGGCTGATGCGCTACGTATGCTGTCAGTGCCACAAGATGCGCCGAATAATAACGTAGTGATTCCTAGTGATGTTGAAGATGTGAAGGAAAGCATATGACCTTGCTCACATCTTTTAATCAGACATTTACCTTAGTGACAGCTGATAGCCGGCAAGTTGTACCTGGCGCTTTGTTTTTAGCGTATCCAGGAGTGCATAGCGATGGCCGCAAATATATTGCTCAAGCGGTTACTGCGGGTGCCAGTGCAGTGCTTTGGGATAGCGAAGGTTTTGTTTGGGATGCGGCAATCAAAGTGGCTAATCTTGGTGTGAGTCAATTGAAAAACCAAGTGGCACAGATTGCTGCTGAGTTTTATCAATATCCATCACGCAAGCTGGATGTGATAGGCGTGACCGGTACTAATGGTAAAACCTCTGTGAGCCAATGGATTGCGCAGGCTATGCAGGCCTTGGGTAAAAAAACAGCAGTAATCGGCACCATTGGTAGTGGCTTTGCCGATGCGAGCGGTAACGGCTTGGTGGAAACCAGTAACACCACGCCAGATGCCATTTTGCTGCAAAAAATGTTGGCAGATTATGCCAATCAAGGTGCTACTGCGGTAGCGATGGAAGTTTCATCGCATGGCTTAGATCAAGGGCGTGTGAATGCGGTTGAGTTTGATTTTGCCGTATTTACTAACCTAACGCGTGATCATCTGGATTATCACGAAACGATGGATGCGTATGCCAGCGCCAAGCAAAAGCTATTTAACTGGCCAAACTTGCATACTGCAATTTTGAATGCGGATGATGATTTTGGCAAAAAGATGGCGGCATCGCTTATTGCAAATAATAAGTCATTACTGACTTACGGCTTGGCACAGGGTGATGTGCGTGCTAACACGCTCACGTTGGGCGCTAACGGAATCAGCATGCAAGTAACTACACCGCAAGGCAACGCGGTGTTGAGTGCGCCAGTGTTGGGGCGCTTTAATGCCTATAACTTATTGGCTGTGCTGGCAACATTATTGGCGCGCCAAGTGCCATTGAGTGACGCGATATCTGCTATTGCACAGATTAAGCCTGTGGCTGGGCGCATGCAGCAATTCGGTGGTAATGATAAGCCGCTGGTGGTGGTGGATTATGCACATACGCCTGACGCTTTGGAGAGTGTGTTAGTGAGTCTGCGTGAGCAAACGCAAGGTAAGTTAATTTGTGTATTTGGCTGCGGTGGTGATCGTGATGCAGGTAAGCGCCCGTTGATGGGTGCGATTGCCGAGAGGTTTGCGCATCACGTGGTGGTGACTAGCGATAATCCGCGCAATGAAAACCCTGCATTGATTATTGAGCAAATCGTTAACGGTATGACGGTGTTGCCAAGCATCGCACCTGATCGTGCGATTGCGATTCAGCAGGCAATCAAGTTTGCCAATAAGGACGATGTTGTGTTGTTGGCAGGTAAAGGACATGAAGATTATCAGGAAATTGGCGGTGTAAGAACGCCGTTTAGCGATATCACCGTTGCGCAGTCTGCTTTATTGAATTGGGTGCCTAATCAGGCGATGGCGGTGGGTAAATGATGATGCTATCAGAAGCAGCCGCGGCATTGGGTGTACAGCACGTGGGTGCTGATGTGCAATTTACCTCTGTGGGCAGTGACAGCCGCAATATTGTGGCGGGTCAGTTATTTGTGGCACTTAAAGGTGCAAATTTTGATGGAAACAGTTTTGCACAAGAGGCTTTAAAACTGGGTGCAGTGGCGGTGTTGGTGTCTGATGCTACCTTGCAGATAGAGCCACGTGTCGCGGTTGCAGATACAAGGCTGGCTTTGGGTGAGTTGGCCAAATACTGGCGCCAGAAGTTTGATATGCCTGTGGTAGCAGTGACCGGCAGTAACGGTAAGACCACTACTAAAGAAATGCTGAGCGCAATTTTAAGTGTGGTAACGCAAGATAGGGTGTCTGTACATGCCACTTACGGCAACTTGAATAATGATATTGGCGTGCCGCTCACCTTATTGAAAATACGAAAAAACCATCAGTATGCTGTGGTGGAAATGGGCATGAATCACTTAGGTGAGATTGACTATTTAACGCATATTGCCCAGCCGGATGTAGCGCTGATTAACAATGCCGGCATTGCGCATATTGGTGAGCTGGGCTCACGTGACAATATAGCCAAAGCTAAGGGCGAGATTTTTGCAGGACTCAAGGCAGATGGCGTGGCAGTAATTAATGCTGACAGTGATTATGCAAGCTATTGGAAATCACTGAATCCAAACAGAAAAATAGTGACATTTGGGCTGAAAAAAGCTGCGGATGTAAGTGCTCGCTATCAAGAGCTTGATGGTTACGCCAGTGTGCTACTGACTGCAGCAGGCACTGAGGTAAGCGTGCAGTTGAATGTGCAAGGTGAGCACAATATTAGCAACGCATTGGCAGCAGCTACTGCGGCTTATGCACTAGGTGTTTCATTAAGTGATATAGGTCGTGGTTTAGCCAGTTTTACTGGTGTATATGGGCGCTTGGAGCGCAAAGCCGGTATCAATGGTGCCGTGGTGATTGATGATACTTATAACGCTAACCCAGACTCAATGAAGGCTGCCATCAATGTTTTGGCTAAGCTTGCGGGTAAAAAAATACTGGTGCTGGGTGATATGGGCGAGCTTGGTGCTGATGCGCAAAATATGCATGCAGAAGTTGGTGCTTATGCCAAGGCGGCTGGTTTAGCAGCGCTGTATTGCTTAGGTAATTTAAGTGTGGAGACTGCACGCAGCTTTGGGCAGGGTGCCGAGCACTTTAGCTCAGCAGAGGCTATTGCACAGGCAGTGTTGCCCTCACTTGAGCAAGGCACCACCGTGCTGGTTAAAGGTTCGCGTTTTATGCAAATGGAGCGCGTAGTGAATTTGTTGGTAGAAACACAAAAGTAAGCGAATTGGGAGAAAGAAAATGTTACTCGAACTAGCGCAATGGTTAGCACATGATATCCGTGGGTTTAATGTATTTAATTACATTACCTTGCGTGCTGTTTTGGCTACGCTTACTGCATTGGTGATTTCATTGATGGTAGGGCCAACTTTAATTCGTAAATTAACCCAATATAAAGTGGGTCAAGCAGTGCGTGACGATGGCCCGCAAACGCATTTGATTAAAGCTGGGACTCCAACCATGGGTGGTGCATTGATTTTGGTGTCAATTGCGATTTCAACCCTGTTATGGGCGGACTTGAGCAATCGATTTGTTTGGGTTGTACTATTTACCACACTAGGTTTTGGCGTGATTGGCTGGGTGGACGACTGGCGCAAGGTGGTACATCGCAACCCTAAAGGCTTGTCTGCTAAAGAAAAGTATTTCTGGCAATCCGTGGTAGGTTTAAGCGTTGCTGTGTTCTTGCAGCAAACAGCCGCTACACCTGCGGAAACTACACTACTGATTCCATTTTTCAAAAACTTGGTTGTGCCACTAAGTGGCTTGGGATTTATTGTGCTGACTTATCTGGTGGTGGTTGGCAGTAGCAACGCCGTTAACCTCACGGATGGTTTAGATGGTCTAGCAATTATGCCAACCGTGATGGTGGCTGGTGCCTTAGCGATTTTTGCGTATGTGACTGGTCACTTGTATTTCTCACGGTACTTAAGTATTGCCTACGTGCCGGGTGCGGGTGAGCTTACCGTGTTCTGTGCCGCAATGGTGGGCGCAGGCTTGGGCTTCCTTTGGTTTAACGCTTATCCGGCAGAAGTGTTTATGGGCGACGTTGGTGCGCTGGCGCTAGGCGCGGCATTAGGCATTGTTGCAGTGGTGGTGCGTCAGGAAATCATCTTATTCATTATGGGTGGCGTATTTGTGATGGAAACCTTGTCGGTAGCGGCACAGGTGACTTACTTTAAATATACCAAATATAAAACCGGTACTGGTAAGCGCATATTTTTGATGGCGCCGCTGCATCACCATTACGAACAAAAAGGCTGGAAAGAAACACAGGTAGTGGTGCGTTTTTGGATCATCAGCATGATGCTGGTATTGATTGGTTTGGCTAGTTTAAAAATTAGGTAACAAGTCTAAAAATTAGGTAATTAGTGAACTTAAACATGCAAATCGCGTTAAAAGACAAAAAAGTATTAGTGCTAGGCTTGGGTGACACCGGCTTATCAGCATTGCGCTGGCTGCATAGCCAAGGCGCACGTTTGTCTGTGGCTGACACTCGCGACGTGCCGCCAGGGCTGGATGCATTAAAAGCAGAATTGCCAGATGCAGTGGTATATACCGGTGCGTTGAAGCCAGTCGTGTTTGATGGTGTGGACCTAGCTGTGATTAGCCCGGGCGTGCCGTTGAGCGAGCCTGAAATTCAGGCTGCGATACAACGCGGCGTGCCGGTAGTGGGGGATGTGGAGTTATTTGCACAATACCGCCCAGCTAGTGCCAAACTGATTGCGATTACCGGTGCCAACGGTAAAACTACAGTTACCACACTGGTGGGCGAGATGTGCAAAGCGGCCGGTTTGAAGACTATCGTAGCTGGCAATATTGGCTTACCTGTACTTGATACCTTAAGTATGGAAACTCCGGATGTTTATGTACTGGAGCTTTCTAGCTTTCAGTTAGAAACAACCAATAGTCTGTTAGCAGATGCAGCCACCATGTTGAATCTATCAGAAGATCATATGGATAGATACGACAGCATGCAAAGCTATGCTGTGGCCAAGGCGCATATTTTTTACCATGCAAAATTGCAGGTGCTCAATCGTGATGATGCCTGGAGCATGATGATGTCGCGCGCTAAGTTGGCACAAGTGACATTTGGTCTGGATGACGTTGTTGCTGAGCAAGATTATGGCATTAAACAAGTGGATGGCGAGGCATGGCTGAGCTGCGGTACGCATGACTTAATGAATATCCGCGACTTGAAAATTGCCGGGTTGCACAATGCCAGCAACGCATTGGCAGCTATTGCCTTGTGCCGTGGCATAGGCTTGGACTTTGCGCCAATTATTCAGACTTTGTACAACTTTAAAGGCTTGCCGCATCGCGTGGAGTGGGTTGCCAATATTGATGATGTTGATTATTACGATGACTCAAAAGGCACCAACGTAGGGGCAACTTGCGCGGCGTTATCTGGATTATCGCAAAAAGTAGTGCTGATTGCTGGTGGCGATGGCAAGGGGCAAGATTTCTCGCCGCTTAAAGAGGCAGTGAGTGCTAACGCACGTGCTGTGGTGCTGATTGGCCGCGATGCCGCTTTGATTGAAGCTGAGCTGTTATCCACTGATGTGCCTATGTACCATGCCGCAGACTTGCCAGAGGCAGTGACGATTGCAAAAAAACTCGCGCAAGTGGGCGATGCGGTATTGCTGTCTCCAGCTTGCGCCAGTTTTGACATGTTTAAAAACTATGTACACCGTGCCGAAGTGTTCGTGGCAGCAGTGAAACGTTTGGAGCATGCCGCATGATTACTGCCATGTTGAATCGTGATCGCATCAACTCACCAAGCTACGATCAGAGCTTGCTGTGGGTCACCCTCATTTTGCTAGGGGTTGGTTTGGTCATGGTGTATTCAGCATCGATTGCGATTGCAGAATCAGATAAAGCGCTAGGTTATAACAGCAGCTATTACCTAGTGCGTCAGGCCATATTCTTGATTGTGAGCTTAACCGCCGGCTTTATTGCCTTTAACGTGCCGATGGCCTGGTGGCAAAAAATGGCGCCTTACCTATTTTTATTAGGTTTGGCATTGTTAGTGCTGGTTCTTATCCCGGGTATCGGCAAGGTAGTAGGTGGTAGCCGCCGTTGGTTATCTTTGTTTGTGATTAACTTGCAGCCATCCGAATTTATGAAATTATTTGCCGCCATGTACGTGGCAGATTACACAGTGCGTAAAGCTGCAGTGATGGATAGCTTCACCAAAGGCTTTATGCCGATGTTGTTTGTAATGCTGCTGGTGGGCGGGCTTTTACTGAATGAGCCTGACTTTGGCGCGTTTGCAGTAATTGCGGCGATATCAATTTCTATCCTATGGCTAGGTGGCATTAATGCGCGAATCTTTGGTGGTTTGATTGTGCTACTGGTGGTTGGTTTTGTGTTCCTGATCTGGAGCTCGCCATATCGCTTAGAGCGTGTGATCGGTTTTATGGACCCTTGGGCAGACCCGTATGGTAAAGGTTATCAGTTGTCACATGCGTTGATTGCGTTTGGCCGCGGAGAATGGTTTGGCGTTGGTTTAGGTGCCAGTGTAGAGAAACTGCTGTACTTGCCAGAGGCGCATACCGACTTTTTATTGGCGGTAGTAGCGGAAGAGCTGGGTTTTGTTGGTGTGCTCACCGTGATTGGCTTGTTTATGTGGATATTGATTCGCGCGTTTGGCATAGCCAAAGAAGCGATAGAGAATGAACGTTATTTCTCAGCGTTGCTAGCACAGGGCTTGGGCGTATGGATTGGTGTGCAAAGTATTATCAATATGGGTGTGAACATGGGCTTGCTGCCAACCAAAGGCTTGACGCTGCCTTTGATGTCATTTGGCGGTAGCGGCATTTTAGCTAACTGCATTGCACTTGCCATATTGCTACGCATTGATTTTGAAAACCGCCGATTACAAAAAGGGTTGCCAGCATGAGTAAAGCAACCACTAAAACTTTAATGGTGATGGCCGGCGGCACCGGTGGGCATGTTTACCCAGCGATGGCCGTGGCGGATGCATTGAAAAGCCAAGGCTGGAATATCGTTTGGCTGTGTACCGAAGGCGGTATGGAAAATAAGCTGATTGCAGGCAAACCTTACGATAAGGCCATGATTACTATGCAAGGCGTACGTGGTAAAGGCTTATTGGGTTGGCTGTTATTGCCGGTGAAGTTAATCACAGCGTTTACACAAAGTTTAAAAGCGCTCAATCAGTTTAAGCCAGATGTGGTGTTGGGCATGGGTGGTTTTGCTGCATTTCCTGGTGGCTTGATGGCGCGTTTGCAAGGGCGCCCATTGGTGATACATGAGCAAAACTCGGTTGCTGGTTTAACCAACAAGGTGCTGGCCAAAGTGGCTACACGAGTTTTGGCTGCATTTCCTGCGGCGTTTGGCGCTAAGGCAGATTTATTGGGTAACCCAGTGCGTGCAGATATTGCAAATATTGCACAGCCTGAGCAGCGCTTTGCCGATAGAAGTGGCGCGTTACGCTTATTAATTGTTGGTGGCAGCTTGGGTGCGCAGGCGCTGAACGAAGTGATTCCGCAAGCTTTGGCTAAATTGCCAGAGGCGCAGCGTCCACAAGTGGTGCATCAGGCAGGTGTGAAGCATATTGAAGATTTAAAACGTAATTATGCGCAAGCAGGTGTCGCGGCAGATGCGCGTGCTTATATTGAAAACATGGCAGAGATGTACGCATGGGCAGATTTTGTGATTTGTCGCTCAGGCGCACTCACTGTGGCTGAGATTTCCACTGCGGGGTTGGGTTCTATCATGGTGCCGTTCCCATTTGCGGTGGATGACCATCAGACCGGTAACGCTCAGTATTTGGCAGATGCAGGCGCCACAGTTTTGGTGCAACAAAAAGAATTGAGTGTAGATAAATTGGCAAAAATTTTAAATGAGTTAAGTCGTGAGCAGTGTCTGGACATGGCAAAAAAAGCACGCGCATTAGGCAAGCCAGAGGCCACCGCTGATGTTGCAAAAGTTTGCGTACAAATGGCAGAGCAAGGAGTCGCGAAATGAAACATAAAGTAAAAAATGTGCATTTTGTTGGCATAGGCGGCTCAGGCATGAGCGGCATTGCTGAAGTGCTGATTAACCTGGACTTTAACGTCAGTGGTTCAGACCTAGCTGCTAACGCAACTACCAAGCGCTTGGTAGCCTTTGGCGCAACAGTGTACCAAGGCCACGAAGCTGAAAACGTGAAAGATGCGGATGTGGTTGTGGTGTCCTCTGCGGTAAATGAGGCGAATCCGGAAGTTAAGGCAGCACGTGAGAAAAAGATTCCAGTGGTGCCGCGTGCGCTGATGCTGGCTGAGCTAATGCGCTTTAAACAGGGCATTGCAGTAGCCGGCACGCACGGTAAAACCACCACCACTAGCTTAATCGCCAGTATTTTGGCTGAAGCCGGTATGGATCCAACCTTTGTGATTGGCGGCAAACTAGAAGCTGCCAATGCCAATGCTAAATTAGGTACTGGTGACTATATCGTTGCCGAGGCTGATGAGTCAGATGCGTCATTTTTACACCTGACACCAGTGATGGCGGTGGTGACAAATATTGACCAAGACCATATGGACACCTATGAACACAGCTTTGAAAAACTCAAAAGTGCGTTTGTAGAGTTCTTACAGCAATTGCCGTTTTGGGGTATGGCAGTGGTGTGTGTGGACGATGCCAATATTCGCGAAATATTGCCTCGCGTGACTAAACCGGTGATGACTTATGGCTTGAGTGAAGATGCACGTATCCGCGCTAAGAACGTACGTGCCGACGACGGCAAGATGCACTTTACCGTGCAACGAATTAACGGCGTGACCACAGAGTTTGATGTGACCTTGAACTTGCCCGGCAATCACTATGTGTTGAATGCGCTAGCAGCGATTGCCATCGCTAGTGAGTTAAATGTGCCGGATGCCGCCATTATTAAAGCCCTTAAAGAATTTAAAGGGGTGGGTAGACGCTTTGAGCGTTATGGCGAAGTGCCTGCTATGCCACGTAATGAAACCAGCAACGGCACATTTACCCTGATTGATGACTACGGACATCATCCGGTAGAGATGCAAGCGGTGATAGCGGCAGCGCGCGGCGCTTTCCCGAATCGACGTTTGGTGATGGCATTCCAGCCGCATCGCTATACACGCACTAGAGACTGCTTTGAAGACTTCGTGCGAGTGCTATCAAGTGCTGATGTGGTGTTGCTCACCGAAGTTTATTCAGCAGGCGAAGCGCCGATTGTGGCCGCAGATACACGCTCGCTGATACGCGCGATTCGCGTTGCAGGCAAGGTGGAACCGTTATTTGTAGAAACAACTGATGAGTTGCCGCAAGCAATTTTAGATATTGCACGTGCGGATGACGTGGTGATTGTGATGGGCGCAGGCTCTATTGGCCAAGTAGCTTTAAAAACCAAAGAGTTGCAGTTGACTAAAGCACAATCTCAAGGGGTTGCCGCAGCATGACTCAACTTAAAGGAAAATTGCTCTTAAACGAACCCATGGCGCGCTATACCAGCTGGCGTGTGGGTGGTCGTGCAGACCAATTTTATATTCCAGAGAGTTTGGAAGACCTGAGTGTGTTTTTACAAGGCTTAGATGCTGCTGAGCCTACTTATTTTATCGGGCTGGGCTCAAACCTATTGGTGCGTGATGGCGGCATACGCGGCACGGTAGTGTTGATGCATAACGTATTAACAGCGCTGCATATGGATGGCGAGGCTGTTTATGCTGAGGCCGGTGTGACTTGTGCCAAATTGGCAAAGTTCTGCGCTAAAGAAGCGAGGCAAGGCGCCGAGTTTTTTGCAGGTATTCCAGGCACCTTAGGTGGTGCGCTAGCGATGAACGCGGGATGTTATGGCAGTGAAACCTGGAATGTAGTGAAGCGTGTGACAACGATTAATAAACGCGGTGAACTGAATACGCGTGATGCTGCGGCGTTTATTCCAAGTTATCGGCATATCGATATGCCGGTAGTAGATGAATGGTTTGTCGCGGCATGGCTGAGATTAGAACATGGTGATGCGCAAGAGTCAGCCCAGAAGATTAAAACACTGCTGGCAAAACGCTTAGCAGCTCAGCCCTTGAATCAGCCGAGTGCGGGCTCTACGTTCAGGAATCCGTCAGGAGACTTTGCGGCCAGGCTGATAGAGGCAAGCGGATTAAAAGGTTACATCATTGGTGGGGCGCAAGTATCAGAAAAACATGCCAATTTTATTGTGAATATTGGCGGTGCAAATGCACTGGATATTGAATTGCTGATTCAGCATATGCGCGAAACAGTGTTAGAAAAACAAGGGGTTGCACTGCAACAGGAAGTTAAAGTGCTGGGCGAATTAGAGGTAAGAGAATAATGCAGGAATTTGGAAAAGTAGCAGTGTTATTAGGTGGTAAGTCTGGCGAGCGTGAAGTTTCGCTTAAAAGCGGCACGGCTGTGCTTGCCGCATTGCAAAGACAGGGTGTTGATGCGCATGCGTTTGACCCGGCCACAAGGCCATTACACGATTTAGAGGCTTTTGATTTAGCCATGATTTCACTGCATGGCCGTTTTGGTGAAGATGGTGCAATGCAAGGTGCTTTAGAGTTGCTGGGCATTCCATACACCGGCAGTGGTGTGATGGCATCTGCCATAGGCATGGATAAATGGCGCACCAAAATGATGTGGTCTGCCGCTGGGGTGAGTACGCCAGCATTTGAAGTAGTGACTGCAGATTCAGATTTTGATGCGATTGAGAAAAAGCTAGGCTTACCTTTATTTGTAAAACCAGCCAACGAAGGCTCTAGTATTGGTATTAGTAAGGTGAAGCAAGCCGGTGGCTTGAAAGCGGCATACGAGCTTGCCGCCAAATCTGATCCATTGGTGATTGCAGAGCAGTTTGTGGGCGGTGGCGAATATACCGTGGGTATTTTGGGTGACCAGGCATTGCCGATTGTACGCATCGTACCTAAGAACGAATTTTATGATTTTGAAGCCAAGTATTTGCGTGATGACACAGAGTACAAATGCCCTTGTGGTTTAAGTGCGGAAAAAGAAGCACAGATACAGCAGGAAGCTTTACTGGCATTTAATACCATTGGTTGCCAAGGCTGGGGGCGTGTCGATTTCTTAATGGATGAGGCAGGTAACCACTACTTTTTAGAGGTGAACACTAGCCCAGGGATGACAGACCACAGTTTGGTGCCGATGGCGGCAAAAGCGGCAGGCATCAGTTTTGATGAGTTGGTCGTAAGAATTTTGAGATTAGCGCATGTGGGATAAGCCTGCATTACTTAACTGGGTAGCAAATCTACTGTATGCGATCAGTATGGTAGTGGCGTTATACGCGGTGGTATATGTGGTGGTGCATCTGCCGATTTTCCCATTACGCGAAGTTAAAGTGGATGGGGAGTTGCACCATGTGAGCCGTGAGCAGGTAAAGCTGATTGTGGCTAAGCATTTGAAAGGTAACTTTTTTACGCTGGATTTGATTAATGCGCGTGATGCGTTTGAGAAGTTACCTTGGGCACGCAGTGTGAGTGTGCGCCGTCGTTGGCCGGACAAGTTGGAAGTGGTGATAGTAGAGCATCAGGCACTTGCCCGTTGGGGGAACACCGCATTGGTGAATAAGCAGGGGGAGTTGTTTCATGCGGCTTCTGGCAGTGATTTACCTGTGTTTTACGGGCCAGATAATGGTGTGATTGAAGTGGCATCACAATATGACTCGCTAAACAAAGTGCTAAAAAGCGCTAATTTAGAAGTGGCAACCTTGGCGTTAACGCCAAGGCGAGCTTGGCAGGTGACAACCACCAACGGCATCGTGCTGGAGCTGGGTAGAGTGGAAATGCAGGCAAGGTTAGAGAAGTTTGCAAATATATATAGCAGTACTTTGGTGGGGCTGAATAAGAAAATTACTTATGTGGACTTACGCTATCCAAGTGGTTTTGCGGTGCGTAGGCCGACAGCGGTGGTAAATACAGAAAAAGAAAAAGTCGCTAGTGTGGCTGGCGTTCTTAAGGCAGTAGATGCTGCCAAGGCCAAGCCAAGCGATACAAAAGCAATTAAAAGCGAAGCAGTGAAAAAACGTACGGGAACCGTGACCTAATTCACGGAAGGGATGAAGAATGAGCAGAATTAAAGAAGATAAAAATTTGATTGTAGGCTTGGATATCGGCACATCTAAAATTGTGGCGATTGTGGCCGAATTGCAGCCTGAAGGTACGTTGAAGGTGATCGGGTTAGGTCAACACGTGTCACGCGGGCTGAAAAAAGGCGTGGTGGTGAATATCGAATCTACCATGCAGTCAATTCAGCGCGCATTGGAAGAAGCTGAGTTGATGGCCGATTGCAAAATCAATAACGTATATACCGGTATTGCTGGCAGCCATATCAAGAGCCTTAACTCACACGGCATGGTCAAGATTAAAGATGCTGAAGTTTCACAAATGGATGTGGACCGTGTGATTGAAACTGCACGTGCTATTGCTTTGCCGGCGGATCAACAGATTCTGCATATCCTTACTCAAGAGTTCATTATCGACGGCCAAGAGGATGTACGCGAGCCATTGGGCATGAGCGGCATGAAATTAGAAGTGAAAGTGCACATCGTGACTGGTGCGGTAGCTGCTGCACAAAATATCGTGAAGTGCATCAAACGCTGTGGCATTGAAGTCAGTGATTTGATTTTGCAGCCTTTAGCTTCGAGTTTAGCTGTACTGACCGAAGATGAAAAAGAACTAGGCGTGTGCTTAGTGGATATTGGCGGCGGCACTACTGATATCGCTGTGTTCAAACAAGGCGCCATTCGCCATACCGCTGTAGTGCCTATCGCAGGTGACCAAATGACTAACGACGTGGCAGTTGCTTTCCGCACACCAACGCAGTCAGCTGAAGATATCAAGATTAAGCACGGTTGTGCGTTGCGCCAACTGGCAGACCCACGTGAAGTGGTTGAAGTGCCGGGTGTAGATGGTCGTGACCCACGCCAATTATCTGTACAAACACTGGCTGAGGTATTAGAGCCGCGTGTAGTAGAGCTTTATGAGCTAGTACTGAATGAATTACGCCGTAGCGGTATGGAAGACATGATTGCATCAGGCATCGTCATCACCGGCGGTTCAGCCATGATGCGCGGCATGGTGGAGTTAGGTGAAGAAATATTCCATATGCCAGTACGTTTAGGCATGCCACGTTATGTGGGCGGTTTATCAGAAGTGGTGAGCAATCCGCGCTATGCCACTGGTGTAGGGCTAGTGTTAATGGGCAAACAACAGTTGGAGCGTCATTTAACCGGCCAGATGGAATCAAGCTCATTCGGACGAATTTTAGAAAGAATGAAAAGCTGGTTCCAAGGTAATTTTTAAAAGTAATTTGTAAGTAGTAAGTGTTTAGCAGTGAAAAGTAGTAAGGCAGAAGTAACAGTTAAAGTAAACGCTAAAAAGAGGAGGCAATAAAATGTTTGAGATTATGGAAAAAAATTCCCAAGAAGCAGTGATTAAGGTGATTGGTGTTGGTGGTTGCGGCGGCAACGCAGTTGCACACATGATTGAAAAAAATGTGGGCGGCGTTGAATTTATTTGCGCTAATACTGATATGCAAGCTTTGAAAAAGAGCCAAGCAAAAACAGTATTGCAAATTGGTGAGGCGATGACCCGCGGTTTGGGCGCAGGTGCCAAACCAGAAGTCGGCCGTGAAGCTGCGTTAGAAGACCGTGATGCGATTGCAGAGCTGATTGATGGCGCTGATATGCTGTTTATCACTGCTGGTATGGGTGGCGGTACAGGTACCGGTGCTGCACCAGTGATTGCACAAATCGCTAAAGAAATGGGTATCTTAACGGTTGCAGTAGTGACCAAACCTTTTTCATTCGAAGGTAAGCGCACTAAAGTAGCATCTGATGGTCTAGATGAGTTATCAAAGTATGTGGATTCACTGATTGTGATTCCTAATGAAAAATTAATGGAAGTATTGGGCGAAGACGTACCGTTCTTGGAAGCATTTAGAGCGGCTAACGACGTGTTGCACAATGCGGTATCAGGCATTGCTGAAATCATCAATTGCGCTGGTATGGTGAACGTTGACTTTGCTGACGTACGCACTGTGATGTCTGAAATGGGGATGGCAATGATGGGTTCTGCACTGGCAACTGGTCCTGACCGTGCACGTATCGCAGCTGAGCAGGCAGTAGCAAGCCCATTGCTTGAAGATGTCAACTTGGCGAATGCGCGTGGCGTTTTAGTGAATATCACAACATCAACTGCTTTCAAAATGAAAGAGTACTACGATGTGATGAATACGATTAAAGCATTCACCGCAGAAGATGCCACAGTGATTGTAGGCAACGTGTTTGATGACAGCATGGGTGATGGTTTGCGTGTAACGATGGTGGCAACAGGTTTGACTGGCGCGCAACGCCGTCAGCAAAAACCAGAGTTACGTGTAATGCCACAACAAGTGGTGCGTGATGGTACGACTAACCAACCGATTTTTGTTGGTAATGCCAATATCGCTACCGACGATGAAGCACCGGCAGTGTTTGGTTCAAACAGCCGCCGTGCGCAAGTGGAAGCGATGAAAATGTCAGGGGTTGAAGAATATGACATCCCAGCATTTTTACGTAAACAAGCTGACTAACTGATATTGTTCTAGGGGTCGGTGTAGATAGGGCAATGTAGCCAGCGAAAGGCTGTCGCCTTGAATTATGTTATTATTTAATTGATTCATAAGGTAAATAGTTAAGTTTTAACGCTTGGCTAGGCTTTAGTAGTTGGTAAGTGCGCTACACAGAAATTTACTGCACTGGAACTTAGAAAATGGAAATAGATTAGGCATGTTAAAGCAACGTACACTTAAAAAAGCGATAAGCGCCACAGGCGTCGGGTTGCACAATGGCGAAAAGGTTACTCTTACCCTCCGCCCCGCTGCACCTGATACTGGTATTGTTTTCAAACGGGTTGATCTGCCTCAGCCCAATGAAATCGTGGCTACTCCAGGCGTAGTGCATGACACAAGAATGTGCTCTGCGCTGGAGGCTAATGGCGCGCGCGTTGCTACTGTTGAGCATGTGATGTCTGCACTTGCAGGTTTGGGTGTAGATAATGTGTATGTAGAGGTTGATGCTTCTGAAATTCCGATTATGGATGGAAGCTCAGGTCCTTTTGTGTTTTTGTTGCAGGAAGCGGGCATTGTTGAGCAAGCCGCTGCCAAGAAATTTATACGCATTACAAAAATAATAGAAGTAAAAGATGGTGATAAGTGGGTGCGGTTTGAGCCATATCATGGCTTCAAGATTGACTTCACCATTGATTTTAACCACCCGGTATTTGAACACTCAGGTAATAACGTCAAAATAGATTTTGCTGCAGATTCTTATATTAAAGAAATCAGCCGTGCGCGTACTTTTGGCTTTATGCATGAAGTTGAGTATTTGCGCTCCAATGGCTTGGCGCGTGGCGGTAGCTTAGATAACGCAATCGTGCTGGATGAATATCGTGTACTGAATGCGGATGGTCTACGTTATGACGATGAGTTTGTTAAACATAAAGTGCTAGATGCGATTGGCGACCTGTATATGTTGGGTCATCCAATTTTGGGGGCTTTTTATGCTTACAAATCCGGACATTCATTGAATAACCAGCTGTTGCGTGCGCTGATGCAGGACACCACAGCGTGGGAGTACACCACCTTTGAAAAGCAAGAAGATGCACCGGCTACATTTTTGTCGCAGCCAGCCCAGTTGCTAGCAAAGCCTGTGTATTAAGTTAAAGCAAAAATAGTTGGTGACATAGTCAACCAAGTTTAGTCATGATGCAGAGGAGGCGTATATGTTGATGATTCGCCTGATATTCGTTTTATTAGTGATTACCGCGATGGTGTTGCTAGGCCTGTACTTATTATCAAGCGATAAGAAGTATCTTCATTATTTCAAACAAACCATTAAATATACCTTCTTTTTGGCCTTAGTCACGGCCGTCCTTTATGTGTTGCGTCGTATCCCCTATGTTTAGCCTATTCGAAAAATTATCCCTACGCGTGATGCCTAAGCAGCTTAGTCAGCTGTGCTTAGGCGCGTTACTAGTGTCTGGCCAGGCCGCTGCTATGTCAGATCAGGCATTGTTTGAGCATGCGCGTGAGGCTTATGCTAAAAAGAATGAGTTGGTATTGGCTGAGGATGTGAGCCAGCTCAATAGCCAGCAATACATATTGGCGCCCTATGCTGCCTATTGGCTAATGTTACTGAGACTGGACCAAGCTGACAATGCCGAGGTGCAGACCTTTATTGCACAATATGCCGATATGGCATTTGTAGACCGCTTACGTGGTGAGTGGCTTAAAAAACTGGGCAAGAAACAAGATTGGGCATTGTTTTTTGAGCATTATCCAAATTTCAAACGTACGGATACTGCGGTGGAATGCTATGCACTATATGGCAAACACCAGTTTGATAATCAGGAAGTATCTGCACAAGTTAAAAAAATATGGCTGAGCTCTGCAGACTTGCCAAGTAGCTGCACCCCCTTATTTGATGCAATGCAAGAAGCTGGCACGTTGAGTGCCAATGATATCTGGGCAAGGCTACGCATAGCCTTGCAGGATGGCAAACTTAGTGTAGCCAAGAGCATCATTACGCGTTTACCTACTTTTGATAAAAGCAATCTAGAGTTACTCGCGGTGGCAGAGCAAACGCCAAAACTTTTGCTCACCAGCAAAACCGTGAACATCAAAATTAATAATAAAAAGGCCACATTAAAAACACCAGCTTTTAAAACACGTGATGATATAGAGGTCAATCTATACGCTCTAGATCGATTGGCGCGTACCAATATATTGGATGCGATTACGGTCAATCAGGCATTGCAGGATAAATGGTCTGCGAGTGATGCGGCCTTTGCATGGGGACGCATTGCCTATCATGCAGCACGTACGCATCACCCTCAGGCGCTTGAGTTCTATGCAAAAGCTAATGAAACTCCTTTAGATAAAGAACAGCTGGCATGGATGGCACGCGCCGCAATGCGCGCTCAAAACTGGGATGTGTTGTTGGATGCTATCGGCAAAATGAACCCGGAACAACAGCAAGAGGGTGCATGGCGCTATTGGAAAGGCCGTGCGTTAAAAGAGAAATCAATGGTGGTGGACGCCAATAAAATATTAGGCCCACTGTCTACCGAGCGACATTATTATGGTTGGCTTGCACTGGAGGAGTTAGGCAGTGTGGTGAATAGCCCACAGCAGCAATATACGCCAGTAGAGCAAGAGGTGATGGCGATTGCCAGCCAGCCTGGCATTAAGCGTGCATTAGAGCTGCAAAAGCAGGACATGCGCTGGGAGGCTAAAGCGGAATGGGTGTGGGTAACGCGCGACTTTGATGACAAGCAGTTATTAGCTGCCGCCGAATATGCCCAGCGCCAGAAATGGTACGATGTTGCGATTAGTACCGCGGATAATACCAAGCAGCTGCATGATTTTAACTTGCGCTACCCTATCCCCTATCGTGATCTATTCCGCGCTGCAGCCGTTAACGAGAACGTAGATGAAGCTTGGATTTATGGCTTAACCCGTCAGGAAAGCCGCTTTATGCACTATGCTAAATCAGGGGTAGGGGCATCTGGCTTAATGCAGCTGATGCCGGCTACCGCTAAATGGGCGGCGCAGCGCATGGGCTTAAGTGACTACAGCCAAGAGATGATTCATGACATCAAGTTTAACGTTGGTATTGGTACCTACTACATGCGTTATACCCTAGAGGCAATGAATGGACAGGCGGTGATGGCAACTGCTGCATACAATGCAGGCCCTAGCCGTGCACGACGCTGGGCGGCAGATGAACCAATGGAAGCCGCTATTTATATTGAGACTATCCCTTATGGTGAAACCAGAAGCTATGTGCAAAAGGTGATGGCAAACGCGCAGATTTATGCGCCTAAGCTTGGTTACCCGGTGCAGACATTAAAAGCCAGAATGGGCACGATTCCAGGGCGCGCAAAACCAGAGGTGATATTGGCAGATGTTGAATAGTGTTAATTGATGAGTAAGGCCGCAGCCTAATCATTACGTTGAAGGCTGCCGTTGCTAAGCTTGCCAGATGCCAAGTTTGCCAGATGCCAAGTTTGCCAAATAATGAGTATAGTAGACGGTTGGTGATATTTTTAGAGTGAATACGTAAGGTAGAAGGATAGTCATGCAGTTAAACAAGATATGTGTGCTGGGCGGTTCAGGATTTGTCGGTAGCGCGATTGTGGCTAAGTTGGATGCAGCTGGATACGCGGTAACCGTGTTAACGCGCAGAAGAGAGACTGCCAAGCATTTGTTTTTGTTGCCTAATGTGAGTGTGGTTGAGTGTGATGTGCTGGATTATCACGCCTTGAATGCAGTGCTTAGAGGTACTGATGCCGTGATTAACTTGATTGGCATTTTGCATCAGAGCCATCGTTCAGGCTTTAATGCGATTCATCACCAGTTGCCAGCGCAACTAGCCAAGATTTGTGTTGATTTAGGTATCAAACGCCTGATTCAAATGAGCAGTTTGCGCGCAGATGAGCATGCGCCAAGCCAATATCTGCGCTCAAAAGCAGCTGGTGAAGCGGCATTGAAAGTACTGCAGGACAAAATTAATATCACCATATTTAAGCCATCCATCATTTTTGGGCGCGGTGATAAATTTACCAATCTTTTTGCAACACTGGTTAAGTTACTGCCAGTGGTAGTGTTGGCTAAGCCTAATGCAAAGTTCCAACCAATCTGGGTGGAAGATGTAGCGAGCTGCTTTGTGAACAGTATAGAAAACACCGCTACCTATGGTCAGACCTATGAATTGGCTGGGCCTAAAGTGTATACCTTCCGTGAGCTGCTGCAGCAAATCATGCAAGCGTTGTCGATTCAACGACCGATTATTGGCTTGAATAATACACTTTCATATGTGCAAGCGTTGACCATGGAGTTTTTGCCAGTGAAGCTAATGTCACGAGACAATATCAAGTCCATGGAGGTTGATAGTGTGAGCCAGCAGCTACTGCCTGCTATTTTAGCGGTGGAACCTAGCGCATTAGAGGCGGTGCTACCAGAGTACTTGGTAGATCGTAACGCGCGTGGCGCTTATGATCGCTTCCGTAGCTCAGCGGCACGCTAACTTAGGCTGCGTCATGCAAACCTATATCGTTGGTGGCGCAGTACGTGATCAGCTACTGGGCTATGCGATTAAAGATAAAGATTATGTCGTTGTCGGCAGTACGCCTGAGCAAATGGTAGCAGCCGGCTTTAGGCCGGTTGGTAAAGACTTTCCCGTGTTTTTGCATCCAGCTACGCAGGCAGAATACGCGCTGGCACGTACCGAGCGCAAAACCGCCAAAGGTTACAAGGGCTTTGCTGTACACGCATCGCCAGAAGTCACACTAGAGCAAGATTTAGCCAGACGTGACTTAACCATCAATGCCATTGCCAAAAGTGAGTCGGGCGAGTTGGTCGACCCGTTTAATGGCATTGCCGATATCCAATCCAAGACATTGCGTCACGTTAGTGATGCCTTTGCTGAGGATCCTGTGCGCATTCTGCGTATTGCGCGTTTTTCTGCACGGTTTACCGATTTTCATGTGGCACCGGAAACGCTAAGCCTGATGCAGCAAATGGTGGAAGCGGGCGAGGTGGATGCCTTGGTTGCCGAGCGGGTATGGCAGGAGCTGGCTAAGGGCTTAATGGAATCTCAGCCGTCACGAATGTTTACAGTATTGCGTGCATGTGGCGCCTTAAATAGACTGATGCCCGAATTAGATAGGCTATGGGGTGTGCCGCAGCCACCGCAATATCACCCAGAGGTGGATACCGGGGTGCACGTGATGTTAGTGGTCGATTATGCTGCCCGCCAGAACTTTACACTGCCAGTGCGCTTTGCCGCATTGATGCACGACCTTGGCAAAGGCACTACCCCAAAAGAGATTTTACCTAGACATATTGGCCACGAAGAGCGCGGCGTACATTTGGTGAAAGATCTATGCAAACGATTGCGTGTGCCGAATGATTGTAAAGAGCTTGCGTTAATCGTGACTAAGTTCCACGGTAAGCTATACCAGTCTTTAGATATGCGCCCCAGTACGTTGCTGGAGTTTTTAACTCAACTGGATGCAATCAGGCAGCCAGCAAGATTCAAAGAGTTTTTACTGGCGTGCGAGGCAGATGCACGTGGCAGAACCGATTTCGAGCAATGCCCCACAACGGCTGCGGATTTGATGCTTAAGGTATTAGATGCCGCACTGAGTGTGGATGCGGGTGCTGTTGCTAGCGCCCACACTGAGGTAGAAAAAATCAAGGCTGCGATTTTTGAGGCAAGAGTTAACGCAATTAAACGTGTGCTTTAGTGCTTGCTAACACAGTGTGCTGCTGTGATGCTTCACTCGGTACGAGAGTAGCTATACGTTCGTGACTTGCTGTAGCAGTTGGATTTAAATGCCCAGTGAGTTCTGGATGAAGTACTTAGCCACGTAACCAACCAGCCCAAAGGTCAGCCCCAAAAACAATACAAATGCGCCAAACTTCCCGGCTTTTGACTCCCAAGCCAAGTGCCCCACAATAAATAGCATTAGTAGCATTAAGCCGCCAACGCCAAATGTCATACCAAATTCGGTGATTTGTGCTTCAGTGAAGCCAAAAATTGTACCTTCCAACGTGATCTCCTAAGTAGGGTTGGGCTTGTGGTTTTAATTACAGTAAGTTAGGCAGTTGCTGCTCAATAAACTCTGTAGGTTTACGTTTGAAACCGCTTTTTGCGTATTGGTTCCAGCGGCCGATAATGTAGCAAACAATCAAATTTGCCTGTGCTTCTGCATCTTGCTTTTGGCCGGTTTGGGTTTCAGCAATACGCAAACATTGTTTCAATGTGACCTCAATGCGGTCATATAGTTGGTTAATGCGTAATTGTAATTTGTCGTCTTCATTCACCAGTGCATCGCCGATAAGTACGCGCGTCATACCGGAGTTCTTTTCGGCAAACACCATCAGCATGGTGACGATGCGTTGTACTTGTCTCAGACCTTCAGGTTCTTCTGTGCTGATTTTATTAATCAGTCCAAAAATGGTTTCTTCAATAAACAGAATCAAACCTTCAAACATCTGTGCTTTATTCGCAAAGTGACGGTAAAGCGCAGCTTCACTCACTTCTAATTTTGCTGCTAATGATGCGGTGGTGATTTTCTCTCTTTTTGGAGATTCCAGCATTTTTGCTAAAGTTTCTAGAATTTGCTGTTTACGTTCGCCGGCCATTTTATTTCCTTAACAAATAATTGATTTAATTATAGCTTAATGTGAGTAAGTGCTAACACTGAGGTTAGGCGATAATCCACAAAATTTGGTTTATTTAATTGTTTTGATATCCATATGGTTCGCATGCCTAGGCGTTTGGCAGTCATCAGTGCGGGCAGGCTGTCTTCCAGCATGATGCAGTCGCTTGCTTTGGCGTTAATGGTGTTGAGTAAGCGCTGAAAGCCGCGGGGTGATGGTTTGGCATGAAACTGTGTGGATTCCACACTGAAAATTAGCTCAAATACATCCGCGATATCCAGTAATTCCAGTACACGCATGGCGTAGCTGCGTGGTGCGTTGGTGAATACTAACTTACGCCCTGGCAGCGATGTAAGCATGTGTTTCAAGCGCTTAGTTTGAAGCACCATCTCAGGCAAGCTGGTCAAACGGTGTGTTTCATGCAGGAAGTGATGCGGATCTGTGCCATGGTGGCGCATTAGCCCTTTGAGCGTGGCGCCGTAAATGCGCCAGTAATGTTGGCGTAGTGCATGGGCTTCAGACTCGCTCATGGAAAGCTCATCCATGATGTATTGCGTCATGCTGCGGTTCATGACCGGGAAGATATGTGCACTGGCATTATGCAGTGTATCGTCTAGGTCAAAAATCCAGATTCTGCTCATGCTTGATGTAAAGTGGGGATATGCGGCACAGATACACTTAACGATAGTTTGATACGGTTAAGCGGCTCGCAGCGTGGCCTGTGTGCTGCGTAGTTATCTGTGCCTGGGTTTTTGGCTTTAATTTAATATTCCCTATTTAGCTTTAATTAAAGTGCCGACACCTTCGTCTGTGAGCACTTCTAGCAGCAAGGCATGTTCAACACGGCCATCAATAATATGCACGGCTTTTACACCACTGCGTGCGGCATCTAATGCGGAGCTGATTTTAGGCAGCATGCCGCCTGATAGTGTGCCATCTGCCACCATTTCATCAATTTGCTTGGGTGTTAAGCCGGTGAGTAGGTCGCCATTTTTATCCAGCACACCTGGTGTGTTGGTGAGTAAGATTAACTTTTCTGCATTGAGTATTTCGGCCAGTTTGCCTGCAACGACATCAGCATTGATGTTGTAAGTTTCGCCTTCTGTGCCTACGCCAATTGGAGCAACGACAGGGATGAAATCGCCGGTGTCTAAAAAGTTGATAATGCTAGGGTCAATCGCTGAAATTTCACCCACCTGACCAATATCAATCATTTTAGAGGCATCGTCTTTGTCGGCAATCAGCAGCTTGTGTGCGTGAATAAAGTTGCCATCTTGGCCGGTGAGGCCCACGGCTTTGCCGCCGTGGCGGTTGATTAGGTTAACAATCTCTTTATTCACTTGCCCGCCGAGCACCATTTCCACCACATCCATGGTTTCTTCATCGGTAACGCGCATGCCCTGAATAAACTCGCCTTTTTTGCCTAATTTATCCAGCATTTCGTTGATTTGCGGGCCGCCGCCATGTACCACTACTGGGTTCATGCCCACCAGTTTCAACAGTACTACGTCTTTGGCAAAGCACTCTTTTAAGTGTTCATCTGTCATGGCGTTGCCGCCGTATTTAATGACGATGGTTTTATCAAAAAAACGTTTAATGTAGGGTAACGCCTCAGCCAGCGTCTTTGCTTTTTTTGCAGCGGTTGATTGGTTTAGCATGAGTTTTCCGTAAGCTTAAATTTGGGTCAATTTGGTTTCCGTCATTGTAACTAAATTTTGTTTACAATGTTTTGCTAAACACCTTAGATTTACGTTGGTAATTGTAAAGTTTTTGTTTCTCTGCCGGCAGTTTTTCAACCCCTTGTTCGGTGAAGCCGCGCTCTAAAAACCAATGCTCAGTACGCGTGGTCAGGCAGAATAAACTTTTGAGGCCGCGCTGTTTGGCTACGTTGGCACAGTAGTAAAATAATTTATCACCACGCCCGCCGCCACGGTATGCAGGGTCTATGGCTAGGCATGCAAATTCGGCAGTCTTTTCTGATTCAAACGGGTACAGTGCTGCGCAGCCGATAATGCGGTTGTCATGCTCCATCACGTGAAAGTGATTGATTTCCATTTCCAGTCGTTCACGGCCACGTCTCACCAAAATACCATCGTTTTCTAGCGGTTCTATCAGCTTCAAAATACCGCCCACATCATCAATATTGGCTTGGCGCATGCTTTCTAGGCTCAGTTCGGTCACCATGGTGCCAATGCCATCCAGTGTGAATAGTTCTTGAATGATGGCGCCATCAATATGTCGGCTGATTAAGTGTGTTCTGGCTACGCCATGCTCACAGGCACGCACTGCTGCCGGTAAGTAATAGGTCACGTCTTCTGATATGTTAATGGCTTGCTCGGTTTCTCTTACGTTTCTTAACAGGTTTTTAGCTTTCTCAGCGGTCATTTCACGCAAGAGTTCACCGCGTAGGTTATGTACACCTGCTGAATCCATTAAGAAAATAAGTTTGTCTGCATCTAGTGCCACCGCGGTGCTCACGGCAACGTCTTCCAAGCTTAAGTTAAATGCCTCACCCGTTGGTGAGTAGCCAAGTGGAGAGAGTAGTACCATTTCATTGTCGTCTAGCCGTTTTTGAATGCCAATTGCATCTACTTTGCGTACTTCGCCTGTATGTTGCAAATCCACACCGTCATGCACGCCCAACGGTTTTGCGGTCACAAAGTTTCCACTTGCCACGCGGATATCTGCGCCCGCCATTGGTGAGTTGGCAATCCCCATTGAGAGCAGTGCTTCGATCTCTACACGGATGGCGCCATTGGCTTCTTTCACCGCTTCCATCGCTGCATCGTCGGTGACGCGTAGCCCATTGTGGAAGAGCGGAGAGATGTTGTCGCGTTTGAGCCGTTGTTCAATTTGCGGGCGTGAGCCATGCACTAATACCAAGCGCACTTCTAAGCTCGCTAGCAGGTTTAAATCGTGCGATAGCGCAATGAACTGCTGCTCACTCACAACCTCGCCACCAAATGCAATCACAAAGGTGCGTCCGCCAAACGCGTGGATGTAAGGTGTGGCGGATCGGAACCATTGCACAAAATCTTTAGCATTAGTACTATTGGCAGTCTCTGCTTGGCTTTTGGCGTAAGTGGGTGCTTGCTCATTTACCTGGTGTTGTGGCTGTATGGCATCACTTTCTGCATAAAGATTGGCAGGCGTTGTATCTAATGCGGACGCAATTTTGCGTAGTAGCGATTCTGAAACACCCAGCTCGCCGCGCTCAATACGTGACAAATTTCCTGCGTCTGCATCAATTTTGGATGCGAGCTGTTGCAAGGTTAAATGGTGTGATTTGCGTTTATTGCGTATGCATTGGCCAAGTGACATGATTTAACCTTAAGTTTGTGCCTTAGAATTAATTTGTATTATTTACACTAATGTAAATTAAAAATGTAAAAAATACAAATTAAACGTGTATTTTAGGCATGGCTTGTCATGCGTTAGGGTTCAATCTTCTTTTTTGCACAAATCCGTTGCAGCATCGCTGGCTTAGGCTCCAGTACTTCACCTTGTTCAAAATCAATCACATTGAGCAGTGGGGAGTAGATGTTGAGCAACTCATCTGGCATTAACAGAAAGTCAGGGTTACTAGGCTTGCCATAACGCTCGTTGCCACGCATAAAGGTTTCATAAATCAGGATGCCACCAGACTTGAGTATGCTTGCCAGTCTGGTCAACAGAGGTCTGTGCAGGTAGCGGCTAACGATAATGCCGTCATAAGTGTGTTCAAAGTTCGGTGGTTCAGTTGATTCAAGGTCTATCTGCTGTATACGTATGCCATCAATGCCTTGCATGCTGGAAGTCGCAATCGGGTCGCGATCTAGCGCATCCACCTGATAGCCCTGCAGTGCCAGCCATTTAGCGTGCCGTCCGCTACCGCACGCTAAGTCTAATACATGCCCTTGGCTTTTGATAAGCGGTGCAAATTTTACAATCCATGCTGAAGGGAGTTCTTGCATATTGAGCCTTGAGTGAATAATGCTGCTGCATTGCTATTTTATAGAAGTGAAGCATGTATGCCATACTCGATGCGTTATTTTTAGTTTGCATCAGGCTTTAATCCTATAGAATCCAGCATCACAATGGCAATCCATATAAGGCACTAAGGTAAAGCATGCATAAATTTTTAATGATAGTCTTGGTTGTGTGGTCTTCTCAGGTGCTGGCGGATTGGACCATGGTTCAAACTAACGATAATGGCAATATGTACATTGATTTTGATACGGTGCAGAAATCTGCAGGTTTGGTGACCGTATCAACCTTGAATGACTATTATGTGCAGCAGACCAAAGGCGAAATGTCGTCGCAGTGGTTGGAGTTACATGATTGTAAAAATAAGAAATTTAAAGCGCTATCAATTCAATATTATGCTGGCAATATGGCGCAAGGCGATGTGTTAACGACCTATCGCCTGCCTGAAACAGAGACTAACTGGTCAGAAGTGGTGCCGTATAGCATAGGCGAAGTAAAAGCTAACGTCATATGTAGTCGCTAGTTTTTTCTGTTTAGCAATCCAGATGCCCTGTATCTAAGTGCATGGTAATCTGTTGGGCTAGTCATCTAGGGCATGGGGCTGGCTAACTAAAAATCCCCCCACGCTAGTTGCATGGCGGCAATCGCAGTTAAGGCGGCGGTTTCTGTACGTAAAATGCGGGGGCCTAATACAATAGACTGAAAGTGATGTGAGCTAGCTAAATCAATCTCCTCTTGGCTAAGCCCGCCCTCTGCGCCAATCAATAACTGAATCTCACCTGAGGGTTTGGTGATTTCTGTCAGTTTTATCGCACCGATTGGATTGAGTAAAATACGCGTATTAGTAGCGCTAGGGTTTTTGCTCAACCATTGTTCAAGTGATGTGGGCGCGAGTACCTTAGGTACGTAGGCGCGGCCAGATTGCTCGCATGCCGAAATGGCAATGTTTTGCCAGTGTTCAGTACGCTTCTCCGCTCGCTCTGCAGATAGCTTAACCACACTACGCTTGCTGCTAATCGGCTGAATGTTTTTTACGCCAAGTTCCACTGCTTTTTGAATGGTAAAGTCCATTCTATCCCCGCTGGAAATCGCCTGTATCAGCGTGATGTTAAGTGGTGATTCGTTATGCACTTCGGCGGCGCTGTTCACCATCGCGGTTACGCTATTTTTCTTGATATCGGTGAGTGTGCAGCTGTAATTAAAGCAATCACCGTTAAACAAAATCACATCATCGCCAACGTTAAGGCGTAGCGCACGTGTGGCATGCGCGGCCGCACTTTCTGAGAGTTGAACCGATGCACCAAGTGCTAAAGGTGAAGGGGTGTAAAAGCGCAAATTGGCCATAAAACGGGCGACTCCAAAAGTAAAGCAAACAGTAAAACAAAAGTGATAATATAAACATTAACGTTGTCAGAGTAATAAGTATAACGAAATAAGGAGAATAAAATGGTTAGCTTAAATCCCCCAGTCTGTAATTTTGGTCAGCCAGCGGTGAATTTCGATTTGCTAGGGGTGGATGGCAAACGATACACGTTAGCAAATAGCGCAGGTAAAAACGGCTTGCTAGTGATGTTTATCTGTAACCACTGTCCTTATGTGAAAGCCATTAAAACTCGTCTTGTTGACGATTGTCGTGAGCTTTTGCAATATGGAATCAACACGATTGCAATTCAAAGTAACGATACAGAGAACTACCCGGAAGACTCGTTTGAACGCATGATGGAAGAGGCTAAATTGTTTAATTTTCCTTTCCCTTACGTGCTGGATGAGACGCAGGAAGTGGCCAAAGCCTACGGTGCGGTGTGTACACCAGACTTCTTTGGCTTTAATGCAGACCTTGAGCTGCAGTATCGTGGGCGTTTTGATGCAGCCGGTCGCCGTCAGTCGGATGAAAATCACCCGAGAGACCTGTTTAACGCAATGAAGCTGATTGCTGAAACCGGTGAGGGCCCTAAAGAACAAATAGCAAGTATCGGCTGTAGCATTAAGTGGTTCCCGCAGGAGTCTATTTAAAAGTTAGCGATGAACCCGTGTGTTGTGGATTACATTTCACCTGAGGCCGTATTCACGCTAGATGGTTTGTTTCATGAACGGGTCAGGCGCTCGCCGCATCATGTCGCGTATCGTTATTTTGATGAAGAAGCAAATGATTGGCGCGAGATAACTTGGCAATCTGCCATGCAGCAGGCAGTTAGCTGGCAGCAGGCTTTATTGGGTGAGAATTTGGCGGTTGGCGACCGTGTAGCGATTATGCTCAAAAATTGCCCGAGTTGGGTCATGTTTGATCAAGCTGCCTTAGGGCTGGGTTTGGTCACGGTTCCGCTTTATGTGTCTGACCGGGCTGAAAATGTCGCGCATGTATTGCAGGATTCTGGTGCCAAATTATTACTTGTTAATAGTATTAGTGATTGGCAGGCAGTTCATGCACTTGGTGTTGATTTCAAAAACTTGCAGCGTGTGATTGTCTGCAAGTCAATACCAGCAGATAGTGACGATCAGCGCATATGTAGCTTGGACGCATGGCTACCAGTTTCAGGTACGCAAAGTGAGTTTCAGCACCGCGTGTCAGATGCAAATGCGCTGGCAACCATCGTTTATACGTCAGGCACTACTGGCAAGCCCAAAGGCGTGATGCTTACGCACCGTAGTCTCATGTATAACGCTAGGGATGCGTTAGTTTATTTCGCTGTTTACCCGCATGATGTATTTCTGTCTTTCTTGCCGCTGTCACATGCGCTAGAGCGGATGGCGGGGTATTGTTTGCCAATGATGTCTGGCGCCAGCGTAGCATTTGCACGCTCCGTACAGCAGTTGCAAGATGATCTACTAAAAGTACGCCCTACCATCATTGTCACCGTGCCACGTATCTTTGAGCGGATTCAACTTGCTTTACGCAGTAAACTAGAGTCTGGGCCGATTTATGCGATGCGCTTGTTTGCATTGGCGGTGGATGTAGGTTATAGCCGTTTTGAATATGCGCAGGGCCGAGCCAAATGGCAGTGGCGGCATTTGTTGTGGCCAATCTTAACATTCTTGGTTGCCAGCAAATTGCAGGCGCGTTTAGGTGGTCGCTTGCGCTTGGCGGTTGCTGGTGGCGCTGCATTGCCAGCGGATAGTGCACGCACTTTTATTGGTTTGGGTGTGCCTATAGTTCAGGGTTATGGTTTGACTGAAACCAGCCCGGTGATTAGCGTAAATAAGGCTGAGAGTAATGTGCCAAGCAGCGTGGGGCATGCGTTGCCAAGTGTGCAGGTGCGTTTGGATGCATCCGGAGGTTTAGAGGTGCGTGGCCCTAACGTGATGCAAGGATATTGGAATAATGTGGATGCAAATAACGCCATATTTACCGCGGATGGTTGGCTGAAAACCGGGGATGTGGCAAACATTGACCAGAGTGGCCACATTACCATTACTGGCCGTATCAAAGAAATTATTGTGCTTTCCAATGGCGAGAAAGTGCCGCCTAACGATATTGAAGCTGCGATAATGACGGACCCCTTGTTTGAGCAGGTGATGCTGATTGGTGAGGGTAAGCCGTATTTGGGTTTGCTAGCGGTGGTGAATCAGGACCAGTGGTTGGCGTTGGCGCAAAAGCATGATTTACCTAGTGCTTGGCCAGATGCGCTGGACCAGCGTGAAGTGTGCATTTTTGCCCTTGCGCGCGTGGCGGCACAGATGAAGTCTTTCCCCGGCTATGCCAAAGTGAGAAAAATTGCTTTGCTACCTACGCCGTGGACCATAGAGAATGGCCTGCTCACGCCTACCTTGAAAATTAAGCGGCACCTAATTTTGCAGCAATATGCTACGCAGTGCGAGAAGCTCTATGAAGGCTTCAAGTTTTAATCTATAAGCTTTGTATGGCTTAGTGGTGATATGTTTTATAGTGAGCGCGGCTGTAAGCTAGAGCGCAAATTTTAAGTTGATTTGATGAGAGTAAAGGATAGATTGTGACGCAGACCGTGACTGAACATAGAAAATTACGTTGGGGTATATTGGGAGCTGCGCGCGTTAACGAGCGTTTGCTACCGGCGATTATCGAAGCGCCTAATGCCCAGTTGGTTGCCATTGCGAGCCGCCGTGCAGGTGCAGCGCAGGCTACCTTGCAAAAATACGCACCGTGTTATGCGAGCGAAGTGCAATGTTATGACGAGATGGACGCGCTGATTAACGATGCTAATGTCGAGGCTGTTTACTGCCCGATGGCCAATAATGAGCATGCCGAGTGGGCGCTAAAGGCAATCAATGCCGGTAAGCACGTGCTGATTGAAAAGCCGATGGCACTTACCGTGGCCGATATTGAACGTATTGAGCAAGCGGCACTTAAGCAAAATGTAAAAGTGATGGAGGGCTTTATGTATCGCTTTCATCCGCAACATGCGCGCATCCAAGAGATTGTGGCGTCTGGCTTGATTGGTGACGTGCTATCTGCACGCGCCAGTTATTCATTTTTAATGCGTCCAGCCCGTATGTACCGTATTGCCAGCGGCGTGGCACAAGGTGGCGGCGCGATGTGGGATATTGGCCCTTATGCCATCCACTCTTTACGCTGGGTGATGGGTTTGCAGGTTGGCAGTAATAATGTGCAGCCGGTAGAGCCGGTATCCGTGATGGCGCATGCTAAATTAAACGAAGTGGGTGCAGATATCGTGACCAGTGGCGTGCTAGATTTTGGCCGTGATGCAGAAGGCCGTGCGCTATTCGGTCATTTTGATGTGAGTTTCGAGCGCTCACGTAAATCGGAGTATGAAATCATCGGCACTAAGGGTTGGGTGAAATGCCATGCGGCATGGGTGTTCCAGAATGATGTGCCTGTTATTTCATGGGCAACAGAAGATGGTAAATATGCCGAAGAGCGTTTTACGCCAAGCAACCACTTTAATTTGGAAATTGAGCATTTCAGCGATTGTGTGCTCAACAATCAGCCTAGACACCTCACCTTCTCTGATGCAAAAGCAAATTGCAAAGCAATTGAGGCGGTACTGGAATCTGTTGCCAGCCAACGCTTGGTTAAAATGGATTAAATTCAGCGGCATTTAGCCAATATTTTAAAAGTGGGGCCTTGCAGGAGGTCGCCACTTTTCTTACGTTCTACTTGCCGAAAAAAGCTATCTAAGCAATAATTTAGCTTTCACGGAAAAGCAGTGGATTTTGCTGTCTTTTTGAGAACTTCAATTAAGGTTTATGAGGTTTCGCGCAAAACGCTATCTTTATAAGTCCTCAAGTATTAATCATTAGGGAGAAAACAATGGCAACACGTAAAGACCTAGCTAATGCAATTCGTGCGTTATCTATGGATGCAGTGCAAAAAGCTAACTCAGGCCACCCAGGTGCGCCTATGGGCATGGCTGAAATCGCAGAAGTATTGTGGAATCACCACTTGCGTCACAATCCAACAAATCCAAACTGGGCTGATCGTGACCGCTTTGTGCTCTCTAACGGCCACGGTTCAATGTTGATCTACTCATTGTTGCATCTAACAGGCTACGACTTGCCTATGGATGAAATCAAAACATTCCGTCAATTGCACTCAAAATGTGCTGGTCACCCAGAGTACAGCTACGCACCAGGCATTGAAACAACAACAGGTCCATTAGGCCAAGGTATCACCAACGCAGTTGGTTTCGCAATGGCGGAAAAACTACTGGCTGACCAATTCAACAAACCAGGTCACGACATCGTTGACCACTACACATACTGCTTCTTAGGTGACGGCTGTATGATGGAAGGTGTATCACACGAAGCTTGTGCTTTGGCTGGTACATGGGGCTTAGGCAAATTGGTTGCTTTCTGGGATGACAACGGTATTTCTATCGATGGTCACATTGAGGGCTGGTACACAGACGACACAGCTAAACGCTTTGAAGCTTACGGCTGGCACGTTCAATCAGTAGACGGTCACGATTCTGACGCTATCGACGCAGCTGTTAAAGCGGCTAAAGCAGTAACAGACAAACCATCATTGATCTGCTGTAAAACAATCATCGGCATGGGTTCACCAAACAAATCTGGTTCACATGACTGCCACGGTTCTGCATTAGGTTTAGAAGAAGTTGCTGCTACTCGCGCTAACATCGGCTGGCCACATGAGCCATTTGTTATTCCTGCTGACGTTTACGCTGGTTGGGATCAAAAAGCTAAAGGCGCTTCAACAGAAGCTGCTTGGAACGAAAAATTTGCTGCATACGCTGCTGCATTCCCAGCAGAAGCTGCAGAATTCAAACGTCGTATGGCGGGTGATTTGCCAGCTAACTGGAAACAAGCAACTGATGCATTTATCGCTGCTACAAACGAAAAAGCAGAAGGCGTTGCAACACGTAAAGCTTCACAAAATGCAATTACTGCACTAGCTCCGCTATTGCCAGAGTTCTTGGGCGGTTCTGCTGACTTGACAGGTTCTAACCTGACTGCAGCTGCAAGCTTCAAACACGTATCTGGTAAAGAGCCAGGTAACTACATCTCTTACGGTGTACGTGAGTTTGGTATGTTCGCAATCATGAACGGTATGGCATTGCACGGTGGTTTGATTCCATTCGGCGGTACATTCCACATGTTCTCTGACTACGCTAAGAGCGCATTGCGTATGGCTGCATTGATGAAACAACGTACTATCGCTGTTTTATCACATGACTCTATCGGTCAAGGTGAAGATGGTCCTACTCACCAACCAATCGAAAACACATCAGGTTTACGTTACATTCCTAACATGGATGTATGGCGTCCTGCTGACTCAGTAGAAACTGCTGTGTCATGGGTTGCAGCTGTAGAGCGTAAAGATGGTCCATCAAGCTTGGTGTTAAGCCGTCAAAACGTGCCTGGCGTTAAACATGATGCTAAAGACTTTGACCTAATCCGTAAGGGTGGTTATGTGTTCTCAGACGTTGCTGGTAAAGCAGACGTTATCATCATTGCTAACGGTTCAGAGTTAGACTTGGCTGTTAAAGCTGCTGCTGAGTTGAATGCTGCTGGTACTAAAGTACGTGTGGTTTCAATGCCATCAACTAACGTGTTCGATCGTCAAGATCAAGCATACAAAGACAGCGTATTAACAGCTGGTGTTAAACGTGTTGCAGTTGAAGCTGCTCACCCAGACTTCTGGCGTAAATATGTTGGTTTAGAAGGTGCTGTAGTTGGTATCGCTACATTCGGCGAATCAGCTCCTGGTGGTGTATTGATGAAGCACTTCGGCTTCACAGTTGAAAACGTAGTTGCAACTGTTAAATCGGTGCTTTAATACACTAGTACTGACCAAGCCAAATCAGTTTTTAAGTTTGGTCAGTTAGTTTTTAAAAGGCACCTCAAGTTTGGGGTGCCTTAATTTTTTATAGAGCTGGTGTTTTTGTAGCGGATGTCTAGCTTTAAGCGGTAGATGAATTTAAGCTATGTATGCTTTAACTGGCTTGCAGTTAATTGAAAATATTTAGGAATTATCATGGCAATTCGAGTGGCAATTAATGGTTATGGTCGTATTGGACGCATGGTATTGCGTTCTTTATATGAATCCGGTCGCAAAGATATTGAAATTATCGCGATCAACAGTTCAGGCGGGGATGCGGAAGAGAATGCCCATCTGACACGTTATGACAGTGCGCATGGTAGATTCCCATTTGATGTCGGTGTTGATGGTGATGACATGATTATCAATAGCCATAAAATCAAAACATTTTCAACGCGTAATCCAGCTGAGCTGCCATGGCGTGATTTAGGTATTGATGTGGTGCTTGAGTGTACAGGCGCATTTAATAGTAAAGCAAAAGCACAAGCGCATATTGATGCGGGTGCAAAAAAGGTATTACTATCAGCGCCAGGCGATAAAGATGTTGATGCAACCGTTGTATACGGCGTGAACCATGATGTGATTAAAGCAAGCCATACTGTAGTATCTAATGCTTCATGCACAACCAACGGCCTTGCGCCAATGGTAAAACCTTTGAACGACAAAATTGGTATCGTGAATGGCTTGATGAATACGATCCACTCTTTCACTAACGACCAAGTATTAACTGACGCGCACCATAAGGACATGCGTCGTGCGCGCTCTGCCACTGCCTCGCTGATTCCAACCAAAACCGGTGCGGCTGCGGCTGTGGGTTTAGTGTTGCCAGAGTTAAATGGCAAGTTAGATGGTTTTGCGATTCGCGTACCAACCATTAACGTGTCGATTGTAGATTTAACGTTTACGCCATCACGCCCTACTACCAAAGAAGAAATTAACCACATCATGCACGAAGCGGCTAACAGCGGTGCACTGAAAGGTATCTTGTCTTACAACGAGGCACCATTGGTTTCTATTGATTACAACCACACTAGTTTTTCATCCAACTTTGATGCGACTTTAACCAAAGTGACCAAAGATGGCATGCTGGTTAAAGTGTGTGCATGGTATGACAATGAGTGGGGCTTTAGCTGCCGTATGTTAGATAACGTAGTTGCTATGATGGCGGCTGAATAAGGTCAAAATTATTACTTGGGCGCATTACGGCGTTGCGCGGTACTCAACCCCTCGCCGTAGTATAAGTACTGTCCTCGATGTACTTTCTTGGTTTTTGCGTTCCGTGCGCCTTGTACTGCACCCCAAGTATTTAATTTTGATAATGATGTTTAGATACGAAAGTAGATAAAAATGAACGTTATTAAAATGACAGATCTGGATTTAAACGGCAAACGTGTATTAATCCGCGCCGACCTTAACGTACCAGTAGCTGATGGTAAAGTGACTTCTGATGCGCGTATTACTGCTTCAATGGCAACGATAGAGTTTGCCATGAAAGCTGGCGCAAAAGTAATGGTGACATCGCATCTGGGTCGTCCTGAAGAAGGCGTTTACTCAGCAGAAAACTCATTGCAACCAGTGGTAGATGTCATCTCGGCAAAGTTGGCAAAACCTGTACGCCTGATTAAAGATTGGGTAGACGGCGGTTTTGATGTGGCTGCGGGCGAACTGGTAGTGCTTGAAAACTGTCGCTTTAACAAAGGCGAGAAGAAAAGTAACGATGAATTGTCACAAAAATATGCGAAGCTATGCGATATTTTTGTGATGGATGCTTTCGGCACGGCACATCGTGCTGAAGCCAGCACACATGGTGTTGCAAAGTTTGCTCCAGTGGCAGCAGCAGGCATACTGTTAGTGAATGAGCTAGAAGCGCTGACTAAAGCTTTGTTGAGCCCAGCGCGTCCAATGGTGGCAATTGTTGGCGGCAGCAAAGTTTCCACTAAGCTGACTGTGCTTGAGAGTTTGTCTGAAAAAGTAGATCAGATGGTTGTTGGCGGTGGTATTGCTAATACCTTCTTAAAAGCCTCTGGTTTTGAGGTTGGTAAATCGTTGTGTGAGGATGATTTAGTGCCGGTAGCACGCACCTTAATGGACAAAATGTCCCAAAGAGGCGCAGCTGTGCCAGTTGCAGTAGATGTCGTCTGTGCTAAGAAATTTGATGCAAATGAGCCAGCAGTCAAGAAAGACGTGGCTGATGTGGCAACAGATGATATGATTTTTGATATTGGCGCGAAATCTGCTAATGAATTAGCAGAGATCATTAAAAACGCAGGCACCGTGGTGTGGAATGGCCCAGTGGGTGTGTTTGAGTTTGATCAGTTTGGTGAAGGTACTAAAACTATTGCGCATGCGATTGCAAACACAAATGCATTTACATTAGCGGGTGGCGGTGACACGATTGCTGCTATTCAAAAGTATGGTATTGAAAGTAAAGTAGATTACATTTCAACTGCGGGTGGGGCTTTCTTGGAGTTTTTAGAAGGTAAAAAATTGCCAGCAGTGGAGATTTTGGAATTACGTGCTAAAAGTTAACTAGCTCTAACCTTTAGTGCTAAAAAAGTAAGACTTTAAAAATGGGGCTAGTAGCCCCATTTTTATTTTGCGAGCGTTATTTTTTGAGAAATTAAGGTAATAGTTTGACACTACGTAAAACAAAGATTGTAGCGACATTAGGTCCATCATCTAGTAGCGATGAGATGCTGGCACGCATGATCACTGCCGGGGTCAATGTTGTACGCTTAAACTTTTCACATGGTAATGCGGAAGAGCACATTAAACGTGCCGAAATCGTGCGTAATATTGCCGTTAAATTAGGTCGCCCCGTTGGTGTGTTATGCGACCTGCAAGGCCCAAAAATCCGGATTGGCAGATTCGAGCTAGGCAAAATCACGCTCAAGACGGGCGATATCTTTATCTTGGATGCAGATTGTGAGTTAGGTGACCAATATCACGTTGGTTTAGATTACAAAGCGCTGCCGCAAGAGGTGGTGGAAAATGCTATTTTGTTGCTGGATGATGGCCGCATTACGATGCAGATTAACCGTGTGAAAGGCAACCAGATTCATTGCGTAGTGCTAAGTGGTGGCGTGTTATCTAATAATAAAGGGATTAACTTACAAGGCGGTGGCTTGTCTGCCGATGCGTTAACCAAAAAGGACCGAGAAGATATTAAAACTGCTGTGGCGCTTGATGCCGATTACATTGCAATTTCATTTCCTAAATCTGCATTGGATGTTGAGTTGGCTAGAACGCTGGTGCGCAAGGCTGGCGGCACCGCAAGTATTGTCGCAAAAATTGAGCGTGCAGAGGCGATTGCAGATTTAGAAGCAATTATTGATGCTTCAGATGCCATCATGGTGGCGCGTGGTGATTTAGGGGTTGAAGTCGGCGACGCGGCAGTACCTGGTCTGCAAAAGCGCATGATACGCATGGCGCGCGCACAAAATAAGCTGGTGATTACCGCAACGCAGATGATGGAGTCCATGATTACCAGCCCCATTCCAACTCGGGCGGAAGTTTCTGATGTTGCCAATGCAGTGCTGGATGGCACCGATGCGGTGATGTTGTCCGCGGAGACTGCATCGGGGCAATATCCGCTAGAAACGGTAGAGGCGGTGCATCGCGTAGCCCTTGAGGCTGAGAAAGAGTACTTTAGCCAACACCATGTACAAAAGCTTGATCAGGTGTTTATTAAAACCGATGAGGCATTAGCTGCCGCCGCTATTTATACGGCGCAGCACCTGAAAGTAAAGGCGATTGCCGCGTTGACGCAATCCGGAAACGCTGCGCAATGGCTATCACGTGCGGATGCCGAGGTGCCGATTTATGCCTTGTCGCCAGACAAATATGCACGCAGAAAGCTTACTTTGCATCGTGGCGTATACCCTTACCCCATTGAGCAGGCCGGCAAAAATCGAGATGAAATCATCATGGAGATGGAGCAGGTATTGCTCAGGCAGCGCGTCGTGAATATGGGTGACCTTGTGTTGCTAACTTTCGGTGAACCGATAGGCCACCCTGGCGGCACCAATACGCTCAAAATCATTAAAATTGGCGAAAATCGCAAAGATTAAGGCCTGCTTAATTTATCACGCTGGCAGCTTGCAACATTTGTGTTGGCTGTCAGCGCTAGCTTAATGGTTATTCCAATATTTTTTTGCTTGATCCCGCAATTTAAATTCATCAGAATTAAACTACGTTTATAATATCCGCTCAGGTTAATTTACCCATTTATATAGTCATCATCACTCATGAATAATCCACTATTAGAAACCAGCATTCAAAGTTTAAAACGTATCCATCAAGGTAAGGTGCGTGATATTTATGATATCGACGCCAACACAATGTTGCTGGTGAGTACAGACAGATTATCTGCATTTGATGTGATTTTGCCTACCGGAATTGCCAATAAAGGAGCCATGCTGACGCAGATGGCTAACTTCTGGTTTGAGCAATTAAAAGATGTCGTGCCTAATCATTTAACCGGTATAGAGCCAACCAGCGTGGTGACTGACCCAGTAGAAAAAGCACAGTTAGCCAATCGTGCCGTGGTGGTTAAAAAACTAAAGGCATTGCCGATTGAGGCGATAGTACGTGGCTACTTGGTTGGTAGCGGCTGGAAAGAGTACAAAGCCAAAGGTACGGTGTGTGATATCCCGCTGCCAGCTGGCCTGCAAGAGGCATCCAAGCTGCCAGCACCTTTGTTTACGCCATCTAGCAAAGCGGCCGTGGGTGAGCATGATGAAAATATCAGCTTGGCGCAATGTGCAGCACTGATAGGTGAAGAGATGGCTGCGCAAGTGGCAAAAGCTGCTATTGCTTTGTACACGCAGGCTGCGGAGTATGCACTTACACGTGGCATTATCATTGCTGATACTAAGTTTGAATTTGGATTGGATGAAAACGGTGTATTGCATGTGATGGATGAGGTGTTGACCCCGGATTCTTCGCGCTTCTGGCCTGCAGAAAGTTATGTGGTAGGTAAAAACCCGCCTAGCTACGATAAGCAATACGTACGTGATTGGTTAGAAGCAAGCGGCTGGGATAAAACGCCGCCAGCACCTGCGCTGCCAGCTGATGTTGCCAGCAAAACCAGCGAAAAGTACATGGAAGCGTTTGAGCGTTTAACCGGGCAGCCATTGACGCTTAAATAGGTGATTACTTTTAGTCAATGACTTTATTTTTAACGTGTTAAAAAAACTTAAATCACTGGCTAAACAGCTCAAGCAAGAGCTAGCCGTCTATCGTTTAGTACTAAAGCATCCACAAACCCCGTGGCTGGCAAAATGCCTGCTATGGCTGGCTGTGGGTTATTTATTGTTGCCGTTTGATTTAATCCCTGACTTTATTCCAATTTTAGGGCAGCTCGATGAGCTCGTGATTATTCCCGCTTTGCTGTACTTTGCCTTGTTATTAATTCCCCCCAGCGTGCTGCAAACCTGCCGAGAGCAAGTGCAGCAAGCGGCCGTAGCAACAGAGATTTAAGCACCAATACACTTTGTTACGACTTTTTTCTGTGCGTTTATTGTGGGCTTGCTATAATTGCGCCTACAAAATTCATTAGTAGTATTTATATTTAGGAATAGACCATGTCATTAAACCAAGTGCCAACCGGTAAAGATGTCCCTAACGATTTCAATGTGATTATTGAAATTCCAATGCAGGGTGACCCAGTAAAATATGAAGTAGATAAAGAGAGCGGCGCAATCTTTGTTGATCGCTTCATGGGTACTGCAATGCAATACCCAACCAACTATGGTTACGTGCCACACACATTATCAGATGATGGCGACCCTGTTGATGTATTGGTAATGACGCCAGTGCCGTTGATTCCTGGTGTAGTTGTACGTTGCCGTCCACTAGGCGTGTTGTTGATGGAAGATGAAGCCGGTATGGATGCAAAAGTGTTGGCAGTACCTGTAGACAAAGTTTGTGGTTTATATGGTCATTTGAAAGCACATACCGATGTTTCAGAATGGCGCTTAAACATGATTGCCCACTTCTTTGAGCATTACAAAGATTTAGATAAAGGCAAATGGGTTAAGATTAACGGCTGGGGCGATATCGAACAAGCTAAACAAGAAATCTTAAACAGTGTAGAGAATTACAATAATGCACAAGTTAAACCAGCGTTCTAATTAACGTAGGTTTAAACAAATTAAAAAGGCAGCTTACGCTGCCTTTTTAACATTCAAGCACTGGTTAATTTTGTGGATGTTAAGAAGCTAAGCCGTCACCACACCAAATAGTTCACCAATGCTTGCCGTGGCAGCCATCGCGATTACACCCCAAAATGCGACGCGTGCTACGCCTACCATAATATTGGCACCGCCCGCCTGCGCTGCAAGCCCGCCTAGTAGCGCCAAGAAAGCTAGGGATGAGGTGCCCACATAAAGCGCAGTATCAGCGGCAGGCGCAAAATAAGTGACCAATAGCGGTAACAATGCGCCAACTGCAAAGGTTGCGGCAGAAGCCAGTGCGGCCTGCATCGGGCGCGCGTTCATAGTTTCGGTAATGCCAAGTTCATCTCTGGCGTGCGCGCCTAAGGCATCATATTGGGTCAGTTGCACGGCTACTTGGTGCGCCAGTTCCGTGGTTAAGCCGCGGCTGATATAAATGCCAGTGAGTTCTTTTAGTTCGCTTTCGTGGTCGCTGGCTAACTCTAAGCGCTCACGTGCTAAGTCTGCTGATTCGGTATCTGCTTGTGAGCTGACTGAAACATACTCACCTGCTGCCATCGACATTGATCCAGAAACTAAACAAGCAACACCGGTGATGAGTATGCTGCTGCTAGATACGCCAGCTGAGGCAACGCCTATGATTAAGCTGGCGGTGGAGATGATACCGTCATTCGCCCCTAGTACCGCAGCGCGCAGCCATCCGATGCGATGTGAGCGGTGGAATTCGGAGTGTCGCATAGGGGCTCTTTATTTAAAGTTAAACGTAATCATGATTGTATAACGTAAGTCGGACAATTTTAAAATTGCGGCTTTTATATCAATAGCAGCAAGAGTGCGTTGGCCCAGCCAATAAAAAAGGCGGCCTTAGCCGCCTTCTGTGTGCGTTGCTGATTAAAGTAAAGGCACAATCAGCAATGCCACGATATTGATAATTTTAATCAACGGGTTCACGGCAGGACCAGCCGTATCCTTGTATGGGTCACCAACCGTATCACCGGTCACTGCAGCCTTATGCGCATCAGAACCTTTACCGCCATGATTGCCATCTTCAATATATTTTTTGGCATTATCCCAAGCGCCACCACCAGTACACATGGAGATTGCAACAAACAAACCGGTCACGATAGTTCCCATGAGTAAGCCACCAAGTGCAACTGGCCCAAGCGTCAAGCCTACGACCACTGGCACAGCCACTGGTAAGAGTGAAGGTATCATCATTTCCTTGATTGCAGCTGTGGTCAGCATGTCTACCGCTTTACCGTATTCTGGTTTTGCCGTGCCCTCCATAATGCCTTTAATATCACGGAATTGGCGGCGCACCTCTTCCACCACTGCGCCGGCGGCACGGCCTACTGCCTCCATTGCCATGGCTGCAAACAGAAACGGAATCAAACCGCCAATAAATAAGCCAATAATCACCATTGGGTCACTTAAATCAAACTTGACTGCAATGCCTGCACCTTCCAGTTTGTGCGTGTAGTCAGCAAATAGCACTAACGCAGCTAAACCAGCGGAGCCAATGGCATAGCCTTTAGTCACGGCTTTAGTCGTGTTGCCTACGGCGTCCAATGGGTCAGTTACATCACGTACGCTACTAGGTAATTCTGCCATTTCCGCAATGCCGCCAGCGTTGTCGGTAATGGGGCCATAGGCATCTAGTGCAACCACAATGCCTGCCATGCTCAGCATTGCCGTAGCCGCAATTGCAACGCCATATAAGCCCGCTAAATGGAATGAGGTATAGATGGCGATACATACCGAGATGACAGGCAGTGCAGTAGATTTCATTGAAATGCCAATGCCAGCAATAATGTTGGTGGCGTGGCCAGTAGTAGAGGCTTGCGCTACGTGCCTCACCGGCGCGTAATCGGTGCCTGTGTAGTATTCCGTAATCCACACCAAAGCGGCTGTTAGCACTAAGCCAACTGCACATGAGCCAAATAGTTGGTTGGTGGAGATAGCTAAATCACCAGCAGTAAGGCCATTCGGGAACATTTTGGTGGTGACAAAATAAAATGCAATCAGTGAAAGTACGCCAGCTACCGCCAAGCCTTTATACAGCGCTGGCATCACGTTTTTCATACCAGGTGAGGCTTTGACAAAAAAGCAGCCAACTATAGACGCTACAATCGAAACTGCGCCTAACATTAGTGGGTAAATTACGCCATTGGCGCCAGCGTTGGTGAGTAATAGGCTGCCTAGTACCATGGTGGCAATCAAGGTTACTGCATAGGTTTCGAACAAGTCAGCCGCCATGCCTGCACAATCACCCACATTATCACCTACGTTATCGGCAATCACCGCGGGGTTCCGCGGGTCATCTTCCGGGATGCCAGCCTCAACCTTACCCACCAAATCAGCGCCAACGTCGGCACCTTTAGTAAAAATACCGCCGCCTAAACGCGCAAAAATTGAGATAAGGGATGAGCCGAACGCCAAGCCGATTAATGGATTCAGGTTGGTGGCTGATTCACCACCTAAATAAGCATAAAAGCCCGTCACGCCTAATAAACCTAAGCCAACCACGAGCATGCCTGTGATCGCCCCGCCTTTAAATGCCACATCCAGTGCGGGTGCAATGCCTTTGGTTGCGGCTTGGGCGGTGCGAACGTTTGCCTTCACGGAAACGTTCATGCCGATAAAGCCACATGCCCCAGATAGCACGGCACCTATCACAAAGCCAATAGCAGTGGTGGCATTCAGGAATATACCAATTAAAACGGCTAGGATGATACCAACGATGGTGATGGTTTTGTATTGACGGGCAAGATATGCGGCTGCCCCTTGTTGAATCGCACTGGCTATTTCCTGCATGCGAGCATTGCCAGCGGGTAAACCTGTAATCCACTTACTCATTACTGCGCCGTAAAGTACCGCTAATATCGCGGCGCCTATGGCAATCATTAGTTCGACTGACATGACTTCTCCCTATCTAAATTTTTATTAAAACTGCAAAATAAAACTCGTGTGAAACGAAACTAGGTACTAAATAAAATCAGGTGCTAAACATCTGTTGCAGATAAAGCTTAAGTAGAGGTTTAATGCTCCTTAAAATTTGTAAATAAAATGTAACATGACTTCATTATTGCACTATTAGGCTAGGTCAACAATAGCAGCGATTGCTAACTGTTAGTTGCATCGTGTTAGGTTACTTGTTTGCGTTCTTAAGGAGTCTGGTGAGTGAGTCGCCTAGAGTGGTGCCTGAGAGCTGCAGCTCTAGTTTTTGTAGCTGGCTAACCGCCTCTGAACTCAGTGATTTTGTGGATTTTGGTGTGGGTAGCGGGTTAGATTTTGCTTGCACTTTTATACGAATTGCAGTAACTTCGTACCCTTGCTTTTCTAGCTGAATCAATAAGCTAGGAATTAAAAGCTTAATTTTTGCAGCCACCGCGTTGTTGTTTGCATACACAGTAAATTGTTTGTTCTTGATGCTGCTGATGTGGCTATGATTCGCCAAGCCATCAGGTGCAATTTCTGCCCAAAGTTTTTGCGAAGTCTGTGCTTCTAGGGTGCGTTGATTGAGCTCGTTTAACTCAGGCTGCGTAAGTAATGTATTAAATCTTTGCATAGTGCTTGATTGCGCTTTTATAAGTTACTTGCAGGGATTAGGGGTAGTATGAATATCATTTTAGTCTCAAACAATATGGCAAAAGCCAAAACGCTTTCTATACTGCAAGTCAGTATGATCGTGTTTGCACTAGTGATGTTGCCAGTCGTGTTCATGCTTATGTTCATTGTGCCACAGGAGCCCTCTGCACAGAAGGGCGTAAAGTCACTGATTCCACATCATTTACGTTTTTCTTTCAATAACCCACAAAAACATCTGGATGCTTACGCGGTGCAGTTAGGTGAAATGCAGGCGCGTTTGATGCGCTTGGATGCGCAAAGCGAGCGTTTGGCCAAGCTGGCGGGTGATAAGAAAACTGTGCGCAATAATAAAGTTGAACCTAGCGTTAGCCCTAAACCCAATTACTCACCAACCTCCAGCCTTGATCCGGTACTCGCCAACCCAGTAGTGAATGCATCAATCGGTGCCAACCAAGGTGGGCCATTAGTGCACAGTGCGCCGTTGTCTGAGGCTGAGCTGCAAACTAAGATTGCCGAGTTAATGGAAAAAATTGAAGTTAAAACAGAATATTTAAGTGATATAGAAGCAAAGCTACTGCAACAAAGCGTATTAAAAAACACCTTGCCGAACAGTAGCCCGGTAGATGCAGCATTTAACTCGTCTAGTTTTGGCTGGCGTTTAGACCCATTTAACGGCAGTAAAGCTTTTCATGAAGGTTTAGACTTTACCGCCGCAACCGGTACTGCGATTTACGCTGCCGCTGGCGGTATTGTATCAACGGCAGAGCAGACCCCTGATTATGGTAAAATCGTCAAGATTGACCATGGCTCTGGCTTAGAAACACGTTATGCCCATGCTTCCAAGTTGCTGGTGAGTGTGGGTCAGCGTGTGGCAAAGGGGCAAATTATTGCCGAGGTGGGGAGCACCGGGCGTTCAACCGGGCCGCATTTGCATTATGAAATCCGGTTGAATGGTAACCCGTTAGACCCAAGAAAATATCTTAGTGCATCGCGCTAACTATTGAAATTATAAAAATAAACCCCACTTAATACCTTATGATTTATTACCTGTCAGGCATTTCGAGTTTACAATCTCACACTTAACTTCAATCTTTACTCAATTTAAAGTTGTTTATCCTCTAGCGGAAAGTATTTCATTTCATGATATCTACGTTGTTCAAAAAATTATTCGGTAGCCGTAACGATAGGCTGGTTAAGCAATATGCACAGAAAGTAGAGCAAATTAATGCATTAGAGCCTGCAATGCAGGCGTTGAGTGATGATGGCCTACGCGCGAAAACAGAGGAGTTTAAGCAACGTTTTGCCAATGGCGAATCTTTAGAAAAATTGCTGCCTGAAGCATTTGCCGTAGTGCGCGAAGGCGGCCGCCGTGCTTTAGGGATGCGCCACTTTGATGTGCAGCTTATCGGCGGTATGGTGCTGAATGCTGGCAAAATTTCCGAAATGCGTACTGGTGAAGGTAAAACCTTGGTGGCAACTTTGCCTACCTACTTGAATGCCATTACCGGTAAGGGTGTGCATGTCATTACCGTGAATGATTACCTTGCTAAGCGCGATGCGGAGTGGATGGGTAAGCTTTATAACTTTTTAGGTTTGTCGATTGGTATTAATTTATCGCAAATGCCTAATGAAGCTAAACGTGCGGCTTATGCAGCAGACATTACTTACGGTACCAATAACGAATTTGGTTTTGACTACCTGCGTGACAACATGGTCTACAGCCGTGAAGAGCGCGTACAACGTGGTCTGAGCTATGCATTGATCGATGAAGTCGACTCGATTTTAATTGACGAAGCGCGTACGCCACTCATTATTTCAGGTCAGGCGGATGACAGCGTTGCTCTATATACGCAAATCAATGAAGTGGCTGCCAAACTGATTCCACAAAAAGAGGAAGAGGGAGAAGGCGACTTCTGGGTGGATGAAAAAGCACAGAATGTAGTGATGTCTGAACAAGGCCATGAACATGCTGAAGCAATATTGGCAGAAGCTGGTTTGCTGGCTGAAGGCTCAAGTCTATATGAGGCGTCTAATATTACATTAGTACACCATTTATATGCTTCGCTACGTGCACGCAACCTTTACCATCGCGATCAGCACTATGTAGTGCGTGATGGCGAAATCGTGATTGTGGACGAGTTCACTGGCCGTATGATGGCCGGCCGCCGTTGGTCTGATGGTTTGCATCAAGCGGTTGAGGCTAAAGAAGGCGTTGAGATTCAAAAAGAAAACCAAACGCTGGCATCCATTACTTTCCAAAACTACTTCCGTATGTACAGCAAACTGTCTGGTATGACGGGTACGGCAGATACCGAGGCTTACGAATTTAACCAGATTTATGGCCTAGAAACCGTTGTGATCCCGACGCATCGCCCGATGCAGCGTAAAGATGCAATGGATAAAGTCTATAGAACCTCACGTGAGAAATACGAGGCGGTGATTTTAGATATTAAAGATTGCCAAGGCCGTGGGCAGCCAGTGTTGGTGGGTACGACCTCAATTGAGAACTCAGAACTGATTTCTAAATTGCTCACTGAGGCAAAGTTAGAGCATCAGGTATTAAACGCGAAGCAGCATGAACGTGAAGCCCACATTATTGTGCAGGCAGGGCGTCCCGGTGTCATTACCATTGCTACCAACATGGCTGGCCGTGGTACCGACATTGTGTTGGGCGGTAATCCTGAGCCTGAAATCGCTGCAGTGCATGATGATGCATCATTGACTGATGCGCAAAAAGAAAGCCGGTTGGCTGAGATTAAAGCAGCTTGGCAGCAGGTGCATGATGCTGTGTTGGCCGCAGGTGGTTTACATATCGTAGGTACCGAGCGCCATGAGTCACGCCGTGTGGATAATCAGTTGCGTGGACGTTCAGGCCGTCAAGGTGACGTGGGTTCTAGCCGTTTCTATTTGTCTTTAGAAGACCAATTGTTAAGAATTTTTGCTTCTGATCGCGTTTCAGCGATTATGGGCAAACTGAATATGCCGGATGGTGAGGCGATTGAGCACCCTTGGGTCACGCGTGCGATTGAAAACGCACAACGTAAGGTTGAAGGCCGTAACTTTGATATTCGTAAGCAGTTATTAGAGTTTGATGATGTGTCGAATGACCAGCGTAAAGTGATTTACGAGCAACGTAATGAGTTGCTGGAAGCTGCAGATGTTGGTGAAACAATTAAGGCCATGCGCGAAGACGTGATTGTGACCATGGTGGCTACGCATATTCCGCCTGATAGCGTGGAAGAGTTGTGGGATGTGCCAGCACTGGAGCGCGAGTTGAAAGCTGATCTTGGTTTAGAGATCGGTTTACAAAAAATGCTGGAAGATAACCCTGACCTACACGAAGAAACATTGCGTGAGCGCATCCTTGCCGCGGCAAGCGAGGCTTATCAGGCAAAAGAAGATTTGGCTAGCCCAGATATCTTGCGTCAGTTTGAGCGCTCAGTGATGCTGCAGAGCTTAGATAACCACTGGCGTGAACATTTGGCTGCATTAGACCATCTGCGCCAAGGGATTCATTTACGCTCTTATGCACAGAAAAATCCTAAACAGGAATATAAGCGTGAGGCATTTGAGCTGTTTGAGGGCTTGCTCAACACCATTAAAACTGAAGTCACTAAAGTGACCATGTTGGTACAAGTAAAAACTGAGGCGGATGTTGAAGCGGTAGAAAAACCAGTCGAAGTTGAAAATGTGCAATACCAGCATGCAGATTATGCAGAAGCACTGGCTGGTGATGTTTCTAAAGATACCGAAGCAAATGTGGCAGCACAGCAGCCTATGGTACGTGATGGCGCTAAAGTAGGCCGTAATGACCTATGCCCATGTGGATCAGGTAAAAAATATAAGCAGTGCCATGGCGTATTAAGCTAAGCGTATATTAAGCTCAAACATGGTGTATTAAGTTAAGAATAGGGTTAGCAATGTCAGACAATACAGTAGAAGTACAATCCCCCTGTATCGGGGTTTGTAGCATTGATGAAACAACAGGCTTTTGCCATGGTTGTTATCGTACCATCCCAGAAATTAGAGGTTGGTGGGATATGCAGCCAGCTGAGCAGCAGAACCTGTTATCTGTGTTAGAAACGCGTCAGAGCGAGACTGTTAGTTTCGATTAAGTAAGGTATAGGGTGTTCGGCAGTAGTCGATGATTATCCTTTTGATATTACTGCGGTGCTGTGCCAAGGATAATTCCCTGATTTTTCAAGTCTAGTAAGACCCCTAATCCAAATTGCATAATGATTTGTGGTTGGGGGTGTTTTAATTCCTCTGCAAGCATGGTCAGTGCTTGCTCCGCAGTCAATTCTCCAGCTTTTAATAGCGTAATTAGTTTAAATGTCATCGGGTTTAGCTCGATAAATTTAATCTTGTCGTTTGCGTCACGGTGCACTAACAGGTACGTGGGTTCTATGCCCCTAGGTTTATGTTTAGGAGAGATTTTGTGCACGGCGTAGTCATAAGTGAGTAGCTGCATTGCTTGTGTAAATGCCAAGGGATGGAGCGCCAAATCACCATGCACGTCGGCTTCTTGACGGTCGAGTGCCGGCAATGTGCTGAGATAAAGCTCTATCCATTCATAGTGGCATAGCGCTTGCAGATAAGGTGGCAATGCCAGATTGGTGTGCTGTAAAAAGGCTAAGAATTCTTCTGGAATTTTGCGGAACAGTGGCGTATCTGCCGAATGGTCTTTTAAAAAAGTGCGTACCAATTTAAGCCAGGCAGCTTTACCTATGGTTTTACGCGCGACCGGAAAGCATGCGGATACAGACTCAAGCAGGTTGTTAAATACAATTTCGTCATAAACCGCCATGCGCTCAGGCGCAACACCCAGAGGAATAGGCTGGTTGTGCGCATCGCGTATGCGTGCTGTAAACGCTAGTTGATATTGTTGGAAGCTGAGTAGCTGGCTCGACATGATTATTTGGCTAATTCAAATCATCAGCGGTGTGAGTGTATTTGCATTGGCTTTGCTGCTACGCGGAATTGCTTGGCGTTGCAGGTCGGCGATTTTGTCTACTTCTTGCATGAGTGTGTCTAACTTTGGAATATTGCTGTCGCGCTCTAGTAAGGTGGGAAACACGCCAAATAAGTCGTAGGCGTCTTTCAGGAGTGCCCAAACCGGGTCGATGACATTCTCTCCGTGCGTATCAATGAGCAAATCTAGTGATTGTTGATAATGCCCGGCGATATGGCTGTAAATAATGCGTTCATGCGGTATGCCACGCAAGAATGCGAATGGGTCAAAGTTAAAGTTTACGCTGTTGACGTATATGTTGTTGATATCCAGATGTAACAGGCAATCCGCCTCGCTCAGCACTGCGTTAAGAAAGGCCAGTTCGCTCATTTCAGAGATGGGCGCAGCTGCATAAAATGAGGCGTTCTCTATCCCGATGCGTCTGCCCAGTATGTCTTGGGTTTGACGAATGCGCTTTGCCACATAGTGTACTGCCTCTTCGGTAAAGGGGATAGGTAACAGGTCATATAAATAGCCTTGCTTACCTTGGTAGCCATCTGTGCAATAGCTTAAATGTTCAGTGTAGATATCGATGTCATAGTGGTTTATGAACTGCTTAACCTGATGCAAGAAGTCAGTATTTAGCAGGCTAATGCCGCCCAGTGATAAGCAAAGGCCATGACATACGATAGGGTAGCGCGCCGCAAACCAATCTAGCTGTTTGCTTGCCTTACTGCCCGCGTCAATCCAATTTTCTGGGGCTATTTCAACAAACTGGATGTTAGAAATTAATGTTTGGTTGTCGAGCGACTGAATCTGGGGTATCAGCTCTCGCTTCAACCCCAGACCAGCACCATGAATTTGACTACGATTAATCAACGGACTCATCATGCGCTATATCAATCTGCTGGTGCTTATTTTTTCTCGCCGCCGCATGAGCCTTCTTTGGCTTTCTCACCGCCACAAGTGCCTTCTTTAGTTTTTTCTGCACTGCTGGTTTTGCTGGTACCGCATTTTGCATCTTTCATTTTCATTTCTTTGGCTTTTTCAGCGGTACCACACTTACCTGTGCCACATTTACCATCGGCAGACTTTGCATCGTGCGCATCTGCTACTTGGTAGCCACTAGCAAGGGTTTTTAATGCAAATGGATTTTCTGCTGCATTGACTGTGGTTGCCGCCACTGAAAGTGCCAATGCGCCGCCAATAGCAAGAGAAAGAGTTTTTTGTGTTTTGTTCATTGTCGTTTCCTTTAATTAAAAGAGTTACTGCTTATTACAACTAATAAAAGTTACTGAGATTGCTGGTCAGACGCTATCTGATCAATAATTCTCGCCTTTGCAGCTAATGGGAGCGTAATAGCACTATTGTTTTCTATATTGGTTCTGATGTTCTGCAGTGCTACGCGCAGTAGATTCAATTGTTTTTTGAATCGGCTACATGCATCGCAAATCATGAGATGCAGTTTTAGTTGCATAAGTTCAGACCAAGATAAAGGACGGTCTAGAGACTGCGAGATGAGTTTGCTGGCTTGTTTACAGGTCATCATATGTATCACCTAGCCTTTAACCCAGTTCATCTCTAAACATTTTCTTAACACCATCCTAGCTCTATACAACATTACCCAAGCATTGGTCGGTGTAATATCAAGTTCCTTACAAATATTTTCATTCTCCATTTCATGTACGTCCCTTAACATAAAAATGGCTTTAAGTTTCTTAGGTAGTTTTTGCATGCAGGTGTCTAGTACACTTAAAAACTGGCTTTGTTCTAGCGCATGGTCTGGCATGTCAAAAGATTGCGGCTTATCCAGCCAATGGCCGGTTTTGTCAAAAAAGTCGTCCATACTTTCTTCGCCAGCATCTAAATCGATAATGTCTGATATCGGCTGTTCACGGATTAGCTTGCGTTGCATATCCACTACTTTATGTTTGAGTATACCCGTGAGCCAGGTGCGTACTGATGAATCACCTGCAAAGCTGTTGTGCTTAATTGCGGCAAGCATGGTTTCTTGTACGGCGTCCTCCGCCTGATGCGTATCTTTTAAGCGTGCTAGCGCAAAGCGATATAGGTAATCACCATGTTCATTCAGCCAATCGTTAACATTGCTGTGCATATTAAGCCGCTACTCTTTGTTGTAACAGGCTCAGATAATGTGCAGAGTCTAGTGGTGTGTTGTTGCGCTGTGATTGCCATATGGTTTCGGCGAGGCAATCTAAAATATCGTGTTGTGCGAGGTGTTGGTCTTGATGTTTTTGTTTGAGCTGTTCGTAAATGCCATGGATACCAATGGGTTGGTTGATGGCTATTTGCTCAATCACGGATAAATGCAAGCTTAAGTGCAGAAACGGATTGGTCTCGCCCATTTCTGGAAAGTACTGCTGCTGCATATAACGCTCTGGCGCATCTAGTATGGCGTGATATTCGGGGTGCATTTGCATCACCTCTACTGCAATTTTCTCTAAATCTGAGAGCTGGGCGTGTTGTTTAAATTTTGCCCACGCGTCAAATAAAAACTGTCTGGCTTGGTCGCGGCTGGGGTTATATAAACTCATAAAATACCTATTGCGCTATAACGCTGAAAATAATGAAAGAACGGTAGAGTAAGGTAGCAGCTGATTCTGCCCATTGATACAGGCAATTTCACCGTTACCATAAAAGCCTAATAATGGCATGTTTGGGAAGCGCTTGGTCACGACTTTTAAGTCTAGGTCTTCACCATCGTAGAGGTACGGCCCTCGCCCTAGGCATGAAAAAAATAAGCCAAAGTCTGGGGTGCTACCTAGCTCTGTGGCTAGCGTATCTGCGGCTATTGTCATATCAGTCTGGGCGCTGTTTGCGTCACGCAGTGCCCAGCTTAAATACTGTCCCACGGGTAAAGCATGAGCGAGCGTGACGCTACCGTCTGCTTCGTCGCAGCTGATAATCGTGGTTTGATGGTAATTCCCTTGCAGAATAGCCTCTGCATTCTCGCCATATACTGCCATGATTAAATGTAGCGGCAAGGGCTCAGGTGCCTTGTGATCGTTATCCCAAGCTTTTTGTAAGGATCTAAGTGCTTTATGTTTGCCTAGCTGCTGTAGATCAAACTGTTGGCTGGCTTGTATCGGCTTGGGGGTGCTAAGCAAGCTTAAGCCATGTGCGACCTGAGTTGCCATCTTTACCCCGGAGATAAACATCTCGATATGGCCTGTGACATCACCTTTTGCATTTTGCCATACCGAGAACGGCCCTTGTCCGGTAACGTCGCCAGAGATGCCGCCATAGCGCGTGTGGTGGTCGAGCCATGTACTGTTAATTGCACTGGGTGCGGCGATGGTCAAAAGTGGCTGCTGGTCATGGTTGTGGCGGGCTAGTTCTAGCCTGATATCACCGCCAAACACCATGGCTGCAGCTGCTGGCGTGTCTAACACCCAATCCTCTTCCGTAAAAATGCCAGTTGCTGAGCAGCCCGTCACCTGTGTGCAAGACGCGGCCTTGGCTGCAGCTTTAATGGCGGCTTGCGGATTGCTGGCGAACTCTGAAGTTAGTAACAGCAACACCGCGTTGGCACTGGCGATTCCAGCTTTGTGCATGGCATTGGTGACCGCTTGCGCAGCTAGTGCTGGCAGGGCTTGGCGTCCTAATACAATGCTGGTGGCGACTTTCATTTGGTTGCGGCGGCAGCGCTAGGTGGCAGGTAGTATTCTTTTGCCTGATATTCGCATAGGTCTTCTATGCAGCATTCTGCGCACTTAGGTTTACGTGCCGTACACACATAGCGCCCGTGTAAAATAAGCAGGTGATGCGCATCCTGCATAAATTCTGCTGGAATGGTTTTAATGTATTTCTTTTCTACATCCAGCACGGTTTTGCCAGTAGCAAGCTTGATGCGGTTGCCCAGCCTGAATAAATGCGTATCCACGGCGATGGTAGGTTCACCAAACGCTGTATTTAACACCACGTTGGCAGTTTTTCGGCCAACGCCCGGCAACGCCTCTAATGCGCTGCGCGAGTGCGGTACTTGCGATTGGTGTTTTTGTATCAGTATTTGGCAGGTAGCTAACACATTTTTGGCTTTAGAGTGGTACAAGCCTATGGTTTTAATGTAGTGCTCTAAATTCTCCAGCCCCAATGCCAAAATGCTTTCAGGGGTGTTGGCGATAGGGAAAAGCTTGTCGGTTGCCAGATTGACACTTTTATCCGTGGCTTGTGCTGACAGCATTACAGCAATCAGTAGCTCAAAAGTAGTGCTGTAATTTAGTTCTGTGGCTGGATTAGGGATGGCTAACTTTAAGCGTTTAAATATTTCTAAGCGTTTTTCTGCATTCATAAGGCGTGATTGACAGGTTAAGGGTGGAGTGCTGGTTGCAGTGCCGATGTGGTTGTATGCTCGTCAGCTGATTTTGCTTTGTTTCTAATATCCATCCAGTTGCGTGCCGCAATCAGCATGCCTAAGCCTAGAAACGCGCCTGGTGGCAACACCGCCAATAAGAAGCCGTGGTAATCCGGGATGATAGTGAGTACAAACTGTTTGGCTGTGTGTCCAAATACTAGGTCTAGGCCTGAGAATAAGGTGCCTTTACCGACAAGCTCGCGCATGCCACCTAGCAAGCCTAATACTAAGGTTAACCCTATGCCCATCATAAACCCGTCCAGAATGGATGGTATCGGTGCATTTTTAGCGGCAAATGACTCTACGCGTGCGAGCACAATGCAGTTCACCACAATTAACGGGATAAAAATACCTAAAACCTTGTGTAGCGGGTGCGCAAACGCATTGATCGACAAATCAATCACGGTGACCAATGCTGCAATCACCAAAATAAATACAGGTACGCGAATCTCGTTGGGGACATATTTACGCACGGGGGAAATGGTGCCATTCGCTGCCGCCATCACCAATACTGTTGCCAAGCCAAGGCTTACCCCGTTGACGACGCTAGTGGTAACGGCCAGCGTTGGGCACAAGCCCAATAGTTGCACTACGCCCGGGTTTTGCTTCCAAATCCCATTGAGGGTGATTTCTTTATAGATGCTCATGTCGCGTCCTTACTTTGTGGCGCTTTATCTGCAGTTTTGTTTTCTAATAACAAGGGCTTGTTTTCATCAAAAAACTGTAATGCCTTAGCTACCGCTTTTACGACTGCACGCGGTGTAATTGTAGCACCAGCCATGTACTCGAACTTACCGCCATCTTTAATCACCGCCCAATCTTTGGCAACGGTTTTAGTTAAAGATTCATTGCTAAACTGTGTGATCCAGGCATTGCGTTCAATTTCTATGTAATCACCCAGCCCCGGTGTTTCTTTGTGGGCAAGCACGCGCACGCCGCTGATAGAGCCATCTGCACGGATAGCAAGCAGCAGCTTAATGTCACCAGCATAACCATCGTGTGCAATGGCTTCCAGAATGACGCCTACTGTTTCATCCCCTAATTTGGCAATATTGGCTTTGCTGGGTACACGGTTATCCAGTAATGGATTAGGCGGGATAGTGAGTTCTGTTTTCAGTAAATCATTGTTGTAAGTGTCATGCGGCAATATCTGTGAAAACAGAGCGAGGCGTGCCTCAGCTTCACTTGCCTCAATCGGCGCGCGCGTGATGATGAATATATAAGCAAGTATGGCAGTCCCCACTAGCGCAAATGCAGTGAGCGTGCCTGCTGTTTTAATGGCGTGTTTAATAATAGTTTCTGACATTGTCTTGCCTACTTATTATGGTTTAGCGCTTATGTCCAAATACACGTGGTTGGGTATGCGCATCAATCAATGGTACGCACATGTTCATGATTAATACCGCAAATGCAACGCCATCTGGATAGCCGCCATATACGCGAATTAAATAAGTGAGCACACCTGCACCGGCGGCAAAGTATAGTTTGCCTTTAGGCGTGGTAGGGCCACTGACCGGGTCTGTAATAATAAAAAACGCGCATAGCATGGAAGCGCCAGCCATTAAGTGCAGGCTTGGGCCTGCAAATTGGCTAGGTTCAATCAAATTAAATATAAAGGAAATTAACCCTAGTGCGGCAATAAATGCAGTGGGTAAATGCCAGGAGATAATACGCTGCTGCAATAGATATAGGCCACCGAGCAAATAAGCTGCGGTAACCATCTCCCCACCCTTAGCGCCAAAGTGACCAAAAATAGGTGTCTGTGAAATGGCTTCTACTTCTAGTTGCAGCATGCGCTGTGTTTTTAGGTAGTCTAGCGGTGTTGCCGAGGTGACGGCATCTAGCTGCACACCAGTGGGTAATACATTGCCGAGAATTAATCTAAATTGTTCAGTCCATCCTAATGGTGTTGTTGCCAGCGCTAGTGGCGCTGGCCATTTGGTCATGATTACCGGAAAGGAAATCAATAGCACAGCGTAGCCAACCATGGCTGGGTTAAACGGGTTGTAGCCTAAGCCACCATAGAGTTGCTTGGCAATTGCAATCGCAAACAGCGTGCCCACCACCACCAGCCACCATGGCGCGAGCGGCGGTAGTGCTAGTGCCAATAGCCATGCCGTGACCACGGCACTCAGGTCTGCGAGGCTGGGGGCAATAGGTCGTTGTCTAATTTTTAAAATAGCCGCTTCGGTGATTAGTGCGGTAATTGTGGCGAGCGCGAGCGAGAGCAAAATGCCTGCGCCATAAACCCATGCGTAAGCCACGATGCCCGGCACCAGCGCAAGCAGTACTTTGAGCATAATCATGCTTACGCTAGGTGCGTCAGTGATATAAGGTGAGCGGTTCAATCGTCGTATCCTAATGGCAATAGAGTGGTTTAGTCATTAATCAGGTACTTTATTTTTAACCATTTGCTGTGCTTTAGTGCGTATGGCTTCAATTTCATCGATCTCCGCTTTGACCTTGGCGCTCAGATTTTCTGTATTCTTAGGGGCATCACCATTTTGTGCTGCCGCTAGCTTTTGTGCCTTGGCTCGTTCAATTGCCGCAGCAATCAGTGCTTTTTTATCTGTTTTGGCTTGTGCCTCATTGGCTACCGTGGTCGTGGCGTCTGGTTTTGCCTCGGCTGCACTAGGCTCAGTTTTATGTGCTGATGATTCATCTTGCGCGGGCTGCTCGGAGCCAGTTTTTGCCGCATTGTTGCTGGCCGCAGCTAGTTTTAGTGCTTTTGCTCGCTCTATAGCTGCTGCAATTGCAGCTTTTTTCGCTTCAACAGCATCTGGATTGCTAGTGGCTTTTTCTGCTTCAGCTAGCTCGGGTTTAGGTTCATTGGATTTAGCGCTGGCTGCCCTTTCCGCATGTTTTTGCGCCCGTTCCAGTTTTTCGCGTTCGATGCGTGCAAGCCTAAAGTCATTGCGTTCACGTGCCAAATCGGCTGCTTCTTGTGCTTTGTCGAGCGCAATAATCTCACTTTTTGCGTAGCGATAATATTGCACGAGCGGGATGTTGCTGGGGCAAACGTAAGTGCAGCAGCCACATTCGATACAATCAAATAAATTGTAATCACGGGCCTTTTCAAAGTTGTCAGATTTGGCAAACCAATACAGCTCTTGCGGCTGTAAATTCACCGGGCATGCGTCCGCGCAGCGTGTGCAGCGTATGCATGGTTGCGCTGGGGGCGGTGGTGCAAACAAGGCTGGGCTAGCGGCAATAATGCAATTAGCCGCTTTGGTCACAGGTACGTCTAGGCTGGGTAAGTCAAAACCCATCATCGGGCCACCCATTACAAAGTGGGTGGTGTCTGGTTTGGCACCGCCAGCAGCAGCCATCAGTAATGGCATGGGTGTGCCCAACAAAACTTCAAAGTTCTGCGGTGAGGCAACATTGCCGGTCACTGTCACTATGCGGCTGACGCTAGGCTCACCAAAAGTGAAATAGCGATAAATCGCGAGTACGGTGGCTACGTTAAATACCTGAATGCCAACCTCAGTTGCGCGTTTATGATGAGGCACTTCTACGCCAAGGAGTAAATGAATGAGCCGGCGCGCATCGCCACTGGGGTAGAGTGTAGGCACCGTGGTGACGCATGCGTTAGCTAAAGATTGGCTGGCAGCCGCCATGGCATGGGTGGCCTCCGGCTTGTTATCTTCAATACCGATGGCTACCTTAGCCGCCCCCAGTAAATGCTGGGCGATGGCTACCCCCTGAATGATTTGGTCTGCACGTTCGCGCATGAGCATGTCATCACATGTGATGTAAGGCTCGCATTCCGCTGCATTAATAATTAGGGTGTGGATGGCGGATGATCCATCTTTACGCAGTTTAATGTGTGTGGGGAATGTCGCGCCGCCTAGCCCCACGATGCCCGATGTGCGTAAGCTGCTAATCAGTTCACTGTGCGCTGTGTTTTTCCAGTCTATCGGTGTTAATGGTTTCCATTGGTCTTTACCATCTGGTGTCAGGGTCACGCACATGTCTGGCAAGCCAGAAGGGTGCGGAATCACCGCCTCCTCAATAGCAGTAATGGTGCCGGAAGTCGGCGCATGGATGGCAGCAGATACCGTGCCCTCCGCCTCGGCAAGCATCTCCCCTTTTAATACGTAATCGCCTACTTTGACTTTCAATTTAGGAATGTAGCCTACATGTTGACGTAGGGGTAGGGTCAGCGTCTCCGGAATCGGCAGTTGTGCAATCGGGCGGGTGGTTGACTCATATTTGTGGCCATCTGGATGTACGCCACCATGAAATTTATGTACGTCATTTGTCGTGTTTGTAGTGAGGTTTTTAATCAGCTTGCTGGCAAATTGAATAATGTTATTCATGAAGACACCTTGCCAGAATTTGCAGGCAATGCCTTGATGGGGAATACTGGATATTTCCACTTCCAGTTGTCAGGCGTTTCAGCCAGTGGCTCCATGCTAATGCAGTCTACCGGACAGGGCGCCAAGCACAATTCGCAGCCTGTGCATTCTGAGGCGATAATTGTATGCATATGCTTAGCCGCACCTAAAATGGCGTCTACCGGGCACGCCTGTATACATAAAGTGCAGCCAATGCAAGTGGCTTCATCAATAAAGGCAACAGATTTTGGCTTGGGTAAACCGTGCTCCGCGTTGAGGGGTTTATACTCTACGCCTAGTAAATCAGCCAGCGCGTGCACGCCGGCATCGCCACCTGGTGGACATTGGTTGATATCGGCCTCACCATTGGCGATGGCTGTTGCGTAGGGTTTGCAGCCGGGGTAGCCACATTGGCCGCATTGTGTTTGCGGTAAGATGGCATCAATACGTGCCACCAGTGGGTCGCCCTCTACTTTAAAAAGTAATGCCGCAATGCCTAACAAAGCGCCCAGCACTAAGGCTAGCCCAAGCATGACGTAGATGGAGGTTAATAACATATCGCTTTTTGATTATTTTTAAATAAAGTGGCTAATATTTTAATAGTTGCTTATGTTGTTTAATGAAATTTGGCGGCACCCAAATCTTTAATACAATATTTTATTGTTGCTGAAGTTTTAATACTTAAGTCTAGTATTTGTCCTTAAGTCTAATATTTATCTAGGCCCATAAAGCCCATAAATGCCAAGCTCATTAATGCGGCGGTAATCATCCCGATAGCCGAACCTTTAAATGCAGCAGGCACGTCCGCACCTTCTAATCGCTCTCGCATGGACGCAAACAGTATTAGCACTAATGAAAAACCAAGTGCGCCACCTAGCCCAAAGAACAGTGATTCTAAAAAACTATGGCTGGCTTGCGCATTGAGTAGCGGGATGCCAAGCACCGCGCAGTTGGTGGTGATTAGCGGCAGAAAAATACCCAAGCCTTGGTGTAGGGTGGGGAAGTTCTTTTCCATGACCATTTCTGTTAACTGTACTACGCCAGCAATAATCACAATGAAAGAAAGTGTGCGCAGATAAAACAGGCCATTTGGCTCCAGCAGGTAGTGATTGATACCCCAGCTCGTCATTGAACCCACGCTTAACACCAGCGCAGTGGCGCCGGCCATCCCGATAGAGGCTTCTAGTTTTTTAGAAACCCCCATGAATGGACACAAGCCCAAAATCTTGACTAGCACAATGTTGTTTACAAACACGGTGCCAATCAAAATCATGATGTAATGATGAAAATCGAAAGTCATATTTCAAATATGGGTTTCAGCGATAATTTTTTAGATTATACAGCGTTTGTTCCGGTGTAAATCAGTTAAGGATGCACTTGCGTTAAGTGTTTGATATATAAATGCTGCCATAAGTTTTTACTGCCGTTGAGCCAGTTGCTGGTTGATACAGGCGACGGCAATCTTGCACGAGGATTTTAGTGTTGCCGGTGTGATAAGTTTTACGATGGGTGGCGTCTGTTGAAACGATGCTGGCGAATGTTTTTATAAAATCATCGTCAAATGGAAATTGTGCGTAATAAATACAGAAAATTATGAAACATTCAGGTTAAAATATAACATTATGAATCAGGTAGATTTCCTATGTTGCAAGGCAGTTTAGTTGCTATTGTTTCGCCCATGTTTGAAGATGGGCGTTTAGATATCCCATCTTTAAAAACATTGATTGATTTTCATATCGATCAAGGCTCGGATGGTATTGTGATTGTTGGCACTACAGGGGAGTCTCCTACTGTAGATTTTGATGAGCATTGCTTGCTTATTGAAACAGCCGTTGCGCAGGTGGCTGGCCGCGTTCCAGTGATTGCAGGTACTGGCGCTAACTCAACCAAAGAAGCCATCGTGCTGACACAAAAGGCAAAAGAGCTAGGCGCTGATGTCTGCCTTTTGGTTGCGCCTTATTACAACAAGCCAACGCAAGAGGGTTTGTATCAGCATTTTAAAGCCGTGGCCGATGCCGTGGCTATCCCGCAAATTCTTTATAACGTACCAGGCCGTACTGGCTGTGATATCAGCAATGACACTGTGCTGCGTTTAGCCACCCATGCCAATATTGTCGGTATCAAAGATGCGACAGGTGGTATCGAGCGTGGAACTGATTTGCTATTACGTGCTCCAAAAGAGTTCGCTATTTATAGTGGCGATGATGCAACCGCATTGTCTTTGATGCTGTTAGGTGGGCATGGCGTGATTTCAGTAACCGCCAACGTCGCACCTAAGTTGATGCATGATATGTGTATGTCAGCGCTAGCTGGTGACGTAAAAGTCGCACGTGAAATCAATGCCAAACTGTTCGGTTTACATCAGAAGTTATTTGTAGAGGCTAATCCAATCCCGGTTAAATGGGTATTGGCACAGATGGGCATGATTAAAACTGGCATTCGATTGCCAATGGTTAATTTATCAGCCCAATATCATGAAGTTTTGCGCAAGGCTTGTGAGCCTGCACAAATTCTATAACGAACAATAGAGTTCTAATACGAGGTTTGAATGAAACAAGTTAATTTCAACGCAGGCGCTTATCGTCTAGGCGTGTTGCGTAAAGCAAAGTCTGTAGTGCTGCCTTTGTTTTTAATGGCAAGTTTAAGTGCTTGTGATTCTATTCCTTTTATTGATACAAAATCAGATTACAAAGGTGCAGGCCGTTCACGTCCGTTAGAAGTGCCGCCGGATTTAACCGCGAGCCCAGTAAGTGATGCCTATGCGGTGCCAGGTAGTGCGAGTTATTCTAGTTATAGCCAAGCGCAAGAGGGGCAAGAAGCCGGTGTTGAGAAAGTGCTACAAAACCCTGATGGCGTGCGTATGGAAAAATCAGGCACACAGCGCTGGTTAGTGGTAAATGCGCCAGCTGACAAAATATGGCCAGTGATTCGTGACTTCTGGACCGACATGGGCTTTGCTGTACGTGTAGAAAACCCACAAATTGGCGTGATGGAAACGGAATGGATTGATGCCGAAGCGCTGAAAAAAGATGAGTCTGGCAACGCGTTAGATAAGTTTGATAAATGGCTGGATAAATTATCCGGGTTTGCAGATAAGAGAAAATTCCGCACACGTTTAGAGCATGGTAACGATACAGGCACAACTGAAATTTATATGACGCATCGTTCAGTTGTTGGTGCGCCGGATGACGGTAAAACCCGCATTAGAACGCAATTAGGTGAAATTGAAACCGGCTACAAAGCTGAAGCGGCAACTAACCCTAGAGGTGATGCCTTTGATGCAGAGTTGGATGCTGAGCTATTACGCCGCTTGATGGTGAAATTAGGTGTAGAAGAGAAAAAATCGCAAACGATACTTGCTGATGCAGCAGCTGCTAAGCATGCTGAGGTGGTGAAAGAGTCTGACGGTAGCGCCAGATTGCTACTGACTGACCAGTTCGACCGTGCGTGGCGCCGTGTAGGCTTGGCTCTGGATCGCGTTGGCTTTGTAATTGAGGACAGAGACCGCTCTAATGGGCTTTTCTTTGTGCGTTATGCTGATGTAGATATTGACGACGCACCGAAGAAAAAGAAAGGTCTGATCGAGAGCATTAAATTCTGGGGCGATGATGAAGAGAAGAAACCTGAGTCAGTAGCCAAAAAAGAAGATAAAAGTATCGTGGATAGCTTGAAGTTCTGGGGTAGTGACGACAAACAAAAAGCTAACAAAGACCGCCAATACCGTATCAAAGTGAGTGACGGTGATAACGGTGCAGTGGTGACTGTGGTTGATGCCGAAGGTGCACGCATTCGTACCACAACGGCAAATAGAATTATTGCCCTGATGTATGAACAGTTACGCTAACTAAAATATAAGGCGGCTTCTTGGCCGCCTTTTTTATTAGGTGATGCGGCACGCTTCAAGGTGAGAGCGTTGCTTGCGCTATAGGCCGCTAGTTTAGATACTCTCGGGCTTGTTGCCCCAGATTGTATATTCTCAGCGCTGTACCATCTCAGCAGCATTGCTAACCCGCCTTTATTTATTGTCCGTTTAATAGAAGAGAGATCAAACATGCGCTTTGCTTCGCTCGGTAGTGGCAGCGCTGGCAATGCGCTAGTGGTTGAAGTCAACAACACACGCTTGATGCTGGACTGTGGATTTAGCATTAAAGAAACCATCAGTCGATTAGCTCGTTTGAATTTAAACCCTGAAGATTTAGCGGGCATCGTCATTACGCACGAGCATGACGACCACGCCGGCGGCGCCTTTAAATTTGCTGCTAGGCATCATATCCCCGTTTGGCTCACCTATGGTACCCTCAAAATGGCCGAGCGATATTTCCCGAATCAGCACAACTTGCAACTGAATGTGATTGATAGCCACACGCCGTTTAGCGTGGCTGATGTTGAAGTGTGTCCATATCCTGTTCCACATGATGCGCGTGAGCCTGTGCAGTGTGTATTTGGTGATGGTCAGCATCGCCTAGGGGTGTTGACTGACGTTGGGCGTACCACCGTGCATATTGAGCAGCAATTGAATGCTTGTGATGCGCTGGTGCTGGAGTGTAATCACGATAGCGCTATGCTGCGTAACGGGCCTTATGCGGCATCTTTAAAGAAGCGTGTTGGCGGTGAATGGGGGCATTTGGAGAATTCAGCCTCAGCTGACTTACTCGCGAAGTTAGATCGTTCTAAATTGCAGCATCTGATAGCTGCGCATCTAAGCGCAAAAAACAATACGCCGTTGTTGGCTCAATCTGCGTTAGCAGGGGTTGCTGGCTGTGCGCTGGATTGGATTGGTATTGCTGATCAGGCTTTGGGGTTCGACTGGCGTCAAATCAGCTAGCTTGGTTGATGTATAAAACGGATGCTAATTACTGAGGTTTCAGTGTTTAGACGTAAAAAAGCCGACTTGCGTCGGCTTTTTTAATAACTATTGATTAAACAATAAATTATTTTGCAGCTTCAGCAGGAGCAGCTTCAGCAGCTGGTGCTTCAGCAGCAGGAGCAGCTTCAGCAGGAGCAGCTTCAGCAGCTGGTGCTTCAGCAGCAGGAGCTTCAGCAGCTGGTGCTTCAACAGCTGGCGCTTCAACAGCAGGAGCTTCAGCAGCTTTTTCACCACAAGCAGTAACAGCAAGAGCTAACAATGCAGCTAACAAAACAGAACGTGTCATTTTAAATTTCCTTATGAGTTTAACTGGTTAAAAAACTGTTTTCGATACTACTTAAAAAGTGACTAATAACTATATCGAGTGGCGCAAATTCTAGCAGGAATTAAAAAAAAAAACACTACATTTCAAATATTAAGCTGAAATATAGTAAAAAAGTTCCCGCTTTCATGCAGCTTGCCCAAAAATGATTATTCAACACGAATAAAAAGCTGGTTATTCTGGGAAGATTGCCCGCTGCTGCTGGTCAATATGGCGCGGCTAACTTCATCTTTGTCTTGCATCATGCCGCCTAGATTGACCCATTCGCCGCGCTGCGCTCGTACTGTAGATGAGAGTTGCTCAAACTCTATGCGGCCATTCTGCTGCAGGTTGGAAAATGTTGGGGTGATTTCAAGCTCAACTTGGCTGCCTATGCTACGGGCACGCACTGTAAACCCTGTGCCGATATCTACAAACTCTGTACTGACTTGTCTAACTGCGTAGCGGTGTGTGAGCGTTACCCATTCACTGGTGTAGGGAATGGATTCACCTACGCTGATATAGGCAGGTGCGCCATCTGTAACCCGAATAAACTGCTGGCTGCTTTGTCGTGAGTTGGTTTGGTTATCTTCTACGCCTATTTGGATGCCATCCCTGCCGCCTCTTGCATCATTTCCAGTCTGTATGGCGACATTGCCAATGCGGGTGCGGCCTTTGACTGCAGCATTACGGCTAGTGCCAGTAACGCTATTCTGACGCTTAACGCTAATGGTGAAATTCTCTCGTGCAGTGTCTAGGGTGGCAATGGTTTGCTCAACTTCAGCCATCGTTTTACTATCTGTGCGGACGATCAGTTGGTTTTGTATGGCAGATGCTGTGCCATGGTTGCCAATAACGGCTTGTATCGTCGGTAAGACTTCTTCGGCAAAGCGATGCTGTAGGGTGAAAATTTTGAAATCATTAGCGGCATGGCTTTGCAGCGTGAGGCTAAATGCCAATAACAGCCACAGCCAACGATTTTTTATCAATAGTCGTATCATGTTGATACCTTATAAGCCTAATGGTGTGGTGCTCACCGTGTCTTGAATCGCCTCTGTCAGCTCCTCAAATCTAGTGTGAAGTGCTTTAACCGTTGCGACATCATCATAGGCATACTTAAATCGTGCATGGTCGATATGTATGCGCTTAATGTAGTGTTTGCCATCCACGAGAATAAAACAGTCTTTTGCATGCTTTGCGGACTGGTTGGTGACGTGTACGCTCATTTTGTGCCCAAAAGTTTTAAGCAGGTTAAGCAGCCTAGGGCATTTGTCTTGGAAATATGCGCTATCTTGCAAAATAATGCTTAAGCGGCTGGTAATCTGTCGGCTTAAGAACTGCTGCAACAGTTCATAGGTAGCCAAGCTGGAGAACTCACCGAGCCTTAAATCTTGGTCAAAGATTAAAAGTTCATGCTCCGCACTTTGTATAATGAGCTTGATGGCCTCGTTATACAAATGCTCTCCAACCATAATTTTATCCGGCATCAATGTGCTGTCCATGATGGTAATAATACGCGCTATGCTTAATTAAAGTAAAGGTAGCCAGCCAGATACCAAACATGTAATTGCTCAATGATTGCTGTCTCTATCTCGCCTGCTTCTGCAATCTCGTCGCTGGTCAATTTACGGTGATCAGCCAGTGTAGTGAACAACCTTGCTGATTGGCCTGTTGCAGCAATAGATTCACCGTTTAAATAAAAATACTGAGCGGTAAACAGCATTTGGCTTTTTAAATCTAGGCAGATATCGTGCTGCAGCAGATTTTCATGGAATTTACGTAAAGATATCTTTTTGTTTGGATTAAAAAACACGTCAGCTTTAGGCTCTGATAAGTAGGACCCTAAAAAGTCTGCCACATGCTGATTTGACCACTGTATGGTTTTTAAAATGTCGGCCACTTTGCTAATCATGCCGCTGCCAATTTCGGCAGGGTGTTCTTGCAAGGTTAAATCAGCATCTTGATAAATGCCGGGTAAAGCATTTGCATCTTTATTGAGTTTATCTTGCATAAAACCAAGAAACTCTGTGGCTAGCTCCTGCACTTTGGGCGCTCTGAATCCAATAGAGTAAGTCATGCAGTCTGCTTTTCCATCAGCTACCGCAATTCCCCAATGCGCTAAATGCGGCGGTAAATAGAGCAAGTCACCGGCTTCTACTAGCCACTCTTGTGCTGTGTCAAAGTTCTTTAAAATGCGCAATGGTGCGCCTTCTACCAAACTTAAATCAGATTGCTCGCTAATGCGCCACAATCGCTTGCCTTGGCCTTGCAGCAAAAACACATCATAGCTATCAAAATGCGGCCCGACGCCGCCGCCATCCGGTGCGTAGCTCACCATCAGGTCATCTAGTCTGGCATGTGGAATAAAGTCAAACTGGCTCAGCAGTTCAGCCGCTTCAGGTAAGTGATGGTTCACACTCTGTACTAGTAAGGTCCAGCGGTGCTTAGGGTCTGGTTTTTCAGGCAGGTTTGTGAAGTCATTTTCATCAAATGGGCCATGGCTTGCATGCCATTTCCCTTTAATTTCTTCCACGATACGGGATTGAACCTCCTCTTCGCAAGCTAAGCCCGCCAGTTCGTCTGGGCTTAATAGCCCCTTAAATCCGGGGATTGCATTTTTAATCAGTAAAGGCTTTTTATGCCAATAGTGTTTTAAGAACTCGCTGGCGGTGATGCCGCCAAGTAGCTGTAGTGGTTGGTTAAGATTGTTCATGTGCCGTGTTGATTAATAATTCAGTGAATAATTATGCCATTGCATTGCTATACCGGTGAGTATATATTAGTAAAAAGGTGTAAAAATTAAATCAATCTGTTGCAATCTAATATCACGAATCATCGCTGTATTATTTTTTAAGGATTATTAATGATGAGCGCTCCTACTGACTCTACTGTTCAAACCTTTCATGGTGGATGCCCACATGATTGTCCAGACACCTGTTCAATGGTGTACACGGTTAAAGATAAAAAATTGATTTCTGTGACGGGTAATACATCGCACCCAATGACACGCGGCGGCTTGTGTGTGAAATTAAAAGATTATGAAAAACGCCACTATCACCCAGACCGTTTGCTTTACCCGCTAAAACGTATAGGCCCCAAGGGCAGTAAGCAGTTTAAGCGTATATCTTGGGATGAGGCACTGGATGAGATTACTAGCAAATGGAAAGCGATTATTGATACAGATGGCCCGCATGCCATCATGCCGAATAGTTATTTAGGTAACCAAGGTTTGGTGCATGGGCTAAATGGTGGCGATGCTTTTTTTAACCGCATGGGTGCAACAGTGTGTGAGCGTACGTTTTGTGGTGAGGGTTCGTGTACTGCATGGTTGCTAACGGTAGGCCCTACCGCTGGGGTAGACCCAGAAAGCTTTGCACGCGCCAAGTATATTGTCATATGGGCGTGCAACTCAGTGAGTACTAACTTACATCATTGGCACATCATACATGAAGCACAAAAGCGAGGTGCTAAGGTTGTGGTCGTGGATTCCTACGCCTCTAAAACTGCAAAAGAAGCGGACTGGCATATTGCGCCAAAACCAGGCACCGATGGTGCGCTAGCGATGGCGATGATGAATGTGATCATTAGTGAAGGTTTAACAGACCAAGACTATATAGATCAGTACACGGTAGGTTACAAAGAGCTAGCTGAGCGTGCTAAAACTAGAACGCCAGAATGGGCCGCAGAAATTACAGGTATCTCAGCTGATGATATTCGGAAATTTGCACGCGAATACGCGACGACACCGCCAGCCGCAATCCGCTTAGGCGTTGCGTTAGAAAGAAGTTACGGGGGCAGCCAAGCGATTCGTGCGGTGACAAGCCTGCCTGCGTTAATTGGCGCATGGCGCCATGTGGGTGGGGGTGCGTTACAGTTCCCAGTATGGGAGCACCCTTATAAATTTGACGTGATTTCACGCCCAGATTTAATTCCAGAAGGCACCCCTGTGGTGAATAACTTGCAACTAGGCAGGGTGCTCACAGGCGAGTTAGACCTTAAAACACCAATTAAATCGATGATGGTATGGAATACTAATCCACTTACGCAAGCGCCTGAAACAGACAAAATAGTCAAAGGATTAGAGCGTGAAGACCTGTTCTTGGTCGTCGCTGAGCATTTTATGTCTGATACCGCTGCCTATGCAGATATCGTATTGCCAGCCGCGATGGGTGCTGAGATGGAAGATATGGTGCTATCTTGGGGGCATTTGTATCTGACCTACAATGAGAAGTGTATAGATCCACCAGGTGAAGCCATCCCCAATAACGAGATTTTTAGACAGCTAGCCAAACGCATGGGCTATACCGATGATAATTTCCAGTGGAATGATACCGAGTGTTTAGAGAATTACGTAGATTGGAATTCAGCTACCTGTGATGGTATTGATTTAGATTATTTACGCCAGCACGGCTTTGCACGATTAAAAGCATTTGGTGATAAAGATACACGCGCACGCCATGCCAAAGGCGAGTTTCCTACCCCCACTGGTAAATGCCACTTTTTGGTAGAGGGTGCAAAAAACTTTGTGGCAGGACCTTTCCGCCAAATGTATGAAGGTTTCCAGCCAGGTGAAGATTTAGATAGCTTGCCAGATTACGTGCCATCACGTGAAACGCCAGCAACTAATCCTGAACTTGCCGCCAAATACCCTTTAAATATTATTTCACCAAAGAGTCATGGCTTTTTAAACTCATGCTATGCCAATGTCACAGAAAAAATTAAGGGGCAAGGCGAGCAGTTCGTGATGATTAATCAGTTAGATGCTACAGCACGTAATATTAAAGCAGGGGATGTAGTGAAAGTGTTTAACGACCGCGGTGCGTTTGAAGGTGTGGCAAGAATATCTGATGATGTGAACGCAGGCATCGTGGTGGCTACGCTTGGTTATTGGCGGCAGTTGAATAATGGGACGGTGAATTGTATTAGCTCGGCTGAGTTTGGGGACATGGGACACTCGACTACGTTTAGTGATAATTTGGTGGAAGTGGCGCTGGGGTAGTTAAATTATACTTTCTCTATTGGGCTCTGATAAAAAGCACTGAAGTTATTTATTCAGAAAGGCAGAGCTGATAGCTCTTTTGAAGATTTAGAGAGTGCTGAAAAAGTCAGAGTTTTCCCTGATTTTTGTCGGACAAATATCTTATCCTCACTAGAATTTACAGCATTTAGGAAGCCAATTACATTTGCTTTCGAGTCAAAAATTTCATCATTTAGTGATGCCTCAGAAGTGTCATTGAAAATAACTCTACCTTCATTCGTTATGAAGAAATACTTTTCATGGCTATTCATTCCCTCTATAGATTCAATGCGACGTTCCAATATATTTATTGAGGACAGAATTAGTTGAGTATCAGGCGATACAGTTTGACCTACTGGAACTTCCGCAGCCCTAATTCCTGCAAGCTGCACAACAGAATTTAATCCTTCTGCACCAGCTTTTGCTGTTTCTGTAATTGCAGTAGAAATTTTTGAAATATCTTTTTGTACGGAGTCGATTCTTAGGCTTTCATCGTACTCCATATAGCGTAAGCCTTGGATGTCGAAAACCTTTTCGGTCTTTCGATCTTTAATCAAAGTAACTGGTTTATTAAAGGCATGACGTATACCTAGTTCATACATCACATTCGCGTTTTTAGCGCTAAAATCACATATAACCATCTCAGACTCAACAATTTTCTGAATAATACCAACAACAATATAATCAGTTTTTATTGCATCATCTGCTCTTATCGGATTATAGCCAGCAGCAAGTATAGCTGGCTTAAGAATGTGTTCGTAAACTCTAGCAAAATGGCCTGATTCATAACCATGAACATCAGAAATTGGCATTATTACAAAGCAAGTAGGTAGTGTTTTTTCTTCATTTTTCACAATTTGTCATTTCATGCTAAGTTATATTTAAACTTGATTATACTAAGCTATAACTATATTAATCAACGCTCGATATTGACTCTTAATTAGTCGCTTTCGCGCGACTGGCGAGTTTCTTTCTTTTGCTTAGCCAAAAGAAAGAAACCAAAGAAAAGGCTACCCTCTACCGCTTGTTCCCTCGCATCACGCACTTAACAGGTGGCAAGCGGAAACTCGCCAATAAAAACTATTGGCTCAAACAGCCGCTTGCCTAAAGCTCCTGTTAAGTACGTGCTACTCGGCGCGATAGCAAGGGGTAACGTCAAAATCATGTGATGTTTCTCGTTGCATATTATTATTCATCACTCTCTCAGTTCCGTCATTCCCGCGTAGGCGGGAATCCAGTGGCTTTGATGAACTTTGGAGATAGCGGGTAATGCAGTAAAATCACGTTATGAATATTTACTCTCTTGTACGCCCTTTATTATTTCAGTTTGATGCTGAATCTGTTCACGACTTTACTTTAAAAAGCTTAAAAACTGCTGAGCGGTTTGGGGTTTTAAAGTTGTGTGCTTCTCCGCCTATTTGCCAGCCTCGCACGGTGATGGGGATTACGTTTCCTAATGCGGTTGGTTTGGCTGCTGGTTTAGATAAAAATGCTGCGGTGATTGATGGGATGGCGGTATTGGGGTTTGGATTTATTGAAGTCGGGACAATTACCCCTAGACCACAACCAGGCAACCCTAAGCCACGTTTATTCCGTGTAGCAGAGGCGCAAGGGATTGTGAATCGTTTTGGTTTTAATAACTTGGGCGTAGATAACCTGATAGAAAACGTGAAAGCGGCTAAATATAAAGGTGTGCTTGGCATTAATATCGGTAAAAACTTTGATACACCCAATGAAAAAGCGGTGGATGATTATTTGATTTGCATGCGTAAAGTGTATGCATATGCGAGTTATATCACTGTCAATATCTCCTCACCTAACACTAAAAACTTGCGCGCTTTGCAAGAAAAAGAAGCGTTGTCAGATTTGCTTGCTACATTAAAAGCAGAGCAGTTGAAATTGGCCGAGCAGTTTGGTCGCTATGTGCCGATTGCTTTGAAAATTGCACCGGATTTAGAGCTGGCACAAGTGAATGAAATTGCAGATTTGCTCATGGCGCATAAAATAGATGGTGTGATTGCAACCAATACCACGCTCTCGCGTGATGCGGTGCAGGGGATGCAAAATGCTGCAGAAACTGGCGGCTTGTCTGGCGCGCCAGTGCGAGATAAATCTACAGTGGTGATTCAGCAGTTATCGCAGCGCTTACAAGGCGCGCTACCAATTATTGGGGTAGGCGGTATTTTGAGTGGTGCTGATGCGGTAGAAAAAATTGCGGCGGGCGCGAGTTTGGTGCAGTTGTACAGTGGTTTAATCTATAAAGGCCCACAGCTTATTCGTAACGTAGCGCAGGCATTGGGCTAATTTTCGCTTTCTGTCGATGACCTTGCCGATCTTATATTCGTATCGCCGTTGTCCTTATGCCATGCGAGCGCGCATGGCATTAAAGTATGCTGATATTGCAGTAGAAATACGCGAAATATCATTGCGTGATAAACCTGCACATTTGCTTGAAGTCTCACCCAAAGGCACGGTGCCTGTATTAGTAACGGCAGAAGGTTCCGTACTTGAGCAAAGCTTGGATATCATGCTTTGGGCATTACAGCAAAGCGACCCTGAAGGCTGGCTCTCAGCAGATGCCACGCAAACACAGCACCTCATTACTGAAAACGATACCAGTTTTAAGCAAGCTTTAGATCGCTATAAATACGCGATACGCTTTCCTGAGCAGGCAGTGGAGGACTACCGCTCGCTTGGTGAGGTGTTCTTAGCCAAGCTTGAGCAGAAACTAAGCCAAACAGCCTTTTTAATGGGGGCTAAGCTGACTTTAGCCGATATTGCTATCTTTCCATTTGTTCGCCAATTTTCTGCGGTAGATGCGGTGTGGTTTGCTTCTGCAAGCTATCCTAAGTTAAAGGCTTGGCTGAGTTTGATGCTGTCATCTGTGCTGTTTAATAGCATTATGGATAAGCATCCGGTTTATTCCGCGCAGTGAGTCGGCTGGCTACCAATTACCAAACATTTAGTTTGACTCTGTTTTCCAGTGCGGTAAGCGCCATTCAAAATAAATCGCTAAGATACGTAATATAGTCATCAAGGCGGCAGGGATAAAGATGCAAAGCCAGGATGCTAGGCCGAGTTGGTTAAGTAAACATACCAGCAAGCCACCAAAGAACGCAATTACCGCATATGGCTGGTAATCACTAAAGGCTTTAGGGATTTCGTCGCAAAAGATATCTCGTAATACGCCACCAAACACCGCAGTCATCACCCCCATCAAGGTGCATATAATCACAGGTAGTTGCTGCTGTAATGCGATTTGTGTGCCTAGCGCGGCATATAAACCCAAGCCTAATGCATCGGGGATGAGGATAGCGCGCTCGGTGAGCTGTATATGTTTATTGCGCATAAACAACATGGCAAGCATGCATACACACAGCATGAGCCATATCCAGTTGGCGTGATCAACCCAGAAGAAGGGGCGCCTATCAAGCAGCACGTCACGTAAAGTACCGCCACCAAAGGCGGCTACCCCGGTGACCACGAACACACCAAAGGCGTCTAGCTTTTTCCTGGCGCCAGCCACTAGCCCAGAAAGGGCAAAGGCCGACGTGGCAAAAATCTCAATAGCCACTTGTAGCGTGGATGCAGTGACATCGACCATGGCTGACTACCTTAATAGCAAGTGGTGACTGTTTGCTCACTGAACAACACAACTGCATCGTGCGTTGCAGGTCAACAAACAGTCGGTGAGATTTAAGTGGTTGCTAAGTCTTTAGCCTCGTTTTGATTATTTTCTTCAAAGATGAGTTTTACTTCGTCTTTTTCATCAATATCTACGTGTACATTGCCGCCGTTAGCCAGTTTGCCAAATAGCAACTCGTCAGCCAGCGCTTTGCGGATAGTGTCTTGAATCAACCTTGCCATTGGACGTGCACCCATGAGTGGGTCAAATCCTTTTCTGCCGAGGTGTGCTTTTAGTGCATCACTGAATGTGGCTTCAACTTTTTTCTCATGCAATTGGTCTTCTAGTTGAATCAAGAATTTATCCACAACACGGATAATAATGTCTTGTGACAACGCGGTGAATGACACAGTAGCATCTAACCTGTTGCGGAACTCAGGAGAGAATAAACGTTTGATATCTGCCTGCTCATCACCAGCTTGTTTCGCGGTGGTGAAGCCCATGTTGGATTTAGACAAGCTCTCGGCACCAGCGTTGGTGGTCATGATAATGGTAACGTTTCTGAAGTCTGCCTTGCGGCCATTGTTATCCGTGAGCGTACCGTGATCCATTACTTGCAATAAGATGTTGAAAATATCTGGGTGCGCTTTTTCAATCTCATCTAATAGCAATACGCAGTATGGGTGCTTAGTGATTGCTTCGGTCATTAGACCGCCTTGCTCAAAGCCCACATAGCCCGGAGGCGCACCAATTAAGCGTGATACGGCATGGCGCTCCATGTATTCACTCATATCAAAGCGAATCAGCTCTATGCCCATAATGTAAGCCAGTTGTTTTGCAACCTCTGTTTTACCTACGCCAGTAGGGCCACTGAACAGGAAGCTACCAATCGGCTTGTTGTTTTGACCCAAACCGCTACGTGCCATTTTAACGGCAGAGGAGAGTGCCTCGATGGCTTTGTCTTGACCAAATACCACCGCTTTTAGGTCGCGTTCCAGTGTTTTGAGTGCATTGCGGTCATCGCTAGAGATGTTTTTGGGCGGAATGCGCGCAATTTTGGCAATAATGTCTTCAATTTCTTTATTGCCAATCACTTTTTTCTGTTTAGATTTTGGCAAGATGCGTTGCGCTGCGCCGGCCTCATCAATCACATCAATCGCTTTGTCTGGTAGGTGACGGTCATTGATATATTTGGCAGATAATTCTGCTGCTGTGGTGAGTGCCGCTACTGTATATTTCACGCTATGGTGTGTTTCAAAGCGTGATTTAAGTCCCTTGAGGATTTCAATGGTTTCGGCAACGCTAGGTTCTACCACATCTACCTTTTGGAAGCGGCGAGATAGTGCGTGGTCTTTTTCAAAGATACCACGATACTCTTGGTAAGTCGTAGCGCCTATGCATTTGAGCGAGCCATTAGATAACGCTGGCTTCAATAGGTTGCTGGCATCTAAAGTACCGCCGCTAGCAGAGCCTGCGCCAATCAATGTATGAATTTCATCAATAAACAGAATCGCGTCAGGCTTTTCTTCCAATTGCTTCATTACCGCTTTTAGGCGTTGTTCAAAGTCGCCACGGTATTTGGTCCCTGCAAGCAAGGCACCCATGTCGAGTGAGTACACCACGGCATTAGCAAGTACATCAGGAATATCTTTTTCTACAATACGGCGAGCTAAGCCTTCAGCGATGGCGGTCTTACCAACACCAGCTTCGCCTACTAGCAGTGGGTTGTTTTTACGGCGGCGGCATAAAGTCTGTACCACGCGCTCTAGTTCGGATGCGCGGCCAATCAGCGGGTCAATTTTGCCTGCCACAACTTGTGAGTTCAGGTTGAGGGTGTAGTTCTCAAGTGCACCATTAGGTGCGGCTTCTGCCTCGGCTTCTTGCTCACCGCCCTCTGGTTTGGCGGTTTCGCCAATTTTCGAAACGCCATGAGAAATAAAGTTAACGATGTCTAGGCGAGTGATGCCTTGTTGATGCAAAAAGAATACAGCATGTGAATCTTTTTCACCAAAAATAGCTACGAGTACATTCGCGCCGGTCACTTCTTTTTTGCCAGAAGACTGTACATGCAACATAGCGCGCTGGATTACACGTTGGAAGCCCAAGGTTGGTTGCGTATCCACATCATCTTGCCCAATCACAGTTGGGGTGTGCTCTTCAATGTACTGATTTAACTCGGTACGCAATGTTTCTAACTTTGCGCCGCATGCACGCAGAACCTCAGCCGCGGTTGGATTATCAATCATTGCGAGCAGCAAATGCTCAACCGTGATGAGCTCGTGGCGTTTTTGTCTTGCGTCCATAAACGCCATGTGCAAACTAACTTCTAATTCCTGCGCTATCATCTCGGTACCTAACTTTCTATTATGTATCTCGCCTACATTTATGCCATTTCAATGATGCACTGCAATGGATGCTGCGATTGCCTTGCATAGCTCACTACTTGATTCATCTTTGTTTCTGCAATGTCTTGTGGGTAAATGCCACATATACCAGCACCCTCAGTATGTACTTTGAGCATAATTTGCGTTGCTTGTTCACGGCTCTTATTAAAAAAACGCTCAATGACTTCAACAACGAACTCCATTGGTGTGTAGTCGTCATTTAACAGTAGCACTTTAAACATGGGGGGTAATTTTGGTTTTGCAACCTCAGGCTTAAGTGCAATGTCATTTTCGTGCGGTTTATTTGCCATAGTATGAGTCTATTTTGAGCCAAACTGAAAAAAATTCAAGTGTAATTTGCTGTATCTCGAAGAGATATTGTTGCGAACAGGTAATCAGCGATTGCCTAGGCTAAGGGAAGATTTTGACGCTTTTTACAATTCTATCTTGTGTCTGCAATATCTCGAGGCGGTGAGAGCCAATTTTGAAGCTGGTGTTGGGCTCTGGGATGTCTTCAAAATGTTCAAGAATCAAACCATTGAGCGTGCGCGGGCCATCTAGTGGCAGCTCAAGATTTAATTTTTTATTAAGGTCACGCAATGTGCTGGTGCCATCGGCTAACCAGCTACCGTCCTCTTCTTGGTGGTAGCTGCCAAGTCTGGAAGGTAGCTGTGTATTAAAGTCACCAATCACTTCTTCTAAAATATCTTCTAAGGTGACCAAGCCTTTTAACTCACCATATTCATCCACCACTAGCGCAATCCGCTCGTGATTCTCCTGAAACTGTTGAATTTGTGTAAATAGAGGCGTACCGGACGGGATGAAATAAGAGTCGTCAATTACTTCAAGTAAGGCGGCTTTACTAAAATCATCTCGCTGGTAGTGTTCACGCAACTGGTTAATCACTTTACGTACATGCAAAATACCAATGATTTCTTCAGACTCGCCCTGACGCACTGGCAGGCGTGTGTGATGTGTATTGGTGATGTGGCTTAGGATGTCTTCTAATGGCGCATCAAAATTAATGCTTTCAATCATGGTGTGCGCCGTCATGACATCATCTACGGTGATTTTCTCTAGCTCAAACAGATTTAATAATATGGTGCGGTGCTTCTTGGGCATAAAGTGCCCAGCGTCAGTCACAATGCTGCGTAGCTCGTCCATGGTGAGTGATTGTGCTTGCGCATCAAAATTCACTTTAACCCTAAGTAAGCGTAATAAGCCTACGACAAACAGGTTAACAAACCATACGATTGGATACAGTGCTTTTAGCAATGGATACAAGATATAGCTGGCAAAGAACGCAAGCTTTTCTGGGTATGCCGCTGCGATGACTTTTGGCGAGATTTCACTAAACACTAAAATAGCAAAAGTCACAGTCATGGTGCCAAACATCAGTGTCCATTCCCCCTCACCAAACAGCTCAACGACGATAATAGTGACCAAGGTTGCAGATGCGGCATTGGCAAAGTTATTGCAGAGTAGGATTACACCTAACAGTTTGTCGGTTTTTAGCAGCAGAAACGTTGCCAGCCTAGCTCCACGATGTCCTTGGTTCGCTAAATGTTTTAAACGATAGCGGTTAACCGACATCAAGCTGGTTTCAGCCAGTGAGAAAAAGCCTGAAATTAAAAGCAGAACGGCTAGGGCGCCAAGCTGCCAAGAAATGGGTATGTTGTCCAAAGTATGATGTGATGGTTACTACGAAGAGATAGTGTATACGTGATAAGGGCTTAGAACAAGTGTCGTGATTTTCTGCACGTTTCTGTGGGAGTGGTACGGTAGTTGCTTAGATAAGGGGTGTGGCTAAAATGTTTTGCGTAGTGAATGCAACGCGCTACAACAACATTTAGCTTCGTTAAGTTGTTGTAGCGCTATTGTTGTTTTAGGCAAATTCGGATGGGTCTGGATCAGGATGTGTTTCTTTTTTATCGCCGTCTTTCTTTTCCACATCACTCATTAAGTTGGCACGGCTAACACCTAACCACATGGCAATCGGGCAAGCTACCAGCACTGATGAGTAAATACCAAATAAAATACCAATAGTCAGTGCTAGCGCAAAGTTATGTAACACCTCACCGCCAAATAACAGCATAGACAGCACCATAAGCTGTGTAGAGAAGTGGGTAATGATGGTACGTGACATGGTGCGTGTAATCGCATTATCAATCACGTGGGTGACGCTAGCTTTACGCATTTTGCGGAAGTTTTCACGCACTCGGTCGAACACCACCACAGACTCGTTCACTGAGTAGCCTAATACTGCAAGTACTGCTGCCAGTACGGTCAGGTTGAACTCCCATTGGAAGAACGCGAAAAAGCCCAAAATAATAATCACATCGTGCATGTTCGCAATGATTGCCGCAACAGCAAAGCGCCATTCAAAACGTAGTGCTAGATAAATCATAATTCCTGCGATCACCAATAGCAGGGCTAGCGAACCTTTTTCATACAGCTCAGTGCCTACTTGTGGCCCTACGAACTCAATGCGGCTCATTTGTACTGAGTCATCTACTGCTTTAAGCGAGCCTAATACTTTGTCTGAAAGCTGTGCGCCAGTAAGGCCAGTTCTGACCGGCAAGCGAATCAGCACGTCACGGCTAGTACCAAAGTTTTGTACGGTTGCATCTTTCAAGCCGATGCCATCAATGGTGGTGCGGATCTTGGTTAAATCTGCAGCGTGCGGGTAGTTCACTTCAATCATGGTGCCGCCAGTGAAGTCCACACCAAAGTTCAAGCCGCGTGTAGCAAGAAACACGACAGCAAGTATAAAGGTAATCATGGAGATGGCTGTGGTTAAACGGCCATAGCTCATGAAGGGGATGTCTTTTTTTACTCTAAAAAATTCCATAGTTTTTACTCTATATTTTTGTCTGTGGGCGCTAAATTAACTGGAGCGCTTAACCAATTGAAAGGTGTGTTGTTTTACGACGGCTACCGTAAACCCAGTTAACAATCGCACGTGAAACCACCACCGCACTGAACATAGAAGTGAGGATGCCAAGTACGTGTACAACCGCAAAGCCTTTAACCGGGCCTGTGCCAAATAAGAATAAGGCAATACCGGCGATCATGGTGGTGACGTTAGAGTCTAGAATTGTATCCCAAGCACGGTCATAGCCAATGTGGATTGAGGCTTGAGGTGTATTGCCGCTATGTAACTCTTCACGGATACGTTCGTTAACCAACACGTTGGCGTCAATTGCCATACCCAGCGTTAGCGCTACCGCTGCCAACCCCGGTAAGGTTAATGTTGCTTGCAACATAGAAAGTATAGCTACCAGTAGCAGTAAGTTAATGCCTAGCGCCAATACTGAAATTCCACCAAATACTAGGTAGTAAAAAATCATAAATACCGCAATGGCTGCGAAACCCCACAAGGTAGAGTGCATGCCGCGTTTGATGTTCTCCTCACCCATGCTTGGGCCAACGGTACGTTCTTCAATGATATCCATTGGTGCAGCCAATGCGCCGGCACGTAATAGTAAAGAAATATCAGTTGCCTCTTGCGTGTTTGCCATGCCTGATATTTGTACGCGGCCACCGCCAATTTCTTCGTTAATCACTGGTGCGGTCACTACTTCGGTGTTGCCTTTTTCGATCAGCAAAATAGCCATGCGTTTGCCCACGTTTTCACGTGTTACTTGCTGGAATACGCGTGCGCCGCGTGCGTCCAGTGTTACGTTCACCACTGATTGCCCAGTTTGGCCATTCACGCCAGGGCCTGCATCGGTGATGTAGTCACCAGTGAGTACCACGTTCTTTTTCACGAGAATAGCGCGACCCTCGCGGTCTTTAAACGCATCGGTACCAACAGGTGCTTGGCCTTTCTGGGCTTTTTCCAAAGTCATTGCATCTGATTTTTCTTCATCTACCAAGCGAATTTCAAGCGTAGCAGTACGGCCTAAAATTTCCTTAGCTTTGGCAGTATCTTGCACGCCAGGCAACTGTACTACCACGCGGTCTGTGCCTTGTTGCTGAATAATCGGCTCAGCTACACCTAGCTCGTTGATTCGGTTGTGCAGTGTTTGAATATTTTGCTTTAATGCAAACTCTTGAATACGTTTTTGCTCAATCGCATTCAATGAAGCGCTCAGTACAATATCTTCGCCATTGATGCTATCTTTAAGCGTTAAGTCAGGATATTGATTGCTAATGATTTTTCTGGCTTTAGCTAGTTCTGTTGCACTGGTAAAGCGGATTTGTACGGTTTGACCTTCGCGTGTTACGCCGGCGTATGAAACACGCTCTTTACGTAATGCTGTTCTAAAGTCACCAACAAAGCGCTCTGCAGCTTTGTCTAAAGCAGCCTTCATGTCGACCTGCAGTAAAAAGTGCACGCCACCACGTAAGTCTAAGCCTAAGTACATCGGTTTAGCGCCTATGCTACGTAGCCAGTCTGGTGAACGCGATAGCAGGTTTAAGGCGACTGTGTAGTCGCTGCTTAGGTTGGCTTGTAGTAGGTCTTTGGCTTTGATTTGCGTGTCTGTATTTGCAAAGCGCGCTTTTACACCACGTGCGTCTAAATAAATGCCGTCGTATGCAATTTTCTCTTTTTGCAGAATCTGTTCTACTTGTGCTAGTAAGGTAGGGTCAATCTTGCTGGTGCTTTTTGCAGGGGTGACTTGAATTGCAGGCGATTCACCAAACAGATTGGGGATAGCGTAAATCAGCCCCATCAGAATCATGAAGACAACAAAAATGTTTTTCCACAGCGGGTAGCGGTTCATAGTCAGACTCTAGTCAACGGTTTGCAGTTACTTAAAGCAGTGGTGCAAAGTGTTAGTTAAATTTTAGTTAGGATGGCGCTTAGCGATTATAAAGTCTTGGGATTAGATGCTCTTAATCGTACCTTTTGGCAAGGCGCTTTGAATTGCATGCTTTTGAACGGTAATTTCAGTATTGGTTGCAATTTCAAGCGTAACAAATGCGTCCGTTACTTTAGTGACCTTGCCAACAATGCCGCCAGAAGTGACTACTTCATCGCCTTTTTGTAATGCAGCAATCATGTTACGTTGCTCTTTAGCTTGCTTCATCTGCGGACGAATAATCATAAAGAAGAATAGTAAAAAGATGACGATCAATGGTAAAAAGCTAGTGAAATCTGTAGCAGGCGCTGTTGCAGCATAAGCATTTGAAATAAACACGATATAACTCTCTTTAAAAAAACTTAAAAAATGATCTAAAAATTAGCCTTTAATTCTAGCACATACTGTATGTGAATGCAGACGGTGCAGATTTTCGTTCAGTTGATTCAGGTCAAGCTTTTGCGCTTTGCTGCAAACTCTTGCTTGAACGTGTCAAACGTACCTGCTTCAATCGCACCACGCATGCCGCTCATGAGTTGCTGATAATAATGCAGGTTATGTATGGTGTTTAGGCGAGAGCCTAAGATCTCACCAATTCTATGCAAGTGGTGCAGGTATGCGCGTGTGAAGTTACGGCAGGTATAGCACGCACAGTCTGCATCAAGCGGATTGGTGTCGTTTTTGTAGCTGGCATTTTTAATTTTGACATCGCCATATTGCGTAAATAGCCAGCCATTGCGTGCGTTGCGTGTCGGCATAACGCAGTCGAACATATCCACGCCTTGTGATACGGCAGCGACTAAATCTTCAGGCGTGCCAACGCCCATTAAGTAGCGTGGCTTCTCTTGCGGCATTTTGGGTGCAGTGTGCGCTAATATGCGCAACATATCTTCTTTAGGTTCGCCTACTGAAAGGCCACCAATGGCATAACCATCAAATCCAATTTGCTCTAAACCTTCGCGAGAAACGTCGCGTAGCTCCTCGTGCATGCCACCTTGGATGATGCCAAATAAAGCATTGGGGTTACCTTCGTGCGCTTGCTTACTACGCTTTGCCCACCTGAGCGAAAGCTGCATCGAGTCGTTGGCCTCTTTGAGGGTGGCTGGGTAAGGGGTGCACTCATCAAAAATCATCACAATATCTGAGTTCAATACACGTTGGATGCGCATGGATTCTTCTGGTGTGAGGAAGCATGAGTCGCCATTGATAGGAGAGCGGAATTTAACCCCCTCTTCAGTAATCTTGCGTAAGTCACCTAGGCTCCAAACCTGAAAGCCGCCTGAATCGGTTAGTATGGGTTTATCCCAACCCATGAATTTGTGCAGGCCGCCGTGTGCCGCGATCACTTCTAGTCCTGGGCGCAACCATAGGTGAAAGGTATTACCGAGTACGATATGCGCATCAATCTCGGTCAGTTCCAGCGGAGACATGGCTTTGACTGTGCCATAAGTACCGACAGGCATGAAAGCAGGCGTTTCAACTTTGCCGTGCGCTAGTTCTAAAGTGCCGCGACGTGCGAGGCCATCTTGTTTGTGTAAGGTAAATTGCATGGTAAAACAATAATATTTTGAATGTCGCGATACTAACACAATATGTATAGCTTGTAGGCGTAGCCACTCTGCGTCTGTGAATGCCGGTTAAGGGTTGAATCCTAAATATTAAGTCTTGGTGAAAACTATTTTAGTAAAATATGCTCTAAGGTTTAGCTATAAATTAATAATGGAGGATATATGAAAAATACGATGATTGTAGGTACGTGCTTATTGGCTTTTGTGCTTGGCGGTTGTGCCAATATGACAGAGACGCAAAAGGGCACGGCTAAAGGTGCCGCGATTGGCGCTGGTGCAGGTGCCGTTGTAGGTGCGATTGCCGGTAAAGGGAAAGGTGCTGCGATTGGCGCAGCTGTTGGTGCTGCTGCGGGTGCTGTTGCGGGCAACGTCTGGACTAAGCGTCAGGAAGAGCAAAAAAGGCAAATGGAAGAAGCTACAGCAGGTACTGGCGTAGGTGTGACGCAGACTGCGGATAATCGCCTGAAACTAGATATCCCTAGTGATATTTCTTTTGACGTGGGTCGTGCTGATATCAAATCAAATTTTAGAACTGTGCTCGATACTTTTGCTACCAGCTTGGTGAACAATCCGGCAAGTAACGTAACCGTTATCGGCCATACGGATAGTACAGGTAGTGACGCTGTTAACAACCCATTATCGTTAAATCGTGCTGCAAGTGTTCGTGAATATGTTGTAGCACGTGGTGTGCAGTCTAGCCGGATTGCGATTGAAGGCAGAGGTTCACGTGAACCTTTGGTCGCCAATGACACCGCGGCAAATCGGGCCAAAAATCGTCGCGTAGAGATTTTTGTCGCAGAACCCGCTAAATAATGTGAGGCTTACTTGTTATTAACGTGAGTATGGGTAATTGAAACAAGGCCGGCTATTTGCCGGCTTTGTTTTGTCTGGCGCGTCGCTGTCAGTGTTAAGATTAGATGTCCGTGTTTTTAAAAAATTAAAGTTACCAGTGTTGAAATTTGATTTCGAGTATCGCAATAGGCTTTGTTATACTAATCAAAATTTAAATATGATCATATATAAAGGTATGATGTAAAACATGATTGAACCTAAACAAAAAACATTTCATCGTAACTCTGACTCACCGTCTTTACGTGAGCGCGGAATATATTTATTACCTAATTTATTTACTTCTGCGGCTTTGTTTGCTGGTTTTTACGCAATCGTACAGGCGATGAATAGCAACTTTGAGCAGGCTGCTGTTGCGATTTTTATCGCAATGGTGATGGATGGTTTGGATGGTCGGGTCGCCCGCATGACCAATACGCAAAGCGCGTTTGGTGCAGAATACGATAGCCTGTCTGATATGGTGTCGTTTGGTGTTGCGCCTGCGCTTATTTTGTATGTTTGGGCGCTTAAGCCTTTAGGTAAACTGGGTTGGATTGCTGCCTTTATTTATTGCGCTTGTGCGGCACTGCGGTTGGCTAGATTTAATACCAAGCTGGATGATGTGAATCAAGATAAGCGTTATTTCCAAGGCTTACCTAGCCCGGCTGCTGCTGCTTTGCTGGCTGGCTTTGTGTGGGTGTCTTATGAGTATGGCGTGAATGGCCGCGATGTATTTTTTGGTGTGCTGCAAATGAAATGGATGGCATGGTGCATTACGGTGTTTGCTGGTGCTTCTATGGTGAGTGATCTGCGCTATTACAGCGGCAAAGATATTAATCTAAAAGCGAGCGTGCCATTTTTTGTTATTCTTGGCATCATGTTGGGCTTTGTGCTGATTTCCTATAGCCCGCCGGAAGTATTGTTTTTGATTATGACAATCTATGCACTTTCAGGCTATGTGATGTGGCTGCGTGGAAAATTTACTGCTAAGTAATTTACAGCCAACCCAAAGTGCTTAAGTAATACACAACGTTCGTTAAGATTTATTGATCATCATGATAAATAAATTCAAATACTTAAGCACTTGCGAAACCACTTAAAAAACATTATATTGCTAGTACTATGTTCAATTTAAATATTACATTTACTCAATATGCACTGCATCAACATGCCAGTGCCGATTTGCTACGCAAATTATCTGCGTTACGCCTTCTTAGCTTTCTGCGCTAGTGCGCAGACTAAACACACCCCAAATTTAAGTATTACTTCGCGCACCCAATTGTTTTTAGGTGAGGTGCCAGCTACTAGCCTGTTGTTTAAAGCAATGATAGGCTAAAACAAAATAAAACTAAGGTAATTATCATGACACAAGAGCAAATTATTATTTTTGATACGACATTGCGTGATGGCGAGCAGAGCCCAGGCGCAGCAATGACCAAAGAGGAAAAAATTCGTATTGCACGTCAACTTGAGAAGTTGGGCGTGAATGTGATTGAGGCGGGTTTTGCGGCGGCGAGCCCTGGCGATTTTGATGCGGTTCACGAAATTGCAAAGATTATTAAAAACTCAACGGTCTGCTCATTAGCGCGTGCCAGCGAGAACGATGTACGTCGTGCTGGTGAGGCAATTAAACCTGCGGCAAAAGGGCGTATTCATACATTTATCGCCACCAGCAAGATTCATATGGAAAATAAACTCCGTATGACCGAAGACCAAGTGGTTGAGCGTGCGGTGCAAGCGGTGAAGTGGGCGTTGGAATATACAGATGATGTTGAGTTCTCTGCCGAAGATGCGGTGCGCTCAGACATGGATTTTTTGATTCGCGTATTCGATGCAGTGATTCAAGCTGGTGCCAAAACCATTAACGTGCCAGATACTGTAGGTTACTCTATTCCAGCAGCATGGGGCGAGCGTATGCGTGAATTGATTGCACGTGTGCCCAATAGTCATAAGGTAGTGTGGTCTACACACTGTCATAATGACCTTGGTATGGCAGTGGCAAACTCATTGGCTGCGGTAATGGCTGGTGCGCGTCAGGTTGAGTGTACGATTAACGGTTTGGGTGAGCGTGCAGGTAATGCAAGCTTGGAAGAAGTGGTCATGGCAGTGAAAACACGCAATGACATCTTCAACTTAACCACAAGCATAGATGCGACACAAATCGTACCAACCAGTAAGTTAGTTTCTACTATCACTGGCTATCCGGTGCAGCCTAACAAGGCGATTGTAGGTGCCAATGCGTTTGCACATGAGTCTGGTATTCACCAGGACGGTGTGTTGAAGCATCGCGAAACTTATGAAATTATGCGTGCTGAAGATGTGGGTTGGAACGCAAATAAATTAACCTTGGGTAAGTTGTCTGGCCGTAATGCATTTAGAACGCGCTTGAAAGAGTTGGGCATTGAGCTTGAAACTGAAGATTTATTAAATGCAGCGTTTGCACGTTTTAAAGATTTAGCGGACAAAAAGTCTGAAATTTTTGATGAAGACTTACACGCCTTAGTGAGCGATGAGTTTGTGTCTGAAGCAAGCGAGAATTATAAATTGGTGTATTTACAAGTGGCATCACAAACTGGTGAGGTGCCACATGCCTTGATTACAGTAAGTGATAATGGCAGTGAGAAAAAAGCTGAGGCTGATGGCGGTGGCCCTGTAGATGCATCATTTAAGGCGATTGAGCAAATTGTAAACAGCGGCGCTGAGTTATTGCTTTACTCAGTGAATAACATTACCAGCGGTACAGATGCGCAAGGCGAAGTGACGGTACGTCTTTCTAAGGGCGGGCGTATAGTGAATGGGCAAGGTGCGGACACGGATATTGTTGTGGCCTCTGCCAAAGCTTATTTAAATGGATTGAATAAGTTACATAGCAAGCTAGAGCGTGCGCATCCTCAAGTGTAGTTTTTGAATGCGGATGTGTTGTTAAAACCAAGTCGGGCGAATCCATGAGTTTGTTAGGACAGATGAAGCTTCAGGCGCAGCAAACGCTTGAGGATAAAAATAATCAAAGCAAACTCAGTGCTGATTCGCTCGCTTTGCGTAATGCAAAACTTAAAGAGGTATTCAATTATTGGCGTGAGTTCTCTGAGCTAATTCGAGTGATTGAGCCTGAGTTTCCCCATGTCATTTCATTGCCTAGCATCGGTGATTTATCTGGGTTAAGGGTGACAGAGCCTTTTGCTGAGTATCGCTATACGCTCTTGAGTAATGAAGCATTCTCTGATGAGATTAGCCATGTTTCATTATTCTACTTTTACAAGGCACCGCAGGTTTTTAAATTTGAGCGAGAGCTAGGCATTGCACAGCGCATTAAAGATGTGTTGTGGCGCTATGGCATAGTACATACTGCAGAAGACGTGAAGAATGAACATGCACGGGTGACAGCGGTATCCTTTACTATTCCTTGGCAAGTCAAAGGCTCAATATTAGTCACGGCATTATCTGATGCTGAGGTATTGCACTTTTCATTAAAAAACATTGCCAAGCTTGGTGAGATGGAATTGGAAATGCCGTTTGATCAGGTGGATGCAACATTTTTGGATGAGCTTTCCAAACTACTGCTAGGGCAGGACAACTTTTTTTGGAAGCTGGCTAAGTTCTAGCAGAATAACAATATGCGTCTACGTATGAGTCGGCAATCGCTTTTGATTGTGTTGGCACTGTTCTGTACCTACTTTATTTGGGGCTCAACCTATTTAGCCATTCGTTTTGGGATAGAAAGCTTTCCTCCGTTTTTAATGGGGGGTATACGCTTCACTGTTGCCGGCGCGGTTTTGTTTGTTGTGATGCGTTATTTGGGTGCTGCGATGCCTTCTGGCCGCGAATGGCTTGGCGCTGGTGTAGTGGGGCTGTTGTTACCTGCGCTAGGCAATGGCACTGTGTGTTATGTGCAGCAAACCATTTCATCGAGCGTTGCTGCGTTATCAATCGCCACCGCGCCGATTTGGATGGCAATTTTTTCCTCAATTTGGGGGCATAAGATTACGCTAAAAGAGTGGCTAGGTATTGCCATCGGTTTAGTTGGTATTGTGTTGCTTAATCTGGGCGGCAGTTTTGAAGGGGATTTTACTAGCGCCTTCTTGTTGATATTTGCTGCAGCGAGTTGGTCGTTTGGCTCGGTATGGGGTAAGCATTTAGCGATGCCGGCAGGTTTAATGGGCGCGGCGTGCCAGATGTTTGTGGGCGGGTTGGCGCTGTTGTTAGTAAGCGCTTACGCTGGCGAGTCATGGCCTCAGCAGGTATCATCTAAGTCATGGGGTGCGCTGGTGTTTCTAATTGTACTAGGGTCGTTAATTGCATACAGTGCATACCAGTACTTGCTTAAAACGGTGCGGCCTTTAGTTGCCAGCAGCAATACTTTTGTAAATCCGATCGTGGCGTTCGCCGTGGGCATCTGGTGGGCCGCTGAACACGTAACCACGGTTGAAATAGCTGCGCTGGGTGTGATTTTGGTAGGTGTATTTTTAGTACTTTCTGTAACGAATAATGAAGATATTTAATATGAAACAAGACGTAACTCCAACGCAGAATTTAGCGTTGTTTGACTTAGATAATACTTTGCTGGCTGGTGATAGCGATTACAACTGGGGCATGTTTTTGATTGGTGAAGGCTTGCTAGACGGCAAGACACATCAAGAGCGCAATGACCAGTTTTATCAAGATTATAAAAACGGCAATCTAGATATTTATAAATTTCTTGAATTTCAATTAAAGCCGTTAAGTGAACACTCTAAAGAGTTTTTAGATACGCTCCATTTGAAATATATGGAGCAAGTGATTCGCCCGATGATGACCGTGAAGGCGCAAGAGTTGGTGAATCAGCACAAAGCGGCAGGCGATTTGTGCGTTGTGATTACGGCAACGAACAGCTTTGTGACTAAGCCAATTGCTACTGCATATGGCATTGAGCATTTGATTGGTACCGACCCGGAAATGGTCGATGGCCAATACACGGGTGGCGTGCAAGGTGTGCCGAGCTTTCAAGAGGGTAAGGTAACGCGTATTAACGATTGGTTAAATGCACGTGGGCAGCAATTAGGCGACTTTGAGAAAAGTTATTTCTACAGTGATTCGCACAATGATTTACCGTTAATGAAGTTGGTGACTAATCCTATCGCCGTAGATGCAGACCCTACGCTGACGGCATATGCAGAGCAGCATCAGTGGCCTCATATTAGTTTGCGCACATAGGTATTGTGCATAGACGGCGTCTATTTACAGTGCGCCGATCATTTGTCGATATCAAGTTTAAGTTAAAAGCAGCCGCGCGCTGCTTTTAACGTTTTTAGTGCCCCAACAGTATCTGCGAAACAAACTTGCTGCCAATATAAGCTAGCACCAGCAGGACGAAGCCAGTGAGGGTCCAACGAATGGCTTTTAATCCCCGCCAGCCATATTGGTATCTGCCAAACAATAGCCCAGCGTAAATAAACCAGCTAGCGATTGAGAAGATGGTCTTATGGTTGAATTGCACTGGCTTATGGAACAGCGCCTCAGAGAACCACATGCCACTCACTAAAGTAGCGGTGAGTAGAATAAATCCAAAACCTATCATTTTAAATAGCAGGCTTTCCATCACCATTAATGGTGGGAAGCTAGGCAGTTTAATCAGCGTGGTTTTGTGGTGCAGGTTTCGTTCTGCAATGGTCATCAGCAAGGCATGCAATGCAGCAAACGTAAACAAGCTGTAGGCAATCATGGCTACCCAGATATGCGCAATAAACAGCGGGTTGCCAGATTCAGGCAAGAAATGCGTTTCGGTAAAAAAGGCAGGTAGCAGTGAAAATACAGCAGCCGGTGGTAACACAAAGGCCTGCAGGCTATATAGCTGATGGTTGCGATCTGTTACCCAATACACTAAAACAGTTAACCACAGTATGGCCGAAATTGACTGATAAAAGCCCAAGTTGAAACCGATAGCGAAAATGCTTTGGTGTAATAGCCAACCATGAATCAGTAAGCCCAAGGCAATCATTGCTGAGTGCAGTTTTAATGCATCAGGTTTTATATTGGCATGGTTTGGTGCTTTTGCATCGCGCCAGAAATCAATAGCCACCGCCATATAAATAAACGCAACAATAAAGTAAGGAATTAATTTTTGCATAGTGCAATTATGGCGCAATTAGCGCGTAAATATAATAGCTGAGATTAATAAATATAAGATTTATCACATCACTTACTACGCCAGCGGGCGCTAGTGTAATCAAGCTGCCAGTGCTGAGGCTTAAACTTACTTAATATATTGGATTGATTAAACAAATGTATTAATAGGACAGGTCTGACGCTTGATGTAAAATTAGACCTAATATTATTTGTACGAGTATAAAGATGCTAGAAAACTTGACTGGGCGCTTGCAGGGCGTCATTAAAAACTTACGTGGGCAAGCACGCTTAACTGAAGAAAACATCGCTGATGCGATGCGTGAAGTGCGTATGGCCTTACTGGAGGCTGATGTTGCCTTGCCGGTAGTGAAAGACTTTATTGCTGCGGTGAAGCTACGTGGGCAGGGTAAAGAGGTGTTACAGAGCCTAACCCCAGGTCAGGCCGTGATTGAAGTGGTGAACGATGAGTTGACCTCACTCATGGGTAAGGCCAATGAAGGCTTGAACTTAGCTGCAGTGCCACCAGCTATTATTTTAATGGCGGGTTTGCAGGGTTCGGGTAAAACCACAACCTCGGCCAAGTTGGCAAAATTATTAAAAGAGCAGAAAAAGAAAGTCCTGTTGGCGAGTGCTGACGTGTATCGTCCAGCCGCGATTGAGCAGCTTAAAACGCTGGCCAAGCAGTTGGAGATAGAGTGCTTTGATAGTAATGCCAGCCAAGCGCCGCTTGATATTGCTACTGCGACTTTAGATTTTGCAAAACGCGGTTACTACGATGTGGTGATCTTCGATACGGCAGGTCGCTTAGGTATTGATGAAGCGATGATGGCTGAAATCAAGGCATTGCACACCTTCTTGAACCCGATTGAGACCTTGTTTGTGGTCGATGCGATGCAGGGGCAGGATGCGATTAATACGGCGAAAGCGTTTGGGGATACCTTACCGTTAACAGGCGTTATTTTAACTAAACTGGATGGTGACTCACGCGGCGGTGCGGCTTTGTCGGTTCGCCATGTGACAGGTAAGCCAATCAAGTTCATTGGTGTGAGTGAAAAAGTGGATGGCCTAGAGCCGTTTTATCCAGACCGTATGGCATCACGAATCCTTGGTATGGGTGATGTGCTGGGTTTGATTGAGCAAGCGCATAAAAACGTAGACATGGCTGAGGCGCAAAAGCTGGCCGATAAAGTTAAATCAGGTAAAAACTTTGATTTAGACGACTTTAAAGCGCAAATGTCGCAAATGCGCAAAATGGGGGGGATGGGTGCACTCATGGATAAAATGCCGTCACAGCTTGCAGGCATGGCAGCCAAAGTGAATCCAGATGATGCAGACAAGAGCATTCGCCGCATTGAGGGTATTATCAATAGCATGACGCCGTTGGAGCGTCGTAAACCAGAGCTGATTAAGGCAACACGTAAAAAACGTATTGCGGATGGTTCTGGAGTGCAAGTGCAGGAAGTGAACCGTTTGTTGAAGCAATTTGAAGAAACGCAGAAGATGATGAAGATGTTTAGCAAAGGCGGCATGGCAAAAATGATGCGCAGTATGGGTGGTTTGATGGGCGGTAAGCTACCTGGAATGCGTTAATATATTAGTTCGGGTGAAGCGGCGCACTTTAGAAGTCTTGTTAAAACAATCTCTTACGAAAAATAGAAAACTTTTTTACAAAATAATTAAGTTATTTGTGAATTTCTCATTGACCAACCTGATAGTTTCTATATAATGGCGACCTTTCGTAAGTAACGCAGTTAATTACGAAATGAATGGGGTGTTAGCTCAGCTGGTAGAGCAGCGGACTTTTAATCCGTTTGTCGTGGGTTCGATCCCCGCACACCCTACCAAGATATATAAGGCTTAATCAGAAATGATTAAGCCTTTTTCTTTTGTGCTGTCAGTTCCGATTAGCGCTATTATTTAACCCATGTGCATAGACGCTTTGGGTACTTATCTTTTTAATCTGCCTATCAAACATTAGTGAAACCTGAAAACACCAAATCTGCGTTGCATCCGCGTAATCGGCATCGCGAGCGCTACGACTTTGATGCGCTGATTCAAACTAGCGCGGCGTTGGCTCCATATGTGCAATTGAATGCGTATGGCGATGCTTCTATTGATTTTTCCAACGCTCAAGCAGTTAAGGCGCTTAATCAGGCTTTGCTTAAACAGTTTTATGCGGTGCTTGTTTGGGATATCCCTAAGCAGTATCTTTGCCCGCCAATTCCTGGGCGTGCAGATTATTTACATTACATTGCAGATTTGCTGGGTAGAGACCATGCGGGTGTCGTTCCACAGGGGGCATCAGTGCGTGTCTTGGACATTGGTGTAGGTGCTAATATGATTTATCCGTTGATCGGCGTGCGTGAATATGGCTGGCAGTTTGTGGGGGCTGATATTGATGCGAAGGCCTTAGATAATGCACAACAGATTGTAGATGCGAATGCACTTTCTAATGAGATTGCGCTACGATTACAAACCTCACCAGCGTCAATTTTTAAAGGAGTGATTAAGCACGGTGAGAAGTTTACGCTAACAATGTGTAACCCACCTTTTCATGGGTCTTTAGAAGACGCGCAAGCTGGTACAGCGCGTAAGTGGCGTGGCTTAGGTAAGCATCTTGCTAAGCGCGGTTCGAATGAAAAATCTCCGACGCTGAATTTTGGCGGACAAAATGCAGAGCTCTATTGTGAGGGCGGTGAAGAAGCGTTTGTGTCTGCCATGATTAGCGAAAGTCAGCAGTATGCAAAGCAATGTGTGTGGTTCACTACGTTAATTTCAAAAGCGGCTAACTTACCTAGTGTTTATCGAGCACTTAAAAAAGTGAATGCATTTGAGGTCATCACGATTGAAATGTCACAAGGCCAAAAGAAGAGTCGTATCGTTGCTTGGACATTTCTAAATGCCAGCCAACGGGGCGCTTTATAATTTCATTCATTTAGACATTGCAATTTGCTTGAAATAACTTAGGACGATGGTTTTTCACAAAGTTTGTAAAATCGTCTGGGGAAAGTGGTTTGGAGAAGAGGTATCCCTGAAACATATCTGCACCGTATTGACAGCACAGGCGTGCTTGTTCAATTGTTTCAACGCCTTCAACAATGACATCGAGATCTAGACTCTTTGCTAGGGTAATAATCGCTTTTAGTACGCGACAATCTGATGCGCTATCGGGTACGTTTTGTACAAATGAGCGATCAACTTTTAATATTGATGCGGGTAGCCATTTTAGGTAGGCCATTGACGAATAGCCTGTGCCAAAATCGTCAATGGCTACATTGACACCAAACCCCTTAAGTTTGTTTAAAATCATGGATGTTTTATCAAAGTCTGAAACTAAAACACCTTCCGTCACTTCTATTGATAGGCAATTGCCAGTTAAGCCTGCATTATCTAAATCAGATTTGATAGAAGTCAGAAAACCTTCATCTTTTAGTGACTGCTCTCCTGCATTAATGGCTAGACAAAAGTCGTAATCAACAATATTGTTTAAGCGCCATTCTGCTAGCTGCTTGCATGCTAATAGCCTACTCGCCGAGTCTATTTCGGATAAAAACCCAAGTTCTTCTACATCGTCCAGAAAATCGCTCGGAGGTAGGATTCCTTTTGTTGGGTGATTCCAGCGTAGAAGCATTTCTGCGCCACAAACATTAAAAGTCCTGGCATCAATCACTGGTTGGTAATATTGTAATAATTGACTTTGGAGTGTGCCCGAACGTAATTGCTGCTCGAGTGAAATTTTGTTCATCACGCGTTCTTGCAAGCATTCAGTAAAAAAGTGGAATCCATTTCTACCAAGATGTTTAACGTGATACATCGCTAGATCTGCGTGTTTCAGCATGTCTTCTGCAGTTTGTGCACATTTGGGGTAGGTGGAAATGCCAATACTGCAAGAAATAAAGTGCTGTGTATTAGAAAGTGAGATTGGATTGATTAGGCTATCCTTAATGCGTTGCGCAAGTATGCCTATGGATGTTTCAATTTCTACATCGTGAACAAGTATTGCAAACTCATCACCGCCAAGTCTGCAGACAATATCGCCCTCACGGATTACTGTTTGTAATATATTTGCAACCTGTTGCAGGAGTTTGTCGCCCATATCGTGGCCTAGGCTATCATTGATGAGTTTAAAGTTATCAATATCTAGAAAGAGCAATCCAACTTTACTCTCAGTTCGCTGTGCACGCAGGATAGCAGTACGCAAACACTCTTCAAAAGAGTATCTATTTGATAGACCAGTCATTGGGTCATTTTCAGCGAGGTATTTTAGCCTTGCATACGTTTCCATCAATTGTTGATTAAGCGCATGACGTGCCTGAGCATGCACTAGGGCTTTAGTTAAGTGGCGTTGTGATAGCTCTTTTTTCAGTAAAAAATCTTGTGCACCCGCAACAATACAATCTCTTTCTATCATTTCATCATCAGCAATGCCTGTCAAAATGACGACTGCCGCATGTTTGCTGGCGTGATTGGTGAGTTTACTTAATACATCCAGACAATCCATGTCTGGTAGCCGATAATCAAGTAGCACAACATCAAACGTGCTTTCTTCAAATAACTTTAATGCAGAAACTGCCGTACTTGCATGCACAATATCTTTGACCAGTTTTGGACTTTGTAGCACGCGGACAACAGCCATCCGATCTAGCTCATCATCATCGACAAGTAGTAATCTCATGTTTACTCCTTAGTTACTGGCAGCTCTACTAATCTCCAGTAGTGTTCAATCAGGCCAATCACTTCAAGAAAATCCCTATCCATGTGCTGCTTTAGCACATAACCAGCAACGTGTTCGCGATAGGCCGCAACAAGATCTTCGTCAGATTTTGAGGTAGTGAGGACAAATACAACGGCATGCGTCAGTAATGAGTCCGTGCGCAATATCTGCAAAAACTCCAGCCCTCCCATGCGCGGCATATTCAGATCGAGCAAGATGATGTAGGGGGCAGGAATAGTACCAGCACGTAATAAATCTAATGCTTCTTGACCATCTCTGGCTCGGTGAACTGTGTTAAGTAACCGAAGCTTACGCAGGGCTCGCTCTAAAGCGATGGCATCAATATCATCATCGTCTACTACCAGTAGCGTGACTTCTTTATAGTTTTGCTTGAGCGTTGTTTGCAATGGACACCTTCCCATCTATCTTTATTGGCCAAGTGAAATGGATGCTCGTACCACGTTTACCATCAGAGACGATGCTGGTTCGACCACCGTAGGTTTCTACAATTTTCTTGACGAGCGCTAGTCCCATGCCGCTTCCCTCTACTTCATCTCGAGGTCGTAATGTCTGAAACATGACAAATACACGGTTGTGGTATGCAGATGGAATGCCAGGACCGTCATCGCTTACGCTGAATTCGTAGTAGTCTTTATTTTTTATTTGCCAACCCAAATGGATGTTGCCAGTTAGGCAGTCATGATGTTTGATTGCGTTAGTAAATAGATTGCGCAGTACTTGCTCTAATGGTGTTGCCAGTGTGGTGAAAATGGGAAGGTCATCTGCGATAGTCAGTTTGAATCCATCTGGAGGTGTTTGCATCTCAAAAATATTTTGAGCCAGCACCCCCAGATCTATTTGGCTGATGCCACCCTCTAGCCTTCCTGCGCGCGAATACGCAAGTAGGTCGTCTAATAGGTGTTCCATACGGAGCAGCCGCCCACGGAGTAAATCCATGTGGCTTGGGATAGACGCTGCGTTTCCATTACTGAGATCTTCCTCAATCCATTGAGATATCTGAAAAATGCCCCGCAATGGCGATTTTAGGTCGTGTGATGCAACATAGGCAAACGTGGCTAACTCCTTGTTGCTTCGCTCTAGCTCATCGTGATGTTCGGCAAGCTTTTCACTTGCTTTTACGCGTGCCGAGATATCGGTAATTGCTGACAGTACTTTGATACCATCTTCGGTTTCAATTGGGTTAAGGCCTACTTCAACTGGGAACTCACTGCCATCCTTGCGGCGGCCATATAAGTCACGCCCAATCCCCATTGCTCTTGGTTGCAGATCTGAAAAGAACGAAGCACGATGCTGTGGATGGTGGTGGCGGAATCGTTCAGGAAGCAGGTAGTCAATCGATTGTCCTAATAACTCTTCTCTGCTATAGCCAAAGATTTTCTCAGCCTGTGTATTTACCATTTCGATGAGGCCAGATTTGTCCACCATGACCATGGCATTGGGCGCTGCTTCGACTACCAAGCGGAAGCGCTCTTCCATGCGTTTACGTGCTGAGATATCGGTAATTGCTGACAGTACTTTGATACCATCTTCGGTTTCAATTGGGTTAAGGCCTACTTCAACTGGGAACTCACTGCCATCCTTGCGGCGGCCATATAAATCGCGCCCAATCCCCATTGCTCTTGGTTGCAGATCTGAAAAGAACGAAGCACGATGCTGTGGATGGTGGTGGCGGAATCGTTCGGGGAGTAGGCAATCAATCGTTTGCCCTAGTAGTTCAGCCCTGCTATAGCCAAAAATTTTCTCGGCCTGTGTGTTAACCATTTCTATCAAGCCAGATTTATCGACCATGACCATCGCATTAGGCGCGGCTTCAACTACCAAGCGGAAGCGCTCTTCCATGCGTTTACGCGCTGAGATGTCGGTAATTGCTGACAGCACTTTGATGCCATCCTCAGTTTCAATCGGGTTAAGGCCTACCTCTACGGGGAACTCGCTACCATCCTTGCGGCGGCCATATAGGTCACGTCCAATACCCATAGCCCTTGGTTGTAGATCTGAGAAGAAGGAAGCACGATGCTCTGGATGGTGGTGTCGGAATCTCTCAGGAAGCAGGCAATCAATAGACTGCCCTAATAAATCAGCCCTGTTGTAGCCGAAAATCTTCTCGGCCTGCGTGTTAACCATTTCTATCAAACCAGATTTATCGACTAATACCATAGCATTAGGCGCTGCCTCGACTATCTGGCGGAAGCGGTCATCCGTTTGTTTTATATCACTAGTGTTGTCAGTCATGATATTGGTTTTTTTTGTATGCGCTCACTAGGTTGTCACCCTAAACCCCTACTTTATGTAGGGTATTTTGTTATGTGAATCATAGGGTTATCATAAAACTTTATTCTTAAATAAGATATAAGTTTTAATTGAAACATACTTTTAATTTTAGTTATTAATATCTAAATGTGGGTTGGGTCATATGTTAAATATAGAAATTTAAAACAGTAGTTCTTGGCCAGTCGAAGTTGTTACTAATGATTGAAGTGCTTTCAATCGTCTGAAAGTCGCCATGAAGTCTAGCAAACAACAAGAAAATGCATCTTCAATAACAATCGTGGTTATTTTTTGGAGCAGGCTGAGAATGTGTTGTGTCGAAATTTACGTGATGAAAAATAAATGTAAATTTTTATGTTGGATATTATTGGGCGCATAGGTGGGGCGTTCACCATATTTTTGCCAAAAGCTGATTAACAGGAGGCGGTTGAAGCAGTAGAGCGCTTAAGGCTGGCAATGTAGGTTTTGCTAAATGTGTGATTCTAAATTTTCATGTTCCATCACTATCTAGGAGCATATCAGTTAAAATATGTCTTCATTATATCTGGTGCGCCTTTAAGGGAGAGCAATGTTTTTTATTGAGCTGATTCATAACATCACCCTGCTGGTTGCGCTCACCACTATCTATCAAGTCGTTTTATCACGAAACAAAAAAAATCAACTGACACAAGTTTTGCTTTTTGGTGTTTTGTTTGGGTTGGCAGGAGTCGTCGGCATGATGGCGCCTGTGCAGTATGGAAATGGCATTATTTTTGATGGACGTTCAATCATTTTGTTCATTGCTGGGATGTTTGGTGGTCCTTTGTCCGCCTTGATTAGTGCATTAATTATCGGCCTTTATAGAGTTTGGCTAGGTGGTGGTGGCGTACTTGTTGGTATTGCCGTCACCGTTGTATCGGCTTCAGTAGGTGTCGCGTTTTATTTTTATAGAAAAAGTGTTGGTGGCTCATTGAAGGCGCTCTCGCTCTTAGGCGCTGGGTTACTAGTGCATGTCATTATGTTGAGCTTATTCTTATATTTACCAAACGGAGTTGGCATCAATGTAATCAAAGAGCTTGGTCCAACTATTATGTTGTTTTACCCAGTGGCAACTATGTTGATTTGTCTTCTTTTCCAAGATTATGAGGAGAAAGAAAATAGTCGGGGTGAGCTGCACCGTTTGGCCTACTACGACTCATTGACAGGGCTCCCTAATCGATCTTTGCAGATTGATCGTCTCAACCATGCTTTATCGATATGTAAAAGTTCTGAGTGCAAAGGTGCGCTTATTCTGTTAAATCTGGATCGTTTTAAAACGCTGAATGATGCACGCGGGCATGCTGTTGGTGATATGTTGTTATGTTTGGTGGCAGATCGGCTTAAGCCACTTATCGAAGCTGAGGGTGCATTTGCACGAATGTCTGCAGATGAGTTTGCTGTGTTAATTAAAAACAATGCAAGTAATACAGTCGATATTGACTCCGCTGCGCATCTATTAGCAGATAAGATTCAAATCGCCCTGAAGTTTCCAATTCAATTGGGTGAAGATGAAATATCAGCTTCCAGCAGCATTGGTATTACGACTTTTCCTATGAATACAGAAGATAAAGCTGGTGACGTATTTCGTCGAGCAGACACGGCCATGCATCGTGCGAAGCAAAATGGCGGAAACCAGAGTATTCTGTTTGAACAGTCGATGGCAAGCGTGGCTGAACAGCGTTTCAAGATAGAGCGTGAACTGCGTATAGCGATACCTGCTGGGGAGTTAATGTTATACCTGCAATCGCAAGTGAATGCAGCGGGCGCACTTGTAGGTGCTGAAGCTTTAGTTCGATGGCAACATCCAGAACGAGGATTAGTGCCGCCTTCTTTGTTTATTCCCGTGGCTGAAGAAACAGATTTGATTGTGGATGTGGATGTGTGGGTGCTCACTGAAACTTGCCGGATTTTGGCAAGGCAGGATATTTACAGTTTGCCGATTCGCGTATCAGTCAATATTAGTCCAAGGCACTTCCGTCAGCGGGGTTTTGTTTCTAGCATTAAAACAATTTTAGCGGATACCGGCGCTGACCCAACCCATTTGACGCTCGAAGTGACGGAAGGGTTGGTGATTGATAACATCAGCGAGGTGATTGCTAAAATGACGGAGCTCACTTTACTGGGAATACACTTTTCTCTGGATGATTTTGGTACCGGATATTCTTCGCTAAGCCATCTCAAACGCTTGCCGATTCATGAATTGAAGATAGATAAAACGTTTGTGCAGGATGCGCCGCATGACCCAGACGATGCGGCTTTAGTTGAATCGGTATTGGCAGTTGCCAAACATATGCAATTAAATGTGGTGGCTGAAGGGGTGGAAACGCAAGAGCAGGCAGACTTTTTGAATGCTAGGGCAGTGGTGGTCCACCAAGGGTATTTGTATAGTAAACCTGTGCCTGCAAGTAGCTGGATTAAGAGTTTAGTGTAATTATTAGTCAGCCTCTAGTTTCCACTTTTGGTTAATCCGCTTATTGCATAGCAATGTAGACTCGATTGCGCCCGTACTTTTTGGCCTGATAAAGTGCTTCATCCGCTAGGTTGAGTAGCATGTCGATGTTGTCTTGCTTGGATATTCTGGAAGCTACGCCGATTGAAACAGTGAACTGAATGGGAATGCCAACCTCCATTGGTACTTTTTCATTGGCAAGTACTGCACGTAGCCGCTCGGCAACCTCGGCGGCTTCTGCTTTGTCTGTCTCGGGCAGTAAAATAGCAAATTCCTCGCCCCCTACGCGGCCAATGATGTCAATCTCACGTAAGGTTTCACGGCATACCTTAGCCATCCTTTTCAGCACCGTATCGCCCGATTTATGGCCGTATGTATCATTGACCTGCTTAAAGAGGTCAATATCCAGCATAAAGAACGAGAGTGGCGTGTCGTAGCGATTGGTGCGCTGTATTTCCTGTTCGGCTTGCTCCATGAAGTAGCGGCGATTGCTGACACCAGTGAGGAAATCAATACGTGCTTGGCGTTTGAACTCCTCTTCAAGCTGTTTGCGCTCGGTAATGTCTGTAGAGGTGCCAATCATACGTAACGGTTTTCCTTCATCGTTACGGCTGATCACCATGCCCCGATTCAGTAGCCACTTGTAAGAACCATCTCCACATAGCTTTTGCTGTTCAATCTGGTAGCGATCGGTTTTGTTATCTTTCATCGCCTGTATCGCCATCATTGTGTTGGTGACGCTGTCTGGGTGGGTGTACGTTACCCAGTGGTGAAACCTCTCAACATCAGATGTTAGGCTCGCATCTAACCCCAAAATCTCCATTAAGCGTGGGGATGCTTCAGTTTTACCTGTTTGAAAATCATATTCCCAAACCCCGTCTCCTGCACCCTCTAAAGCAAACCGCCAGCGTTCTTCATTCTTCTTTAAGGCAAGTTCACTATGATTTTTTTCAATGGCAATACTTGCCAGATAAGCGGCTTGCTCAATTAGCATGATATTGGCTTCAGTTGGCCGGTATGTATTCTGGTGGTAGATGGCGACGGTTCCTAGTACCTTGCCTTGCGTTGAACGTATTGGCTCTGACCAGCAAGATCCAAGCCTTGCTTGGCCTGCAATCTCTCTAAAATAGCGCCAGTAAGGGTGGTTTTGTATATCTTCAACAATGACCCGATTGCCGGTAAATGCTGCCGTGCCACAGGAGCCAACGCCTTCACCTATGCTTAGGTTATTCATTGCCGCTACGTAGAATCTAGGCAGGTTAGGGGCTGCTGTTGCCAATAGGCGCTTACCTTCAGAATCTAGCAGCATAATACTGCCGCGTATAGCCGGGTTTTCTTGCTCCACCCAAAGGACAATCGCTCTGAGTATATTCGGTAGCGGCGCCCCTTTGGTAATCAGCTCTAGTACATGGCTACGGAACTTCTCTCGGACTTCGGCATGCTTTAGTTCATCACTGTAGTGGCTAAGTCTCGTGATGATTAATCCAATCAGGCAAGATGTTAAGGAGAAAAATACTAGTGGAAGATAGCTCTTTTGCGCGCTAAATAATACTTCAAATGGTTTCACGAAGTAGTATTCGCCAGCTATGCCAGAAAGTATAGCCACCAAGGCGCCAGGGCCAGTGCCAAGTAGATAGAAGCTGATGAGTGTTGGCAAATAAAAGGTGATGTATGCCAGATTTTCTTGTGCTGGTGCGATGATGAAACGCAGAAAAAAGGCTATGAGGAACAGCACTATCGCAATCAGGTAACGATAGTAAGCGGGTAATCTTGTATGCATTTCTTCGAAATTCAACAAAATAATCCTTTCGTTTACTTACGAAATAGCGCGTGAGTAAACTATGCAACGCTGTTAGCTTAGCATATTAAAAATTGATTATAATGAATTTTTGTGAGTTGTTGGTAGTCATTACTAACTCACTCAATTTAAATAGCTAGATTAAGTTACTATATTCATTATGTCTGTTAAACATCCTTTTTTTGAATACCTCGGCGAGAACTACCCATACGCGCTTGAAGATAAGTTCGATCGTATTTTGTTGCGCATTGAGAAGCTGTGGTCTACACCACAAATCCACGATTATTTCAGTGAGCTGATTATTGACTCTCGTGGTGGGCGTCAGGGCTTCCCAAAAGATGTGATGGAAGACATTCTTAGGCTGCGGCAAGTGCGGCAGTCTCAGCATATCCGCGAAGCTCAAGGGATAGATGCTGCTATTAAAGAATTAGAGCGGCTAGGGATTGCGCGCAGTGAAGAGCAGTTTCTGCAGGCAATTCATACAGGCAATCAGGCGGCTGTTGATCTCTTTGTTCGTAGTAATTTCAATATCCACATTTCAGATCCAGATGGCACGCCCGCGCTGTTGGTTGCTTTAAAAAAAGGCTACACGGTGATTGCGAGCATACTGATCAAAAAAGGTGCGGATGTGAATGCTTATGACCGCAAGACCATGACGCCGCTTTTACTGGTATGTGGTCAACAATTGCCTGGTTATAAAACTATTGCAGAAATGTTGATCAAAAGAGGGGCTTATATCAATGATCGGGATAGCCTTGGTTTTACGCCTTTATTGCTTAGTCTCACATCTGGTCAGTTTGAAGTGGCTGAACTACTTATCGAACGAGGTGCTGATATCTTGGCGCGTGGTAAGAACGGTAAGTCTGCTTTAGCCTTAGCTGAAGATGCAGGTAATACTAAAATAGTAGCGCTCTTAAAAGAAAAAGGCGCTACTCCTTGAGTGCAGGCAAAAATAGCCGTGTAGCTAAGGCTATTCTTGCCAGTTTGGCGCCAGATTAATCCCAGCTTAATGCGCCGCCCGTTTGATATTCTGTCACACGGGTTTCAAAAAAGTTTTTCTCTTTCTTCAAATCTATCATCTCACTCATCCATGGGAACGGATTGGTCGCACCTTGGTAAAGCACATCCAAACCAATTTGCTGACAACGACGGTTGGCAATAAAGCGCAGGTATTCCTTAAACATGGTGGCATTCAATCCTAGCACGCCACGCGGCATGGTTGCTTCTGCATACCGATATTCGAGTTCTACACCGTGTTGGATTAAGCCTTTAATCTCTTCACGGAATTCAGCAGTCCATAGATGCGGGTTCTCTAGTTTAATCGTATTGATGACATCAATACCGAAGTTGCAGTGCATGGATTCATCACGCAGAATGTACTGGTATTGCTCAGCAGCACCCTGCATCTTGTTCTGACGACCAAGGGCCAGAATCTGCACAAAGCCAACGTAGAAGAACAAGCCTTCCATGATGCAGGCAAATACAATCAATGAACGCAGCAGTTGCTGGTCAGCCTCTGGTGTACCGGTTTTAAACTCCGGGTCTGTTAGGATGTTGATGAATGGAATCAGGAAATCATCTTTATCTTTGATACTCGCTACTTCCTGGTAAGCATTAAAAACCTCTGACTCATCTAAACCCAAACTCTCAACAATGTATTGGTAAGCATGGGTATGAATCGCCTCTTCAAACCCCTGGCGAAGCAAGTACTGACGACATTCTGGTGCAGTAATGTGGCGGTATGTGCCCAGCACGATGTTGTTCGCAGCCAATGAGTCAGCCGTAGTAAAAAAGCCTAAATTACGTTTCACAATCAAGCGCTCATCGTCCGTTAGCGCAGTGCTATCTTTCCACTGCGCAATATCGCGGCTCATAGACACTTCTTGCGGCATCCAGTGATTGGCACAACCGGCCAAGTATTTATCCCACGCCCAGTGGTATTTGAACGGCACCAGTTGATTCACATCCGTTTGACCGTTAATCATACGCTTATCTGAGGCATTCACACGACCTGAAATAGACGGCTGGTTTGCCGCTACTGGCGCAGCGGTTGTTGTTGGCACTGGCGCCAGTTGTGGCTTAGTTGTCTCTATGTAAACTTCATCTTCAAATGAAAGCATGTTTTTTCCTTAATTCTTCGTCATCATTTTTAGCAAGCTAGCGAGAGCCATTCAGTGCGAGGCACGACAAGCGCAAAAAACAAGACAGTACAAATAGTACGGCTCAGTCTTTGAGCATTGTTGTAACAAAGCAACGGATGGCTCACAGACGCTTGCTTATTGGCAAGATTCGCATTCCGGGTTGTCGATACTACACATCTTAGGCGCTGGTTCCGGCGCGCTCGATGCAACCGCATTTAACTCACCACCTGACCCAGTCGATTTCTCAGCCGCTGTTGCGCCTAATGAACGTAAGTAGTACGTCGTTTTCAAGCCACGTTGCCAAGCCAATAAGTACGTATCGTTAAGCTTCTTGCCTGAAGGCACTGCGAAATACAGGTTGAGTGATTGCGCCTGGTCTATCCATTTTTGGCGACGCGCTGCCGCTTCAATCAACCAGCTTGGGTCCACATCAAACGCTGTAGCGTAAAGCTGCTTCAAATCTGCCGGCACGCGCTCGATAGGCGCCAAAGAGCCATCGAAATACTTGAGATCTGACACCATCACGGTATCCCACAAGCCGCGTGCTTTCAGGTCACTGACCAATTGCTCGTTCACGATGGTGAATTCGCCTGATAAGTTAGATTTCACGTACAAGTTTTGGTATTCAGGCTCAATACTGGCTGATACACCCACGATGTTAGAAATCGTCGCGGTAGGTGCAATCGCCACGCAATTAGAGTTACGCATACCTACTTTTTGGATGCGGCTACGCAAAGCGTCCCAATCCAATGTCTTTCTTCTATCCACTTCCACATTGCCGCCACGCTCACTAGCTAACAAATCTAATGTATCTAATGGCAAGATGCCTTGATCCCACAAGCTGCCTTTAAAGCTAGAGTAAGGGCCGCGCTCTTCTGCCAACACGGTTGATGCCCAGTACGCGTTGTAGCACACCATTTCCATGGCGCGGTCGGCAAACTCAACCGCTTCCATACTTGCATAAGGAATACGCATTGCGTGCAGGCAATTTTGGAAGCCCATGATGCCCATACCGACTGGACGGTGGCGTGTGTTTGAGTTGCGCGCTTTGCCTACCGGGTAGAAATTGATATCTACTACGTTGTCCAACATACGCATGCCGACTTTAATTGTGGCTTGCAACTTGTCGTTATCTAAGACTAAATTACCGTTAACTTCTGTTAAGTGCTGCAATAAATTCACAGAGCCCAAATTACATACGGCGATTTCTGTATCAGAAGTATTCAACGTGATTTCTGTACATAAGTTAGAGCTGTGTACCACGCCCACGTGCTGTTGTGGTGAGCGAATATTGCACGGGTCTTTGAAGGTAATCCAAGGATGACCTGTTTCAAATAGCATAGAAAGCATCTTGCGCCACATCTGCAAAGCAGGCACGCGCTTGAACAACTTGATTTCGCCATTGTCTGCACGACGCTCATACTCCACATAAGCCGCTTCAAACGCTTTACCGTATTTGTCATGCAAGTCTGGCACATCAGATGGTGAGAATAATGTCCAATCGCCCGCCTCAGTCACGCGACGCATAAATAGGTCTGGAATCCAATGCGCGGTATTCATGTCATGCGTACGGCGGCGGTCATCACCAGTGTTTTTACGCAAATCTAAGAACTCTTCAATATCCAAATGCCAAGTTTCTAGGTAGCCACACACTGCGCCTTTGCGCTTGCCGCCCTGATTCACCGCTACAGCAGTATCGTTCACCACTTTCAGGAATGGGATTACGCCCTGGCTCTTACCATTAGTGCCTTTGATGCGCGCGCCTAATGAACGTACTGGTGTCCAATCGTTACCCAAGCCACCTGCGTATTTTTGTAGCAAAGCGTTTTCTTTAATGCCTTGGTAGATACCATCTAAATCATCGCTCACAGTGGTGAGGTAGCAAGATGAAAGTTGTGAATGCAATGTGCCGGCATTAAACAAAGTAGGAGTCGAGCTCATAAAGTCGAATGTGCTCAATACGTTATAGAATTCGATTGCACGTGTTTCGCGGTCAATCTCGTTAATCGCCAAGCCCATTGCCACGCGCATAAAGAAGATTTGCGGCAATTCAATACGACGCTCTTCAATGTGCAAGAAGTAGCGGTCATATAAAGTTTGAATACCCAAGTAACCAAATTGGAAGTCGCGCTCTTTAACTAACGCTGCAGCCAGTTTGTCTAAATCAAACTGTGCCAAACGTGGGTCTAGTAAATCTGCAGCTATACCAATTTTGATATAGCGCGGGAAGTAGTCCACATAATGCGCATCCATCTCAGCATGGCTTACGCGCTCGCCTAATACCTCGGCGCGCACTAAATCGAGCTGTAAACGCGCAGTGACGTAATTGTACGCAGGCTCAGTTTCAATCAAGCTACGCGCAGATAAAATCAGTGCTTTATACACTTCACCAAATGGAATGCCATCGTACAAGTCGCGCACCGCTTGCTCTACCACAAGGTTCACATCAACTTCATCGCCTAGATTCAAACACGCTTCAGCGACCATGTCGTTTAGCTGTTTAATGTTAAGCGGCACTAATTTACCGTCAATATTCACATTCAGCGCATGGCTAGGTTCACTAGACGTCGCTTTTTCTGCGGCACGTTCAGCATTGCGTTTCTCACGGTAAAGCACGTAAGCACGTGCTACGTCGTGATTGCCGCTACGCATCAAGGCTAGTTCAACCTGGTCTTGAATGTCTTCAATATGGATAGAACCACCAGCTGGTAAGCGGCGAATTAATGCGTTATTAACGATTTGGCTCAATGTGTTAACTTGGTCACGTACACGCTGTGATGCGGCACTTTGGTTACCTTCAACCGCCAAGAAGGCTTTAGTGATCGCGATAGCAATTTTGTCTAAATTAAATGTTACCGCGGCACCATTACGGCGAATTACCTGCAACATAGGCAGTAGTGTAGATTGTACTGAGTCAGTACTTGAAGATGGTTTTATGTCATCCATTTAGATTTCCCTTTTTTAATAAAGGGCAGGTACGCTTTATAGGCGAGCATCTTCTACAATAGAAAAATACGCCAAACAAAGACCAGCATGGCGGATAGATTGAGTCTACCCATCTGCCGAGGACACCCCGCCTCAAACGTTATAAAAGTATTCACACAAGTGCAGCGTGAAAATGTCTACGGCAGGTCTCCTGGCTCTCAGGTCATCATCATCTTGCTAGCCTTCCCAAATTTTAATTAATCAAAATTCAGTGGCGAGAAATACAAAACAACTCTCTGATTACAGTTGCGGGGGCAGCCCCGGTATTGATGTTTGCGCTAGGTCAAACTTCGCACCGGATTCCCTATTATCTTAAATTTCGACTGAAAAATAAGAACCGTGTGCAAGCACTATAACGCAACATAGTGGGTGATTTCAATATTAAAAACACAATATATAGATATTTTTTATTTTAAATTTCCATATGTATGTTTTATAAGGATTTTTTTAATTGGCTTTTTTAGTTTGATTAGATTGCAAAAGCACAAGAGATTTTAAGTCTCTTGTGCTTTTAAGCCAGTTAATTGAAGGGGGATTAAGCTTTGCAGTGGGGTAGAGGCTCACGTCAGCTGTGCGCTCTAGTCAATGTTGGTCAGCCTTAGGATTAGGCTGTAGTGATTCTATTATTTTTTGGCAATCGTGATGATGCCAGCAATAATTAATACTGCGCCTATCATCATGCGTAAGGTGATAGCTTCTTTAAATAGCAGCCATGCCAATATTACGGTGACAACCACGCTGCCTTTATCAATCAGGGCGACCGTTGCTACATCCCCCATTTTCAGTGCTTTGTAATAGAAAATCCAAGAGCCGGCAGTGGTGAGGGCGGATAGTGCCAGCCAGATATAATGATGTTTTTGCAGGCTTTTAATTTCAGCCGGTGTGACGGCAAGCAGGCCAAATAAAATAATAAATGCGCAAACAAACAGTGTTCTTAGCGTTAAACCAAGCTCAGCAGAAATGCCAGTTAAGCCCTGTTTTGCAATGACGGCAGTAAAGCCTGCAAACAGCATGGAGATAATAGCGTATAGAACCCAGCGTTCCATGGTAAATTAATTTAGTTTCCTCTCTGCATGATTGTCAGAGACAGCCGCTGATTTTAACGCGGTATTTTTAGAGAAAATGCCTTTTTTGGCTGCACATATGTGTGAATTTAACTCATACGAAGCCAGTATAGTACAAAATAAATCGTCATGGCTCAGCGCATGGTCTTGATACGATTTAATATCATCCAAGCGATAATCAAAGCTTTTCCCGGCCCATACAATGGCTGGAACATGCGTTTGCTCTTTTGGCGCCATCATATACGGTGCGGCATGTAGGTAAATGCCGTGTTCACCTAAAGATTCACCATGATCTGCAATGTAAAGCATTGCTGTTTCGTGTGTGCTGTCGTATTTTTTTAGGAAACTAATCACCTCAGATAAGAAATAGTCTGTATATAAAATTGCATTGTCATAAGCATTATCAATCTCCTGTTTAGAGCAATCTCTCAGTTCGCCGGTTTGGCAGGCAGGTTTAAAGCGTTCAAATGCTTTGGGGTATCTGCGATAGTACTCAGGGCCGTGATTGCCCATTTGGTGCAATACAATCATCATGTCTTGAGATTTGTGCGCCTCAATATACTTATCAAGCCCGCTTAACATACCGATATCTCTACACTCACCTTCGCAAGTTGGATTGAGCGTTGGCGACTTAAAATCCTCATATTTAACTCTGGTGGCAACTCCTTTAGAGTCTGAGTTATTGTCGCGCCACAGTACCTCAATACCATTTTTTTTCAGAACGTCTAATACATTTTCTTGCTCAAGCGCTTTTTCTTTATCGTATTTATCTCGCCCTAGCGATGAGAACATGCATGGCACAGAGACGCCGGTAGATGTGCCGCATGAGCTGACATTACTAAAACTTACAAGGTTTTCTTTGGCAAGTAATGGGTTGGTTTCACGTTGATACCCATTTAATGAGAAGCGGTCTGCACGGGCAGTTTCACCAACCACTAATATGATGAGCTCTTTTTTACTTGTGCTTGGGTCAATTAAAACCGCATCTTCTGCCGTTTTATGTAGAACCGCATGACTTGCGATTTTTGATTGTTCTGTGACGTATTTAATCGCCGAGTACACTGAATAGGTTGGGTTGGCGTAGAATCTGACGATTTTATGCTCGCGTATAAACGAGCTGTAGTCGGCGGTGAACGGTATTACTAATAAAATAATGCTCACTAGGCAAAAGGCGATGGTTTTTAATCTAGACTTAAATTCCGCTTTGAAATTGGTTGACGCAGGGCAGTACTTAACAATTAACCATGCCGGTATAACGCCGAAAACTAAAGTTCTTACGATTAAGCTGGTGGTGATTAAGCTGGCAAACTCGTTTGTATTGGTTTGCATGATGTTATCAATCATGACAGTATCAATAATGACACCTAAGTGGTCCATATAATAAGCGGCTTGCGATGCAATAATGACAAACAATGCCAATATCCAGCGTGTAAATTTTCCATGGCAAATGGATAAAAAGAAAACTGCGGTCAGTGCGCTAAAGAATAAAGCCAATGAGGTTAAAAAAGGTGCATTGGCAACTGTAAGTGGGTATATGTGCGCAATGCCGTGAAACAGGGCGAAGTTGCCTGTTAGCATGATGAAAATGACCACTAACAATATGGCTTGTGTTTGATTCAGAAATTTTGACAATTCTGTTTTGTCGGTAACTTCTGGCTTCATTGACTGCATAGTATGGGGTGTGCCTTAGCTTAAATATTATTAAGGTAAGAGCAGTAAATATGCCAGATGCCTACTGCATTGATTTATATAAGTAAAAAATTAAATATGAATGATGCATGGTGCAATAATTGCATGAATTGATTTAAGAATTAAATACGGCACTGCACAAATTGTAGATTGCTCACTTGTGATGCTTAAATTACATGCAGCATGTGTAAGCTACGGTGGGCAATAGCGTTTGATTGCATCAATGGGTTGGTAATTATTCGTTGTGCGCTATGTTGAAAGTAAGCTGGCATTCAATTCTAGTGCTAAACTTTATGCGTTGTGCGATAAGTAAGGACGACCTTGCTTATTTAGATTAATCTCGGGACGACCCAATATTTTTTTGTGAGGTGTTAAGATGAGTTGGGCGATTCTTGTGGCGGCCGGGCTGTTAGAGGTAGTGTGGGCGATAGGCTTGAAGTATACCGAGGGTTTTACGCGACTTTGGCCAACGGTAGGCACCGTGCTGGCAATGGTACTGAGCGTTTGGCTGCTAGGAATGGCAATGAAATCATTACCCGTTGGAACGGCGTATGCGGTTTGGGTAGGAATCGGTGCCATTGGCACAGCAATTTTTGGCATATTGCTATTTGATGAATCTGCGAACTTAGGTAGGCTACTAAGTTTGTTATGCATATTTGTTGGTATAGTAGGGCTGAAGTTAAGCACAGCCATTTAGTGCTTTTGGCCTGTAGTTTGTTTGGCATTGCAGGCCGAAACAGACCCCACACCATCAAGGTGTACATTCAGCAAGCGCCATTCACATTACGCTTAGACTACTTAGCCATTTTTATCACTGCGTATCAATCCACTGCTAAGGAAATAATACGTGATCAGTTGGCCAAGTTCCTTCATAGCTGGCTTCGGGATGTCTTTTAATCAAGATGTCGCGAATCTCAATGAGTCTATGCAAGGGTACAGAAACAATCATCAGCACTTTTCCGGCATTAATTGGTTTTTTATATGGCTCTAGCCTATGGTTTGGGACTCCAGTCGCTAAAGTCCCCGCCCAAATCGCACTCGCCACCGCACCAATCAACATGGTGTAGGGGATAATGGCTGTAGAAACCGAGCCAAACCACCATGGAACCATGATGGCTAGAACTCCAGCCAATGCCCCTAGTACCGCGCCTAGCAACATGCCTACACTTGCGCAAAAAACGAGTTCTGATCTCTCTATTACATTTGCCTCAGGCAGGTCGCCCAAAGGCTTGTCTGGTCTAGCCAAAAAGTGAATATGATTAGCGTCAATGCGCGCTAGCAATAATTCGTTCATCATTACTTGCGCACTTTTAATATCTGGTAACACGAAATAAAGTCTACGTCTCATCGCGTTCTCCTATGTATTTTGCAGTTAGGATTCAGTCTAGGTTGGTTAACTTAGATTAATTAGCTGAGATTCATTAATGCTTGCTTAACTAGCTTAGTTATCCACCGCCTTTTAACAATCGATTTTATTGATTGCTGTACTTTATAAACGGTTATTTTAATAAACAACCACTTTATAAATTAACATATTGGCAAAGTGACTACTCACACTTATCAATACCATCAGTAATGTGCTATTCAATCTGGGCACGTAGACTGTTTACTCGCGACAAATGCATAAGTTACGCCAATTAAAGTCGGACACCATTCACTAATCAAAGTTCTGATTAGTGTGATGGTGAAAGACGCCAATATCATTCCCTGATCTCTATCAGAGAACGATATAAATACACCCTTTGCTCTACCTTGCTGCCGCACTGTACCGTGTTGCTTCCTCCCAGCCTTTAGTGGCGTTACCTGTGCTATAAGAGTGCGCACCTGCACCAGCTAAATGACCGCCATCTACAATAAGATACTCTTCTCGAATAGGCTTGCCTTCAAACCAGCACTCCAGAATTTCACGTGTACCAGCGGCATACCGCGCTTGTGCGCTGAGGCTAGTGCCTGATACGTGTGGTGTCATCCCGTGGTATGGCATAGTGCGCCATGGATGGTCTTTAGGTGCAGGTTGTGGAAACCACACATCACCTGCATAACCAGCTAATTGACCGCTCTTTAATGCTCGCGCTACTGCGTCTTTGTCGCATATTTTTCCACGAGCAGTATTCACAATGTAAGCACCTCGTTTCATTTTAGCAATCAACGCATCATCAAACATATGCTCTGTTTCAGGGTGCAATGGGCAATTAATCGTCACTACATCACACACTTTCACCATAGATTCCACATTGGGATGAAACGTGAGTTGCAGTTCTTTTTCAATGTCTGGTGATAACCGATGCCGGTCGGTGTAATGCAGTTTTACGTCAAAAGGTTTAAGTCGCCTTAACACAGCCAAACCGATACGGCCGGCGGCCACAGTGCCGACATTCATCCCTTCTAAATCATAAGAGCGGGTCACGCAGTCGGCAATGTTCCAGCCGCCACTCACGACCCATTGATACGAAGGAATGTAATTGCGCACCAAACTTAGAATCATCATCACCACATGCTCAGAAACGCTGATGCTGTTGCTATAGCTAACCTCAGCAACGGTGACGCCATGTTTGATGGCAGCCTGTAGGTCTATGTGGTCCGAGCCTATACCTGCAGTGATTGCCAACTTTAATTTTGGTGTCTTGGTAAAGCGATCTTCAGTCAGGTAAGCCGGCCAAAATGGCTGGGAGATAATAATATCGGTGTCTGGTAGCTCTTTCTCCAGTCGTGAGTCGGGGCCATCCTTGTCAGAAGTCACCACTAACTGATGGCCGCGTGATTCTAGAAACTTTCGTAACCCGAGTTCACCCGATACGCTACCTAACAACTGGCCGGGCTTGAAGTCAATGGCTTCTGGCGTAGGCAAGGTCTGCCCGCCAGGGTAAGTCTTGATATCGGGTATTGCGTCACGCGGGTATGATTTTGGATACCCCGAGACAGGGTCGTCATACAGTACACAAAGAATTTTGCTCATTTTAGCCTCCTTTCGATAAACGACAGAAACTTCAGAGAGCCTTTCTTGGTGTTAAATGCTAGCCTCGAGCTTAGTATTTAATGCTTGTTGCAGGCTTCCCCGCATGTTCTATCTTTATCTGGCGTCGGAACATATTTTCAATAACTAGCAAACTGTTACGCAATTGAGCCTAGCAGAAGCCAAGTGCTGAATTCTCATGTAACGAGCGCATCCAAACCTCCTCATACTGTTCGACAGTATAGTTGCTAATAAATTCTGGAAAGTCTAGGTTACATGCAGGAGGTATAAAAGACAAAAGGCTTACAGTCGTTAAACTGTAAGCCTTTGTTTATTTGGTGCGCCCGAAGAGATTCGAACTCCTGACCCCTTGGTTCGTAGCCAAGTACTCTATCCAGCTGAGCTACGGGCGCGAAAGCGTGCATTATACTCGAAGCTGGGATTTTTTCCAGCAAAATAATAAAATATTTCACACTTGTAAAACTTGGCGGAGAGCGAGGGATTCGAACCCTCGATACAGATTTAAGCCCGTATGCTTCCTTAGCAGGGAAGTGCCTTCGACCACTCGGCCAGCTCTCCGTTTACTTCAATTACGCTTCTTACGAGGGCGTGATACTACGCTAAACGCTTTTAAAAATCAACGTTAACTTGCAATTATGCTGCTTCTAATTCAAATGCTTTATGTAGAACACGTACAGCAAGCTCTAAATATTTTTCATCTACCACTACTGCAATCTTAATTTCAGAGGTAGAGATCATTTGAATGTTAATGCCTTCTTCCGCTAGTGTGCGGAACATTTGGCTTGCAATGCCTACGTGTGAGCGCATGCCAACGCCTACGATTGATACTTTAGCGATTTTGTCGTCGCCATTAATCTCACGTGCGCCGATATGGCCTTGTACTTTATCGCGCAAGATACTTAACGCTTTGTTCATTTCATTTTTATGCACAGTGAATGTGAAGTCGGTTGTACCGTCTGCACCTGTGTTTTGGATAATCATATCCACGTCAACATTTGCTTCAGCCACTGGACCAAGAATCTGGTAAGCAATACCAGGCTTGTCCGGCACGCCTAATACAGTGATTTTGGCTTCGTCGCGGTTAAATGCAATGCCAGAAATAACGGGTTGTTCCATTGTATTTTCTTCCTCAAATGTGATTAGTGTGCCATCGCCTTCTTCTTCAAAGCTAGATAACACGCGTAATTTAACTTTATATTTGCCTGCAAACTCAACAGAGCGAATTTGTAATACTTTGCTGCCTTGAGAGGCTAGCTCTAGCATTTCTTCAAACGTAATTTTATCTAGGCGACGCGCTTCAGGGACTACGCGCGGGTCTGTCGTATAAACACCATCTACATCTGTGTAGATTTGGCATTCATCAGCTTTTAATGCTGCAGCCAGCGCTACACCTGTGGTGTCAGAGCCGCCGCGGCCAAGTGTGGTGATGTTGCCATCAGCATCTACGCCTTGGAAGCCAGCCACTACAACTACGTAGCCGTCATCTAGGTCTTGTTTGATGTTGTGTTCATCAATGCTCAAGATGCGCGCTTTGGTGTGCGAATCATCAGTCAGAATTTTAACTTGTGAGCCAGTGTAGCTTTTTGCTTTGATGCCAAGTTCCATCAATGCTAGTGCTGTCATGCCAATCGTAACTTGTTCGCCCGTAGCAACCATTACGTCCAGTTCGCGTGGATCTGGATCCGGCATGATTTCTTTAGCTAATGCAATCAGTCGGTTGGTTTCACCTGACATGGCAGAAACAACGACGACAATTTGGTGGCCTAGTGCCTTGTAGCGGGCAACGCGCGCAGCAAGGCTTTTGATACGCTCAGGATTGGCAACAGAGGTGCCGCCGTATTTTTGTACAATAAGTGCCATAAAAGTTCTTTTAACCTTATTAACTGTTTTAACTGTGTTTAATTTTGCTAACAACGCATGCTGTTAGGTGAAGCTGATAGTGCATTTTCCAGTATTTGGCTAGCGATTTACTGCCAACCAGATACTAGGTATTTAATTTAGTTTGCTGGCTACCCAATCCGTTACGCTGGTTAATGCTTGTGGAAGCTTGCTTGCATCGCTACCACCAGCCATTGCCATGTCAGGCTTGCCGCCGCCCTTACCGCCAACTTGGCCTGCAACAAAGTTGACTAGTTCGCCAGCCTTCACTTTGCTGATTAAATCGGTAGTGACGCCAGCAGCTAGGCTTACTTTGCCATCACTCACGCTAGCCAGCACAATCGCTGCAGATTTTAATTTGTCTTTTAGTTTGTCCATGGTCTCGCGCAGCGCATTAGCATCCGCACCATCCAATGTAGCTGCTAAGACTTTTACCCCTGCAACTTCAACAGCTTGTGTTGCTAAGTCATCACCTTGTGAAGAAGCCAGTTTTGATTTTAGGCGTGCTAATTCTTTTTCTAATGATTTAGCATGGTCGCTGAGTTGTGCAACTTTAGAGGCTAACTCGCTTACTGGTGCTTTTAAATCATTTGCTAATGTTGAAATTAGTGCTTGTTGGGCGTTAATCAGTTTTAAAGCACTTTCGCCTGTGGTGGCTTCAATACGGCGTACACCTGCGGCTACACCGCTTTCAGACGTAATTTTGAATAGGCCAATATCACCAGTACGGTTGACATGGGTGCCGCCACATAGTTCGCGGCTGGTACCGATGTCTAGTACGCGCACTTCGTCACCGTATTTTTCGCCAAATAACATCATCGCACCAGTGTTTTGTGCAGATTCAATATCCATCACACGGGCTTGGCAGCTTGCGTTAGCTAAAATCTCTGCGTTGACAATTTGTTCAACTTTAGCGATTTCATCATCGGTCATCGGTGCAGTGTGCACGAAGTCAAAACGGGTTTTATCTGTGTCGACTAAGGAGCCTTTTTGTTGCACGTGCTCACCAAGTACTTCACGTAGTGCTTTATGCATCAGGTGTGTAGCAGAGTGATTACGCATGGTGCTGGTTCGCGCTTGTGTATTTACGCGCGCACTTACTTGGTCGCCAATATTTAATGACCCTGTTTTTAACACGCCATGATGACCGAATACTGCTGCTTGAATCTTTTGCGTATCTTCTGCTTCAAAAATACCGTTTGCACCGCGTAGTTCACCGCAATCACCAATCTGGCCGCCAGATTCTGCATAGAATGGGGTATTGTCGAGTACCACTACACCGACTTCACCTTCTGCCAATTTTGTGACTGCTACGCCGTCTTTATATAGTGCGGTAATCGTAGCGCTGGTTTCTAACTTGTCATAACCATGAAAGTTGGTCGCGACACCATCATATTCTAGGTTGGTGGCCATTTTGAATTTACCTGCGGCACGCGCTTGTTCTTTTTGGCGCGCCATTGCCGCATTAAATGCATCGGTATCTACCGCTACATTGCGCTCGCGGCAAATGTCAGCAGTTAAATCCAGTGGGAAGCCGTAAGTATCGTGCAGTTTGAATGCGGTTTCACCATTGAATACGCCTTGTGTATTGGCAAGCTCTGACTCTAAAATCGCCATACCATTTTCAATGGTTTCAAAAAAGCGGTCTTCTTCTTGTTTTAAAATCTCTGTAATGCGTGATTGGTTACTTGTAAGCTCAGGATAAGCGCCACCCATTTCAGCCACTAGATCCGGTACGGTTTTGTGGAAGAACGCACTGCGTACACCGAGTTTGTAACCATGGCGAATTGCGCGGCGGATAATACGACGCAGTACATAACCACGGCCTTCATTACCTGCAATCACGCCATCAGCAATTAGGAAGCTACAGGCACGGATATGATCAGCTAGCACTTTGAGTGACGGGCTGCTTAAGTCTGCTGTTTTGGTTTCGCGTGCTGCGGCTGCGATTAACGTCTGGAACAAATCGATTTCGTAGTTAGCATGCACGTGTTGTAGCACGGCTGAAATGCGCTCTAAACCCATACCAGTATCTACAGACGGTTTTGGTAGCGGGTGCATCACGCCGGCTTCATCGCGGTTGAACTGCATAAATACGTTGTTCCAGATTTCGATGAAGCGGTCACCGTCTTCATCTGGGCTGCCTGGAGGGCCGCCAAAATGGTGTGCACCGTGGTCGTAGAAAATTTCGGTACATGGTCCACAAGGGCCAGTGTCACCCATCATCCAGAAGTTATCAGACGCGTAACGCGCGCCTTTGTTATCGCCAATGCGAATGATACGCTCTGCTGGTACGCCGATAATGTTGTTCCAGATGGCGTAAGCTTCATCATCTTCAGCGTATACCGTGACGGTTAGCTTATCTTTAGGTAGTTTGAATACGTCGGTAAGTAGTTCCCATGCGTATTTGATAGCATCTTCTTTAAAGTAATCACCAAAGCTAAAGTTACCTAACATTTCAAAGAATGTATGGTGGCGTGCGGTGTAGCCTACATTTTCTAAGTCATTATGTTTACCGCCAGCGCGTACACATTTTTGGCTTGAAGTGGCGCGTGTATATGGGCGTTTGTCAAAGCCAAGAAATACGTCTTTGAATTGGTTCATCCCAGCGTTGGTGAATAGGAGAGTAGGGTCACCATGCGGCACCAGTGAGCTTGAGCTCACGATCTCGTGGCCTTTGGATGCGAAGAAATCAAGAAATGCTTGGCGAATTTCGTTGCTGCTAGGGGTGCTACTAAGTTGTATGGTCATAAAGTTTAGTTTTAATCGCTTGTTTAATCGTTATCATTAACGGTTAGTATTTTTTTAATCAATTCAAAGCCAAAACCTCGGCTTTGTAAAAATCTTGCTTGCTTTGCCCATTCTTCACGATTTTGTGGATAGGTCTTGAATTTTTTACGCCACACTTCAGTTGCGTTATCTAACTCTGTTGCTTTTAATGTGGCTACTGCATCCGTTATTAATTGGTCTGCAATGCCTTTTTCACGTAATTCATGCGCTATTTTGGCTGACCCAAACTTGGCTTTTCTTGCGTGAATAATTTGCTCAGTAAATCGCTGGTCTGAAAGCCAACCTCTTGCTTTAAAGTCATCCAGTAATGCCTGAATGTCATCATTTTCATCCGCGTAAGTTCTTAGTTTTTTGCCAAGCTCGGTATAAGAATACTCGCGCTTGGCTAAATAATCTAAAGCGCGCTGACGTAATGACTTGGCGACAAACTCTTTACTCATCCTCACTGCGTGGTGCAGCCATGGCTTCATTTAGTGATTTAGCGTTGGCACGGATTTTAGCTTCAAGGTCTGCAGCAATTTCTGGGTGCTCGCGCAAGAACTCTTTTGCATTTTCCTTACCCTGGCCAATTTTCTCGCCATTGTAGCTATACCAAGCACCGGCTTTTTCAATCAGTTTAATGTTCGCACCAAGTTCAATGATTTCACCAAAGCGAGAAATGCCTTCACCGTACATGATGTCAAACTCAGCTTGTTTGAACGGAGGTGCCACTTTGTTTTTAATCACTTTGACGCGTGTTTCTGAACCAGTGATTTCATCACCTTTTTTGATTGCGCCAGTGCGGCGAATATCTAAACGCACAGAAGCGTAGAATTTAAGCGCGTTACCGCCTGTTGTTGTTTCTGGGTTGCCAAACATCACGCCGATTTTCATACGGATTTGGTTAATGAAAATCACCAAGGTGTTAGTGCGTTTGATGTTACCTGTTAATTTACGCAGTGCTTGGCTCATGAGGCGTGCTTGCAAGCCCATGTGTGAATCACCCATTTCACCTTCAATCTCTGCGCGTGGCGTGAGTGCTGCAACCGAGTCAACGACCACGATATCTACTGAACCTGAGCGGACTAACATGTCTGCAATTTCAAGGGCTTGTTCACCAGTGTCAGGTTGTGAAATCAATAGATCAGGCACATTCACGCCTAATTTCGCTGCGTATTGTGGGTCTAGCGCATGTTCTGCATCAATAAATGCCGCCACGCCGCCTAATTTTTGCATTTGCGCAATCACTGACAGGGTAAGTGTGGTTTTGCCTGAAGATTCAGGACCGTAAATTTCTACGATACGGCCACGTGGTAAACCGCCGATGCCTAAAGCAATATCAAGGCCTAGAGAGCCAGTTGAAACGGCTTGAATATCTTCGCCAATATCACTGTCGCCCATACGCATGATGGACCCTTTGCCAAATTGTTTTTCAATTTGTGAAAGTGCGGCAGAGAGTGCTTTGGCTTTATTGTCATCCATTGGGTTTTTACCTTTATTTTGAAGTGCTTAAATTAGCTTTCAATTATTCCATATTTTACAGTTTAGCGTAAGTCTCATAGGTGCTTAAGCAAGTGTATTTATGGTAATCATGATGAAAATAATAATCTTGCGTTTGAAGTCAACGAGATGCTTTGTGATTCGTTAAGTGTGAGCGTAGTTGTGTAATGTTAAGGAGAGTGGCAATGAAAGTATTTCGTTCACTATTAGTGGTATTGGCAATAGGTGCCGCCACTTTGTCTAGTGCACAAGCGCGGGATTCTGTTAGTTTTTCACTTAATATTGGTGCCCCTGGCTATTATGCATATCCAGCAGAGGTGCAGTATGTTGCGCCGCCTGTGGCTTATTATCCAGGGTACAGCGTTTATTACGATGCGCCAGCTTACCAATATTATTACCCTGCAACTGTTTATCGTGGCGGTTATGGTGTATATGGCGGCTATTATTCTGGGCATCACCATCATCGAGGGTACGGTCACCGCGATGGTTATCGCAGATAATACTTTGTATGGAGTGTTAAGTTAGCCCGTTTTGCAGATTGAGTTGTTCAGCAAGCTTGGTTAACATAAATGCGGTGGCTTGCTGTCTGATTGCCGTACGGTCACCCGTAAATCTTTGGGTGCATGTGAAGATTGGTAGGTGAGTGCCGACCAGTGCGAAGCATACTGTGCCTACTGGCTTCTCCACACTGCCGCCACTTGGGCCGGCGATGCCTGTGATGCTGCCGGCAATCTGCGCGTGGCTATTCTTTAAGGCGCCAATTGCCATTTCTGTTGCGGTTTGTTCGCTTACCGCACCATAGGTTTCTAACGTGGTGCTGGCGACATTTAGCATTTCTATTTTAGCGGCATTACTGTAAGTCACGAATCCACGGTCAAACCAATCTGAACTGCCAGCAATGCTGGTGATGGCTTGTGCCGCCATGCCGCCGGTGCAGGATTCTGCCAGCGTTAGTAAGTAACCCCGCTGTTTGAGTGCGTGGCCGAGTGCTGTGGCTAAAGTTGAGTGATTATCCATGCTAAAGCCTTTAGACTAAGAATGGCGTAAATAGCAGCCAGTAGGTCATCTAGCATCACACCTAGACCACCTTTCACTTTTGCATCGCATTGGCGAATGGGGAATGGTTTCCAGATGTCAAATAACCTGAATAGTAAAAATGCGATTAACCACCATTGCCATTGGTTAGGGGTGAAAGTAAGTACTAACATTATGGCGACAATTTCGTCCCACACGATGCCGCCATGATCAGACACGCCCAAGGCTTTGCCTGTTTTTTCGCAGAAATAAATGCCTACTAAAAACAGTAGGCCAATCAGTGTTAATTGTGTTGTGAGTGTATAGCCGTTAATTAGCCAGAATAGAGGCAAACCCACCGCTGTGCCAAAGGTGCCGGGGGCTTTTTTTGCCAGTCCGCTACCAAAGCCCAGCGCAAAAAAATGCGCCGGATGTGCAAGCAATAATTTGCACGTAGGTTGTAGAGGGTTGTTAGCCAAAGTGATCAAACCCTTGTTTGGAGATGTCTAAAGTTTGCTGGTGGTGGCTAACTACCAATCCTAACTGTGGTGTAGTCTCGCCAATTAAACTGATTGGTAACTCTAATTGCTGACTTAATTGCTGAATGTGATCGCGTTGCGATTTAGGTGCGGTAAATAAAAGCTCATAGTCATCACCACCTGCCAAGATGCACTGCTGAATATTGCCATCATTTAAGCGTGTACGTAAATAATCGTCACAGTGGATATCTTCTAGTGTGAGCTTTGCGCCTAGGTTAGATGCTTTGAGTATATGGCTGAGGTCTGCTGTTAGACCATCGGAAATATCAATACAGCTATCGGCGACACCGCGCAGTGCTAAACCTAGCGCTACGCGTGGCGTAGGGGTGGTTAATGCGGTTAGGCAGTGTGATGTGGTTGGCTCCTTGAGGTTCACTTTACCTTGCAGGTGAGCCAACCCAAGTGCTGCGCTACCTATTACCCCTGATGCCCAAATATCATCCCCAGCTTTTGCTCCGTTACGTTGAATTGCTTGGCCCAACGGAACTTCTCCCATGATTTGCACGCTGAGCGTTAACGGGCCTCTTGTGGTATCGCCGCCGATGAGGTCTACGTTAAACGCTTGAGCGCATGCAAAAAAACCTTGGGAGAACTCTGTCAGCCATGGCTCGTTCACTTCTGGCAAGGCAATCGCAAGTGTTGCCCACTTGGGCTGTGCGCCCATCGCTGCCATGTCTGATACGTTCACGGCTAAGGATTTCCAACCAATGCTATAGGGCGGTGCATCATGAAAGAAGTGAGTGCCCGCTACCAGCATATCTGCCGAGATTGCGAGCTGTTGCCCTTGAGCTACACGAATCAAAGCCGCATCATCACCTATGCCTAAATCTGCCTGTTGGGCAGGGCGGGTAAAGTATTTGGCAATTAAATTAAACTCTGACATTTGCTAATCAATTAGGCTGTGGTTGTAGATTTTGGTCTGAATGCTTTAACAATCGCTTCATTGGTTTCTATTCTTGGCATGGGGCTATCTGGCGTTGCAAGTAGGTCTATACAATATGGCACCGCAGCAAAAATACCGTGTACTAGCGTATTGCCTGCCTCATCTTTCAGCCCTTCTAAGGTTTGTGCAATCGCTTTGGGTTGGCCTGGTAAGTTGATAATCAGACATTGCTTACGCGTTACGGCAACTTGTCTTGATAAAATAGCGGTGGGTACGAAGTTTAGGCTAATTTGGCGCATTTGCTCACCAAAGCCCGGCATTTCCCTATCGGCAACCGCTAGGGTTGCTTCTGGTGTGACATCACGTAAAGATGGGCCAGTGCCGCCAGTGGTCAGAATCAGATGGCAGCCTTGAAAGTCGACTAAATCGATTAGCGTGGATTCAATTTCGTCTTGCTCATCCGGAATCAATCGTGCCTCAAGGCTAAACGGTGAGGTAAGAGCTTGTGCTAGCCATGTGCGCAGGCTAGGAATCCCTTTATCTTCATACTCGCCGTTACTTGCACGGTCGCTAATTGAAACTAATCCGATTTTAATGAATTCTTTGGTCATTTCTGGGTCACTAGTACTTAAGCAAGACTAAATCATACCATTACCAAGCTCAAAGGATATTTTATGCCAGCGGTTAGCACCAATAATTCATATGCTAGTTTAGTAAAATTCATGCTGTTTTCTTTGGTAAGTATAGGGTTGGTGCTGTTCACACATCAGCTTTATGCTGCGGAGCAGAACCCGTATGAGCAGAATTACAAAAAGCAGAATGCAGGTGATTTGCGTTCACTACAGCCTGTGCCAGATACCAAGATGTTTGTTGGAAATCATAAAAATGAAGACAATATTACCATGCTAGAAGATGGTTACGATTTGATGGGTACCTCTGGGTTCTCGGCGAGAGAGGCAGCATCAGGGCTTGCGTTGCAACATGCCAAATCGATTAAAGCCGATATCGTGATGGTGTATCAAAAATATGAGTCTGCTCAAACTGCAAGCTCGAAGCTACAGTTAATCAAAGAAGCTGCAAAAAAAGGCGGGGAAATTGACCCGAATGATTTAGAAGAGGGCCCCACACAATATCAGTATCATGCGAGTTACTGGGCTAAATTACCTATGCCATTGTTTGGCGTGCATGTGATTAAGCTGAAACAGGAGAGTGCAAACGAAGCCGCGCCTAAAGAGTTGCCTGGCTTGAAGGTGATTGCAGTGATAAAAGCATCCCCAGCTTACAACATGGGCTTGGTGCGAGGTGATGCTATATTGAAATTAGGTGATGTGACACTAAATAGTGCGGATGATTTATTCGCGGCAGTAAAACGTTACGCCGGGCAAAAGGTGGCGGTAGAACTGCAGCGCGGGGATGAAGCAATGACGCAGTTTGTGCAATTAAACGCACGTAAATAAAGCGGATAGTTAAGCAGGCAGAGTGCCCCAGTTAAACTGTTAAAGATTATTTAAAATTAACTTTATTGAACTTGTGTATTGAGTTCAGCGAGTAGCCATCACAAGTAACGATTGTTTTACCTGCTAAGATTGGTAATCAATCCCGCTGAGTGGAGGCTATCAGTTTTAATAAAGTTATTTTTGAATAAAGAAGATGTAGTCTTCTGCAGTTTTTAGTTCTTGCAACAATGTAAATGGATTATTTGCAACCAATGTGCGTATGTTTCTAACGCTACTTTCTTTGCTGGTAATCACTTTCAAGATGTTACCTAGCGGTAAGGCATCTAATGCCTCTTTGGTACGGATGGTTGGAATCGGGCTATCTTCATGGCGTACATCAAGTACAGTATCGAAATTCATCGTCATGATTTTTACTACCTTGTTTTAGGGCATACCGAAGCAAATGCGCTGGCAACGGTATGCGATTGACTTTAATGCTACAAGATTGCCAGCCAGGGCGCTGGCTGGTGCTGGACGTTAGTACAGAGCCTTAGTGCAGAAGTATCACTCTGCTTCCGACTCGTCTGATACGTCAGACTCATCTGAGTCGGATGTGGTTCCGCTGCTGGTTATCTCGCGCAGTAGTTTGAAAATCTCTCTACTGCTTTTAGGTGGCTTATTGGTTAGATGCTCTTTTTGCGCATTGCGAATAAGGGCGCGCAGTTGCTGACTATCTGTGCTTGGATGCAACGCCATAAATTCAGATAATGCATTAGGCTCGCTGATTAGTCGATCGCGCCAGCGTTCAAGTCCGTGGAAGTAGGCGTTCTCGGCGGTATTTTTGCCTTCCCAGCGTGATAGCTGCTCAATAATCGGTGCAGTATCAACGTCGCGCATTAAGCGGCCTAAATATTGCCGATGGCGCCTAATAGCACCGTTGGCAGTAATTTTTTTGGTATCGAGTACGGCTGTGAGCAACTCATCCGGCAGGTTAAGTTTGTTAAGCTTGTCTTTAGAAAGTGCAGATAGTTTAACGCCCAGCGCCTGCTGTGCATCTGCCTCAGCTTTTAATTTGGTTTTACTCGTAGGTAAGTCTGCATCTAAAATTGCATCGTTACTTAATTCTGTATCTTTAGTTGTCTTTTTAGGTTTCATGCTGAGGTATTATATCAGTTATGCAGTTGAGTGATAAAAGTACATTTTTTTATAGTAGAAAGCGTTATGTCAGATTCCGGGTTTAGTTATACATTAGACGAAATTAAGCAGATGTCAGAAGACGTGCTTAAAGTAGCCAAAAATCTTGGTGCGAGCCAAGCTGAGGCTGAACTGAGCTTGAGTATTGGGCAAAATGTTTCCGTGCGCATGAAGGAAGTCGAGCATATTGAATATAACCGTGATAAAGGCATGTCAGTCACGGTTTATTTCGGTAAGCAAAAAGGCCATGCCAGCACCTCAGACTTATCGCCTCAAGCATTGAAAGATACGGTTGCCGCTGCTTGTAATATTGCCAAATATACCGCTAAGGATGAGTTTTGCGGATTGGCAGATGCAGATTTAATGGCTAACGACATTCCAGATTTAGACCTGCATCACCCTTGGCAGCTCTCAGTAGATGAAGCGGCGTTACTGGCTCAACAATGTGAAGAGGCCGCCTTGGCGGTGGATGCGCGTATTACTAACTCAGAAGGCGCCAGTGTTTCAACCGGTACAGGCTTTTTTGCGTATAGCAATAGCCATGGATTTACAGGTGGCTATCCAAGCTCACGCCACGGGATTAGCTGCTCAGTGATTGCTGAGTCAGATGACAGCATGCAGCGCGATTATTGGTATGCTACGGCACGCGCCGCAGAAGACTTGCAATCACCTGTGGAAATTGGCAGGTTGGCCGGTGAGCGTACAGTTAAACGTCTAAATTCGAGAAAAATTAAAACCTGCCAAGTGCCGGTGCTGTTTGAGGCATCGTTAGCCAGCGGGTTAATTTCTACTTTAATCAGCGCGATTTCTGGCGGAAACTTATATCGTAAATCATCCTTCTTGCTTGATAGCTTGGGGCAACAAATAGCTTCACCGCTACTGAATATCTATGAAGATCCTTTTATTAAAAAAGGATTGGCCAGTAGCCCGTTTGACAATGAAGGCGTAGCCACCAGTGCGCGTCAGTTAGTGAAAGACGGCGTGTTGCAAGGCTATGTGCTTTCCAGCTACTCAGCCAGAAAGCTAGGGCTTAAAACTACCGGTAATGCAGGCGGTAACCATAATTTAATCGTGCAGTCTGGTGCGCTGGATTTTGCTGGATTATTAAAAGAGATGGGAACAGGGCTGGTGGTGACTGAATTACTTGGGCACGGTATGAATATGGTAACTGGTGATTACTCACGTGGTGCTGCAGGTTACTGGGTGGAGAATGGTGTGATTGTGCATCCGGTAGAAGAAATCACAATTGCTAGCAATATGGCAGAAATGCTAAAAATGATTGTAGCTGTTGGCAATGATGTTTTGGTGCAAGGTTCAAAACAAGTGGGTTCTATCCTGATTGAACGCATGACTGTGGCGTGTGAATAGTGCAGTTTGATATGTGAATAATGCGCTTTAGCGCATATATTCCACGGACAAGACACTTGCGGTTTTAGGCGTGTGAATAATCTGCTTTCGCGCTTCCACTTAGGGCTTTAGCCCTTTAGTGAAGCGGCGATGCTAATCGCTGGCTGAGCGATATATTCCGCTGATAATGAAATAGTTTTTCTATAAAAAAAGCCCACTAATTAGTGGGCTTTTTAATTTAGAGCTTACTTCGTTTCTTTATTCTCTTTTTCATCTTCAAAGAACTCGTCTTTGATTAAATCACTTGGCACTAAACCATCTTGCACCAGACTTGCACGTCGTTGCAGATAAGCATCACGCATGAAAGCGTAAGGGTCTAGTGATGCGTCATCTACTAAATCTTTTGCATCAAGCAGCTCAGTACGTTTGTCTATGAATTGCGCAGCACGTAACTGGTTGTGCAGGCGGACTTCGCCGATATTGTGTGTATAAGTGATCGGGTCAGTGGTTGATAGGTCAAAAATCCAGCCTGTGGTATCACGAACACTAGATGGGCCTGCGAATGGTAGTACCAAGTAAGCACCTGGGCCAACGCCCCAGTAACCTAGTGTTTGACCAAAATCTTCTTTATGCACTGGGATTTTATCCATACCAGTAACATCAATAAAGCCTGCTATGCCGAATGTGCTGTTGATCACAAAACGGCCTGCTTCGCTGAATGCATTAGCAAGTTTAAACTGCAGTAAGTTGTTTAATACGTTGGTAAGTGTACCTAGGTTATTGAAAAAGTTGTTTACGCCAGTGCGGATAGGCGTAGGTGCGACTGTTTTGTAAGCAGTGGCGACAGGCTTGAATACAGCGCGGTCAGTAACATCGTTAAATTTGTAAACGCCGCGATTAATGCTCTCCAACGGGTCTTTGTTAGCTTGAGACGCGCAGCCAGTAACCATCGCAGCCAATAGGCATGAGGCGAATAAATAGAATATTTTTTTATACATTTTTATGTTTCTTATTTAAAGACTTGTCGAAAAGTAGTGAACCATTATACCAATTTATTGAGAACTAAATATTGATAGCGATGCATGACGATAATTAACGCTTGTAAAATAAACCATTTGTTACATTTATGCAACAAAAATTCAGGCGCGGTTTTGTGCGTAAGCATTCGTATGTGATGTGCAATATAGAGGTAATTACATACTCAAACCGTGTTCTTATATAGGCTGAGTACGCGTTCACGCTGCGTAGCATGATCTACAATCGGTTTGGGGTAATCCTGCCCAATAACGGTGTTGATGCTAGTCTGCCGCTGCGCGGTCATTAGCCATGGTGCGTGGATTTCTTTATCGTTGCAGTGTGTTAGCTCTGTCACATATTTACGTATAAATTTACCATGTCCGTCAAAGCGCTCGCTTTGTGTGATTGGGTTGAAAATTCTAAACCAAGGCTGTGCGTCACAGCCAGTAGAGGCTGCCCATTGCCATCCGCCATTATTCGCGCTGAAATCAAAATCAATCAGTTTTTCTGCAAAATAGCGTTCACCCCAGCGCCAGTCTATAAGTAGGTCTTTGACTAAAAAGCTGGCCGCGACCATTCTGAGGCGATTATGCATAAAGCCTGTGTTATTAAGCTGTCGCATTGCGGCATCTACCAATGGGTAGCCAGTTTTGCCATCGCACCATGCTGAAAACAGCGCACTATCGTTAGGAAAAGGAATCGCTTCGAACTCAGGCTTAAATGCCTTGCCTGCTTCCAGTTGCGGGTTGTGATGCAGTATTTGAAAGTAAAAGTCGCGCCAGATGAGTTCTGACGTCCAAGTTTCTGCACCGAAGCCGCCTATTTGCAGCGCAGTTCTTGCCAGTTGGCGGATGGAGATAGTGCCAAAGCGTAAATGTACGGATAGATAAGATACACCTTTGACGGCGGGGAAATCGCGTGCTTCTTTGTAATGTTTGATGCGCTCTATAAAGTCAGTAAACAATTTTGCCGCACCGCTCATGCCCGTGGGTAAGCGCATGCTAGATAAATTGGTGCGTTGAAACCCTAATGACTCCAGGCTGGCTAGTGGCTGTGGTTCCACTTTGGCAAGATTGCCTAGGTAGCGAGCAACCGGATAAGGCTTGAGGTAAAAGTCGTTAACAGTCTTGAGCCAGGTGTTTTTGTAAGGTGTAAATACGCTATATGGCTTGTGTGCCATGGTTAGTATTTCATCTTTCTCAAAGATCACCTGGTCTTTGTAATGATGAAAATCAATCTGCTGCGCTTGCAGTTGCTGTGCCACTTGATTATCACGCGCAATCGCACTGGGCTCGTAGTCGTGATTGGTAAACACTGCCTCAGCTTGCAGCGCCTGCGCTAACTGCGGCACTTCATGCTGTGCGACACCATGCCGCACGATTAAATCGCTGCCGTGTTGCTGGAGTGCAGTTTTGAGTTCTTTCACACTTTCCCAGATAAACTCTACACGGCGGTCTGCTTTATCTGGCAGGTGGTTTAAAATTTCTGTATCAAAAACAAATACGCAATAGACTTGCTGTGATGTTTTGAGCGCGTAATAGAGTGCGGCATGGTCATAGTCGCGCAGGTCGCGACGAAACCAGACTAGGGAGGTTGAATATTGCATGCGCTACCACTTGTCAATTAAAGTGTAGTGATTTTACTCCAGTTATCTCACTAGTTTTGATTACAACGATAGCGTGTTGCCATTTTGCTTAGCTTCTTGCGCCCATCATGTATTTTTGTGGTGGGATAGAAGTAGTTTCATTGCTGCTGGAAGGCGTGAGTAAGCCTAGGAGTAGTTGTAAGTCTAGTGATAGTAGAATTAGCTCTTCATCGCCCAGTGCATCTACGCGCTCAAAGACCTCAGTCGCATATTGGCGGTCTTTAATTAGTTTTGCTGGGTTAACTGCGCCTATTACTTTTCTAGCTGCTACAGAGAATTTTGACAATACAACTAAACATTGATTATCCATAATGGCTCCCAGAGAATTTTTCTAAAAAAGTGCTAATTAGCTACAAATGCAATTTAATGGTGCATAGGTTAGTTAAATTAGGCACTTATCTTGTTGATATCTCTAAACTAAGCATTAAGCATGCCAGAAGGGTGGGGTTATTCGCGGTGGTATGGATGGTTTTGAATGACAGAGTGCGCGCGGTAGAGTTGCTCGCATAGGAGTACACGTACAAAGGCATGCGGTAAGGTGAGCTTGGATAAACCCCACAGCCAATTGGCTTGCTGTTTGAGGCTGGCATGAATGCCGTCGGCGCCGCCGACTACAATACTGATATCTTTGCCTAGTGATTGCCAAAACTGCATTTTCTCGGCGAGTTGCAGTGTGGTGACTTCTTGCCCGCGCTCATCACAGACCACGAGAAAGTCTCGGCCTGCGGCTTCCAGAATACGCTTAGCTTCAGCTTCTTGCACCACGGTGCTGTTTTTGCCATCTGCACGTTTATCTGGTTTGATTTCAACAATCTCAACACTGAGTTCACGCGGCATGCGCTTAATATATTCTGCGCAAGCGGTCTCTACCCAGCTAGGCATTTTGTGACCGACAGAAATAATCCGAAGTTTCAAGTGGCTTTAGGGGGATGGTTGGTGAGGGGCATTGCGAAAGCTGAACCCTGCCACCTAGCGGCGCAGGGTGCTTGTGGTCACTTACACTGGTTTAATGTGGCTGCGGCGTGCTTCTGCCTCGCCCCATAGTTGCTCAAGGTTGTAGTATGCGCGAGTTGCCGGTACCATAATGTGTACAACGATATCGTCTAAGTCTACTAAAACCCATTCGCCTTCTTTTTCGCCTTCAGTACCGCGAATCGCAAAGCCTTTTTCTTTGATTTTTTCTCTTACGTTGTCTGCAACAGCTTTCGCTTGGCGGCTAGAGTTTGCTGATGCAACAATCATGTAGTTTGTCATGCTGGTGAGTTTGCGTACATCCATGACGCTGATATCAAAACCTTTGATATCTTCAATTGCATCTACTACTGCGTTTTTCATAGCTTCTAAATCTAAATTGTTAGAAGCTGCTTTCTTTGTGTCTTGTGTCATTTAAGCGGCCTGTGCTGGTATTGCATTACGTTGAGATTTTATGCGGTTTTCGTTATCCACATAAATAAGTTGTGGCGTGTAGTTTTCTAGTTCGGCTTCATTATAGTTCGCATAACTGGCGATAATAATGATGTCTTTAGGGTCTGCCTTGTGTGCGGCAGCACCATTTACTGAAATAATGCCTGAATGACGATCAGCACGAATCGCATAAGTAGAGAAACGCTCACCATTGGTGACGTTGTAAATACTAATCTGCTCGTATTCGTGAATATTCGCCGCTTCGAGTAATTCTTCATCTATCGCACAGCTACCTTCGTAGTGTAATTCAGAGTGCGTGACGTGTACGCGGTGCAACTTAGATTTAAGCATGGTTCTTTGCATGTGCTTAACCGATTTTCAAAAGGGATTGCATTATAGTCTTTTCAATCACTTAGCGCAAAAATCAATATTATCGATGAGTCTGGTATTACCAAGTTTTGCAGCAATTAGGACAACAAGCTGGCTATCTTGGTTCGTAGCGGGCTGTAGAGTGCTGACCGCACGCACTGATATATAGTCCACTAACCAGCCTTTTTGCACCAAGGTTTGTGATGCTGACTGGGTTAAATCTGCAAAATTGGTATTGCCTTGCTTGATCTGATTAACGATATTCACTAAACATTGGTGCAGTTGTGCCGCCTCTGCTTTTTGTGCTGGTGTTAGATAGCCGTTACGTGAGCTCATGGCGAGGCCGCTTGGCTCGCGCACCGTATCACCGGCAACAATCTGTATCGGTAAGTTAAATTGTCTCACCAGTTCTTTAATGACAAATACCTGCTGAAAGTCTTTTTTGCCAAATATCGCCACTTGCGGCATGACTAAATTAAATAACTTCATGACGACCGTGGCCACGCCAGAGAAATGCCCGGGGCGTGAGGCGCCGCATAGCTCTGAGGCAATGGGCGGCGCGGAAATAGTCATGGTCTGGTTTAATTGCTCACCATCAAAATCTGGGTACATTTCAGTTACGCTAGGGATGAACACAATATCAGCGCCTGCGTCTTCTAGTCGTTTGCAATCGGCCTCTAGGGTGTGGGGGTAGTTGGCTAGGTCTTCATTAGGGCCAAACTGTAACGGGTTTACGAAAATACTGACGACTACACATTGCGCATGTTGTCTGGCTAAACTCACCAGTGCGATGTGGCCATCATGCAGGTTGCCCATGGTAGGAACAAAGGCAATGCTGTTGTGTGCCTTGAGTGTGTGTCTGAGTTGATCAGCGGTGTGGATGCGTTGCATGTTTTAGCGACAGTTGAGGTTTAGTAGCTATGTTCAGGCGCAGGAAAGCTTTTATCTTTCACGGCTTTTACATAGTTGCTCACAGCTTGTTGCACGCTGTTGGTATCAGCTAAAAAGTTTTTTACAAATCGCGGTGCTTTAAATTCAGTAGGCAATTTGCTAGCTGCGCCATTATAAATGCCCAGCACATCTTGGATAACCAGTACTTGCCCATCGCAGTCTACGCCAGCGCCTATGCCTATGGTCAGTGCCTTAATGCTGTCTGTAATCTGCTTTGCTAATGCTGCCGGTACCATTTCCAGCACCATCATGCTCACGCCGGCATTGCTCATGTCAATGGCGTCTTGCATGATTTGATGGGCGCTTTCCTCAGTTTTACCCTGAATCTTATAGCCGCCAAGTTGATTGACCGACTGCGGCGTGAAGCCCAGGTGCGCACAGACCGGGATGCCTCGCTCAATAAGGTAGCGTGCGGTTTCTACACGGTCACCGCCACCTTCAAATTTAACCATTTGCGCGCCGGAGCGTATCAACCACTCCGCGTTTTTGTAAGCAGCTTCGTTATCGTGCTCGTAACTGCCTACGGGCATATCGGCAATAATCAAGCTATTAGGTGCGCCTGCCGCAACGTTTTTGGTATGGTACGTCATGTGATGCATGCTTACATTGAGGGTATTTTCAGCACCCTGTAATACCATGCCGAGAGAGTCGCCTACTAGTAGAATGTCCACGCCAGCATACGCCATCAACTTAGCGAAAGTGGCGTCATAGCACGTGAGCATGGCGATTTTCTCGCCACTGGCTGCCATTTCATTGAGCTTAGGTAATGTCATGTATGTATACCCAAAGGTTATTCAAAGTTAGGATTAAAGAACTCGCGCTGTCCTTTAATCTGCATGATGCGGTCGAGCAACAAGTCTAGTGAGCTGTGGTTTTTAACAATATTAAGCTTCTCGTTGTTGACGATCAACACTGGGGATGTGTCGTAATTGTGGAATAGGTCACTGTATGCGTTGGATAGTCGTTCGATATATTCTCTTGGGATATCTTGTTCGTAGCTGACGCTACGCTCTTCAATACGCTCCATTAATGAGTCAATTGGTGTTTGCAGGTAAATCACCAGGTCAGGCTTGGGCGCTTTGAGCTGCAGGTGCTGGTATATCTGATGATACAGCGCATATTCTTCATCATCTAAATTGAGTCTGGCAAATAACGGGTCTTTTTCTAAAAAGAAATCGGCGACTATCGGTTTTGCAAACATATCGCGCTGGCTTAACTCTTTGATTTGATTGGCACGTTGAAATAAGAAAAACAGCTGTGTCGGTAGGCCATAACGTTGCGCATCTTGATAAAAGCGCGGCAGAAAAGGGTTTGCCTCTGCTTTTTCGGACAGATAATCCACTGGGAACTTATCCGCCAGCATTTTAGAAAGCGTGGTTTTGCCACAGCCAATTGGGCCTTCAACAACAATGTATGGAAATTTATTAAAAATGCTCATGTTTTAACTTACTGAGGGTAATTTTCTGCAGATGGTAATTTGTTGATGCCAAACAATAACTCTGGCGTCATATACGCGGCTATTTTGCCATGATTTGGGATGGAAATATCCGGCGCAATTTCAAATAATGGTAATAAAACAAAACCACGTGTATGCATGCGCGGGTGCGGCAGGGTGAGTTTGGGTGTGTTCAGCGTTACATCTTCATATAACAGCAAGTCACAATCCAATACGCGCGGCGCATTGATATAAGGGCGCTCCCGCCCCGCAATATTTTCAATGTTGAGAATAGCGTCAAGTAGCGCCTCAGGTGAGAGCGTGGTTTCCACTTCAGCCACAGCATTGATAAAGTCAGGTGCGGTATCAACGCAATCAATCGGCGCTGTTTGGTAGAGCGATGATTGCTTTAGTAATCGAGTCCCCGGCAAGTGGTTTAATGCAATCAATGCACGCTCCACCTGCACTTTTGGGTTTTCCAGATTGCTTCCAAGTGCAACAAATGCGCGTTTTATCATGATTCAGATGGTGCGCTGCCGCTTGGTTTTTTGCGATTTCTTTTTCTACGTTTTTTAGGAGCGGTGTCCGCCTCCAGCATCGCTTGGCGTGTTTCGTTATCCGCTTCTGCAAATGTGGTCCACCATGTGCCTAGTTCTGCTGGCAACTCGCCTGACTCACAGCGCAGTAGCAGAAAGTCGTAACCGGCGCGGTAGCGCGGATGTATGAGTAAGCCAAATGGACGTTTGCCTGAGCGCTGTTCAAAGCGCGGCTGCATGCCCCAAATTTCTTTCATGGTTGCGGTGTAGCGGTTATGAATCGCCAGTTTTTCCGCTTGTGAGGCTAAAACTTCACTCATTGCCATGTGCAGTGCGGGGATAGGTGGATTGCCATCTTTTTTATAGACCTCCCACGCCGCGAGTACTTCATGCCATAGCAAGGTGGCAAATAGGAAGCTCGGGTTGGCGGATTTGCCTGACAAAATACGCTCGTCTGTATTTTTGAGCGCGAGCATGACAAAGCGCTCGCCCATGGGCTGCTCTAACACCACATCTAGCATAGGGAGCAGGCCGTGATGTAGATGTTGTTTGCGCAATGCGCTGACGCTTTCAATAGCGTGGCCCGATAAAAATAGCTTGAGCATTTCATCGAACAAACGGCTGGGCGGTACGTCTTGCAGTAGATCTGCCATTTTTGCGATAGGCGCCATGGTGGCTGGGTCGATTTTTAACCCTAACTTTGCAGATAAACGTACTACACGGAGCATACGCACTGGGTCTTCGGCATAACGTGTTTCTGGTTTGCCTATCATGCGCAGTATGCCGGCCTGAATATCGGCAAACCCTTGATGGAAGTCTAGTACGATCTCGCTGGTAGGGTCGTAATACAAGGCATTGGCAGTAAAGTCGCGACGTGTGGCGTCTTCTTCCAAGCTGCCAAATACATTATCGCGAATGATGCGGCCGCTTTCATTGGTGTGAGCGTCACCTTTGGCTTCATGGTGGCCGCGAAATGTAGATACCTCAATGGTTTCATCACCAAACAACACGTGTACTAGCCTAAAGCGCCTGCCAATAATGCGTGAGCGTCTAAATACACGGTTAACTTCTTCAGGCGTGGCATCTGTTGCTACGTCAAAGTCTTTGGGGACACGCTGTAGCAGTAAGTCGCGCACGGCACCGCCAACGATATACGCTTCAAACCCTGATTTTTGCAGACCTTCAATAGTTTTTATGGCGGCATTACTTAGCAGTCTGCGGTCAATTTGGTGCTTTTTGAGCGGAATGCTGTTCGCGTTATCAGTGTTGTTGCCTTTTCTTTTGGCGGATTTCTTTGTACCTAAGACAGGGCGCGTTGCATGCTGCGATTTTGCGTTTTCTGGCCTGGCTCGCGCTGATGTTTCATGCTCGGTTTTAGCTAGTTTAGGCTTAAAGATTTTGTTGAACAGTTTTCTTATCATGTTGAAATTATAGCTTAACCTATATTGATTCTAAAATCTGAATGATGCATGGGTGGATGCTGGCCGTGCTGATGAGATCGCGTGTTGAGCGGCGTGAGGTAGTGGCACGCTGCTGTTCAAGCGCGCTCGTTTTTCCACAATACATCACTTACGCCAGCTTCTTTGTTAATAATACGACACATCACAAATAATAAATCAGAGAGTCGATTTAAATATTGCAGGGAAACTTCAGTTACTTTCTCATTGCGGTGTAATTCAATGAGTTTGCGCTCTGCGCGGCGGCATACGGTGCGTGCTAAATGGCAAAAGGCTGCACTTTTAGTGCCGCCGGGCAATATAAACTCTTTTAATGGGCTAAGCCCGTCATTTAGTGTGTCTATGTGATGCTCTAAATCATCCACGCACGATGCTGTTAATAGTACATAACCAGGAATGCAAATCTCTCCGCCTAGGTTAAATAAATCGTGCTGAATTTTAGTGAGTGTAGTTTGCAAGTGGGAAGAGACACCCTCTGCCAAGATTAAGCCGATGACTGAGTTCAGTTCATCTACATCGCCCATCGCCTCTACGCGGATGCTATCCTTACTGATGCGGCTACCATCACCCAGTCCTGTAGTGCCGCTGTCGCCTGTGCGCGTGTAAATTTTACTTAAACGGTTACCCATTATTCATCCTTTTTCTTATGCGCCTGTGATGTCTGATGCTAGGTTATGTTGCGGTATGCGGTTGAGCATTTAATTATCTCAACGGTTTATAATGTGTGCATTGTAACTTAACCGCTTAATGATGACCGATCAATCCAATATGCATGATATCAAGCAAAGGCCAGTCGCTGTTTTTGATTCTGGAGTGGGCGGCATCTCGGTTTTACAACATATTCATGCATTGTTGCCTAATGAGCAATTGCTGTACGTGGCTGACAGCAAGTACGCGCCTTACGGTAATAAAAGTCCGGCAGAAATTCAAGCGCGCTGTATCGAGATTACCGATTTTTTAATCGCAAACCATGCCAAAGCCATCGTGGTGGCGTGTAATACAGCGACTGCCGCCGCCATTGATATGATGCGAGAGAAATATACGCTACCTATTATTGGTATGGAGCCAGCAGTCAAGCCTGCGGCAACGGCCTCAAGAAATGGCATTATCGGTGTGCTGGCAACCACCGGCACCTTAAAAAGTGCCCAATTTGCAGGCCTGTTAGAAAGCTATGGCCGCAATGTAAAAGTCGTCACGCAGGCATGTGTTGGTTTGGTGGAGTGTGTAGAGCGCGGAGAGTTGCAGGCCGATAATACTTTGCAATTGGTTAAAAAATATTGCCAGCCATTGCTGGATGAAGGCGCCGATACCATCGTGCTTGGCTGTACACATTACCCCTTTGTGCGGCCGCTGATAGAGCAGGTAGTAGGCGAGCATGTTAGTTTGATTGATACTGGTGCGGCGGTTGCTAAACAGTTGCAAAAGCGATTAGCTGCGCTTGATTTGCTTAGCAGCGAGCGGCAGGTAGGGAGCGTGCGGTTTTGGACAAATAGTGCCGCAGAAAATGCAAAACAGGTGGTGGAAAGTTTGTGGAAGCAATCAGCCGAAGTTAGTTTGCTATAGCTTGATATCGTAAGTTACCCATTTGGTTTGCATGGCAAGCTTATCGTATGTGTTTCTTGCTTGAGCGTTGTTTTCGGCAGTAATCCAGCGCAGTACGGACCAGTTTTTCTCTTTCGCAATGTGCGTGACAGCTTCAATCAGCTTTGTTCCTATCGCGTTGCCGCGGGCGGAAGGGGTGACAAACAAGTCATCTAAATAGCCACCGGTGGAGGCTGACAGTGGCCGAGCAAATGGCCGGTAATGCGCCAGGCCAACCGCAATGCCTTCGTGGTTGATGGCAATTAAACCGTTCACCTCGTGATTGGTGTTATGCAGCCAAGACCAAACTTGGTCGCGCATCTCTTGGGTCTGTGTTACTTGATAAAACTCCGCATACGCTGCGTACAAACTACACCAGCTTGTGTAGTCGGATATAGCGATGGGGCGCACGGAAATCATTGCTGATGCAATAACAACTAAGACTAGCAGCTATCTCAAGCGGCTAGTGATGGTGGCCAACCACTTCGCCAGCTTTTAATTTATATTTTGTTCCACAGTAAGGGCAGGCCACATGGCCTGTTTTTGCTACGTCTAGAAATACACGTGGATGAGATGACCATAACGCCACCTCAGGTGTTGGGCAATGCAACGGCAGGTCTTTAGCTGATACTTCGATTTCATTCGCGTTAGACATTAAAATATCCTTATTTCACCACTCCCGCTTGCGCGGGAATGGACGTGTTAGTTTTTATACTAATGTTAACCAGTCTGCGTGTTTTGCAGACTTACCTGTCACTACATCAAAATATAGTTTTTGTAATTGCTTAGTGATTGGGCCTGCAGTGCCTGTACCGATTGCGCGGTTATCTAGCTCACGGATTGGCGTTACTTCAGCGGCTGTGCCGGTGAAGAATGCTTCATCAGCGCCATAAACTTCGTCGCGCGTGATACGTTTTTCAATCACTTGGATGCCTAATTCAGTCGCCAGTTGCACGATAGTATCGCGTGTGATGCCCTCTAGCGCGCTGGTTAGGTCTGGCGTATAAAGTTTACCGTTACGTACGATAAAGATATTTTCGCCAGAGCCTTCAGCCACAAAGCCGTCAACATCCAGCAATAAAGCCTCTTGGTAGCCATCTTGCGCAGCTTCTTGGTGTGCCAAAATGCTGTTCATGTAGTTACCGTTGGCTTTGGCTTTACACATCGTGATGTTTACATGGTGACGTGAGAATGATGATGTTTTCACGCGAATGCCGTTGTCTAAAGCATCTTGACCCATGTAAGCGCCCCATTTCCATGCGGCAACAATCACGTGTGTTGATAATGTTTTGGCTGAGATGCCCATTGCTTCCGCGCCATAAAATGCCATTGGGCGCATGTAAGCAGATTCTAGATTGTTATCACGTACTGCTGCTTTTTGCGCTTCGATTAGCTCTTCTTTGCTGTAAGGCATTTTCATGCCTAAGATATGCGCAGAGCGGAATAATCTGTCTGTATGCTCTTTCAAGCGGAAAATTGCAGTGCCTTTGTCTGTTTTGTAGGCGCGCACACCTTCAAATACACCCATGCCGTAGTGCAATGTGTGGGTTAAAACGTGAGTGGTGGCATCACGCCAGTTCACCATTTTACCGTCATACCAAATTACGCCGTCGCGGTCTGCCATACCGCCAGAAGTTGCTGCAGGGTTAGCCATGCTGAGTCCTTAAAATGCTTGAAGTTTTGCAAAAGTAATATTGTAAACGAGTGCGCACTTGGTTTGCAGTAATTTATCTGATTTGTAGATAAATTTATCATGCAACATGTTGAATTTATTGTGCATGGTAGAATCTTTACCTATTAATGATGCTGCAAAGGTGGGATTCGGTGAATAAATTCATGAGATTAATATGGCTGGTGCTGTTACTGCCGTTGCTGGTGGGCTGCGGCCCTGCAAATAATGCGCAAAAGTTTAATACTACAGACATTACTGGGGCGGACTTCGGTAACGCGCTTAATCTGACCGATCACACTGGCAAGCCGCGCACATTGAGTGATTTTAAGGGTAAGGTTGTTGCGTTATTTTTTGGTTATACGCATTGCCCAGACGTGTGCCCAACCACGCTTAATGATATGAAACAAAGCATGAAGCTACTAGGGGCTAACGCTAGTGAGTTACAAGTGCTGTTTGTGACTTTGGACCCCGAGCGTGATACGCAGCCATTGCTGGCGCAATTTGTGCCGGCTTTTGATCCTAGCTTTATCGGCCTGTATGGGACTAAAGAGCAAACTGCGGCAGTGCTTAAAGACTTTAAGATTTTTGCAGCAAAAGTTGAAAATAAAGGGCGTAGCGGTTACACCATAGACCATAGCGCGGGTGTCTATGTGTTTGATAAAACCGGCAAGATTCGCCTGTATGTGGATTATGGTACTAAGCCGGATATGATTGCGAGTGATATTCAGAAGTTGCTGTAGCTGCGGCATTGCTTTAGCGGATGGTGTGTGCGCAGGATGCAAATACGCCAAGCTGCCTAGCCCAAGTAATCTAGATGACGTGTAGCTTAGGCGACCACGCTTTCAGTTCTTTTTCTGCTGCTTTGTAATCCGGGAAAATACTGGCAACCACTGCCCAAAATTTTGCTGAGTGGTTCATCTCTTTTAAGTGCGCTAGCTCATGGCACACCACGTAATTGATAATGTGCGGCGGAGCCTGCAGCAGGCGCCAGTTTAGCCGAATTTCTTTTTTGGAGTTGCAGCTACCCCAGCGCGAGCGCGCGTTGGATAGAAATAATTCAGGGGTAGCTACACCTAATTTGGTGGCAAACAGCGATAAACGTCTGGAAAAGTCAGTCAGTGCCTGTTTTTTATACCATTGCAGTACTTTTCTTTCCACAGCGCTTGGCTCATCGTGATTGGGCATCGCCAGTTGTAAAAAGCCCGGTGTATATTCAACCGCTCTGGAGCGAATATCCTGTTTTGTCACTAGCGTAATTGGGTTGCCTAGCAATAAAAGCTGGTTGCCATCTTGCCATTGCATCGGCGGGTGCTGGTTGGCGCTACGTGCTTCTAGTTTTTTAAGAATCCAATCAGCTTTCAGTACAATCAGGCTTTCCAGATAGGTTTGCGCGATGCGCTTGGGCGCATGGATGATTAGGCCTTCTTGTGTGATTTTGAGGCCAACGGTGCGGCGCTGCCTGTGTTCCAGCGTGTAGTGGATTTTCTCGCCAGAGGGGAGTTGGATGCTGTGACTCATTCCGGCAGCGTTGCCATTTCAGACTCTATCCAATGCTCAACTTGGCTGTTTAATGCATCGGTTTTAACATTGACGGTTTGTATTGCTTTGCCTATGTGTATCTGAATCACACCTGGCTTTTTGATAAATGAATTTTTAGCCCAGAACTTGCCTGCATTGTGTGCAACCGGCACCACCTGTGTTTCGGTATGGGTTGCGAGCCATGCACCGCCAATATGGTATTTGCCGCGCTCACCCGGCGCCTTGCGCGTGCCTTCAGGGAAAATTACCACCCATAAGCCTTTTGTTAGCCGGGCTTTACCCTGTGCAACGAGTTTTTTCAGTGCTTCGCGTCCTGCGCTACGGTCAATGGCAATTGGGGATGACATCGCCAAGCCCCAGCCAAATATTGGAATCCATAGTAGCTCACGTTTCAGCACGTAAACTTGCGTAGGGAAAATTGCCTGAAATGCTAAGGTTTCCCATGCAGATTGATGTTTTGCCAGAATGATGCTGGGCGTGGTTGGGATATTCTCTAACCCTTTAATTTCATGGCGGATATTGCAAGTGATGCGTAGCCACCAAATCATGCTGCGCGCCCAGCCTGAGATCAGCACGTTACGTGTGACAGGGTGCAGTGGCATTGAGAGCAATGCAATCAATGTGAAAATGGGCGCAGTAATGATTTGCCCGAGTAGGAATAAAGTGGAGCGTAACAGCAGCATGGGCTAGGTGTATTCTAAAGTTTAGTATTCTGAAATTTAGTTGTTTTCTGCAATGATATATTGTGCAGCTTCACTTAAGTCTGCAAACACGATGGTATTGGCTGGTAACTCGCTAGAGCCTAGCGTGGTTTCACCTTTGCCAGTGCGCACTAAAATGGGTTGGCAGCCAGCATTGGCAAACGCCTGTAAATCGCGCAATGCATCACCCACACCGCATACCTGATTTAAATCTACAGAGAAGCGCTTGCCAATCTCTTTAATCATGCCAGTTTTTGGTTTGCGGCAGTTGCAGTTGTCGTCCGCCGAGTGCGGGCAATAAAATACTGCATCAATGCGCCCGCCGACTAGTGACAGCTCGCGGTGCATTTTGTCATGTATGCTATTGAGGGTAGCCATGTCAAATAAGCCACGGCTCACGCCTGATTGGTTGGTTGCAACCACTACTCTGAACCCTGATTGGTTCAATAGGGCGATAGCTTCAAGGCTACCAGGAATCGCAATCCACTCATTAGGGTTTTTAATGAAATTGGCGGAGTCCTGATTAATAACGCCGTCGCGATCTAATATCACTAACTTCATAAGGTAACCAATCTTATCTCAATGTTATACACGCTCATTTTACTAAGGAGATTTTAAGTCATACTTTAGTGTGATGAGCGTGGTGAATGGATTATTAACCTGCCAGTTTAGACAAGTCAGCAACACGGTTCATGGTTTGGTGCAATGTGGCAAGTAAACCTAAGCGGTTTGCCTTAAGTGCGGCATCGTCCGCATTCACCATCACGTTGTCGAAGAAGTCATCCACTGGCGCTTTTAATGCAGCCAATGCCTTTAATGAGTTGGTATAGTCGCCGCTCTCAAACTGTTTGTCTGCTTCTGGCTTTACTGATAATAGTGCGTTATTCAATGCAATTTCAGCGGCTTCTTGTAGCAAGCTCACATTCACTTGTGCTTGAATCTCAGTTTCCACTTTTTTCAGGATATTGCTGACGCGTTTGTTCGCTGCCGCCAATGCTGGCGCCTCGGCAAGCTCAGAGAACGTGCGTACAGCGGCAAGGCGTTGTGGAATTTCACTGAGCATAGCAGGGTCTAGTGAAAGTACTGCATCTACCTCTTGCGCTGTGGCGCCATTCTCACGTAAGTTGACGCTTAAGCGGTCAAAGCAAAACTCTTTGATGGCTTGTACAGTAGCTTTGGTACTAGCTGCATCGTGCTCAAACGCTGACAGTACATCTTGAATCAGTGGTTCAAAAGCTAATGATAGTTTGCCTTCAATCAGCATGCGGATGATGCCTAGCGCTTGCCTGCGTAATGCGAACGGGTCTTTATCGCCAGTAGGTTTTTCGCCAATGCTAAATAAACCAACTAGGGTTTCGAGTTTATCTGCCAATGCAACGGTAATGCCCACTTGATTGCGTGGTAAGTCATCGCCAGCAAAACGTGGTTTGTAATGGTCTTCAATTGCAAAAGCAACTTCGTTATCTAAGCCTTCATGTTGCGCATAGTAGCGCCCCATGATGCCTTGCAATTCAGGAAACTCACCTACCATATCCGTGATAAGGTCGGTTTTTGCCAATTGTGCAGCTAGGCTAGCCTGTGCTGCCAATGCGTCGCCACCTAGTTGTTGGCCAATCAATTTAGCAATCGCAACTACGCGCTCTGTACGCTCACCTTGTGAGCCTAGTTTGTTGTGATAAACCACTTTTTCTAAGCTAGCAATACGTGATTCCAGCGTTTTTTTGCGGTCTTGGTCAAAAAAGAATTTAGCATCGGCCAAGCGCGGACGTACCACGCGCTCGTTACCGCCAATCACTGCAGATGGGTCGGCAGGACAAATATTAGACACGATTAAGAACTTGTTTGTTAACTTGTTATTGCTATCTAACAATGGGAAGTACTTTTGATTCGCCTTCATGGTAAGAATCAAGCACTCTTGCGGTACTTCTAAATAGATTTCTTCAAACTGACCAAGCAACACATTTGGGCGCTCTACCAATGCAGTCACTTCATCCAACAAGGCATCATCGTCAATCGGTTTCAGGCCTTCTTTAGCTGCTGCTGCCGTGAGTTGACTTACAATCTCAGCACGACGCTCAGCAAAGCTGGCAATCACTGCACCTTCTGTTTTAAGTTGCTCTGCGTAGCTGTCTGCGTTTTTAATCACCACATTAGCTGACTTAGCCTCAAAGCGGTGCCCTTGCGTTTGGTTGCTAGCGTTTAACCCTAGTGCACTGGTTGCAACAATATCGCTACCATGCAGGGCGATTAAGGCATGTGCTGGGCGCACAAAGTTAACGCTGCTCCAGCCATCTGCTAGCTGGTAGGTCATGACCTTAGGGATAGGTAGTTTTTGGATGGCTTCTTCAATTGCTTTTTGTAAGCCATCGTTCAGCACAGCGCCTTTTTGCGTCACTTCTAAAAACAAGGCTTCGTTCTTGCCATCCATTTGCTTGGTTAGCTGTGAAACTGCGGCTTCGTCTAAGCCCATGCCATTTAAGCGTTTAATTAGGGCAGGGGTGGCATTGCCGTTTGCATCCAACCCTACGCTCACAGGCATCAGTTTTTGCGAGATTTGCTTGTCTTTAGCTTGCGCCTCAATAGCGGTAATATGCGCTGCCAAACGGCGTGGTGTTGCAAAAGAAGTCACGACTGAGTTTTCAGCAGATAAACCCTGAAGTTTCAAGGTTTCAAATAGTGTGCTACTGAATGCGTCACCTAGTTTTTTCAGCGCTTTTGGCGGCAGCTCTTCTACAAATAATTCTACAAGTAAGTTTTGTTGTGACATGATTTAAGCAACCTTCTTATCTTTTTCTTGTTTTTCTTTATCAAGCTTGGCTAGCACTTCATCTGCCCAGTCTTTTGGCGCCATCGGGAAGCCAAGTCTGGCGCGGCTGTCTAGGTAGCTGGCAGCAACAGCGCGTGCCAAGTTACGAATGCGGCCAATATAGCCTGCGCGCTCAGTCACAGAAATTGCACCGCGTGCATCAAGTAAGTTAAAGGTATGTGCTGCTTTAAGCACTTGCTCATAAGCAGGTAGCGCTAATTGATTTTCCATCAAATGCTTGGCTTGTTTTTCATGCGCATTGAATGCGGTAAACAAGAAGTCAGCATCAGAGTGCTCAAAGTTGTAAGCACTTTGCTCTTGCTCGTTTTGTAGGTATACATCGCCATAGCTTAAGGCTTTACCATTTTCATCACGTGTCCAAGTCAGGTTGTATACGTTATCCACCCCTTGCAGGTACATGGCTAAACGCTCTAAGCCATAAGTGATTTCGCCGGTAATCGGTTTGCAGTCAATGCCGCCTACTTGTTGGAAGTAAGTAAACTGAGTCACTTCCATGCCGTTTAACCAAACTTCCCAGCCTAAACCCCATGCGCCTAGTGTTGGGTTTTCCCAGTCATCTTCTACAAAGCGAATGTCATTTTGTTTTAAGTCAAAACCTAGCGCTTCTAGCGAGCCTAGGTACAGTTCCAAAATGTCTGCTGGTGCTGGTTTTAATACCACCTGAAATTGGTAGTAATGCTGTAAACGGTTTGGGTTTTCGCCATAACGACCATCTTTAGGGCGGCGGCTTGGTTGCACGTAAGCTGCTTTCCAAGGCTCTGGGCCTAATGAACGTAAGAACGTTGCAGTGTGCGAAGTACCAGCACCAACTTCCATGTCGTAAGATTGTAGAAGCGCACAGCCTTTGTCGCTCCAGTATTTTTGCAGGGTGAGAATAATCTCTTGAAATGTTAAAGCCATGATGTTGTTCGTTGAAATTGGCGAAAAGTGCAATTTTACTTGGTTTTGTAGTCTTGCAATAGGTTTTATCTTGATGACATTCTGTTACGTTTCCATATGAACAGCAATAAGCCGAAACATATGGTTAGGAATAGCCAGTTTCCCCAGTAAACATAAGGGGTTGTGCCAGTGTAGCCTTGGGCGTACCCATTGAGTGAGGTTTGCACAAAGTGTGGTGCGTGTACTGACAGATAACCTTTTTGGTCAATAATCGCAGTCGCCCCTGTGTTAGTGGCGCGTAACATCATGCGGCCTGTTTCAAGTGCGCGTGCTTGAGAAAACTGCAAGTGTTGGTCTGCCGCGTAAGATTCACCATACCATGCGTCGTTACTGACGTTCACTAATAACGAGGCCATCGGTAACTGGCGAATGATTTCTTCACCAAATACGTCTTCATAGCAGATGTTGACCGCTACTTTTTCACCTGCAACAGGCATAGGCTGTTGATATCGGTCACCACGCGATAGGTCACTTAATGGCATATTGAGCCAGTCGCGATATATCCAGCCAAAGGCTACTTTCAGCGGAATAAATTCACCAAATGGTACAAGGTGCGATTTACGATATGTCAGTGTTTGCGCACTGCCATAACTAAGTACGCTATTAAAGTATTCACCATCCTCACGCTCAATCATCCCAACCAAGATGTCGCCCTGATTTTTATGGGCGTGTGCAAGTAACCTTGTTTTTAACTCGTGCGGAACCTCACTGGCAATCACTGGCAGCGCTGTTTCTGGCAGTACAATTAATTTTGCGCTACTTTGTTCCGTCATGGTCAGGTATTGCTGCATGGTGTGTTCAGCAAGCTCTGGTGCCCATTTCAGGTTTTGTTCAATATTGCCTTGTAGCAGGCTCACGCTGAGCGGCTTGCCAATCGGTGTCGTCCATTCAATCTGTTTTAACCCATAACCGGTGGAGATGAGTAATAACAGCGTGCCGATTGCGCCACGTTGCCAGGCGGGTGCTTTGGATTTATTTGCTAGCCAAACACCAATCACGCTGGCAATCAGCACTGTAATGAAAGTCACACCATAAACACCGGTAATTGGCATATAGCCGGCTAAAGGGCTGGCTGGGACTTGGCTGTAGCCAATCGTGAGCCACGGAAATCCAGTAAATATCCAGCTTCTTACCCAGTCTGCGAGTGCCCAAAATACCGGAATGGCAATGATAATGGAGTTAGGCTGCTGCCCCATTTTTTTGCTCAAGGCACCGACCGCGGCCGGAAATAACGCCAAAAATGCCGCTAATACAAAAGTAGAAAAAGCCGCCATGATGCCAGGCATGCCGCCATAGATATGCAGGCTAATGTAAATCCAGTAAATGCCAACACCAAATAGGCCTAAGCCATAAGTAAAGCCGTTGATAGCGGCAGACTTGGCTGAGTCACTTAAGCTAATGAAATAGATAACGCCAATCAGCGAGAGTATGCTGGCAGGGTAAAAGTAGTAGGGCGCAAAACCAAGCACACCAAAAGCACCTAGTGCAAAGAGCGTTGCGGTTTTTATTGCAGGGTTGGATATAGGAAATAGCATGCTGCGAATTGTAGCTTGTTAGTGCCTTAGATAACAAAGATTAACATCTAAATTGTGCTGCGCGGATTGGCTTATGTTGACATGGTGGCTATATAAGTCATATATTTAATTACCAAGTAAGAAAAATATTTGAAGTTAACCATACCCGTTACAGATGTTGCATCTGTCTGTACAACTTTATGACTGGAGAAATGCATGAGTATCGCGTCGGAATTTAAACAATTTGCTTTAAAAGGCAATGTCATGGATTTAGCAGTGGGTGTCATCATTGGCGCTGCATTTGGAAAGATTGTCGATTCTTTAGTGGGCGATATCATCATGCCGCTGATTGGTAAGGTTGTGGGTAATGTAGATTTTACTAATATGTTTGTTGCATTAGCAGCAATACCGGAAGGGAATGCGGGGACGTATGCGGCACTTAAGCAAGCGGGAGTGCCGATGCTTGCTTATGGTAATTTTTTAACCATCGTGATTAATTTTGTCATCTTAGCATTCGTGATCTTTATGTTAGTGAAACAAATGAATCGTCTGAAAAAAGCCGAGCCCGCACCGGCGCCTGCACCAACGGCAGAAGATATTATTTTGTTACGCGAGATTCGTGACGCACTGAAAAAATAGACTTAAATCTTGGTAATTTGAAAGTAAAAAAGCGCCTTGAACGGCGCTTTTTTATGTGTGCAAGTTATTGAAGTGGCACTTCATAATGTTGGCCCGCTTCAGCCCCTTCACTGCCGTCATTCTTTAAAAACGCAACCATCACCACTTTGTCATCAATAAAATCTAACTCGGTAGTTTCATAATAAGAACCGTCAGCAGCCGTATTGATAAAATGGTACAGCCAAATTGAAGCTACCACTTTACCCGAGCCTTTTACTTTTACATCGTCTGACTTTGCGGGCTCGCCAAACTGTTCAATAATTTGGGCTTTACTAAATTGATTGATTGACTTTACAAAGTCCTGCTCTATCGTGGGGATGGTAGCCTTGCTGCTCGTGGCTTCCTCTGCCATTGCAGTTTGTACCAATAGCGCCTGCGCAACAAAAAGACAAACAAACAATAAGTGCTTCATAACGAACTCCAGTTAAATTGGACTAAAGAATTGAGATTCACGACAACACAGAGTTATGAAATGAATCTCTAGACTTAGTTCCCTATCTACCTAATTTAAAATGGAATAGATGAAATTAAACTTAGTTTTTGTTAGTCTTTATTCTCGGTAGCCGGCTCTGTTTTAACCGAAACTAAAATGGTGTGCAGACGGCGGCTATCTGCGCGTAATACTTTTACGTGAATGCCGTTGAAACTAACTTCTTCATTGCGTTTTGGTAAGTGGCCAAATTTGCTAACAATCAAGCCACCTATGGTGGAAAACTCTTCGTCGCTGAAGTCTGTGCCTATAATTTCATTAAAGTCTGCAATCTCGGTGAGTGCCTTAACTCGGTACTGACCATCTGCGTTTTGAATAATATTGTCTTCATCTTCGTCGTAGTCGTACTCGTCTTCAATATCGCCAACAATCTGCTCCAGCACATCTTCAATGGTTACCATGCCAGCCACACCGCCGTACTCATCTACCACAATGGCAATATGGTTGCGGTTGCTGCGGAACTCTTTCAGTAATACGTTGAGGCGTTTGGCTTCTGGGATAAACACGGCAGGGCGTAACATGTCGCGGACTTCAAAGTCTTCGCCCGCATAGTAACGTAACAAATCTTTTGCCAGCAAAATGCCGATGACATCATTCTTATTACCTTCAATCACAGGAAAGCGCGAGTGTGCGGTTTCAATCACACTGGGGATAAATACTTCGGGAGGCTCGGTGATGTCAATAACATCCATTTGTGAGCGCGGAATCATGATGTCGCGCACTTGCATTTCACTTACTTGCAGCACGCCTTCAATCATTGCGAGCGAATCCGCATCCATTAAGCTATTTTCATATGCGCTGTGCAGTAGCTCGACCAGCTGTTCGCGGTCTTCGGGTTCCCGCAATAAGAAATTACTTAAACGTTCCAACAAGCTGGGCTTGTTACTTGATTTATGGTTACTTGGTTTTTCCGACTCGGTTGCCATTAGTTGGCGTCCTATGTAATGAGATAGGGAGAAGCATACCCTAATTTCGTGACAATTGCAGTTTCTAGGCCTTCCATCAGCTCAGCCTGTGCATCGGTTTCATGGTCGTAGCCGTGCAAATGCAGGATGCCATGTACCGTTAAATGCGCATAATGTGCTTCTAGACTTTTTTGCTGTGATTTGGCTTCCGCGGCCACTACCGGTGCGCAAATGATGATGTCACCCATCAGGTGGGGTTCTTCGGTAAGCGGGAAGGTCAGCACGTTTGTTGCATAATCTTTGCCGCGATAGGTGTTGTTGAGCAGTTGCCCTTCTTCAGCATCGACGATGCGGATGGTCACTTCGGTATCTACTCGTAGCGCAGCTTTTGCCCATTTGCGAAACTGACTAGCACTAGGAAGGCTGTCGGCGACGCTGGCATATTGAATGGTTGCAGCTAATTTAGGCATAGGTAGTCTTAATCGGTTTTAGATTGTAAGTCTGTGCCATCAGTGTACGGAAACTTCACGTGACCATAGCGCACCACTAAAATGGCCAGCGCAATCAATAGGATGGAGCCAGAAAGTGCAAACATGGTCATCGCGTCGAGCTCTTTGATGTCCAGCACTAGGAATCGGGCTAGGGCGATAATGCCAATATATAGCGGATACCTGACCGGCAGTTTGCCTGCTGTGAGGTAGTGGCTAAGCATTGACATCACCTCAAGGTATAGGAACAGCAGCAATAGGTCGCCAACGTGAATAGTGCGTTCATCCCAAATATTTAGAATTGCCTGAAGCACGCCAAAAATCGTGGCAATGCCAATCACAATCAATACTACTTGCTCAACAATACTTAAGCCTTTTTGCAAAATCTTGCTGTATTTATTTGGTGTCATTTTTTATCTCAAAAATTATGCATTGTTATTTCGATTATACCTTGCGCTATTCTAGCGCGGTAATGCCATGCTATGTGCTTGCTTTATATCCGTTAATTTTTTTGGTGCGACTCGTATTCTTCATAAGCATTGACGATTTTTTGTACCAAGGGGTGGCGTACCACATCGCCAGATAAAAAGTGGGTCATGGCAATGCCTTTGATATCTTTTAATACCTTTTGCGCTTCGACCAAGCCACTTTTTTGATGTCGCTGTAAATCGATTTGTGTCACGTCACCGGTAATCACGGCTTTAGTACCAAAGCCGATACGCGTTAGGAACATTTTCATTTGTTCCGGTGTCGTGTTTTGCGCTTCATCCAGAATAATAAAGCTTTGGTTCAAAGTGCGTCCGCGCATGTAAGCGAGTGGTGCCACCTCAATGGCGCCACGTTCAAACATTTTGTTCACGGTGTCATAACCTGCTAGGTCATACAATGCATCGTATAATGGGCGTAAGTACGGGTCTACTTTTTGGTTTAAATCGCCAGGCAAAAAGCCCAAGCGCTCGCCAGCCTCAACCGCCGGGCGCACTAGCACAATACGCTTAACGCGGTCACGCGTCATCGCATCTACTGCGCAGGCAACGGCTAAATAAGTTTTACCTGTACCGGCCGGCCCAATGCCGAAAGTAATGTCATGCTCTTGTATTTGCTGCAAATATGCCACTTGGCGTGGTGTGCGCCCATGCAAATCACCGCGGCGTGTCATGAGTACAGGCATGGCAGTTGAAACCACATCCTCAGGTTTGAGCTTGTCGATTTCGACTAAACCTAGTTGTACATCTTCTAGTTCAATTGGTTTTTTTGCACGGACGTAAAAGTTCTCAATCAGTTGTGCCGCAAGACGTGTGTTGTCCAGTTTGCCACTGACGTTAAACGTGCTGCCGCGGCGGTTAATGTTCACTTCGAGTGCGGTTTCAATTTGCTTGATGTTTTCATCCAGCGGCCCGCATAGATTAGCAAGGCGAGCATTGTCTTCAGGGGTTAGGGTAATTTCCATGGTTATACGATCTCGCCAATTAAGCGTCTTGGGTTAGAAACGTCGGTAATTTTTACAGTCACAAACTGATGCACCAAGCTTGTATCACCGGCGATATCAACCACGCGATTATTATCAGTTTTGCCAGCCAGCAAACTAGCATCTTTCCACGATGCGCCTTCAATCAGTACGCGTTGTGTGCTGCCCAGCATCGCTTCAGAAATAGCTTTGGCCTGTGCTTCGTTAATCGCTTGTAGCTTATCTAAGCGTGCCAGTTTAACTTCTTGTGTGGTGTCATCCTTTAAAAATGCAGCCGGTGTACCGGGGCGCGGGCTATACAAAAAGCTAAAGCTTGCGTCAAAGCCTACGTCCTGCATCAGTTTTACCGTGGCTTCAAAATCTGCATCACTTTCACCCGGAAAGCCAATAATAAAGTCTGACGTGAACGTTAAGTTAGGGTTGGCTGCTTTGAGCTTGCGAATAATGGATTTGAATTGCAGCGCGGTGTAATTGCGCTTCATTGCCATCAGAATACGGTCACTGCCAGCCTGCACCGGTAGATGTAATTGTGCTGCCAACTTAGGTACAGTAGCAAAGCAATTAATTAAGCGCTCATTCATTTCATTGGGATGGCTGGTAGTAAAGCGGATGCGCTGAATCTGCGGGATTTCTGCAATGGTTTCAATCAACATGGCTAAATCAGCCTCCACACCGTCATATTCGGTACGGTAGGCGTTAACATTTTGGCCTAGTAGCGTAATTTCTTTTACGCCTTGTTCTGCCAATTGTACGGCTTCGGTCAGAATGTCTGCAAATGGGCGGGAAACCTCTTCCCCGCGCGTATAGGGCACTACACAAAAGCTACAGTATTTGCTGCAGCCTTCCATAATGCTTAAAAACGCACTAACGCCTTCTACACGCGGTGGCGGCAAGTGGTCAAACTTTTCTATTTCAGGAAAGCTAATATCGACTTGTGACGTACCGCTGTCTTGCTTGTTTTTAATCATCTCTGGCAGGCGGTGTAAGGTTTGCGGGCCGAACACAACGTCCACGTAAGGTGCGCGTTTGATGATATTGTCACCTTCTTGCGAGGCTACACATCCACCCACGCCAATCACCAGATTTGGATTTTTTTCTTTAAGCGGAATAAAACGACCAAGATGGCTAAACACTTTATCTTCTGCTTTTTCACGTACGGAGCAAGTGTTGAGCAAAATCACATCTGCATCATCAGGGGTCAGTGTTTCTACCATGCCATCCGACGCAGATAGCATGTCTGCCATCCGCGATGAGTCGTACTCGTTCATCTGGCAGCCGAAGGTCTTAATAAAAACTTTTTTAGGTGTATTCAAGGTGTTATAGCCAAAGCGTAAAATATGATTTTAACGTATTTGCTCACTTGCCTCACGCAAAGTTGTGGACTACAAGGTAAAATGGTTAACTTAATGAATAAATAGCTATTTAAAACATGCAAGCACTCCCAATTTTTATCAATATCACCAATCGACTATGTGTAGTGATTGGCGGTGGAGATGTCGCAACGCGTAAAGTAAGCATGCTGTTAAAGGCAAACGCAGCGGTGACCTTGATTTCACCGGAAATTTGCCATGAGCTGCAAGCGTTGGCTGACGCGAAAAAAATTCAATGTGTGCAAGCCACTTACAGCAAGTCTCAGCTTGATGGCGCATGCTTGGTAATTGCCGCAACCGATGACGAAGCCGTGAATAAAGCGGTATCAGTTGATGCAAAAGCATTGGGTATTCCGGTTAACGTGGTGGATGCGCCCGATTTATGTACCTTTACCATGGGCTCAATTATTGAGCGTAGCCCAGTGGTGATTGCGATTTCGAGTGAAGGTAATGCACCGGTATTGGCACGTTACATCCGTACTAAAATTGAAACCATGCTGCCTGCCGGCTACGGCCGTATTGCAGGCATTGCTGGCGAGTTCCGGGATAAAGTAAAAGCAAAATTTACCACCACACAAGCGCGCCGCCGCTTCTGGGAAGATGTGCTACAAGGCCCGCTAGTGGAGCGTGTTTTGTCAGGGCAAGAGCAGTCGGCACGTGCTTTGCTGCAAGATTTAATTGATCAAGAAAATGGCACCGTCAACAAGGGTGAAGTGTTTTTGGTTGGTGGTGGACCTGGCGACCCAGACCTGCTCACATTTAGAGCGTTACGTTTGATGCAGCAGTGTGATGTATGTGTCTACGATAAATTGGTCAGCCCAGAGGTGATGGAGTTGGTGCGCCGCGATGCTGAGCTGATTTATGTAGGTAAATCACGCGATCAGCATACGCTGCCGCAAGAAGAAATTAATGTGTTACTTGCCAAGTTGGCATTGCAAGGCAAGCGCGTACTGCGTCTAAAAGGTGGTGACCCGTTTATTTTTGGTCGTGGTGGCGAGGAAATCGAAACCTTGATGGAATATGGCATCCCGTTCCAAGTGGTGCCGGGGATTACCGCGGCTAACGGCGTGTCCAGTTATGCAGGTATCCCGCTAACCCATCGTGATTATTCACAAGCTTGCTTGTTTATTACTGGGCACTTAAAAGATGGTAGCTTGGATTTGGATTGGGAGGCGATGGCACGCCCAAGGCAAACCGTCGTTATTTATATGGGCTTGGTTGGTTTGGCGCAGATTTGTGAGCAGCTCATTAAGCATGGTGTTTCACCGGATATGCCAGTGGCGGTAGTGCAGCAAGGGACTACTCAACGCCAGAAAGTGGTGACTGCAACCTTGGCAGACCTATCGGAGAAGGTGGTTGAAGCTGGCCTAAAAGCACCATGCCTCACCATTATTGGTGAAGTGGTGCATCTGCGTGAGAAATTGGCTTGGTTTGAGCCTGGCGCTTAATGCGTCAGTCGCTAGTTCTTGATTGGAATGCTCAGCCTAGCTTCTAGGCCGCCTTCCGGCCGGTTAATCAGCTCAAGTTTACCGTGATGCAGCTTTGCAATGCGGTCTGCAATTGCCAAGCCTAGACCGCTGCCGCCTGCGTTACTACGTGCGGTATCCAGCCGTTCAAATGGGCGTAATAATTTCTGTAGATGGGTTTCGGGAATCCCCGGGCCATTATCAAAAATGCTGATCACAATCCAGTCAGCCTGTATCTGGCTGCTAACGCGAACTTGCCCGCCGCCATAGTTGTAAGCATTACCTACCAAATTGTCTAATAAGCGTTGCATTGCCAGTGGCTTAATTGGCACTTTATAAGTGGGGGCCAGCTGAATCACCAAGTCGCGCCCAGCGCGCTGTTGTCTCTCATACAGCGCTTGCAGCAAGGTGTTAATATCCACCATCAGCGTTGGTTCGCCTTCTGTGCCGCGAACAAAATCTAAGAACTGATGGATAATATTATCCATGTCGGCAATATCCTGCACCATGCCGGATTTCAGGTAGCCACAATCTTTTTCAGGTAGCATTTCTACCGCAAGACGTAATCGCGCTAAGGGCGTACGAATATCGTGAGAGACACCGGCAAGAATAAGCGTTCTTTCAGCATCGAGCTCTGCTAGCGACTCAGCCATCTTGTTAAAAGTGGTGCTTACTTCGCGTAGCTCAGTCACGCTGTCTTCTGGAAGTTTTTCTGGCTGCTCACCTTTACGTAGTTTGTCAGCAGCGCTCACCAGCAGGTTTAGTGGCTTGTTAATACGTGCGGCAAGTAAATAGCCGCCCGCTAATGATAAACTCAAGACTAAGGCAATCCAGCCTAGCCATTGCCAGGGGAACGGGCGCTCTACGTGTACGTTCGGAATAACGACCCAGAAGTCATCCTGGTCAATGCCAAAACTGACCCATAAGCCACTGATGCCATAGTGCTTGGTGGTAATAATGGTTTGTTCACCAAGGCGCTCTCTAATCTTATCTGCCACCAAGTGGATGAATGGGTCATCAGGGAGTGGGGCAATTTCTTCCATAAAGTCCGCGTAATAAATACGAACACCTTCTTTACCGGTTAATTCTGAGAGCAATGCTAAGCGCAGGTTTTCTTGCGATGCAATCAGCGATGCACGTGTGTAATTAACAACTGTAACGGCTTGTAATGCTGTTGCTTGCGCGCGTGGTTCACGCTCAAAGTACTCAAAAATCTGTAAAGATGCAAACTGGCCTATCGCTAATAAAACGGCGATAAGCAACATGATTCTTGAGAGTAGCTTTTTGGGTAACAGGCGCAATGTGGTTGGCTTAAATGATAAAAGTTAGCATTTGGTCAGGCAGTTGTGGGAGTGCAATTGCCTGTCTTGAGATTTTTAGTTGTCAGCTTCACCATCTGGTATGAACACGTAACCAAAGCCCCACATGGTTTGCAGATAGCGTGGGTGAGCCGGGTCAGGTTCAATTAACTTACGTAAGCGAGAAACCTGCACATCAATACTGCGGTCGTACACATCTAATTCACGCCCGCGTGCCAGCTGCATCAGCCTGTCGCGTGATAGCGGCTGGCGCGGATGGTCAACAAACACCTTTAATAATGCAAACTCACCGCTGGTAATAGCAATGGCTGTGCCTTGACGGCTAAGTGAGCGCGTCGAAGCATTGAACACAAAGTCGCCGATGGTGATATTCTCTGCTGCATTTGCGGGTGCGCTCGGTACCAAGCGCTCGTGTCTGCGTAGCACCGCATTAATGCGTGCTAATAGCTCTCTAGGGTTAAATGGTTTCGGTAAGTAGTCGTCAGCACCCATTTCCAAGCCAATAATTCTATCTACCTCATCGCCACGCGCAGTGAGCATTACAATTGGCATCATTGCGGCACTACCGCGCATTCTGCGGCAAATAGATAAGCCATCTTCACCCGGTAACATCAAATCCAGCACTAATAAATCAATCGCATCGTTGGCAAGTATGCTGTCCATTTCTTTAGCGTCATTGGCCGTTTTAACGGTAAACCCCTGCTCGGTGAGGTAGCGTTGCAATAGCTCACGTAAACGGACATCATCATCTACGACTAAGATTTTTTTATTTTGATCGGCCATCATTATGTTTAAACCTTAATTTTTAATAGCGTTGTGTTGAGTAATTGTAAAAACAATATTATTTTCAATAACTGCAAAGTGTATGCTAAATTTATATTTATATTAAATTTTATGTGCTTGAACTTGCAATTTTATCTACAGTCTCACGATTTATGTCGAAAAAATTTACAATTCCTTACAATTTCACCGTTTAATGAAACATTCAATTAACAAACGTGCTTCATGATAATGCAACTTCAATCGTAATGCTCAATATTGGAACCTTGATCTTTTGGATTTGATTTTGCTAAACAATATGTCATTGACCAAGTACGCGTGCCTAGTTTTATGCATGAGCTTAAGTCTAACTTTAAGCGCTAACCCTGGCAGTAGGAACAATCTGTCTGCGGCAGCTGAAAAGCCTAGACGTGCGACAGATGGCGAACGTGCCGCTGAAGATGATGCTAAAGAAGGCTACCAAAAGACTTTAAACCTGAACTTTAGCCCTGAGCGTAGAGAAATGCTACGTAAAGCACTTGAAGATTACGCCCGCTCCATTGACCCTAGCCATGACCAAATTGAAGAGCGCAGGCGCGCGATGCAAGAAAGCATTGAAGCGCGCTTTTTTGAAGCAGACTCAAATAATGACAGCACCATAGATCGACAAGAAGCCACAGAGAAACTGCCGCAAATCGCCAGACATTTCAACAGTGTAGATACCAATCAGGATGGCGTAATTTCTTTAAATGAACTGGTAGAAGCACAAGCGAGAATCCTAGAGCGTCGCAGAGCTGCTGAGGCGGCAATACAGTTAGAGAAGCAAAGAAAAGCGATTGAGGCTGAAGCGTTAGAAGATGCTAAAGCTAAAAATAAGCAGGCAACAAATTCCTCCAAAAAAAAAGCACTATAGAGCTGCACTGACAACAGTCACCACGCCTCCAGCCACTCTCATTGTTCAGCCTCCTTTGATATATTCTTCATGTTGATTTTATCGACATTGGTGCAAATTTCTGTTTTTCCTTGCCTTAAAAAATCATCTTTAAAGTTAAGCGTATTACCTGTACCTTGATGCATAATTAGGTATCAATCATGAACAGATACGGTGCTGGTGTATGGCGTTAAGGCTTGAAGTTGGCGATGGTGTAGCACGAGTTCCTGCCAAAGCTTGGGATGGCTTGCTTGATGGTATGCCGCTATTAGCACATGCTTTTTTGAGTGCGCTCGAGACGTCAAAATCTGTCGGTGGCGGCACCGGTTGGCAGCCTTCTCCGCTACTGCTGTATGATGATGCGCAATTGATCGGCGCTATGCCGCTCTATGTGAAGTATCATTCATATGGCGAATATGTGTTTGATTGGGCATGGGCTGAGGCGTATGAACGTAACGGTCTTAACTACTACCCCAAGCTTGTTTCAGCGATTCCATTTACCCCAATTACCAGCACCCGTTTACTTACTAGTGATCCTGATGCGAAGCCGTTGCTCATTAATGCGTTGTTGCAAATTATGCAGCAAAATAAAATGTCATCTGTGCATGTGTTGTTCCCTGATAATGATTCTGCAAAGGCATTTGAAGAGGCTGGGTGGATGCAAAGGCATGGCGTACAGTTCCGTTGGCACAATCAGGGCTATGCCAATTTTGATGACTTCTTAAGCCAATTAAGCCATGATAAACGCAAAAAGATTAGGCAAGAGCGGAAGAAAATCGCGGTTTCTGGCGTGGTATGCAAGTCAATTAAAGGTGGAGAAATTACGACTGAGCAATGGGATTTTTTCTATCAGTGTTATGAAAATACTTATCATGAGCATCGATCCACACCGTATTTGACGCGTGAATTTTTCAAGACTATTGGCAGTAGTATGCCGCAGCATATCTTGTTAATCATTGCTTATTTAGATGGCAGTCCAGTTGCCGCAGCTTTAAATATTTACGATACAACCACACTGTATGGCCGCTACTGGGGTGCGCTACAGTATGTGCCTAACCTTCACTTTGAACTTTGCTATTATCAAGCCCAAGAGTTTTGTATTGCAGAAAATATAAAATATTTTGAGGGCGGTGCGCAGGGCGAGCATAAGCTGGCCCGTGGCTTTAAAGCTAGGCCGACTTGTTCTTTTCACTTTATTGCAAACCCAGACTTTGCGGCAGCTATCCAAGATTTTGTTGCGCAGGAGTCCGCAGGGCTAGCGGCTTATACCAATGAGCTAGATGAACGTGCGCCATTTAAATCGCAAAGTAAATCAGCCAGCGCAAGTTAGCAAATACATATATTATTCAGTAGATTAAAAATAACGAGTAGCAAATGATTCCAGCATCAGTAAAACTATCTAACACCTTTAATAACTTTTTCGCATCAGAGAAATCGAGCGGAATTTTGCTCATCTTCTGTACGTTAATCGCAATTCTGATGACCAACTCATCAATCGGCCATGCGTTTTTAAATTTCTGGCAAGTAGAATTTAGTGGATTAAGTTTGGAGCTCTGGATTAACGATGGCTTGATGGCTGTGTTTTTTCTGCTTATTGGATTGGAGCTCAAGCGTGAACTCTATATAGGTGAGCTTTCTAACTTTAAAAGCGCGCTACTTCCTATTGTTGCTGCTATAGGTGGGATGCTCGTCCCAGCACTTATTTATTTCATGCTGAATCATGACACGCCAACGCAGGATGGTATCGGTATACCAATGGCAACCGATATCGCTTTTGCATTAGGAGTATTGGCGATTCTTGGTAAACGTATACCAGCTTCGCTGAAAGTCTTTGTTGTTGCTTTTGCCGTTATAGATGATTTGGGCGCAATTGTAGTTATTGCTTTGTTTTATACGGCCCAACTCTCGGTTGTATATCTTGCCGGTGCTTTTGTTGTAATGGCACTGCTCGTGATGCTTAATCGAGCATTCAAAGTAATGTTACTTTTGCCATACATTATTGGCGGTCTGCTTATGTGGTTTTTCATGCTCAAATCAGGCATTCACGCAACGATTGCAGGCGTCATGTTGGCTTTTGCGATTCCATTCGCAGCGAAAGATAATGACAAGCAATCCCCTTCGCATCGATTAGAGAGTTTTCTACATAAGCCTGTGGCATTTATTATTTTGCCAATTTTTGCATTGGCGAATACAGGCATTACCTTCGACTCAAATTGGCTCAGCGGTCTGACAAGTTTAAATGGTCTTGGTATTGCCATGGGTTTAATTCTCGGTAAGCCAGTAGGTATTGTTTTAATATGTTACTTTGCAGTTTTGATCGGCATATGTCAGTTACCTACTGATCTTAAGTGGTCGCATATCACTGGCGCAGGCATGCTCGGTGGCATCGGCTTTACTATGTCTATTTTTATTACTAATCTAGCTTTTCTAGGTAGCCCTGAAGTGATAAACACCTCCAAGATGGCGATTCTATTAGCGTCATTGACTGCTGGAGTCTTAGGTTTCCTTTGGCTGAGGGTGTTAGGCAAGAGCAGGGTGTAAAATACAGCCTCTTCCTAGCTGTTAGGAAGAGGCTCTATCTTTGCTGTATTGCTATTTCTTTTCTGGTGGAGTGTGGTGGCGCTCCATTGCTGCGTGCGCTGCTTTGCGTTCATCAGCATCAATTTTCCCGTCTTTATTTGTATCTAATTTTGTGAACATTTTTTCAGCACGTGCCTGATGCTTTGCCATAAACTCGTCACGTGATATCGCGCCATCATTGTTGGTATCCGCTTTATGGCAACCCTGTTTGCCATCTTCAACACCATGATGATTAGCGTAGGCCGCTTGCGTTAGACCAAACAGTAACGTAGTCGTGAGTAAAACTTGTGTAATTTTCATGAAAACTCCTTTTTAATAAACTAGCAAGCAACTGCTAGCTCAATTAACGTGACAGTCAGTATACTGTTGACACGTGTTTGATATAAAGATTTCGTGATGGAGGTGCTAATTAAAGATTTAGCATTCAATATCACTAATGTAGCTATTTTGTATTTAAATTAGCGCGTCGTTGGGGCTGATTCTGATATGGTTGACGCAGTCTGTAGAGGGTAAAGCAGGGGTTTTATGATTAGATTGTTATACAGTAGCCAGGCTGCACAAGATATTACTGAGCAGGACATTGCCGATATATTAAAAAAGTCTCAGAAAAATAATCATGAGGCAGATGTTACGGGCGTTTTGTTATACGGTGGCCAGCTGTTTATGCAGGTGCTAGAAGGCCCTGAGCTTGCTGTGTTAAAGCTGTATGTCACTATTTGTGAAGATGCTCGAAATAGTCTTAATCAGATTATTTATATTACTTATACCAATAAGCGTATGTTTGGTGATTGGTCGATGGGTACGATTCAGTGTGATCCAATTGCCTATCAAAAGATATTTGATTTAAATTCAAGGGCAACTGAAACCATTGAGCCAGATAGCTTTAGAGATACGATGCGTGATTTCTTGCGTAGATTAAATAACGCTAAAAGAGATAGCTAGGCTATCTCGTTATGCAGGGTTAACTGTCAGTGCTCGGTTTAAATGCACAATAAAAAATGGCTCCAGTGAAGCGGAGCCATTTTTATGTGTCAGTTAAAGCAGTAGCTAAACCATGGCGCTAGTGCTGTATAGCATGTCAATATCCGCGATACGTGTGCTTTTGCTGTTTAAACGTTGAGCAATTTGTTTAAATGCATTTGAGGCTGGGGTGAGTGGGAATGCATCAATGACTGGGCGCCCAAGTTTTGCAGCTTTGCCTAAATGTACATCTGCTGGAATTGCACCAAAGAACTCTAGTTCGATTTGCATAAAACGTTTGGCTACTTGCGCAATATTGTTAAAAACGACTTCTGCTTGTGCGTCATTGGCATCATCTACAATAATGCCAAAAGAGCGTCTGCCAAGCTGGCTGCAAATGCGTTTAATGAGCGTGTATGCATCTTTAATTGATTCTGGCTCGCGTGTGAGTTGAATCAAAATGTCGCTGTTATTGAGTGTTTGTAGCGGCAACAAGTCATCGTTATTTAGTGTTGCATCGACCAATACAATTTCATATTGCACGACTAATTCATCAAATAATTGGTTCAGTACTGCACCAGCTTTGCTGTTGAGCGGCGTGCTTACCTGATTTTTAGGTAGTAGTTTAGCTACGGCAAACTCTTGCTTGGTGTTTTTAATTGCTACAGATAGCGACGCTGATGTTTTAGCAACTTCTAGGAGCGTAGGGGTTTTATCAACCTCATAACTAGCTTCGCGCGTAGTACTTGATGCATGCACTATCAATACATCACTGCCTTGCGCACGAATGGATGCTGCCAAGTTAATCATCATGCGTGACTGATCTGCAGATGAGGCTGAAATCACAGACACTACACGAGGTTTTGGCGCTGCCATGATGCGACGTAGGCCCGCCGCTTGATCATTTTTGAAACTAACCACGGCTAATCTCTGTAGATAAAGTATTTACTGATGGTCTGGTATTGGCCATGATAAATGGCAACTCTTCATTTTTAAACTGCAATGAATGACCATCTGCACCAATTTTTAGTGCTTTTTGAATCAAGTAACTCTTGTTTGATAAATGGATATCTTCAGGCACACGTTGACCATTGGCCAAGTAGTAAAGCTTTAGCTTGCCTCTGATAATAACGTCGAGTACACCGCCAATGGTGACAGCTTCATCCAACTTGGTAATGATGGTGCCATCCAAGCCCTTGCCTCTATAAGCTCTAATTACGTCAGTGAGTGTCTCGCCTGTGCTGGTAGCGTTAAGACAAAGCAGCTTTTTAATGCCGGCGTTGGTGTTAGAGAGCATTGCAATTTGCTCTGTTACCATTGTATCGCGCTGACTCACGCCAACGGTATCAATCAAAATCGTACGTTTGTTTTTGAGTTCGTTAAGTGCGATTTTAAGATCGGCTTCGTCTTTAACTGCGTGCACCATCACACCAAGAATCTTGCCATATATTCTAAGTTGTTCGTGACCCCCGATACGATAAGCATCGGTAGTAATTAGGCCTAAGCTCTCAGTGCCATGTTTCATTACATAGCGTGCGGCTAGTTTAGCTGTGGTGGTTGTTTTGCCAACGCCCGTAGGGCCGATGAGTGCGAAAATGCCGCCTTGGTCAAGCATACCCATTTCGTTAGGGATGCTGTCCAGATTTTTGCTCAAAATTGCCTTTACCCAAGTAAGCGCTTTGGCTTCATTGAGATTTGCAGGCATTTTTTCAGATAACATTCTGGCAAGTGCAGCACTAAAGCCAGAAGACAGCAGTATGTTTAGTATTCTTGTTTTTGTTGGGTATTGCTGCTGTGTGTTGCTCCAGGCAATCGTAGTGAGTTGAGATTCAAACACATCACGCATGCTGCGCATCTCGTTCAAAATCTCAGTCATTTTTTGGCTAGCATCTAACATAGATGCCTGCATGATGGTGTCTGGTGCTGGCTGTGTAAATGCTGGCTCGGCTTGCATTTTGGGTGCAGGAGTTTCTGGCTCCATCATGCTCGGCGCAAAAGGTTGCGCCTGATTGCTATGAAATCCCTCAATTTTTTTATTGATTACTGAGATTAACGCTGATGGGTTGTCTTCACCAAAACCTTCTGTGTGGGTACGGTATGACGCTTCCATAGTGGCTGCGTTGTCAACAATCGCGTCTAAATCTTCTTCTTTTAATGCGGTGATTCTATTGCCGCCATCTACTGCGCGGTTGGATAAAATAATGGCATCCTCGCCCAGCTCCATACGCACCTGTTTGAGCGCTTCGCGAGAGTTAATACCAAAAAATTGCTTTATATTCATACTTAATTCTTATTAGGAAATTTGCTCGGCCGATTGGCTCGCCAGCAGAACAGATGTGTGTAAATGCGCCTGATCGCGATCTTTTGAGTAATTAGTCAGCATACCTAGTACTGCACTGTCGTCAAATCGGAAACGAGTCAGCATCATATTTGTACTGCTCAGTTTTACAACCTGCATATTACTTAGGCTTTCTAGCAAATCAGCAATCTCTTTACTGATGCCTAAAAGAAACATGGCGGTCGCTTTATCTGAACTGATGAGCTGCTTAGCCATCATCAAATAGTTGAGATTTGCGTCCTTAATTTCGGACATCATATCTTTTACATTCATTTTGCTTCCTAATTCGTTGTTTCTATTGTAAAAACCATGCTGCAATTGGCTTGGTGAAATGTAACTCTTTAGTCCGATTCAACCAATGGCTATTTGTCTATTTATTTTGTAGGTGTTTGTCTTACATTGTTTCGATGGTATTTGGGAGCCATTGTTCTATATGCCAATAAACCTGCAAACCCGCGTAGATGGCTGACCTAGCGTATGTAAACTATTAATAAATTAGAACAGAAATTGGTGTTTTAAGCAGTGAATTAAGGCGCCATGTAACTAAAATTTGATGCTTTGAGCGTAGATGGTGCGCTTTTAGTTGGCTTAACGTTTAGGCGCTAAAATTAAAAATTGGGAGATTACCCAAAAAGCGGGCAAAAAAATAGCGCTTCTGCAAAAAAGCGCTACAAACTTTGAGAGAGTATATATTGCAAATCAATTCAATATATATAGCTATCATACTGGCCAGTAATTAATGAATTATTTCAGATGGTTAACTAATTGTTTCAATTGTGAAAAAATTATAAGCTTCTGTAATAGTCTCTTAGCCAAATTTTGGCATAAAACAAAACGCCTCATGCCTTGAAATGAGGCGTCTTTGTTAGCAAACTAGCTCTTTAGCACGAACTTCATCATTGTAAATTTACTGATACTCAGTCAAATTTAATTTTAAAGTCTCTATTTATTATTTACATGCGCTTCTGCAATGCAAATACGCAACATGTTAAGCGCTATAAGATTAAAGGCGCTATAAAAGCAAAGAACCCTCCGATTAAAAAGATGATGACGGATGCGATATATACCCGCAGGGAGGTTTTGCGTGTACGTATGCATACCGCAGCTAGCTTTGCATCTGCTGGGCATGGCAGGCTGCGTGCCTGCCACTGCAAATAACCTGATAGCGCAAGCATCATGCCAGCAAATATAAACACGCCTAGCTTATACTCAGAAAACCATACCAATTGCGGCACATTGCTTACTAATGACGACATGGCCGCCCCTGCGCCCAAGCCCACCAGTGTGGCAGGTAGTGCGCAACAAATCAGCGTGCCACCACTGGTAAATAGGGAAATAAATGACGCAGACTTTGTTTTCCTAAGGCTAGCCATTTCATGGTTGGCAGAAGTAGGTAACATTTATTTTGACTCCATTTCTGCTTTAATGTGTTCAATTGGGTGGCTGCTGATTTCAATGCTAGTTACCTCGTAACCTGCATCTTTAATCAAATCTTTTACCGTGTCGTTAGATAAAGTTTGCCCTTCTTTAAGCTCTACTGCCACGATACGTTGCTTTAAATTGACATAAACGTCTTTGGTTTGTGAAAGCGCGCGCATTTTCTTCTCTATGCCCTGTGCACAAAAGGCACACACCATACCGTTAACATTGGCTTTAATGGTTTGTGTGGCAAATGCGGCTTGGCTAAATAATGCAGCGATAATGGTAGATGCTAATAATAGTTTTTTCATAATAAATTCCTTAATAATCATTAAAATATGTACATAAAGTTAAAGCGTGGCTGGCCAGAGTTATTAACCCCGGCCTCTACAAAATAACTTTTATTTATGAGGCGCAACATGGGCGTGACTTCTATCTTGTCCGATAAGCCATTCATGTTGCGGGCTTCTAAAATAGCCCACGGTTGAGTTTTGTCGTAATCGGCTTCATAAAATGAGAAGCCAGCACGCAGGCTGGTGAAATCATGATTAATATGTTCCGCACGATATAGGCGATGCGCTGCAGCAAAGTAAACGCGGGTGGTTTCATAATCAAACTGAACCCCTGGGGTGACCATCACTTTGTCAAAATGATGGTCTTTCCCTACTAGATCGTTTTCACCTTGTATTGCACCAATGCCACCTGTAAACCATAAGTTGGCTTGCGAGTTAGGCAAGTTCCAGCGCTTGAGTAAGCTGGTGTAGGTGAACTCTTCTAACGTGCGAGTTTTGGTTTCATCGTCTGAGCGCATATAAGTCGCACCGACACCAAAGGCATCGCGAGGGGTGATGGCGTAATTCACAAACGCCTCACGCCAATTAGGGTTAAAGTCGCCCATCGCCATAAATGAACCTTTAAAGCCCATTGGGCCGGCGGCTGCATTAAAGCTGGATACAAAAAGCCCAAGCTTAAGTAAAAACTTGAAGCAACTGGAAAGTTGCATGATTACACTCCTAATCAATTTCTAAATTGTTGTTTGCCAGCAAAAAAATGCTGGCATCAAGAGAAATTAACTAAAGGTGCGAGGAGGGCGTTCTAAGGAGTCAGGTGCCTGAGAGTGAAAATGGGGGGCAACAAAAGAGGTGAAATCATTTACAGTCGGGCTAGTTGCTAAAGTAAAAAATGGCATAGCTAGCACTAAACCAGCGCATATCACTGAACAAGTACTACCTAGGCAATAGGTTGGTTTTTGCTGAGTTTGCTTGCCTTGATGCATTTGCATTTTACAATGCTCGTCCACCGCCATACTTTGCTGTGAGTCTTGCTCACTAAGCATCGCGGCGTGGTGACCACCATTTACACTGTTAGATTGATTCATGGCCATTTGCATAGAAATCGCCTGCATTGGCATTAGCAATACTAAAAGTGTCACCAGTAAATGTAAAAATTGTTTTCTCACAGCCCTTATGATGCCTCTGATTTGAAAAAGTTGCAAATTGGAGTGACTGTACAATTAGATTTTTCACATATTTCTCTACTGAAAATAATGCTTTGCCAGTGTCCTTTAGGTAAGGCGGGAAACACATGACCGTACATGGTGGTAGCAGCCGGAGTGAATTTTACCTAGATAAAAAGCACACTTAATAGTAGAAAAATTTATTGATTAATTATTTCTAGGACTGACATTTTTGCAAGGTATATGCTTCCAGCAGCCCAAATAAGTCCAACGCACGATGTAAGAAAAGTAATCAAAGTAAAATTATTGTAAAACCAGTCCTTACTAAGCCAAGCAAACACACTCATTGAATCGCCACTAGTTTACTAGACACCTTTGAGCCGTAATAATGAAAAAAGAAATAATTGCAACAAGTAAACTAATTTTCTTATTAATATAAGAAGCAATATCTAATAAATCTTCAATAGGAGAAGTCTTTTTTCTACGAGCCATAAGTTATTAATCTCTTATTATTTGAGATTACATTATTATGGATTTTGATGTTTTTTACTAACCACTGTTTAGATTGAGATAAACACAGGATTTAGTTTCATTCAACTTGATTAAGTGAAAAAACATATGGGTTGATTAAAAGCAATAGATTATCGACATGGACAAAAGAGTCAATAATAAAAAAGTCCTATCATTTTTTTGATAGGACTTTTTTTATGTGTATTAATATTTAGTATTAATCACTCAATGCATCTATATGCTGCATCAAATATTTAGATCCAAACATGCCTATAAAGAAAGTGATTGCGATTATCCAAATCCAATTAGAGTCGCTCGAATGAGAGTCAGTAAAAAAATACATACCACCATATGAAGACGCAGCTATAGCAATAAAAAACACAACCAACATACCAAGATCTTTAGTTATATTTGAAGACTGTGTAATTACTCTGCCTGCCCATTGGATAACTAATATAAAGCCAGTTAATAAATTTAAAAAGGGGATTGCTAATAATAAACCAATAAAAAAAGCCCCTATCGTTTGACCGCGTTTTTCTTGGTCCTCATTGCTAATAACACCCATATTATTTTCCTTATCGTTATTGGTACCAAATGTTTTGTATAAGATAATCACAGAGTAATGAAATTTACTGTGTTAACTCCGAGCTTTCAATTCATCTTTCAGAATTTCAACATTCTTTGTCAAATATATTCCTCCAAATAGAGCGACAATAAATGGAGGCACAAATACAGTAATGAATGTCATATTATGATTTGCAATTTGCAATTTGCACTAAGCCATAATAAGCTGCTAAACCCACACCTAAACCAAATGCTGTAAACAAAGATAAATCTTTTAAAACATTAGAAGATTTCATTAATATTTTAGAGCCCCAGTGAAAGACCAAAACAAACCCAGCCAACATATTAACTATTGGGATCGCAAGAAGTGTAGCAAGTACTAATCCACCTAGAATGTTTCCACGTTTATCTTGTTCTTCTTCAGTAGCGATACCCATAGCAAATCCCCTTTGATTATTAAAATTTAGAATATCTTATTTATTAAATTTAATTATAGCAATATTACATTTTATTTAAGTTGAGATTTGGTATTTATATAAATCTATCAATAGAATCTAAGCCTGATTGTTTATTTAATAGATTAACTCTCTTTTTACTTTTGATTGATGAAAGATATGCTCCAATAATGAAAATAATCTGAGTGAGATATTCAATATACAGAAAAAGTAATAAAGAGTTGTTAGGAAGAGATTTAGTTACTGAATGTAAATTAGTTGAGCTAGTAAGCATTGAGTAGCGAAGTAACGAAAATGAAATAACTGATGATTGCTATCTGCTATCTGCTATCTGCTATCTGCTATCTGCTATTGAGATAGAGCTAAAGCACAGGATTAGATGTTAATTTTGCTGAATAAATTAACAAATCAACGAGATAATTAGATTTTTATTGTGTTTTGTTGCCCCGGAGATACATCTAAAAAGGGAGAAAAGTAACGATTTTTGACAGTTTTTTGTTGCCCCATTGTTGCCCCAGCAAAAAAGACAAAGGGCTTCCGAAGTGGTTACTAACCTCGGAAGCCCTGTCATTGTTGGTGGTGAAAGAGGGACTTGAACCCTCGACCCCAGGATTATGAATCCTGTGCTCTAACCAGCTGAGCTACATCACCTTGTAAACTGGTTTGCTTCAATTTCAGCAAGGTCGCAATTCTAGTGTTTTAGTGGCGAATTGTCAAAAATAGTTTTAACTTTTTTGATTTATTTCTAATAATTAAGATTTCTAATCTATTGCATGGCTATTTGCTATCTCTCAGTTTTGTTTTTGCTTCAACGGTTTCTTGAAATATCTACGATGAGTGATGCGCTGTAGTGCTTCCATTTGATGATAATCACATAGGCGTATGAGCGTGCTTGTTGCGCTAGATTTTCAGATAGGTTGGCTATCTTTTCTGGTATGGAGATCACCATATTTTCGCCGAAGTACTTACGTGCATTACCGGAGATGGTGTTGGCGATTTCCCCTACAACATCTAGCAGGTTTTCTTCTGATTGGTTGGTTTCTTTCATGACCGTAAGTAGATGCCGCAGCATGGCGCTAGGGGCTGAGAAGTAGAGCGCGCCGTCGTAGCCGTCACTAACCTTTATTTTGCCAGTGTAGTCGTTTATTGGAAATGCGTTTTGGGCAAGGTACGCTACTTTTATCGCTGCGGCTTCTTTGGTTGCTTGTTTGAAATAGTTGCCGATGGCTTCAATAAAGACTTCAATGTCTTTTTCACTTAAGTCACTCATTTTCTTTTATTAGCTCCAGTATCGCGTTTACGAGTTCTTCATCCGTAAATGGTTTATATAAGAAGCCATTGGCGCCATTTTTTAGGGCTTCAATCGCGGTGGCTTTGTCGCTGAGTGCGGAGATGATGAGGATTTTGATGTTAGGGTCAAACTCAACTAGCAGGGCGGTACATTCAACTCCATCCATCTCTGGCATGGTGAGATCCATGGTCACGATATCTGGGCGCTGTGCCACGCATAATGCAAATGCATCGGTGCCATTAGCTGCGGTGCCTACTATCTCGATAGGGGGTAGTTTTGAGTCTGCGATAATTCTGGAAATCCGGCTCCTGATAATATTGGAGTCATCGACAATCATTAGTTTCATATTACTGCCTCTGTCGCATTTAGGTTGATAGATGGTTTTGCGTGTTTGGATATACGGAAAGAAAATTGCGTAAACACATCAGCTTTGGTGTCTATTTTTAGCTCACCGCCAATTTCATTGATGAGGGATTGCACTAAATCCATGCCTACACCACGTCCTGCATCTTGGTCTGCACCATTGGCGGTTGAGAAGCCTGGCTCAAATAGTTTGGCGACAATTTCTTTGTCTGATAACTGATACACGATGTCACTGGAGTAGCGACCTGATTTGAGCATGGCTGCACGGATGCGGTTGGGGACTATGCCTTGGCCATCGTCGCGCACGATAAAGTCGATAATGCCTTCTTGATTCATACGTGTGGTGATGGATATTTCGCCATGCGATGGTTTACCTTTTGCCAGCCTTGTGTCTGCAGATTCAATGCCGTGGCAAATGCCGTTGCGGATTAGTTGGATACCAATCTGTTGTAGTTGGTGCACTGTTTTTGTGTCCATTTGATCTAGTAGTGCTAGCTCTAGGTTTAGCTGCACGTTTTTATTTTGGCTTTGGTTAACCTGCTCTGCGAGACGCTTTAGATTGTTACCTACGCTGGCCGAGATAGATGGCGGAGTTTCTGGGTTGTTATTGGCTTGATGATGCGCCTGCATAAAGTCTGTAATCATTTCAATTTGCATAATTTGCTCAAGCATGGCGCTTAACATCACCGGTAAGCTCAGAATCTCTTGTGCATCCCATTCGTTCTTTTTACGCAGAAATACCAGATGCTCTTCAAACTGATGGGCTAGCACTTGAATGGCCTGTAAGCCTATTGCGGCAGCCTCACCTTTAATGGCATGAATGATGCGGAAGCATTGATTAACCATGTCAGTATGCGTAGCAGCGCGCTTATCTGCATTGGCTAATATCTCGTTAATGACAGCTAAGTTGCTATGTGTGTGATTTAAAAACTGACGTAGCTGGAACGCATCTGCCTGCAGTAATGCTTTTAGTAGCTCTAAGTTAATATTTGATTGACCTTTCAGCTTAGTGAGCTCTTCGGCCTGTGTTACTTGCTCGGTGACATCCTGTACGGTGACTAATAGGTGCAGCACTTGTTTATTTTCCACTACGCGATTGAACTGAAAGCTCAGGTAGCGTGGATCAGCGTCGTCCTTGGTTTGTACCTTCACTTGTGAGAGTGGGTTAAGGCTCAGCATTAAGCTCTCTTTCACTTTGTTGCCGAACAGTAGCTGAATATAATCTTTAGACGATGTGTAAATTTCATCTGAAACCAGTTGCTGCAGAATAGGCATAAACGGCATGTTGGCGCTTACTTCATGCTGTAATATTTGCTCAATAGAGCGTGAAATCTGACTACCGACTGCAAGCTCAGGGTCTAATAGAAACAGCCCTTCTTTAACTGTATTAAGAATCTCGGTAGTTTCGCGTTGTGCTTTCTCAATCTCGCCATCGGCAGCACGTAGTTTGCGTAATGCATTGAATACAATGTTGGCAAAAAGTAACAGTGATAATACCAATGCAATGGTTTGAATCAGTTGTAAGTTGCTGGCTTTGGTTTTGGTGTTTTGTTCCAGCTGTGTCGTCAGGTTGTTCATCAGCTTTAATAGCTTCAGGTTATTTTCACGTGCATAATCTGTGGCAAGATCTAGTCTCACCTCATCTATCACTCTGCTTTGGATGACGGACTCCAATAGTTTTTTGTATGGTTGCCAGATGAGCAGGGCTTCATCTACAGCCCTGATGGAATCTATATCAGTTACTTTTGGCAGAAACACCGGCTTTTCATTACCACCGACGACAATGCCGCCAGTTTTAAAACTGTTAAGGGTGGTGTCAAAAAGTGCACTTACTTTTTTTAGCTCTTCCGTATTTTTTGCATCAAACTTACCTTGTGCTGCATCGACCTGAATCGATAGTAGCACCTTGGCTGTGCGCTGAGAAAGCATGCGTTGTCGGCCTGATAGGTTGATAGAAACGGCATCACCGTCAAGCGTGGATGATGTATAGAAGTTAAGGCCGAGCACTGCCAAGTTAAATACCAAAAAGAGCGTGACGGCCAATATAATGCCGCGGTATTTGTTCAACGTACCTAGCTGTTGCTTGTGATTAGACGTACTGTTGCTTGACATGCCTGCTCCTTATGCAATGGTTAAAATTAGGTTACGTAATACAGTTAGCGTACTGGATGTTTTGTTGCTTCATACCAGTAGCAGCTACTCCATATTGCGTTCTAGATAAATCTAAAAAGATTAAAACGCTAATAAAAAAGGCGTCTTTCTGGCCGAGTGAAAACTCAGTCTGAAAGACGCCTTTGTCTTAAATTCATTACGCTCAAGCTTTGAGCCACTTAATGCCGCCATTGGCATCAGTGTTTATGTTTAAAGCGATTTACAACCCCACTCATTGAGTTTGTAAATTTTTATTGTTATTTGCACACGGTGCGATTGGTTTATTAGAAGCAATAGACGTGCCACGGCTGAATCGATACTTAACTATTTGATATTAAATGATAATTATATTGGTAGGGTTTATGTGAGATGGCTTGGGTGCTGCGGGGGTGCACAAAGACAGTGCAGCAGCACAGCTAAATGCGCAGCAACACAATTAAATGTAAAGTCGGCTACAAATAAACTGTAACGATGAAAAACAGCTTTGGGAGGAGGGGTGTTTATACGGAGTTTTGATATTTAACGCATGAGTGTATGTGCCGAAACACCTACACGCATGCGTTGCTGTCACACTAGGCATAATTGTGGCCTAGTGTTAAACGTTAAATCTCTTAGACATTAAATCTAAAGTGCATCACATCGCCATCTTGCACGATGTATTCTTTACCTTCTAAGCGCATTTTGCCAGCTTCTTTTGAGCCTTGCTCACCTTTGTTTTTAACGTATTCGTCATAGGCAATTACCTCTGCGCGAATAAAGCCACGTTCAAAGTCGGTATGAATCACACCAGCTGCTTGTGGTGCTGTTGCGCCTTTTTTAACAGTCCATGCGCGAACTTCTTGTACGCCTGCAGTAAAGTAGGTTTGCAAGCCGAGTAAGTCATACGCAGCGCGAATCACGCGGTTTAAACCTGGCTCATCTTGGCCTAGCTCTGCCAAGAACACCGCTTTGTCTTCGTCATCCAATTCAGAAATCTCGCCTTCAATCTTGGCGCAAATGCATACTACGGGTGCGCCTTCAGTTTTACCTAGCGCTACTACTTTGTCTAAATATGGGTTGTTTTCAAAGCCGCGCTCATCTACGTTGGCAATGTACATCACAGGTTTAACGGTGATTAGACATAGCGGTTTGATGATGTTAAGTTCATCAGCATCTAAACCTAATGTGCGTACAGGTGCACCTGTGTCTAAATGTTTTTGGATTCTTTCACAAATCGCAGCAAGTGCAATCGCTTCTTTATCGCCTGATTTAGCTTTTTTGCTTTCGCGTTGCAGTGTTTTCTCAACGGTTTCCATATCTGCAAGTGCAAGCTCGGTGTTAATGACTTCAATATCTGAAAGTGGATCTACTTTACCTGCCACGTGCACAACATTGCCATCATCAAAGCAGCGTACCACGTGAGAAATCGCATCTGTTTCACGAATGTTAGCCAAGAACTTATTGCCGAGGCCTTCACCTTTTGATGCGCCAGCGACTAGGCCTGCAATATCAACAAACTCTACGATGGCTGGTTGTACGCGTTGTGGTTTTACAATGTCAATTAACGGCTGCAAACGGGTGTCTGGCACCTCAACAATGCCCACATTTGGCTCAATGGTACAGAACGGGTAATTTTCGGCCGCAATCCCTGCTTTGGTAATTGCATTGAATAAGGTTGATTTTCCTACGTTAGGTAGGCCCACAATTCCACATTTCATATTTTTCCAATCATCTTTAACGCAATCATTGCGTTGTGTTCGTCTTCATCGATTCGCCGTACTTTTTGTACTGTCTTTATCTCTTCATCCTCCACGCCTTATGTTTGCGTCAAATCCGAATGGAAAGCAGTGTGTTCTGGTGAGGTGATTTATTTCTTTGTATGCAATTTTAACATGGCGCTATCAAATTCGCCTTTAAGCATTAAATCTACTAATTTACTGCTATCGTAAATGCTGTCGTCAATTGCATGTTGTTCATCTTTAGTTGCGGCTTTGAGCACAAAGTTAACCACTTCATTTTTTGAGCCTGGGTGGCCAATCCCTACGCGCAAACGCCAGTAGTCTGGCGTGCCTAGTGCGGCATGTATATCACGCAAGCCATTGTGGCCGCCGTGCCCGCCGCCAAATTTCATTTTAATGCTGCCTGCAGGCAAGTCTAACTCATCATGAATCACTAAAATTTCTGCGGGTGATATTTTGTAATAATTAGCCAGTGCCGCCACCGCCTTGCCACTTGCGTTCATAAAAGTGGTGGGCTTGATTAGCCAACTGTCTGTAGTCGGATTTAACTTGCCAGCAAAGCCGAAAAATTTAGCATCTACTGCTAATTTGCTATTGGTGGCTGCCGCGACTTGGTCTACCCACCAAAAACCTGCGTTATGGCGCGTAGCTGCATATTTTTCGCCAGGGTTACCTAGGCCTACAAATAATTTAATTCCGCTCATATAGTGACTTTAGTTGATGCATCTTTAGGGTAATGCATTTATAAGTACATGCGATTCAGCCTGCACCTAAAAAAAACGCGCACTTTAATCAAAAAGTGCGCGCTATTTTGCTAGCTTACGTAATGAATACTTAAGCTGCTGGTGTTTCTTCAGCTGTTGCTGAAACACTACCGCGTGTTTTAGCGATAGAAGCTACTGCTGCGTCATCACCGTGTGCTAATTGTACAAATTCAACACCTTTTGGTAGTTTGATTTGTGACAAGTGGATTGAGTGACCAATTTCTAACGCTGCAACGTCAACTTCGATAAACTCTGGCAAGTCTTTTGCCAAGCAGCTTACGTCAGCTTCTGTTAATACGTGAGCAACAATACCACCACCTAATTTAACACCAGGCGCTACATCAGCGTTGATGAAGTGGAATGGCACTTTAACGTGGATTTTTTCAGTTGCACTAACGCGTTGGAAATCAACGTGTTGAATTGTGTTACGCACTGGGTGCATTTGGAAGTCACGTAATAGTACGCTTTCTTTTTTACCATCAAGAATCAGCGTTAACACTGAAGCGTGGAAAGCTTCGTGACGGAATTGTAAGAACAATTCTTTAGCGTTGATTTCTAGTGGGAATGCATCTTTACCACCACCGTATACTACACCAGGCACAGAGCCAGCATGACGTAGGCGGCGGCTCGCACCCGTACCTTTAGCGTCACGTTTTACTGCATTGATTTCAATAGCCATTTTACTACTCCTAAATTTACTGCTTTACTACAATGAATCTGCCTTCCGCGACCAGAGGGCAGGGTGAAATACTTAGTCCATAAACAATGAGCTTACAGAATCTTCACAGCTAATGCGGCGAATGGTTTCTGCTAGCAATGCTGCTGCGCTCAATTGACGGATTTTTTTACAATTAATGGTATCAGCCTGTAATTGAATAGTGTTGGTTACTACCAATTCATCAAGCTCAGAGTTCATAATGCGCTCAGCTGCACCGCCAGACAATACTGGGTGAGTTGCATACGCTACTACTTTTACTGCGCCATGTTTTTTTAATGCAGCAGCAGCTTCACATAGTGTGTTTGCTGTATCAACCATGTCATCCATGATGACGCAGGTACGGCCAGCAACATCACCAATGATGTTCATCACTTTTGCTACGTTTGGTTTTGGACGACGTTTGTCGATAATCGCCAAGTCAGAGCCTAGTTGTTTTGCACATGCACGTGCACGCACTACACCACCAACGTCAGGAGAAACTACAATGAGGTTCTCATGTTTTTGCTCTAGCAAGTCAGCCAATAAAATAGGTGTGGCATAGATGTTATCTACTGGGATATCAAAAAAGCCTTGGATTTGGTCTGAGTGCAAATCCATCGTCAATACACGGTTAACACCAACGCCAGTTAACATGTTGGCAACAACTTTAGCGGTAATTGCAACGCGAGCAGAACGTGGACGACGGTCTTGTCTTGAGTAACCAAAGTATGGGATAGCAGCAGTAATACGGCCGGCAGATGAGCGACGAAGCGCATCAACCATGACCATTACTTCCATCAAGCTATCATTGGTAGGGTGGCTGGTAGATTGCAGGACAAATACATCACGACCACGTACGTTTTCAAGCAATTCAACCATGACTTCGCCATCGCTAAATTTGCCTACATGCGCTTGGCCAAGCTCAATACCTAAGTGTTTTGCAACTTGCTGCGCGAGCACTGGGTTGGCGTTGCCAGTAAAGACCATCATGTTGCCGTTAGACGCCATTCGATTTCCTATCGTGCCGGCTCATCAAGATTGACCAGCTAACTAATAAAAAAAACTCACTAAAAAATAAAAGCGTGTAAATCAAATAATCTACACGCTTCTACAAAATTTGGCTGAGGAGGAAGGATTCGAACCTTCGCATGCCGGAATCAAAATCCGGTGCCTTAACCAGCTTGGCGACTCCCCAATATTTAACCAGCTTATTTACTTATAAAAGGGTGCTGATTTAACCCTTTTGCAACAAAGCCAAAATATTCTTCTGGTTTTTGTTGGTAAATACTATTCGCAGTTTCTGCATCAGCTACTTCCAAAAAGACCGAAGCGCCTGAGCCGCTCATTCTAGCATCACCGTACTGTTTTAGCCAGCCCAAGCTCGCTTTTACTTCAGGATAAATGCTACAAACTACTTTTTCCAGTTGATTTGTAAACCCATCGCGGATATTTCCTAACGCTGAATTTTCAGTGCTTAATTGCGCTATCTCTGAAAAGGCGGCTATTGTCTTAGGAATCGTATTCTTTGTCAATTGATTATTAGCAAAAATTTGTGCTGTTGATACATGAACATTCGGCGTAAGCACTACATAGTGGGCGTCTTGCAGCGTAAGTGCTTGTAATTGCTCGCCAACGCCTTCTGCCCATGCATTGCTGCCATAGATGAAGAACGGCACGTCGGCACCTAGTTGCAATCCTAGTTTTAGCAGCTCTTCACGTGGCAGATTGAGCTGCCATTGCTGATTTAAGGCGAGTAGCACAGTTGCTGCATCTGAGCTGCCACCGCCAAGTCCGCCGCCCATCGGTATTTTTTTATCTACTAATATTTCGGCGCCAAGTTGGCAGCCGGTATGTTTTTGTAATAACAGTGCGGCACGTATAGATAAATCTTGTGCCTCTGGCACGCCTGCCACATCGTTCACACGTTTGATTGCGCTAGTGTTGGTGGTTTTGATATGGATAGTGTCGTAATAGTCCAGTAATCTAAATACTGTTTGCAGTAGATGGTAGCCATCCTCACGCTGACCCACGATGTGTAAAAATAAATTAATTTTTGCGGGTGCTAAAAATGCTTCAAAGTCATGCATGGCGGTGATGTAGGGTCGTGTAAAAGGTGGTGAGTATTAAAGTGTTAAACAGGTCACTATTTAGTTTGTAATGTTACTCCAGTTTTCCACCAGCAGTTTAAGGTTAACTTGATCGCTTTTTAGGGATATTTTACCGGGCAGCCAATGACCATTTTGCTCAGTGTAGTTTGAAAACTCAATTTTCCAGCCATCTTGATTTAATGTGGTCAGTAAGCCTTGTTCATCCCATGTGATGGCGAGAATGGGGCTGTTAGATGGGCGGCCCAATGACCAATCGGATAATCCGGTGAGTGGTAGTGACCAGCCTAAAGCATTATAGGTGAGTGTTTCTGCATTTGCTGCAGATATCTGCTTGCCATTTGCATCGGTGAGTGTAATGAGATCGCTTGATTTTGTAATTTGTGCCACTTGGCCGCCAAGCGGCGAGTAGAGTGCGATGTTGTCATTAGCCGCGGAGTGCTGCCACTGTAAGCCGCCTGAAAAGCCTTTGCTATTGGTTTGTACGCCGATTCTGCCCTGTAGTGAGAATTGTTGAATCGTTGCATTGCGCAGTAAATGTGCTTGGTTACGTGCGGATGAGTCTGCACTCATGGTCACCTGGTGTGCTGTAGTTGCACACGCAGTAAATAAAGTGACCATGCTTAGGGCTAAGAAATAACGTGTCAATTGCATAGGGATGGCTAGTGTAAGTTGAGTTCAGTTGGTGGGGCTACGCTAGCGCTTAAGATTTAAATTTGTTTGCAGTCGTTAATAGAATTTCATTGTCAGGGTCTGCAATTAACGCATCACTCCATACTTTCTTAGCTTTTTCGTACTCACCTTTTTGCCACAGCACTTCCCCTAGGTGGGCTGCAATTTCAGGATCAGGATTAATGCGGAACGCCTGTTCTAAAAATTGAATAGCTTTGTCCAAATTGCCTTTGCGGTAATGTGCCCAGCCTAGGCTGTCGAGCATGTAATGGTCATTAGGGGTAAGGGTTAATGCTTTTTCAATTAAGGTGATGGCTTCTTTTAGCCGAATGTTACGGTCGGCAAATGAGTAACCTAGTGCATTGTAGGCGGCAGCAAAGTCTGGTTTTTCGGCAATGGCTCTACGCAACTCTGATTCCATGATGTCGAATTTAGCTAAGCGCTCTGCCGCAAGCGCGTAGTCGTAGACCAACTCTGGTGTGTTAGGTAGGTTCTTGACCGCTTTATCTAGCAGGTCAAAAGCCTCTTGGTTGCGTTTGTCTTTAGAGAGTAAGGACGCTTGGGTCTTAATCACTTGAATCTGCTGCTCTACGTTCAAGTTTTCTAAGTTATCTAGCAGTTCAATGGCTTTGTCTATAGATTGTGTGCGTGCAATGAGGTTGGCCAAGCTAAATTGCGCTTCAAGGTAGCGAGGTCCTGTTGACACTTTGTTATACCAAGACATGGCAACTACATCATGTTTTTGCTTTTCAGCCGTTTGCCCAAGGTAAAGATAAATCTGGTCAGTATCTTTAAAGTTGTTGGCAATAGCTTGTTTAAAGTCTTTTTCTGCTTCGTTGTAGTCCATGGTTTGGAACGCCAGTAACCCTACAATCGCGTAAATTTCAGCGCTATTGTTTTCTGCGGACTGTTTGGCGTTCTCTAAAATGACAGGAAACTCCGCTTTTGCTGCGGCGTATTGTTTTTGATTAACCAGAATTTTTGCCAGATTGATGCGTACTTCGTTTGCATCTGGCTGCACTTTTAAATACTCATAATAAAAGGCAATTGCTTGTGCTGGAGATTGGCGAAATAACACTTGGCCTTTCAATAAGGCAACAATGGTCCAGTTAGGGCGCGACTCTTCTGCTTTTGCCAGTGCATCTAGCGCAACATTATCTCGATTCGCAATGTAAGCTGCCTGTGCAATGGCAAAGTTTGCCTCTGCTAGCTCAGGGTAGGGTTTGGCTAGTGATTGAATCAGCTTTAATACCGCGTCTTTATCAGGGCTGCGGTTTAATAATGAGTTGATAAATAAAAAGCCGCCGGCTCTTGAGTCCTCTTTCACCAGTAGTTGCGCTAAGTAAGGCTCGGCCTCATGTAAGCGCCCAGTTGCAATGAGCATCTCTGTCATGGCTTGCTGTGCTTCTGTTGATGATGGGTCTAGCTCTGCCCACAGTTTTACCGCAGGGATGGCTAGGTTTGGAATATTGGCAAAAGCGCCGATTTTGGCCGCACGCTCGGCTAGGCGAGGGTCTTGCTCGCTACGTGCCAAGTCATAAAAAATTGCGCCGGCTGTGCCGATTTCACCGCGTTGCCCTGCGACTTCTGCCACTAGATACTTATATACAAACTCTGCGCTGAGTGTTCTTTCAGCTGGGTTGGCAGATTCGTTACTATTAGCCAACGTCTCAGAGTGGTAGCGATTGGGGGTGTTGCTAGCGCAGCTGGTTAGCCCTAGTGCAAGTACGCATAAAGTAATACTCACCGCCGTGGAGATTGAAGAAGTTTTTTTCAGCGGCGTATTCAAATCTAGTTTTTTTGTCATCAGGGTATGTGAAACTATTTATAAAATTGATTGATTTAGTTATATAGTAAATTACGCGTTTATAGATTGCATTAGTTTTAATGAGATTCGCTCAATATTTATGCTGAGTGGCTGGTGAGCCCTTGCTAATATTTAGCTTAAACACTGTATCATGCCTCGTTGCTTCTTAGTCCGTGACAGCGGCTGCAAGTTCCGACATAATTACAGGTTGACTATAACGCATGTGAAATGAACTGTCGCCTATAGATTTTAATCTATAGATTTGTTTTATCTGGGTCAGACTTTTTATGATGTTTTAATAAAATTGGTAATAACCGTCTGTATTTAAACGAATGTTTTAAAATTGAGTACCTATGAATAATTTTACAGTTGAGGCAATTGAGCTTACGCGACTTTATGGAGGCCGCGAAGCAGTAAGTAATGTAAATTTCACCTTAAGTAAGGGCGAGGTTTTAGGGTTTTTAGGCCCGAACGGTGCTGGTAAGTCTACCACCATGAAAATGCTCACTGGTAACTTGGCGCCTAGCCATGGCAGTGTCAAAATTTGTGGTATTGATATGATAGAGAGTCCAAAGGAAGCGAAAGCCTTAATTGGATACCTACCGGAAATGCGTCCCCTATATAAAGAGTTAACTGTCGATGAGTATTTGACGATGGCAGCTAGGCTGCATCGTGTGAGTGCAAAACATATTAAGAAGGCAGTTGAAAACGCCAAAGAGCGCTGTGGTTTAACGCACATGAGCAAGCGCTTGATTGAAAACTTATCGAATGGCTACCAGCAGCGTGTAGGCATTGCGCAAGCGATTATTCATAGCCCGATGGTGGTGATTCTTGATGAGCCGACTGTGGGTCTGGACCCAATTCAAATTCGTGATATCCGTACATTAATTCGTGAAGTTGGTACTGATCATAGCGTGATTATCTCTACACACATTTTGCCTGAGGTAGAAATGGTGTGTGATCAAGTGCAAATTATTGACAAAGGTAAGCTGGTTTTTAACGGCTCAATTGATGTGCTTAAACGCCAGCGTGTTGGTAATAAATTACTGATTGGCTTACGCAACCCGCCAGCCATTGAAGAAATTTTAAGAATATCAGGTGTTTCAGAGGCTGAAAGTTTAGCCAATGGCTTGATTCGTGTTCGTTATGCCGAAAGTACAGAGCCAGCAGAAGCGATTGTACAAGCTGCCGTTCAGCAAGGCTGGGGTTTGCATCAAATCGCGCCAGACCAAACTAGTTTGGAAGACGTGTTTATGCAGTTGACTTATCAAGAGCAGGTTGCAGTTTAACCAACTCGCATATTTCTATGCCGCTGTTTAATTTGGTTCAATCGAGTCACTTTTCAGTATAACAATCGGTTATTTAAGGTTTTATTTATGATTATTAATGTCGCAAGAAAAGAACTTAAAAGTGTATTTGCCTCGCCGATGGGCTGGGTGATTTTATCGTTGTTAATGTTTGCTTTTGGTACGCAATACCTAAATGCAGTAAATGACTACTTTGCCGTGATGTCAGGTGCGATGCGTCCGGCTGAGCGTACTGGGGTGACCCAGTTTGTCGGTCAGTCTGTGTATGGTCTAGCTTCATTTATCATGCTGTTTGCCGTGCCATTGTTGTCGATGCGACTCATCTCTGAAGAGCGTCGCAGCCAAACTCTGCCATTTTTATTCAGTGCGCCTATTTCACTCACGGAAATTGTGGTGGGTAAGTTTGTAGGTTTAGTTGCGTTTTTAAGCGTGTTAATTGTGTTTATCGCGGCAATGTTATCTACGCTGAACGTTTGGGCAGACATTGACTTTGGCTTTTTGTTAGCTAACTCATTGGGTTTGCTGTTGATGGTGGCGGGTTTTTCTGCGCTAGGCATTTACTTTTCTAGCTTAACGCAGCAGCCTGTGATTGCCGCAATTTTAACGTTTATCGCATTGTTTGCACTGATGATGCTAGACCGCTTTTTTGGCGATGATCCTACCAATGTGCTTGGTAGCTTATCGCTCACACGTCATTTTCAATCGTTTGCCAGTGGTTTGATTGATAGTGCAGATATCGTATATTTTATTTTATTCGCAGTGACATTTTTAACCTTAACAGTGCGTCGCCTAGATGCTGACCGCTTACGTGGTTAATTGGAATTTTTAACATGAACATTAATCGTAAATTACGTTTTCAGTTATTAGTACAAAATTGGTTTTTTGTCGTACTGTTTTTAATGCTGGTTGTGTTGCTAGGCTATTTAGCTAGTCAGTACCGCGTTGCAAAAGATATTACACAGGCAAATCGCAATATCCTGACGCAGGGCAGTGTGAACGTGCTCAAGCAAATGAAGGCGCCGGTTAACATTACCGTGTATGCAACTAAAGATGATGCATCAAGCGGTGATGTGTTCCGTAAAGGTATTGTGGACTTTGTAGCACGTTATCAACGTGATAAACATGATATCAGGCTTAAATTTGTGAACCCATCTGAAGAGCCAAAGCTAGCACAAGATGCTGGCGTTAAGGTGGATGGTGAAGTTGTGGTGGAGTACCAAAAACGTGCAGAGCACATTACACCACCATTTGCAGAGCAAGAGTTCACCAATTTACTAGTTAGGTTGTCACGCACCAATCAGCAAGCGGTTATGTATTTGGATGGTCATGGTGAGCGTAACTTGCTAGGCGTTAAAAATCATGACTTGGGTGAGTTTGGCAAACAGTTGGAAAGCAAAGGCTTTAAGTTTGCTAACCCTGACTTGACCATTGCACAGGCTGTGCCAAGTAATGGTGCAATGTTAGTGGTAGCTAGCCCACAAGTAGATGTCAGCGACATTGAAGCGCAAAAGATCAAGGCGTACTTGGAAGCTGGCGGTAACTTACTGTGGTTGCTAGATGATAACGATTTTAAAGGTATGAAAGCTGTTGCTGACTACTTGGGTCTGCAAGTGTCACCTGGTGTGGTGTTGGATATGGCATCGGCTCAATATGGCGCAGATGCACGCGTTGCCTTTGCAAGCTTGTATGGCGAGCATGCAATCACTACAAACTTTATGTTGCGTACCTTGTTCCCTGAGTCACATGAAGTGAGCGCGGTAGGTACTGATGATAATGGTTGGAAGGTGAGTAAACTGGTTGAAGTAGCGCCTAATGGTTGGCTATCTGCTGAAAAATTGGCGAAAGGCGCTAAGCCTGTATTTAATGAAAAAACAGACAAGCGCGGCCCAATCAACGTGGGTGTGGCATTAGAGCGTATTTATGGTAAAAAAGGGCAGCGTGTTGTGGTGATGGGTAATGCTAACTTTTTATCTAATACCTTTATCACTAACGGCGGTAACCTAGATTTAGGCGTGAATATCGTGAACTGGTTAGCTGGTGATGACAACCTGATTACGATACAGCCAATGCCATTAAAAGACATTAATGTTTCTATTCCAGACACAGATCAAGGTCGCTTGGTGGCTTGGACTGTGTTTCATGGCTTCCAGTACTTTATTCCGCTGGGCTTCATGATTGCTGGTTTGTATTTCTGGTGGAAACGCAGAAGAGCTTAATAAGCTAAATATTTGGACTGAATTGTTGTTTGAGGGTGTGACATGAAAAAACGTTGGTTATTGAATCTAATTTTGCTTGCTGTAGTTGCGGGCTTAATCACATTTTTATATGTTCGCCCTAAAACAGAAGCCAATAAAAATATTGAGTATGAAGTCTCGCCATATAAGCTGGCAGAATTTAATGCAATTAGCATTGAGTTCCCAGCAAAAGCTCCGGTCACATTTGAAAAAGTGGATAAATATTGGCGCTTAACTGCGCCATATAAAACACGCGCAGATCAGTTGTCTGTACAGCGCATTTTAGCGATTGTGGCAGCAAAAAGTCCTCAAAAAATCGTTTCAGAGGATATGGAAAAGTTCGGGCTGGTGAATCCTGCGTTTAAGTTAAAGTTGTATAGAGATAAAAACAACGCAGAAGAGTTTTTGTTTGGCACCCACAGCCCGCTTACCGATGAGCAGTATATTGCGCATAAAGGCACGGTTTATTTAGTGTCTAACTCTTATGCTGAAGCGACCTCTACGCAGGTGATTGAAATGGTGGATAAAGCTCCACTAAAACCTACAGAAAAAGTGGCAGGCTTTGACTTTAGCCGACTCGAGCAATGGGAATCGTCTCGCTTGAATCTAGATTTAGTTGATGGTCAGTGGAAGGTTTCGATTAAAGAAGCTAAGCCATTGCAAAATGAAATGAATGAGTGGGTGGATTACTCATGGGTACATACATTTGCAAAATCAGTGGAGTTGTACACACCTGATCACAAGACGGTGTATCCTTCATTTGAAATTAAAATGGCAGACGGTAGTAAAGTGCATTTTGATAAGATTCAAGAGTCACCAGATTTACTGTTGGCCCGCCCGGATGAGGGTATTATGTATACGTTTCCATCTGACTCTGGTTTTGTGATGTTGAACCCACCGATCAATCTGCCCAATAAGTAATGTGAGATTGCTGTACTTATTTTGCTAACTTTAAAAATCCCCCATGCTGCTTGCATCGTGGGGGATTTTTTTTGGAATTAACCTATATGCCCGAACTCCCAGAAGTAGAAACGACACGACTAGGATTGCTGTCACTTTTAGACCAGACCGTTGCGCAAGTTGTGATCCGTAACGGCTCCTTGCGCTGGCCAATTCCTGAGAACTTAGCTAGCTTGTTGCAAGGTCAAACCTTAAGGGCACTGACGCGCCGCGCCAAATATATTCTCGCGCATTTTGATCATGGAGTTTTATTGCTGCATTTAGGCATGTCTGGTCGTATCTGCTTGTTAGCAGAAAATGAAGCGGCACAAAAGCATGACCATTTTGATCTCGTGTTTAAAGATGGCCAAGTGCTGCGTTTACGTGACCCACGACGTTTTGGCGCGGTGTTGTGGGCTGGCGAAAACTACGCGCAGCATAAGTTGCTTAGCGTGTTGGGGTCAGAGCCTTTAGATGGTGCGTTCACAGGCACTTATCTGCAACAGCATATACGCACACGTACGGCAGCTATTAAAACCACGATTATGGACGGTCACTTGGTGGTGGGCGTTGGCAATATTTATGCGAGTGAGTCTTTGTTCCGTGCCAGAATCAATCCAGCAATGCCAGCAAATAAACTCAGCCTGCAGCAGTGCGAAAGGCTAGTGGCTGAGATTAAGTCAACATTAAGTGATGCGCTGAAAGCGGGCGGTAGCAGCTTACGTGACTTTTTTGGCACAGATGGTAACCCGGGCTATTTTCAGCAACAGTATTTTGTTTATGGCCGCACCGGAGAGCCATGTCGAGTCTGTGGCAAGCCTATCTTGAACATTAAGCAAGGTCAGCGCTCTACGTTTTATTGTGGAGTTTGCCAGAAAGTGTAGCGTCTAGTTATAACTAGACGCTTGCAATGTTAAGTATGCCTAGCTCATGTTAAGCAATATGTTAGCGTGAGGCGCAGATGTTAATGTGGCCTTGCCGCATGCTCGTGTAAATAGCCTGCTGGTTTTTCTGGGCTACCGCCGATTTTTTGCGGTAGTAGTGAGCCTGCAACCATCGCGACGATACTCACGCCTAGGCCAACGAGCTGTGGCGGTACTAGGCAAGCCTCACCTATCAGCACCTCGATCAGTACCCATGTGCTCACACCACCAATGATGGCAGCCAGTGCGCCTTGTGAGGTAGATTTCTTCCAGAACACACCAAAAATGAGGGGGACAAATGCCCCTGCTAGCGTGATTTTATAGGCAGACTCCACCATGCCAAAAATTGAGCGCTCTGAGTTGAGTGCGTAAAGTAGCACACACAAACCAAAGCCGATCAGGCAAATGCGCATGACTTTAAGGAAGCCTTTGTCACTTAAATGTGGCATGTAACCTTTAACGATGTTTTCTGCAAAGGATACTGATGGCGCTAACAATGTGGCTGATGAACAGCTCATGATGGCGGACATTACCGCGCCAAAGAAAATCACTTGAGCTAGCAGTGGTGTATGTTCAAGCACTAAATAGGGAAGCACACGCTGAGAATCATCTACCACTAAGGCGCCGAAGTGCATTGGGTCAATCAATGTGGCGGAGTAGGCGATAAACATTGGCACAAAGGTAAAGCAAAAGTACACGGTGGCACCTAGCATGGAGCCCCATAGCGCAATTTTTGCACTTTTGGCAGAGGTGATGCGCTGAAATACGTCTTGTTGTGGAATTGAGCCTAGCATCATGGTCACCCAGCCGCCAAGGAAAGTCATCCATACCCAGATATCTGCACCCTTAGGAAAGAAGTCCAGTTTGCCTGCTGCGCGTGCATGTTCAATCACTGGGGCAACGCCGCCCGTCATGTCAGAAACAATACTGCCGATATAAAGCAGGCCGCCAATCACGACGATCATTTGTACAAAGTCCAACACTGCTACTGAGAGCATGCCGCCAAATGTCGTGTAAGTCAGTACAATCGCCGTGCCCAATATCATACCGGCCTCTTCACTTACTGCACCATGGGTAATAATGTTGAAAATGAGGCCTAGCGCTTTGATCTGTGCCGCCACCCAGCCCAAGTATGAAATAACAATGGCAATGGTGGTGAGTACCTCTACTGTGCGGTTATAGCGCATACGGTAGAAGTCACCCAGCGTAATAATGTTGAGCTTATACAGTTGGGTAGAAAAGAAAAAACCGGCAAGCACCAAACACATACTTGCACCAAAGGGGTCAGCGGCTACACCGTTTAAGCCTTTGGTAACAAAGGTGGCAGATACGCCAAAAATCGCCTCTGCGCCAAACCATGTGGCAAATACGGTGGCAATGACAACTGGCAGTGGTAGATGTCGCCCGGCAACCGCGTAGTCTTTTGTGTTTTTTACGCGCGTAGCAGCGACTAAACCTATCGTGATAGAAACTAATAAGTAGATGACGACAAACCAAATCAGCATAGCAACACCCTAAAGTTTAATCTTGAACATGAACGAAGCAGCGCGTGCTGCGATCAGGCAAGTACATAAAGCGTGCGTGGCAGTAATCAGGTGAGTAGCTATCATGATGCTGTTGAACTGTGAGTAAGTTAAAAACGGTTAGTGAATAAAATAAGTGCCAACTACTAACAATACTTCTACCAGTGCCAATACGACAATTGCAATCACTAATCGTTTTTGCCATATTGCTTGCAGTTGCTGTGCTTGCACAAGCTGCTCTATGGATGCACGTAGCGGTACTTCCTGTTCGGCTTGATTAGTCTGGCTGAGAAACTGATGAGCCAGTCTTGGCATCTGCGGCATGCTCTTGATGATATGTGGCAGTTCGTTTTTAAAATTATTGAACATAGAGCGCCATCCGATTTGCTCGCTCATCCAGCGTGTTAAAAATGGCTGTGCACTTTTCCATAAGTCTAGGTTAGGGTCTAGCTCCCGGCCTAGGCCTTCAATGTTGAGTAGCGTTTTTTGTAGCATAATCAGCTGCGGCTGGATAATCACACCAAAGCGACGAGCCATTTGAAATAAGCTAAGCAGGGTGCGCGCAAAAGAAATATCTTTTAACGGTTTGTTAAAAATCGGCTCGCAAATGGCACGTACTGCGGTTTCCAGCTCTTCGCGTTTGGTGTCTGCAGGCACCCAACCTGAATCAATATGTGCTTGGGCTACATCGCGGTAATCGCGGTTGAAAAATGCCAGAAAATTACGCGCAAGATAGTATTTATCCACGTCATTTAATGTGCCCATGATGCCAAAATCAAGTGCGATGTATTTGCCGTCATCTGCTACCTGTATATTGCCTGGGTGCATATCCGCATGAAAGAAGCCGTCACGAAATACCTGTGTGAAAAATATCTCAACACCGTCTCTTGCCAGCTTGGATGTATCTATGTCTTTTGCGATTAAGGCGTCACGTTGGCTGATTTGAGTGCCATACATACGTTGCATGACCATCACCTCTTTGCGGCACCAATCCCAATGTACATCTGGCACGATAAGCATGGATTTGTCTGCAAAATTACGTCCTAGCAAGCTGCAGTTCGCCGCCTCCAGCGTTAAGTCCAGTTCACTCTCGGTGTGTCTGGCAAACTCAGCAACAATCTCACGTGGTTTGAGGCGTTTAAATTCTGCAGAGATGCTTTGCAGTAATAAAGCTACTGTATCCATGAGCAGCAGGTCATGGGCTATGGTTTTTTCAATGTTCGGTCTTAATACTTTAACTGCAACAGGCTCACCATGCGGGAGGTGCGCGAAATGTACCTGCGCTACAGAGGCACTGGCAACCGGCGTTTCATCAAATTGAGAAAAACGTTGGGCCAAGGGCTCGTTAAAAGCTTGGGTGATAATGCTTTCTACTTCAGCAAAGCTAAAAGGCGGGACTTGGTCCTGTAATTTTGCCAACTCATCTGCGATGTCTGCCGGGATTAAATCGCGACGGGTAGATAGCATCTGGCCGAACTTCACGAAAATAGGCCCCAGTGCTTCTAAGGCCAACCTTAATCGAGCACCGCGTGGTGTATTGGTGTTGCGCCAAAACAGCAGAATGCCTATGGTGGATTGCAGCGGTTTAAGTTTGCTATGGCTTAGGATAAATTCATCTAAGCCGAAGCGCAGAGTAATAAAAATAATATAAAAGAGCCGAAAAATCCGCATAAATTATTTAACGCTATCTGTAACTTGATTGTTTGGAATCGTGCCGGAGTCGCCGGCTTGGCTAGTGGCTGTGCTGGCTTCACGTGCTTTGGCAAGTTTTTGCAGCCTTTTTTCAAAACGCTCTACGTCTGAGCGTAGGTGGTCAACATCATGGTTAAATTGATCCACATGCCTTTTTTTAGCGAGCATTGGTTTTTCTTCTTGCCAGTATTCGCTGAGCATACTGGCAAAATTAATACCCGCACCTTTAAGGCTTTGTACTGAGCTTCTTGCAAAAGTACCGATTTTATTGGCTGGTACATCGCCCACGAGCTTGCTTAAATCATCTTCGTAATCCCAACGTAGATGAGAAAGTACTTTGGCTAACGCGGTTGCTAAGTGTGTGTCGCCTGTTACTTCAATTTGCAGTTTTGCTGCTTCATCTTTGGCGATAAGTCGTGGCAACAAGCTAGGCGCGATATTAATACTCGCATCCGGAATGTTAGTCTCGCCAGCCATCGCTAGGGTGCCATCTTCTAAAATCATCAGTGTGCTGTGAACAGGTGCAATGGTAATGCGTACCGACTTGCCAGCGAACGGTTGCAGCATGCTGCAAGCCCATGTGTTTTGTGCAATAAGATGCTGCAGTATTTGTGTGCTAAAACTTTTGAACATCAGGTTTTATAACCCTTATGTAAGGCCACCACGCCAGCAGCCAAGTTGTAGTAATCTACTTTGCTTAAGCCGGCATCAACCATCATCTGCTTCAACGTTTCTTGGTCTGGGTGCATGCGGATAGACTCGGCAAGGTATTGGTAGCTATCGGCATCTTTTGCCAGTAGCTTGCCCATTAATGGCAGCAATTTAAATGAATAAACATCGTAAGCTTTAGATAGCGGTTGCCATACTTTTGAGAACTCAAGCACCAATAAGCGACCGCCTACTTTAAGTACGCGCTGCATTTCGGCCAGCGCTTTATCTTTATGCGTCATGTTGCGCAAGCCAAAGGCTACAATCACGCAGTCAAAATACTGGTCAGGAAACGGTAGTTTTTCCGCATCACATTGCATGGCCGGTACATTCAGGCCTGCATCTAACATACGGTCACGGCCAACACCTAACATCGATGCATTAATATCTGTCAAAATGACTTGGCCCTCGGGTCCTACTTTTTGCGCAAACAGTTTAGATAAGTCACCACTGCCGCCAGCAATATCAAGCACTTTGTCGCCAGGATTTACACCGCTGATACTGACTGCAAAACGTTTCCAGCTACGGTGTAAGCCCGCAGACATCACATCGTTCATTAAATCGTATTTGTTGGCAACTGAGTGGAATACCTCAGCAACTTTTTTTGCCTTTTCCGTTTCGGCAACAGTTTTAAAACCAAAGTGTGTATTTTGCTCGGATGTCATTGCAGTCTTTTCTTTAAGATAAGTTTTTGCGTGTATGCCCAGCGGCACTTAATTTACCCAGATACTCTAGCCAGAGCGACTCATAGTTGCGTGCTAAATCGTATAAGTAATCCCACGAGTACAAACCGGTGTCATGGCCATCCGTAAATACGAGTTTGACCGCATAATTGCCAATAGGGTGTATGGCTGAAATATTGACATCTTCTTTACCGACTTGCAGTACTTCTTGACCGTGGCCGTGACCGCGCACCTCAGCTGAAGGTGAATAAACACGCAGAAACTCACAAGACAGCATGCATTCAGTATTGTTATCAAATTTAATTTCCAACAAACGCGACGCTTGGTGAAGTTTAATATCAATTGGGCGAGGTGCGTTTTGTGTATTTTCGCTCATGGTTTACTTAACTACTTTAAAAAATAAGATGATAACAGAATGAGTTAGTTTGCTGATAATCTACAGCGCAACCGTTCATATTAAATAATTAACCGCCTGTCTGAATCATTTTCAGATACACAAACAATAGTGCATGGATTTATTTGCAGATTGAATTAACAGTGATAAAGTAATGCTACCTAAAAATGGTTTGAGGACCATCATGGCAGATAATAAATTAGCACATCATTTTGAAGTATATTCCCAGTGGCGTAAGGCGCTAGTCGACACGATTTGCGACTATCGCAGCTGGCTAAATGAGCAAGAGCTCAATGATGCGCAAGTAGATCAGCGAATTCAACAATTGCTGGACAGATTACGTGAAGACAAACTGAACGTTGCCTTTGTAGCAGAGTTCTCACGTGGAAAATCTGAACTGATTAATGCAATCTTCTTTGCAGGGTACGGCACACGCCTGTTACCTTCGAGTGCTGGCCGTACAACCATGTGCCCAACCGAGTTGCTTTACGATAAATCGAAACCAACATCTATCATGATGTTGCCGATTGAAACCCGTCTTTCTGATGCAACCACCTCTGAATATAAACGTTATCCAGACGAGTGGAAGACCGTTACCTTTGAGGTTGACTCTAACGAAAGCATGGTCAATGCTTTTAAAGAGGTAAGCAGTACTAAAGCGGTTACTTTGCAAGAAGCGGAGAAATACGGGCTATATGACCCTAACAGCGCTGACGATGCGCTCAATATCAATAAAGATGGCACGATTGATGTGCCATGCTGGCGCTATGCCATGATTAACTTCCCGCATCCTTTGTTAGAGCAAGGGTTGGTGATTTTAGATACACCGGGCTTGAATGCGATTGGTACTGAGCCTGAGCTTACCCTCAATATGTTGCCCAATGCGCACGCAGTGCTATTTATACTGGCGGCAGATACAGGCGTTACTAAGTCGGAGATTGATGTTTGGCGACAATACATCAGCGGTACACGCTGGAAGCAAAAGGGGCGCCTTGCTGTATTAAATAAGATTGACGGCTTGTGGGATGAGTTAAAAGACGAGGAAGAAATTCAAACAGAACTTGCGAAGCAAGTAAAAACCAGCGCAGACTTGCTCGGTTTGGATGTGAATCATATCTACCCGGTATCTGCACAAAAAGGCTTGCTTGCTAAGGTGAATAGCGATGAAGCATTGCTGGCCAAGAGTCGCGTCTTAGAGCTTGAAAAAGCTTTATCTAATGAGCTGATCCCAGCCAAAAAAGAAATTGTGCGTGATAACACGCACAATGAAATTGAAGACCTGATTACTAACTCACATGTGATTTTGGATGCAAGGTTCTCTGGTGTTAACGACCAATTGCTTGAGCTGCGCGGATTGCGCGGTAAGAACGAAGACGTAGTCGAGCACATGATGAATAAGGTCAAAGTTGATAAAGAGAACTTTGAGCAAGGGCTGCAACGTTTCCAGGCATTACGCAGTATCTTTTCCCAGCATACCAATCGTTTGTTTACCTTGCTTGGGATGGAGTCACTAAAGGTGCATGTGCATGTCACGCGCCAAACTATGGTGGATGCCAGCTTTACCAAAACCATACGCCAGGCGATGGATAACTTCTTTAGCGAGCTGAAAACGCGCTTAATTTCATCAGACGTGCAAATTGATGAAATTAAACAAATGATGGATGTGATGTACGAGAAGTTTTCAAAAGAGCATGGCTTGCGTAAATCTGAACCGCCAGCATTTACTACTTTGCGCTATCAAAAGGAGCTGTCTAAATTAGAGCGCGCTTATAAAGAGCAATTTAATACCGCGTTTAATATGATTGCTCACGAGAAAATGACGCTTACCAGCAAGTTCTTTGAAACACTGGCAAGCCGAGTTATCCATGTATTTGAAGTAGCTAACCGTGATATTGAGAACTGGCTAAAGGCGGTGATTGCGCCTATGGAGTCGCAAGTGCGTGAACACCAGCTGCAACTGCGCAGGCGCTTAGAAAGTATCAAGCGTATTTATAAAGCGACAGATACGTTAGAGGACAGAATTGCCGAGTTGGAAGCGATTGAACGTAGCATCCAAGCGCAGCTTGATGATCTAAATGTATTGCGCATGCATATGCGCAATGCGCTGGCATTTGAGGCTGAGCCGTTAGCCACGGTAGCTGCTTAGAGGTGCTGCTTAATAAAAAAGGCTGCGTGAGCAGCCTTTTTTATTGCTTAAAACTTTGTTGTTTCTTGCGTATTAGCGATTTGCTAACATCAAGGTTTTCATTTTTAGCATCGCTTTTTGCTCAATTTGTCGGATGCGCTCGGCGGATACACCAAACTCATCTGCTAGTTCGTGCAGCGTTTTGCTAGCGTCTTCTTGCAACCATCGTGCTTCCACCACGCGGCGGCTACGCTCATCCAAATGATTAAGGGCTGAGGCCAAGCCTGTGGTTTCGGCCATTTCAAATTGCTTGGCTTCAAGTGCTTCAGGTGGCGTCAAGCTCTCGTCTTGCAAATAAGCAATCGGGCTGTAATGCTCTTCGCTATCGTCATCGATGTTGGACTCCAGTGAAATCTCGTGACCATTGAGGCGAGACTCCATCTCCATCACTTCTTCCGGCTTTACATTCAGCTCACGCGCAATATGGTCGACTTCACCAGTCTGCATGGTGTTGATGCCAGTTTTCATGCTGCGTAAGTTAAAAAATAACTTGCGCTGAGCTTTGGTCGTGGCGATTTTAACTAAACGCCAGTTACGTACGATGTATTCGTGAATCTCTGCTTTAATCCAATGCATAGCAAATGAAACCAAGCGCACGCCGCGCTCAGGGTCAAAGCGTTTTACTGCTTTCATCAGGCCGATATTGCCTTCTTGGATGAGGTCGGCTTGTGGCAGACCATAGCCCATATACCCACGTGCGATACTCGCTACTAAACGTAGGTGTGAAACAATCAACTGGCGCGCAGCCTCAAGATCATTTTCTTTTTTGAATCTGACCGCGAGTGCAAGCTCCTCTTCCGCTGATAAAATAGGATAGGCTTTAATCGCTCTAGTGTATTGATCTAGACTGTCAGTTGCCGTTAATACAGGTACTGTTAAAGCATTAGTCATTCGTACTTACCCCTCCTTGATGAGTCATTTTAGCACTCTACGTTCGAGAGTGCTAGTGCGGGAAAGTTCAAAAATAACTTTTTATAGCTACATGACGGCTAAGCGAATGCCTCATGCAACTCCAATCAGCATAGATGCTTTAGACACTATTAGCTATTGGGGAGAGGTAATATCAGCCCAGCGTAAGGTAAGGGGCATCTCCATGCGTGATTTTGCGTATAGAGCATGCATCAGTTTAAGTACGTTATAAAGAGTTGAACGTGCTGAACATTCAGTGCTTGCGAGTAATTACCGAGTGCTTTGGCCGTACTACGAGTCATGGATAAACTTTTGAAGAGCCCTGATGAATCATTGTTAAAAACTAGGGAAGATATACTAAGTAGCCTTACTTCTAAGGATGATGAGGGGTATTTCTAAGCACTAGATTAGGTTTTTTTATAAATAGGCTTTGTTACCAAGGATCTACCTTTATTTTCAATGTGAAAGGTTTAGTGAAGGACAAATTAATCCCCTTAACGGACATTTATTAAATAAGCATATCAGTTAAGGTATTTAACAATGAAAAGAACTTAAATTCAGTGAAGGCTAGATTGCGTAGAAAGTTTATAACTCATGCTTAATATAGATGCCCCAAGGCTTGCTAGAAGAACAGGGGTATCAGTTGGTAAATACCATTTATTAATAAAAAAGAGGGTTAAAAGCCAAAGATTTTTCAACTGGAGAGTTATTTTACCAACTTCTAGGGCTGCATCTTTGTAGCTGCTATGCCTTCAATGTTGCCATATCAATCACAAAACGATACTTCACATCACCCTTGAGCATACGCTCATAAGCAGTATTGATATCTTGAATTGCGATGATCTCGATATCAGAAGTGATATTGTGCTCAGCACAAAAATCTAACATTTCTTGGGTTTCTTTAATGCCACCAATTAATGAGCCAGCAATTTGTCTGCGTTTAAAGATTAAACTGCCAATGTTTGGTGAAGGGTGAGCGTGTTCTGGAACACCATTCAAGCACATTGTGCCGTCACGCTTTAATAACTCGGTAAACACATCTAGATTATGTGCTGCAGCTACTGTGTTTAATATGAAATCAAAACTATTGAGATGTGCTTTCATCTCATCAGGGTTTTTAGAAATCACAACTTCATCTGCACCCAATCGCTTAGCATCTTCAACTTTATTAGTAGAAGTCGTAAATAACACCACGTGCGCACCCATGGCATGAGCAAGTTTCACTGCCATATGACCAAGACCGCCTAACCCAACAATGCCTACTTTACTGCCCACACCAACTTTCCAGTGTTTTAGTGGTGAGTAAGTCGTAATGCCTGCACATAGCAAAGGTGCTACAGCAGCTAAATCTAGCTTGTCTGAGATATGCAGTACAAAATGCTCATCAACCACTATTTGGTTTGAATAGCCACCATAAGTCGTTTTTCCTGTATGTTTATCAGGACTGTTATAAGTAAAAACTTCGTGATCGCAGTATTGCTCTAGGCCGTCTGTACAATCCGCACAGACTCGACATGAATCAACTAAACAACCCACGCCAGCTAAGTCGCCCACTTTAAATGTTTTGACGTCTGCACCCACACTAGTCACCCGACCGACAACTTCATGTCCTGGTACTACTGGGTAAACAGCGTTTTGCCATTCATTCCTTGCTGTATGCAAATCTGAGTGGCAAACACCACAAAATAAGATCTCTAGTTGTACATCCTTAGGGCCAACTTCACGTCTTTCAAACTGAAGAAAAGATAAAGGCTCTTTGGCAGAATGGGCTGCATAACTAATTGCTTTCGTCATTGATACTCCTTTTAATTACTAATTATCCCTCATCGCTACTTTGCTTTTACAGTAGAAGACAGACAGAAATGGCTATCATAAGTATGAAGTTCAACTCACACACCAAATTGAGAAAACTCATATTAACGAAATGTATTATCCAATAAGATAGGTAATCAAAATATGGAATAATAGGGAATTGATAATTCCGTATTATGGATTAAACAAGTATGCAAAATAAGCTGTGATTTTAAAAATATGTAATCATTAGCCACAACAGATAACAGTCAGATTCCACTAAAATCCAAATTGGAAAGACAACCGCAATATTTGAAATCTGAGTCGACACTATTTTTTTAGACATTTAGTCAGCGAAAGTAGTTAGGTGTTTATCAGCATGGGCGAAACCCACAGCGCACTATGTACTTTAATTATTTAAATAGTGCCTAGTAGTATAATCTTGAGTATGACGTTCAACCCATCAGCAAAAGGCACTTACATTGTGGGCATCGGGGCATCCGCGGGCGGGTTGGAATCGATGATTAAATTGCTCGCAAAGCTCTCTTACAATGGGAAAGTAGCCTACGTTATAGCTCAACACATGGCTAAGGATGGTCACATTGGTTTAGTATTAAAGATGCTTGATCGATCAACAAGTTTGCCTGTAGTTGAGCTAAAGTCGAATGACGTGTTGTTGCCAGACCATGTTTACGTTATTCCTCCAGCATGTATAGGTGTGCTACAAAATGGACGCATACAGTTGCTACCCACGTCTGCAGACTATATTTCTAGCCCTTCTGTGAATGCTTTATTTAACTCTATTGCCCAGGATCTTGGCAAAAAAGCGATTGGCATAATTCTTTCTGGGTCTGGCTCTGATGGATTGTCTGGTTGCCGTTCTATCAAGGCTCATGGAGGCAAGACGATAGCTCAAAGTCCGGAGTCTGCAGCATTTACAGGGATGCCCTTATCCGTCATACATGCTAACGTAGCCGATGAGATTCTAGCCCCCGAGGACATTGCTCATCGATTGACTGCAATGTTCCCATCTAGCGCAGATAGTGCAAAAACTTTGACTGTGACGAAAAATAACGTGCATCCCGTTGCTAATATTCCTAGCAAGAGGAGTTTAGTAGATAGTTTACTGCTGCTAAGCTTGGTAAAAAAGATCAATGATGTAACAGGGATTGATTTTTCTAGCTACAAAGAAGAAACCTTGCTGCGCAGAATTGAACGTAGAATGACGACGCTAAAAATGGACTCGTTCGAGCAGTATGTCGATTACATTACGAAAACCTCTACTGAACTCGATATCCTCCAACATCTTTTTTTGGTCTCGCTTTCATCGTTTTTTCGCGATAGTAGGGCATTTGCTGTGATGAGTAAGTTTCTAGCGGAACTCATTGCACAGAAAAAGCCAGGCGATGCTATTCGCGTGTGGGTTCCTGGCTGTGCATCTGGGGAGGAGTGCTACACGATTGCTATCTTGCTGGCCGAGCTTCTTGGACACAATTACCCAAAATACAAGATTGAAATCATTGGTTACGATTTAAACCCTGATGCGCTATTAATTGCCGAAGCTGGTAGCTACCGTCAAACCGCATTTAAGGAAGTGGAAACAAGAGTGCTTGAGCAATATTTTGATCACAAGGGTCATGATTATCAAGTCAAGCCGTTTATTCGCAACGTTTGCCAATTCTACAAACAGAATGTGATCAGCGCAAAACCCCCGCTGGATATTGATATGGTCAGTTGTCGTAATTTGCTCATCTATATGAAGAGTAATTTACAAGATGATTTATTTAAGAAGTTCCATCACGCGCTTTTACCGCAAGGGCTTCTCTTCATTGGGCAATCAGAGAATATCGGTGTACTGGGCAATGCTATGTTTACTGCTATTGATCATTTTCACCGATTATATCGCCGCAAGAGCTGACGCACTATTATGGCTACATCATCGTCACTGCGCTGGTTTGACCTTCCTAATGCCCCAAGTGTTGGCACTGAGCTCGGCATCCTGACGGATATTCCAGATGGAGGCGCAAAAATAGCATCACTTGAACTCAAGTCTGATACAAACAACCTGAATCCGTTTAAGTTTATTATGCTACGCAGCGGCCAAAATGTTGTGGCTTACGTCAATCGCTGTGCACATTTTGGTGTGCCGCTGTCTGAAAATGATGAGCATCTGATACTAGACTCGCACATCAGTATTAGCTGCAATGTCCATTATGCACGTTTTCGCTGGCAGGATGGTTATTGTATTCGTGGGGATTGCGAAGGTGAGTCGCTGATTGCTATTCCAATTACCATCGAAGCGGGCGGTCGTATAGTCATTTCAAGTTAAGGTAAGATGGGCAATAAACTTTTAGAAAGATTACTGAGCACAACTGGAAAAATGAAGTCAGATTAATCTAAAAATAAAACTCCAAACACCAGTTGGTTGGTCAATTAATTTGGCTTTATACTTGGACTTAATTATTGTGAAAGTGATATTGCATGAATATACAGTTGCCTGCACTTGAAAAACAGACATTAACCACCAAGTTGCTGATCGGTTTTGGCTTTGGACTCATGATTGCAGCAATGGTTGGGGTTAATGCCATCAACAGCATGCGTGTGATGAGTGAAAAATCCAACACAATTTACGAGAAAGAACTGCTGGGGATATCCCATCTCAAGGAAGCTAACATCAACCTGATCTACATGGGGAGAAGTTTGCAGCAGATGATGTTGGCACAGAATGTAGTGGAGCGTGAAAAAGCGCAGCTCAGGCTCGATAAGGCTAAGGTTACTTTGCAAGCAGAGCTCGATGAAGCCCGCAAACACATTTTTCGTGAAGATGCAAAGTGGATGCTAACTAGATTCGACAATCTATTCGAGCAATACCAACGCAATGTGGCTCATACGATGGAATTGATGGGTAAGGATAGTCACAAACCAGATGAGGCTGTGGCATATATTGCTAGGCAAGAGTTCTCTTATGTCGTCAACACTGCTGATGACACTCTCACTGCCATTACTAAAATTATGGAAAAGGACGCATACGACACGGCAGAGGAGCTAGCAAAACTCGCAGAGAGAAGCAATAAGATAGCCTTGTTGCTGTTGTTACTAGGCCTTGCCGTTGGGATTGTTGCGGGGTTGATTGTTGGCAAGTCTATTCAGCGGCCGAGCGACAGATTACGCAATTCGATAGAAAGCCTAGCTGCAGGCAGGTTGGACGATGTAATCCCCAATGCCGATTATCCGAATGAAATCGGCGCTTTTGCCCGCGCTATTCAGTCACTTCAAAAAGTCTATCGCAGCATGGAAATGCAACGCTGGATTAAGACATACGTCACGGAAATTTCAGCCCAGATACAACAAGCAGAGAGCTACGAAGAGCTTGCACGCAGATTGTTGTCTGCTACCTGCCCTTTACTCGGAGCAAGCATTGGCGTGTTATATCTTCATGAGGAAAATCAGTTACGTATGCTGGCTAGCTATGGCTGGCGTGAGCGTAAAAACCTCAATCAAGAGCTAGTGTTGGGCGAAGGCCTGCTTGGGCAAAGTGCACTCGAAAAGAAAACTATCACGATCACTGAGCCGCCTGAAGATTATATAAAAATCAGTTCAGCTTTAGGCGAGTCGACGCCAAGGGTGGTGACAGTGCTTCCGATAATGCATGGTGGTGAGCTGGTTGCCATGATGGAGCTTGCTTCGTTTCAGAATATAGGTGAGCGTGAAGCAGCCTTGCTTGATGCCTTGCTGCCCATGATTGCCATGACTATGGAGATTTTAGGCAAGAATATTTCTGCACAGCAGATGATGCAAGAGGCACAGGAGCGCGCTATCCAGATGGAGGTGCAAGCCGCCCAGCTAGAAGAGCAATCTGTTGAGATGGCGGCTCAGCAATCAGAGCTACAGAAAACGGAAGAGTGGTATCGCTGCATTGTGCAGTCTGCAGATGCGATGTTGGTGATTGATGAGCGTGGTGTCATCATTTTGAGTAATCCTAAGGCAGATACTATTTTTGGCTATAAATCTGAGACACTCATTGGCCAACGTGCGCAAGTTGTAGTACCTGCATGGAAAGACTTTTCCGAGGCTGAAGATGCTGTTGATATGAACACGCTTGATGCACTGCACATGGATGGTAGCGCCATTCAAATTAGCGTGGCATTAACCCGTTTGCCCAGCATAGGCCTCAAAACAGCTTGCAGTTGTCTATCAATTAAAAGCTTGACTTACCCTTTGGCTGCATGATTAAGTATAAGAGATGCAGGAGTCAGAATGAAAAAAATCTATAATATCCTTCAGAGTAAGACCGTGTCGCAACGCATGTTTTACTTTGCGGCCATCGCTATTCTTGGCACTCTCATTGTAGGTGGGTCCACTTTCCCACAGTTGAATCGGATGCAGGAGATTCAACAGGACTTTTTTGTGCACCCACATGTCACGACGAATACAGCCCGTGATATGAAGTTCACGTTGATGTATATGCGCCGTTTGACCCGTGATGCAATTTTTGAAACAGACCCGGTCCAACGAGAGGTTGCAATTGCAAGCCTCGATACTCATCATAAAAAGTTTTTCGATGATATTGCTATCATCAGGAAGTCCTTTCTTGGCGACCCGCAACTAATCACGAAGCTAGAAAACGAGTATAAGAATCAGATTGCTTACACCAACGAAACCATCGCAACTTTGAGGGATGGTATTCAGAGCGACGGGCTAATTAATAGTGTAAGTCAAAGTGCTGCTTGGGAGCGATGCAAAGACAGCAACCCGAAAAATCCTAGTCCATTAGTAGCCGAACATCTCGACAATATTTTTAATATTGCGTCTGGAAACGCTGTCAGGATGAACCAAGAGTCACTCTCGATTTACGAGAGTGAGGTTTGGAAAGCCGCTTATTTTCTAGTGGTCGGTGTGGCAGCACTGCTCCTTGCTGCAATTGCAATCACTCGATCAATTACCCGCCCGCTTGACGCCTTACGAGTCGGCATTGTCAATTTGTCTGAAGGTAGGCTGAACGAAACCATCCCCTATCAGGATCAACAAAACGAATTAGGTGAGATTAGCCGAGGGGTTGCCGTGTTGCAGGGTGTTTATCGCAACATGGAATCGCAAAGCTGGGTCAAAACTCATGTGACAGAAATATCGACCAAGTTACAGCAGGCGAAAAATTTCACTGAGCTTGCGCAAGACTTCCTCTCACGAGTTGCTCCATTGGTGAATGCTGGCCATGCGGTTTTTTATATCTTGGACCAATCAGGTAATCGCCTACGATTACTTGCCAGTTATGGCTATGGTCAGCGTAAGCAACTTAACCAATACTTTATGATTGGTGAAGGTCTGGTTGGTCAGTGTGCGTTCGAAAAAACGCCCATCACACTAAGCAATCCACCGCAGGACTATATACAAATTAGCTCTGGCTTAGGTGAGGCTGTACCAAAATGTATTGAAGTAATGCCCATCATGCACACAGATAAATTGCTCGGAGTATTAGAAGTTGCTTCGTTTGAGCTTTTTGATCAGCAAGCCAATGCATTGCTAGAACAAATGATGCCAATGCTAGCAATGAACATGGAAATTCTAGAGCGTACAGTGAGTACTCAGCATCTTTTAGAAGAGACGCAGGAGCAGGCTAGACGTATGGAAATGCAGGCTGCGCAACTGGAAGAGCAGTCTGTTGAGATGGAAGCGCAACAGGCAGAACTCATGCAGACCGAGGCTTGGTTCCGCAGTATTCTGGAGTCTGCGCCTGACGGCATGCTGGTTGTCGATGAAAACGGCGTCATTATTCTGTGTAATCCACAAGTCGAAAATATCTTTGGCTACGAGCACGGCGAACTAATGGGACGGAGCGTTGATAACCTTGTGCCGATGAGTGTTCGTGGTGGGCATTCGGCCAATCGAGCAAAATTCATGGCAGAAGATGGCACTCGGGCAATGGGTGTAGGACTGAATCTGCGAGGCGTTCGTAAGGATGCTAGCGAGTTTCCGGTCGAGGTCGGTTTAAGCCGTCTGCCTAACCTTGGCGGCAGAGGTGCTTGCGTTTGTGCATCGATACGTGACGTCACCGAGCGTATTCATGCGCAGGAAAAGTTGGCGCTTGCCAATTTCCTTAATGATCAGGCGATGGATCTTACCAATGCAGGCTACTGGCACATTCCACTCGACAACGCCGATGGATATTACAACTCATCCGAACGCGCTTCGAAGATTTTTGGCGATCCGCCACGTTCAGACTGGCGCTATCATGTGATGGAGGAGTGGTTTGCAAACGTTGAGGCTGGGGATAAAGAAGCAGCAGCGGTCACACTGACCAACTTTCAAGCGGCAGTTGAAGGCACAATTCCCAGATATGATGCAACCTATGCCTATAAACGCCCGATCGATGGCAACGTTGTTTGGATTCATGCCATGGGCCACATTGTTCGCGACGCCAGTGGCAAACCCAAGGATATGTATGGCGTGACCGTAGATGTCACCGCAAGCAAACTCGCTGAACAAGAACTGCAAAAAGCAAAAGAAATGGCAGAGGACGCTACCAAGATGAAATCGGACTTCCTCGCCAACATGAGCCATGAAATCCGCACCCCGATGAATGCAATTATCGGCATGTCGCACCTGGTACTGAAAACCGACATGACGGCACGGCAGCGCGATTACGTCAAAAAAATCCAAGGTTCTGGCCAGCACCTTCTTGGCATTATCAACGACATCCTGGACTTCTCCAAGATTGAGGCGGGCAAGCTCGCCATAGAGAGCGCAGACTTTGAGATGGACAAGGTGCTAGACAACGTCGCCAACCTGATCTCAGAGAAAACCAGCGCCAAGGGGCTGGAGCTGGTATTCGACATCGACCAGACGGTACCCAAGCATCTCAACGGAGACTCGTTACGTCTGGGACAAATTCTCATCAACTATGCCAATAACGCAGTTAAGTTTACCGAAGAAGGTGAGGTCGTCATCAGCGCTAAAGTACTGGAAGAAAACGAAAACGATGTACTGCTACATTTTGGTGTGCGCGATACTGGCATCGGTCTTACCGAAGAACAGCGGAGCCGATTGTTTCAGTCATTTCAGCAAGCAGATAGCTCGACTAGTCGAAAATACGGCGGCACTGGTTTAGGCTTAGCCATTTCAAAACAGCTCGCTAACCTGATGCACGGCGACGTTGGGGTAGAGAGTGAGTTTGGTAAGGGCAGTACCTTCTGGTTTACTGCAAGGCTGGGCAAAACCGCTGGCCATGTCAAAAATCTGATCCCTAACCCGGATCTTCGAGGTCGCCATGTGCTGGTAGTAGACGACAACGAAATGGCGCGTAACGTGCTGGAAGATATGTTGACCAGCATGTCATTTAAGGTTGACCAAGTGCCCGGAGGCAGCGAAGCACTAGCTGCAGTGGAGATGGCAGCAAAAGCAGGTAATCCTTATGAAATCGTTTTTCTCGATTGGCGTATGCCGGGCATGGATGGTATTGAAACGGCCAAGGCTATTCGCATGCTTCCACTGGACACGATTCCGCATCTCGTGATGGTGACTGCTTACGGCCGTGAGGAAGTGATGAAAGAGGCAGAGAATGCAGGACTAGAAGATGTGCTGATCAAACCAGTGAACTCTTCCCAGTTGTTCGACACTGCTATGCGGATGTTAGGAGGGCAAGTTGAGGAAGCGCGTATTAGGGAGCGTGACGTGTCAAGCATCATGGATGACTTGGCCGTAATTAATGGCGCCTCCATCTTGGTAGCAGAAGATAACGAACTTAACCAGGAAGTTGCGATGGGCCTGCTGGAGGATGCCGGTTTTGCAGTAGATATAGCGAACAACGGCGTGGAAGCCGTGGATATGGTGGGCAAGAAAGTCTACGACATCGTGCTGATGGATATGCAGATGCCACTAATGGACGGTGTGACTGCCACGTTGGAAATCAAAAAAGATGGACGATTCAAAGATCTTCCTATCGTCGCTATGACAGCGAATGCTATGCAGCAGGATAAGGAAAGGTGCATTGAGGCCGGTATGGTGGATCATGTCGCCAAACCGATCGACCCTGACGAATTGTTCCATGCTCTGCTCAAGTGGATTAAGCCCCACCACATCGCGACGGAAACTGGCGTATCAGTAAACTCACAAAAACAGGTAGTAGCGCCGAAACACGATGCTACTGTAGCGGCGACTTTGCCAGTGATTGATGGCCTCGACGTGGAACTCGGCATGCGCCGCGTGCTTAGCAAGGTGCCGCTTTATTTGAGCATGCTGCGTAAATATATTACCAACCAGGAAAATACCACCATTGAACTACGGACCGCGCTGGATGCGGAAGACCGTACTACGGCCGAGCGTATTGCACACTCCGCAAAAGGAGTTAGCGGTAATATCGGCGCATCTGGACTGCAGGCAATGGCCGCTGAGATAGAGGAAATGGTTAGAAATGGCGTCGCACGTGATGCCATTGAGGCTAAAATCGTGCCGTTTGCACAGGCGCAGTCCACAATGATCGCGGCCCTTAAAGCCGCAGTTCCTCCGGATCAAATCAGCACAACCACTCTGACAGCGTTTGATGCCTCTAAGGCAACGGAGGTCATGAGTCAGCTTTGCAGCCTGCTTGCTGAGGACGACAGCGAAGCCAGCGATGTGCTCGACGATAATCTCGACCTGCTGAACCATCTACTGGGTCAGGATAGGTTCTCGAGAGTGGATCAGGCCATCAAGCAGTTCGATTTCGAGAAAGCACTTGGTTTACTGAAAGACAGTGCGGCATTGCTCGATAGTCCTGCGGCCTGATGACTGACTGCACGTGTAAATTGATACTTATGATTGACTCTAGGGAACCATCATGCAATTAGGCTTACGTGGTAAGGCATTATTGTTTCTGTTTGCGACAGGGCTAGCCATGGGTGGAATCTCGCTAGCGGTAGTCACATCCTTGCAGCGAGATGTTACCCACGAGCTAACGAGTTATGCCGCTGAACGTTATGTGCAATATCACAAGGAAAGAACCTTGGGTGGTATTCAGGGGGATCTGGCTCTTGCCAAAAAGATGGCAGACACACCTGTCCTCCGTCGCTGGGTGAGAAAAGCCGATGCATCAAATGCTGTCGAGCCAGCATTCGAAGAGTTGCATAGCTGGGTGAACCAATTTTCTACGCACGCGGCATTCGTGGCATCAAAACCTGCATCTGCCTTCTACTTTGTCGACACTAAGTCGCTCGCCAATATTGATAAGTCGACGTTCAAGCCCACTTACCTGCTCAACGAGGGGGATAAGGACGATGTGTGGTTTTTCAACACGCTGAGTCATCAGGAACCCTACAACTTCAACGTGGATTACAGTGCTAAGTTGCACGTCACCAAACTGTGGATCAATGTTGTTATGAAGGATAGTGGGGGAGCAATCGGTGTTGTCGGGACCGGCATTGACATAACCCAATTCATTAACGAGTTTGTCAAAACTAGGGAACGGGGCATCAACGGTATGTTCATCAATGACGAGGGGGCGATTCAAGGACACGCCGACGCATCGCTGATTGCCTTGAACGCGCCGGTGTCTTCCGAACAGGAAAAATCTACTATCTGGAAACTGTTGCCCAACGAACAGGAGCGCCAAGCGCTACGCAAGGCCATGGCATCTCTGAAGCAAGGGCAGCGCGACTCAGTTGCGTTGACCTTGACGCTGGATAACCAGCCACGAGCCGCCGCTGTTGCCTATTTACCACCCCTGAAGTGGTACACCATCGCCACGTTGGACAGTTCCGCCGTGATTGGTTTAGAGCATTGGATTTCATTCATGGGCATATTTGCCATCGCACTACTGATTGGCGGTGTGGTCATATTTCTCGGTGGCAATCGAGAAGTCATCCTGCCATTGCAGAGAATTGCAGAAGCTACACGCCGGGTTGCGGCGCGAGATTATACAGTTCGTCTGCCGAAAGACCGTGACGATGAAATTGGTGAAGTTGCAGCTGCCTTTAATCAGATGACAGCCTCGCTCGCTGACTCGCAACACCAGATCGACGCCAATGCCGCACAGACAGCTAGTGCCTTGCAACGTGCTGAATCCTTCGAGGAATTGGCGCAAGTTCTGTTTACGCAAACTGCCTCACCCCTCCATCTAGGGCAAGGTGCGCTATATCGGCTGAGCGAAGACAAGACTAGGCTGATATTATGTGGCTCATATGCCCGCATGCGATCACAGCAGAAGACCGAGTTCCCACTTGGCGAAGGGCTTGCTGGGCAATGCGCATTGGATAGCACTCCGATTACTATCAACAATCCACCGGCTGACTACCTGAAAGTTGTCTCTGGTCTAGGAACAGCGTCACCCGTCAGTGTCATGCTGCTGCCGATTGTGAATAATGACTTTTTGCTTGGTGTTCTGGAGTTGGCACTTATGAAGCCCTTGGATGATGGGGGCACAAAGCTACTTGGAAACCTGGTACCCATGCTATGGCTAAATATGACCATCTTGGAGCGCAACTATCAGACAAAGAGATTGCTTAAAGAAACACAGGATCAAGCCAGTAGGATGGAGTCTCAGGGGGCACTCCTTGAGGAGCAATCTGTCGAGATGGAAGCTAAGCATGCAGAGCTCCTGCAGACTGAGGCTTGGTTTCGCAGTATCCTAGAGTCAACCCCGGATGGTCTGCTGGTCGTCGATGAGCATGGTGTCATTATTCTTTGCAACCCAAGAGTCGAAGATACTTTTGATTATGAGCATGGAGAGTTGATAGGTCAAAATATTGATACTCTGGTGCCAGAGAGATTTCGTGCAGAAATCTCTGCAAACAGGGCAGCGCTCATGTTAGAACAGGGTGTGCGGCAAATGGGTGCAGGTCTTGGTCTATATGGTGCTCGCAAGGGTGGTAGTGAGTTCCAGATTGAAGTGAACCTCAGCCGACTACCGGAATTGAGTGGTAGAGGGGTTTGTGCTTGCGCTTCGATACGGGATGTAACTGAACGCAGCCAAGCCGAAGCTAAACCGGCAAGCACTAAAAGAGCAACTAAGGGACAAAAGCTCAATGGATAAAGGCAATGAAATGGTGAAAGTTACCTTGAACACGGCCGTCACATTCTTAAGCTGTGGTGCATGTCTTCTAGGGTTCAACCGTGTTTATGCAGAGGCTTTCGCCGTTAGTCGTGAGGGTTGCATTGAAAAAGGTGCCTTTCATCCGAGTTATCTTTCAGAAGCTGACTGCATTAACTATCAATTGGAAGATGAGCACGTTATTGCAGAGACCATATCATTACAGCGTAAAATGCAGGTGCCGTATGACGATGGGGGGGTGCACGACCCCCTTTACTATGTATCCTGGTTTCGTTCTGCTGATGGCAGTCTTGGCGGATTGGTTGGTACTTTTATTGAAATTTCAACGTATAAGGAAAAACAGTGACCATGAACAATCTATTGGATTTTACAGATAAAGCTACGATTCTTGTGGTAGATGACACACCAGACAACCTTACATTGATGAGTGGCTTACTTAAAGATACTTATAAAGTCAAAGTCTGCCACAGTGGTGAGCGCGCTCTAAAAATTGCACAGTCTGAGACACCACCAGACTTGATTCTGCTGGATATCATGATGCCTGAAATGGATGGGTATGAGGTGTGTAAGCGTTTGAAGCTTGATCCAAATACTCGTGATATTCCTGTTATTTTCTTGACAGCGAAAACAGAAATAGATGATGAGACACATGGGTTGGAGTTGGGAGCAGTCGACTATATTACAAAGCCAATTAGCCCACCAATCGTCATGGCGCGCGTTAAAACACACCTTGAAATGAAAGGTGTACAAGATTTTCTAAAAGATAAAAATAGCTATCTTGAGGCTGAGGTGATGAGGAGAACGGCAGAGGTGACTGCGATTCAGGATGTAACTATTCATGCAATGGCATCTTTAGCAGAAACTAGAGATAGTGACACTGGTAACCATATTCGACGTACACAGCATTATGTGAAATTGCTGGCTGAGAAGCTAAGATTTAATCCACGTTTCTCTCACTTTCTTAACGATGACAAAAACATAGAGTTGCTGTTCAAATCTGCTCCATTACATGATATTGGTAAAGTTGGGATTCCAGACCGCATTTTGCTTAAACCTGGTCGTTTTGAGCCTTTTGAATTTGAAATCATGAAAACGCATACCACGCTTGGACGCGATGCTATCCAACAGGCTGAAAATGAGCTTGGTATCGAAATGCCATTTCTGAAGTTAGCAAAAGAAATTGCCTATTATCATCAAGAAAAATGGGATGGTACGGGATATCCTGAAGGGTTGTCTGGGGATGATATACCAATTTCCGCTCGCCTTATGGCTGTGGCAGATGTGTATGATGCGTTGATTAGTCGACGTGTTTATAAGGCTGGCATGCCACACGAGAAAGCCGTTCAGATTATTAGTGAAGGTAAAGCAACGCATTTTGATCCGGATATGGTCGATGCATTTATTGAATTGCAAGATGAATTCAAACTGATTGCAGCTACCTACGCCGACTCTGACGAAGATATGGATAAGAAGGCAGAGTATATGAATATATCGGTAGCCGAAATAATTAATCTTTAAAATCTAATTTACCGAAAGTAACACTATGCCAATAACAAACAAGACAATTATCTTGGTGGTGGATGATTTTGAATCCATGCGGAAGGTGACTAGCAATCAACTTCAAGCAATAGGCGCAAATTCCAAGAATATTCTGCAGGCAAAAGATGGCGCAGAGGCTTTGCGAGTATTGAGAAATCATCCGGTTGATATTGTACTATCTGATTGGAATATGCCGGTCATGACTGGCCTTGATTTGCTAATTGCTGTGCGGGCTGATGCTAAGCTGAGCCACATGCCGTTAGTGATGGTTACGGCAGAGGCGGAACGGTCACGTGTTGAGCAAGCCATTGCTAATGGTGTAAGCGGACTTTTGGTGAAACCCTATTCGCCGGTAGCATTGGCTGACCGTGTTAATAAAGCTTTGTCTTGGCGACCAAGAAAGATTAACTCAGTTGAAGCTACAGTTGAACATGCTATAGAGCCAAGTGCTTCTTTTCAATCAAAAGAGGCTACACGTCCTACTATATTGGTTGTTGACGATACGCCAGATAACTTGCATCTTATGTCTCAATTGTTTAAAGATGAATACCGTGTGCGTATTGCTCACAATGGTGAGAAAGCACTTGAGATTTGCACATCGAACTCTCCTCCAGACTTGGTGTTGTTGGACATTATGATGCCTGATATTGATGGGTTTGAGGTGGCAAAACGTATGCGGGAGCACCCTAACTCAGAAACAATTCCGGTCATTTTTGTTACAGCCATGACAGATCAGGATGCTAGATTGAAAGGTTTGGAGTTGGGTGCTGTAGACTTTGTAACAAAACCAATTGACCCGACAGTGCTTATACCGCGTGTACGCAATTTTATTCGGTTTGTGAACCTACGTAAGCAGCTACAAGCTGATTATGATGACATGCTGGAAATGGCAAAATTGAAAGACGATGTGGATCACATCACACGCCATGATTTAAAAGGTCCGTTAGCTGGTGTTATTGGAATGGTTCAAGCGATGGCAGACGATGGGTCGACAAATCGTAAACAATTCGAACAGCTTAAACTTGTAGAAGAAACGGCGCTGCAAGTACTTAATATGATCAACCTCTCTTCGGAGCTTTTTAAAATTGAAACTGGCCGATTCAAACTTGATGCTCAGCCAGTGAAAATAGGTGATATTCTGCGTCGCATTGTTGAGGTTTCGCGTACCACATACAATGAAAAACACTTGACGGTATCGGTAGATACTGACGTCGCAGCAGTGGGTGACGAACCACTACAATCTATTGGTGATGCAATGCTTTGCTACTCATTGTTTCAGAACTTAATTAAAAACTCCTGTGAAGCAGCACCAGAAAAAACACGAGTTGTTGTCACACTGGTTGATGAGAACCCCATCTTAATTAAAATCCAAAATAAGGGCACAGTGCCCGGCGCAATTCGCGAACGTTTCTTTGAAAAGTATGTGACGCAAGGGAAGTCTGGGGGTACGGGCTTAGGAACTTACTCAGCTAGACTACTCGCAGAGGCTCAAAATGGGCAGATAGCATTAGATGTATCTGACGAGGAAAATACGACTACAATTACCGTCAGCTTGCCTAGACTGATGGAAGTGGATGCAAAAAAGACGACTTAATCATATGGTGTGAATAGCTCTAGCGGATAGATGACTGTCGGTTTTGAGGGGTGGGTTTAGCTGTCATTAAGTTAATTAAAGCGAACGTCTCGATTAGGCCGACTGCTGAAACTTGAAAACATAAATTATAGCGATGACCATCAATGTGTGGGAAGTCTAATAGAACTCGATGTTGAGTTCGTGGTTGAGGGTGTAAATGACTTTAATATCAGAGAGTAGTTGGTCTTTGTTCTCTGATATTAAAAGTCGAAAGATTTGGCGTTAACGACATAGCCGTTCTTTAAAGTTAGGAGTGTCCGAAGATTTTTTGTGCCGCTCTAAGTATGTCATTTCAGATGATACCTATGTCAGGTTTCATCTCCAGCCAAAGATTGAAATATTAAATTTTTATGACAGTGTCGTATTTAATTAATATATGTCTGATTTAACCGATAATCCCATTACGCTATTCATAATGAAGTTTTGATTAATCATGTGAATGATTCTACGCGCTATTAAACTGGTGTTGGTAAGAATCAATGTCAGGCAAATTTAAAGTGTTTATGCAAAGGGTATGTGATGGTTTCATTCTTTATGAACTTAAGTGTTAGGTCTCGGTTGGGGGTGAGTTATCTAATCATTATTGGTTTGTCAGTAGTGATTTCAATACTCTCTTACCAAGGTTTCACTAGGGTGCAGTCCACATGGTCTGATTTTGAATCTATCACATTGCAAAAGCGGGCCTATATCGAAGAGGCATCCAATGCGCTGGGTAACGGTGTACATTATTTTAAAAACTATGTACTTCGAGGTGGTGACTACTCTCAAAAGTTTACCCAAAATATGGAGGCTATTAATGAGTCCGTTCAAGAGTACAAAGCGTTAGGTCATTTAAGTAATGAAGAGCTTAGTCACTTAAATGATATTTTGAACGGTGCTGTTGCGTACCAAGAGGCGCTGAATAAGGCGGTATTGCTTAAAGAAGAGGGTAAATCCATTGTTGAAATTGATTCCTCAATAAAAGGCGCTGATAAACCCTTGGGTTTAGCATTAAAAGCGTTAATGAAGCTCAATAATGAAAGTACCGTAGCTTCCTCAGTTGCACTTTCGAATATTGTGAAAAGTACTATTAATGAAATTGGCATCATTGCATTATTGGCAGTGGTAATAGGTATTGCAACCGCGTTTTTTATTACCTATTCAATCACAGAGCCTTTGAGGAAAGCGTTGAAGATTTCTCAGAGTATTGCAAAGGGAGATTTGGATTCAACGGTTGATCACTTTTATAAAGACGAAACAGGACGGTTGCTTACAGAAATGCAGCATATGAGTGGTGTGATACAGGCAATCGTGAATGAGCTCAACGAAATGTCTAAAAAACACGATGAAGGTGAGATTGACCATGTGCTTAAGGTAGAAAAGTTTGAAGGGTCATTCAATACTTTGGTCATTGGGATTAACTCAATGGTGCATGGTCATATTGATATGAATAAAAAAGCCTTGGCAGTTGTAAAAGCGTTTGGTGAGGGCAATTTTAATGCGCCGCTGGAAGATTTTCCCGGTAAAAAAGTATTCATCAATCATACTGTTGAGCAAGTAAGGGCTAACTTAAAGAGCCTAATTGTGGATGTAAACTTGCTATCCCAATCCGCTTTAGCAGGAAACCTGCACACGCGGGCTGATATAACAGCGCATCAAGGAGATTTTCGTAAAATTGTGGAAGGGTTTAACGCTACGCTTGATGCAGTGGTGGGCCCGATTAGTATTGCGGCGGAATACGTTAAACACTTCGCAGATGGAGATATCCCAGAATTAATCACTGAAAACTTTAACGGTGATTTTAATGTGCTGAAAGACAACTTAAACGCTTGTGTAACGGCATTAAAGGCGCTGGTAAACGATGCTCAGCGATTGGCGAATGCTGCTGCCGAGGGGCAGTTGTCTGTGCGAGCGGATACATCTCAACATTGGGGTGATTATAAGAAGATTGTTGAGGGTGTTAACAATACTTTAGATTCAGTAATCAGCCCCTTAAATGTAGCAGCTCAATGCATGGAAAGTATTGCTCTTGGGAATATTCCCCAGCCGATAAGTGCTCAATATCAGGGCGACTTCATTACTATCAAGAACAACCTTAATACTTGTATTCATGCGATTAATCTGTTGGTTAAAGATACAGGTGAGTTAGCTGATGCCGCAAAAAGTGGGCGAATATATCAACGTGCGGATGTAAATGTGCATCAAGGAGATTTCCGTAAAATCGTTGAGGGTATCAATCAAACGCTAGCGTTAATTACCGAGCCTATTATTACGATCAAAGAAGCGGCAGAGGCGATCAATACGGCGGCTCAGGAAATTGCTTCTGGCAATAACTCGTTGTCACAACGCACTGAGGAGCAGGCATCTTCGTTGGAGGAAACTGCGTCCAGTATGGAAGAGTTAGCCTCTACTGTGAAGCAAAACGCGGCGAATGCAAAACAAGCAAACCAGCTTGCATCTGCAGCCTCTATGATTGCAGTTAAAGGTGGTGAGGTTGTAAAAGAGGTGATTGATAGCATGAGTGCTATTAACTATAGTGCTAAGAAAATTGAAGATATTATTTCAGTGATTGATGGCATTGCATTTCAAACAAATATTCTTGCATTGAATGCGGCGGTAGAAGCGGCAAGAGCTGGTGAGCAGGGCCGTGGTTTCGCGGTCGTAGCGGCCGAAGTTAGGAATTTGGCACAGCGCTCCGCAGGTGCCGCCAAGGAAATTAAGGGCTTAATTGCTGACTCGGTGATGAAAACGTCCGAAGGTAGCAAGCAAGTGGAATCGGCAGCGAATACTATGGATGAGATCGTGACGTCTGTAAAACGCGTGTCAGATATTATTAGTGAAATTAGTGCTGCGTCACAAGAGCAAAGCTCTGGCATTGACCAAGTGAATGCGGCTATCACCAGCATGGATGAAACAACTCAGCAAAATGCTGCTTTGGTGGAAGAAGCAGCCGCGGCCGCAGAGTCATTAATGGAGCAGGCTCATCAAATGGTTGAAGCGGTTAATGGGTTCAAAACCTCAGCTAAAGAGCTTAATCAACCTAAAGTAATGGCAATGTCTCCATTTGTTTCTCAACCAAAACACATTCCGTCCATGAGGGCACTAAGCTCCCGAGTGAATAAGGTTGAAACTAAAGATGGAGAGTGGGAGGCATTTTAACGGTGTATGTTAAATAGACGCTTACTCTGAAAGCTATACCTGCCATTTTTAAAGCTGGTCGCTAATGAAGTTAATATCTCTATGATTTACATAAGTAACTCTAAAGAGGTGATTTTGCAAATCACCAATAACATGTTGGTATTTATGGTGAAAAATCATTAACTAAATGTTTATGATAGGCTAACCGCAGTTTTTAGTTTTAATTGGCAGATAAAAGACTATTAGATGCATCTAAAATTAAAGTTGTCGGTATTTTTTACATTACTCTGCTGTAAGTGTAGGAATTGTTTACCAGCGAATGGCTTGTCCATCATAGGCAATAAAGCGGCCAGTTGTGGCTAGGTTTAAATGGTCTATGACACGCCGCATGCCGGTAACACTTGTTTTTGTGTCAATCAGCGCATTGCTGCCACCCATGTCAGTTTGCACCCAGCCAGGATGTAATGTAACGACCGAGACCCCTAGCGGCTCTAGGTCGATTGATAGGCTTTTCATCACCATATTGGCAGCCGCTTTGGAGCTTCGGTAAATATAGCTGCCACCACTGGTGTTGTCGTCTATGCTGCCCATTTTGCTGGTGAGCGTGGCAGTTTTTTTAAGACGGCTTTTTGCAATATGTGGGGTAAAGGCGGTGGTGATTTTATATGGGGAGATGCTATTCACGGTGAATGCGTCTAGCCAATCATCGGTATTGATGTGAGTGGTGCTGCTATCAGGATAAATGCCTGCGTTATTAATCAACACGTCTATTTTTAAATCTTTTAGCTGTAGTGCCAATGCGTCAATTTGTGCAAAATCCGCGACATCTAATGGCAATATTTGAATGTTGCTATGTATTTTTGCTAATGCTTGCAAGGCAGCATGCTGTGGTGCACGGCAGCATGCCAATACCTGCCAGCCATCTTGTGCATATTGCTTGGCAAATTCCAGGCCTAAGCCGCGGTTGGCGCCTGTGATTAATACTTGGTAATTTTCTGACATCAACGACTCCTAAATGCTAAGTAGTATGCGCAACATTTTTTAAATGGGCTTACTAGATTTTAAACAGTATGGGTGTTTTGTCTTTCACCAGCGCACTTAGTTCATTGCGCAGTTAGGCAGTATGTATTAATCAATCATTTATGTGCTTAGCCGAATTTCATCTCACTCAGTGTTTTTGCCAGGTAGTCAAACAGTACACGAACGCGTTCTGCAACTGGGCCTCGTTGAGGGCGATAAACATAAATACCCCAAGGGGCGGGTGTTTGATTCTCTAGTACAGGGACAAGTTGCCCAGTTTTGATATATTGCTCACATATAATATTAGGGAGCTGACCAAAGCCAATTCCAGCGAGCACTGCCGCCAACTCTGCTTCGATGTCATCTGCAATGAACGCTGGTGCGCTGGGGTAGCAGTCTGGCTCATCTGCAAAAGACCAGGGCCACATTCTGCCGGTATTTTGGTCAATAAATCCTGTGTACGGCATTGCACACAGGTCATTCACTTGTTTAGGCTCGCCAGTTTTTGCAATGAGTGCAGGCGCTCCAACAATTTGAAATTTAATTTCATTTACACGCCTTGCCACGTTCCGATTGTTGCTAAAGAAACCTACACGCACTCCAATATCCATTTGATCAGCCACCACATTGTCAATCAGGTCGGAGAACCTTAGGTCAAGCTGAATGTTTGGATGGTCTTTTGAGAACTCAATGAGAGCCGGTAGTAAATATAGGCGTCCCAATGTACTTGGCATGGTAATTTTGACTGAACCAGCGATCGCCTGCGGCGTTTGTGCGTGTTGGTGGAGCTGGAATAACGCATCCACTTGCTCAATCACGCCCTCACTTTTGAGCGCCATTTGCTTACCAAATTCGGTAATGGTAGTGTTACGTGTGCTTCTATAAAACAATGGTTCACCTAGGCGCTCTTCAAGTTCTTTAATTGCCCGGGTGACGGATTGCGGTGAGATGCCCAGCCTGATTGAGGCTTCTTTAAAGTTGGAGGATTCTGCTACGGCTTGAAATATGCGTAGCATTTCTAATTGATTTTGCATGACTCGTACTATCCATAATCTGGAATTATCAATTCCAGATTATTCCATATAATGATAGCTAACAGTATGCGATAGTGCTATTTTTGCATAAATTGTTATTAGTGTTAAAACGGTAGTTTCTGCATCAGTTTATAAAAATCAATATTAAAACAACAGATTAGAGGGTGACCATCATGATTACTTTGAATGTCAATGGTAAAGAGCAGCAGTTGGATGTATCTGATGATATGCCGATTTTATGGGCATTAAGAGATGTGATGCATCTTACCGGTACCAAGTTTGGCTGTGGTATGGCGCAATGTGGGGCATGTACTGTGCATGTTGATGGGCAACCTACCCGCGCATGTATTACGCCAGTTTCTGCAGCGGTTGGTAAAAAAATCGTGACGATTGAAGACGTGCAGAATGATAAAGTGGGCCAAGCGGTGCAGGCTGCGTGGAGTGAAATTGATGTGGTGCAGTGTGGTTACTGTCAATCTGGCCAAATTATGGCAGCGACAGCTTTGCTCACTACGAATCAAGCACCTACCGATGCTGATATTGATGCGGCAATGAGCGGAAATATCTGTCGTTGCGGTACTTATCCGCGTATCCGTGCAGCGATCCATGCTGCTGCCACTAAGCTAGCTTAAGGAGCCATCACATGAACTCCCCTTTAAATATCTCAAGACGTACTTTCCTGAAAGCTACAGCACTTACTGTAGGCGGGCTGGTAATTGCTTTCTCTATCCCCACCGCTAAACGCTTTTTAATGCCGGGTGCTGCACAAGATAACGCTGGTGCTGCCACTCCTAAACTGCCTGAACCAAATGCCTTTTTGCGCATTGGTACTGATAACACGATTACAGTGATGCTGGCTCATAGTGAAATGGGTCAAAGCATCTGGACGACATTGCCTATGCTGATTGCAGAGGAGCTGGATGCTGACTGGAGCAAGATTAAAGTTGAGCATGCAGCTGCTGCACCAGCGTATGTACACACAGCTTATGGCATTCAAATCACTGGTGGTTCTTCTACTACTTGGTCTGAGTTTGACCGCTACCGCCAAGCTGGCGCTTTAACACGTCAGTTATTAATTGGCGCAGCGGCTGAAAAGTTAGGGGTTGCTGCAGAAACGCTTAAAACTGAAAACGGGTTTGTGATTAGCGGTGATACCAAGGTTAGCTATGGTGAGCTGACAGAGATTGCGGCTAAATTAGAAACACCTAAAACGGTTGCACTGAAAGACCCTAAAGATTGGAAAGTGATAGGTAAAGCGACCAAGCGTTTAGACGGTCCAGAGAAAATTAATGGTACCGCCGTGTTTGGTCAAGATATTCATTTCGATGGTTTGATGACAGCCATGGTGGCACGTTCGCCAGTGTTTGGCGGTACGGTTAAGTCATTTGATGCTAGTGCAACTAAGCAAATTAAAGGTGTGCGTAATGTCGTGCAAGTGCCAACTGGCGTGGCCGTGATTGCGGATCATTACTGGGCGGCTAAGCAAGGACGTGATGCACTTAAAGTAGAGTGGGATTTAGGCCCTAATGCAAATTTAGACTCAGCAGTGATGTTGACAGAGTATAGAGCGTTGGCGAGCAAGCCAGGTTTAGTGGCTGCGCAACTTGGTGACAGTAAAGCTGAGTTACCTAAGGCAGCAAAATCTATAGAGGTCGAATATGCACTGCCATATTTGGCACACTCGCCGATGGAGCCGCTTAACTGCTCAGTGCGTATCGATAAAGACGCATGTGAAATTTGGACCGGCACTCAAATGCAGACCACAGACCAGCAAGCTGCGGCAAAAATATTGGGGCTTAAGCCTGAGCAAGTCAAAATGCACACCTTGTTCCTTGGCGGTGGTTTTGGCCGTCGTGCCAACCCAGCGGCCGATTTTGTTTCTGAAGCGGTACATGTAGCCAAGGCTGCAGGGGTGCCGGTAAAAACAGTTTGGAGCCGTGAGGATGATGTGCATGGCGGTTATTACCGCCCAATGTATTTGCATCAGGCTAAAGTAGGCGTGAATGCAGATGGTTCCCCAGTGGCTTGGGAGCACGTGACGGTAGGGCAGTCTATTATGTTAGGCACGCCATTTGAAGCGTTTATGATTAAAAATGGGGTGGATGCGACCTCAGTAGAAGGCATTGCCGATTCGCCATATTTGAAAGGCATCCCTAACTATCATGTGAGTTTACATACGGTTAAGGCGAGCATTCCTGTGCTTTGGTGGCGTTCCGTTGGGCATAGCCATTCTGGATTTGTGATGGAAAGTTTGATTGATGAACTTGCACATGCTGCGAATAAAGACCCATTGGATTATCGCCGTGAATTGCTTAAAGGTCATCCTCGTCATTTAGCTGCGCTTAATCTGGCTGCTGAAAAAGCGGAGTGGGGCAAGCCTTTACCTAAAGGGATTTATCGCGGGATTGCAGTACACGAGTCCTTTGGCAGCTTTGTTGCGCAAGTGGCAGAGGTGTCTGTGAATCAGGGTGAGGTGAAAGTGCATCGTATGGTGTGTGCTATTGATTGTGGCTTGGCAGTGAACCCGGACTCGCTGAAAGCGCAAATGGAGTCGTCCATTTCGTTTGGCTTAGGTGCCGCCATGCAAAGTGAAATTACCTTTAAAGAAGGTAAAGTGCAGCAATCTAATTTCCATGATTATCTCGTCCTGCGTATGAAAGATATGCCTAAGGTAGATGTACATATCGTGCCAAGTACCGAGAAAATGGGCGGTGTAGGTGAGCCAGGTTTGCCACCAGTGGCACCTGCTGTGACCAACGCTATTTTTGCGGCAACGGGTAAGCGTATTCGTCAATTGCCGATTGGCAACCAGCTGGCTTAGTGTTGTGAAGTCTGCGGATTTAGAGGTATTAGAGCGTGCGCTTGATTGGCTGAATCATGGCCATCTAGCGCATATGTTTACCGTGGTGCAGACATGGGGTTCAGCCCCGCGTTTGCCCGGTGCGGTGCTGGTGGTGCGAGATGACGGGCATTTAATCGGCTCGGTATCCGGTGGCTGTATTGAGGATGATTTAGCTGATAAAGCGCGTAATCAAGCACTACCGACCCAACCTAGCATTATGGAATATGGCATTAGCCGTGAGGATGCGCAGCGCTTTAGAATCCCCTGTGGTGGCAGGTTGCAGATTTTTGTTGAGCCATTACAGCATGCCTCACAATTGCTGCCCATCGTTCAGAATCTGCGTGATAGAAAGCTCACTAAGCGCTCAACCCGTATCAGTACCGGCGAAATCACCTTAACAGAAGTGTTGCCTGAGGGTGCACCACGCATCGAGGGCGATTGGTTTCATACCTATTTTGGTCCGCAATGGCGCTTACTCATTATTGGCGCTAATCAGCTCGGGGCAACGTTAGCTAGCATGGCGCAAGCCTTGGATTTTGAAGTGCTGGTGTGTGAGCCGCGCCCAGAGATTCGGGATGAATGGCATGTGGATGGCGTAACATGGGTTTATGGCATGCCGGATGATGTAGTGCTGGATATCGCGCCGGATGCGCATACTGCCATTGTGGCGGTGACGCACGACCCTAAACTCGATGATATGGCTTTGCTTGAGGCACTAAAATCAGATGCGTTTTATGTTGGGGTGTTAGGCTCGCAAAAAAATCAGGAAAAGCGGCGTGAGCGTATGCGCATGTTTGACCTGAGTGAGCCGGAAATCGCCACCATGCGCGGCCCCGTGGGTTTACGTATCGGCAGCCGCACTCCCGCAGAAATTGCCGTTGCTATTCTTGCCGAGTTGATACAGGTACGGGCACAGCAAACGACAATAGGCTTGGTGCGCGAAGTGAGTTGTGCCGCTTAACGTTCTAAATTTCTAGCGTTTTAAATTGATACGCTCTAAATCTTGCGGTGTATCAATATCTGCCAAAATGCCACTATCTTCACACGGTAGCAGGCAAACTGCATCGGCATAGCGTTTGACGATAGAGCGTGCACCTTCATCTCCTTGCAGGTTTTCTAGCTCGCTGCGGTATTTTGCAGCAAAACCAACCGGATGCCCACGCTGCCCATGATAGGTAGGGATAACGATAGACTCACTGCTGTTTAATCGATTAGCAACCGTGCGTATAGTTGCTGGCTGAATATAAGGCATATCAGCTAAAGCAATCACAAAACCATGCTTGGCTGCCTCGAAATTTGCTGAAAAGCGAATAGCGGCAGATAGGCTATCTGCCATCTCCTGTTCACTCTCTTTGCAGGCAAATACGGTTAAACCAGCTTGTTGTAATAGGGTTGCCAGCGCTCTGTTTTCTGGCCGTACCACAGCAACGCAGGTCGGTATGGCTTGCAGCAGGTTTTCTGCCGAGGTTAGTGCGATTGAGCGGCCATCAGCCATCGGCTCTAAAAGTTTATTGCTTGGGCCAAAGCGGCGGGAAAAACCAGCCGCCAGTAAAATGCCTATCATGAGAAGTTCCAGTGTAAGTGCTTATGGTCTGGCACGCTTAGCTTTTGGCATACAGCTACCAGCATTGAGTAAGACATTAAGCCCAACGCAAACACCTAGCCTAAGCAATGCCCATCGCTTTAAGTTTGCGATATAGCGTATTGCGGCTAATACCGAGCTGGCGCGCAACTGCGGAAACATTGCCGGCCTCAGCTTGCATGGCTTGCCTGATAGCTTGGCTGGTTAGGTCGTCTAAATCCAATGAACTGGATGTTGCGTTACTGCTCAAACTTGGCTTGGTTAGCGACATCTCATCAATAAAATCTTGCGTGAGGTGTAACGTACTGATGGCTTCTCCATCTGCTAGCGCAATGGCGGTTCTGAGTACGTTATGTAGTTGGCGGATATTGCCTGGCCATGAGTGCGTTTGGAATATCGCCAGCACTTCAGGTGTAATTTTTACTGTGCCTGCCTGCTCAATATGTAAAATGACATCAATCAGCGCTTGCAGGTCAGAGCGTTCGCGTAGCGGCGGCAGTGCGACACTGAGGCCATTGAGTCGATAATAAAGATCGCTGCGGAACTCGCCAGCCTCTACTTTTTCTTTTAGTTTTAGATTGGTCGCACTAATCAGTGAAAAGTTGACCGGGATGGTTTTTGTACTGCCGAGCGGGGTCACGGTACGCTCTTGTAGCACTCTCAGTAAGCGTGCTTGTAATGAGAGCGGCATGTCGCCAATTTCATCCAAAAATAAAGTACCGCCATTGGCCTGTTCAATTTTACCCGGGCTACCTTTACGGCGCGCGCCAGTAAATGCGCCTTCTTCATAGCCAAACAGTTCGGCCTCAATTAGGCCTTCAGGCAATGCGGCGCAGTTTACCGCAATCCACGGGCCTTTGTGCTGTGCGCTGGCTTCGTGAATCGCACGTGCAAATAGCTCTTTACCCACACCAGTTTCACCTTGAATCAGAATCGGAATATCACGCGACAGCACTTGTTTGATTTGCTGTACCGCCCGTGAGATTTTTGCATCGCCACTATCGAGTAAATCTAAATTGGCGGCGCTGGTCCTTTTTACAACTGAAGGGGGCGTGGCGCTAATCTGCGGTTTCTTCTGCAGTAGTTCAACTTGCACATAAATACGCGCGCCATTGTTTAATCTTAATGGCACGATTAATTTATCGGTGCCGCCGATTTGCCTTAATAAGCTTGTGAATGGGACATCAAACAGATTGTTGAAATTAATGCCTTGCTGCGATGCTGCCTTGCTGGTGTTTAAGCTCAGTTGGAATTGGCCGCTACGATTGGTCGCAACCAGTTGGCCGCCGTCTGTAAAGATAGCAACGCCTTCCCATAGGGTGCCAATAAACTCTGGGCGCGCATGAAAGTGCAATGCAATCTCGCCTTGATGGCTTGCCAAAAACAGGCGGTTCTCAATCATCTGTGCAGACATTTTGACTAGTGCTAACGTATGCTGCTGCGACATATTCGAGTCATTGGAGACATCCAATGTGGCAATCAGCTGATTCTCTGCGCCGAAAATAGGCACAGCAGAGCAGCTTAATGAGTGATGGTATGCCATAAAGTGTTCAGCGCCTTGTACGGTGAGCGCAGATTGCTCAATCAGTACCGTGCCAATAGCGTTGGTGCCTCTGTGATCTTCATGCCAAGATGCACCGGCAGATAAGGCAATGCGTTGTGCCTCATTTAAAAAATGATGGCCGCCCAAGCTATGCAGAATCACGCCTTCATCGTCGGTCAGTATCACTACGTTGCGGGTATGGGCAATTTGCTCGTTGAGTGTTTCCATCTCTGGCTGTGCCAGCTTAAGCAACTGCTGGTTTTGTTCGCGTTTGAGCGCCAGTTCCTGTGCGGTGACTACCTCTAAACTGGATGGTGAGTTGGTATCGATACCATTAGCCAAGCAGCGTCGCCATGAGCGCTCAATCGCTTCTGCAATGGCCCCTTGCTCCACGTTGCCATTGCTCAGAAATTCTTTTCTAGCTTGCAGGATGGCAGGGGTTTTATCTGATGCAGCATTACTCATATGTTGGCTAACTACCTTAAATTAATTGAACACCTGTCACGTGACAATTGTTCAATTCTGACACAGTATCAAAAGTTAAATGCGCTCTGTGTTGAAGAGGCATTTATTTCCACGAAAGTTCTAGTTTGTTGATTTTAAATAAATTTCTAATGAGATTTTATTTAAGTTTGCGGCTTTTTATTGTGTTGGCATGCCTGTTGCAATATTAGCACTGTTACCAATATCGTTTCAATGCATGAGATTAGTAATACAGAACTTAAATAATTTTATAATTTGGGGATGCAACATGAATCATCTATTTAAACGTAAATTTGGCGTTAGCCTAGCTTTAAGTGCAGGCCTGTTTGGCATGCTAAGTACTCCAGCTTTTGCTGAAGATGAATTATCAACCCTCATGAAGGATGATAGTCAGTGGGTGCACCCACGTAAAGATTTTAGCAATTCTGGTTATAGCCGTTTGAGCCAAATCAATAAAGGCAATGTGAAAAACATGAAACTTGCCTGGTCTTTTGCAACCGGTGTTAACCGTGGTCATGAAGGTGCGCCGCTAGTAGTGAATGGCGTGATGTATGTGCACACTGCATTCCCTAATAACGTTTACGCGTTAGATCTTAATGACAACCAGAAAATTCTTTGGTCTTATTTCCCGAAACAAGACCCATCAACACAGGCTTTACTGTGCTGTGATAACGTTAACCGTGGTTTAGGCTATGGTGATGGCAAGATTTTCTTGCAACAAAATGACGGCTTATTAGTTGCGTTAGATGCTAAGTCAGGTAAAAAACTATGGGATACGCAAGTAACAAACCCTAAAGAAGGCGCATCAAACACCAATGCACCGCACGTGATTAAAGATAAAGTGATTACAGGCTGTTCAGGTGGTGAATACGGCGTACGTTGCTATATCAGCGCTTACAACATTAAAGATGGTGCTTTGGTATGGCGTGCATACAGCACAGGCTCAGACCAAGACGTATTGATTGGTAATGATTTCAATAAGGATAATCCGCACTACAGCGCGTTATCACTTTACCAAGATGTGAACGGCGGTAATAAAATCGGCGGTTCATTTAAAGCTTTACCTAAAGACCAATTAAAATTTCCTGAAAAAGACCTAGGCATGAAAACCTGGCTTAAACCACAAGCCAAAAAAGACGGCTGGCAAAACGGTGGTGGCCCAACTTGGGGTTGGTACTCATATGACCCCAAATTAAACCTGATGTACTACGGTACAGGTAACCCAAGTACTTGGAACCCAGATGTGCGCCCAGGTGACAACAAATGGTCGATGACTATTTTTGCACGTGATGTCGATACTGGCGAGGCGAAATGGGGCTATCAAATGACGCCGCATGACGAGTGGGATTACGACGGTATGAATGAAATCATCTTGTGGGAAGCTAAAGGTAAGAAACTAGCTAGCCACTTTGACCGTAACGGTTTCGGCTATACATTCGATCGTACTAATGGCTCATTGCTAGTTGCAAACAAAATGCATCCGTTCGTTAACTGGGCATTTAATGTAGACCTTAAAACAGGTATACCGAATAAAGACCCTAAATTCTCAACTCACCAAGATTACAACGCACAAGGTATTTGTCCTTCTGCACTTGGGGTAAAAGACCAACAGCCTGCTGCATTCTCACCAAAAACAGGCATGTTCTACGTACCGCTTAACCATGTGTGTATGACGTATGAGCCAGTGGAATCTAAATACGTTGCAGGTCAGCCATGGGTAGGTTCAACCTTAACCATGTTCCCTGGTCCAGATGGCGTAATGGGCGGCTTTATGGCTTGGGATGGCTTAAAAGGCAAGTCAGCTTGGTACAAAAAAGAGCAGTTCTCAGCTTGGGGCGGCGCATTGGTTACATCAACCAATTTAGTGTTCTACGGTACATTAGATCGCTGGTTTAAAGCGGTTGATGCCAACAATGGTAAAGAGTTGTGGAAATTCCAAGTAGGCTCAGGCGTAGTTGGTAATGCCATCACTTACAGTAACAAAGGTAAGCAATATGTTGGCGTGTTATCTGGTATTGGTGGCTGGGCAGGCGTGGCAATGAACCTAGGTTTAACTAACTCGACAGATGGCTTGGGTGCTGCTGGCGGTTATAAAGATCTAGTGAAATACAATGCTGCACCTGGTGGCGGCGCAATGAACGTATTTAGTCTGTAACCTGTTAAGACATAAGGAAATATAAGATGCATCAATTATTAAAGAAAACAGTTTTATTAAGTGCATTACTCTTGAGTGTGCAAGCGGCTAATGCTGCTGACCCAGCAGAAAGTCTTGCACAAAAGAGTGGATGTTTAATGTGTCATGGCATACAGAATGCAATTCTTGGCCCATCTTACAAAGATGTAGCCACCAAATATAAAGGTGATGCAGCTGCAGAAGCGCGTTTGATTGCAAAAGTGAAAGCGGGTGGCGGTGGCGTTTGGGGCAAAATGGCGATGCCACCTAACAGCCCACAAGTAAAAGATGATGATATTAAAACGATTGTGAAATGGGTACTTAAGCAGGCCTAGCTGTTTGAGTATTCTGTCATAAAAGAAAAGGGTCAACCGCGAGGTTGGCCCTTTTTTTATTGACAATTGTAAATGCTTACTTCTCTACAGGCCTTTACGCTGCTTGCTTTCGATTTAAATGCTGAAAACTGCTGCAGTATATCTTAGATATTATTCACGAGACTTTATTCAGTATGTGCCTTGGGTGGTTCTGCCCCCACAACGCGATTGCGGCCCGATTGCTTGGCTAAATACAGTGCGGCATCGGCTCTTGGTAGAACGCTGTCTACAGTTTCACCGTGCACGCGTTCTGCAACGCCTGCACTAAACGTAATCAGCACACGTTCATTATTGTGTAGAAAGAAATTTTTGGTGAGGTCACGCTGTAAGCCAGAAACTACCGTGACGGCGTCATTCTGGTTGGAGCCCGGCAGCAGAATTACAAACTCCTCGCCACCGTAGCGCGCTAAGACATCGGTACTGCGTAAAATACCTTTCACCACCTTGGATAAGTGGGCAAGTGCTTTATCGCCTGTAGAGTGGCCCATGGTGTCATTGATTTTTTTAAAGTGATCAACGTCTAGCATCGCCAGCGAGAGCGATGTGCCGTGTCTGTCAGAGCGCTCAAACTCGCGAATCAAGGCTTCATCCATACCGCGCCTGTTTAAAGCGCCAGTGAGGAAGTCTTCATGCGCTGCTTCGCTAATGTAATCCAGCTTGAGGGTGAGTTCGTTAATTTTCTTTTCAGCCTCTTGTGCCTTCTTCTGAGACTCTAGTAGCGTCTCATGGTTGGCTTTGGCTTCAGTATTCATTTCGCCAATATCATCTACTAAATGCTCTAGTATCGTATTGAGTTCAGTAATGTCGTTGACGGCATTAATTTGGTTGTGATACTCCTGAATCTTGTTCTGGTAGTTGCCAGTAGAGGAGGTGATGTCCGCTAGTCTGCTGACAAAAGTATTCACCATGCTTTTCAGTGTTTCTTTAGCTTCAATCAGCCCCGGCTTAATTTGTGCCTGTTTGAAAATGAGCTCTTTGAGGCTGCTTTCTGCGTTATATACCGTATCAATCTTTAATGGCTTAGAAACAATCTCTTTAACGATAGCGATTTGTGCGTGCAGCCATTCATCTTCAATGGTTAGTTCCGCCATGCTTGATACAAGTAAGCGCAATATTTCAATCAGCGCTTCTTGCATTCTGCGTTGTGCGTCAGTTTGCATTTCTGCTCGGAGCAGGGTTGAGCGTAGCGCACCGTTCAGTTCTTCGATTTGAGCTAATGTTTGAGCGGATTCAGCTTCTTTAATCAGCTCTTCCACGCGATTTGCGGCACTGGGTGAGTCCGCAAATTTTGGCATAACAATAATCCGAATGGTTCTAACCAATATGTCACGCCAGGCAGCAGCGATATCTGCAGCGGTGGAATTATTATTGCCTGTGTGCGATGGCACATGCTTAGTAACTTGCACTTCATGATGGTTGAGCGCTGGGGTATGATTGGCAGATATTTCAATATCTGCAGATTTCCCCTCGCCCCATGAGGTGACGAGGGTCTGAATCTTTTCGGCCAGTTGCATCGGATCATTGCCAAATGCTGAGATGACACGATTTAACCCATCTCTTTTGTTGGATGGCGTTAATTCTGTATGGTTAAGCTCTAGCTGTTTAAGCAAGTAGCGTAATAGTGAGCCCCACTGAACATCACTATCGTTATTTGCATCGTTAAGAATAAGTGCACGCAGTTGTGCATCTAGATTAACGGCATCATTTTTTTCAATCAGATTCGGAATGCGTTTTGCAATCGCGGCATATTTTGGATGCTCTTTGCCTTTTTCTGTGAGTACTTTATTGAGTGTAATATCTAGTAAAGCTTTACCGTTTAATGAAGCAGTGCCTGCAATCTCATCGTAAACCTTGCTGTAGTTTTCCGGCGTAGGCGGTTTTTGACTCTTTGATAGCTGAATTAAAGTTTGACGAGCAATTTCAAGTGGTGTGAGTTTTTGTTCCATAAGATCCGACTGATTAATCCTTTTGGGTGATTGTTACATGATGTTACGCTTGTAACAAGCTGTCATCTTACTCTGGAGTCAATTTGGCGACAATTATTAAGTATAAGAATAAACGCTCATCGCTTGATCGTGCAAATGCTAAATATATAGACAAAAAAAATGACCCGATAAAGGGTCATTTTAAATGGATTCTTTAAGTACTAAACCTTCTGAATGTTAGAAGCTTGTTTACCTTTTGGTCCGTCAGTCACGTCGAAAGATACGCGATCATTTTCTTTCAAACTTTTGTAACCGCTATCGTTGATAGCTGAGAAATGTGCGAATAAATCGTCACCGCCTGCGTCAGGAGTAATGAAACCAAAACCTTTAGAGTCATTAAACCATTTTACTAAACCTGTTGCCATATCTTATTCCATACTTTTTAAAAAAGGGAGGCACCCTGAAAGTTCGGGTTTTTAAATGCAATCAATCTACGAAAGACTAAAAAATTAAAAATTCAAACGCCTACATTGCTTTTTACGGACAAATTGAGAGGCTGTCAAGCACATTTTTAATTATCTTTGTGGTGTCATGCGTCATAGTGATTAAAATCAGACACTTATTTAACTGATTAGCTTGCTAAATTAGGCTTCTGGGGCTATAGTGCGCGTGCGTTAGATAGTGCGTGCGTAAACTATTTTTATACACAAAATTCCCAATGTTTTACGATTGCATCAACTTTTGATTAGCTTTTAGCTTTAACACGGGTCTTACATGATTTTGGAGCAAAGCAATGGCAAAAGAAGAGTTGATTGAAATGAGTGGCGTAGTAACAGAGATTCTACCTGATTCACGTTATCGCGTGACATTAGATAACGGCCATGTATTGATTGCATATACCGGTGGAAAGATGAAAAAAAACCACATTCGTATTTTAGCGGGCGATAAAGTCACACTAGAGTTATCTCCTTATGATGTTAACAATGGTCGTATCACATTTAGACATATTGATAACCAGCATACATTTACTCCTAGAAAAAGAACCTATTAACTAGAGCGTTTGTCATCATCCTTAATAGCTGATACATTTATTCTATGCTAAGAGGTTTTAATAAAAAACTATTGTTGCTGATTGTGGTTTGGTTTGCGGTCTTGCAAGCCTTTTCACCATTTATCCATGCACATGTTCAGGCAGACACCTCTGCCTATGGACATGGTTTGCATATGCATGAGGCTGATTTATTTCAATCATTAGATACTGTACACACACTTAAGAACGTTAATGATGTGCAAGTGGTTGGGGTAGATAAAGCTTTAGCTAAAACTAAAAATTTAGAGGTATTGCCTGTGCCTCTATTTTTGATGTTATTTATTATTCCGTTGTTGGTAGTTTCCACAAGGCGCCACAAATATGCGTTTACCGCGCATATCAGTATTCCTCCTTTTCTCCAGTCTGTAGCGGGGCCACGCGCTCCACCTCTATTCTCCTAAAAGTTCTAGATTTAATATTCGTGCTTGTCACGAATGGTTTTCTGCTTTTTTAGGAGTGCTTTCGTGAACTATTTTCTCGTATTAATCACCACGCTTGTATTTTTCAGCGGCAATGCGCAGGCCGCTGATGTTGTGATGAGCCTGGTGCAACAAAAAAGTCTGGGTGTGGTAGTTGCCTCAATTGGTAAAAATACTTTATTGAGCAGCCGCCGCTTTCCGGCAGAAATTGTGATCCCAGTCGGTCAGGAGCGTATTGTCAGCGCACCCCAGTCAGGCTTGTTAGATCAGATGCATGTGGCAGCAGGGCAAACGGTTAAAAAAGGGCAGGTAATTGCGCATTTAATCAGCCCGGACTTACTAGGTTTGCAGCGTGATTATCTGCAGGCGTTAACGCAGAACAGGCTAGCTGCAAAGGCATTGGCACGTGACACGGAGCTGCTAAAGGAAGGCGTTATTGCTCAGCGCAGATATTTAGAAACCGAAAGCGCACATGATGAGGCTAGCGCCAACTTAGCACAGAGCCGGCAAGTGTTAAGGTTGGCCGGTGTGAGTGATGCGGCTATTGCAAAGTTAAGCCCATCAGCTGGTATGGCTAGCGGCCTTAGTTTGGTAGCGCCGATTTCCGGCCAAGTGTTAGAGCAAATGGTAACGACTGGGCAGCGTGTTGATATGGCGATGCCTTTATACCGCATTGCCAAATTGTCTCCGCTGTGGCTTGAGATTCATGCACCACTTGAAGGCTTGCCATTTGTGAAGGAAGGGATGCAAGTGCAGGTGCCTAAGCTGCAAGCAAGCGGGCATCTTATTGCTGTGATTCGTAGTGTCAATAAAGCTGACCAGACGCTACATTTGCGCGCTGAAATTACCAAAGGCGCAGAAAAGCTATCACCGGGACAGTTTGTGGAGGCTGAAATCAACTTAGGCGATCAATCTAAGTATTTTAGTGTGCCAAAGTCAGCGCTTGCAAGGCAAGGTAACAGTGCCTTGGTGTTTGTACAAACGAAAGCTGGCTTTAAACCGATTAAGGTGACGGTTATTTCTGAGCAAGTGGACGAGGCTGTTGTCGATGCGCCATTTACCGGTAACGAGCAAATTGCAGTGACGGGTGTTTCTGCAATTAAAGGCACCTGGTTGGGGTTAGGGGGTGAATGATGTTAGCTAAGCTGATTCAGTTTGCCCTGACGCAACGGTTATTAATGGTGATTGCCACACTCGGCTTGGCGGCTGCAGGTGCCGTGGCTTATCGGGCGTTACCGATTGATGCCTTTCCAGACGTGTCTTCTACGCAGGTTAAGATAGTGGTTAAAGCCCCTGGTATGACACCAGAAGAGGTCGAGGCAAGAATTACTGCACCGATAGAAGTTGAAGTGTTAGGGGTGCCGCATCAAGTGGGGGTGCGCTCTGTGGCTAAGTATGCACTCACTGACATTACGATTGATTTTGAAGATGGTACTGATATTTACTGGGCCAGGCAGCAATTGTCAGAGCGCCTAAGTGCTGTCTGGCCCAATTTGCCTGAAAACGTGTCTGGCGGTATGGCGCCGATGACAACACCGTTAGGTGAGATGTTTATGTTCACTGTGGAGAGCGATGAACTGAGCCTGCAAGAGCGACGTAGCCTGCTGGACTGGGTGATTCGCCCACAGTTACGCACAGTTGCAGGTGTGGCTGATGTCAATGCGCTAGGTGGTTTAGTGCGTAGTTTTGAAATCGTGCCGGACAATGCGCGCATGTACGCAAGAGGGGTGGCGATAGATCAGTTGCAGCAAGTGCTACAAACGAATAATCGCAATGGTGGTGCTGGGCGATTGAACGATGGTGAAGGCTCTTTATTGGTACGCACGGAGGGTGGTTTTAAAACCATTGAAGATGTTGAGAATACCGTGGTGCGTACCGATCATGGTATGTCGGTGCGGGTGGCTGATGTTGCTACGGTACGTATTGGATCAATTACGCGCTATGGTGCCGTGACCAGTAATGGTCAGAATGAAACCGTGCAGGGCTTGGTGTTAGGCTTACGTGGTGCCAATGCACAGAAAGTGGTGGAAGGCGTAAAAGCCAGACTGGCAGAGATAGCGCCGCAGTTGCCTAAAAGCGTCAAGATTAATGTGTTTTATGATAGAGGTAGTTTAGTCGAGCGTGCTGTTAATACCGTGACTAAGGCTTTGTTAGAAGCCGTAGTGTTGGTGCTGATTTTGCTGGTACTGTTTTTGGGTAACTTTAGAGCCGCGCTGACCATCGCTTTTATTTTGCCGCTTTCTGCACTCTTTACTTTTTTATTGATGCGCAGTTTCGGTATGTCTGCCAATTTAATGAGCTTAGGCGGGCTCGCCATTGCCATCGGCATGCTGGTGGATGCTGCAGTGGTGGTGGTAGAAAATGTGGTATCGCATCTGGCAGATAAAAAGCAGGCCGGCACGTTACCGCGTATGCATATTATTTATCGCGCTGTACGCGAGGTTAGCGTGCCGGTCACCGCCGGGCTGCTAATTATTATTACGGTATTTTTACCTTTACTCACCTTGCAGGGCTTGGAGGGTAAGTTATTCACCCCAGTGGCATTGACGATTATGTTCGCTTTAGCCGGGTCGTTGCTATTATCGTTGACGGTGATTCCTATGCTGTCTTCATTTTTGTTAAAAGAAGTGAGCCACGATAATCCATGGTTGGTGCGTAAGGCGCTGGCGATTTATGAGCCAGTATTGATTTGGTGTTTGGCGCATGCAAGGGTGATAGTCGTTGCCGCGTTGGTGATGCTTGCGCTCACTGGCGTTGTGTACACCCAGATTGGTAAAACCTTTATGCCTGTGATGGATGAAGGCGACATTATTATTGGGGTGGAGAAGTTACCGTCGATTAATCTTAATCAAACCATCATCACAGACATGAATGTGCAGCGCGCGATATTAAATCAAGTGCCGGAAGTGAAAGGCGTATATTCACGTGTTGGTTCAGATGATTTGGGGCTGGATCCGATGGGCTTAAATCAAACGGATAATTTTTTGATACTAAAGCCAATGCGTGAGTGGCGTGTGGCGACCAAAGAGCAACTGATTGATGAGCTGCGTAAGGTAATGAATCAGTTGCCTGGCCTAGCCTATAGTTTTACGCAGCCAATTGATATGCGTGTGAATGAAATGATCTTAGGTGTGCGTGGTGATTTGGCGATTAAAATCTTTGGGCCAGACCTCACCACACTTAATGCAAAAGCACAGCAGATCGTTAAAATTTTAACGTCTATTCCGGGTAGCCAGGATGTGTACACCCCGCAAAACAGCGGTGTGCAGTATTTACAAATCAAAATTGATCGAATGGCGGCAGGGCGCCTCGGCTTGAGTGTCACCGAGATAGAGGCCATATTGCTAGCCCAGCTTGAGGGTAAGCAGTTGGGCGTAGTGCAGGAAGGACAAAAACGCACCCCTGTGTTGATTCGTGGTAGCCAGGATTTACGTGCATCTCCCGCAGACTTTGGCAATTTAATGCTGACGCTAGACAATGGTACAAATATACCGCTTTCGGCTGTTGCTAGAATTGAACGTGAAGAAGGCCCGGTGAAGGTGGATAGGGAAGGCGGCGCACGCTTCGTGGTGGTGACAGCCAATGTACGTGATCGTGATTTGGTGAGTTTTGTGGAAGAAGCCAAGCAGCGTGTGCAGGCAGAGGTTAAGTTTGATGAAGGCTATGCTGCAAAATTTGGCGGCCAGTTTGAGAATCAGCAAAGAGCATCCGCACGCTTAGCAATTGTGGTGCCAGTGGCTATCGGATTGATATTCTTATTGTTGTTTGCGACGTTTGGGTCAGTTAAGCAGGCCGTATTGATTTTGTCTAACATCCCGTTTGCAATGATCGGTGGCGTGTTTTCGCTTTGGTTATCAGGGGAGTACTTATCCGTACCTGCTTCAGTAGGGTTTATCGCCTTGCTAGGCATTGCTGTGCTGAATGGCGTGGTGATGGTCAGTTACTTTAACCAGCTGCAGGCACAGGGCATGGCAATGGCTTCTATTGTGGTGGAGGGTGCCAAACGTAGGTTAAGGCCCGTGCTGATGACTGCAAGCATTGCGGCTTTTGGCTTGATTCCCTTGTTATTTGCCACAGGGCCTGGGTCTGAGATTCAGCGACCCTTAGCCATTGTCGTGATTGGCGGCTTGGTAAGCTCAACTGCACTGACATTGGTGTTGCTGCCAATTTTTTATCGCAGGTTTTTTAATGGGGCTGCAAAATGAACCAATATCCTAGTGCGCAGGGCTTGTTAATACTGATGGCGCCGGTGAGTTTAGAAGAAGCATTGGTTGATTTGTTATTACAAAAAGACCAGATCTCTGGTTTTACTACAAGTCATGTCAGCGGGCATGGTAGGCAGCATGCTGGGCTTAGTCTGGTGGAGCAAGTTGCAGGTCGCCAGCAGCGTGTGCAGTTTATGATACATGCTGGCTTTGCTGAGTTGCAAGACTTGGTAGTTGAATTCAAGCAAATGTTTAGCGATACCGGCATGCACTATATATTGATGCCGATTGCCGAGGCACAATCTATCTAAGGTTTGGTCAGCAGGTGTTAAGTGCTTGGAGAGTTAGCCACCCGGCTTGGCTGCATATCTTGTTTATCACGTTCGCATGAGTGCGGTTGAAAGGCCTAGACCGGTTTTTTTTGATAGATGGATTTGATCGGTAAAAAAGAAAAAACCCTTATAAGTTTCCACTTATAAGGGTTTTAAAATATTGGCGGAGTGGACGGGACTCGAACCCGCGACCCCCGGCGTGACAGGCCGGTATTCTAACCAACTGAACTACCACTCCTTGAACTTTATGTATTGATAAAATCACTACATATTCAGTTAAAGCTCAAATTTTCGTCAGTGCAAATTTTTGGTGGGTGCTAACGGGGTCGAACCGCTGACATTCGCCTTGTAAGGGCGACGCTCTACCAACTGAGCTAAGCACCCTGCAGCACTAACGAAGGCCGCATATTACAGACAATGCGGCATGTTATCAACACCTTTTTCACTTAATTTAAATAAAAATGATATTTTTTTTATGGGCGCGATTTATTGACCCAAGATTTCAATATTTTGAGGTTTTTGTGGTGTCTAAATAGAGTCGCTGTCAAGTCTAATTTGGTTGCGACCCGCGGCTTTTGCCGCATACATGGCATCGTCTGCACGTTTCAAAATTTCATCTTCATTTGACTCGTGGTTAATAAAGACGACCACGCCTATGCTGGCAGAGCACAAATGCTCAATTTGGGTTTTGCTATCTTTCGCATTTAATGAAAGTAAGTATGGCGCTAATAATGTCTTGCGTATTTTCTCCGCAATGCGGTTGGCTTGGAGCACTGATTTTTCTTTATCGCTGGTTAACGTGTTGAGCAGTACAACAAATTCATCACCGCCAAATCGAGCTACGGTGTCAGTTTGACGCACACAGCTTTTGATTCGCTCTGCTACTTCTAGCAATAAGGCATCCCCAAATGCATGACCGTAAGTATCGTTGATAGGCTTGAAGTTATCTAAGTCCAAGAACATGAGTGCGCAGTAGCGGCCATTACGCTTACTTGATGCCATGGTATGGCTCAAGCGGTCTTTGAGTAAGCGCCGGTTGGGGAGTGCGGTTAACGCATCGTAAAATGCGAGCTGGCGCACCTCGTCTTCTAGCTGTTTACGGTCTGTAATATCTAAATTGTGCCCTTGCAGATAGAGCAGAGCCCCGCTTTCGCCTTTAATCGGTGTGACTCGGCAATAGAAGTCACGGTACACGCCATCGTGCCGTTTTAATCTAAAGTAATGGTCATGGCCAGATTTCTTTTCAAAATCTACTTGCCAGATTTTCTGTGCCTCAGTTAAGTCCTCTGGGTGCACAACTGAAGCCCATTTTTCTATGGTTAGGCTGTTTTCTGGGTCTTGGCCAGTAAAGTCAAACCACTGCCTATTGGTATAGGTGAACACTGAGCCATCAAATGCCCACATATGTATATTGGTGTTGTTTAACAGCACCGATAGTTTTTGCTCGCTTTCTGCCAGTGCTTTGCTTCTGTTGGCAAGCTCGGAGGTGCGTTGTTTGATTCTCTCTTCAAGGGTTTCTTGATTGAGCAAAATTTCGTCAGTAGCACGTTTGAGTTTATCTAACACCACTTTAATGTGTTTGATAAACGGATGGAAAATCAGCATAGCCTCTAATGCAAGCAAGAATAAGGTAATAATCCACAAGGTGGTTTCTGCTTTTTCTAAGCGCTTAATAGCTGCTTCACCTTCTAATTGATATTGGTGTACTGCCTTATCTAGCGATGAAACTAAAGTGCCGGGTGCCGTCAGCGTGATATAGCGCAGCGCTGGGTTATCTATTGCCAGTTTTTCATTATCAGTAGCAATTAATGCACGTACCGTATTAATGTAAGTTCTGACTTGTTGGTTAAGTGGCTGCTCACCACTGTAATACATAGCCTTGATGGCAGGGGACATGGTGCTGGGTAGCCCCATGCTCGGATTGCCATGCAGTAAGCCGTGATGTGACACAGCCATTAGTTCTACAGACTCTTCCAACTTGTGGCGGATGGCTGAGCGTTCGCTGTTGGGTGCCGTGACTAATAAATTGGCAAATAGCGCGGTGCGCTGGCTTAACATCCGTTGTCGTCCACTTACGTTGACCACAGCCGCGGTGCCATTTTGCTCCGAGATGACAAGCTTAAGACTATACCAAGCTGCGGTTGAAAGTGTTGCGACGAGAGATAGTGCAAGTACGTAACGCCAAGTGAGTGCTTGAGCGATGCCTAGGTCATCTTTGATGTGTAGTTTTGTGAACAAGTGTTTTCTCAGTTCTTGCCACGGCGTGTGACAATTGACTATAAGCCAAACTTCTATATCAATGAGTAGACATTTGCATGTCTGTCAGCTGTTTTGAACTGTTGGCTTTAGTACATGCTTCAACTCTAGCAAAATTGTCTACGCAGGTAAAGTGACCCTATTGAGTATATGGATAAGTAAATGTTGTGATAGGTTTTTTAAGCTTGATTTAAGCTTGGGCGCATAAAGTGATGTTCACCATTTATTAAAGGAGTTACATCATGAGAAGTTCAATCCATACATTTACTGTAGCGTCACTTATTTCATTAAGCTTATTATCCCCATTAGCTTTTGCGGATGACGATATTCATGAAATTGAAGCCATTTCTAAAGAGCTGGGCTTAATTACCTTAGAGCAGGCAAAAACAAAGGCGCTAGCTGCAAAGCCTGGTGCGGTAGCCGATGTTGATTTAGAAAATAGAAAATTTGGCAAAGGCTGGGATTACGAGTTCGAGATCGTGGATGCTGATGGACGTGAGTGGGAGGTTTTAGTGGATGCAAAAACAGGAGTGGTACGAGATGTAAGCCGCGAGTGGTTTTAGTTTAAGGTATGCGAGGGGTAAATCTAATTTCAACGCGTAAGCCGCCAAGTGCGGCTGAGCGGCTAAAGCTTAGGTTGGCCCCGTAGCTATTTGCAATATCGTATACGATGGCTAGCCCTAAGCCGCTACCTGCAACTGTTTCATCCGCTTTAAAGCCGCGTTGTGTGAGTGAGTTTAACTCATGCGCCGGGCAGCCTGGTCCGTCGTCTTCTATGACAAAGATGGGCGCTTCACTGCCTGTTACTGTAAGCGATACATTGCGTGCACACCATTTGCAGGCGTTATCCAGCAAGTTGCCCAGTATTTCTAATAGGTCTTCGCCATCGCCATGAAACCGTGTCCCTTTTGCAACCTCCCAGGTGATATTCACGGTTTTGGCTTTGTAAATCATCCGCATGGTATGCGTTAGCTGTGCAATCTCGGTTTTTAAATCTACTTGTTGCATAGGCTTGGCATTGCCCATTAAGCGTGCACGTTTGAGTTCACGTTCGATAATTTGGTCCAGTGACGCTGTTACCGCATAAATGGATGCACGAATCTCGGGCAGGCCATCAATTTCTGTGCGCTCTGCAGTTTGGTTTAGCAGTGTGAGTTTGGTCTTGAGGGCGTGTGCTAAGTTGCCTAAAGACTCTCGGGAGCGTTTGGATTTCTGCTGAACTGTATGCAATAGGTGGTTGAGCTCTGTAATAAGCGGCGCAATTTCTTCCGGCCCTTTTGATGCAATTTGGTCAGCCTCACCACGCTCCAGTTTAGCAATGTCGCTCTGCATCTCTTTTAGCGGTAGGAGTGCGCGATGTATCATCAGCCGTTGTATCGCTAACAAGAGGATAAGGCCAAGCAATGAGATTGCGGCATAAATCAGCTGAAAGTGTTCAATGCTCGCTTTTAGCGGGCCTAGATTTTCAGCGATTGCAATCGTAATCGACAGGCTTTGTTTTTGGTAGCCATGCGCCACAATCAGCAAGGATTGTTGTTCCGGGCCTTGGCTGTAAAGTAATTGCTGCTCTCCTGCTGCTAAGGGGCCGACTCTCATGTCGGTATCCCACAATGAACGAGAAATTAAGCGTTGCTGCCCAGAAATGATCACATAATAGTTACCTGAGAATGGCCGCTGGTAAATGGCGCTTAGACGCTGTGCGTCAATTTCCAGTTGGTTCGATGCATTTAATCGGGCACTGGCAAGGAGGCTTTCCCCTTCGTGCTGTAGGCGCTTAATAAGCTGATCTTCGCTGAGTTTATTAATCGCATAGCTAACCACTAGCCATTGTAGTGATAGCAGCAACACCAAGCTAAGCGTTATGCTCCATGATAACCTGCCCTTGAGTGAGCGCATTAAGGTGCAACCCCAAACACATAGCCTTGGCCGCGCCTAGTTTGTATGTGGTGGCTACCAATCTTTTGGCGCAGGCGGTTGATATATACCTCAATCACATTGCTGTCTTTATCTTCATCATATTCATAAACATGCTCGGTTAGTACTGATTTAGAAAGAATGTGCCCAGGGTGCAGCATAAAGTATCGCAGTAGTCTGAACTCTACATTGGTGAGGTTGTGCTGAGTGCCATCCTCAAATATCACGGTTTGCGTCTGTTCGTTCAGTTTGAATTGGGCTGAGTGTAACTCGCTGGCATGATTAACTATGCTGCGTTTTAGCACTGCACTGATACGTGCCAGCAGTTCTTCAATTTGGAACGGTTTACTGACATAGTCATCTGCACCAGTGTTAAACCCCGTTACCTTGTCCTGCCATCCGCCTCTGGCGGTGAGAATGATGACGGGCATGTTCACTTGTGCGTTGCGCCAGTGTGACAATATCTCCAGCCCATTGCGTTTGGGCAGGCCTAAGTCTAGTATGGCTAAATCATAAGGCTCCAACTCACCTTGTATTTCCGCTTCTACGCCATCTGTGGCTAAATCTGTTGCATAACCCGCACTTTGCAGGCTAGTTTGCAGCTGTTTGCCGAGTATGGGGTCGTCTTCAACTAGGAGCAGGCGCATGGGTTAATCCTCAAGTTCCATTTTGATGAGCTTACCAGTTTTTGCATCCAGTTTTATTTCCCAAACTTGGCTATGTGCATCCAGCAGTTCTACCTCATAAATATATATGCCTTTTTTGTGCTCCAGCTCAGTTTCCAACACTTCACCAGGTTTAATTTCTTTTGCTAGTTTCGTGATTTTTTCTAAAGGAAGTATTTTCCCTGCACTTAATAATTTGCGTGCCGTTTGCTGATTAATATCAGCTTTTGCCGTAGTGTTGGTGAAAACAAAAACGCCTGCTAACAATACGCATGCTGCAGTTAACAATACAAAAATACCGAGTTTTTTCGTCATAGTGTGTTTGATTTGCATAGGGCGAGTTACTGCCTTAGTCAAAAACTCCGAGTGAAAGTAATGGTCATGTATTGTGCATGCGTAAGCTTAACTCAAGCTTAATGCTGATGTGTATATTAATGGACGCCTGATGTGCTCAGGCGTTCAGGCGTACTTTGTAGTGAGGTGGGCGCTAGTTGATTTTGTAGCTTGCAATCGCACGTGACACGGCGATGTATGAGCCTACCCAGCCTATGCATATTGCCACAATGATGACAGCTAGGAATAGCTGTAAATTAAATAGCGATACGCTGAAATCATTGCTATATAAATGGGCGATTTGCGCCATAGAGAAATTAAATGCGAGAGTAATCCCCATGAGCATTAGTACTGCCATTAATCCGCCAAATAATCCGTACAGCGCCCCTGCATATAAGAATGGCATGCGTATAAAGCTACTGGTCGCACCGATTAGGTTGCTTACTTCAATTTCATCTTTTTGCGTTAAGATTTGCATGCGTATCGTGTTGCCGATAATCACCAGCAGTACGATAGCCAATAAGCCGGCAATCATCGAGATGAGTTTTTTGCCTAAGCTCAGTAACGATGACAGGCGTTTTACCCACTCGGTATTCAATAATGCCAGCTCTACGGTAGGTAGGTTTTGCAGTGTGTCTTTGAGTTGAATCAAGCGATCTGGGTCGGCAGACTTGGCTTGAATGAAAAATGCATCTGGCAATGGATTTTTGCCTAGCTGCGATACGGCATCACTCACGTCTTGATTGCTTTGTGACTTAAGCTGCAACTGTTGCCAGGCTTCTTCTTTTGTCACTAAGTGAAAGCGCTCAATCTCTTTATTTTGGGCTAATTGACGTTCAATTGTTTTAATCGCGCCAGCACCAGCTTCCACATTGAGAAACAGGCTGATTTCTGTGTCTTTTTGTATGTGGTCTGTGAGTTTGGATAAGTTATCTACCGCTAAATAAAATAAGCTGGGCAGACACATTGCAACCCCAATCACAAGGCAAATCATAAACGTTGACAGCATGTTGGCTTGCATGCGCTTAAGTACCAGCTTAAGGGTTTGTATATGTTGGTTTAGCCAGTTACTCATGATGTAAAACGCTCGATAGAGGATGACTCTTGGTTAAAGTTGGGTGTGTTTAGTAAAGGCTCGCTTAGTGAGCCTTGGTTAATGTGCAGCACGCGGTTCTGTGTGGCACTCATGCCTAGGGCGTCATGCGTAGACATAATTACCGTGACTCCAACTTGGTTAAAGGCATAGAAGATTGCCATGATGTCTGCCGCATAGCTTGCATCTAAATTGCCGGTAGGCTCATCTGCCAGCAGGATAGACGGGCGACTGACCACTGCACGTGCGATTGCCAAGCGCTGCTGCTCGCCACCGGATAATGTGATGGGCATGGCTTTTTCTTTATGCAATAAACCTACTTTATCTAGCGCGGCACGTACACGCTTGGCGGCTTCTTGTCCGGATATGCCATTGATATGTAAAGGTAAAATTACATTCTCAAAACAGTTTCTATCATACAGCAGCTTGTGGTCCTGAAAAATTAAACCAAAGCGGCGGCGTAGAAATGGAATGGCAGAAGGTTTTAATTGGCTGACATTTTGATTGGCAATCAATACTGTACCGCTAGTGGGGCGCTCTGTGGCTGCAATCAGTTTTAACAGCGTGCTTTTACCGGCACCGGAGTGACCGGTCAGAAACACAAACTCACCAGCATCAATGTTAAAGCTAATGTTTTTGAGTATTTCATCGCTACCGGGGTAGCGCTTGGTGACTTTATCAAATTGAATCATGCTGGTATTTTAGTCTTAATATATGCACGCGGATTAAAAATAGTTTACGACTCGATCATCGCGTCAATAAACTCATTGGCGTTAAATGGTCTGAGATCGTCAATGGCTTCACCAATGCCAATGTAACGAATCGGAATTGGGCGCGCCTGGGCGATGGCGGCAATCACGCCGCCTTTGGCTGTGCCATCCAGCTTACTGAGTACCAAGCCCGTTACACCCAAGGCGTCATCAAAAATTTTCACTTGAGATACTGCGTTTTGCCCAGTGTTCGCATCTAATACCAGTAATACTTCATGCGGTGCACCAGGTAGCGCTTTATCCATCACGCGTTTTACTTTTGCAATTTCATCCATCAGGTGCATCTGCGTCGGTAAGCGCCCAGCGGTATCCGCAAGCACAATATCAATATTTTTAGCGCGTGCCGAGTTGATGGCATCAAACATCACTGCTGCAGGGTCGCCGCTGGTTTGCGCAACCACATGTACATTGTTACGCTCGCCCCAAACTTGCAATTGTTCACGTGCGGCAGCTCTAAAGGTATCGCCAGCCGCAATCAGTACGCTTTTGCCTTCGGACTGAAATAGCTTGGCTAATTTGCCGATGGTGGTGGTTTTGCCCGCACCGTTGACGCCAGCCAGCATAATGATAAATGGTTGATTCTTGTTTGTGACTAATGGCTGCTCCAGCGGAGAAAGTAAGTCTGATAACGCATCTTTTAATGCCGCTTTGAGCTGTACCGTATCATCAAGGCTTTGGCGTTTTACACGGCTTTTAATGTCATCCAGCAGGTGTTGCGTGGCATTGATGCCCACATCTGAGGTGAGGAGTATGGTCTCTAGTTCTTCATAGACCTCTGCGTCAATTTTGCCGCCGCCAAAAATACTGGCAAGCTGGTTGCCTAGCTGGTTTCTGGTTTTTGCTAAGCCCTGTTTTAACCGTGCAGCCCAACTTTGGCTTGGGGTTGCTTCTACAGGGCTGGCCTCTGGCGTGGCTGGTGTTTTGTCTTTTTTGAAAAAATCGAACATAAATTTTTAACTGAGTTTAGTAGCACTATTTTAGCTTAATTTCGCTTGTGGCAAACCAGTTCATTTGATGTATGTTAATGAATATATGTATTTTTAATTGTGTGTTGCCAAATATTAATATTGACCTACCTTGGCAAGGCGATTGTAATTTATATAGATGCCTACTCGTCTGAACTAAGTCAATGGTATCCTTGTCCCAAAAGTTGATTCAATGGCTCAGCTGAGCCGATAGTTTTATACCCGTTGAATATTGATAAAAATAACTGGAGATTAAGTCCTGTGCGTACAAAAAGCTTTTTACTACTTTTGTTAGTAATGCCTATTACTGTTTTTGCTAATCCACTCATTAAAGAGTTTAAGCTGGATAACGGCCTTAAATTGGTTGTGCAAGAAGACCATCGTGCACCGGTTGTGGTGTCTCAGGTATGGTATCGCGCAGGTAGTCTAGATGAAGTAAATGGTAAAACCGGTGTGGCACACGTGCTTGAGCATATGATGTTTAAAGGCACAAAAAACGTACCGGCAGGCCAGTTTTCACGTCTTGTTGCCGCTGCCGGTGGTAAAGAAAACGCCTTTACCAGTACTGACTACACTTGTTATTTCCAACAGCTAGAAAAATCACATTTACCCCTCTCGTTCAAACTGGAGGCTGACCGCATGGAGAATCTGCAGTTGAGTGAAGCAGAGTTCGCTAAAGAAATTAAAGTGGTGATGGAAGAGCGGCGCTGGCGTACCGATGATAAGCCGCAATCGCAGGTGAATGAGGCGTTTCAAGGGGTGGCGTATCGCGCGCACCCATATTCACGCCCAGTGATTGGGTTTATGAATGATCTAGAAAATATGACCGTTGCCGATGCGCGGGAGTGGTATCACAATTGGTATGCGCCTAATAACGCTACCTTGGTAGTGGTGGGCGATGTGAAAGCTGATGATGTTTATCAGTTGGCAAAGCAATATTTTGGCAAAATAAAAGCCAAGGTATTGCCTGAGCGTAAGCCGCAAGTAGAGCCAGTTCAGCTGGGTGAGCGGCGCGTGGTAGTGAAAGCGCCGGCAAAGTTGCCTTACCTGTTGATGGGCTACCATGTACCGCCCGTTATTAACCCTGAGTCAGATTGGGAGCCTTATGCTTTGGAGGTGTTGGCAGGCGTATTGAGTGGCAATCCTGCAGCACGTTTAAATCAGAGCCTAGTGCGAGATACCCAATTAGCGATAGATGTGGATGCGGGTTACGATTTATTAGCGCGTGGTCGTCAAAGCTTATTTTCATTGGATGGTACGCCAAGTGAAGGTAAAACCGTACTTGAATTGGAGCAGGCTTTAATCCAAGAGGTAGAAAAAATTAAGAAAACAGGTATTTCGCAACAAGAGCTCGAGCGAGTCAAAGCTGGTGTGATTGCTTCGGATGTGTACCAGCGCGACTCCATGTTTTATCAAGGCATGCAGCTTGGTACGATTGAAACCATCGGGCTCTCTTGGAAAATGCTAGAAGATTACCCTAACAAATTGCGCGCAGTGACGGCAGAGCAAGTGCAAGCGGTTGCAAAAAAATATTTGCACCAAGATAACCTAACGATTGCGACACTAGACCCGCAACCGATTGCGCCTAATGCAAAGCCTCAGGGTAAACCGCACGTACATTAATTAAATATTACACTTTGATTCTTAAGGTAAAAATAATGAGTTTGCAATATATAAAAAGAATAGTGGCATCTGGTTTTTTAATTGTCAGCACTGGGGCAATGTTTTCAGCAACCAGCGTACAAGCAGCGGTTAAGATTGAGCAGTGGCAAACCACTGCCGGCTCAGCGGTGTATTTCGTAGAAAATCATGACTTACCGATTTTAGACCTTAGCGTAAATTTTGCGGCGGGCAGTGCACGTGATACGGCAGAAAAGTCTGGCGTAGCAAGCATTACGCGCTACTTGATGACACTAGGTGCCGCCGGCATGAACGATGAAGCGATTGCCAATAAATTTGCCGACGTAGGCGCAGTGTTGGGCGGTAGTTTTGATGCAGATCGTGCTGCATTATCGCTACGTACTTTAAGCAGTGAGCGCGAGCGCTTGCAGGCACTTAATGTGTTTACGCAGATTCTGCAAAAGCCAGACTTTCCCGATGCAGTGCTGGCGCGTGAAAAAGCACGCATAATTTCAGGCTTGCAAGAGTCTGCCACTCAGCCAGAAAGTATTTCAAGCAAAGCGTTTATGACAGCACTGTATGGTGCGCATCCGTACAGTCTGGATGATAGCGGTGAAATTGATACCGTAGCAGCCATTAAGCGTGATGATTTAAGCAAGTTCTATCAGCAATATTACGGCGCCAAGGGCGCGGTCATTGCCATTATTGGCGATGTGACGCGCGAGCAAGCGCAGCAGATTGCTGAAAGCATCAGCATTGGGCTGCCAGCATCGCCTGCACCAGCGCCGATTGCGGCTGTTGCTGCACCAAGCCAGGCAAAAGAGCAGCGTATTGCGCACCCGGCATCTCAATCGCATATTTTATTGGGCTATACAGGCATTAAACGTAATGACCCTGATCTGTTCCCATTGTATGTAGGTAACTATATTTTAGGGGGTGGTGGGTTTGTCTCTAGGCTGACAGAAGAGGTGCGCGAGAAGCGAGGCTTGGTGTATAGCGTGTACAGTTATTTCATGCCTATGGCTGAGGCAGGGCCGTTCCAGATTGGTTTGCAAACCAAAAAAGATCAAGCCGAGGCTGCATTGGCGCTGGTGCGTGAAACACTGGAAAAATTTCTTAAAAATGGTGTTACCGAGGCGGAGCTTAAGGCTGCCAAAGCCAATATCATTGGTGGTTTCCCTATGCGTATTGATAGCAATAAGAAGATTTTAGATTATTTGAGTGTGATTGGTTTTTATAAATTACCGTTGAATTATTTGGATGGGTACAATAAAAGCGTAGAAAACGTGACCGCTGCGCAAATTAAAGACGCTTTTAATCGCCGCCTTAATCCGCAAAACTTTGTTACAGTGATTGTGGGCGACCCTAGCGCGCAGTAACTGTTGTGTCATCTTGCTATGTTTAAATCAGTGGCCGGTTTTTATTGCGATGGTAGCAAGGGTTTTAATTGGCATGGGGTGTGATGAGAATTGATAGTAAAATGCGGTTTTATTGCAATTAATCGCACCGCATTTAATATGGCCGAAAAAAAACTAAATACTGTACGCATCAATGCGGGAGAATGGCGGAGCCGTTTACTCAAGTTTCCTGATGCACAAGGCTTACGCCCAACGCCAGAGCGCGTCAGGCAAACGGTATTCAACTGGCTGGGGCAAGACCTAACCGGTAAAAAATGCTTAGATTTATTTGCCGGCACTGGGGTGATGGGGTTTGAAGCGCTATCGCGCAATGCTAAGTCCGTGGTGTTGGTAGAGAAAACCACCGCAGTATATCGCGCTATGTTAGACAATAAGGCTATGCTCAAAGCCGATGCCGCGCAGGTGCTTAACATGGATGCCTTGGTTTTTTTAGATAAAAATCAGGAGTTGTTTGATGTGGTTTTTGTGGACCCGCCATATCACCAAGGCTGGCTGGATAAAGTGTTAGCGCAACTGGCTAAGCATTTAAATGCACAAGGCGTGGTCTATGTGGAGGCTGAATATACATTGGCCGATGACGAAACTTGGCAAGTATTTAAGCAGAGTAAAGCAGGTAATGTCTTTTATCATCTGATAAAATTGCGCGATGACACAAACTAAAAAACGCATTGCTGTTTACCCCGGTACTTTTGACCCGATTACGTTGGGGCATGAAGATCTTGTGCGCCGCGCCGCCTATTTGTTTGATGAGGTTGTGGTCGCGGTAGCGGGTAGTACCAATAAAAATACCTTATTTAATTTGGAAGAGCGTGTTGCACTGGCACAAAATCTGTTCGCCTCTTACAACAATGTAAAAGTCGTTGGTTTTAGCGGTTTGCTGATGCAGTTTGTGCAAGACCAAGCTGCGCAGGTTGTGATTCGCGGCCTACGTGCAGCCTCTGACTTTGAGTACGAGTTTCAACTGGCTGGTATGAACCGTAAGCTTTATCCAAAACTAGAAACCCTGTTTTTAACGCCTTCAGAGCAATATATGTTCGTGTCTTCAAGCTTGGTGCGTGAAGTGGCTAAATTAGGCGGTGCGGTAGATCAGTTCGTGTCTAAATCAGTTGAAGATGCGATTGTGAAAAAATTAAAAGTGAGTCTTTAGTTTATGGCGTTGATGATTACAGATGAATGCATTAATTGCGATGTGTGCGAGCCGGCATGCCCGAATAGTGCAATTTATCAGGGTGAAGAGATCTACGAGATCAACCCGGATTTATGTACCGAATGTGTAGGGCACTATGATAAGCCGCAATGCCAGCAGGTGTGCCCGATAGATTGTATTCCGCTAGACCCAGATAAAGTGGAATCTAAAGAGCAACTTCTTGAAAAATATCATCAATTAACAGCATCTAATTAATAATAAGGATAAGCAAATGCGCATGCTACATACTATGCTTCGTGTTGGTAACATGGAGCGCTCAATTAAGTTTTATACCAAAGTGTTAGGCATGAAGTTGTTACGTCAGCATGATTACCCAGATGGTCAATTTACCTTGGCCTTTGTGGGCTATGGTGCTGAGAGTGACCATACCGTATTAGAGTTGACCTACAACTACGGTGTAGAAAGCTATGACATGGGCAAGGCTTACGGCCATATTGCCATCGAGGTTGATGATGCTTACAAAGCCTGTGAAGCTGTGCGTAATGCTGGCGGCAAAGTGGTGCGTGAGGCTGGCCCGATGATGCACGGCACAACCGTGATTGCATTTATTGAAGACCCGGATGGTTACAAAGTCGAGTTCATTCAGGCCGGTACTTTTTAACTCTTATCGGCAAAGGGCGTGCATGGTGTTGCCCGTTTAATTGCCAACAAGAATTCATGTTAATGCTGGTGAAATGACTTGGTGCTTATACCTGCTGGAATGTAAGAACGGTGCTTACTATGCAGGAATTACCAATGATTTAGCATCAAGGTTTTCTGCGCATGTGGCCGGTAAAGGCGCGCGCTATACCCGTGCCAACCCGCCTATTAAAATACTAGCTTCAAAGCCTTACCCCGACCGCTCGGCTGCAAGCGTTGCCGAGGCGCAGTTGAAAAGTCTACCCAGACATAAAAAACTCAATTTTTTTGAGGGTGTTAATGATGGATAAAGTAGCTTTACTCAAAGCAGTGCAGGCCGCACAGGCGGGGGATTGGGATGCTGCGCATCAGGTCGCGCAAGACTGTAGTAGCCCCTCCGCTAATTGGCTGCATGCGGTGCTGCATAAAATAGAAGGCGATGAGTGGAATAGCAAGTACTGGTATGGCCGTAGCGCAGGGCGTAGTTATCAGGACTTTTCTGATATTGAGGCAGAGTTGGGCGCGATACTCCAAAGTTTAATCTAAATAATAAGAACGATATGCAGATGCCCCTTGTCTGCTATATGTACGACATTTAATTGGTCGTCATAATAAAGCTGCTTGATGCGTATTGCTATGTCAGGCGGCCACTGAGCTAAAGTGTTAGGCAAGTAAAAACGCTTGCAGTACCAGTGCTTAAAACATCATCAAGAAAATAATTCAAATAAACGCCAACTGATAAGTTGGCTCGATAAAGTTGTAAAGGCCTATGGATCATAACGTCACACTCATTAGTACTATCGCCGCCGGATTTGGCCTTGCTTTAATTTTTGGTTTTATTGCCGAGCGCTTTAAGCTATCTGCCTTGGTGGGCTACTTAGTCGCCGGCATGGTGATTGGACCTGCGACCCCTGGGTTTGTGGCCGATGCCCATATTGCCTCTCAATTATCAGAAATCGGCGTCATGTTGCTCATGTTTGGCGTGGGGCTGCACTTTTCCGTTGATGATTTAATGTCGGTTAAGCGTATCGCAATACCGGGTGCAATTGTGCAAATGAGTATCGCTACTGTACTTGGCATGTACGTTGCCAACGCTTGGGGATGGACGTTTGGTGAAGGGCTGGTATTTGGCCTAGCATTGTCTTGCGCCAGTACAGTGGTGCTGCTAAGAGCGTTGGAATCCAGAAACTTGATGCAAAGCATCAACGCTAAAATTACGATAGGCTGGTTAGTGGTGGAGGACCTGCTGACGGTACTGGTGCTTGTGCTGTTACCTCCGTTGGCAAGTTTATTAGGTGGTACGGCGGTGGATGGCGGAGCAACCTCGATTTGGCAAACCCTCGGCCTGACACTATTGCAGGTAGTGGCATTCATCGTGATTATGTTAGTGGTTGGTAAGCGTTTGTTGCCATGGCTGCTATGGCACGTAGCTAAAACAGGCTCACGTGAGCTTTTTACGCTATCTGTGATCTCGGCCGCTATTGGTATTGCCTACGGTGCCGCAGTGCTGTTTAGTGTTTCGTTTGCGTTAGGCGCATTCTTTGCGGGCATGGTGATGCGTGAGTCTGAGTTTAGCCATCGTGCCGCGCAGGAGTCATTGCCGCTAAGAGATGCATTCGCGGTGCTTTTCTTTGTTTCAGTGGGAATGCTGTTTCAGCCGTCAATTCTGCTAACTAAGCCATTGAGCGTGCTTGCGGTAGTTGCGGTAATTGTTGTTGGTAAGTCAATAGCAGCGATGGCGATTACACTAGCATTCCGTTACCCGCTTAATACAGCGCTAGTCGTAGCTGCAAGCCTTGCGCAAATCGGTGAGTTCTCTTTTATCTTGGCTGGCCTAGGTGTGTCGCTCGGTATTTTGCCAGCCGAAGGCATGAGCCTGATTCTGGCTGGTGCATTAATTTCTATCGCGATTAATCCTTTGTTGTTCTCAGCCATTAAGCCATTTAGAAAGTGGCTGGTAGGCCTCTCCAGCTTGGCGAGAGAGTTAGAGCAAAGGGTAGACCCATTTGCTGAACTACCCATGAGTACTGAGCGTAAATATTTAGAAGGGCAGGTAGTGCTTGTGGGCTATGGACGGGTTGGTAGCCGGATTGCCAACGAGCTAAAAGAGCATAATATCCCTTTTGTGGTTGCCGAGCAAAATCGTGCCATTGTGGAAAGCTTGAGGAAAAAAGGCATTCCTGCCGTTTCAGGTAATGCGTCTGAACCTGGGGTGTTAATCCAGGCGCATATTGCGAATGCCTCTATGTTAGTCGTAGCAACGCCAGAGCCGATTGACGTGCGCAAGATGGTGGATACTGCGAAAGCGCTTAGACCTGAAATTGAGATTGTGTTACGGACACATAATGAAGATGAGTCCGAATTATTGCGCAAAGATAAATTAGGTACAGTGTTTTATGGGGAAGAGGAGTTGGCGATTGGCATGTCTAAATTTGTCGTGAACCAGTTCGCGCCTAAATAGCAGTGTAGGTTTTTCTCAAAAAATTAGATTATTTTTAAAGTGATTAAACCTGAGTGACTAATTTCGGCCCATTGCAGACAATTATCAATTTACTGTAACCGACAACTATGCGGAAAAAGCTGACTGTCAAATTAGCATAGTCAACTTCAGTAGAGGGCCCAAAGTAGACATTGCCAATAAACACTGAATCTATTCTTCAGTAGTTTTACGTTTCAGCTGAGTAGTGATTGCATTGAAAAGCATTTGGCTCGTAAACTCGACGTCTTTTTGGCTATGTCCTTGTAAGGTCAAAGCAAGAACTCCTTGGCATGCAGCCCAAATCGCACGACTTGAAATATCAACTGGCCCTTGAAAAACACCCAAATCCACCAGACGCTGAACTCGCGCCTGCATCAACTTATAACTTTCTTCAAAGACTTCAGGATATACCATCGAATGCTTAGCATTAAGACGCCATAAGCCAGGACGTTTCAGAGCGAATTCCACGGCAATATCCCATCCCGACTTGAGTTGTTCAAGAGGGTCAGCTGATGTTGGAGTTACACGCTTTTTTTGCATGAACTCCTCCACTCCACGCTTAATTAATGCCTGCTCTAAACCTTCCATCCCACCAAAATAGTGATAGAGGGTTGGCGCTTTGACTCCTGCTGCATCACATACCGCCCGAGCTGTAAGCCCAGCAGGTCCTTGCGATTCAAGCAGCGTGGCGGCGGCATCGAGGATTAAAGAGATATTATCAGTGGCCATAATAGTTAGGAATAATTGACATAATGTATAACGGTGTTATACTTTTATTATAACAACGTTATATAAGGATATTAAATATGAAGGGCATATGTTTTGTTACTGGCGGCTCCGGTTTTGTCGGCGGCAGGCTGATTAAGCATCTGATCGCACAAGGATGGCAAGTGCGAGCATTAGCTCGCAACGACGAAGGAATTCGAATTATAAAAAGCTTAGGCGCAGAACCGATTAGAGGTTCACTCAACGATGAGATCAGTCTCGTCAATGCCCTGCGTGGCAGCGTCATTGTAGTCCATGCAGCTGCACTATTCAAGTTATGGGGTGCTCAGGCTGACTTTGAAGAGGCGAATGTTCACGGTACTGATGTCTTGCTTAAAGCGGCACAGGTAGCTGGTGTAAAACGCTTTATTCAAATTGGTGCCGCCGCAGTCGTGATGGGGGATATGGTCGACATTCACGAAGCAAACGAAAGTCTTCCACGACAAGAGCGGTCTTGGGCACCATATGCTGCGTCAAAAGCGCGAAGTGAAAAGCTAGTATTGAGTGCCAATCAAGCTCATATATTCGAAACGATTGTTATACGTCCTCCGATGATTTGGGGTGAAGGCATGCCTATGCTTCAGAGCATATTAGAAAATATACAGAGTGGGGATTTTCGCTTAATAAATGACGGCTCAGCGGTGATGTCAACTGTACACGTTGATAACCTCTGTCATGCTGTTGAACTCGCAATTGATAAAGGTAAGGGTGGACAGGCATATTTTGTCAGCGACGATATTAACCATAGATTCAAAGAGATACTCACTGCATTTTTGGGAAGCCAAAACGTTGAGTTACCAAAGAGTTCTATTCCACTTGGAATTGCATGGTTTATGGCTTCGATGATGGAAGGTGTTTGGAAGTTATTTTCAAGAAAAGGCGAGCCACCAATCACAAGGCAGCTACTGCGCTTCATTGGCAAAGACTTCATCCTCGATATTTCAAAAGCTCAACACGACCTTGGTTATCGACAAATAACATCTTGGTCTGTCGGCATTGAGGCGATGAAAAAAATATCGTATTAATCAAAGTCCTTACGCTTAAATATGCACGACCACTTTAGATTTTATACAGCCTTTTCCACCTTTTTGGCAATGCCATATTGGTATGGGCTATTTCAAATGTGCATGCAGAAGGTCATCAAATGTCTGGCGCATCCAATATTGAATATCAATTTATGACTAAAAATTTATATTACTCCGGGCCTATTAGCGACCATTATGATGGAGTTCGGTTTTTCAATCCTGGGCAACCTTCCACGGATCGTGGACTTAAAGATATTTGGAAATGGAGAGCAACCGGATATACGCAGCAATGGCCTAAGCAAGTAGCAGTAAGGGTTGCGTTTCCTTTATCTCGTTCCAAAAATATACGAGTCACTATGGTCGGCCACGCAACATTATTGATTCAAGTGGGCGATTTGAATATTCTGACAGATCCAGTGTGGTCCGAGCGAACTAGTCCAGTATCGTTTGTAGGTCCTAAACGTGTGACTGAACCTGGTATTTCATTTGATCGCTTACCGCAAATCGATGTAGTACTTCTAAGCCACAACCACTATGATCATTTAGATATATCAACAATTAAACAACTAGTAAATGCTTTCAACCCGTTAATTGTTACTCCGTTGGGAAACGATGTCATTATCAAGAAAGAAATAGCCACTGCCCGTGTCATTACAGGTGATTGGGAGGATCGCATCATGATCGGGTCATCGGCCTCAGTCACGATTACGCGAGCAAATCATTGGTCGAATCGCGGCCTATGGGATCGAAGAATGGCATTGTGGTCTACCTTTATGATAGACACCAGCAAAGGACGCGTTTGGTTCGGTGGGGACACTGGTTATGGTGATGGCTCTATATTTAAAGAAATTTATACTCGATATGGAGCTCCGGACCTGACACTCATTCCATTAGGAGGGTATGAGCCTCGATGGTTTATGTCATCTCAGCACGTAGATCCTAGTGAGGCCGTTCAAATTTACAAAGACCTGAACGCAAAATATGCTATAGGCATTCATTGGGGCACTTTTCAACTTACGGACGAGGGTCGAGAGGCTCCTCGACAAGAGTTAGGATGTGCTCTTACGCAGGCAGGGATTGAACAATCATGTTTCATCGCAGCAGAACCCGGTGAGGTATTTGAGTTTCCAAGCGAGAGCAAGTAATACCCATTAAATGTCGTTGAACGTCCACTTGGGGTCGAACACCTCGATTGTCAGTGCCTGGTTTGTAGCAATCCATTTAATGAACCCACTTTAAAATAAGCGCAAACTATTGATCCCTATTTTCTAGGAGATCATCATGGAAACATCTAATTCACATCATCATGAACCATGGAACAAAGGTAAGTTAATTGGACAAAAAACACCACTTAAGCTAAAAGAAATATGGGCAATTCGCGTTCGCTTAGAGTTATCTCAACGCACTAGAGACCTAGCACTTTTTAACCTTGCAATTGACAGCAAACTCCGTGCCTGTGATCTAGTTCAATTGAAAGTAAGAGATATTTCACATGGCGACAGGATAACCTCAAGAGCTATAGTAATGCAGCAAAAGACTGGACGCCCAGTGCAGTTTGAGATTACCGAACAAACACGTAAATCAATAACTGATTGGATTAAAGCCTCTGAATTAAAGTCAGATAACTTTTTATTCCCGAGTCGAATTCATGATTCGTTGCATTTATCTACAAGGCAATATGCACGCATAGTGAATGATTGGGTTGAAGAGATTGGATTAGATCCTACTAGCTATGGCACTCATACCATGCGAAGAACTAAGCCAACGTTAATTTATAGACGCACAAAGAACTTAAGAGCTGTACAGTTGTTGCTAGGGCATACTAAGCTGGAAAGCACTGTTCGTTACCTTGGTATCGAAGTTGATGATGCGCTAGAAATTGCCGAACAAACAGAGGTTTGATACAAATCAGGGTTGAGTACTTTCAATCCTGATTACTATTCAATAGCTGTGACCAGACGTTTAGAAAACACACATTGGCCCCAAAGCGGACACTCATTTTGAATTAAGGGGCACCTATTGTGCGTGCTGCCAACTCTTGTAAACAAATTCCAGACTGTATCCATCCAGATCTTTGACTTGAGCAGCATAATAACGTGGATCATAATGTAACTGAGGTCCAGGTACGTGGATAATGGTACCGCCAGCTGCTAAAGCAGAGTTATAGGCTTTATTTACCATTTCTTGTGAGTCTGCGGAAAAGCCAATATGCACGGCTGAAGGAGCCGGTTTCCCCACTTTCAACCAGAAGAACATACGACCTTTTGCACCAAACCCTTTAAGGTCAGGATGTCCTGCCGGACCATCCTTCCCGTCATAATCGTGACGAAGAACAATATTTAATATTGGTAATACTTTTTCATAAAATGCGATAGATTGATCAATCTCACTTACTGTTAAAAATATATGATCAAGCATTTTTACTTTCCTTATTTAGGTAAAAAATCTTCGATTACATCCAAATGACATTGTCGATTGGCTGTGGTGGGCCTTTAGCGACGGCATCAAACAGCCTATATCGCAAATTAATTAATTGTTTTATCAGAACCAGACTTTGAAACCGAAAATGAACTGAATGTAACGGCGCTTACCACTAAGATCGCCCCTAACACCTGTGCATGATTCGGCGGCAAACTTTCAATAGAAGCAATTACCATAGTTGTCACCGGTACCAAGTTCATAAAGATTGCAGCTTTTGATGGGCCAAGTTTTGTAATACTTGCATTCCAAAAAAGATAAGATAGCACGCTGCCGCCAATAACCATAAGGATAAGGGAAATTCCTGTACTAATCGTTGGAACGATAAAACTATCACCTTGCAAGATTGCAACAAGCGTTAATGCAGCCGCACCCACCGTCATAATGCCTGCTGTGCTTGCTATTCCATTTACATCTTTTGGCATCATCTTTCGTACTAGCACGTTATAAAGTGCCCAGCTTAAATTGGCTAACAATATGTAAAAATCTCCAATCGAAATTTCTATATGCGCTCCGGCACCTAGAACAACAATAACCACACCAGCCACTCCAATAGGAAACGCGATTAACTGTTTTCTTGTTGGTATGTCTTTAAGTATGAAATAACCAAGAATCGCTGTTAATAAAGGATTCAATGCCATTATCAAAGCACCATTGATAGCAGAGGATGTTTGCATCCCCAGAAAGAAAAAGAGATTGAATCCGAATACACCTGCAATACCCAAGGTCAGGTATGACTTCAAATGTCGTAATGGAATAGTCTCTTTTTTAATCATGGTAATTACCACCATGATAAGTGCCGCTAAAATATAACGGCTAGCGCCAGCAACGTATGGGCCCATTTCAGATAGAACTGGTCTGGCCAAATTGAAATTCGCTCCCCAGAATATTGCAGCCATCGTGGCCATGAAGTAACTACTGATATTGCCCATTTTAATTTCCGTTATTTCTTAGTTATTGTTTAGTAAGGGTTGTTACTCCAGGACAATATTATCCTGGAGTTTCCAGATGATTTAATCATCAATGCCCTCTACGATGAATACGCGATAGACTGCGCCATTGTGACGATGCTTTACCGCTTCCTGGTATTTCGGACTGTAATACCAATTTTCTGCATCTTTCATGGTAGGGAACTGATGAATGAGGCATCCTTCAAATTCTGCTCCCTCTAAAACCTTCAAAGTCCCATACCTAACAATCGGCCTAACAGTATGACCCTCACGGGCTAACGGCGCTTGTTTAGAATAAATACTCATTTGCTCTGGATCCGTGGTTTTCTCACGCAGCATCACAACATATGCGCTCATAATCAGCTCTCCTGGATCAATGCTTGTAATAGAGCTTTGGCTGCTTCGCTAGATGAGGCCGGGTTCTGGCCAGTGATAAGAAGCCCGTCCTGTAACACATAAGATTGCCAGTCTCCTATTTTTGAATATATCCCACCACGGTTGGTCAATTCGTCTTCAACCAAGAAAGGCACTACTTCTGTTAAGCCAACTGCAGCTTCTTCTGAATTAGTGAAGCCAGTTACTTTTTTAGCTTGAACTAGAGGAGTGCCGTCAGCATTTTTTACATGTCTCAAGACGCCAGGGGCATGGCACACCAATGCTATAGGTTTTCCAGCCTCAAGAGCGGAACTGATTAGATTGATTGAGTTTTTGTCTTCAGCCAAATCCCATAATGGGCCGTGACCACCTGGGTAAAATACTGCATCATAATCTTGTAGGTTCACTGAATCTAATCTTATTGTACTGGCTAGGCTGGCATTCGCTTCTGCATCAGCCTCAAAACGGTGGGTGGCCTCAGTCTGAAAGTCTGGTTCGTTACTTTTAGGATCCAGAGGTGGTTGACCGCCTTTGGGGGATGCCAATACTACCTCAGCACCTGCATCTTTAAATACATAGTAAGGTGCTGCAAGTTCCTCTAACCAAAAACCTGTTTTACGGCCAGTTTGACCTAATTGGTCATGAGAAGTTAATACAGTAAGAATTTTCATAATGATCTCCTAAATATGTTGGGTTAAATATTTACTTCCAGCCGCCAAACTATTCGACCAGTCGTCTAGTTAAAAGTTAAAAAATATAAAATTGAATTAATTCTTCAAATTTAAAAGTGATTTGGTAGTAGACATTGCGTTTTCTAAAGGGTTTTTAGAACGCGTAATCTTTGCCATTAAGCTCGCACCTAACCAAAGTTGGTATAGAGTATTAGCTAGGGCATTAGCATCAGTATCAATCTTTAAAGAACCATCAGCTTTACCAGCATTAATGGCATCTTCTAAATGCGCTATTATTTTTGTGGTTCCAGATTTCAAAGCTAATCGCATCGCCTCTGATAAGTCAGACACTTCCGCGCCCAACTTTACTGCCAGGCATTTACCTTGGCAATCAAAGCTTTCTTGAGAGTCTTTCCAGTTGTACCAATAGCTCATCAAGCGTTCTGCCATGGGTTTATCCTGTGAATATAATAAATTGTCTATGTCCGCTAAATAATCATCGAAATACTGATTAAGCAAAGCCTCACCAAATGCATCCTTTGATTTAAAATAATAGTAAAAAGATCCTTTAGGTACATCAGCTGCGGTCAAGATTTCGGTAAGCCCAACGGCTGCATAACCTTTTGTGCCAATGATTTTTTGGGCAACTGCAAGGATATGTCTAGGTAGGTCTTGATTTAATAAAACTGTATTCATGCATGCAGTATATTTAGTAGTAGACCGGTTGTCTACTACTTTTTAACATTAGGATTGTTTATTTCTTATAAGGGAATATCCAAATCGTTAAATGACCGCTATGGGTCGACTGTTGTCAGTGACAGGCAAAGTTTGAACGTCAGCTACGGGCCGAAACTAGTCTCTCGTATTTTATTACTCCAAAAATAATTGAGAAAAAACTAGAAGTTAGTGGGGAGGGAGCTATCTAAATGAAGATTGAAGCAAGCGGGTATAACGATATTAAATTTCGTCCCGTGGCAAAGTAATGCTTCCTGATTAATAAAAATTAATTCGAAAATCTAGTGGGAAACTACGTTTCACGGCAATATATTGGTTCCAGAAGAGTCTGTGTAATTTATCTCAGTGACAAATTGTGGAAGCATAACTTTGTCTTAAAGACAGCTTTATGATTCCAAATCAAGAAGCCAGAGATATGTTTCCATTAAGAGGCTGCTCTGACATACGTCCTCTCATTTATATTTAAATAATCGGCAGAGTGACTGCACATCGGTACTTCAACAACTGAATCACCCCATTTGTTACTGAGCAATCAAGTTTAAAGAGAGTATTTATGGCTAAAAATGACAGACAGTTAATTATCAATGTCTTTATTATTTTTTTATAGGTTTTATTCAAGCTCTTCCCTTCCATCAATTGTAGGAGCATCACGAATGATTGCTAGTTTTTTGATTGCTTCTCTTTTCTGTAGTTGGTTAATTGTTTTGGCATTTTTAGTGAAACAACCAATTATTTTTACTGAAATGATAAAGTGTAAAAATGCGAACCTTAACTTGCAAGACATGCCACCAATTGGCTCATTCATTGTTTTAACGAATGTGTATTTAAGTGAAGATGGCCAAAAATTAAGGAAAGAATTAATCGAAAGCTTTATTTATTTTGTTATATCTATGTTTTTTGGGGTAGGAATGACTTATATAGTTAAGTGGTACATTTAATAAAAATTAAGACCGTATTGCCTGCGCATGTGCCAATGTTTCAGGTGCCCCATATCTTTATGACCAAATCAATACAGAAAACTTAACACAAGGACACCGCATGAAAAAACTATTAGTAACAATCCAATTAGAGCTAGACATTCCTGACACATGGGACTTGGTAGAGCATCCCGACCAAGTACAAGCAATTAAGATGGATAATGGGCAGTATATGCACATGAGCTTCTTGCCTATGATGACATCAGACTTTAAAGCAGGTGCTGAGTGGTCGAGCGAATGTCCCGATGAGTTTACCGAGGAAGTCTTGGATATGGTTGCTGATGAAGAGGTTTTAATGAAGCTTGAAACTGATTAATTAAATGCTGCGCTTAGATACCTAAGTTTTTAGGTATCTCAATATATTTAATTACTTACACATGTCAATAACACAGAGCAGCCAACTAAGCATATCAGCGATTGGTATTGCTATATTTAGCCCCCATGGCTTAGTGCCTTAGGGGCTAAATATATAAGTTTGATGTAAGTAAACGCGTAGTCACTCTTACAGAAACGAGTAACCCGCTTTCATCATCAATTTATTCTGTTAATTCCAGCGATTGCCATTGCCTTGAATGCTGAAACGGCCAGCACCAAGGAAAAACACAGCTAAAGCCGTGGCAAGGAACATGCCTTGTAACTCCAGCGCCCAGCCGCCAGTTTGGTTAAGATGCAGAAGATCACCGGTATGCACCAACAGAATCGCCACTACCATATTGATGGCGATGATAAGGCCGCCTATACGCGCCCATAGGCCGAACAGTACCAGCAAGGGAGCCAGCACCTCACCCACATAAACCAGATTACCTACCGCTGCGGGCAGGCCGGCCTGCGCTACCAAACCGGTCACAAAGTCGGCGCCATTCATTAGCTTGCTAATGCCGTGTAACAGAATCAGGATTGCCAGCGTTGCACGTAGTATGAGTTTACCTGTATCAGCACAATTACTATTCGTTGTCGTAGTCACCATCACATTTTCCTTTTTAATTAGTAGAAACGGTTTACTTCTTATTTATATTGAAACTAAGGCAATACGAAAACTATCACGTCGCGCTGTTGTTGAACAGATGCAAGCACATCTGTTCTTAAATTGATATGTTTTGCTGTGTAGCTAGCTCGCGTAGGGCTGAGCTAGATAGCCACTTAGAGCAAGCCCCAAGCAGACGTTAGAAGTTGTGCTTTACTTTAGGTCTAGTTACTTAGATAAAGTACGATAGACTTTTTTGTAAAGTGAGTTGAGAGTCTCTAACTCACTTTTATTGTATGGCTTTTCTCCATAACGATAATCCTCAAAGCTTCTTGCTATCATCTTCAACTCCGCTTTAATTTCAGTATTGAAATTACTAGCCTCCTCAAAATACTCTTTAACCGTCATGCGGCGATGTCGTGGTATGTCCTGCAATTCAAATAAACGTTCGGTTGCATAGTAGTAGTTTGATATTGCATATGCTTGCTTGCAATGAATCTTAAAAATGCCTAAGTATAGATAATCAAATCTCGATCTAATCCAAGTGGTTACTTTTAACTCCCGCGTAAAAAAAATGAAAGCAATCGCCAAACATAACAGAAGGCAAAGAATCATTACTTGAATTATCTGTCGTAGATTTTCTTCAATCCACTTTTTAAAAGCACTCCATAAGCTGTCGAAACGCTTTTTCGTTTGCGTAAAGCCTTTGCTTAAATTACCTGAAATGTCAGCGAGCGAGTTGATTGCATCTGCCTGCCATTTAGGCATTCCTTCACGCTTAGCTGCCAAACGCATCTCATCTGGACTCGGCCAATTTGACAGTAAGTTTTTCATGCCAGGCTCTTGAATGGGCAAGTATGACTGGTTGCCTGCTCCTGCCTCAAATGTATGGAGGCTAGCACCAATGGCTGTAGGATTGCCAAATTTATGATTGAGTTGGTCAATCGTTTTTTGAGGTGTGATTAAATAAAGTAAAAAACCCAGCAGTAGAATCGATAAAGTAGCTGTGATTATTGCTATTGTTTGCCCCACTAGTATTGGAGCTGACAAGCTGCGTGTGCGTAACTCGTCTGATTTGCTATTGATTTGTTCTGCAACGATAGTAGCAACCACAAAAATGACATAGGGAATCAAATAAAACAACATCGTCCAATCTGCACGATAGTGAGACGATGCAAAAACGACCATCACCAAAGATACTAAAATACTAAGATACAGTTGCCTACGAGTTGTCGTGGTGCAGTTATAAGCAACCTGCAATATAGCTAAGATGTAAACAACGGCGCGAAAGATGCCCCATGTGGGAATAAAGATGAAGATGCTGATAACCGCGCCAAAAATGACAAGTCGGCGCATTCTTGTCGTGCCGTATTCAGTTAAGACCCCATTCTGCTTTATCGCAACTCTTATTGAATATCCATATAATAAAATCCAAAAAGACATTTCGAAAGAAAAATACCCATACCGAATATCAAGAAATGCATTACAAGTCACCGCTAAAAGCTGACTAATAAGCAATCCAACGTAAATGGACTTATGTTTTAGTTCAATACTCATGAGTTAAAAGCACTGGTGAGGTTGTCATCTTTTCTAATCGAAAAATAGCCAATGTCCAAATCAAATATACCCGTCCATAGCGAATGGGACTCAGAGTGTGTTCCCATGAAACTAGCTCTATCTAAATGAATGGCAATAATATTTGCCCCTCTGGCTTTCAATAAGGCAAGCGACTGGAGTGTCTCTGAAGCCCGAGCGCTTGGTTCTGAGAGAAATACGATAGCGGTCTGCCCCTCAGTCATTGACATCGCTACTTCTTGTATGACAGTCGAATAAGTGACATCACTATTGGCATCAATAATAGCGAGATAGTCCATAATTTCTCGAAAATGCATTTCGCCCGAGCCCAAACCTATCGAGTCTTTTCCCTGATACGGTGAAACATTGATAGACATACCGTTGTTAGTTGCATATCTAGCGATTGACGCAGCAATGCGGACCGCATATTCAAAGCTAGAATGCTTACCTGTGCCTACATTCGAGACTTTAGATTGATCCAAAATGATATGAAGATTGGCTGAAGCTAGGGGCTCAAATTCTTTGAGCATAAGCTCATTAGTTCTCGCTGTAGTTGGCCAATGGATATGACGTGGATTATCGCCTTGACGATATTCTCGCAGTCCTGAAAACTCGGCAGAGCCTGCACCTTTCGGTAACAAAAAGCCACCACGGTGAATCTCACTGGGGGTACCTAAAAGTGGTAGACGTACAATAGGAAAGAGGTCGGGATATATCGTGAGGGTTTGGGTTCCTCCATTTTTGTTTTGATGGGCCTCTAGTAAGCCAAAAGGAAAGCTCGTAGATATGCCAACAGGCCCTAATTGATAGAGCCCTCTCTTTTCACAGCCCACTGAGACCTTAAAACTATGCGTTGCACCGCTACCAATATATGCCACCACACCAAGTATTTGAGCGTTTGATTTAATGCCATCTAAACTGTGAATAAAAGGTAGCTTATCTATAGCTTGAATCATGAATCGCGGGATGATTCCATGATTGCTGATTTTAATATCAAAAAAGATATGTTCGTTCTCTTTGGCTCTATCCGGCCCGGTGCGAGACACTGATACATTTCGAATAAGCAAGCGTGGAAAAAAATAACTAGCAACCAGTGAGGATAGCAACAGGGATGCGATGAGCCATGGAAACGCTTGCTCTCGGTTTAAAGCAATATAGTAAGCGACCAGTGTTAGCCCCGTAATGATTAGAATCTTTTTGTGACGTAAAACTGGATGCTCTTTAATAGAACTCAGAATCATTTTTTGATCCTAAATCAAATTGGCGGAGTAACCTGATTAAGCACTTCCTTGAGAATAATTTTGCTTGTTTTCCCTAAGGATGCAGCTTGTGGGCGGATAATCAATCTATGCTCCAGGACTGCATGAGCCATTGATTTCACCATGTCAGGCGTAACGTAATCTCGCCCACGTAAATACGCATAAGCTCTAGCACCTTTAGCTAATGCAAGCGTTCCACGAGGGCTTGCGCCCAACCTTAAGTCAGGATGGCTTCGAGTTGCGGAAGTTATTTCAGCGATATATCTAGCAACGTCTGCATTTAAATGAATCTTTCTTACTTCCTCACGGGCTTCAACTATCGATGCCTCAGTGGCAACCGCTTTAAGATCATCTATGGGATGTTTAGATGTTTGTGCATTAATGATGCTTACCTCGCCATCTAGTGATGGATAACCTACACTTAGGCGCACAAAGAATCTATCAAGCTGCGCTTCTGGCAGCACATGCGTTCCCGCCATATCAATCGGATTTTGAGTGGCAAGCACCATGAACAACGATGGTAGAACGTGTGTTTCGCCATCTACACTGACGCGAAACTCCTCCATACATTCTAGAAGTGCCGATTGAGCTCTAGGGGTTGCACGGTTTACTTCGTCAGCAAGCAGGAAGTTTGTGAATACTGGGCCAGGACGAAAGACAAACTCGCTGGTCTTTTGGTTATATATTGGTACTCCAGTAATGTCGGAAGGAAGCAGGTCTGGAGTGCACTGCAATCGCTTCATGTCGACATCGATTGATTTGGCCAGTGCACGTGCCATCATGGTCTTACCTGTACCTGGCACATCCTCTATAAGAACATGACCTTGGGATATCAATGAAATAACGGCTAACTCAACAACCTCCCGCTTACCAATAATAACTTTTTCAATATTATTAATAACATCCTGAATGGCTTTCATTGGTTATCCTTTTTATATTTTATAAAAATAATAGCCTAATCATGATGGGAAAGTAAGTGAATATTAATTACTAAGAGTAGATTGATTAAACTAAAGCTTCTTGGCGCCTGTGCGACACTCCATAAGCGACTAGTTTTACCCCATAAACAGCTAGCACCAACTGCATAAAGCACTAGTAGAAAAGCCTGATAATTCAGGCTTTTTTATGGACATAGAAATTTGAAATCGTGGACTACCAAGTTATGGCGGTCATGTTTTAATTAAAGCGTAGGGTTGGTCATTAATAACTGCTAACGGCCCAAAGTCGACATCAATTAAAGAGTTTTTAGAAGCGCCTTTTTGTTATGTTGGTAGGATTGTCTATAAAGCTGAGAGCGTGCCATGAGTCAAATAAAAAGGCCTGCAATTGCAGGCCTTTTTATTTGAGCATAAAGATTTTGTTTAGCTAAACAACTTATCTAAACATTAATTATCCAAAAAAGTCTTTAGCTTTATCTACCCAGCTTTTATTTTTTGGGCTGTGCTTGCCAGCGTCTGCCTGCGTGCTTTCTTCAAACTCGCGTAACAGTTCTTTTTGGCGTGTAGTTAGTTTTACCGGAGTTTCTACCACTACATGCACCATCAAGTCACCATACTCACTAGAGCGCAGTGGTTTAATACCTTTGCCGCGTAATCTGAATACGCCACCGGTTTGGGTTTCAGCAGGAATCTTCATTTTTGCTGAACCATCCAGTGTAGGTACTTCAATTTCGCCACCGAGTGCTGCGGTGCTGAAGCTGATAGGCATTTCGCAGTGCAAGTTGCCACCGTCACGTTGGAAAATCTCGTGAGTTTTCAGGTGAATCACAACATATAAATCACCGGTTGGGCCGCCGTTAACACCGGCTTCACCTTCACCACTTAAACGAATTCTATCGCCTTCATCCACACCTGCTGGAATCTTAACGGAGAGCGTTTTGTTTTGTTTAACGCGGCCAGCACCGTGGCAGCTAGGGCACTTGTCTTCGTCTTTAATGACTTTACCTGTGCCGTGGCACTTAGGACAAGTTTGCTGTACTGAGAAAAAGCCTTGTTGCATACGTACTTGGCCGTGACCGCCACAGGTTGAGCAAGTGACAGGTGATTTGCCTGATTTTGCGCCAGTGCCATTGCAAGGGTCGCATTTAGCTTGTACTGGAATGCGAATTTTTGTTTCAGTGCCTTTGGCTGCGTCTTCCAGCGAGATTTCCATGTTGTAGCGCAAATCTGCACCGCGATACACGTTGCTGCGTTGGCCGCGCGCGCCGCCACCAAAAATGTCACCGAAGATATCGCCAAACGCATCGCCGAAGCCTGCGCCACCAAAGCCGCCTGCACCACCACCCATGCTTTGGTCAACACCGGCATGGCCGTATTGATCATAAGCTGCACGTTTTTGGTCATCAGAGAGCATCTCATAGGCTTCTTTTGCCTCTTTAAACTGATCTTCTGCTTTCGGGTTGTCTGGGTTGCGGTCAGGATGGTACTTCATCGCAAGTTTGCGATAAGCCTTTTTAATCTCTTCTTCAGAGGCATCCTTATTAACGCCGAGGACTTCGTAGTAATCTTTTTTAGCTGCCATATATGTAGTCTGTAGTAGTTAGTTGTGACTTGCTGGTTAAATGGAAAAGTCGTTAGCATCTTTTGACGCTAACGACTATTGACCATAAGCTAGCGCTAAAATTAGTCTTTCTTCACTTCTTCAAACTCTGCATCTACAACGTCGCCATCTACGGTTTTTTCACCTTCTGGGCTAGGTTGAGCACTTTGAGTGTTTGCTTGCGCTTGTTGCTCTGCGTAAACCTTCTCACCTAGTTTTTGTGATGCAGTCGTTAAAGCCTCTGTTTTTGCTTCGATTTCAGCTTTGTCGTCTGACTTCAATGCTTCTTCTAGGTCTTTAATCGCAGTTTCAATGGCTTCTTTTTCTGCGGCTTCTAATTTATCGCCGTGTTCTGTTAATGATTTTTTCACAGAGTGTACAGCGCCATCAGCAGCGTTGCGTGCATCTACAAGTTCGCGTAACTTGCGGTCTTCATCAGCGTACTTGATTGCATCTTCTTCCATCTTCTTGATTTCTTCTTCAGAAAGGCCAGAGTTTGCCTTGATGGTGATTTTATTTTCTTTGCCAGTGGCTTTGTCTTTTGCTGAAACATGCAAAATACCGTTAGCATCAATATCAAAAGTCACTTCAATTTGTGGCATACCACGTGGTGCTGGTGGAATGTCGCTCAAGTTGAATTGACCAAGTGATTTGTTAGCAGACGCCATTTCACGTTCGCCTTGCAACACTTGAATTGTTACCGCATTTTGGTTGTCATCAGCAGTTGAGAACACTTGTGATGCCTTGGTAGGGATCGTGGTGTTTTTCTTGATGAGTTTAGTCATCACGCCACCTAGTGTTTCAATACCTAATGACAATGGTGTCACGTCTAGCAACAACACGTCTTTTACGTCACCTTGCAATACGCCACCTTGAATCGCCGCGCCAACTGCAACAGCTTCATCTGGGTTCACGTCTTTACGTGGCTCTTTACCAAAGATTTCTTTTACTTTTTCTTGCACTTTTGGCATACGGCTTTGACCACCAACCAAAATAACGTCGGTAATTTCGTCGATTGAAACGCCTGCGTCTTTAATCGCCATTTTACATGGTGCCATGGTGCGCTCGATCAAGTCATCTACTAATGATTCTAATTTTGCACGAGTGATTTTTACCACTAAGTGTTTAGGGCCAGTTGCGTCAGCAGTGATGTAAGGCAAGTTCACTTCCGTTTGTTGTGCGCCAGAAAGCTCAATTTTTGCCTTCTCAGCAGCTTCTTTCAAACGTTGTTTTGCCAATAAGTCGTTACGTAGATCTAAGCCATTTTCTTTTTTGAACTCGTCAGCCAAGAAGTCGATTAAGCGATTATCAAAGTCTTCACCACCTAAGAAAGTATCGCCGTTAGTTGAAAGCACTTCAAATTGATGCTCGCCATCAATGCTTGAAATTTCAATGATAGACACGTCAAATGTACCGCCGCCCAAGTCGTATACCGCGATTTTACGGTCACCTTCTTGTTTGTCTAAACCGAAAGCCAATGCCGCGGCTGTAGGCTCGTTGATGATACGTTTAACTTCTAAACCAGCGATACGGCCAGCATCTTTAGTCGCTTGACGTTGGCTGTCGTTAAAGTAAGCAGGCACTGTAATCACGGCCTCAGTTACCTCTTCACCCAAGTAGTCTTCCGCTGTTTTCTTCATTTTGCGTAAAACTTCAGCTGAGATTTGTGGAGGTGCCATTTTGCTACCGCGCACCTCTACCCATGCATCGCCGTTGTCAGCTTTAGCAATAGTGTAAGGCATTAAGCCGATGTCTTTTTGTACTTCTTTTTCTTCAAAACGGCGACCAATCAAACGCTTTACCGCGTAAAGCGTGTTTTTTGGGTTGGTCACGGCTTGGCGTTTTGCAGGTGCGCCCGCTAAGATTTCGCCATCTTCTTGATATGCAATGATAGAAGGCGTAGTACGTGCGCCTTCAGCGTTCTCAATCACGCGTGGTTTGCCACCTTCCATTACGGCTACGCAAGAGTTCGTTGTACCTAAGTCAATACCAATAATTTTTCCCATTTTATTTCCTTTTACTTTAAATTTGTTCCAACTGCTTTTAGCGCTAAAGCTTAAAAGCAGTTTAATTGATAACCTTGTTTGCTAGATGGAGATTGTTTTTTTAAATTCAAGTGCTTTTTATCTAGAAAAAACGAACTACTTGGCCACCATCACTAATGCAGGGCGTAATACGCGATCATTCAAGGTGTAGCCTTTTTGTAGTACGCTAGTCACGGTGTTTGGCTCGCCGCTGTTTTCTAACATTGAAATTGCCTGATGTTTATTTGGGTCGAATTTTTCACCCAATGGGCTGATTTCAGCAATGTTGAATTTCTCAAATACGCTGGATAATTGTTTTGCGGTCAGTTCAACGCCGTCTTTGTAGCTCTGCACTTCAGTCGCCTCAATTGCTAACGCGGCATCTAAGCTATCTTTAACTGCCAGTAACTCGCCTGAAAATTTCTCTAAAGCAAATTTACGCGCTTTGTCGATATCGTCAACCGCGCGGCGGCGGATGTTTTCACCTTCAGCTTTTACATAAAGTACGCTGGCTTTTGCCTCTTCAAGTGCAGCTTCCAGTTCAGCAATTTTTGCCTCTGGTGATTGTACATTTTCTGTTGTTGTTTCTAGCTCAGGTTGCGGCGTAGCTTGTTCGTCTTGCATGTTTGTCCCCGGTTCATTATTAACACTTCTGTGAATGTGGGGATGCCGAATTGAAATTCAAGCCAACTTGCAAAATTTTTATAGAATATTTTTTAGGGCGTCCGTTACCTGTATCGGTTCAGGAGTTATATTGATGTTGCCAAGGTTAATGGCAGGGGCGTGAGCGCCTGCATAGACGCCAGTAAGCGCAGGGTTGGTGTCGGTATAAATGGCAACGGTTGGAATGCTCAGTGCAACACTTAAATGTGATAAACCGGTATCAACGCCGACAGCAGCTTGGGCTTGGCTGATAATAGTGGCTAGCTGTGCAATGCTCTGCTTAGGCAATACGGTTGCGTTGCTAAGTACGCCAGCAATTTGCTGTGCACGTTGAAACTCAGCGGCGCTGGCCCAAGGCAGCACGAGCTGTAAATTTAGTTTGGCTAATTCCGTGCCTAGTTTAATCCAATGCGTGACTGGCCATAGTTTACTGTCGCGGCTAGTGCCATGCAGACCCACTACGTAAGGAGCGTTGAGGCTCAGGCTAGGTTGCGCTGACGCGATTATGCCGTAACTAGGTAGGTCAGTAGGTATTGTGTAGCCAAAGCTGAGGGCGGCTAATGCGCGAACTCTGGCCACTGCGTGTTGGTTGCGCGCTACTGGATGGCGAGTGTTGTAAAAGTGGCTGGCGAGTGGTTCGCGGGCGGAGTTTTTATCAAAGCCATGTTTGTGCCCATGGCTGATTGATGTAATCAAGCCGCTTTTTATCAGCCCTTGCGTATCTAAAATTACATCATAGGATTGTTGGGCTATGCTGCGCTTTGCTGCATTAATTTCTGACCAGGTGTTTTTGCTAAAAATTGCTTTGCGCCATCTGCGCAGTGCAACTGGAATCACACGATTTACCCCAGGGTGCAGTTTGGGAATGTCAGCAAAGCTTTCTTCCACCACCCAGTCAATCTCTGCATCTGGATAGTGCGTGCGGATGTCATGGATAATAGGTAGATTGTGGATAACATCGCCTAATGACGAAGTTTTAACGATAAGCAGTTTCAGCATATGTGATATTTTCGCATACAATTAGATTTTTTCATCACCTGTATAAAGTCTGTTAGCCCATTGAAGTTTGCATTCCTCATTTTTAAAGTGTTTCCATATGGTGGCGTGCAGCGCGATATGTTGCGTATCGCCCATGACTGTGTGCGGGCTGGGCACGAAGTCACTATTTACACAGGTGAGTGGCGTGGCGATATGCCGGATGCACGCATCCGCGTGGAGATTTTGCCAAGCCGCGGTTGGTTAAACCATCAGCGCCATCAGTCGCTTATTGATGCAATGCAGCATAAGTTGCAACAGCAGCCTGTGGACTTAGTCGTCGGCTTTAATCGCATGGCGGGCTTGGATGTGTATTACGCGGCAGACCCTTGCTACATTCAGCGTGCGTATGAAGAGCGATCCTGGTTTTATCGCCTGACCGGCCGTTATCGTTTTTTTGCAGCGGCAGAAAAAGCGGTGATGGGGGAGCAAAGTACTTGCCAAATTCTCTTACTCACTGAGCGCGAGAAACTTAGCTTTCAGCAGTGGTATGCCACACCTGATGCGAGATTTCATTTACTCCCTCCCAGCATTCCATCGGACAAGTTTGCCAATAAAAATCGTGAACAGTGCCGCAGTTATGCACGTCAGCAGTTTGGCTTACCGTCAGATGCCAATATCGTGCTGACGGTGGGTTCTGCGTTTATGCGCAAAGGAGTGGACCGGGTAATCGACGCCATGGCGGCCTTACCTCATGCGCTCCAAGATAAAACCTGGCTGGTTGCGATAGGGGAGTATGAGTCAAATAGTAATATCGCGGCTTATTGTGAAAAGCGAGGCATCGCACACCGATGTCTGCATGTGGGTGGCCGTGCTGATGTTGCGGATTTAATGGTAGGCGCAGATGTATTTGCGCATCCTGCGCGTTCTGAGTTGGCAGGGCTGGTGTTGATTGAGGCGATGACTGCTGGTTTGCCGGTGCTGGCGACTGATGTTTGCGGTTATGCGCCGCACATTGCACAGGCCAATGCCGGTGTAGTGTTGCCCGCGCCGTATAGCCAAACTGAGATGAATCATGCATTAGTGCAAATGCTGCAATCGTCGCAGCAAGCACAGTGGCGTGATAACGGTATGCACTACACGAACAATATCAAGAATACATCGTCAGACAGTGCTGAGGCGGATTACATTATCGCGCTTGCGCAAACCAGAGGTAGCTCACGTGACTAAACTAGAATTGCCGGCTTTTATCAGTAAGTTTTTAGGCGCGGATGCTTTTGCTCAAGTCATGCAATTGCAGGGGCGGGTGTATCGTAACGTCACGGGTAGGCGTACCGTGCAGGTGCAATTTGGTGACGAAAGCTATTTTGTTAAGCAGCACTTTGGCGTAGGCTGGAACGAGATTTTTAAGAGTTTTTTAAGTTTTAAAGTGCCAATTTTAGGTGCACTTACAGAAGTGAGTGCGATTCGGAAACTCAATGAAATTGGCATCGACACTACACCTTTGGTTGGTTACGGAGTACGTGGCTGCAATCCGGCGACCCAGCAATCTTTTATCATCACTAAAGATTTAGGCGACATTATTTCTCTGGAAGATTTATGTGCAGCTTGGAAAAGCAATCCACCGAATGCTGAGTTTAAAAAGCGCTTAATCATTGCTGTGGCTGAGTTGTCGAGAAATCTACATAAAAGTGGGCTGAATCATCGGGACTTCTACCTTTGCCATTTGTGCTTAGATGCACAGGCGTTGCAGAAAAACCAAATTAAGTTGTACTTAATTGATTTGCACCGCATGCAGATTCGCGCGCAGCCCGCACTGAAAGCGGTGATGAAAGATATTGCTGGATTGTATTTCTCTAGTATGGATGTTGGGTTAACTGCGCGTGATTACCTGCGCTTCAAGCGACATTATGCAACTAATTTTGATGGCGTGACCTTGGGCTTTTGGCAAAATGTAGCAACAAGAGCGGATAAGTTATACGCCAAATTTCACAGTGATAAATTTCAAAAGAGATTACAAAAAGAGCATGCCTCAGTAGATTAAGGCGTTGGTTGCGATCAGGCTATGTCATTAAGCTAGCTGTCGCTTTAAGCTTAGCGTTTTAAAGTTCGGTTTCTGCCTTTTTCTGTTCTCGTTTTAGTACGCGGTTTCTCACTCTATAGCGAGGATATTGCCATAAGTACTGCGTAATATTCTTGCTCACTTGCTGCTCTACCGCTTGGTTTAACAATGCGGGGGTGGCAATGGCACCGTCCTCAAGTTTGGTCATATGTACCTGAAAACCCTCGCCGTTACTAAGGCGTTCGCCAAATACCATAATCACAGTCGCACCAGTTTTTTCTGCAAGTTTACCTACCAAGGTCATGGTGTATGCCGGCTTGCCGAAAAACGGCGCCCATTCGCCTTCGCCTCTACCCGGTACTTGGTCAGGCAAAATGCCTATCGCTTCACCACGTTTTAGTGCCTGTATTAGATTACGTACGCCTTGTAAGTTAGCTGGCGCCAACTTTACCTGCTGGCGGGTGCGTCCAGTCACCGTTAATGCGTGTAGCCAGCGTAATTTAGGGCGGCGATATAGTACGGTGATGGGGTGTTGTGCGCCGTAAAAAACCGAGGTGATCTCAAAGCATCCCATGTGCGGTGTGAGGAAAATAATCCCTTTTTTCTTTGCAATGGCTTCTTCAACCACATACCAGTCTGTACAAGGTTTTACCCATGATAATACTTCCTGCTCATCTTTTTGCCATAGTGCTAAGCTCTCAAGTAGGGATTTCCCAGCCTCTGCCATGTTCAGTTTAATTAGCGTACTCATCTCGGTGCCTTGGGGCACTAAACCGCTTTGCGTTAAATTTTCTGTAATGACAGCCTTGGCTTGAGGCATCAATAAATACAGGATGTTACCAAGTGCGGTACCTAATTTATGGATAGTTGGAAGCGGGAGTAAAGCGAGGGGTTTGAGTAGGAATTTAAACATTGTTGAAATCATAGCATAGCAGAGGGTAAAGGCTAGAGGAGTGAATCTGGATTAACTGATATAATCGCCCAGTTAGCACATTTAAAGAGTACGCACAAAAGAGTGGTCTACGCAAAAGAATTATTAGCTAAATTTTCATTCATGACAACATCATTTACTTCGCCATTTGCCTCATCTCGGCATGCTCCCATTTTAAAACGCCATCAGCTTAATAGTTTTGATGCGGTTTGGGATTTTGAAATTCAATGGTTTGAAGAGCCTAATCATCGCCGTGGAGGCTGGAGTGGCGTGGGGCGCATCGCGCTGGAGAATGACAGTGCTACGCCGCTATTCTTGTTTGTAAAAAAACAGCAAAATCATGGCCGCAAAACCTTATTACACCCTTTAAGCGGTGAGCCAACCTTTAGGCGAGAATTTGCATGGCTGCAGTTTTTAGAGGCGCATCATTTTTATGCGCCTAAAGTGGCTTTTTATGCAGAGCGCGGCACCGGTCAAAATCAGCGTGCGGTGTTAATGACTGAGGCATTAACTGAATATCAACCGCTGGATGTTTTGTCTGATGATTTTCGTGCCAAAGTTGGCCGCCAACAGCAAATGGTGTTGATACGAAAAGTGGCTGAGGAGATTCGGCGTTTTCACGACTTTGGCTTGGTGCATAGAGCCTTGTATCCTAAGCATATTTTTGTTAAAAATGCAGAAGGCGCTCCAGAAATTGCCTTGATTGATTTGGAAAAGGCAAGAGTCAGCCGCTGGTTCTTTTTTCGAGCTTTCTTTGATTTGGCAGCATTAAACCGCCATGCCGAGGGGTGGCGACTCACGCAAAGGCTGGCTTTTTTCAAGCACTATATGCATATTGAAAAACTGAATTTTTTGAGCAAAGTATTGTGTCGATTGATTATTAAGCGCTCAAGAAGATAAGATTAAACCTATTCTATTCATGGAATTAAATTGAACATTACCCCTACTCATCCTTTGCCTAAATTCAGCATCGCTCTTGTTAACTACAAGACTTTAGAACTCACTAAGATTTGCCTGGAGTTGTTAAAAAAGCATTTGGATAGCGCTGACCTTGACCCGAATAGCGTGGATGTTTGGGTGGTGGACAATCATTCGCAAGATGAGAGTGTTGAGTACTTGCGCACGCTGGACTGGATTCATTTGATTGAAAGAGCGCCCACTGAGCATGAAGAGGGTTTTGTTGCGCATGGCAGGGGGTTGGATCTGATTTTGCAGCAAATCAAATCAGATTATTTGTTTTTAATGCATACGGACACTTTTGTGTATGACGCCAGCGTTTTTGAATGGGCGTTGAAGTTTTGTCTGGCTGATGAAAAAGTCGCGGCAGTCGGTTGCCTGGAGCAATTGAATCGCGGATATTTACGTACTGCATGGCGCATTAGTTCAAGATTCTGTAAGCATTACACAAGAAGATTTAGATTGTTTTTGGGCTTGAATGCAAGGCAGCCTAAGCCTTATGTTGAGGCCTACTTGAAAAGCTTTTTTGCCTTGTGGAATGTTAAGTTGATGAAGCAGCAGGGCTACGTATTTTTAATGGAAAATCGCATTCCGGGTTATGCATTGCAAGATAAATTGAAGCAGGACGGATACAAACTGAAAGTTGTGTCACCGATGAAGTTGTTTAAGTTTTTGGATCATATTGAAGCTGGCACGGTTGGGTTGCGAGCGCTTTATAGCGATATGAATCGTCGCGTGAAAAGAAAAAAATCAATTTTGAAAAAGTTTGAGAGTTAATGATGAGCGATGTGAAATCACTGTTACCAATTGAAACTGATGATGGCTTTGTGCTGGATCATGCGGTATCGCGCTCGATAGGCGAAGATTTAATGGGCGAGTACGCCTTTGCAGAGCCGTACCCACATATCGTGATTGATAACTTCCTGCCAGCCGAGATGGCGGAGCAATTGTTAGCGCATTTCCCAGAGGATGCTAAAGCACACGATAAGACCTATCAAAAAGGTTATGGTGGTACACATAAGCGCCAGATACTGCCTTACGATTGCGATATTTACATGCGTAATGCGTTTGCATTTTTCAACTCGGCACCAATGCTCCAGTTTTTAGAAGGCGTGACCAATATTCGCGGTTTGCTGCCAGACCCTTATTTTTCTGGAGGCGGTTTGCATGAGACTAGCAACGGCGGCTTGCTTGGTATTCATGCCGACTTTAGAGTGAATGAGTCGCTACAAACCTTAAGACGTGTAAATCTGCTGATTTATCTCAATAAAGATTGGCAAGACTCATACGGCGGTATGCTGGAACTGTGGGATAGAGACATGAAATCTATGGTGAAAAGTGTCGCCCCTATATTTAACCGCTGCGTGATTTTTAATACAGATGAAGACAGCTTTCATGGGCATCCAGACCCGTTGACTATGCCTGAAGGCGTTAGCCGCAGGTCCATCGCACTTTATTACTATACTGCCGTCCCGATTGGCAATGACTCTGGAGAGTCCAGACATACACTGTATGTGGCCAGGCCAAATGATAGTGAGCAAGTGAAAGCTGACGTTAAAAAGCTCGCAAAAAAACGAGAGAAACGCGCAAAGAAAATGTTTAAAGCCCATGAGCAGCAGTCCTTTAAACAGAAGTTGCTCAGCATCAAAAACAGCTTGCTCGGTTTGTTCAAATAATTAAGCCTTAGCGTATTAATTTTTAATGAATACAACCGCAACTGCTTTAAAGTTAAAACAATTTGGCATCAATAATCCTTCAATCACACTTGCCGATGGCGCAGTGTTGGAGATTTTGGATGTTGTGCGTATCGTGCCAGCCAAGCGCTTGGTGTGTCAGGGGCTATGGTGTGGGCAATTAGTCTATGCCAAACTCTTTTTTGGCCAAGGCGCTGCCAAGTATTTAGCGCGTGATAAGCAGGGCATAGAGTTGCTACTCTATGCTGATATCGCTACACCGCCGATATTGTTCGCTGGTTTGTCGTCTGATAGTCAGCAGCATGTGTTGATATTGCAGGCGATTACGTCAGCAAAAAATGCAGAAGTTTGTTGGAATGAATTGGCGTTAGATGCATCTGCGCGCATCCAGTTAGCCAAGAAGTTAGTGCTTGAAGTTGCTGCGCATCACCATGCTGGACTGATACAAACAGATTTGTATCTGAAGAACTTTTTGCTGCAAACGGCTGAGCCGGCGGATGAACAAAATGCGAAGATATTCACCTTGGATGGTGATGGCATTCGCCGGTTGCCACGTTTATTTGCGTCAGGTAAGCAAAAGCATAATCTGGCAACGCTATTCTCTAAAATGGATGCGCTGGATGACCACAGCATCCCTGAGTTATACCGTCTATACTGCGAGCGCTTAGGTAAGCACAGTTCACCACGAGATGAGGTCGAAATTTGGCAGTTGACGCAGCAGGTGCGCCGCCAGGTTGCAAGCGGTTATGCGGATAAAAAGGTATTTAGAACCTGTACTGACGTTAAAGTAGTGAAAAGCTTTAGGTCTTTTATCGCTGTTGCCAGTGCATTTAATGCTGAAGATTTTGCCGTACCGGCATTGGATAGCGCATTGCTGGATCAAAATGCCAACTTCAAAAATGGCAATACTTGCACTGTTGCCAAAGCCAAGTTGGCACGCGCTGACGTGGTCATTAAGCGTTACAACATAAAAAACTTTTGGCATGGTTTAAGTCGGGCATTGCGTACGACAAGGGCGGCTAAGTCGTGGGCGAATGCGTATCGGTTAATGATTTCTGGCATATTAACCCCCGAACCAATTGCTTTAATAGAAGAGCGGTGGGGATGCTTTAGGCGCCGTGCTTACTTTGTGAGTGCCTATGTTGAGGCGCCAGACGCGTTGCAGTATTTTTCCCAAACTGAGCGTTTGCATGATAAAAAAGCCGTGGCGCAAAATCTGGCAGCGCTGTTTTATAAAATGTATTTACTGAAGATTGCACATGGGGACTGCAAAGCCACTAATATTAAAATTGTGGATGGCGCTCCGATGCTCATTGATTTGGACAGTATGCAGGCATACTCAATGCATAGGCTGGCCGCATCATGGTTCAAGCTGCAGCATATAAAAGATTTAAAACGGTTGATGAAAAACTGGGCTGACGATGCCGAAATGCAGGCTTTATTGAAAGAGGCTTTTGTTCAAAAGTACGGCGCACACGGCTTATCTGAACAAGATAATATTTTAATTCGTGCAAAAATAGCTTAAGCCAGTAAAATAGCAATAATTGTATTGGTCATAAAAACGGTATTTGCGTAAGAACATAATTTGAAAGTAATCGCATGATTGTATTAGGTTTATCTGGTGCTTTAGGTCACGATGCCTCGGCTGCTATATTAGTCGATGGCAAAATTGTTGCTGCAGCTGAAGAAGAGCGTTTTATCAGAGATAAACACGCTAAAAATCAATTTCCATATGAAGCTGCCAAGTTCTGCTTGAAGCAGGCTGGTATCAAGGCGGAAGATGTGGATATTGTCGCTTTCCCCTATGCGGAAATTCCGTTGAGCACCAACGCACGCTGGCACTACGCTAAGCGTCACTGGTATGCACCTGACCGTGCATTGGATGCTATTTTTAACGGTAACCGTCGTTTCCGCCGTAACCGTGATAAATCTTTAAAACTCATGGCTGATTTAGGGTTAAGCAATGCTAAATTCGTGCCGGTTGAGCATCACTTGGCGCATGCCTCCAGTGCCTACCACCTGAGCGGCTTTAAAGAAAAAACGGCGATAGTAGGTATTGATGGCAAAGGTGAGTACGCGACCACATTCTTTGGCTATGGTGAAAACGGGAAAATTCATAAAATCAAAGAGTTTTATGATCCTGATTCGTTAGGTGGCATGTACGGTGCGATTACCGAGTATCTTGGTTTTGAGATGCTGGATGGCGAGTTTAAAGTCATGGGCATGGCGCCGTATGGCGATGCAAGTAAGTATGATTTATCTAAGTTAGTCACGTTTGAGAACGGTGACTTACGTGTGAATACCGAGCTAGTGAATGTGGTCGGCTTACGTCGCTACAAAGAAAATGGCAAGGGTTACTACTTTACGCCTGAGCTGATTGAATGGCTGGGCCCTAAGCGTCATGGCGATGAAATTGATGACCCTTATATTCACTATGCGGCTTCTGTGCAGGCGCTGTTAGAAGACGTTGCGCTGAAAATGATTGATTATTACCTTGGTGACATCATCAAGGAAACCGGCCGTATTGCAATGGCGGGCGGTGTAGCACTGAACGTGAAATTGAACCAACGCATTATTGCAATGCCTCACGTAAAAGAGTTGTTTGTACAGCCTGCATCTGGCGATAATGGCACCTCATTAGGCGCTGCGACTTATGCTGCACACTTGGCGGGTGACTCTATTCAAAAAATGGAGCATGCATACCTAGGGCCTGCGTTCACTTCAGAAGAGTGTGTTGCTGCCTGTGAGGCGCATCCGGAAAAACCAATTTACACGCGTGTGGAAAATGCGCCGCAAAAGGCTGCCGAGCTGTTGGCGAGCGGTAATCCGCTGGCATGGCTGCAAGGCCGCATGGAGTTTGGCCCGCGTTCATTGGGTTGTCGCAGTATTTTAGGTGACCCTAGTTATCCTGGCGTGGCGGATCGTATCAATGCGCAAATCAAATACCGTGAGCGCTGGCGTCCGTTTTGTCCAAGTATGTTGGATCGTGTTGCGCCTGATATCTTACAGACTGAGCATCCTGCGCCTTACATGACATTTACGTTTGATGTTGCAGAGCATTGGAAGTCACGTATTCCAGAAGTGGTGCATGAGGATGGCACCGCGCGTGCACAAGTTGTTACGCGTGAAACCAATCCGCGCTATTACGAGCTAATTGAGCATCTGGAGCAGTTACGAGGGGTGCCTGTGGTGTTGAATACATCGTTGAATCGCCGAGGCGAACCCATGATTTGTTCACCGACTGATGCCTTGAATATGTTTTATGGCTGTGACCTGGAATATTTGATGATGGAAGATGTTTTGGTCACAAAAAAATGATTTGATATCAATCAAGTAAGTGTAAATTCATATCAAACAGGCCGCTAAATTAGCGGCTTTTGTTTGACGATAAGCCTTACTTTAGCGATAATCGGGGTTGAGGTTCGTCTTTACTTAGTAAGTCATTTTTATTATTAAGTTCCGCTAGTTAAGTCAGTTATCTGAGTAGAGTGTCTAAAATTATGAAACAGTCCCATATAGAAGTTACTGAACGTATTATTGAGAAAAGCCGCCCAACGCGCGCTGCCTATTTGAATCGTTTAGATGATATTGTCAATCGACCACGCGGTGCCGACAGATTGGGTTGCGCCAATGTTGCGCATGCCTTTGCTGCGATGCCAGCTAATGATAAGTTACGTGTTGTTGTAGAAAAAGCGCCTAATATTGGTATTGTCACCGCATACAATGAAATGCTTTCAGCGCATCAGCCTTATGTGAACTATCCAGAAATCATTCGTGATGAAGCGCATAAATACGGTGCAACCGTTCAAGTAGCGGGTGGTGTGCCTGCGATGTGTGATGGCATTACCCAAGGCGAACCAGGCATGGAGCTTTCACTGTTTAGCCGCGATACCATTGCGATGGGTACAGCGATTGCTCTTTCACATGATGTGTTTGATGCAGCATTACTGTTAGGTGTGTGCGATAAAATCGTTCCTGGTCTGTTGATTGGTGCTTTACAGTTTGGGCATTTGCCATGTGTGTTTGTACCGGCTGGCCCAATGAGCACCGGTATTGATAACACCACTAAATCAAAAGTGCGTGAGCAATATGCGCAAGGCAAAGTAGGGCGTGAAGAGTTACTCGCTTCTGAGTCTGCTGCATACCACGGTGCTGGTACCTGTACGTTCTACGGTACCGCCAACAGTAACCAAATGCTGATGGAAGCCATGGGCTTGCATGTGCCAGGTGCTGCATTTGTGCATCCGCACGAAGGCTTACGCGAGTTATTAACGCGTGAATCTGTGAAAATGGTATTGAACAGCATTAAAAGTAAGAACTTCACGCCGATTGGTCGCTTAGTGGATGAGCATGTCATTGTGAACGCCATGGTTGCCTTGCTGGCGACAGGCGGTTCAACCAACCACTTGATCCACTGGGTAGCGATTGCACGTGCAGCAGGCATTATCATTGACTGGACAGATTTCTACCATTTAGCTAAAACAACCCCATTGTTGGCAAGTGTTTACCCTAACGGTAAAGCTGACGTGAATGAATTCCAATCTGCTGGCGGTCCTGCATTTGTGATTCGTGAGTTGATTGATGCTGGTTATATGTTCCCAGATGTATTAACCATTGCACACGGTGGTTTACGCGAATACGGCAAACTACCAGTCAAAGAAGACAATAAAGTGGTTTGGAAAGATCTGCCAAAAGAGAGCAGTGATGAAACCATTGTGCGTACAGCGGCATTCCCGTTCAACGAGTCCGGTGGTCTACGTTTGCTTAAAGGTAACTTGGGCCGTAGCGTGATTAAAATTTCAGCAGTACCTGAAGACCGTCACATTATTGAAGCGCCAGCGATTGTGTTTGATGCACAAGAAGAATTACTGGCTGCATTTGACCGTGGTGAGTTAGAAAAAGACTTTGTAGCTGTGGTGCGTTTCCAAGGCCCTAAAGCCAACGGTATGCCAGAGTTGCATAAACTAACACCGCCAATGGCTGTGTTGCAAAACAAAGGCTTTAAAGTTGCGATTGTGACCGATGGTCGTATGAGTGGCGCATCAGGGAAGATCCCTGCTGCTATCCATTTAAGCCCAGAAGCTTCAGCGGGTGGTCCATTGGCTAAAGTGCGTGATGGTGACATTATTCGCTTAAATGCAACGGTAGGCATGGTAAACGTGTTGGTGGATGAAGATGAGTGGGCAGAGCGTGAAGTTGCCGAGCTTTCTGATAGCAAGCGCCATAGCAATTCGCATGGTTTTGGCCGTGAGTTGTTTGGAGGTATGCGTAAGAATGTACTATCAGCCGAAGAAGGCGCAGTCACCTGGTTATAACCGTTTGAAAATATAATTTATGCGGCGTTACTTTCGCTTGCCGTACTGTTCGTACTGTCTGCGCTCAAGTGCCTTGCCTAAATTAATTTTGAAACGGTTTCTAGTTTCGAGAAATTTTAAAACACAGGATTCACGCATAAGCGTGAATCGAATTAAATTATTATCATAGGTAGAAAAAATGAGTACATTAGATTTAGCTAATCACGGTCCAGTGATTCCAGTGATTGTGATTAACCGAGTAGAAGATGCTGTGCCAATGGCAGAAGCGCTACTTGAAGGTGGTATCAAGGTGTTGGAAGTAACATTGCGTACATCATGTGCATTAGCAGGTATGGAACAAATTGCCAAACACGTACCAGATGCAATTTTGGGTTCAGGCACAGTGCGTAATCTTAAAGATGCACAAGCTTCTAAAGATGCTGGCTGTCAGTTTGCAGTAAGCCCTGGTTACACTAGCGAATTGGGTCAATACGCACGTAAAATTGGGTTGCCTTTGTTGCCAGGCGTTTCTACTGGCTCTGAAATCATGATGGCAAATGCTGATGATTACTACTTCTTAAAACTATTCCCAGCAGTGGCTGTGGGTGGCATTAACCTATTAAAAGGTTTTGCTGGTCCATTCGGCGATGTGAAGTTCTGCCCTACTGGCGGTGTAACAGTTGAAAGCGCACCACAGTTCTTGGCTCTGCCTAACGTAGTAGTTTGCGGCGGTACATGGTTAACACCAGCTGATGCAGTAGCACGCGGCGATTGGGCGCATATTACTAAATTGGCTAAAGAAGCGAGTGCAATTAAAGCCGCTTAACTGAATGCTGTAAGCTGTTGAGTGAAGTTCACTCAAGTTTAATATCAGCAAGCTATCATCGGGCTTTGTACTAAGTTTTAGTGCAAAGCCCTTTTTTATTGGGAACATAAAGTGTGCAGGTAGATATTAAAAAATATAAAACTATCGTATTTGACTGTGATGGCGTCGTGCTTGACTCCAACTTGGTGAAAACTGAGGCCTATTTCCGCACCGCTAAAAGCTTGGGAGCAACCGATGCGCAAGCGCAGGCACTGGTTGATTACCACGTGAGATTAGGTGGCATTTCGCGTTACCATAAGTTTGACTGGTACTTACGTGAGGTGCTGCACCAGCCTGCCACACAAGAGGCGGTGCAGGTATTGTTAGATGGGTTTGCACGTGAGCTTGAAGTGGTGTTGATGGAGTGCGCAGTGGCTGAGGGCTTGCCCGAGTTACGTGCAGCCTCACCGCAAGCTAACTGGATGATATTGTCAGGCGGCGACCAGCAGGAGATACGTACCTTATTTGCTAAGCGTGATCTAGCCAAGTATTTTGATGGTGGCTTGTTTGGCAGCCCAGATAATAAAGATACAGTACTCGCGCGCGAAAAAGAAAAGGGTAATTTACAATTCCCCGCATTATTTATCGGCGATAGTAAATATGACTTTGAAGCAGCAACACGTGCTGGCTTGGATTTTGTATTTTTAAGCGGCTGGACCGAGGTGAAAGACTGGCAAAGCTTTTGCGCTGAACATCAAATTCTAGTGTTAGATGCAATCAAGGATATGTGCCAGTAATTTTTTGTTCCCAATGCCATGCGTGCTGCACTATCGTGTCTAGGCTGGAAAGGCTAGGGCTCCACCCTAGCTCACGTTGTGCACGTGTAGCATCAGCAATCAGGCGTGCAGGGTCGCCATCACGGCGCGGGCTATTAATGATGTGGATAGGCTTGCCGGTGACCTGTTGTACGGTGTTAATAACCTCTTGTACCGAGAAGCCTTTACCATTGCCTAGATTGAACTGATTGCTTTGCTGTTGTTTGTCTAAGTATTGTAAGGCAAGCAAATGCCCTTTGCATAAATCTACCACGTGTATGTAATCTCGAATGCAAGTGCCATCTTCCGTATCATAGTCCCGACCAAATACATGTATATCAGGTTTACGGCCTGAGGCTACCTGCAGTAACAGCGGGATGAGATGCGTTTCAGGGTCATGGCGCTCGCCAAGCTGGCCTTCTGGGTCTGCACCTGCAGCATTGAAGTAACGCAGGCAGATCGACTTTAAGCCAAAAGCCAAGTCATAATCGGCTAATACTTGCTCTATGATCCATTTGGACTTGCCGTAAGGGTTAACAGGTTGCTTAGGGTGCAGTTCGTCTATGGGTACAGCGTTAGGCTCACCAAAGATTGCTGCTGTGGATGAAAAAATGAATTTTTTGACATCATGCTTCAGCATCACATTGAGCAGGTTGAGCGTATTGGCAACATTGTTTTGGTAGTAAATGTCAGGCCGCTTAACTGACTCACCCACTTGAATGTAGGAGGCAAAATGCATTACTGCTTCTGGCTGGTGTTGGCTAAATACTTGGTCTAAGGCTACCGTGTCGGCTAGGTCACCTTGTATAAACTCACCGCCGAGTACCGCATCACGATGGCCACTGGAAAGGTTGTCAAAAGTAACGACTTGGTGGCCTTCAGCCAGCAGCATTTTTAGCATGTGCGAGCCAATATAACCTGCGCCGCCGACTAACAATATCTTCATCTTAATTTTAAGCTCTATAGAAACTAGCTGGCCTGTACGCCATATCTAATATTTGCTAGCCAACGTTTGCTACGCCTGAGCAGGCTCTTCCAGTTGTATTTTTTTCTTCTGGCCATTTGGCTAATGTCGCTGATTTCATCTGGTGCCTGGTAGGCTACTGGTGGTTCTACCAGCAAAGTTTTTACATGGTTCTGTAGTTGTTTGGCATAGAAGTCATCAATAGTCATGCTGGCCTGTGGTGCCTCATCGATGATTTTGTCGTATATGCTGGCTCTTACCATGTAAGCATGAGTCAAAGTGATGCCGGTCACGGCGACTAGGTTTTTGCTTTTACGCTCACGCAGGCCATATTTCTTTTGATTGCCACCTAAATAGAGCATATCCCAATCCAGGTCACCGACCTGCTGCATAACGCGTTGCATTACGGTATTGGTGTAAGGCTCAAACTCACAGTCATCTTCCAAGATCAGCACGTATGGCCAGTTTTGGGCTTTTGCATGCTTAATCACAGCTACATGGCTGGATAAGCAGCCCCACATCGCCTTAATTTGATGCTCAGCATTTTGCGCTTCATTTTTACGCTGCAATGCGGCCATAATTTTGGCCTTAAAGCTTGCTGGGGGTGGGTTGTCTTGCAGTTTTTCAAATGACACCGCAGAAAACCTTTGTGCATCCACGATGTTTACTTTGTTAAACTGGGCTTGCATACCATCCCAGCGGTCAGGGCGAGAGTCTAGATTAATACAGCAAATGTAATTAAAAAAAGGTAAGTTCATATTCAGCTTCTTGAGGTGGCTTGTTGGGGCGTGCGGCTAATGATGGTTAGTCGTTATTGCCATGAATCTTAGTGTAGATATGGCGCGCAAGCTCAAAGTCCTCATGGTAGTCAATATCAACGACCATATTGTCTGAAGCAAATAGGTAAGGGTTAACGCCTATGTGGTAATTAAAACGATTAACCGTAGTGCGTTTCAGAATAAATAAGCTCCACAATACTGAGTACAGCTTAGGTAGGTCTTGCGAAACCTTATGCCAGTAACCAAAGCTATAGTTGACCGGGTTGCCTTTGTCATCAAGCAAATGGCCTTTAAACGGTTTGACTGCCACTAATGAGTCATAATCATCACGTACCTTCTTCCACTCTACCAGCGCCTCTTTAAACTGGTTAAAGAGCGGTGATGTGACTTGTATCCACATGATGTCATCATCGCCCGGCAATGGCTCGGTAAGTGCTTTAACCAAGTCTGGTTGATAGATTTTATTGCCTGTTAAAGACGGGTCTCTCAGCATAAAGTGAAAGCCGTATTTTTCGCATAACGGGCGCACTTTTTCTTCATCTTCTGAAGACACATAGACATTGTCTGCTGATTCAAACTCTAAAATCTGCTTTGCCTTAATATCGAACAAAGAATCGTCGTTATAAAAAGGGCGAATATTTTTTAACGGAATACGTGTAGAGCAGGTTTGTAGCGGAATGATAATTTTCATATTGTGTGCTGGTGCAATTTAATAGTTATTTTTGATGATGTACTGTAGCCAACTCTAGTGCTTGTTGCATACTAATTTTCGGAATAATCTCATGCGGTAGTGTACTATCTTTTGACAGATTATAAACCTCAAATCCAATAGCAGTGCTTGCACGCTTGGCTTGTTCAAAGCAAACGCGTATATATGGCTCGTAGTCGCGCATAAAGTCAGGTGGCGCATGGTTGCCGTCAGCGTAAAAATGCTTTTTACCGGTACCGCCTAAATCCATGCCGATAATAAAATTCTTTTGATAGCCTAATGCCGGTGCTAACTGCGTTGCCCAAGTGGCAACTGTTTTTCCGGAAAATAGGCCTTTTTTCAGATTGGCACTAAAGCCAACTGCTCTGCATAGCTCTGAAAACTTTGCATCTAAAAATATTTCAGTATCGTTTGTAGCGTCTTTCAGCAAATCGGTTTTGCTGATACGAGGCACACCAAACTTTCTGGAGATAGATTCGATGAGGAAAATATTACCGTGCTGGAGTAGTTCTGGCTCTCTCTCACAAATTCTAGATAAGCCCACGTATGAAAAAAAGCAGTTTGCGCCAGATAGGATGGAGTCTCTAACGCATGCCCATTGATTTTCAAATACTCGGCGATCCACAATGATGCAGTGCGTTGGTATTAAGTCGGCATCTTTAAATTTTTTAATGGCACAGTTTAGGCTAATTGTCTCAAAAGCAGCGAGTTTATTGAGATCAGTCTCCGCTAGAGACGGGCCTGTAGCAACGGTAAAACACGCGCCCGTATATTGACGGCTTAAGGTATGTGCAAATGGAATATCAACAATTGCTTTGCCTTTCCAGATAATGGTGCAACGGTCTGTATTGCGTTTAATATCAAAATCAGGGTGGCAGCTATACTGATGTTTGAATTTTGCACCTAATCGCAAACGACGAAAAATAGATGTGAGCTTGTTCATGGACTTGAAGGCCTGTTACTGCTTAACAAAAAGCATAATTTTCTTTTTTTGATTAACGCCGTAAAACTCTTTTTCTAATCGGTACTGGCTTAATTGCTCACGGATTACCTTTTGTTGCTCAGCGGTGTTTTCATCTGCTTCAGCATAAAGCATCAAGTAATCATAATGATAGATAGAGCCGTCTTTGATTGCATCCAGTGTAAGTTGCCAGTGGTCTGAGTGGCGGCCATTAAAGCTGGCACCTGCATAAAAAACAGTTTTGTCGGTCACAAAGAATATTCTATCGTTCGTAATATTTTGTTGCTTTATATAAGCAACCGCGTCTTTCTCAAAAGTGTAACCTGCTTTTTTAGGCAGGGTGTTCTTGATATAGGATGCGCTAAAAATAACGATTAACGCGATGGTGAGCCACTTCTGCCATGGCCTATTAAATGTGTTGGTACGCAGCTTGGTAATAAGTGATGCTAGGCAAAACGCCGCAAAAATAAGTGCGATAAACCCTATGGTGACAATATATCGATTGGACAATACAAACACTCTAGCCATGCTAGCGCTGGCGTTGATGATGGTAATCGCAACCACACCATAAAAAATAATACGTGTATCTACTTGTAGCGGGAGTGCTGGAGAGTCTTGTTGCGTGCGATTGATTGCATAAAGTGCAATCACTGGCCAGCTAATGATACTGGCAATTTTTAATAGCAAAATACTGAGTAGGCCAGCGATTAAAGCCATGAGCCCATAGTCTTCAAAATACCCACCAAGCACATTGCCCATCATCGCTGCTTTGGCGTTAAATGCATGAGAAACATCTGATGCCAGAGAAATAACCTCTTTGATGCGACCAAAGTCACTAAGGCTGACTGCCGGCGAGAACAGTAACATTGCTAACATACATAGCGCCGCTAGTATGGATAGGCTGTTAATCAACAAAAATTGGTTAAGTTTTGGTTTGAAACTTAGGTCATGGCGTAGCCATAAAATGAACGGTAGGCCGATTAGGAAAGTAATGCCTTCAATTCTGAACAGCATTGCAACGATGGTTGATAGCTGCCAGAGCAGGGCGTCGCTGATTTTTTGCGTACGATAATACTGCACAAAAAATACCAAGCTGGTTAAGAAGGCGGCCCAGAAGCCTTGGTCACGTAACAGCATAGGCAGTACATCGCCAACGATATAGGGTGTGCTTAATAGCAGAAATACACCGCAAGCGATGGTGAGCTTGTTGCCACCAGCGAGCTTAATCAGATAGCTAAAACTAAAAGTGCTAATCGCAAAAAATACAATATCCAGTAGTTGTGCCGAGGTATGGATGCTTAGCCCCGTGATGCAATGCACTGCACTAATTAGTAGCGAATACAAAGGCCAGTTAAATACCGCAACCCCTTGCTTAAATTCCCCGATGGAAAATAGTCTGGCAGACTCAAAATAGAGCAACGAATCTACGTTAATCCAGCCATGTTGAATATACAGGATGCGCCAAGCAGTGATGACTGCTAATAACGACATCAATAAAATAAATTTTTTATCACTTAATTGTTGAATGTAAGCTGTAATCTTTTGCATCTGGCTACGCTAAAAACTTAATATCTTGAATAATGGATTGCGGTGTTAGCCGTTTTAAGCAGGCAAGGTGCGCATCAGGTTCAGTTAACGGGCACACGCGCTTAAAGCAAGGGCTGCAACTTAATCCCAAATATGCAACGACTGCTTCAGGATGCATAGGCGGTGTGTGGTGTGGGTCGCTTGAACCATAAATCGCAATCACTTTTTTATCAAGCGCTGCAGCAACGTGCATTAAACCTGAGTCATTGCTGATGACCGTGTCGCAAAGTGACATTAAATCAATGGCATCACCTAATTTTGTTTTGCCACCCAAATCCAGACAGCGGTTGTTTGCAAGCCGATTGATTTCTTGAGTGACAGGCAGGTCTTTATCTGAGCCAAACAGCCATACCTGCCAACCATGGCTTAATGCCGCATTGGCGACTTCTGCATAATATTCAGCTGGCCAGCGCTTGGCTTCGCCGTATTCTGCACCTGGGCATAGCCCTAATACCTTTGTAGTGGGAGCATCCTGTCCTAGCTTGGACAAGGCTTGCAGCGCATTGTTGCTGTCGGCAATCAGGCGCGGGTTAGGGATGCTAGTGTTGTTCTGTATCTGTGCTTGATTTTTATCTGCACCTAAAGCCACAAACCTATCCACGGTGCGCGGTAGCTTGGTTTTATCTAATGAGCGGATATCATTGAGTAAACCGTAGCGGCATTCGCCCAAAAAACCGGTGCGCTGCGGAATGCCTGCAGCCAAAGGTAAAATTGCCGACTTCAGGGAGTTAACCAGAGTGATTGATTGTGTATAGCCTTGTTTTTTAAGGGATAGTCCAAACTTTATGCGGTCTAGCAATGCTAACTGACCATGTTTGAACGGCAATGCAATGCCTTGGTTAATTTCTGGCATACGCGCGATTAACGGTAGTGTCCATGCTGGTGCTGCCACATCAATGGTGGCACTGGGGCGTTGTGCTTTGAGCGTTTGGAATAGGCTGTGTGCCAGCACCATGTCGCCTACCCAAGATGGGCCGAGAATCAAGATTTTTTCAGCTGACATTTTAGTACAGTATTAACTCTCAAGTTTTTTGATGATGTTGCTAGTGCTGCGTCCAGCCACTAAATCAATTAAGGCAATTTCACCGCCCCATGACTCGACTTCTTTGCCACCCACTACTTGGTCGGCCGTATAGTCACTACCCTTGGCAATTACATCAGGTTTCACCGCGTTAATTAGATTCAGCGGGGTATCTTCATCAAACAAAATAACAGCGTCTACAGATTCCAGTGCGGCAAGCACGCGTGCGCGATCATTTTCATGCACTACTGGGCGGGTTGGCCCCTTCAACGCGCTAACGGAGCGGTCGGTATTTAAACCTAAAATTAGTTTGTCCCCACGTTTTTTTGCAGCTTCTAAATAAGTCACATGGCCGGCATGCAGTAAATCAAAACAACCGTTAGTGAATACAATTTTTTGCGCGGTTTTTTTCCAAGCCTCAACTTTTTGCATCAGGTGAGCTAAATCACATACTTTATGTGCCTGCTCTGAAGATTGCTCAGTGGCTAGTGCCTCAATTAACTCATCGCGGTTAATCGGTACTGTACCTACTTTACCAACCACCACACCTGCTGCAATGTTAGCAAGCTGCAATGCTTCTAATGGGCTGAGCTCGTGGATTAAGCCGGCAGCTAGTGTGGCAATTACTGTATCGCCCGCGCCAGATACGTCAAACACTTGTTTTGCTGTAGCTGGTAATAAGTGGCTGCTGTCATCAATTAGCGAGATGCCTTCTTCGCCGCGTGTAACCACCAAGAACGCTAGGTTTAGCGCGTTTTTTAGCGCTGTGGCTTTTTCAATTAAGCTGGCATCATGGATAGATGTGCCGCAAGCTTCTGCCGTTTCTTTTTTGTTAGGGGTGAGTGCGGTCGCACCTCGGTATTTAGAGTAATCATGACCTTTAGGGTCAACCAGTACGGTGATGCCCTGCGCATGACATTGCGCGATCAACTGCTGGCAGATATCTGTACTTAGTAGGCCTTTTGCGTAGTCCGATAAAATGACCACGGCAGGTTTGCGTGCAATTTCTGCATTGATTGCGTTTAATAGCTGCGTGTTTTCTTCTGCACTGAAGGTTGTATTGTCTTCCTGGTCTAGCCGCATCATTTGCTGATGCCCGCCCAGAATACGTGTTTTGGCTACGGTTGGGCGTTGTTTGGAGCGAATCACATGCTCAACATTGATATTGGTTGCTGTCATTAAGTTAAGTAGTATGTCGGCTTCGATATCGCTGCCTACACAGCCAATCACACGTGTATTGATGCCTAGCAGGGATAGATTTGCCGCAACATTGGCTGCACCGCCAGCTCTGTCTTGTTGTGATTTGATTAACACAACAGGCACGGGAGCCTCTGGAGAGATGCGATTCACTTCGCCCATTAAATAGCGGTCAAGCATGACATCGCCAATCACGAGTGCGTGTTCAGTGAAGTTGCCAAAATGTTTAACTGTATCTAGAAGTTTTTGCTGAGTCATGGTGGAGGAGATTATACATCTAAGAATATGATATGCATTTCGTCATGCCGACGAAAGTCGGCATTTGATGTGTTGCCGACGCGGATTGAGCGCACTAGTCTCAATCCATCGCTTTAAGCAGACTCTAAAATTTCGCAGAGTGAATGCCCGACAAAAATATGCGCTTCTTGGATTCGTGCGGTTACGCTGGATGGAATCACTATATTGTAAGTGCATAGCTCATTCAACTTACCGCCTGTGCCACCGGTTAAGCCTACCGTTGTGGCGCCAATTGCGTTGGCAGCCTCAATGGCGCTCACTACGTTTGCGCTATTGCCGCTAGTGGTCAGCCCGATGACAAGGTCTTCTGGGCGGCATAATGCTTCAATTTGCCTTGCAAAGATATAGTGATAGCCGTAGTCGTTACCGACAGAGGTGAGGATGGAGGTATCTGTTGTTAACGCGATTGCCGGCATGCCTTTGCGCTCTTTTTTAAATCTGCCCACAATTTCGGCTGCAATGTGCTGGCTATCGGCGGCGCTACCACCATTGCCCATCAGTAAAATTTTTCCACCATTTTTAATGGTGTTTTGCATGGCGATACCTACATCGCTAATCAGTGGAAACAGTGGCTCCAGGGCATTAAACATTGCCATGTGGGCTGCATGTTCATCTTTTAGGTAGTTAACATACTTCATTAGCAGTATTTATCCTCTTGCATTAAGTAGTTCTGTACGTAGTCGCGCACACCATCCTCAAGGCTGTGGAAGGGCTGGGTGTAGCCGGTGCTTGCTAGTTTATGCATCGCTGCCTCGGTAAAGTATTGATATTTACCCTGTAAATCTTGAGGCATATCCACATAGGTAATGTGCGGCTCACGCTGCATACCTTGCATCACGCTGGAAGCTAAATCTTTAAAGCTTCTTGCGTGGCCTGTGCCGATGTTATAAATACCATTCGGCACACCTTTTTTAGATAAGGCGGAAGTCACAAAGTGATTCACTACCGCGGCAGCATCTTTGACATAGACAAAATCGCGCATCTGCATGCCGTCTTCAACCCCAGCCTTGGTGCCTTTAAATAGCTTCATGGTGCCAGTTGCACTGAATTGGTTAAAGGTATGAAACGCCACGCTTGCCATACGCTCTTTATGGTATTCATTGGGCCCATACACATTAAAGAACTTAAAACCAGCCCATGACGGTGGTGTTGGTAAGTTTTTGCTTACTTGGCGCAATGCCCACTGGTCGAAAAAGTGCTTGGAGTAACCGTAACCATTGAGTGGCCTCAGGTTGTCTATGCTTGCATCGTCATAGCCCAAGTTGCCATCACCATAGGTAGCGGCAGAGCTTGCATAGAAAAATGGTACTTGGTGGTTGGCACACCATGTCCATAAGTTTTGGGAGTACTGGATGTTTGCCTCGACCAGTTTGTTAAAGTCGCGTTCGGTAGTGGCGCTAATCGCGCCCATGTGAATAACGGCTTCAATATCCATGCGGCCTTCCAGCCACGACATAAGCTGGTCTTTATCAAGATAATGCGCATATTGGCGATGCGCCAGATTTTGCCATTGTTCTTCGTGCGTGATGCGGTCTACGATGACTAAATCATCACGTTGAAGTTTGGTATTTAGATGCCATGCGATGATAGAGCCTATCATGCCAGCGCCGCCAGTAATTACAATCATTGCTCAGTACCTAAATCATTATTACGCCACAAAAATAAGCAGCGTTTTTGAAGTTGTAAAGCGTTCAGTATAACGCTTATTAATTGTTGGCTAAACCTTGCGCCCTTAATTTTGTCATTTCTGCCTCTTTTTTAGCCGCGTCTGCATCCCAATCGGTGCTCACCCAGCCGTGCAGGTTTTCCAGTGCAATGGTGGTCATGGCGTGTATCCATGCCTCATTTTCGTTGAGGGCTGGGATGTAGTGGTATTCGCCGCCGCCGTTACTTTGGAATATATGCTTGCCTTCCATGGCAATTTCTTCCAGCGTTTCTAAGCAATCACTGGAAAAGCCGGGGCAGATAACATCAATACGATTGACCTTGGCTTTGCCTAAAGATTCTAATAAATTAGCTAAGTATGGTTTTAACCACTCTTGCTTACCAAATCTTGACTGAAATGCGATGGCATACTCATCTTGATTGAGGCCTAATGCATTTGCTAGCAGTCTTGCGGTTTTGTGGCATTCACAGTGGTACATGTCGCCTTTGAGTAAATGAAACTTAGGCACGCCATGAAAGCTCATGACTAATTTATTGGGCTTCCCATTGATGCGCCAGTGTTCACGTACACTTTGCGCCAACGCTTCAATATAAGCCGGATGGTCATGGTAGTGCTTGATGGTGCGGATCGCTGGCATATTGCGTGTTTTAAGCAGTACCCGCCAAACTGCATCTAGTGCACTGGCGGTGCTGCTTGCTGCGTACTGCGGGTAAAGCGGAAATACCAGTATGCGGTCACAGTGCTGTGCTTTTAGTTTTTGTATGGCGCTTTCCATGGATGGGTTGCCGTAGCTCATCCCTAATTCCACGGTAAACGGTGACTTGATTTTTTGTGCTAAAAAGCCACGTAACAGCAGTGTTTGTTTTTTTGCATGTACCAGCAAGGGTGAGCCGTCACTGGTCCAGACACTTGCGTATTTCTCAGCGGATTTTTTGGGTCTGATGGCTAGAATAATGCAGTTTAAAATAAACCACCAAACTAGGCGCGGAATTTCCACGATACGACGGTCGCTTAAAAACTGGCGTAGATAAGGGCGCAATGCCTGCGCTGTGGGCGCGTCTGGCGTGCCAAGATTCGCCAATAGGATCCCTACTTTTAGTTGGTCGCCGTGTTCGTATTTCGGTTCAGGGTTGTAATATGCCATGTTGCCAGTCTTTTAGTATAAATGGTTGTCTTAGTACTTTGTATGCGACACGTTAGCTGGATGAAAGTGCATTTGATAGTAGTTTGGCGGTGATGTCTACAATGGGAATCACGCGTTCATATGCCATGCGCGTAGGGCCAATTACGCCTAGCGTGCCTACGACTTGCCCATCTGCTTCATACGGGGCGGTAATCATGCTGCACTCGTCTAGGGGTAAGTAACCACTTTCGCCGCCGATAAAGATTTGTATGCCATCCGCACGTTGGCTGTTGTCCAGCAACTGCATCAGGCTAGTGCGGCGTTCAAAGATTTCAAATAGCTTGCGTAAGCTGGCAACGTTAGTGGAAAGGTCGTCTACTTGTAGTAAATTGCGTTCGCCAGCAATGACTACACCATCCTCATCCGCTTTTTTGTTGCTCGCCTCTAGTGCCGCTGTCATGAGTTTGTTCATGTCATTTTGCATTTGTTTAAGTTCTGCATGCAGCTTTTGTTGCACTTCGTCAAACGTATGGCCAGAAAAGTGCGCATTAAAATAGTTACCTGCCTGGGTCAGTTCACTGGCGCTAAAAGTTTTTTCAGTGAGGATGATGCGGTTTTGTACGTTGCCATCACTAGTGACAATGATGACGAGTATTCTTTTATCGGAAAGTGTTAAAAATTCCAGATGTTTAAATGCAATGCGTTTGTGTCTGGGTGTCATGACCACACCGGCAAACTGGGTAAGCTGCGAAAGCATATCGGCGGCATTGGTAATCAGTTCACTTGGGTTAGGTGATGCTAAGCCACTTTTAAGCTGCTGTACTATTTGTGATTCTAGTGGTTTCACAGTAAGCAGCGAATCTACAAATAAGCGATAGCCTTTTTGTGTAGGAATGCGGCCTGCTGAGGTATGGGGGCTGGCAATAAATCCTAGTTGCTCTAAATCGCTCATGACATTGCGAATAGTTGCAGTGCTAACATCTAGGCCGGAGTGTTGCAATAAGGTACGAGACCCAATAGGTTGACCATCACTGATGTAATGCTCAACCAGAGTTTTGAGTAAAATTTGCGCACGTTTGTCTATACTAGAGCTCATGCGCAAATTATCGGTCAGTTAGCCTGATAAGGCAATGTTATCGGGGCGGTGCTGGTGTTTTAGCATCTTTTTTCTTGAAGAACTTGCTTAAGTCTTGCACGAGCTGCAGCATGGCAGGTTGTTTTGTCTGCAATACCGTTTTACGTTCATCATGAGGTAGCGCTGTGTCATCTCCTCTACTGGCCGTCATGAGTGCAAAGCTTTTTGCATTGACAGGCTGGGTGATTTTAACCTCATCATCTACGTAAGTGACTTTATCCCAATCTGAGACATAAGTATGGTTACGTTTTTCTCCAGCCAGCAAGTTATAGCCGGTAGCGTAGTCGCTGCTTGGGTTGCTAACACCAAGTAGTGGCATGATGGTAGGCACGATATCCATGTGGCTGGTCATTTGGTCGCTCACTAGCGGTGCTGAGTTTGGTTTGTAAATAACGAGCGGCGTGCGTACCTGTTGGTCTACAAAAGTTGAGTTATGTCCCCAGAAGCCATGCTCCATAAACTCTTCGCCATGATCGCCAACTAGGATAACAATGGTGTTATCTAGTAGCTTGTGTTGTTTGAGGTAGGCGAAGATACGGCCGTATTGCATATCTAAGTGGTGCACAGAGTTGATGTAGCGATTTTTAATCGGCACAATGTCGTCACGTAATGCAGTTTTACTTAAAGTCGCGTAATTAAGGTCATCACGATATGGCGTTGCAATCACGCTTTCAGGCGGGAAGTAATAACGCGCGTGCGGTGACTCAAAAAACATAAAAGTGAAAAATGGTTTGGTTTTGTCTCGGTTATCAATAAATGACAGCAAGCTTGTGACATTGTTACGGTCATTTTCCCAGCCGCTCGCCCCTTTATTGTTATCGTGTAACTGACTGGTGGGAACGTGTGCAAAAATAGTCTTATCAAATTCCGGATAAGAAAATTTAGCGCTGGTGTAAAAACTCATTTGGTACTGCTGTTGTTCCAATACATCAATAATTGCAGCACCGCGGCGCTCTTCTAAAAATGGAAACCAATAGTTTCCAGGCATCGCGGTAAACATGCCAAACACGCCCATGCGTGTACCATTGCCGGTGCTGTAGTTACGTGTAAATCTAGCGGCGCCTTTTGCAAACTCCCAGCTGTTAGGCATGATTTTTTCGTTGAGGGTATCTGCGCGCCAAGACTCAGAAGTTAGCCAAATAATGTTGTACGGTTTGGCAGGTTGTTTGAATTGGATAGGGTTAAGTGGGTAATTGAGTTTACCTTTAAGTTTAATTTTAGCTTCACGCTGCGTGGTAAATCCAAGGCTTTTAAAGAAACCTCTAGCCGATACAGTTTGGTAAAACGGAATCGCCTGTGCAACTACGTTTAATTGATTTGTTGTGTAACTATCTAACGCAAAGCCCATATGTACCAGCACGGTGACAATGAGTGCGGTGACAGGCAGAAATTTGAACGATAATTGCGGCGCTGATTTTTTTACATATAAGTAGTGAGCTAGCCATAAAATGGCGGCTTGCAAGCTGATAAATCCCAATGTAATCAGTGCAAACCCTACGTCAGAAGCACTGCTGCCACCTAAAGACTCTATACCGCCAGGCGTGGACACCAGATTAAAAATAAAGCCATTAAAGAACATGCCGTAAAGCGAAAAGAGCTTGGCGTTTGCGTACATCAGTAACGTGGTAATGCCGCCAGTGATGACCGCGGCTGTATAGACCGCGCTAGTATTTTTCTTGCTGATGAATTTGACTAGCGCGGTAATGGCAATGGCTGGCAGCAAGTAATATAAGCCATACAGTAACCATGTAATGAGCATAAAGCCAAAAGGCAATAGACCATCCTGAAAAATGCTCGTGACAGGCATTGAGTCAGATACAAGAAATAGTACTGCAACGTAAGTGAGTAAGAAGTATGTTTTCAGTATGTTGGTTTGATTTGAAGCCGTCATATATATTTTGTTATTTGATAATGTTAGATTGGGGTGTATAAGCAAAAAATACGCCAGTACAGTTTTGTTATATTTTATTTAGCTAACTTATTGTTTATTATGTTTAATTAATCAATCTTGGCACATTGCCATGCGGCTAGCTGGCTATTATGACGCAAAAAATGTAGGGGTGGATGATATTTATTGCATGCTATGTATTGTTTTGGCTTTGCTAAGATTTCATGACTATGTTTTAATTCTGCCGTGCAGACAAACTTTAAAAAAATAGCGCTTATTGGCAAATATATGAATGTATCGGCTTTACAGTTGATGCAGGCAGATTTAGCTGACTTAGCTCGACATTTATCCGCTAAAAGCTATGAGGTGTGGATTGAGGAAAATACTGCGCATCATGCGCAGTTGACTGACTATCAAACGCTGGCTATAGGCGAAATTGGTCAAGTCGCAGATCTTGCAATCGTGATGGGCGGTGATGGCACCATGCTCAGCGTTGCGCGTAGCTTAATTGACGCTGATGTGCCTCTGGTGGGCATCAATCGCGGCCGTTTTGGTTTTTTAACCGATTTACGCGCAGAAGATATGCTGATTGAGATTGACCGCATCCTTGCTGGGGACTCTATTAAAGAGCCGCGCATGTTGTTATCTACTGATGTGGTGAGAGATAACCAGATTATTTACAGCAGCCATGCCCTGAATGACGTGGTGATTAAAAGTGGTTTGCGCTTGATCGAGCTGGAAATCGAAATTGATGGCAAGTTTGTTTACAAGCAGCGTAGTGATGGCCTGATTATCAGCACACCAACCGGCGCCACTGCCTATGCATTATCTGCCGGCGGCCCGATTTTACACCCTAATTTAGAAGCAATCTCCCTAGTGCCAATCTGTCCGCATACACTGAGTAACCGCCCAATTGCAGTGAATAGTGCAAGTAATATCGTAGTTACCGTGGTGCAGTTCGATGAGGCGCAGTTAAGTTTTGATGGTCAATTCCAACTCAGTTTGGAAGTGGGCGATAAAATTGTAGTCCGCCGTGCAGAGAAAACAATTTCACTGCTGCACCCTGTAGAGTACTGCTATTTTGATATGCTCAGAAATAAACTCAACTGGGGTTAATGTCTACTCATTTCCATAGCCTTGCTTGTGCCGTGCCTCTCAGGCAGAAGGTGATGCAATTGCCGTGTGCGATGGTCTGCAACAACAGTCTAGCGATCTTATGTTGTATTCGTATAACTGTTCTAAATCAACTGCACTGCTCTAAGCCTTGTCATTTTGATGTGGCAATAAAATGGACTAATTGAATTATGCTGCAAACACTTTCAATTCGCGATTTCGTCATTGTTGATCAGCTTGATCTGGATTTTCAATCTGGGTTTACGGTGTTGACGGGTGAAACTGGTGCAGGTAAATCTATTCTGATTGATGCATTGTCTCTGGCCTTGGGCGCGCGTGGCGAAGGCGGCGTTACCCGTGCTGGCTGCGATAAAGCCGAGATTAGTGCATGTTTTTCATTGAACAATAATGTTGAAGCGCTAAATTGGCTGGTGGAGCAGGAAATTGCACAGGATGAGCCCGAGTTGCTACTACGTCGGGTTATCTACGCGGATGGCCGCTCACGCGCGTTCATTAATGGCAGCCCAGCAACTATGCAGCAGCTTAAAGAGTTGGGCGAGTTTTTGGTTGATATTTATAGCCAGAATGCGCATCACTCACTGCTTAAGTCAGCCACGCAGCGTCAAATTTTAGATGAGTTTGGCAGTTTATTGGATGTGGCAAAAAATGTGGCTGAACAATACACGCGCTGGTATCACCTACATGGCTTGCGCTTGGAATTGGAAAAAAATGCTGAAGCCTATGCTGATGAATTGGCATTGCTGCGAGACAACGTACGTGAGCTCTCGGCACTAGCGTTTGATGCACAAGAGTGGGAGGCGCTGCAGCATGAGCACTTACTGCTCTCAAATGGAGCTAGCTTAATTACCAGCGGAGAAACTTGCTTGGATCTGCTGAGCGAGGGTGAGTTGTCTGCACTAAATTTATTAGCGCAAGTACAGCATCATCTGCAAAACATGCAGACTTACGATGCCAGTTTGGCCGAGGTTTCTGAGTCACTTGATTCTGGCGTCATTCAACTGCAAGAAGCTAGCCGTTCTTTAAATCGCTATATTCAGCGTATGGAACTGGACCCCGCTCGCTTGAGTGAGGTAGATGCAAGAATACAGTCCATACATGCTGCCGCACGTAAATACAGGTCGCGTGTGGAAGATTTGCCTGCCTTGCTTCAGGGTTGGCAGACGAGAATGGCTGAGTTGTCTAACTTCGCAGACGATGGCGCGCTTGCCGAGCAAGAGCGTTTAGCATTTAGTGAATATAAAAAGTTAGCCGAAACTTTAAGCACAGGCAGGGCTGGCGCTGCTGCAATGCTACATCAAAAAATCACTGCTGAGATGCAGCGCTTGTCTTTGAGTGGAGGTCAGTTCTCGGTAGCGCTAACGCCTGTTGCGCCGAGTGTTAACGGGTTGGAACAAGTTGAGTTTCTAGTAGCAGGGCACGCAGGCGTTGCGCCGCGCTCTCTAAGTAAAGTGGCTTCTGGCGGTGAGTTGTCTCGGATTAGTTTGGCAATCCGTGTGGTTACTGCACAGCAGGGCAGTATTCCAACCATGATTTTTGATGAAGTTGATGTTGGTATTGGCGGCGGCGTGGCGGAAGTTGTAGGTAACTTGCTGAAGCAGCTGGGCGAGCAGCGACAAGTGTTGGTGATTACACACTTGCCGCAGGTGGCCGCGCTTGGTAAGCATCATTTGCGGGTAAGTAAGTCGCAAGCCTATGGTCAAACCTTAAGTACGATTGTGGCATTAAATGCTGCTAGCCGTATTGAGGAGGTTGCGCGAATGTTGGGCGGTATAGAGCTTACCGAAACAACAAGGCAGCATGCGAAAGAAATGTTGTTAGGGTAAGTTTAGCCTGTGCGTTGGCTGTAGTGAAAAGTTCGCCCTTTTAGTCCTTGCTCTCGCAAGGTTGTTTAGTGCAAACACCGTAAATAGTCAGTGAGTGGTCTTGCATGGTAAAGCCTAATTTTGCCGCAGCGCTTTCTTGTCTTTTCTCGATTTCTGGGTCGTAAAACTCCTCAACGCGACCACATTTAATACAGACGATGTGATCGTGGTGTCCGCCGCTGTTAAGCTCAAATACTGCTTTGCCACTTTCAAAGTGGTGTCTAATCAAGAGCCCAGCTTGCTCAAATTGTGTGAGTACGCGATATACCGTAGCCAAACCCACATCCTCACCAGCGTTAATCATGATTTTGTAGATGTCTTCGGCAGACAGGTGTCGGTCTTTGCTGTTTTCAAATAGGTTGAGCACCTTAAGTCTTGGTAAGGTGGCCTTTAGACCAGCATTTTTTAAATCTTTTTGATCTTGCATGATTTTGGAATATTCACAATTAATAAGGTGGATGTTTTGGCTTCAGTCGCTACGTGGTATATTAACGCCAATTCAAATTAAAGTCATGATATGCGTTATTTTTCTACGTTACGTTATCTAGTTGTTTTACTGGTTTTGCTTTGCTCTGCATGCGGCACGGCCGTCCCTAGCATTAAGCCGTATAAGCTGGATGTTCAGCAGGGTAATGTGGTCACCTCTAAAATGCTATTGCAACTGCGTCCAGGGATGACCAAGTCTCAAGTACGTTTTATTATGGGGACCCCGCTGATTCAAGACAGCTTCCATGGCAATCGCTGGGACTATGTGTATCAAATGCGTGAGGCTGGCAAGGTGACTGAGCAGCGCCGTGTGATTCTCGACTTTGAAAAAGACCTGTTAAAAACGGTGCGTGGTGACGTGATTCCTGCAGGAACTGCCGCACCTGAAGATGAGCGTGCAAATACTGGGACCCGCTTGGTCGAGCCGTATAAAAAGCCAGAAGAAAAAAGCTTAATGAATAAGTTGAAGTTCTGGGAAAAAGACGAAGCTGCACCGGCTAAAGAACCTGCTGTGAAGCCTGATGTTAAAAAAATACCGGAAACTAAAGCTTTGGAGCCTAAAGTAGAGGCTGCCGTTGCTGAATCGCGTGCAGTCTCAGATGCAGATGCTGCGCCATCTATGTTGGCGGTACCACTTGACGTGGCGGTGACTCCAGCAGTAGAAGCTTCTGCACAGGCCTCCATTGCTGTACCTGCTGCCGTGGTTACCGAAGTTAGCCCTGCTCCTGAGCCTGAGATGGTTAAGGCGCCCGTAGCTGAAGTCGCGGCTCCGGTTGCTCTGCCTCCAGTGGTCATGCCTGATGAGCATCCAGTGAATGCGACGCTTTATGAGTCTGCATCGGGCATGGTGTTTGATCGTAAGTTGCGCTCATTGCCAGAAGAGGTTGAGCCAGAAGCGGTAACTGCTGTTGCTGCGCCGCGCGTTGGCAACAAGGTTGCACCAACACCTCAAGACCTACCGCCGGAGAGTGAGCCTAGCTTTTTTGATCGCATGTTGGAAAAGATTGGTTTTTAATCTTTTAAAGTAATTTAGTAGAAATTGATAGGTTTTTTGATATGGTAAATCCATTAAAGGTTGTAATTGCTGGTTGTTCAGGTCGTATGGGGCATGCTTTGTTGGGAGGCGTGTTTGCGGATGTTGAGTTGGTGCTGCATAGCGCGCTAGATCGTGCTGATAATGTTCATCTGGGCCGCGACGCAGGTGAGCAGTTTGGCCGTGTGTCAGGTGTGAAAGTGGTTTCAGATATTGACGTTGCGCTAAAGGGTGCGGACGTGCTGGTTGACTTTACCAGACCGGAAGCAAGCATGGCTTATTTAGCGGTATGTCAAAAGCATCGAGTAAAAATGATTATTGGTACGACTGGCTTCTCTGACGAAGAAAAGCAGGCCATTGAGGCTGCTGCAAAGGATATTGCAATTGTATTCGCGCCCAATATGAGCGTAGGCGTGACCTTGTTGATTAATCTGGTTGAGCAGGCTGCTCGCGTGTTGAATGAGGGCTACGATATTGAAGTGGTGGAGATGCATCATCGTCATAAAGTGGATGCGCCATCTGGCACTGCTTTGCGTTTAGGTGAGGCGGCTGCGCTTGGGCTAGGTCAAGACCTAAAAGATTGTGCGGTATATGCACGTGAAGGTGTAACTGGTGAGCGCGAGGCAGGGAAAATCGGTTTTGCAACGATGCGTGGCGGTGATGTGGTTGGTGATCATACCGTGGTGCTTGCTGGTATTGGTGAGCGTGTAGAGCTTACGCATAAAGCGAGCAGTCGCGCTACCTTTGCGTTAGGTGCATTGCGGGCTGCTAAATATTTATCAGATAAAACATCTGGCCTGTACGATATGCGAGATGTATTAGGTTTGCGTTAGTCTCAGTAGAGATGTCGTTATCTAACCGTCACTTCTACATGGTTTTACTCAGCATACTCAGTGCTGTGTTTGTTTGGTCTGCAATCAATCCTGCTGATAGGTTGACATGGGTGCTGGAAGTGGCGCCCGTGCTGATTGTATTGCCTATACTGGTTTTTACTTACCACTCCTTTGTTTTCACACCGCTGGTCTATGTGCTGATATTGACTCACGCACTCATCTTGTTGGTCGGCGGCCATTACACTTACGCTGAAGTGCCTTGGTTTAATTGGTTGCGCGACACTTATGAGTTATCTCGTAACTATTACGATAGGGTTGGGCACTTTGTACAAGGGTTTGTGCCTGCTATGGTGGCGCGTGAAATCTTATTGCGAAAGTCTCCTTTGGTATCCGGTCGCTGGCTGTTTTTTATTGTGAGCTGTATTTGCCTTAGTATTAGTGCGGTTTACGAGTTTATTGAATGGTGGGTGGCAGCCTATGAGGGCGGTGCTGCAGATGCTTTTTTGGGCACGCAGGGCGATGTGTGGGATACCCAGTGGGATATGTTGATGGCGCTGGTGGGAGCGGTCATTGCGCAAGTGTTTTTGGCAAAAATTCATGATCGGCAGATGACGAATGTGTCACGTTGACATTGATTAGTCGCTTTTTTTTCGCTATAATTCGTTAATTCTGAAACGGGAAGAGTATATACAGCTCCTCCCGTTTTGCACATCTGCCATCTGTTCATGATGGACTAAAGATTAGAAGTTTTTAATGTCGTAAATTTTAATTATCGTAAAACCGAGGAGTTATTGTGTCACAAAACCTGCCCGCCATACTTGTACTAGCAGATGGAACCGTGTTTCGTGGCATGTCGATCGGAGCTTCTGGGCATGCTGTAGCTGAAGTCGTGTTTAATACTTCGATGACAGGCTACCAAGAAATACTGACAGACCCATCTTATACCAAACAAATTGTTACGCTGACTTATCCGCACATTGGAAACTATGGCGTTAACAATGAAGACGTAGAGTCTGGCAAAGTGTATGCCAGTGGTTTGGTGATTAGGGATTTGCCATTAACACATAGTAACTTTAGAAACACCCAGTCTTTATCTGAATACCTAGTGACTAACAACGTGGTGGCGATTGCTGACATCGACACGCGTAAACTGACACGAATCCTGCGTGAAAAAGGCGCACAAACCGGCGTGATTGTTGCTGGTGAGGCTGATGAGGCTACTGCCCTGTCATTGGCAACACATGCTATCGCTGGTTTCCCAGGCTTGGCTGGTATGGATTTAGCCAAAGTTGTGAGCTGTGATAAACCTTATCAATTTACTGAAGCTGAGTGGGCGTTGGGTCAAGGCTTTACTAAAGCACCTGAAGAGCAATTCCATGTGGTTGCATTTGACTACGGTGTGAAACGTAATATTCTGCGCATGTTGGTTTCGCGCGGCTGTAAAGTAACTGTTTTACCGGCACAAGCAACAGCAGAAGAGGCGTTAGCACTTAATCCTGATGGTGTGTTCTTGTCAAACGGGCCTGGTGACCCTGAGCCATGTGATTATGCAATCTCTGCAATTAAAACGATTGTAGATAAAGGCATCCCTACTTTTGGTATCTGTTTAGGACATCAATTGCTGGCACTTGCTTCTGGCGCTAAGACGCTTAAAATGAAATTCGGCCATCATGGTGCAAACCATCCTGTGCAAGATGTTGAAACAAAACGTGTTTATATTACCAGCCAAAACCACGGTTTTGCAGCGGATGCCGCTACTTTGCCTGCAAATGTCAAAGTGACGCATGTGTCGTTGTTTGATGGCAGTTTGCAAGGAATGGCACGTACAGATAAACCTGCATTTAGTTTCCAAGGTCACCCAGAGGCGAGCCCTGGTCCAACCGAAATGAGTTATCTATTCGATAAGTTTATAGACTTAATGCGGGCGCAGTAAATGGAATTCATCCGGCCGTTTGCTGTTGTAGTAGATGTTTGGATATGAATCATCACGCAAATTTGCGTGTATTGATGCAAAATAAATTCGTTAAAAAGTAAATCTAATGGCAAAACGTACAGACATAAAATCAATTCTTATCATCGGTGCAGGTCCAATTGTAATTGGCCAGGCTTGTGAATTCGACTACTCAGGTGCACAGGCATGTAAAGCGCTGCGTGAAGAGGGTTACCGCGTTATTTTGGTTAACTCTAATCCTGCGACGATTATGACCGACCCTGAAATGGCCGATGCCACCTATATCGAGCCAGTAACTTGGCAAGTGGTTGAGAAGATTATTGAAAAAGAGCGTCCAGATGCCTTGCTGCCTACCATGGGCGGTCAAACTGCATTAAATTGCGCTTTAGATTTAGACAAGCACGGCGTGCTTGCTAAGTTTAACGTTGAGTTGATTGGTGCTTCAAAAGAGGCGATTGATAAAGCTGAAGATCGCCAAAAATTTAAAGAAGCCATGACCAAAATCGGTTTGGGTTCTGCGCGCTCTGCTATTGCGCACAGTATGGAAGAGGCTTTGCAAGTGCAGGCTAGTATTGGTTATCCAGCCATTATTCGCCCATCCTTCACGATGGGTGGTAGCGGCGGCGGTATCGCTTACAACCGTGAAGAGTTCATTACTATTTGCGAACGTGGTTTAGATGCGTCACCTACTAACGAATTGTTGATTGAAGAGTCTCTACTCGGTTGGAAAGAGTATGAGATGGAAGTGGTGCGTGACTCTGCCGATAACTGCATCATTATCTGTTCAATTGAAAATTTAGACCCAATGGGTGTGCATACAGGTGACTCTATCACTGTGGCGCCAGCACAAACATTGACCGATAAAGAATACCAAATCATGCGTAATGCCTCATTGGCGGTGTTGCGTGAAATCGGCGTGGATACTGGTGGTTCAAACGTGCAGTTTGCAATTAACCCAGACGATGGCCGTATGATTGTGATTGAGATGAACCCACGCGTATCGCGTTCATCAGCGCTTGCTTCAAAAGCGACAGGTTTCCCAATTGCTAAAGTAGCCGCTAAATTGGCGGTAGGCTTTACATTGGATGAGTTGCGCAATGAAATTACTGGTGGTGCAACACCAGCGTCATTTGAGCCAAGTATTGATTACGTTGTAACCAAGATTCCTCGATTTGCCTTTGAGAAATTCCCTCAGGCAGATTCACGCTTAACCACACAGATGAAGTCTGTAGGTGAGGTGATGGCGATTGGCCGTACGTTCCAAGAGTCATTCCAAAAAGCATTACGCGGTTTAGAGGTTGGTGTAGATGGTTTAGACGAAAAAACCACAGATTTAGATACAATCACCAAAGAAATTGGTGTGCCAGGCCCTGAGCGTATCTGGTACGTAGGTGATGCATTTAGAATGGGCTTGAGTGTTGATGAAGTATTTAATATTTCAAAAATTGACCCATGGTTCTTAGTGCAGTTAAAAGACATTATTGACCGAGAGCAAGCGCTCAAAGGCAAGCATATTGCTGATTTAGATAAAGCTGCTTTGTTGCAATTAAAACGTCGTGGTTTTTCTGATAGACGCCTAGCTAGATTGCTAGACACAGATCAACATGCAGTGCGCGCGTACCGTCAAGCGTTAAGTGTGCGCCCGGTTTACAAGCGTGTAGATACCTGTGCTGCTGAGTTTTCAACCAACACAGCCTATATGTACTCTACTTATGAAGAAGAGTGTGAGTCTAAGCCTACTGATAAAAAGAAAATCATGGTACTAGGTGGTGGTCCGAACCGTATTGGTCAAGGTATTGAGTTTGACTATTGCTGCGTACATGCTGCGTTTGCAATGCGTGAAGATGGTTACGAAACCATTATGGTGAACTGCAACCCTGAAACAGTTTCAACCGATTACGATACTTCAGATCGTTTGTACTTTGAACCAGTAACGCTGGAAGACGTGTTGGAAATCGTTGCACTGGAAAAACCAGTAGGTGTGATTGTGCAATACGGTGGACAAACGCCACTAAAACTAGCGCGTGATTTAGAAAAAGCGGGTGTGCCAATTATCGGTACAACACCAGACGCGATTGATAAAGCGGAAGACCGTGAACGTTTCCAGAAAATGTTGCAAGAATTAGGCTTAAAACAACCACCAAACCGTACAGCGAGAACGCCTGAAGAGGCAATTCGTTTGGCAATGGAAATTGGTTATCCATTAGTGGTGCGTCCTAGTTATGTACTAGGTGGCCGTGCGATGGAAATCGTACAAGAACAAAGCCAGCTAGAGCGCTATATGCGCGAAGCGGTTAAAGTTTCTAACGAGTCACCAGTATTGCTTGACCGTTTCTTGAATGATGCGCTGGAAGTCGACGTAGATGCATTGTCTGATGGCGAAGAAGTGATCATTGGCGGTATTATGGAACACGTTGAACAAGCCGGCGTGCACTCTGGTGACTCAGCATGTTCATTGCCACCTTATAGCTTATCTGCTGAGTTGCAAGATGAGTTACGTGTGCAAACCAAACAAATGGCAAAAGCCTTGGGTGTGGTTGGCTTAATGAATGTGCAGTTCGCAATTCAGGGTGAAACGGTCTACGTGCTGGAAGTCAATCCACGTGCATCACGTACTGTACCTTTCGTATCTAAAGCTTGCGGTTTGCAATTAGCTAAAGTTGCAGCACGCTGCATGGCGGGTCAATCGCTGGCGTCACAAAATGTGACACGAGAAATCATTCCACCATTTTACTCAGTAAAAGAAGCGGTATTCCCATTTATTAAATTCCCTGGTGTGGATACCATTCTAGGCCCTGAAATGAAGTCTACCGGTGAAGTTATGGGTGTAGGTAGTACGTTTGCTGAGGCGTTCTTAAAATCACAACTAGGTGCATCTACCAAGCTACCTGAAGGCGGCCGCGCTTTTATTAGCGTACGTAAAGAAGACTATTTAAAAGTAGTGGAAATCGGGCAGCAATTGCACCAACTTGGATTTGAGTTGGTTGCAACTAAAGGTACAGCAGCAGCGTTAGCTGAACATGGCTTGAAGGTGCAGGCTGTGAATAAGGTTGCTGAAGGCCGTCCACATATCGTTGATATGATTAAGAATAACGATATTAGCTTTATTGTGAATGTGACTGAAGACAAGCGTGCGGTTGCTGACTCATACGAGATTCGTCGTTCTGCATTACAAAATAAAGTGACCTACTACACAACTATTGCTGGTGCTAAAGCTGCGTGCATTGGTATGGCGCATATGCAAGAGATACAAGTAGAGTCATTACAGAACTTGCATAAGCAATTAAGCTAAAATAAACTAAAGCTAGTTTATCTATAATTTATTTTATTTCTGGAACCACGCTCATGTGAGTGTGGTTTCTTTTTTATTTGAGGGTGTAATATGGCATTAAGTCAATTTCCAGTAACTGTTCGTGGTGCAGAATTGTTAAAAGAGGAATTACAGCGCCTGCGTGGTGTTGATCGTCCTAATATTATTCAGGCAATTGCTGAGGCGCGTGCGCAAGGTGACTTGTCTGAAAATGCAGAGTATGAGTCAGCAAAAGAGCGTCAAAGTTTCATTGAAGGCCGCATTGCTGAGTTAGAGGCAAAGCTATCGAATTTGCAAATTATTGATCCGCAAACACTGAATGCAGAAGGGCGTATCGTATTTGGCGCTACTGTGAATATTGAAGATTTGGATTCAGGCGACAATAAAACTTATCAAATCGTGGGTGAAGATGAAGCTGATATTAAAAATGGTAAGATTTCTGTCAGCTCGCCAATTGCACGTGGCTTGATTGGTAAATCTGCCGGTGATATTGCTGAGGTTTCAGCACCAGGCGGCGTTAGAGAGTATGAAGTTCTTGATGTACTGTATATCTAAATAAGGTGATGACAATGGCTTCCCGACTATCTTTGATTCTGATTGCGTTGTGGGCTGGTGCATTGTGGAGCACTGGCGTAAGTGCGTATGTGCTGTTTGATGCACTGCAAGATAAACAGTTAGCTGGTAGTCTTGCCGGTAAGTTATTTAATGTGGTGACTTACGTTGGCTTAGCCAGTGCGTTTTACTTGTTGATTCATCGCCTAGCGCAGTTTGGCACAGTAGCTTTGAAGCAATCATACTTTTGGGCTGTTTTTGTGATGCTGCTATTAGTATTGGCCGGTTATTTTGGTATTCAACCAATTTTAGAGGGCTTAAAATCACAAGCCTTTCCAGCCGACGTGATGCAAAGTGTATTTGCAGACAGGTTTAGAAACTGGCATGGTGTTGCCAGTTTAGCTTATGTTTTTGAATGCGTGCTCGCGGTTGTGATGGTGCTTAAAGCGCGTTAGTGTTTAGTCGCCAGCAACAGTCAATAATTCGGCCTGGTGATTAAACGCAGGCCGAATGTTTTTAAAGCTTAGGAATGACTACTTTGGCACTTTCCTTTACAGTGCTGCTCGCTCTGTAAAATACCAATTGTTTTCCAATGTGATGAACTGCAATAGCATTGGTAAGTTTGCAGATTTCATCAAACATGGCTTTGCGTGCCACGCGGTCATCTCCTGCTACCTGTACTTTAATGAGTTCATGAACGTTTAAGTTAAGCTCGATTTCTTTAACTACATTTTCCGTTAAACCATTGTTGCCTATCATGACAACAGGGTTTAAGCTATGAGCAAGGCCTCGTAGGTGCGCGATTTGTTTAGTACTTAGTTTCATATTTTTTAACAGAATTAATTAGTTAACTATTTTAACACGAAGCAATGTTTATTTGATGGCAAAGTATCAACGATGAAACCTACACGTACCAGTAAAGCTTGGATGCAAGAGCATTTAAACGACCCTTATGTAAAACTCGCACAAAAAGATGGCTATCGTGCGCGTGCTGCATATAAATTAATGGAAATTGACGATAAAGACAAACTAATCAAGCCTGGCATGACTATCGTGGATTTGGGCTCTGCGCCCGGTAGCTGGTCGCAAGTGGCGGTTCAGCGTTTAAAAGGTCAAGGTAAAGTAATCGCGCTTGATATTTTAGAGATGACGCCTGTTGCTGGCGTAACATTTTTGCAGGGTGACTTTCGTGAAGATGCGGTGCTTAAATTATTGGAACAAACCTTAAATAATGTGCAAGTAGACCTTGTAATTGCAGATATGGCCCCCAATATCAGTGGAGTAAAGGATGTTGACCAAGCCGGTGCTGCCTATTTAACGGAGTTGGCACTGGATTTTAGTAAAGAATGGTTGAAACCAAGTGGAAACTTTCTGGTCAAGGTATTTATCGGGGCTGGCTTCGAGGAAATCTTGCAAACTATGCGTCAAATGTTTGATAAAGTCGTGACGCGTAAACCTAAGGCGTCACGTGATAGAAGCAGTGAAGTTTATTTGCTAGGAATAGGTCGTAAACCTTAAAAAATTGGGTTAAACTGCTTTTGTAAGATCTAAAATGCTTAAGAAGTTTTAAGCGTGATTGTTGTTGATAAAGGATAAAGATTTTGAACAACGTGTTTAAGAATGTCGCTATTTGGATAGCAATCGGCATGATACTTGTGGCGGTATTTAACTTGTCCGGCGTTAAGGGTAACGCGGACAACCAAATCGTATATTCGCAATTTATTCAAGATGTTAAGGGTGGTCGTATTGCCAAGGTGCAGATTGATGGTCGAGTGCTGCACGGCACAACTCAAGATGGTAAGAAGTTCAATACGTATGCACCTTCTGACCCATGGTTAGTGTCTGACCTACTTAAATATAATGTTGCTGTAGAGTCAAAACCAGAAGAAGAGCAATCATTGCTCATGAGCATTTTTGTCTCATGGTTCCCGATGATTTTATTGATCGGCGTGTGGATTTTCTTTATGCGTCAAATGCAAGGTGGCGGCAAAGGTGGCGGTCCATTTTCATTTGGTAAAAGCAAGGCACGTCAGTTAGATGAAGGTAACAACCATACTACTTTTGCTGATGTGGCAGGTTGCGATGAGGCTAAAGAGGAAGTATCTGAATTAGTAGAGTTTTTACGTGACCCATCTAAGTTCCAGAAACTAGGTGGCCGTATCCCACGTGGTGTGTTGATGGTAGGCCCTCCAGGTACAGGTAAAACATTACTGGCACGTGCGATTGCAGGTGAGGCTAAGGTTCCATTTTTTACAATTTCAGGGTCTGATTTTGTAGAAATGTTTGTGGGTGTTGGTGCTTCACGTGTGCGTGATATGTTTGAAAACGCTAAAAAGAATGCACCTTGCATTATTTTTATTGATGAAATTGATGCTGTAGGTCGTAGCCGTGGTGCAGGTACTGGCGGTGGTAACGATGAGCGTGAGCAAACACTTAACCAAATGTTGGTTGAAATGGATGGCTTTGAGGCTAACTCAGGCGTGATTGTGATTGCGGCCACTAACCGTGCTGATGTGTTGGACAAAGCATTGTTGCGTCCTGGCCGTTTTGACCGTCAAGTGATGGTAGGCTTGCCTGATATTAAAGGTCGTGAGCAGATTTTACTTGTACATATGCGTAAAGTGCCGATTGATCCTGATGTTAAAGCGGATATCTTGGCACGTGGTACGCCTGGTTTCAGCGGTGCGGATTTAGCAAACCTTGTGAACGAATCTGCATTGTTTGCAGCACGCCGTAACAAGCGCACTGTGGATATGCAGGACTTTGAAGATGCTAAGGACAAGATTTTCATGGGTCCTGAGCGTAAGTCTATGGTGATGCGTGAAGATGAGCGTCGCAATACTGCATATCACGAATCTGGCCATGCAGTAGTAGCTAAATTGCTACCCAAAGCTGACCCTGTGCATAAGGTAACGATTATGCCGCGTGGTTGGGCACTAGGTTTAACATGGCAGTTGCCAGAGTTTGATCGTATCAGCAACTACAAAGACAAGATGCTGGAAGAGATTTCTATTTTGTTTGGTGGCCGTATTGCAGAAGAAATCTTTATGCATCAAATGTCTACAGGTGCCTCAAACGATTTTGAACGTGCGACAAAGCTGGCGCGTGACATGGTGACGCGTTATGGTATGAGTGATGCATTGGGTACCATGGTATATACCGGTAGTGAGCAGGATTCATTTTTTGGCAGTATGAGTTCTAAAACGGTTTCGGAAGCTACGCAGCAAAAGGTTGATGCTGAGATTCGTCGCATCTTAGATGAGCAATATGGTATCGCTCGTCGTTTACTAGAAGATAACCGCGACAAAGTTGAAGCAATGACTGCTGCTTTGTTAGAGTATGAAACCATAGATGCTGATCAGATTAATGACATTATGGCTGGCAACCCAGTGCGTGAACCTAAGCCTAGACAGACAACGGTACCACCGGCAGCTGGTTCATCAAACTCTGGGTCAAGTCCGACAGCAGCTGGCGAACCACAGCACTCTGCAAATACTTAAATTGATTAAGTGATGTTCAAAAAAGGCTAGCGCAAACTAGCCTTTTTTATTGCGCAAAAACCGCGCATCATGCCAGGTGATTTGATGCATGCTCGGGCAGGTGTCTCAAGATTAGTCTGTATCTCCTAACGACTTTTAAACGGATTTAGTATAATTAACATATGCAGACTCAATATCTATTTAATTGCGGTAAATTTCAGCTTAACTTAAATCGCCCCCATGTCATGGGTATCGTCAATGTGACACCAGACTCATTTTCTGATGGCGGCAAGTACACTAGTACGGATTTAGCAGTAGCGCATGGGTTAGAGTTGATCGCAGAAGGCGCCGATATTTTAGATATCGGCGGTGAATCCACTAGGCCAGGTGCTGAGCCCGTGAGCCTTGATGAAGAACTAAGGCGTGTGATTCCAGTGATTGAGGCTTTGCACGCAGTTTCCACCGTGCCGTTATCGATTGATACTTATAAGCCAGAGGTTATGCGTCAGGCGATTGCGGCGGGTATAGATATTGTGAACGATGTGCGTGCGTTACAAGAAGAGCAAGCTGTTCAAATCGTCGCGAATAGTAATGTGGGCGTGTGTTTGATGCATATGCAGGGTATGCCGCAAACTATGCAGATCGCGCCTAGTTATCAAGATGTGGTTGCCGAAGTGAAGCAGTTTTTAATCGAGCGCATGCAGGTGGTAATGTCTGCTGGCATCGCACAAGAGCGCATCGTGTTAGATCCTGGTTTTGGCTTTGGCAAAACAACTGCGCATAATATTGTGTTGATACAGCACTTGGGCGAAATTGGTGAGCTTGGGCCTTTACTGGTTGGTTTATCTCGCAAGGCGGTTTTGGGGAAAATCGCCGGTGGCGATGAGCAGCAGCGCTTGCACGCAGGATTAGCTGCATCGGTCATATCGGCTATGAAGGGTGCAAAAATTGTACGTGTGCACGACGTTAAAGCAACGGTAGATGCACTAAAAGTAGTGACGGCAGTACTACCTGTTTAGCTTGCCTGAGTATAGGCTGCTAGTGAACATAAGATTGTAATTAAACGCTTGAAAGAAACATGAATGAGTAAAAAATACTTTGGTACAGATGGAATTCGTGGTCGCGTCGGGGATGCACCGATTACCCCAGAATTTGTGATGCGTTTAGGTTATGCGGCAGGACGCGTGCTGACCAGTATTGATAGCCACTTGGCCAAAGGCGCACACCCTGCAGTGTTAATTGGTAAAGATACGCGTATTTCTGGCTATATGTTGGAAGCCGCGCTGGAAGCTGGCTTATCAGCTGCTGGCGTAGATGTTTTGCTAACCGGCCCGATGCCAACACCGGCGGTTGCGTATTTGACACGAGCCTTGCGTGCGCAGGCTGGTATTGTGATTTCTGCATCGCATAACCCTTATTATGACAACGGCATTAAGTTCTTCTCAAGCTTGGGCACTAAGTTGCCGGATGAGGTTGAGCATGCCATTGAAGCTGCGCTAGATGAGCCGATGCAGGTGATGGAATCTGCAGAGTTAGGTAAAGCGCGTCGTATTGATGATGCAGCAGGGCGTTATGTTGAGTTCTGTAAAAGTACTTTCCCCAATCATTTAGATTTGCGTGGGTTAAAAATTGTGTTGGATTGTGCACATGGCGCTACCTATCATGTGGCGCCACCAGTATTTCATGAGTTAGGCGCAGAGATTGTGATCATTGGTAACCAACCGGATGGCTTGAATATCAATGAACAAGTTGGCTCTACGCATCCGCAAGCGTTACAAAAAGCGGTGGTGGAGCATCAGGCAAATTTAGGCATCGCTTTTGATGGAGATGGCGACCGTGTGATGATGGTTGATCATGCCGGCCGATTGTTAGACGGCGACCAACTGCTTTACATCATTGCCGCTGCGCGTCAGCAGGCAGGTATTTTACAGGGTGGCGTAGCAGGGACGCTGATGACCAATTTAGCGTTGGAGCATAAGCTTGCAGCGATGAATATTCCTTTTGCTCGTGCCAAGGTAGGAGATCGCTACGTGCTTGAGTTATTGAATCAAAATCATTGGCAATTAGGTGGCGAAAACTCAGGCCATATTCTAACGCTGGACAAGCATAGTAGCGGTGATGGCATTATTGCTGCGCTGCAAGTGCTGCATGCGGTGATTCAAAGTGGCAAAACCTTAAGTGAGTTGGGTGCAGATTTAACACTGTATCCGCAGGTGTTAATTAATGTCACCACTAAGTATAAGGTTGATTTGAACACCCCCTTGATTCAAGCCGCGGTTAAGCAGGCTGAGGTAGAGTTGAAAGACTCAGGACGAGTGTTGCTCAGAGCCTCTGGTACTGAGCCAAAAATCCGCGTGATGGTGGAAGGTGAAAATCAATCACAAGTCACTACATTGGCGCAAAGCATTGCAGATGTAGTTAAGCAGGTTGCGTCTTAAAGCATTAAGGCTCCTCAGGTGGTGTAGTGCACCTATTAGCGTTATAAACTGCTTTGCAGCCATCCTGATTGGCTGTGTATCTCAATAGGCTTGTTGGGTTGAACATTTAATGTGTTGAGTGTTCAATTCAACAAAGCTTCATCTAATTTTCATCAATTGTTCACATTGCAGTGACAAGCTAACTCCACTTTAACTAAATATTGGAGGTGAATGATGACATCTAAAACACGTTTATATTTGCACCGTATGCATCAGTTAGATAGCAATGTCTGCGTGGCAGTTAACCATGCCAGTCGCTACCGTTTGGTACGTGATAGCTTTAGATTAGCGAGTCGGTTGGGTGATGGCGTATTTTGGTACGTACTGATGGCAACAGTATTGCTGGTGTATGGCAGCGATGGAGTAGTGCCAGTATTGCACATGGGCTTGGCTGGGCTGTCTGGCACTTTGCTCTATAAGTGGTTGAAAGGGAAAACTCTGCGTCCACGCCCTTATGAAGTAAGGCAAGATATATGGTTAACAGGTACGCCTCTTGATAAATTCAGCTTTCCATCAGGTCATACCCTACATGCAGTGGTATTTAGCATGGTGGCTTTAAGTTATTACCCGCAGCTGGCGTTTATACTGGTACCGTTTACAATCATGGTAGCGCTGTCACGCGTGGTACTGGGTTTGCACTACCCAAGTGATGTGTTGGCAGGTGCGTTGATCGGTGCATCAATCGCTGGCTTGTCTTTCTTAATGGTATAAATACTAACGTAGTAGTGTTAAGCGTGCGATGCGCTTACACTAAATCTTTTGCTGTGCAGTTATTTAGTGTTTAGGATGTGTGAAGTATTGCACCGGCTGTGGGTGCATATGCTGCAAATGATTTAAGCACTGTTCACGCCAGTGTTCTAATTGCTCCATACTGATATTCTTTAACTCAGCCTCAATTGCGGGTTGATTCCCGTCTAATACTTCCCCGATGTCCGCCAACGCAATTTGCGTTTTGGAGATGTAGTACACAAAATTCTGGCTAAGGCCGCGGTCAACTAACCGTGCAAACCTGTGAATAAGCTGCGGTAATCTAATCAGCCTTAATAGACCATCCCCTAATGCAAGCCGCTTAAGTGCAGTGCTGGTGATATCTTCTGCACAATTAAAATGATTGCTGATAAATTGAGTAATGGTTATGCGGTGTTTGCTCAGCAAACGATGTGGTGAGGTTTGGATCAGAGGCGTTAGGTATGCATCCATAGCCCATTCCGAGGTGATATGGGTGAACATTGTGCTTTTAAACCACATAGCCTCATGTGCTGGCACAAAATGATGGTGCGCAATTACGTCTATATATAGATGGCTGGCGTAACCAATGGCAATTGCTATTTCTTCATCAGAATTTGCTGCATCAAGTAGTTGATGCGCACTTTTCCAGGCATGGGTATTGTTAAACGGTTGGCTCACTAGCGCTAAGTCAGGAATACATGCCCCTGCCATGACTAAATCAGGGAATTTTTTGATAGCTCTTTGCAACTTATGGTCTAGCAACGGCATGGCCCATAACAAGGATTGTGCAAAGTAGAGATGAGTCATCAGCCCCCATGCGTTTGCATCAGCTGAGTACATGCAGCATGGCAACCACCAGTAATATTGTTTGATTAGCTTAGGTACTTGCATGCGAGCTACTGTGCCAGTGCGATATTAAATAAAAATGACAATACGATGATGTTTTATGGAAAACGCTTATTGCCAGTACTGGGGTGTTATTCAGTTGTTGTGCTGAAGTTACGTGATTTTTATTTCATTAAACTGTCATATAGCATGTTTATATTGTTGATAACGGATTGAATTTATTAACAGATGAGTGAATAACACGCATGAAAATACTATTTATATCTGATGTATATTTCCCACGTATTAATGGCGTTTCAACTTCGATTAGAACTTTTGTCGAACAGATGCAAGGCCTTGGCCATGAGGTGCATTTGATTGCGCCAGACTACGGCATTACCACTCAAGACGAGTCATGGGTTAAGCGCATCCCGGCGCGTAGTATTTATTTTGATCCAGAAGATAAACTCATGAAGTATGGAGAGGTGATACAGCGTTTGCCAGCGCTGCGTCGCGAAAGGTATGACATCGTGCATATCCATACCCCGTTTGTTGCACATTATGTAGGGTTAAAGTTGGCGCGTGAGTTAAATATGCCATGTGTAGAAACCTACCATACGTTCTTTGAAGATTATCTACATCATTATTTACCGTGGATCCCTAAGCCAATGGCGCGCGGTATTGCCAGAATGATCTCAAAGCGCCAATGCAATGCGGTTGATGCGATTGTGGCGCCGTCGCAGCCCATGCTGGATGTTTTGCGAGGCTACGGAGTGAGTGTGAGTGCGGAAGTGGTGCCTACCGGCCTGCAAATGCATAGCTTTAAAGCTGCGGATGGTAAAGCGTTCAGACAAAAATATGAAATACCTTTAGAGCGGCCCATGTTGTTATATGTAGGCCGTGTTGCATTTGAGAAGAATATTGCTTTCTTACTGGAAATGCTAAAAGTATTGGTACAAGACGTGCCAGATGTACTGCTAGTGATTACTGGCGAGGGCCCTGCTGAGGCTAGCTTGCATAGGTTAACACAGGAGTTGGGGCTTGCACATAACGTGCAGTTTATTGGCTACTTAAATCGTGAACTGGAACTCAATGCCTGTTATCAGGCGGCTGATGTGTTTGTGTTCGCTTCAAAAAGTGAAACACAGGGTTTGGTCTTGCTTGAGGCCATGGCACAAGGCACACCGGTGGTGGCCATTGCCGAGCTTGGTACCGCCTCAATATTGGTAGATGGGCAAGGGGCGTTGATTGCGCCAGATCACGTTGCGGGCTTTTCTGACAAAGTGAAACATTTGTTAATGTACCCAGAAGAGCGCTTTGAGCTTGGAGTGCGCGCCAGGTCTTATGTGCTTGCTAAGTGGACGGCATCTATACAGGCTGAGCGCATGGTGCAGTTTTATGGGGCGTTAATTAGTGCGCGGCCTGCTGTCGATGGTGCGTATGTGTCAATTGCCTAATTGCAGCGGTACTAACTGCATCTGTACATGGAAATTGCGTTATTTTCAATTAAGAGTAGATGAAAGCGGATGATACGAACGTAATCTCTTTTATACTGTTAAGCAACACAATCAATAAAGTTATTGCTTAATTATGGAAATAGAATCTAACGCCACGCCCAAGACCATCTATCTAAAGGACTATACGCCTGCGCCGTATCGGGTAGGGCATGTAAACCTCTCATTTGCATTGTTTGAAGACAAAACAATTGTGAAATCAGAGGTGCAATATATTAAAAGCCCAGATGCCGTTGCTAGTGACTTGGTTTTAAATGGACAAGATCAAGTCATTACCGCTGTAGAGATGGATGGCATTGCATTTGATGGCTATACCATTACCGAGCATCAAATGACCATCAAAGATGCCGGTGAGAAATTCACCCTAAGCATTACCTCTGAGATCGATCCTGCATCCAACACCGCGCTTGAGGGTTTGTATAAATCCCAAGGCAGTTACTGCACGCAATGTGAGGCAGAAGGTTTCCGCCGCATTACTTACTTTCAAGATCGACCAGATGTGTTGAGCACGTTCTCAGTACGTATTGAGGGGGATAAAAATAAGTACCCCGTGCTACTATCTAATGGCAACTTAGTAGATGCCGGTGATCTTGATCATGGGCGCCATTTTACGGCTTGGAGTGATCCATTTCCTAAGCCTTGTTACCTGTTTGCGCTAGTGGCTGGTAATTTGGTTCGTATTGAAGACTCGTTCCAAACCATGTCTGGGGGTAAGGTGGCTTTGCATATCTATGTGCGTGCCGGTGATGAGCAGCAGTGCGACCACGCTATGCAGTCGCTTAAAAAAGCCATGCAGTGGGATGAAGAAAAGTACGGTCGTGAATATCAGCTCGATTTGTTTAATATTGTCGCCGTGAGTGATTTTAATATGGGGGCGATGGAAAACACATCACTCAATATTTTCAACACGAAGTTAGTGCTAGCTCACCAGGAAACGGCGACTGATACTGACTTTGATAGTGTGGAAGCTGTAATCGGCCATGAGTATTTCCATAACTGGACTGGCAACCGCGTCACCTGTCGTGATTGGTTTCAGCTATCACTCAAAGAAGGCTTAACCGTATTCAGAGACCAAGAGTTTAGTGCGGATATGAGCTCGCGCGCGGTGAAACGGATTGATGATGTGGATCAATTACGCCGTCTGCAGTTTTCAGAAGATGCTAGTCCTCTGGCGCATGCCGTGCAGCCCGATAACTTTATCGAGATCAGCAACTTCTATACTACGACTGTGTATGAAAAAGGCGCCGAGCTTATCCGCATGCAGCATACTTTGCTGGGGCAGGATAACTATCGTAAAGCAACTGACCTATATTTCGAGCGTTATGACGGGCATGCCGTTACTTGTAATGATTTTGTGCAGTGCATGGCAGATGCCTCTGGGCGTGACATGTCACAATTCTTCTTGTGGTACAAACAAGCGGGCACCCCAACATTAAAAGCCTCTGGTCAATATAACGCAGCGCAGCAGCAATTTACCTTAAGCTTGACGCAATCACAGCCTGATACCGCCGGCCAAGCCGATAAAAAACCGTTACACATTCCTGTTGCAGTTGGGCTGCTAGATGAGCAGGGCAATGAAACGCATGCAACACAGATACTGGAAATGACTGCGCGCGAGCAGAGCTTCACATTTGATCATGTAGCGTCACGCCCTGTGCCTTCTATCTTACGTGGTTTTTCTGCGCCGGTGAAACTAACAACAGACTTAAGTGATGACGACCTGCGCTTGCTGCAACTGAAAGACACCGACGGTTTTAATAAATGGGAGTCTGGCCAAACCCTTGCCTTACGCAACATTGAACGTGTGATGGCTGACAGCGAGGCTGATATCTCGCAATTTGTAGATGATTTTGGCATTGTGATAGATCAAGCCATCGCTGGTACAGGGGATAAAGCCTTGTTTTCAAGAGCGCTTACCTTACCAACGATAGCTGTGATTGCGCAAACACAAACCGTGATTGACCCTGCAGCGATAGACCAAGCGCGCACTCATATCCTTAAAAGCATTAAGCGCGCACACAAAGATGCTTTAGCACGTTTATATGATGACAATGTAAACACCGGTGCGTTTTCAGTATCACCTGCGGCCATGGGGCGCCGGGCACTGCAAAACATAGCGCTTGAATTACTCACCGTGACCAACGGTACCGGCTGTGCCGCTCGAGCCAAAGCGCACTATGATGGCGCTAATAATATGACCAATCGTGTTGCGGCACTGGCTTGCCTGACGGATAGTACGCAGCCTGAACGTGAGTTAGTGTTTGCTGACTTCTATGAGCGCTTTAAATCGTATCAACTGGTCGTTGATAAATGGTTTACGCTGCAAGCAATGGCGAACAGATCGGTCATTTTTGATGACTTTGCAAAACTGCGTCAGCATCATGAGTTTAATATTAAAAATCCAAATCGCGTGCGTTCACTTTACTCTGCTTTTGCGCTCAATAATCCTGTACAGTTCCATCACCCTAGCGGGCAAGGCTATGCTATCTTGAGGGATGCCATTATTGAATTAAATGCGATTAATCCGCAAATTGCCTCACGTTTGGTAACGCCGTTACGTGAATGGAAGCGTTACACGCCAGTACTGCAAACGCAGATGCAGGATGCCTTACAAGCGATTATGAACACCCCGAACCTATCCAATGATGTGTTCGAGTTAGTGAGTAAAAGTTTGAAGGGCTAGGGTGACTTGCTATGTTGATATATTGTCTAGTGTTCTGAACATTACCAATGCATCAACATAACCTGCAGAAGGGTGGTTAAACGCTTTTGGTAGTTTTCCCACGATTTCAAAACCTTGAGATTGCCACAACCCCACTGCGCGATGATTGGTGCTAACTACAAAATTGAATTGCATCGCAAGATAGCCTGCTGACTGTGCATACTCAATCGAGTGTTGGCACATGGTGCGTGCCACTCCTCTGCCAGTCGCGTGCGCTGAGGTCATATAGCCGCAATTGCAAACGTGGCTACCACCGCCCGATTGATTGGTACGTATGTAATAAGTACCTAGAATCTCGCCATCATTTTCTGCGATGAAGGTGGTTTTGTCAGCTCCTAGCCAGTAGTCTAGCGCATCGCCTCGACCCATTGTTGAATCTAAAGCATAGGTTTCACCTGCCCTGATAATGGGTTCAATAATTGCCCAAATGGCGGGGCGGTCTTCATCGGTCGCAAGACGAATTTTCATACACTACCTAATTAATGCGCTAAGTTTTAAAAGGTGAAATCGGATAACTATCGAATTATAGGTAATGTATCAGCCTGAGAGCATGTTCATTGCTTTAACATTTGACGCCACCCAAACAATAAAAGCCAACGATGTTGGCTTTTATTGTTTGGGTGGACAAGCTAACAGCTGAGATTAAATATTAGCCGAACTTGCCTGTAATGTAGTCTTCAGTTTCTTTACGTGAAGGGCGGGTGAAAATGCGATCAGTCTCGCCATGTTCAATTAGCTCACCTAAGTACATATACGCTGTGTAGTCAGAAACCCGGGCTGCTTGTTGCATGTTGTGAGTCACTACTAGAATCGTTAGCTTATTACGTAACTCACTCATCAGTTCTTCAATATTTGCTGTGGCAATTGGGTCAAGCGCTGACGTCGGTTCGTCAAACAGCATGATTTCAGGGTCGGTTGCCAAGGCGCGCGCAATACATAAACGTTGTTGCTGACCACCAGATAAGTTAAAAGCCAAGTCTTGCAGACGGTCCTTTACCTCATTCCAAAGCGCAGCGCCTTTTAACGCTTCTTCTACCTTGTCATCCACAACGCGACGGTTCTTTTCGCCACGTACACGTAAACCGTAAGCTACGTTTTCGTAAATCGATTTTGGAAATGGATTTGGCTTCTGAAACACCATGCTAATACGCATACGCACTTCAATCGGGTCTACATTTTTTTCTAAAATGTTTGTGTCATCCGGATGCATGATAATTTGACCGTCGTATTTATTGCCGGGGTACAAATCATGCATACGATTAAAGCAGCGTAAAAATGTAGATTTACCGCAACCAGAAGGTCCAATCAGTGCCGTGATTTTATTTTCATACAAAGGCATTGAAACATTTTTAACCGCGTTGTGACCACCGTTATAAAAAAAACTGAGATTGCGTGCTTCAGCTTTTACTGGTGTAGTTGTCGTCATCATGAGAATTTAGATTCCTGTTGATAGATATATAGAGATAAGCCGTGAATTACCATTTAATGTTTTTACGCATTTTGTAACGCATTCTGATGGCAAAGCCGTTCATGATCAGGGTTACTAAAATGATGATGACACCAGCCGCTGCTGCGTTCACATGGAATGCCTCGCTTGGGCGAGATAGCCAGCTAAACATTTGAATCGGCAATACCGTGAAGCCAGATGATAGCCATTCAAAGTTAAGGAATGGTGCACTGGTTGTCACTGGCGATGGTGGTAAGAATGCAATAAAGGTCAGTGCGCCAATGGTAATAATCGGCGCAGTTTCACCAATGGCGCGCGCCATGCCAATAATTACGCCGGTTAAAATGCCGCCGAAAGAGTATTTGATCACATGGTCATACACCACTTGCCATTTGGTTGCGCCCACTGCGTAAGCCGCCTCGCGAATCGCAATTGGGATGCTGCGGATTGATTCACGTGTTGCAACAATCACAACTGGCAATATCAGTAAGCCTAGCGTCAGGCCTGCGGTGACTATACTTTGACCTAGATCTAAAATGTAAACAAACAAGCCCAGTGCCAGCAAGCCGTAAATAATAGAAGGTACAGCCGCTAAGTTAGAAACGTTAATCTCGATAAGATCCGAAAACCAGTTTTTAGGTGCGTACTCTTCTAAATAGATGGCAGCCATGACGCCTACTGGTACCGCTGATAAGAACGTGACTAACATCACGAGAGATGACCCCACCAGTGCTGACAGCAAACCAGCACTAGCAGCACGGCGTGATGGAAAGTCTGTGTAAAAGCTTAAAGATAATAACTTAGGATAACCTTGAATGATTAAGTCAATAAACAGGGTTAATAACGTAATCAAGCCAACCATTAGACACAGCAAGCCAATGATGGAGAATATATAGTCATTGAGTTTGTGCCGATGAATCATGGCACGCACTTCGTCTAAATTTTTATTGATATGATTTGTGGATGGATTGTTCATTTTAGTATCTCTCGCTATATTTCTTGCGTGTGATGTGGCCGATAATGTTGAGCGTTAGTGTCATCAACATCAGCACCAAGCCTGCAGCAAAGATACTTTGATAACCTATGCTGCCATGCGGTAAATCACCCATTGCAACTTGCACAATGTAAGCGGTAATGGTGGCCGCTGCATCCATTGGGTTAAATGTCAGGTTAGGTTGCTGACCTGCTGCAATGGCTACCACCATAGTTTCACCAATAGCACGCGATATACCTAAAATATAAGCGGCCACAATGCCTGAAATGGCGGCTGGCGTTACTACTCTAATTGCAGTTTGAAAACGTGTTGCACCCATTGCATAAGAGCCTTCGCGCATGCTCATCGGTACTGCGCGCATCGCATCTTCTGAGAGTGATGCAATGTAAGGAATAATCATAATGCCAATCACAATGCCTGAGCTTAGCATGTTAAAGGTTGGCAACTCTGGCATGATTTTTTGTAATAGTGGAGTAATAAACAGTAACGCAAAAAAACCAAACACAATGGTTGGTACACCAGCGAGTAACTCTAGCACTGGTTTTACTGTTTCACGCACCCTGTGCGTTGCAAACTCAGACAGGTAAATAGCGCTAATCGTACCAATCGGCACAGCAATCACTAATGCCACACCTGTCACGGTTAATGTACCAGAAACTAAAGGCAATATGCCATAACGTGGGTTTTCAAATAATGGGGTCCAGACCGTGTCGGTTAAAAAGTCGGACAAAGATACATATTCAAAAAAACCGTAAGACTCATACAACAAAATGCCAATAATGGCCGCGGTTGTTAATACCGCAGACAATGCCGCCAGCATCAAAATAAACTCAATCACTCGCTCTTTTAAGTGGCGGGTGAAGTTCTTTGATAAGCGAGCGCTAATTTGAGGGGTTAATGATTTATTTAACACTTGAGTTGCCGTATTCACGTTATATATACCAGCTTGTTGTCATGGTTGGTAAAAGACACTTGTAAGAAAAGCAGTCATTATTGTGCTTTCAAACAAGTGTCAGTTAAACATACTACTTAATACGCGTTAGCAATTCTTCAATTTTTACACCAACTTCAGGTTTACCACCAAAGCCAGTACCTGGTTTAAGTGCTTTCCAGTGAGTAATCACTGCTTTTTGCTCTTTTGCAGGTAACGCAACGTATTTTACTTCTTCAATCAACGGTTTGCTATTTTCAAGGTAATAGTTAACAAATGCTTTAACCTCTGGCTTGAACGCAGCTGCTGTTGCATTAACGTAGATGAAAATAGGGCGAGCCAATGGTTGGTAAGTACCATCTTCAATGGTTGCCTTTGAAGGCAATACGCCTGCTTTTCCACCTTTATCAACAATTGAAACTGCTGTTAGCTTGTCTTGGTTCTCTTCATAGTAAGCATAACCGAAGTAAGCAAGGCCACCTTTGTCGCCTACAACACCTTTTACCAAGACATTATCATCTTCTGATGCAGTAAAGTCACCACGGCTTGATTTTGCTTTACCAACAATTGCCTCAGTAAAGTAGTCAAAAGTACCTGAGTCAGCACCTGGGCCAAATAGTTTAACTGGTGTGTTTGGCCATGCTGGGTTTACTTGATTCCAAGTTTTTACTTTACCTTGCGCCGCAGGTTCCCATAGTTTTTTAAGTTCTGCAGTCGTCATTTTTTTTGCAAAATCGTTACTTGGGTTAATCACCACTGTTAATGCGTCATAAGCCACTGGTAACTCAATAAACTGCACACCAGCTTCTTTACACGCGTCGATTTCTTTTTGCAGAATAGGGCGTGAAGCATTTTGCACATCGGTTTCACCGCGGCAGAATTTCTTAAAGCCGCCGCCTGTACCTGAAATACCTACGGTTACTTTGGTTTTTGTTGATTTTTGGAACTCTTCAGCAACCGCTTCAGTAATTGGGTATACCGTGCTAGAGCCGTCAATCTTAATGATTTTATCAGCAGCTACAGCAAAATTTGGTAATGCAAATAATGATGTAACCAAACTAGCTATTGTTGAATATTTAGTAAACTGGTATTGCATTTGTTGCTCCTTAGAGTAGTCAGTTGTTGAACTGTACGTATCATATGAAGCTAATGTGACAATATAATGACAAAAATTAAATTAGTAAAATTAGCCAAATAAAAAAGGGCTCAAACTGAGCCCTTTTTTACGATTGCCTGATATTCAGGCGCTTGTTACATAAAGCTACGACCTAAGTGGTAGCCAATTGCTGCCATTAAGCCCGCACATGGAATCGTAAGCACCCATGCCCATACGATTCTTGAGGCTAAGCCCCAGCGCACTGCAGAAGCACGACGTGATACGCCTACGCCCACAATCGCACCTGTGATGGTATGGGTGGTTGAAACTGGAATACCAAGTGATGTAGCTAAAAACAATGCGATAGAGCCAGAGGTTTGGGCACAGAATGCGCCGGTTGGGCGTACTTTAGTAATGCCCATACCCATGGTGCGCACAATGCGCCATCCGCCCATTAAAGTACCCAAGCCCATTGCTAGCTGGCATGAAATCACTACCCAAAATGGCACATGGAAATCGCCGTGCAGGTAGCCGTTTGCAAATAACAGCACAGTAATAATACCCATGGTTTTTTGCGCATCGTTCGCACCGTGACCTAAACTAAATAGAGAGGATGAAATAAATTGCATCTTGTTAAAGCGGTTCTCTGTTTTGTAAGGTGATGATTTTTGAAATAGCCATAACACGATGACAGAAAATAGCATCGCCAGTAGCATCCCAAATAAAGGCGACAAGACAATCGCAACACCGGTAGTGATTAATTTGCTACCGATAATAATGCCTTGAGTACCGGCATGCGCAACGCCAGCACCGAGTAAACCACCAATCAGTGCGTGAGATGATGATGACGGAATGCCAAACCACCAAGTGATGATGTTCCATGCAATTGCACCAATCAGTGCGCCAAATATCACCGCATTGTTCACGATGTTAGGATCGATAATGCCTTTGCCTACGGTGTCAGCCACATGTAAGCCGAAGAACAGAAATGCGCTGAAATTGAAGAATGCTGCCCATACGACCGCTGCCTGCGGTGTGAGTAAGCGCGTTGAAACCATGAGTGCAATAGAGTTGGCTGCGTCATGGAAGCCGTTCATAAAGTCAAATATGAGGGCAACCACCACGAGAAACGCCATGATGAGAATTGCGTGATCCATTGTTTACCCCTTAAATGCGCTCAAGTACAACGCCATGGATTACATCTGCAACGTCTTCACAGCTATCAACTGCTTCTTCAAATAAATCGTAGAGTTCTTTTGAGCGGATTAAGGTACGGGCATCTTCTTCTTCAGCAAATAAGCGATGCATGCCTGAGCGCATCACGTGATCAGCTTCGCCTTCGATGCTGCTGATTTCTTCGCAGGTTTGCAAAATTCTGCCAGAGTTTTTCATGTCAGATAACATGCTTACCGCTTCACGTACTTTCTCTGATGCGCGTAGCAGAATTTGACCTAGCGCTACCATTTCAGGTGTAAACGCGGTGTGACCGTATATTTTTGCACTTTGTGGAATGGCTTCCATGTAGTCGATGATGTCGTCTAATGCCATCGCCAGTTCACGAATTTCACGACGGTCAAATGGGGTAATAAATGTTTTATGTAGGGAGAGTAAAATTTCTTTTGTATATTCATCTGCTTCAGATTCGATTTTTCTAATTTCAGCAAAATGCTCATCGAATTTTTCGCTATCTCTTACTGCGGCCATCATGGCGAGTACTTTTGAACCTTTGACAGCACAGTCTGCAAGGTTGTTGAAAAGTACGAAGTAATTGTCATTACGAGGTGAAATTGCAGCCATTAATCGACCAAGTGCAGCATTTGCCATAGTTTTTTAACTCCCTTATTTATTACTGTTTTGTTACTTTTAGATTAAAAATTCTTGAATATCGCAAGTTTAACCGTCTGGGCCGAAATCTGCGAGTATTTATATGTATTTAATGGAACTTTTTTCAATGCCGAAAATTAAGTAATGAGTGAGGTTGGCGTCTTTAATAAACTGTTTAATGTATGCATTCTGGCTAAAAAGTCTTGGCAAGTGGTGAGTCAGGTATCCTCATTTGACATTGTGTCCAGCAGGCTATCAAACATTGCCAGCTGTATTGATGTACCTATCAATTGGTGCACTTTGTTGTTAGTAGGCGCTACTTAAATCCTGCAATATGGCGTGTTAAGCCTTTGCTGTATAATGGCGTTTTTTAGCAACACGTAAGTATTATGGAAGCAGAACAACTCAATATTATTGCTAATCGTTTAGGCGATTTAGGCGAGCGTAACCTTGCTCTTCGGGGGTATCTTTGACTTTGAGTCTAAGAGCCAGCGTTTAGAAGAGGTCAATGGGTTATTAGAAGACCCGAAAGTTTGGGATGACAATGCAAAAAGCCAAGCACTAGGTAAAGAAAAGCGCGCCCTTGAGCTAGTGGTGAACACACTCACCCAAGTGCAAGGCGGGTTGAAAGATGCGCAAGAGTTATTTGAGATGGCGCGGGAAGAAAATGATGACGACACCTTATTGAGTGTAGAGCATGATTCATTGGCGCTGGAAAAAGAAATCGCCGAGATGGAGTTCAGACGTATGTTCTCTGGCGAGCTAGACTCCGCGAACTGTTTTATCGAATTTCAATCAGGCAGTGGTGGTACCGAGGCACAAGACTGGGCGAATATGCTATTGCGTATGTACTTACGCTATTGCGAGCGCAAAGGCTTTAAAGTTGAAGTGTTGGAAGAGTCTGAAGGCGATGTTGCTGGTATTAAAGGTGCTTCAATTAAAGTGTCTGGCGATTACGCTTACGGTACTTTACGCACCGAGAATGGCGTGCACCGTTTAGTGCGTAAATCACCATTTGACTCTAATGCTAAACGCCACACAAGCTTTGCCAGCGTGCAGATATTCCCTGAGGTGGATGATTCGATTCAAATTGATATCAACCCTGCGGATTTGCGTGTCGATACTTACCGTGCCAGCGGTGCGGGTGGGCAGCACATTAATAAGACAGACTCTGCGGTACGTATTACGCATATTCCGACTAACACTGTGGTGCAGTGTCAAAACGACCGTTCGCAACATCGCAACCGAGAAGAGGCGATGAACATGCTGAAGGGTGCGCTTTATAATCTGGAGTTGAATAAGCGCAATCAAGAAAAACAAGCACTTGAAGATGCCAAAACCGATATTGGTTGGGGGCATCAAATCAGGTCTTATGTGCTAGACCAGTCACGTATTAAAGATTTACGTACTGGCGTGGAAATTGGCAATACGCAAGGCGTGCTGGATGGCGACCTTGACCCATTTATTACCGAAAGTTTGAAGCAGGGAGTGTAGTGTGAGTAACGTGCAAAATAATGAACAAAATAATGAAGTGATTGCAGTGGATGAAAATCATGTGATTGCAGAGCGCCGCGAAAAATTAAATGCGATTCGTGAAAACGCCAAGCAAACTGGCTCAGCTGCCTTCCCGAATGACTTCAAGCCAGAGCATCATGCTGTAGCACTGCATGCTGAGTTTGGCGGCTTTGATAATGAAATACTGCAACCTCGCGCCGTGCATGTGAGCATTGCTGGCCGCATGATGTTAAAGCGTGTGATGGGTAAAGCTAGTTTTGCCACAGTGCAAGATAGCACTGGCCGTATCCAATTGTTTATTTCTAAAGATAACTTCACTGACGAAAACAGTGAGGCTGTTTACGAGGCATTTAAGCACTGGGACTTGGGCGATATTATTGCGGCTAAAGGCGTGTTGTTTAAGACGAAAACTGGCGAGCTATCAGTAAAAGTGTCTGAGTTGCGATTGTTGACTAAATCATTGCGCCCATTGCCTGAGAAGTTTCATGGTTTACAAGACCAAGAAGTTAAGTATCGTCAGCGTTATGTGGATTTGATGGTGTCGGAAGAAACCCGTGCAACCTTTATTGCACGCAGTAAAGTGGTGTCAGCGATTCGTGGCTTTATGCTTGAGAATCAGTTTTTAGAAGTAGAAACGCCAATGCTGCATCCTATTCCAGGTGGTGCATCGGCTAAGCCGTTTATTACGCATCACAATGCGTTAGATATGCAAATGTATATGCGTATTGCCCCTGAGTTGTATTTGAAGCGTTTAGTTGTGGGTGGTTTTGAGCGTGTGTTTGAGGTTAACCGTAACTTCCGTAACGAGGGCTTAAGTGTACGTCATAACCCAGAATTTACCATGATGGAGTTTTATGCAGCTTATACCGATTATCTATGGCTGATGGACTTTACCGAGCGCTGTATCCGCACTGCTGCGATTGCGGCGACAGGCTCAGCTGTGTTGCAATATCAAGGTCGTGAGTTGGATTTAAGCAAGCCATTCCAACGCTTGACGATTGTGGGCGCAATCCAAAAATATGCACCGCAATATACGTTAGAGCAGCTGAACGATAGCAACTTCTTGCGTGCAGAAATTCTTAAATTTGGCACCAAACCATTTGACCATGCAGGCTTAGGCGCATTGCAATTGGCCTTGTTTGAAGAAACTGCAGAAAGCCAATTGTGGGAGCCTACCTACATTATTGATTATCCGGTAGAAGTTTCACCGCTAGCACGCGCATCAGATGCTAACCCTGAAATTACTGAGCGTTTTGAATTGTTTGTGACAGGCCGTGAGATTGCTAATGGCTTTAGCGAGTTGAATGATGCTGAAGATCAGGCAGCACGTTTCCACGCACAAATGAAAGCGAAAGAAGCGGGCGATGCTGAAGCGATGTACTACGATGCTGACTTTATCCGTGCGCTAGAGTACGGCATGCCGCCGACAGGTGGTTGTGGTATTGGTATTGACCGTTTGGTGATGATGATTACCGATAGTCCAAGTATCCGTGATGTGATTTTGTTCCCGCATATGCGCCCAGAAGCTTAAGCACTAATCAGCATTACTTGTTTTAAAAAAAGCCGTCGCTAGCGACGGCTTTTTTGTTGTAAAAATACAATTGGAGAAAAATAGTTTTTATAAAGTTTGATCTGTCATGAAACTGTAATACAGCTACCGCAAAATCGCCTCTGTCAAAAAACGCAGTAAATAATTATTAAATTAATAGAGGGAATGTAAATGAACTATAAATTACGTAGCTTGGTAGCTGCGAGTATCACAGGTGCATTAATGTTAGGTGTTGCACAACAGGCATCTGCAGATTCTACTATGGATATTGTTAATGCGTTGGTTGCAAAGGGCGTATTAACTGAAGAAGAAGGCGCATTGCTGACTAAAGGCCGCGAGATGGAATCAGCAAGTCAAGCTAAATCGATGAAAAAAGCTTCTAAACTGAAAGTTTCTGATGCGATCGATAATGCTGAGCTTTATGGTGATATTCGCGTTCGTGTTGAGCAAAGAAACGGTGAAGATGTCGCAGGTAAAGAGCAAGACAGAACACGTGATCGTTACAAGTTAACATTGGGTGTGAAAACAGAGTCAGGTAACTTTTATACTGATCTAGCGTTGGCAATGGGGCAACATGGTCGCTCAGATAATGCAACATTTGGTTCGGCATCAGGTGGTTCTAATGGATCTAATACTAAAGAAGCTGCTTATATCAAACGAGCAATGGTTGGCTACAAAGCGACTGATTGGTTGGCTCTCGAAGCTGGTCGTGTGGCAAATCCACTTTACACCACGCAAATGGTATGGGATTCAGATTTAACTTTTGAAGGTTTAGTGGAAAAAGCTAATTTCAAAGTCGGTGATAATAAGTTTTTCTTAACAGGTGTTCAGTCACAATACCTCGGTGATACTAGAAAGTACGGAGGTACAGCAACTACAGCTGATTCAATATCAAACTGGATTATGGCTTTCCAAGCTGGTGCAGAAGTTCCATTGGCAGATGGTGTTAAAGGTAAGGCTGCATTAACTTACACAACATACTCTAATAATGATCGTGCTGGTAAGTTTGTACCTGCGATTGGTTCTGCTACTACACTAGGTACTAATGTCGTTGGTACAAATAATTTAAGAACAATTGAAGTTCCAGCCGAGTTGAATTTTAGTACATCAGGTCCATTAAGTTACTCGTTATTTGGTGATTATGTTAAAAACCTAGATGGTAATGATCGCCGTGATGCAGCAGTTGAAGGTATTGCAGGTGCAGCAAATAAGGCTAAGTTAGATTCTAACGATGATAGCGCTTGGTTGCTAGGTGTTGGTATCAATTATAAAGCCGGTCCAAAAGTTGCTAAAGGTGATTGGTCTGCTAAACTTTGGTATCAAGATGTAGGTGTCTATGCTGTTGATCCTAATGCTGTTGATTCAGACTTTATGGATTCAAAAGTTAACATGAAGGGCGTTGTACTTAAGACACAATATAACTTACAAGAAAATGTGTTCATCAATTTTGCAGCTGGTCATGCTACAAATAAAAATGACAAGATATCTACCGCAGGCGTAGCCGGTGATCTTGGTTACAATCTGAAAAGCTATGACTTATATCAATTAGATTTAACTTATAAATTCTAATTAGAACTAACTAAGTTAGTGACATCAAACCCGCTCCAGTAGCGGGTTTTTTTTATGAGTAATAACTCACTCTCTTATAGTGTGGCTAGGCATTTCAAATAACGGGTTGTGTGTTTTTAACGCGCGAAACAGCATGCGGGTTTCTAGTAAGTTCCATACCCTGAGCATGGCTTCAATAGAATCAAACGGCTTGGTGAGGAAGTCTTTAGCACCTAACGATAGTGCTTTTCTTCTGGCGGTAATCGTGCTGTCTGCGGTGAGTACCAGCACGGGGAGGTATTCATCCAGCGTGATTCGCTTGGATAGCTGCTCTAGCACGGCGTAGCCGTCTAGCTCTGGCATCATAAGGTCTAGCAGAATAATATCGGGCTGCAGGGCGTTAAATAAATCCATGGCGCGTGTTGGGTCTGTGGTGCTGAGCACTTGGGTGAACCCCTCCCGTGCTAGTAGCTCTTCGAGCAGGCGTAAATTAGCATCAGAGTCATCAATGATGAGAATCTTTGCGTTAAGGATTAGCTTTTCGTTCATTTCTTTTCGATCGAGTTGAGTAGTTTATTGAGCGTTTGGTTAAATGCCGCAATATCTAATGGTTTAGTAAAGTACTCATATACCCCCATACGCTTTAGTCTGCCAATACTTGCGGGCGTTGCATCTGCCGATAGAATCAGGATAGGGATATGTGCATGGTTGGCGTTGTTTTGAATATGCTCGACCAGATTCACACCAGATCCGTCCGGCAGGTTTAAATCAATTAAGGCAATATCTGGTGTGGATTTTACCAAGAAATTTTTAGCCTCTTGTATGGTGCTGACGGCATACAAGTGAAAGTTAGCGTTTCTGGCAATAATTGCCTCGATAAGCGCCCGGTTACTAGGGTTGTCTTCTACATATAGAATTTTTGCCTGATGCCGCAATGAGATGCTATTTAAGGTAGACGGTGCATCAATCGCAGGTTCCGGCGTTTCTGCAAGCTGCTTGTAGGGCAGGGTGAGCTGGAATAGGCTCTTATCGCTCGCGATATGAATTTCACCACCAAGTGCTGCCATCATTTGGTTACTGAGTGCCAAGCCTAGGCCTACGCCCTCTACCTTAGTATTTTCTGCACCCAAGCGTTCAAACGGGGTGAACACACGGTGATGCATGGATTTTGGAATGCCTTTACCTTCATCTGCTACCTCGATGATGACTTTGTCATCTTTTTTGTAAGCCTGCACATACACTTTGGCATGGGCTGGGCCGTATTTCAGCGCGTTAGAAATTAAGTTAAGCACAATTTGCAGTAGTCTTTGCCTATCTGTGGCAATAGTGAGGTCCGGCGGGTAGTAGGTTTTAATCTGAATGTCCCGCGCCCTGGCCAGCGGATGCATAAAGTGCGTTGCTTCATCTAGTAGAGCTGAGATATCACATGCCTGAATATCAATCTGCATATCTCCAGATTCAATTCTGGCAATATCTAATACTTGGTCAATCAGTTTAAGCAGATGTTTGCCGGCGGCAGAAATCATAGACAGACTTTCCTTTTGCTTAATGTCGGTTAAGTCTGTTTCCAGCAGGTGTGCAAAGCCTAAAATTGCATTTAGCGGTGTTCTTAGCTCGTGACTAGTTCTTGATAAGAATATGCTTTTTTCTGCGTTGGCTTCCTGTGCCTGTAGCTTTGCCAAGTTTGCTTCATACATGCTGTTGGTCAGCAGTTGGGCGGCTTGATCTAGCTCATGTGCCAATTGGCCAAGTTCATCTTGGCTAATGGAGGGGAGTGCGAGCGCTTCACCTCTGGCTAAGTGTGCGGCACTGTCCCGGATTAATTGCACGCGTTTGACGATGGTTCTGGAAAATACCCATGCACTGGCTAGTGTACCCAAAATACCTGCCAGTGCGGAAAGAATGGTCAGGTTGATATTGCGCTGCCGCTCATAGTTCACTTGCTTTTGGTCATCTGCAACAAGCTTTGCCTCACGCGTGCTCATTTCTTCTATTAACGTGCGTAGATTGTTTAAGGTTTTACCCTGCACGCTAAATTGTTTTACCAGTGCAGTGCTGTCAATCTCTAGGTTGCTGCTGGCTAGTTTTGCCAGGTCTGCCAGATTTTGATTCACCAACGGTTTGATGTGGCTGAGCCTTGTGATTTGTTCTTCATCTTCCAGCTCTGCTTCCAGTTTACTAAGTGTGGAGGCCAGTTTTTTATTGGCTTGAAAATAAATGGCGAGAAAAGACTTTTCTCCAGTGAGCAAATAATCACGTACCCCCGTAGAGGCCTCTACCAGCTGCGTATGTACCGCTTGAATATCACGCTGGTTTTGCAGGGCGACTCTTAATTTGTTTTCTAGTATGGCGGCTTGTTTTTCATGCAAATAAAGTGAGAGTAGGGATAACAGTAAAATGGTGAGTGGCAATGCAATCACAATCGGGCCTTTAATCCGCAATGGCAGATCTTGCCAAATAGACGATGGTGCTCGTAGTTGCTGTATAAATGCGTTTAGTTTCATCTGAATATTAATCACACTAGTGTATGTAGTTAAGCCCTATAACCCAGCTCGTAAGCCTTGACCGCAGCTTGGGTTCTATCACGTAAATTGAGTTTACTTAATACCCGCTCTACATGAATTTTAACGGTTCCCGCTGAGATTCCCAGTTTGGTTGCTAACTCCCGATTACTCAACCCCGATGGCAGTAAGGCAAATACTTCGCGTTCTCTAGGGGTCAGTCGCTCAATCACGGTTAAGTCTTTATCTTCAGTACTCATGGTGGATGCTTGTTTCAGTGCTAAGCCTAGAATGCCACTGATTGATTGCAGCGTGATAAGTTCATGCGGGGAGAGTTGCAGGTTCTGACCAGATAGTGCGATGAGCCCGACAGGCTGTTGGCCGATTGCAATTGGGATAAGGTACTCTTGATCAGTATCGCTAGGTGTGTAGGTCCAGAACATGCTGCCCTGATACTGATGGGCTTTAAATTTAACTGGGTATTTTAATAGCGTGGCAAAAATACCCAACATAGGCACACGCGTGCCTTGCGGTAAAGTCTGCCCTTTAGTTGCAACAATATTGAGCTTTCCTGCTGATTCTGTTGCGATCATGCCATGTTCTGCCGCAATGTACGCCGCAATTAAATCTAAAAAATATTGTGGTGAATCTGTTTTCCAGCCATCTTCAAACAATGCGGCACCCAAGCCATTAAATAGTCTGACTTGGGCTTCTTTTGCCTGCGATTCGCGATTATTTAATCGAAACTCTCTAGCGCTTTCCATGGTGTCTATATGTGGAAGTTGTATATGCCGTTCAGTATATACTGATATACCTATATCGGTAGACTTTTGTTGCAATCTCTCTCTATACAATGGCTCTCGTTGTTAATGAATCAACGTAGGCTAGTTTCAGATACAACACTTAGAAAGATAGATTAGGAGAAAAGAATGAAAGTATTGTCAGCATGGTTGCTAGGTTTGATGTTTGCGCTAAGTGCGTCTGCCAGTGAAAAGCAGGACGTGGAAAAAGAAAAAGCAGAGCCAGCCAAAGATACTAAGGCAGAGTTGGTAGAAGAGAATAAGTCAGATAAGCATGACGTACTTAAAACTAAATTTTTAGGATCCAGACCTTACATGGAAAGTAAGGTTAGATAACGTTAACTAAATTAAGGCCATGTCCCCAGTCGGTGACATGGCTTCCATCCTTGGCTCAGAAATAATATTGTAGAGATAGTAATAATGAAAATAGCTACATGGTTTAGTGAAGTTAAAAATGATTTGCCTGCAAGCATCGTGGTGTTTTTTGTCGCGCTGCCTTTGTGTTTAGGTATTGCACTTGCCTCAGGCGCGCCATTATTTTCTGGCGTAATTGCCGGTATCGTGGGCGGCATTGTGGTGGGGATGTTTAGCGGCTCTCAGCTGGGGGTGAGTGGCCCAGCCGCTGGTTTGGCGGTTATTGTGCTCACAGCAATCGGTGCTTTGGGTTCATTTCAGGCATTTTTATTGGCCGTTGTGATGGCTGGGGTGATTCAGTTTTTGTTAGGTTATTTTAAAGCGGGGTTTATTGCGTACTTTGTCCCTTCGTCAGTCATCAAGGGTATGTTAACCGGCATTGGCTTGTTGATTGTACTAAAGCAAATACCGCATGCACTGGGTTATGATTTTGATTACCAAGGTAGCGAATCTTTTGTGCAGGCAGATGGTAGTAATACGTTCTCTGCCCTAGCTGATGCGTGGGCCTTGTTAACGCCAGGTGCGCTATTGATTGCAGCAGTGTCTATGCTGATATTGGTATTATGGGATACTTTGTTAACAAAGAAGCACCGCATATTTGAGTTGCTACAAGGGCCGATTGTAGTGGTGCTGGTTGGTATTCTGTTTAACTGGCTATTTCAAAACGGCATTCTAAATTTCTCTCTAGCAGATAATCAGATTGTACATCTGCCAGTAGCGCATAGTGTGGGCGACTTGGTAGGACAGTTTACAACGCCTGACTTTTCACAAATCACGAATATTGAAATTTATAAAGTTGCTCTAGTGATGGCGATTGTGGCAAGTTTGGAAACACTATTATGCGTGGAGGCCACCGATAAGCTAGACCCGCTAAAACGTGTTACCCCCACCAATCAGGAGCTTAAAGCGCAAGGTATTGGTAACGTGCTGTCCGGATTGATTGGCGGCTTACCGATTACACAGGTGATTGTACGCAGCTCTGCTAATATCACTTTTGGTGCTAAAACTAAATTGTCAGCGATTTTGCACGGTATTTGGTTATTATTGAGCGCTGTTACCATTGCTGGTCTGTTAAATATGATACCTTTAGCCAGCTTGGCAGCCATCTTGATTATGGTGGGTTATAAGTTAGCAAAGCCATCGCTGTTTGCACATATGTATAAATTAGGCTGGGAGCAATTTGCACCATTTATTGCAACGGTTGTGGCTATTTTACTAACGGATTTATTAACGGGCATTGCGATTGGTTTGGTGGTGGGTGTGTTTTATACCTTGCACCATAGTTACCGTAATTCGCACTATATGAAAGAAACCACAACAACGGAGGACGGCCGTGAGGTGCATCATATTGTGCTGGCTGAAGAGATCTCATTCTTTAATAAAGCGAGTATCTTGAAAGTGCTGGAAGTGATTCCTGGCAATGCAAAGGTGATTATCGATTGTTCTAATTGCAAATCAATTGCATACGATGTTGTAGAATATATCCGTGATTACCCGCTTCATGCAAAATTAAAGAATATTGAAGTGGAAACGATTAAATTTATTCAACCTAAATATTAATCAACAGAATTAGAAGTTTGCTCATTATTATTAAAATAGGAAATAAGCATGTATAAACATCCATTACTTAACCGCGATCAAATGTCACCCAGAGAGGCTTTAGATATTTTAGTGGAAGGTAATCTTCGTTTTATGAATAACTATTCACACGATAAAGACTTTCAAAGCCTGCTGAATATTACTAAAGACAAGCAGCATCCTTTTGCATCATTTTTGAGCTGTAGTGATTCGCGTGCACCAGTTGAACTGTTGTTTGATCAAGCGCTAGGCGATATTTTCAGTGTGCGCTTGGCCGGTAATATTGCTTCAGATAAAGCGATCGGCAGCTTAGAGTTTAGCTCTAAATATTTAGGTAGCAAGCTGATTGTGGTAATGGGGCATAGTAGCTGTGGCGCAGTAAAAGCAGCATGTGATGACTTTAAAGATGGCCATATCGGTGAAATTATCAACTTTATTAAGCCATCGATTCGCCATGAAAAAACGGTGTTAAATAAAGAAGACCGAACTTCAAAAAATCCGGACTTTGTTGAGAAAATCAATGCGTTGAATGTTAAGCACCAGATTGAGACCATTATCCGCCAAAGTGATATCGTTAACGATATGATTGAAGCACGCCAAATTGCGATTGTTGGGTCTATTTATGATCTGACTACCGGTAAAGTGAGTTTCTTAGAAGATACTTACGTTGGTTAATGCTCACGTTAACCCCTAGGTTAATCATGACATTGCTCAAACATCAATAAAAAAAGCCACCTTCATTGAGGTGGCTTTTTTGTAAGTGGGGTATCAATCAATGTACGCTGAACCCCAATGTAGCAATGCTGTGTTAGCTAGTTTGGCTATTTTTAGCTTACAGCATCCGTATTTTTCCTAGCGATGGCCTTCTTTTGCCATGTTAATACTGTATTTTGGAATCTCTACCACCAAATCTTCTGTGCCCACTACGGCTTGGCATGAGAGTCTAGAATTTGGTTCTAGGCCCCAAGCTTTATCCAGTAAATCATCCTCCTGCTCGGTAGAGTCACTTAGTGATTTAAACCCTTCACGTACAATCACATGGCATGTTGTGCATGCGCAGGCTTTATCGCAGGCGTGATCAATATCAATATCGTTATTTAACAAGACATCGCAAATAGACTCACCGGTTTGCGCTTCTATGGCTGCGCCATCTGGGCAAAGTTCTACGTGAGGCAGGATAATAATTTGTGGCATATTGGTTTCTCAATAATACTGTAGCGCTAACTTTAGCTTTAAATTCATGCGTTTACTTGTATTAGTGGCGCATAAACTTAATGGTTTTGTTAGCACGACATTGTTTTCAAAGTTATAAGTCTAGGTTTTCTAAATGTTTACCAGCTAATGCACGACTCACGCTCGCATCCATACGCACTGCGGCAAAAGCTTCAGTTGCGTGGTTGAGTGCATCTACTGCTTGGTGAATTGCGGTTGCATCATCCGCCGCGGCCAGTTGCTGCAGTTTATGAATTTCGGCTTCAATCGCCTTTACTTCATCTGCGCTGATCAGATTGCTATCTGCGGCTAACGCTGCGCTGATAGAGCCGATAATGGCGCCGGCATCTACCCTTGCTTCTGCCAGCATGCGTGCTTTTTTATCTTCTTCGGCACTGTTGAAAGAGGCTTTAAGCATATTAGTGATTTCATCTTCAGTGAGGCCATAAGATGGCTTCACTGCGATGTGTGCTTCAATGCCTGTGCTTTGTTCGCGCGCTGATACTGATAATAAACCATCCGCATCTACCGTGAACGTCACGCGGATTCTGGCTGCACCGGCAGCCATTGGCGGGATGCCGCGTAGCTCAAAGCGGGCGAGGGAGCGGCAGTCGCTCACTAAGTCGCGTTCACCTTGTACTACGTGTACGCTCATGGCAGTTTGCCCATCTTTATAGGTGGTGAACTCCTGTGCGCGCGCAATTGGTAATGTGCTGTTGCGGTGGATGACTTTTTCTACCAGACCGCCCATGGTTTCCAGGCCCAGCGATAGTGGGGTGACGTCCAGTAACAATAGGTCGTCATCACTCTTATTGCCAGCCAGGATATTGGCTTGAATCGCAGCGCCTAGTGCAACTACTTTGTCTGGGTCTAAATTGGTGAGCGGCTCTTGTTGAAAGTATTCTTGTACTGCATGCCGAATGTGAGGCATGCGGGTAGCGCCACCTACGAGCACCACACCGTTAATATCTTCAATGCTTAATTTGGCATCACGCATAGCTTTACGTGTTGGCGATAAGGTTTTGCTGACTAAATGTTCGGTAACTTCCACAAGTTGCGGTGCTGTTAAGGTAACGTCGACCAACATGCCATTAGCTAATTTACAGACAATTTGTGCTTCAAAGTTGTCAGTGAGCCATTCTTTTGCCTGACGTGCTTTGGTGAGCAGTAGTCTGGTGTCTTCTTCAGTCAGCGGGGCGAAGTTTTCGTTGGCTGCACGTACTTGATCCAGCACCCAGCAATAGATGCGGTGGTCAAAGTCATCACCGCCCAGTGCTGCGTCACCATTGGTGGCGAGTACCTCAAATACCCCTTTTGATAGGCGCAGGATAGATACATCAAATGTGCCGCCACCTAAATCGTAAATGACAAAAGTGCCTTCTGCTGCGTTGTCTAAGCCATAGGCTACTGCGGCAGCCGTGGGCTCATTGAGTAAACGTAATACATTTAAACCGGCCAAGCGTGCTGCATCTTTTGTTGCTTGGCGTTGAGCGTCATCAAAGTAGGCGGGTACTGTAATGACCGCACCTACCAACTCACCCCCTAGCGATTTCTCAGCACGGGCTTTCAGTGTTTTAAGAATCTCAGCGGAGATTTCAACTGGTGTTTTAAGGCCGGCACGGGTTTGTAGCTGCAAACTGCGTGTTGTGGCTGCATCAGTGCCTTCAACAAAGCGATACGGGATATGTGCCTTGTTGGTGATGTCGTTTAAATTGCGGCCCATAAAGCGTTTGACCGAAATAACCGTGTTGACCGGGTCTTCACTTTGGTGCGCTTGCGCCTCATGGCCAACTACGATATCGCCATTAGGCATGTAACGTACCACAGAGGGTAATAACGCATGGCCAAAATCATCTTGTAATACGGTACTCATACCGCTGCGTACAGTTGCAATCAATGAATTGGTGGTGCCTAAGTCTATGCCTACAGCAAGTCTGTGCTGATGCGGTGCGGCACTCATGCCTGGTTCTGAAATTTGGAGTAATGCCATAAGTTTACGAGTTGCTTATCTGTTAATTGCTACGCTAATGATCTAACTGTTCAATGACTTGGTCTATGTCTGCGCAAACTTTATCGATAAAAATCAGTTTGCGGGTGATTTCTGTTGCCGTGGCTAGGTCTTGCTTAATATCGAATAACTCACACAAGTCACCGGTCAATGCTTTGGCTTCGGTGGCTAGTTCGTCAGCAATATTATCTAGCTCGGGGATGTCGCGTGCCATTTTGGCATCTTCGATGCGTTCACGCCACTCCATCTGCTGCATTAAAAAATCCATCGGCATGGCGGTGTTTGTATCTGCAACCGCGTCAATGCCATGTTGCTCCAACATGTACTTGGCGCGCTTGGCTGGGGTTTTTAATACGGAATATGCTTCATTGGCAGTGGTTGCCAAGTGCATGGCAGAAAGTCTTTCTGCAGCCGGTGCAGTGATGAATCGATCCGGATGGGCCGCAGACTGAATTTTGCGATAATTGTTTTCTAGCGTGCTTGTGTCGAGATTAAACTGTTCTGCAATAGAGAATAGTTCAAAATGATTCGGTGGAGTGCTCTGCATGGGCATCAAAATTAAACAGTGAAGCTTTCACCGCAACCGCATTCATCTTTAACGTTAGGGTTGTTAAATTTAAAGCCTTCATTCAGGCCTTCTTTGGTGAAGTCCAACTCAGTGCCATCAAGGTAAACCAAGCTTTTTGGATCAATAATCACTTTAACGCCATGGCTTTCAAACGCAACATCCTCTGGCTGCATGTCATCCACAAACTCCAAGGTATAAGCCATGCCTGAACAGCCTGTAGTTTTAACGCCCAAGCGCAGACCCACGCCTTTACCGCGATTCGCAAGAAATTTTTCAACGCGGCTGGCCGCGGTTTCTGTGAGTGTAATTGCCATAGTTCTTTGTTTAATCCTTTTAGACTGCTATTTTATACTACAAAGCAACGCTAATTTCTTAGCATGCTTTTGGACTCGGCATGAGCAGCAACGCTTACCTACGCTTAATCCAGCTGTGCCAGAACAATAATCAGATTGATGTTCTGGATTAGCCTATAGTGTATGCAAGCTTAAGCGGCTTCTTTTGCAGCTTGCTTAGCTTTAATATCCGCCACTGCTGCTTTAATTGCATCTTCAGCCAACACTGAGCAGTGAATTTTTACTGGCGGCAATGCAAGTTCTTCTGCAATTTCAGAGTTCTTAATTGCATATGCTTCTTCAATGGTTCTGCCTTTTAGCCATTCAGTCACTAATGAGCTAGAGGCAATCGCAGAGCCGCAGCCATAGGTTTTGAACTTAGCATCTTCAATAATGCCGCTGTCATTCACTTTGATCATCAGTTTCATCACGTCGCCACAAGCTGGTGCGCCCACCATGCCAGTACCCACTTGCGGGTCATTTTTATCTAAAGAACCAACATTACGCGGGTTCTCGTAGTGATCTAATACTTTGTCTGAATATGCCATTTTCGTTCTCCTGTTATGTACTAGAAAGCCTTTTACGTAATTGTTAGCAAATATTGCTACGCTTTCCAGTACATCTAATAATGCAACTAAGTTAAGTGCCTATCTGCAATTTTGACCATGCGCAAGTGTATTCGTTTGTTATTGATAGGTGAATACACTAAGCGCATCATCATGATGCAAGTATCTATGTTTAATGTGCTGCCCATTCTACTTTTGACAAATCTACACCATCTTTAAACATTTCCCAAAGTGGTGAGAGTTCTCTTAATTTATCAATTTTGCCCTTCATTAAACTGATGGTGTAATCAACATCTGCATCAGTAGTGAAGCGGCCAATTGAGAAGCGGATTGAGCTGTGCGCTAATTCGTCGCTACGGCCAAGTGCGCGCAATACATAGCTAGGCTCTAAGCTGGCTGATGTACATGCTGAGCCGCTAGATACCGCAATGCCTTTTACTGCCATGATCAGTGACTCACCCTCAACATAGTTAAAGCTGATGTTCAGGTTGTGCGGTACACGCTGCTCAAGGTCACCGTTAACATATACTTCTTCAATGTCTTGCAGGCCATGCAATAGCTTGTCGCGTAAGCGGCGGATGCGTACATTTTCTTCATCCATCTCTTCACGTGCGATGCGGAATGCTTCACCCATGCCAACAATTTGGTGTGTGGCCAATGTGCCTGAACGCATACCACGCTCATGACCACCACCGTGCATTTGTGCCTCAATGCGGATACGTGGTTTACGACGCACGTACAACGCACCAACACCTTTAGGACCGTATGTTTTATGTGCGCTGAAGCTCATTAAATCTACAGGTAGCTTTTCTAAATCAATATGCACTTTACCGGTGGCTTGTGCTGCATCCACATGGAAAATGACGCCATTTTCACGGCAAATGTTGCCAATCGCAGTAATGTCTTGAATCACACCGATTTCATTATTCACAAACATCACAGAAGCCAGCACTGTATCAGGACGGATAGCTGCTTTAAATTTTTCTAAATCCAGCAAACCGCTTGGCTCCGGGTCTAGGTAAGTTGCTTCAAAACCTTGGCGCTCTAATTCACGCACGGTATCAATCACTGCTTTATGCTCAGTGGTCACGGTAATGATATGTTTACCTTTGGCTGAGTAAAAGTTAGCTGCACCTTTAATGGCAAGGTTGTTAGACTCTGTGGCGCCTGAGGTCCATACGATTTCACGCGGGTCTGCACCGACTAGGTTTGCCACTTCTTCACGTGCGTTCTCTACTGCTTTTTCTGCTGTCCAGCCATAGGGGTGGCTACGTGAGGCTGGGTTGCCAAAATGCTCTGTAATGTACGGAATCATTTTTGCGGCAACGCGAGGATCTACAGGCGTAGTGGCTGAGTAATCCAAATAGATTGGATGAAGGTCATCCCCTGAGCCTTTCAATACTTGCATTTCAATTGATGCTGACATTTCTTAATTATCCTTACCAGTTACGTTATATATATTCAGTGTTGGTGTTGGCGACTTAAGCTGCCACACCAGTGAGCTGTTTTAATCTCAAAATTTCATTTTTAAGTGCTGCTAAAAAATCTGTTACCTGCAATAAAGTATTGTGAGCACCAAAGCTGACGCGTACCGCACCACGGGCCAAGTCTGGCTTAACGCCCATTGCCAGTAATACATGGCTAGGCTCCGTGCTGTCGCTTGAACATGCCGAGCCGCTTGCAACGGCAAATCCCTTACGGTCTAATGCTGTGACCAAGGTCTCGCCCTCAATCCCATCTAATGCAAAAAAACTGGTATTCGGTATACGTGTTGCGTGTTGGCTAAATATCGTGACATTCAGCGATTTTAAGCCCAGCTCAAATGTGTCGCGTAGCATTTGCGTGTGGCTGGCAAAATGCGCCAAATTGGCGACCGCCAGCTCACATGCTGTGCCAAAGCCAACAATGGCAGCCACATTTTCTGTTCCGCTGCGCAATCCACGCTCTTGGCCACCACCATGTAATAGCGGCTGTATATCCACACGTTTATCTAAAATCAGTGCTGCTGCGCCTTGTGGGCCATGAATTTTATGGCTTGAGACTGTCATTGCATGCACGTTTAAATCCATAAAGCTTACCGGTATTTTGCCTAAGCCCTGCACTGCATCTGTATGCATAAAAGCACCGGCTTTACGTACAAGTTCAGCAATCTCGGCAATGTTTTGAATAACGCCGGTTTCATTATTGGCGAGCATTACGGAGATAACACTGGTCGCTATTTGCAGCTGTTGCTGCAACTGCGCAACAGCTAGCACGCCATGTTCATCCACCCCGATGGCATCGCTCAACCATCCTGCCTGCTGCATTGCTTTAGCTGGCCGTGATACACAAGGGTGCTCAATCGCACTATGTAAAATCTGGCTGCCTGCCTGGCTGCCTGCAATACCCTTGACTGCAAAGTTGTTGGCCTCAGTACCTGATGCAGTAAAAATCACTTGTGAGGCGTATGCGCCACAGGCCTCAGCTACTTGCGTTCTGGCATGCTCAATAGCGTCACGCGAGGATCTACCAAATACATGACGGCTTGTAGGGTTGCCGCTTTGCCTTTGCATCCAAGGCAACATGCTTTCTAACACGCGCTGGTCTAGCGCGGTAGTGGCGTTATGATCTAGATAAATGCTGGACATCGCTTAAACTTAATCAGATCGTCTAGTTAGCAATCGCTGCAGTATTAATGGCAACTGCTTTGTCATGTGCTGCTGTGCAGTTACGTGGTGTGATTAGTACTTTTTGACCACTTTTTTGCGACGCTACCATGTCTGCAAGGGTGATACCTGCTAAATACTCTAAAATTTTGGTGTTTAATGCAGACCATAAGTCATGCGTCATGCACCGACCTTCGTCACGGCAGTTTTCATGGCCGCCGCATTGTGTAGCATCAATTTGCTCATCCACAGCATTGATAATCTCAGCCACTGAAATTTCAGCATGGCTTTTTGCTAAGTTATAGCCACCGCCTGGTCCGCGAATACTTTTGACTAAACCTTGCCTGCGTAAGCGGCTAAATAGCTGCTCTAAGTATGAAAGTGATATGTCTTGTCGCTCACTAATGCCAGCTAGGGTGACTGGTTTGGCTTCGAGTGCGTCTTTTGTTTCATTGATCGCTAGATCCAACATTGCCGTAACAGCAAATCGACCTTTAGTGGTTAATCGCATAGTGTTCTAAATATGTTTAAGTATCATGGATGGGTGAATTGTATAATTCCCTACAGTTTTAGTCAACTATTATGCGTGCTGGTTTTAGCCTTGTTAGGCTTGGCTGAAACTTGGGGTAGTTGCTTGTAGTCTCGGGTTTGGCTAGTTGCAAGCTATGGTTTTTGGTTTGTTGTTGGCACCTTAAAGGCTTCAGCCACTTCGGTATCGCTATGCTCATCGGTATTTAAGCGTGCTAACTGTGCTTGCAAATCAGAAATGGCGTGATCTTGTTTTGCCGCATGGTCAAGTAATGAGTGTATCGCTTTAATCATGGGGTCATTCTCGTCATTACCAACCGCGTAGGCGGCAAACCCGATTTTTTGTGCGGTCTCTTCACGTTTTTTAGATTTTTCTTCTTCTAAGATACGCGCAGGGATGCCTACCGCTGTTGCATTGGCGGGTACATCTTTTACCACAACCGCGTTAGAGCCGATCTTTGCACCTTCACCAATGGTGATAGGTCCCAGCACTTTGGCGCCGGCACCAATCACCACGCCAGACTCTAGTGTAGGGTGACGTTTGCCTTTATTCCATGAGGTGCCGCCTAATGTCACGCCGTGGTACAGGGTGCAGTCGTTACCAATAATGGCGGTTTCGCCAATCACTACCCCCATGCCGTGGTCGATAAAAACACGGCGGCCTATCGTGGCGCCCGGGTGGATTTCAATGCCGGTAAACCAGCGCCCTATGTGCGAACAGAAGCGACCTAGCCAGAAAAAATTAGCCTTCCATAACCAATGGCTTAAACGATGCATCAATAGTGCATGTACACCAGGGTAGGTGGTTAAAATTTCCCAATGCGTGCGCGCAGCAGGGTCGCGCTCGAAAACAATAGAAATATCTTCTTTTATGTGGTCAAACATGTGGTTGGGCGTTGGTTTTAAATAGGGCGTAATTATGCCATAAACAACAATGGTTGACTAATTTACTAGGGCTCTGGGTGCGGGCCTTAATAGATAGAGATGTACGTGACAAAGCTATGCACTTTGATGGCCTGTACATGCTTTAGCGTAGTCAATCAACACTGGCTGACTGAGCAGTCGCCACTGGTTTTAATGCCCAGTTTCTCATTTAACTGTATTGCCGCGTCTTTATCTAGTTGATTAAGCAGCGCCGCCGTTTTGATGGCTTCGTCTTTATTGCCAGATTCTGCGGCTATCATGCCTAAATATAATAAGGCGTTGGAGTGGTGTTTGTTTTGTGCGTAAAGTTGACTGAAATGTTGTTCAGCATTTTTTGTTTCTTTTAGGTTGTATTCAGCAATGGCTAAATAGTTGATTGCTTCGCTGGTGGATGGCTCTGCGAGCACCCACTCCGTAGACAGTTTTTTTAAGGCTGTCCAGTCGTGGGTTTGGAAAGGTTGAATCACGCGCATGAAATATGGGCGCTTTTCTTCAGGAGCGTCCCAAAAAGGTAGTTCGGCTTTAGTATCAAGGCTGACTTCGGGTTGTTTCAGTAGGTTCTTAATCCACTCTACTGGCATGTTGTAGTAAAACGCATTGCGTCCTGGGGATTTTAGGGTAATGATGCCCACCAGCTTGCCATCGTCACTAAACATAGCGCCACCGCTGGCACCTAATCTGAAGTCGTTATTTGAGCGAATAATAACGCTGTCATCCATGGGGTACAGTGCTTTCACTGCGCCGTAGGTGGTAAGTGGTCTGGGTGAGTTATTGGGAAAGCTGATCGTGAACACGGATTGTTCGTATTGCAGGTTGGTGCTTTCTCCCAGTGTTGCAACTGTGGTGTCTAGGCTGTCAAAGCCCGCAATGCAAAGGTCATGTTCCCAGTCTGCCCTGAGGCTGGTGGCGCGGTGGCTTTCACCAAATTTGATGATGTTAATCGCATAGGCATTTGCGATGACATGGCAATTGGTGACCACTTGATCTTTTGCTACCACTACGCCTGAGCCTACACCGTAGCGGCCGTTAGGTAGCACGACGCGGATTTTTACCACGGTGGATTTGAGTGCATACACCAAGCTATCAGGCGGAGCAGCAATAGCAGAATTATGGATGAAAATACAACCAATGCTGAAAATGAAGCCAAGGCCGAGTGTCAATTTGCGCATCAAAGAATCTCCAAATGATGGATAAAACTTGATAGAACTATTTTGATAAGAAAATAGTGATGAAGAAAAGTTCTATTAATTCAATATAAAGCCTTCGTTAACAAATAATTGCTGCTGTTGCATTGCTTAATATTTTTGATGCTTTTTTGGCGTAGCCGATAAGGTGAGTATGCCCCTGAGTAAGTTGACCTCTTCTTTTTCTAGTTTGGCACGCGCATAAATACGACGTATGCGTTCGCTAAGTTTTTTAGGTGCAGTAGGGTTGAGGTAGCCAATTTTGATTAAAGTATCTTCCAGATGCGTATAAAAGCCTTCAAGTGCTTCGTTGGTGGCTAGCTCTGGCTGGTTATCTGCAGTGTCCAGCTTGCCTTCTAATATCGCCATGCGAATTTCATAAGTCATGACTTGCACCGCGGCAGCAAGGTTGAGTGATGAATACTCTGGGTTTGCCGGAATCATTGCAAGTAGCTGGCAGCAATCCAACTCTGCATTGGAGAGGCCACTCATTTCTGTGCCAAATACCAGAGCTATCGGCTGGTTTTGTGCGAGCGAAGCTGCACGGTGCGCGGCTTCGCGTACGTTCACTAACTCATGCGAGATTTGTCTTTTACGTGCGCTCATGCCGATTGCCAATACGCAGCCTGTGAGGGCTTCTTGCAGACTGCTGCAAACGGTGGCTGACTCTAGTAAATCAGCCGCACCGGTGGCGAGTGAGGTGGCTTGTGGGTCTGGAAAGTGTAGTGGATTCACTAAATATAGGTCGCTTAGGCCCATGGTTTTCATGGCGCGTGCGGTAGACCCAATATTGCCAGGGTGACTGGTTTGGCATAAAACGACACGGATGTTATTGAAAATGTTTTGTTTATCCACTTGACTGACCTAATTTGTTAAAAATTATTTACTTAGCGAACCTTAATTTGATATAAGAATTTGGTATTAAGGTCGATAAAAGCTAAAATAGCATTTTATCAGCTCTTTAAGAAAATCTAGTCATGCATCCAATGCTATCTATTGCAGTAAAAGCCGCCCGTGAAGCGGGACGTATTATTAACCGAGCCTCACAAGATGTGGGTGCGATTGCCATTCAAACTAAAACGTACAATGACTTTGTCAGCGATGTAGACAGATCAGCCGAGCAGGCAATTATTGATATTTTGAAAGATGCTTATCCAGACCATGGTTTTTGGGGTGAGGAAAGCGGTCATGACAACCATGAAGCCGATAATATCTGGATTATTGATCCGTTAGATGGCACGACTAACTTCTTGCATGGCTTCCCGCAATATTGTATCTCGATTGCTTTGCAGCAAAAGGGCGTGCTGACGCAAGCTGTGATTTACGACCCAGTGCGTAATGATTTGTTTACCGCAACCAAAGGTCGTGGCGCATTTTTAAACGACAAGCGTATTCGTGTGACTAACCGTAGCAAGTTGCAAGACTCATTGATTGCCACAGGCTTCCCATACCGCGACTTTACGCACTTGGATACTTATTTAGGCATGTTTAAAGACATGATTAAAAAGACCACCGGGATTCGCCGCCCAGGCTCTGCTGCCTTGGATTTAGCTTATGTTGCTGTGGGTTGGGTTGATGGCTTCTTTGAAATCAATTTATCTGCTTGGGATATTGCTGCAGGTGGCTTAATTGTGCAGGAAGCCGGCGGTATCGTAGGCGATTTTGAGGGTAACGAAAGCTGGTTGGAAACAGGTAATATTGTTGCGGCTAACCCAAAAGTGTTTGCGCAAATGTTGCAGGTTTTGAATCCGCATCTAACCCCAGCACTCAAAACGCCTAAAAACGCTTAAGTTTATTTGTTGTGATCAAATACGTCTGCCAAACTGGCAGACGTTTCTAAAGGCTGAGCCGTATTGCTTAGCCTCTCTCTGCTAGTTGTTTTCTGTTTGTTGCTTTGTGTCCCCTGGTGCACACTAGCATTAGCATTAGCACTAGTACTACATTGGCTCGCCTATAATTTGGATGGTGTTGAATTTTATGCTGAGGCGTTTGTCTGCTGAACCATACATTTTAGATAATTTCTTTGCATTAGGTTATTCTGAGTATAAGTGATGCTAATAACGCATTTTAGATAACGCATGCATCCGGCTTAACTTTTAATCTGAACACTAAACTTTATCGGCACATTTCTAATTGAATAGCACTGCCTTGTTTTACATGGAGCCACTTTAATATGAGTCATCAGGTGATTAGCTATACTAATTTGATGGAGCAGGCATTTGAGCGACATACGCGCCATGCCGATGCACCCCAGTTAGTTGCCGATTTATTGGCGCAGATTCGTCCAGAAAAGTCTGAGCAAACAGATGCTGCGATTAAATCCATACAGGCACTTTGTTACTTGGTGAGTACCGATCCAGCAAAAGCCAGCCAGCTGAGAGATGCCATTTTGCAGTTGTTAAGTGCTTACAATCCCTTGTCATTGTTTTTGATTGCACGGCACTCTGTATTTACCGGTTTCTTTTCTGAAATGCGCAGACGCATCTCACATAAAATTCTGCCCGAGGCAGTTGATGGTGCCTATCTGCTTGATTTGTTTTCAATATTTTTTACAAAAACAACGGATGAAGTATGGGTGAATGCTGTGCCTGATAATGTTTGGGTGCAGTTGATAGGCGTTATACGCTTTGATTTAGCAGATGAAGCGCTTAGTCTTTCATGCCAGCAAAATTTGTTTGCTGCTGCACAGGTGCTTTCGTATCGCACGGCTGCATTAGGGCTAGAGCCTGAGTTGTTGAAAAACTATCCTGAACTTGAGCAGCACAGCTCACCATTTATCATGCAGCAAGCTGAGTTGGCCGAGTTTATGGGCGCACAAGACGTGGATGATACACACGTTGATATCAAGCATATATTGGTGATGCTGGATCAATGTAAGGCAATTGTGGCAAAGGTGCGTAGGAATAGTGCACTTACCGGCACCAGCATACATTTAACCCAACTGCTGCAACGCATCTTGAAGCAGATTGCGCGTTTGGAAGAGCTGTTGACGATTTTGCATTGCTTTCAGCATAAGCAATCTGCAGATGCAGTGGTAGTGCCGTTGTTTAAAGATTTGGTTTACAGCGAATGCCATAAAAATGATTTGCACGAGTACTGGCAAGAGAGTGTAGAGGTGATGGCGGTGCGTGTGACGGAGAACGCAAGCCGCGCCGGTGAGCATTACATCACGGAAAACCGCAGTGAATATTTCGCACTCATGCGTTCGGCCATGGGTGCGGGTGTCATTATTGCGCTCATGGCGATGTTTAAGCTAGTGCTAGCTAAACAGCATTTTGCCCCGTTGGCAGAAGCTATTTTCTTTAGTTTAAATTATGGTATCGGCTTTATGTTGATTCATATCCTGCATTTCACAGTAGCGACTAAGCAGCCAGCAATGACTGCGGCCGCAATTGCAGCCACCATTGATAATGCCTCTGATGGCAAAACCAAGGACATGCATAATTTAGTGACTACGGTGACCAATACCATGCGTAGTCAGGCCGTTGCTATATTTGGTAATGTAGTGGTGGCGATTCCTATGGCAATGCTACTGTCTTGGGCTGTATTTTATTTATCTGGGCAGCATTTTGTAACGCCAGAGAAGGCGCATCAATTGTTGCTTGATATTCATCCTGTGACTAGCGGTGCATTCTTTTATGCGGGAATTGCCGGTGTCTGCTTGTTTTTAGCCGGCTTAATTTCTGGCTATCACGATAATTTGGCTATTTATAACAAGATTCCACAGCGCCTGAAGGCTGTGCGCTGGTTGCAGCGGCTTTTGGGGGTGGAACGTTTAGCACGTGTAGCACATTATGTAGAGCATAACCTGGGTGCGTTGGCCGGTAATTTTTACTTCGGTTGCTTGTTGGGCGGCATGGGCTCTGTGGGGGTGCTGTTGGGCTTGCCGATTGATATCCGGCATATTTCATTTTCATCAGCGTTTGTGGGCTTTGCCAGCTTTAGCTTAGACTTTATGCTGACTTGGCAAGCTGTTGCTTGTGCTGCACTGGGGCTTGCGCTGATTGGGCTGGGTAACTTGATGGTGAGCTTTAGTTTGGCACTGTATGTTGCCATGAAGTCGAGAAAAGTGCGCTTTAATGACTGGCGTTTATTGCTAAAAAATCTAGCTAGCCGCTTAAATCAGCACCCGATAGAATTTATTTTGCCACCTAAAGATTTGCCGCGTGAGGATTTACCACCAAAAGAGCCGACGCAGGCAGGCTAAATCAGCTCTGAACTGTGTGCAGTAGCTGGGCGGCAAAGTGCCACCCATTTTTTGTAACGGTAAGTACTCACTTGCCAGAGGTGGTTGATGGCAATGTTAAAGTGGCAAGGCAGACGTCTGCCTCATATTCAGCATTTATAGCTAAGTCAGGGCAGTTTTGGCATTTGCCTAGCCTTGTCTAGTTATCGTTCTTTATTGCTCCTCTCTTTATTGTCAGCTTTCTGCTCTAGCAATTTGTATTATTCAATACTTTTGATTTATAAATATATGCTTGACACATAGTACGGTTCCTTAATATCATTGTCCGTACTATGTTGCTACTTAAAGATTTACCAACAATCAAGAGTTTAGAGAAATTCGCGGAGCGCTATCCCGATGCGGATACGCACGCCATTTCTGACTTTGCCAACTTACTGCGTGCATGTTCGGATATTTCTGATGCTTTAGATAAACTGCTTGGTCAGCACGGTTTGTTGCAAGGCCGCTGGTGGATACTGGTATTGCTGATGCGTCAGGATGATTTAACCTCTTCACCATCCGAGCTTGCTGAAAAAGTAGGGGTGACCAAAGCCACGATGACTGGGTTTATTGATAATCTGGAGCGCGAAGGGCTGATTACGCGCTTTATGGATAGTGTGGATCGTCGCAAGTTTTTAATTAAGCTCACACCAGCAGGGCAACAAAAGCTGGATGATGTTATGCCGGATTATCATAAAAAGGTGCATGCTCTAATGACAGTGCTAGGCGATACCGAGCGCACGGCAATGCTTAACAGCTTAAAATCATTGGCAGCCAATGTAGATGTAATGAAGTAGCGATATTTTTTTGCCTAATTAGTTAGGAACCAAACAAAATTGAAATTTACATTTCTAAAATCTAATAGCACAATCAACACGGTGATGACCACAGTGATGCTTCCAGCTGTATTTAAATCCCTACCTAAGTTAGGTTTAGGCATCAGCTTGATTTTGTTAGTCGGGTGCGTGAGCATGTCTGGCATATCCCCGCAAGCCCAGCTAGTAACATCAGAAAAATTGGACGCAGGTAAAGCGATTACTACAGCTGCACATATAGCTTGGCCTAAAGAAGATTGGTGGAAAATCTATCATGATCCACAGTTAGATAGCCTGATTGCAAAAGCAGTAGAAGGCAGCCCTACAATCAATGCAGCAAAAGCCAGAGTGGCACTTACACAGGCCATTGCCGATAGTATGCACGCAGAAACACTACCTAACATTAGCGGAAATGTTTCTGTGACACGCGAGCGCTTTACTGAACTGCAATTTATACCGCCGCCATGGGGTGGGCATACAGACTGGAACAACAAAGCGGCAATTTCTCTTGCGTATGATTTAGATTTATGGGGGCGCCAAGAAAGTATTTGGCAAGGCTCACTGGATGAATCCAAGGCGGCTTCGGCAGAAATGCAGCAAGTTAAATTGGGGCTGGAGTCTGCAATTATCCGTAGCTATGTGCAATTAGCCATGGAATTTGAGTTGCGCGACATTGCAGAAGAGCATCAAGCGCAGTTGAAGGAGCGCACAGCGATTGCTCGCCGTGCATTGGCTGCTGGCATTGGCACACAGATGGAGGTCATCGAGACTGAGACCCCGCTACCGACTGCTCATGCGCATATCGAGGCAATCAACACACGTATTGATTTATTACGTCATCAACTTGCCGCGCTTTCTGGCCAAGGCCCTGGCGCGGGTGAAGTGATTCAGCGCCCGAGCATGTCACTCGATAATTTAGTTGGCCTGCCAGATCAGTTGCCGGCTAATTTAATCGGACGCCGCCCGGATGTATTGGCTTACCGGTGGCGTGTAGAGGCTGCATCGCACAATATTGATGGCGCAAAAGCCGCATTCTATCCAAACATTAACCTGCTAGCTTTTGTCGGGTTTCAGGCACTTGGATTCAGCCAGCTCTTATCAAGCGCGGCAGGCATTGCTGGTGTAGGGCCGGCGGTTTCTCTGCCGATATTTGATGGCGGGCGTCGCCGCGGTAATTTATCTGCAAAAACAGCGTCTTATGACCTTGCGGTTGAAAATTATAATGAAGCGGTGATTCGTGCTTTGCAGGATGTTTCTGACCAGTTGGTGATATTGCAATCCAACATTAAACAGCGCAAGGACGCAGCACTTGCAGTCGCAACGGCACATAAAGCCCATACGCTGGCAGAAAAAAGTTATCACGCTGGTTTGACTAACTATCAACATGTGCTCGACACGCATGCAATCGTGTTAAGGCAGCAGGAAATAGCGACTCAATTAGAAGCGATATGGCTGGATGCCTATGCTAACCTGATGCGCGCACTTGGCGGCGGCACTATTGTCAATGGCACTGATGGCTATCACCTCAATGAACAAGGTGTAGAGCAAAGCACGCCAGTTAATCCCGGCGTTACGGAGCATAAATAGCTGTGAGATTTGTCCCTAACTTCATTATTAATCGCAAAGCGCATGATCTGGTATTACTCCAGGCTGCGTGGCGTGAGTGGCTAACCGAAGATGCGCCGATTATTGCCTACATCTTTAAAGTGCTGCTGGCATGCCTGCTGGCAATGTGGCTGTCATTACGTTTTGAGCTAGACCAGCCACGCACTGCCATGATGACAGTGGCTATCGTGATGCAGTTTCGCTCTGGTATGGTCTTTGCCAAAAGCTATTATCGCTTTTTAGGGACTAGTGTTGGTATTTTGGTGTCATTTCTGTTGGTGGCGCTATTTGCTCAGGAGCGTGTACTGTTCTTGGTATGTATGGGTTTATGGATAGGCTTGTGCACGGCAGGCTCCATGATATTTCGTAACTTCCAGTCCTATGCCTTCGTGCTGGCAGGGTACACGTTATGTATTGTAGGTTTGCCTTCAGCCATTACCCCTGAGCTGACCTTTAATATAGGCGTAACCCGCATCTCTGAAATATTGATAGGCCTTATTTGTGCAACCCTAGTCAGTGATTTGATTTTTCCACAACGCATGTGGAATGTCATGCTGGCGGCTGTGCGTAGAAGATTTAAAGACTTTTCAGATTTGCTGCAAATCACCGCAACTAAACCCGTAGCCTCGACTACTGCAACGCCCACTTTGCTGCGTTTTCTTGGGGATATTTTCAGTTTAGAGACGTTTCAAGCCTCAACTGGCATGGAAAATGACAAATCACGCCTGCATAGACAAAAGCTAAGCCGGATGAACAATGAGTTTATGGAGGTCTCCACTAGCTTCCATGCTTTTGAGCAACTGCTGCGGCGTCAGCACAACAGTATGCAGCCGCAGGTCAGTGAGGCTTTGCAAAGGGTTTACCAGACTTTAAGCGCGGCTATCATGGTAGAAGGCCGCAGTGCACAAACTGAGCAGGAGGCGATGATTGTGAGCCGGCAACTTTCTGCTTTCCGCAATCAATTTTCTGCCAAACTTCATACTGAGCGTGCACAGCTAAGTGCTGATATCAGTGCAAGTGAACGGTTAGACTTTGAAACCGGCTGCGAGTTACTGCAGCGCCTGACAGACGAGCTTTATGTGTATACCAGTACTTATGCATCACTCGCGGCTAGCCAAGGCAGTAATATTAGCCCAACAGAAGCTGCATCTGCACCAAAATTGGAAATGCATTTTGACCCACTGGCCGTTACTTTAGCCGGGATACGTGGCACGTTGTCACTGGCGATATTGTCTGCACTGTGGATATTGACAGACTGGCGCTCTGGCGTGGAAGCCATCACGCTTGGCGTGATTTCGAGTACGCTATTTGCCACCACTCCGTCACCAACGCGCACTATCAAAAACTTTATGATTGGTGCCATCATCGGCACCTTGTTGGCGTATTTCTGCAACTTTCACTTATTAACGCAGGCGCATGGTTTTTGGATGCTGGCGGTTGCCGTTGCGCCCTGCATTATCATTGCCGCATGGTTTACAACCAGACCGGCTACTGCAATTGTGGGTGCAGGGGTGTTTATGGTGTACCTGATGCACATTGGATTTAATAGCGCCTATAACAGCAACCCAGTCACATTCATTAATGATGCGATTGCAGACTTACTAGCCGTGCTTATCTCCGGCATCATGTATGGGTTAATTGACCTTAGCAGCAGCCGTTGGTCACGTCAGCGCATTGCAAAATCTCTGCGTAACTTGGTGGTAGCGGCGTGTCGCGACACGGTAGCGCTACGCCGTAGCCGTTTGGAAACAGGCGCACGTGAACTGGTGCAGCGCGCCGGCAGTGCGCAACGTATTGGAGACAAAGAAGACCGTATCGTGATGGAGTGGCTGTTATCCACTTTAGAAATCGGCCATGCGGTGATTGCACTGCGTGAGTATATGCAAGTGGTGGAGCATCCATACATCAGCAAGATGTTGTCGCTTGGTCTGGAGTCCGTTGCGCAATTATACGACGCGCCTTCTGAAGCGTACCGCATACAGGCCATTAATACGATTGATCATGCCATGGCAGAAATTAACCAGGCCAATATCGAATTTAATTTACCACAAGCTAACCAGCACCAAATCACAGTGATGCTGCATTTTATTCGCAGTGCATTGCTGGACGAAGAGTCTGTGCTTGCCGCTGGCACGCAGAACAAATTGGAGAAACATTAACTATGCCCGTTGAAATTGCATTGTTAGATGCGCTTGTTCCCAGTCTGCTATTTGCCTTTATCGCTGCGGGAGTAGGCTCATTAATATTGGATTGGATATTTGTACGTTATGAAATTTACGGTTATCTATGGTACCCAGCTCTATTTCGGCTCGCATTATTCATTTGCCTGTTTGCCGTGCTTGGGCTTTGCATCTACTGAAAGGAAACACCATGAAAGGTCTGAATAAAACGCTCATTAGAGTCTCCATCACGTTGCTATTGGTGGTGCTTGCTATCGCCCTCGGACGCATGCTGTGGGTGCGCTATATGGACTCGCCTTGGACTCGTGACGGTAGGGTGCGGGCAGATGTGGTGAATATTGCACCAGACGTAGCAGGCTTGGTCACCGAGGTTGCCGTGCACGACAACCAGTTGGTGCGCCGAGGCGATGTATTATTCCGTATTGATAGCGAGCACTATCAACATGCTCTTAACCAAGCAAAAGCAAACGTCAGTCAGCGTAAAGCCATGCTGGATATGAAGCGTGGTCAGGCATCACGCCGTGCGGCGCTGGATGACCAAGTGATTTCTCGTGAAAATAGAGAAGATACCGATATGGTCGCTATCAGTGCCAGGGCCGAGTACGAGGCTGCATTGTCGCAATTTGACCAAGCTAAGCTAAATTTGGAGCGTACCATCGTACGCTCTCCTGTAGATGGATGGGTATCCAATCTGTTGGTGCGTCCTGGTGATTTTGCACAGGTTGGCGCGGCAAAATTAGCCGTGATTGATCAGCACTCATTTTGGGTATATGGCTACTTTGAAGAGCATAAATTGGCCCTTATCAAAATCGGTGACCCTGCAGAGGTGAAATTGCTTGGTTCTAATCGTGTGTTAAATGGGCGTGTTGAAAGTGTTGCGCACGGGATTACCGATAGAGATAACCCAACGGATGTGCGTTTACTGGCTAATGTGAATCCTAGTTTCAATTGGGTGCGCTTAGCGCAACGGGTGCCGGTGCGTATCAGTTTGGATAGTATCCCTAAAGATTTGACTCTGGTGGCTGGGATGACCTGTGCGGTGATTGTTCATCCCAGTACCAAAAAATAAGCACGTTGCCGTTCTTAACCAGCGACTGTAACCATTACAAGTTGCAGGCAGAGACGGCAGCCATCTAGCAGTTAATAGTGATCCCGATGTGTATTGCCATAATCTGCTACCTTTGCTCTGGGCTCTTGCCTTGGGGCGCTGATAAACTGAGATTTGGCTACGGGGTGAATTTTAATCACATTGTCTGCAAACATGATATTTGTTTCATCTAACTTAAATACGCTGACTGCATCTGCCAAGGCGTTGGCTTGCTCTAGCAGCGATTCAGCCGCAGCGGTTGCTTCTTCCACCAGTGATGCATTTTGCTGTGTGGCTTCATCCATTAAGGTCATGGCCGCATTGACTTGATCAATGCCCGTACTTTGTTCTACAGATGCAGCTGCGATTTCACTAATGATATTGGCTACCTGTTGCACTGAGGAGACGACCTCTTCCATGGTCTTACCAGCATTTTCTACTTGTTTGGTGCCTTCAAAAGTTTTGCTTACCGAGTCATTAATCAGTGCCTTGATTTCCTTAGCTGCACTGGCCGAACGTTGTGCCAAGCTTCTTACTTCACCGGCAACCACGGCAAATCCGCGGCCTTGTTCGCCCGCTCTGGCGGCTTCAACTGCCGCATTTAGGGCGAGAATGTTGGTTTGAAAGGCAATGCTATCAATCACGCTGATAATGTCTTCAATTTTTCGTGCACTTTCGTTAATGGCGCTCATAGTAATTACCGCGTCTGAAACGACCGTACCACCTTTCACCGCCACACCTGAAGCACTCAGCGCCAACTGGTTGGCACGCTTAGCGTTATCTGCATTACGCTTCACGGTTGAGGCTAGCTCTTCCATGCTGGCGGCAGTTTCTTCTAAGCTAGAGACTTGTTTTTCAGTACGTGCTGATAGGTCATTATTGCCTGAGGTGATTTCAGCAGCAGCGGTATTAATGGTTTCTACCGAAGCTTTGACCGTGGCAATCGGGCCAACAATCATCTCTAAGGTTTCATTCACGCCTTCTACAATCTTTCTAAAGTCACCCAAGTGCGTGCTTGCGTCTACGCGCACTGAAACCCTGCCATCATGCGCCGCATTAGACAGTATGTTCACATCACTGACCAAGGCGTTAATAGAGGTAATGCAGGTGTTCAGGTTGTCTTTAATGTTATTAAAGTCCCCATTGAAGCTGGCGGTGATTTTTTCAGGAATCTCGCCACGTGCAATATGCTCTAGGTTATTGGCGGCCATGTTCAGCGGTGTGACGATAGCGTCCAATGTGGCGTTCAGGCCCTCAATCACTTTGCGATACTCACCTAAATGTTTTGAAGCATCGGCGCGGGTGGTTAATGCACCTGCTTCTGCATCTTTTGCCAGCAAGTTGGCATCTGCCACCAGCGCTTTAATAGCAAGGCCGCAAGCATTTAAGTTGTTTTTAATGATATTGAAGTCACCGTGGTAGTGATCTGTAATTTCAGATGGAATGATGCCTTTAGATAAACTATCCACATAGTTTGCCGCCATCGTGAGTGGGGTAATGATAGCGTCTAGCAACTGGTTAATACCGCTGCTGATGTCCTGAATCACGCCGGTTGGCAAGGTGGTTGTATCAATGCGTTCACTTAGGTTGCCCGCAACTGCCTGCTTAATAAGCTCGGCTACATTTTTCTCTGCAATCACTTCCGCAGTACGGTTGCTCCACTGTGTCATTTGGCCTAGTGCGTAGCCATCTGTTTCATCATATACCGGGCTAACAACCAATTGCAGGTGGTGGTCTGCCATGGTTGTATCTATGGTTTTTTGGCTGCTTATCTCAGTAGAAAACTGCTCACGGTCTGCTGCATTTTCCAGATACTGGCTTAGATTCTCACCCATCATTTTATCTAAATCGAATTCAGTCTGATATTTCTGAATGCCAGTGCTCATTTGTTCAAACAAAGTTTTTGCCGCATTATTCATGTAGATGAGGCGGTTGTCGCGACTAGATAAAGTAACGGCAATCGATGCCTGGTCTAACGTCGCTTTAATGCGCTGAATGCTGCTGACCGCTTCTTTGTGGTCAAAATCCAGTCTGGTTTTTAGTGCATGGTAAGCATCGACTACATCAGTTAACTCATCCCGATGCTCCGACCTTGGCACCAGCTTGTTGTTCATTTCCTCCGCACTTTCGCGCAAGTTGCTGCCAATTGCACGTAAACGCGGGATGATGGAGCGGTTCAGGTTCCAGCCCAGTAAACCACAGATCATCAGGGCAACAACAATAAATGCAATCGCGTAATTTCTATGTTTGATATAGTTAGCTTGTGTGACTTCATACTCAGCGGCCACCCCGGCGTAATGCATGCTACTCAGTTTGTTCAGGCTTTCAGTCAGTGGGTCTATCGCTTTATATACATCTGAAGTATTAAATGTCATTAAGCGTTCAATGTCATCGCTACGGATAATGCCTTGCAGTAACACCGCAGATTCCAGCGCTGTATCAAATAAAGGCTGAATCTCAGCGGCTAAGGCGGATTCGGTTTCTGCATGCGGGCTGGCTAAATAGGATTTCCACTCTTTGTCTAATACCAGCAGTGCTTGGTCTACATTGGCAGCAGCCTCGCCTGAGGTAATAATACCTCTTTGCAGTTTTTGGCCAGTGCTAACAATATTAGTGCTGAACATATCGTTAATTACTTTTAATTGTTTTAACGGCAGCACTCTTTTTTTATAGACACTTTCTAGGCCGTGGTTACTTTCTTTAATGCCAGAAATGCCGCTAAAACCAAGCATAGAGGTGGTTAATGCCACCATGATAAAAATGCAGGCAATTTTATTGTTAATGGTAATGCGGTTGGTAAACTCTTTAGTTCTTCTCAGTAGCGCGGTATGCCAGCGTTCTTCATGCTTGATGGCGCGGTAATGCGCGCGTGCTTTTTCAACTTGTGCTTTGCTGGCCTTGGTGCTGACCGACATATAGCCAACTACTTTGCCATGTTCACGCACTGTGGTGACACAGGAATATACCCAAAAATGATCGCCGTTTTGGCATAAGCCTTGTTCCACACCTATCCATGGTTTTTTGCTTTGCAGTGTCATCCATATATCAGTGAGAATTTCTTTTGGCATCTCTGGGTGATGGATAACGCTTTGCTTTTTGCCTATCAGGTCTTGCTCATTAAAGCCGGTCACTTCGATAAAGTCACGGTTTACGTAGGTAATTTTTCCTTCTAAATCAGTTTTTAAGACGATCGAAACTGACTCGTTAATCTCTCGTTCAATTTGCGTTAACGTGATATTTTCTTTCATTGCACACCTTTTTTATTATTTCTATAACAAACATGGAATAGCGCTGATTGATGACAAAAACATGCGCTATGTTCTGACTTCAGTTTTGGTTTTGCGAATCCTGTCATGATGTGTTGCTAGTCACGCCGCCATTTCTACAACGGATTCGTGAGGGCTGCGGCGTTCTATAAAGAGGCTATTGCCTGCAATTTCCTTGGCTTGCTTCTTGGCATTAACGCACGCGGTGGAAACCTCGTGATGCGAGTGGTAAAGATCGGAACTTACAATCAAGGCGCCAATCGATAAGCTGATGAATGGATGGAAGCGCTGGTCACCCTGGCGATCTTGCGTGATGATGCCGCCGTTCTTTTGGTCAGCAGTCGAGTAAAACGAAGGGGATACTTTAGCAATCTGGGATAACAGCGTATGGCAGCGGCTTTCCCAGTTTTTACTTTGAAACAGTAAAATAAAGTCATCACCGCCGATATGGCCAACAAAGTCATAGGGGCCGCAGGCATCTGCCAGCACTTGGCCGGTTCTCTGGATGACTTCATCACCTTTTTTATATCCATACACATCGTTATATGGTTTGAAGTAATCAAGGTCGCAGTAGCACGCCACAAACTGCGTGCCGGATTGCAGTAGGCTATCAATTTGCTCACTAATTGGTACGTTGCCCGGCAGTAAAGTAAGCGGGTTAGCATAGCGTGCGGTATCAATCTGCATTTTGGTTATAAGCCTGAGCAAATCATGCCCGCTTGCCATGCCAACGTACTGGCCATTTTCTGTGACAATAAAACCAGCAGAAAGGTGATGCGGTTTGCTTTGCAGGATTAAATCGCTCAGATTTTTTAGGCTGGTGTCTTTGTCTACAATCAGTGCAGATTTATCCGTCATCATTTCACATGGGCGCTGCCCATATAGCTCTCTGCGGAATGGGCGGGCATAATCGTTAATCATGATACTGCGATTAATTAGACCAATCGGCCTGCCATCCTGCACAACGGGGATAGAGTAAATCTCCTGATTTTCATCGAACATCTTAAATACATCTTCGTTCAGGCAAGTCGGGCTGACTGGCGCTGAATATTTAAGTAGTTTTTCAACAGTCGCTCTGTTTTGTAACAGGTTTTCACGACCTGATTCAACCCTGATGAGGCTGTTGGTAATGTCGGATGAGGCTTCCAGTATTGGTGTTGGGTGTGGTCTGGCAATGTGGTAGCCTTGGCTGTAAGCAATGCCCAAGTCCCGGATTGCCATCAGTTGCTCATGGGTTTCAATCCCTTCGGCAATCACTTGTGCGCCTGATTTTTCGGCAATTTCCTGAATAGAGCGCGCGAACTGCAACTTTACCGGGTCTAGGTGGATATTTTGTGTGAAATGCTTATCAATCTTGACATAGTCCGGCCGTATTTCTGACCACAAGCGCAGCCCAGAAAAACCTTCACCCAGGTCGTCGATGGCAATTTCAAACCCCATGTTCCGATAGTGATGGGTGGCATCTCGCATCAACTGGTAGTCAAGCGTTTGCGCATTTTCAGTTAGCTCAATGATGACCTGGTTAGGCTTTAAGCCTAGTGCCTCCATATATTTAAGAGTTTCACCAGATTTTGAGTATTTTTGTAATAAGATATCCGGGCTAATATTGAGAAATATCTTGCCCGGCAGGTTCTGCTTGGCAAATGACTCCAGCACCGTTTGGCGACAAAGATATTCCAGCTCGGTCACCAAGCCACAGCTCCTAGCCATTGCAAATAAAGCCATGGGGGAGTGCAGCATGCTGTTGATTGGCCCGCGGATTAAACCTTCGTAGCCAACAAACTTACTTTGCTGCATATTAAGTATCGGTTGGAAAACAGCGGTGAGCTGCTTATTTTGAATAATATCGTGTAAATGCAAGCAAGCAGCTTCATTGGCGCATGGGCCGAGTTCCGTCATCCATGCCGGATTACTCACTGTACTCATTTAGACCTCTAGATCGTCTTATCATGGGTAGCAATATTGACGCGCCAATGTGACATGAGCGTGACACTTTGATGACATTTAATAATTGGTTTTAGCGCCAGTTTTTTAATGTGATATACATTTATCAGCTAGGTTCGACATGAGTTTAATGCTGTCATTTGCGCGTGATACGTTAAAATCTAATCTACTTAAAATCTGTGAATTGTTGAATGACTATTGCACCACTTCCGCAGGCCGCTAACGCTTCAGTGCCTAACTTAGAGAGCCACACTCCCATGATGCGCCAGTACCTGGGCTTAAAGGCGCAGCATCCTGATATGTTGCTGTTCTATCGTATGGGTGATTTTTACGAGCTATTTTTTGAAGATGCCGAAAAAGCCTCACGATTGCTAGGCATTACCTTAACGCAGCGCGGTAGCAGTAACGGCCAGCCGATTAAAATGGCTGGTGTACCGTATCATGCAGCCGAGCAATATTTAGCTAAGCTTGCCAAAATGGGTGAGGCGGTAGCAATCTGTGAGCAAGTGGGTGACCCTGCAACTACCAAAGGCCCAGTGGCGCGTGAAGTGGCACGTATTCTGACCCCAGGCACGCTTACCGATGCCGCGCTGTTAGATGAATCACGCGATAATCAATTACTCAGTATTTTTCAGGCAGATGGTGTAGTCGGCTTAGCGCGCTTGAATCTGGCTTCTGGCAGTTTTATTTTGAGCGAGGTTGCAGTAGGTTTATTAGCGCAGGAGCTTGAGCGGATTGCCCCTAGCGAGATACTGCTTGCTGATGATTTTCAGCATCATGCATTGAATGTAAGTAAAGTGGCTAAGCGGCGTTTAAGTGCATGGCAGTTTGATTTTGACAGTGCGTTTACTACCCTGACCAAGCAGTTTAATACTTATGACCTAAATGGCTTTGGCTGTGCTGATATGCGGCCGGCGATTTGTGCGGCGGGTGCTTTGCTGGACTACGTGAAGCATACACAGCGAACCACTTTGCCCCACATCAATTCCTTAAGTGTGGAAACTACTAGCGCTTACTTGCAGCTAGATGCGGCAACCAGGCGTAATCTGGAAATTGACATGACCCTGCGCGGTGAGGCTAGCCCCACCTTGTATTCTTTATTGAATACTACGCAGACTGCGATGGGCGCGCGTTTATTGCGTCATTGGCTACACCACCCCTTACAAGACCGTAGTCTGGTGATGAAGCGACATGAGGCGATTGCGGACCTCACACAAACCAACCAATTTTTGAGTCTGCGCCAGACATTAAAGTCAGTTGCTGATATTGAACGTATCACCGCACGCGTTGCACTTAAAACGGCACGGCCTAGAGATTTATCCGGTTTGGCCGTGAGTTTGCAGCAATTACCGTTGCTGCAAGCACAACTTGAGCCGCAGTCTGCTGGCTTGCTGCAAACCTTGGCGCTTAATTTAATGCCGCCAGCAGAAGTGCTGAGTTTATTGGTCACGGCGATTAAAGCGGAGCCTAGTGTGGTGCTGCGTGAGGGCAGCGTGATTGCCGACGGTTATGATGCAGAGCTGGATGAACTGCGGGCGATACAAACCAACCATGGTGAGTTCTTGCTGAGTTTTGAAGCCGCAGAAAAAGAACGGACAGGGATTACCAACCTGAAGGTGGAATATAACAGTGTGCATGGCTTCTATATTGAAATGAGCCGCACGCAGGCGGAAACTGCACCTGCGGAATACAGGCGCCGCCAAACCCTAAAAAATGTAGAGCGCTTTATCACCCCTGAGCTGAAAGCGTTTGAAGATAAAGTGCTGAGCGCCAATGACCGTGCGTTAGCGCGTGAAAAAATGTTGTATGAGCAGGTATTAGTACAGCTTGGGCAATATATCTCCGCATTGCAAACCAATGCAGGCGCAGTTGCTGCCTTGGATGTGTTGTGCTGCTTTACCGAGCGCGCCATCAGTTTAAATTATGTGGCGCCTATGTTCACCACAGAAGCTGGGCTGGAGGTGGTGAATGGCCGCCATCCTGTGGTTGAGCAGATTTCTCTGCAAGCCTCAGGCCAGCCATTTATTGCCAATGATGTTGTACTTAATCCTTACCGCCAATTATTGTTAATCACTGGCCCGAATATGGGTGGTAAGTCTACCTTTATGCGGCAGACCGCGCTGATTGTGTTATTGGCGTATTGTGGCTGCTATGTACCGGCGACGAGTGTGAGGATTGGTGAAATCGACCGCATCATGACGCGAATTGGCGCATCGGATGACTTGGCGGGCGGGCGCTCCACTTTTATGGTGGAGATGACAGAAACCGCCAATATCCTGCATAACGCTACCGATAAGAGCTTGGTGCTGTTGGATGAAATTGGGCGCGGTACTTCTACTTTTGATGGTTTGAGTTTGGCTTGGGCAGTTGCTAAGCAGTTGCTAGAGAAGAACAGAGCCTATACATTATTTGCAACGCATTATTTTGAGCTGACACGCATTGTGGATGAGTTTAAATATGCGGCCAATGTACATTTAGATGCAGTGGAACATGGCAACACCATTGTATTTATGCACAAGGTAGAAGAGGGCGCTGCTAACCAAAGCTACGGGTTGCAAGTTGCACAGTTAGCTGGCATCCCCAGGCCCGTTATTAGTGCAGCAAAAAGAAAGCTCGCTCAGTTAGAGCTCAATCAGGTGGTAAATCAAGACACATCTGCAGTACCGCAGGTCGATATGTTTATGCTGAATGAGCAAGCTATCGATGCACCATTGCACCCAGTATTGCTAGAGTTAGACTCGTTGCAAGTTGATGACCTCACGCCTAAACAAGCGTTAGACGTGTTATATCGTTTAAAAGAGGCTGCCAATCAAGCTTAAGCTGTACGTTTGTTTTTCCTACATCCACTCCCTATCTCTTGGGGAGCAAATGTACGTATGCGCCACAATGTTGGCGTTAGTCATTAATCGTGCTTCATCTTGGCACAAGCGCGTGCATACGCACTTTATTAGGGCGAACTCCTAATCTTTAAGTTGTTCCCATCACCTCTTAAAACAGCAGATTCCATATGAAACAAGTGGTTATGCTTGTTTTTAATAGTTGGCATACCTATTGCTTATACTAGGTCAACTGATAGAGTTTAAGCCGCCATGTTAAAAGTAATGATAGTTGATAATAATTTAGAGCGCATTAAGCCACTTAAGCAATCTTTGATTGATAGTGGTTACGATGTGATTGCGCATCTGAGAGATACCATCAATTTGAATGACGCATGCAGCAAGCTTCAGCCGGATGTGGTGGTGATTGATACAGACTCACCGAGTCGTGACACATTAGAGCATATTTGTGTGATGACGATGAATGATCCGCGCCCTGTGATGATGTTTACCCATGATGGGGATAAAGAGCAGATTAAATTGGCAACGCAGGCGGGTGTATGTGCTTATGTAGTGGGTACTTTACCAAACGAGCGCTTACAGCCGGTGATAGACGCAGCAGTGGCCAGATTTGAAGAATTTAAGAATTTACGTACTGCCTTGCAAGAGGCAAACACCAAGCTAAGCGAACGTAAAGTGATTGAACGTGCAAAAGGTTTAATCATGAAGCAACGTAATGTTGATGAAAACGAGGCTTATAGCATGTTAAGAAAGATGGCGATGGAAAAGCACACGCGCATCGGGGCTTTAGCTACACAAATTGTAGAAGCAGCGGAGTTGCTGCTTTAACAGAATAGTAAATTAAGAATTCGGTAGTGCTGGCGTATAAAAGCCCAATGACGGGCAGTCTACGTGAGTGCTCAAGCAGTAAATACGGGCCAATGGTGGCCCAGATCAAGTAATACAAGACAAAGGCGTCTTGATAAGCAATCAGCTCTTTATTGAGGAGTTGGTTCAACTTATCAGACGCCTTTTTTTATAAATTTTTTAGATTGTTTGGATTATTTTAGGAGAGCTAAGATGGGCAATGACAATACAAGTAACAAGGCGGAAAAATTAGGTCAGCAATCAAATGTGGTGGTTGACCCAGCACGCCGTGACTTTTTTAAAATGAGTGCAGTTGGCGCATTGGGAGCAGCGGCAATGATGGGATTAGTACCAAACGGTATCCGTACACAGGCATATGCAGCAGGCTCTGATGCACCAGAAATCAAAGAAGTGAAAATTGGCTTTATTCCGCTTACCGATTGTGCGCCAATTATTGTGGCTGCGGAGATGGGTTTTGATAAGAAATACGGTATCAAAATCACGCCTTCAAAAGAAGCATCTTGGGCTGCTGTGCGCGATAAAGTAGCTAACGGTGAGTTGCATGCAGCGCATATTCTATATGGCTTGGTGTATGGCGTTCAGCTTGGTATCGGCGGTCAGCAAAAAGACATGACAGTGCTGATGGGCTTAAACCATAACGGTCAAGGTATTACGCTTTCTAACCAGCTTAAAGACAAAGGTGTGAAAGATGGTAAGAGTTTAAAACGTTTACTTGATAACGAAAACCGTGACTATACCTTTGCACAAACTTTCCCTACCGGTACCCATGCGATGTGGCTTAACTACTGGCTGGCTGCAAATGGCATCCATCCGGTAAAAGACGTTAAAAATATCGTAGTGCCTCCACCGCAAATGGTTGCCAATATGCGTATTGGTAACATGGATGGTTACTGTGTAGGTGAGCCGTGGAACGCTAGGGCTATTTTCGACAAAGTAGGTTTTACGGTTGCAACTACACAAGATATCTGGGTAGATCATCCTGAAAAAGTATTGGGCGCGACTGCAGAGTTTGTTGAGAAGAACCCAAATACAGCACGTGCCATCATGATGGCGATTCTGGAAGCTTGTCGCTATATTGATGCAACTGAAAATCGTGCAAAAGTAGCTAAATTGATTGCAGGTAAAGCATACGTGAACGCACCAGAACAAGTGATTGCTGGCCGTTTTGTAGGTGATTACGACAACGGTAATGGTAAGGTTTGGAAAGACCCTAACTACATGAAGTTCTTTGATGACGGCAAAGTGAACTATCCATTCTTGTCTGACGGTATGTGGTTCTTAACGCAGCATAAACGTTGGGGCTTGCTCAAGTCAGACCCTGACTACTTAGCGGTTGCTACCAAAGTTAACCAAACCAAACTTTATACTGAAGCTGCATCGCAATTAGGTATCAGTGTGCCAAAAAGCACAATGCGTAGCAGTAAGTTGATGGATGGCGTAGTGTGGGATGGCTCTAATCCAGCTGCTTATGCTGCATCATTTAAGATTAAAGCGTAAGCCATATACACAGCGTCAATAGAGTTGCGCCTTAAGGAATTGAAATGACAAATACTGTAAATAAATTAATGCCTATTGCTAAATGTTTCTCTTTCGGCAGTTCACGTAGTTTAAATGTTCAGGCATATCGTTTTTTTAGATGGATATTGCCACCTATCTTTGGTTTGTTCTTGTTGGCTGTAATTTGGGCCATGATTGCCGAGCACACACCAGAGTTGCCTGGACCAATCAAAACATGGGCTTCTGCCGTAGAGTTGTTTAGTGATCCGTTTTATGACCATGGCATCAATGATAAAGGGGTGGGTTGGAATATCTTGGCATCATTGCAACGCGTTGGTTTAGGGTTTGGCTTGGCTGCACTGATTGGAATACCACTGGGTTTTATTATCGGTCGTTTTGAGTTTGTTGCAAGAATGACCGCACCAGTCATCAGTTTGCTGCGTCCAGTCTCCCCACTGGCATGGTTGCCGATTGGTTTGCTGGTGTTTAAAGCGGCAAATCCTGCGGCGATTTGGGTAATCTTTATTTCTGCAGTATGGCCTATGATTATCAATACGGCGGTTGGTGTGAATAAAGTCCCACAAGACTATATGAACGTTGCCAAAGTGTTGAACTTAAGTGAGTGGAAAATCGTAACCAAAATTTTGTTCCCGTTCGTGTTGCCTTACATGATGACCGGTGTGCGCTTATCTATCGGCGTGGCATGGTTGGTGATTGTGGCAGCTGAAATGCTGACGGGCGGCGTTGGTATCGGTTTCTGGGTGTGGGATGAGTGGAATAATCTGAATGTAGAACATATCATCATCGCAATTTTCGTCGTAGGTATTGTTGGTTTGTTGCTTGAGTATGCACTCACACAAATCGCCAAAAGATTTAGTTACGAGTAACACACTTAAATATATCCTTTAGGAATGATCATGGAAAAAGCAAACACCGATAAATACGTACAGTTAGAGCATGTTGATATGACCTTTCATACTAAAAAAGGTACATTCAATGCACTTAAGGGTATTAATCTAAATATTAAAGAGGGTGAGTTCATTTCAATCATTGGGCACTCTGGTTGTGGTAAGTCTACGGTATTGAATTTAATTGCAGGCTTATTAAATCCGTCAGATGGTTTGATCTTCTGTGCTGGCCGTGAAATTGCAGGCCCAGGCCCAGAGCGTGCGGTAGTGTTTCAAAATCATTCATTATTGCCTTGGCTCACCTGTTTTGAAAATGTGTACTTGGCAGTGGAGCGTGTATTTGAAACTGAAACTAAAGCACAGCTTGAGGCGCGCACCCATGCGGCAATTGAGTTGGTTGGGCTTACACATTCTAGTGACAAGCGACCTAGTGAGATTTCAGGTGGTATGAAGCAACGTGTTGGTATTGCGCGTGCATTGGCGATGGAGCCAAAAGTTCTGTTATTGGATGAGCCATTTGGCGCGCTGGATGCACTGACCCGTGCTAACCTGCAAGATGAGTTGATGAAAATTATGGCGAAGTCAGGCTGCACCGCAGTGATGGTGACGCATGACGTGGATGAGGCTGTGTTGTTGTCAGACCGAGTGGTGATGATGACTAACGGCCCAAGTGCTACTATCGGCGAAATTTTGGAGGTTAACTTACCTCGTCCAAGAGCGCGTTTGGCCTTGGCAGAAGACAAAGAGTACAACCATTTACGTAGTGAAGTATTGCGCTTCTTGTATGAGCGTCATGCTAAAAAATCAGCATAAAACTTGTAATTTAAACATTGCGACATTAATTTTAATTTAAAAGGGATTATTAACATGAAAACTAAAGCAACATTTAAGACAAATATGGTCATGGCTTGCACCGCGCTAGCTTTGGCTGGTATGGGGCAATCAGCTTTCGCAGAGGAAGATGCGGTTGCAGAATATACCTTCTTGGATTCAATCAAAGAAGGTAAGCAAATGACTAACTTTCGTTTACGTTACGAAAATGTAAATCAAGAGGCATTTAAAGCCAACGGTAAAAAACTGGATACTGGTGAAGCTTTTACATTACGCAGCTTGATTGGCTGGCAAACTGCACCATACAAAAACTTTAGTATAGGTGCACAAATTACAGACGTACATGAATTTAACGATAACTTTAATGACCGCAGATACAATGCGCCAGAGCATAACAATGGCAAAGCTAGCGCAAGTGCAGATAAAGCGCAGTACCCTAATATCGTAGACCCTGGCTTTACCGATATTAATCAGCTTTATGTGGATTGGACGGGCATTAAAAACACTAAAGTGCGTTTAGGTCGCCAACAATTGAACTTGGATAATGTACGTTTTATCGGTGACATCGGTTTTAGACAAAACATGCAAGTGTTTGATGGTGTAACAGTGATGAACAAAAGCATTCCAGATGTAGAGTTGTTTGCTGCTCACTTTGATAATGTGCGTCAAATTACCACTAAAGACCGTCGTGGCAATATTGAAGTGTTGAATGCGAAATACCGCATTTCACCATCTGAATCAGTAGTGGGTTATGGCTACTTGGTGGATATGGAAAATTTGGCACAAAATGGTGGTAATCCGACTCAGGGCGGTACTATTGCACAGGGCGGTAACGGTTTGGGCGGTAGTACAGATATTCCTGCGGGCGGAACTAACTTTCAGCCATCTAAAACTGATGCAAGTAGCAAGACCTTCGGTTTGCGTTTAGATGGTGTGCGTCCGATTAACCCTGATTGGAAGGTGTTATACACAGCAGAGTATGCAAAACAAACAGATTACCGTGGTGGCAGCTCATTGATTGATGCGTATTACCTAAAACTTGGTGGCGGTGCTGCATATGGCGCATGGTCAGTGCGCTTTGATCACGAGAAACTTTCTAGCAATGATGGTAAATACGCATTCCAAACCCCGCTTGGTACTAACCATTTGTTCCAAGGTTGGGCTGATCAGTTCTTAACAACACCGCGTCAAGGTATTGAAGATAGCTTCGTGACCGTTGCTGGTGCAATTGATAAAGTAAAACTTTATGCTGAATATCACGTGTTCAAGTCTGATGAAAAATATCAATCTATGAACGGTAAATTTGGCGACCAATACGGTACAGAGTTTGATGTGAGTGCTACATATCCATTAAATAACAACCTATTAGGTAAGGTTGAGTATGCAAACTTTAATGAAAGTGATGTATACGGTAATAATCTAAAAGGTGCTGCACGTAAAGGCGATAAAGAAATCGTTTGGGTTACTGCAATGTACACGTTTTAATATTGCACCAAAAGATATTGCATAGAATAGGTGTAAAATAAAATGCACCATTATGGAATTCCATAATGGTGCATTAGCACTGTTAGAGAGCCTGCTTTTTAAAAGTGGTTATTGCCTTAAAAAAATAAGTAATTGTTTTTAATAATAAAAATTATTTTACTAAAATGTGGAACTTGGCATGAATCCTGCGTATATGTGAGCAGAGTGACAATTTAGATTAATTGATGGTGAAAACATGCAAAAGATGAAATTAGTAGTAATTGGTAACGGTATGGCCGGGATGCGTACAGTGGAAGAGTTGCTGAAAATAGCGCCCGATCTTTACGATATCACCGTGTTTGGCGATGAACCTTACCCTAATTACAACCGCATTATGTTGTCTCCGGTGCTTGCAAATGAGCAAACGATTGATGACATCATTTTAAATACCAGAGAATGGTATGCAGAGAACAATATCACCCTGCACACAAGTGCGCGGGTGAACAAGATCGATCGTAAAAACCGCGTGGTTTATACGGAAGATGGCGTGAGCGCTAGCTATGATCGACTATTAATTGCAACAGGCTCTAAGCCGTTTATGCCGCCAATCCCAGGTAATGAGTTTGCAGGCGTGCTAGGCTACCGTGATATTAAAGATACCAATGACATGATTGAGGCTGCAAAAGTCTACAAGCATGCAGTGGTGATCGGTGGTGGTTTATTGGGTCTAGAGGCTGCAAATGGCTTGAAAATTCAGGGTATGGAAGTCACTGTTATCCACAAGAACGAGTGGTTGCTGGAGCGTCAGTTAGATAAAACTGCGGGCGGCATGCTGCAAAAAAACCTTGAAGCTAAAGGTTTGAATTTCTTGTTGAATAAAAACACAGAGCAGTTGGTTGGAGATGAGAAAGGCCGCGTGAAGGCGGTGAGATTTAGCGATGGTCAAGAAATCCCGGCAGACTTAGTCGTGTGGGCGGTTGGTATTCGTCCTAACTATGCATTGGCAGAGTCAGCTGGCATCTACTGTAATAAAGGTATTGTGGTGAATGACACCATGCAAACCTATGACCCGCGCGTATATTCAGTGGGTGAGTGCGTAGCGCACCGCGGTATTTCATACGGGCTAGTAGCACCATTGTTTGAAATGGCTAAAGTCTGCGCAACGCACTTGGCTAATTTTGGTATCGGCCAATATAAAGGATCAGTCACTTCTACTAAACTAAAAGTAACAGGCATTGATTTATTTAGTGCTGGTGACTTTATGGGTGGTGGTGATACAGAAGAGATTGTTTTGCACGACGCAGTTGGTGGGGTTTACAAAAAGCTCATCATCAAAAATGACAAAATCGTTGGTAGCGTGCTTTATGGGGATACCACGGATGGTTCGTGGTATTTTCAAATGCTTAGAGATGGCAAGGCAATCCATGAGATTCGCGACCATTTGATGTTTGGTCAAGATAGCCTTGGCAACACTGGTCACCAAGGCCAGGATAAAGCCGCAGCCATGACCAACGAGATGGAAGTGTGCGGCTGTAACGGTGTATGTAAAGGTACCATCGTTAAAGCAATTCAAGATAAAGGTTTATTCACTATCGATGATGTGAAGAAACAAACCAAAGCAGGTTCTAGCTGTGGTTCTTGCGTAGGCTTGGTTGAGCAGATTCTTGCTTCTACTTTAGGTGGTGGTTATGCACCTCCGTCAACCAGCAAAGCGGTGTGTGGATGTACCACGAAGAACCACGAAGAAGTACGTGCAGAAATCCGTACTCATAAATATTTGAGCATCCCAGATGCAATGCAAGGTATGGCTTGGTCTACACCAAACGGCTGTGCAACTTGCCGCCCAGCGCTTAATTACTACTTATTATCAACATGGCCACATGAGGCAAAAGATGATCCGCAATCACGTTTCATCAACGAGCGTGTACATGCAAACATCCAAAAAGATGGCACATATTCAGTGATTCCGCGTATGTACGGTGGTGTAACCACACCAGACCAACTGAGGAAAATTGCTGATGTTGCAGATAAATACGCAGTGCCTATGGTTAAAGTAACCGGCGGTCAGCGTATCGACTTGCTAGGCGTGAAAAAAGATGACTTGGTTGATATGTGGAAAGACCTAGACATGCCATCTGGCTATGCTTACGGTAAGAGCATTCGTACAGTGAAAACCTGTGTAGGTTCTGAGTTCTGTCGTTTTGGTACACAAAACTCTACGCAATTAGGTATTGATATCGAAAAAGCATTTGACCATATGTGGGCACCACATAAAGTGAAATTTGCGGTTTCAGGATGCCCACGTAACTGTGCTGAGTCAGGCATTAAAGACGTTGGTATTATCGGTGTGGATTCAGGTTGGGAAATTTACGTAGGCGGTAACGGCGGTATTAAAACCGAGGCTGCGCACTTCTTATGCAAAGTGAAAACTTCAGAAGAAGTCATGGAGTACTCTGGCGCATTTATCCAGATTTACCGTGAAGAAGCGCGCTATTTGGATCGTACCGTGCATTGGATTGAGCGTGTAGGTTTAGAGTACGTGAAACAGCGTGTTCTGGAAGATGCGGAAGGCCGTAAAGCTGCATACGAGCGCTTGATTTACGCACTACAAGGCGCATCTGACCCTTGGGCTGAACGCGTGAACAACCGTGAACAACATAAAGAATATGAAACAATTACTGTGTAATATTTTGTTTAAAGATTAGGAAACGACATAATGAAGTCTAGTTTTTGGAAATCAGGTCATACCCCGACCTTACTATCATCCTTTTTATATTTTGATTTAAGCTTTATGGTGTGGGTTATGTTAGGCCCGTTAGCAGTGCAAATTGCTACAGACCTACAGCTTACTCCGGCAGAAAAAGGTCTAATGGTGGCAACGCCTGTGCTGGCAGGCGCCTTGTTGCGTATTGTAATGGGCGTGTTGGTTGATCAAATTAAACCTAAAATGGCAGGTTTGATTGGCCAAGTAATTGTGATGGCAAGCTTGCTAACAGCATGGTTGCATGGTTTGCAAACATTCCAGCATGCGTTAATGCTGGGCTTGGGTCTAGGTTTTGCTGGCGCAGCATTTGCTGTGGCCTTACCTTTGGCTAGCCGCTGGTATCCGCCAGAGCATCAAGGCACTGCATTAGGTATTGCGGGTGCAGGTAACTCAGGTACTGTATTTGCAGCATTGTTTGCACCTAGCTTAGCGGTTGCCTATGGCTGGAATAATGTATTTGGCATAGTGTTGATTCCATTAGCTATTGCTATGTTTGTTTATATCGTTTTTGCTAAAGATGCGCCTGATGCACCGCCCGCAAAATCATTAAGCCAATATCTGATGATTCTTAAAGACAAAGACGCTTGGTGGTTCATGTTCTTCTACAGCGTTACTTTTGGTGGTTTTGTAGGTTTAGCTTCATCATTAACCATTTACTTTAATGACTTGTATGCATTAGGCCCAGTGGTTGCTGGTTACTGTACTGCTGCATGTGTGTTTGCAGGTTCACTTGTACGTCCATTAGGTGGCTGGTTAGCTGACCGTGTTGGTGGTATCCGTACTTTGTTAACGATGTATATACTGGCTGCAGTTTTGTTGGTGATCATGAGTTTCGGTCAACCAACTTATCAATCAGCGCTGATGGTCATTATCCCAACCATGGCAATTTTGGGCATGGGTAATGGTGCGGTGTTCCAGTTAGTGCCACAACGTTTCCGTAAAGAAATCGGTGTGATGACCGGTTTGGTGGGCATGGCAGGCGGCGTAGGTGGTTTTTACCTAGCTTCAAGCTTAGGATTCATTAAGCAAGCTACAGGTAATTATCAAGTAGGCATATTGATTTTTGCTGGCTTAGCTGCTTTAGCGGTATTGGGTTTAACTGGTGTGAAAACACGCTGGCGTACAACTTGGGGTGCAGCAACAACTGCAAAGGTATAATCCCCAAAGCAATAATAAAACCCAAGGCGTCAAGCTAGGTAACGAAGTAAAATATGTCACTTAAATTCACTGTTGGTCAGTCTAGCCTAACCGGGCCTAGAACACGTAATGAAGATTATGTTGGTGTTGTAACGCCATCCGGTGAGCAATTAAGTGTGAAGGGCGCACTGTTTGCAATCGCCGATGGCGTAAGTGGCAATGCCGGTGGTGGCGAAGCTTCTGAGATGACGGTACGAACTGTCACTACAGACTACTACGCCACACCGGATACTTGGGAGCCTTTCACTTCTCTAGATAAAGTGCTGGTCGCTGCTAATCGCTGGTTAATTGCACAGGCCAATGCCAACAGTGACATGGCTGGCATGGCAACCACTTTGTCTTTACTGGTATTGCGTGGTCAGCGTTATTACGCTGCGCACGTTGGCGATACGCGTATTTATCTATTACGCAATGGTGTATTAAAGCAACTGACTACAGACCATGTGTGGGATAGGCCGGATATGCGCCACGTTTTAAAGCGTGCTGTAGGGCTGGATCGACATCTTGAGGTTGATTTTTCTGAAGGCGCTTTGCAAGAAGGTGATGTATTCGCCTTAATGAGCGATGGTGTGTGGGATAGTGTTGGCGAGCAAACCATCCATAAGGTGTTAGGCTTATACAACAACCCGCAAATGATGTGCGATCACCTGACTAAAGCCGCTATTGAAAAAGGTAGTCAAGATAACTCTACTGCAGTTGCGCTACGGGTGACAGCCTTGGGCGAAGATACTTTGCTCGAACTCTTAGCAGGTGGCAAGCACCTCACCGTGCCAGATAAACTCAATGTGGGTGACCTGATTGATGATTTTGAAGTGCTTGAGGTCATGTATGAGTCGCGCGCTAGTTTGCTATATAAAGTAAGGCACACGACGACTAAGCAATTTTTTGTGCTGAAAACCTTGCAGCCTGCGCTGGCAACAGATACTGAGAGTTGTAATGGGCTGCTCAATGAAGAGTGGCTGGCAAAGCGTGTTGTTTCTCAGTATGTACCGCAAGTATTCCCGGTTTCTGTAGAAAAGCGCAGTAAACTATACTACGTAATGAGCTGGCATGAAGGTTCAACCCTGCAACAGCGCTTAGATAGCGGACATCACTTTACGGTGGCCGGTATCGGTAAAGTAGGCGTGGATATGATGCGCGGTATAGGCGCGTTACATCGTTTAAATATTGTACATCGTGATATTAAACCTGCTAATGTGCATCAAGGTAGTGATCAGCGGCTACGCATCTTGGATTTAGGTGTGGCTTTAAGCATGCAGACGTCTAAATCGGATGTGGTGCAAAATCCAGGTACGCCTAGCTATATGGCGCCAGAATTGTTTGAAGGTGAAGTGGCAACGCCCCAGAGCGATATTTATGCAGCAGGCGTTACGTTGTATCATCTGCTGACACGCAAGTATCCGCATGGTGAAATAGAACCTTTTCAGAATCCAAAATTTGGCAGTCCGACTGCGCCAACCAGATACCGCCCTGATATTCCGTACTGGTTAGAGAATATAGTTTTAAAAGCAATTGCAACGGACCCTAAGCAACGCTTTGAAACTGCAGAAGAAATGTTGCTAGCACTGGAACATGGGGAATTAAAGCCCATTTTGCCACCGACACGCACACCATTAATTGCACGCGCTAGGCTGGTTAAGTGGCAATGGATAGCGATATTTTCGCTTATCTTGAATTTTTTATTGATTTATTTATTAGCTGTTTCATGATTTAACTTGATATAAAGGTAGGACTAAAATGAGTAATTGGGTAAGAGTTGCACCTCTTGAAGAGATCCCTAAATTAGGTGCACGCGTTGTGCGCAGCAAAGAGGTTGATATCGGTGTGTTTCGCTTAGAAGATGACCGTATCTACGCTGTGAATAATAGCTGCCCACACAAAGGTGGCCCGCTTTCAGAAGGTATTGTGTACGGTGACAGAATCGCTTGTCCATTACATAGCTGGAAAATCAGCCTAGTGGATGGCAAGGCTGATGAGCCAGATGTAGGTGAGACTGCATGTTTTAATACTAAGATTGAAGATGGCGTAGTTTATTTAGAATTAAAAGAGTAATTGACTTGATTAAGCAAACTAAAAGTACTTGTTGTTACTGCGGCGTTGGCTGCGGGGTGATTATTCACTCTGAAAACGACAAAATTATCGATGTTAAAGGTGATCCGCAGCATCCAGCAAACTTTGGGCGCTTATGTACCAAAGGCTCAACGTTGCATCTTTCAGCTAAGCTGGATAATCGCCTGTTGTACCCTGAGTTGCGCACCAATCGTGATTTACCACGTAAGAGAGCGACATGGGACGAGTCACTCGACTTAGCGGTTGAGAAGTTTGCTAGAACTATTGAAACACATGGTCCTGATAGTGTTGCTTTTTATCTTTCTGGGCAATTGCTCACTGAAGATTATTACGTATTTAATAAGCTCGCTAAAGGCTTGATTGGTACTAACAACGTAGATACTAACTCGCGCCTGTGCATGTCATCTGCGGTTGCTGGCTATAAAGTGACTTTAGGTGCAGACGCACCGCCAGCCTGCTATGAAGACATCGATCATACTGAATGTCTATTTATTGCAGGCTCCAATACTGCATTTGCGCATCCAATTATTTATCGACGCATTGAAGATGCGAAAGAGAAGAATCCTAATTTAAAAGTAGTGGTGGTTGATCCACGCCAGACTGACACAGCCAAGGCTGCAGATTTGCACTTGGCTATTTTGCCGGGTACGGATGTTGCGTTATTTAACGGCATGTTGCATGTCATGCTGTGGGAAGGCATGTTGGATCATGCTTATATCGAAAAATATACCAATGGTTTTGCTGAGCTAAAAGAAACCGTGCGCGAATATACCCCTAAAATGGTGGCCGATATTTGCGGCATTAAAGAAGCTGATATCATCACTGCGGCCAAGTGGTTTGGTAAAGGCCCAAGTCTTTCTATGTACTGCATGGGCTTGAACCAGTCTATCCACGGCACAGAGAAAAATGCTGCACTCATCAACTTACATTTAGCCACAGGGCAAATTGGTAAGCCTGGTGCAGGCCCATTCTCATTGACGGGACAGCCTAATGCGATGGGCGGACGTGAAGTGGGCGGTATGGCTACGCTGTTATCTGGCCATCGCGATTTAGCTAATGCAGAACATCGCGCAGAGGTCGCCAAGTTATGGGGTGTAGAAAGCGTACCGGAAACACCTGGTAAATCAGCCATAGAAATGTTTGATGCAGTAAAAGAGGGCAGTATTAAGGCCATCTGGATTGCCTGCACTAACCCTGCGCACTCCATGCCAGATCTGAATAGCGTGCTGGAAGCATTAGACACTGCTGAGTTCGTGGTGGTACAAGATGCTTTCAATAATACTGAAACTGGTCCCTATGCCGATGTGCTGCTACCAGCTAGCACATGGGGTGAAAAAGAGGGCTCAGTGACTAACTCTGAGCGCCGTATCACGCGAGTGAACCCAGCAGTCGCAACCCCTGCAGAGGCTCGCCATGATTGGGAAATCGTGGTGGATTTTGCACAACGTTTAGAGCAAAGGCTTGCAAAAAACAGTGCACTATTTCCCTATAGCACCACTGAGCAAATCTTTAATGAGCATCGCGAGACCACACGCGGACGAGACTTGGATATTACCGGCTTGAGCTATGCCTTGCTCAATGAGCAAGGCCCGCAACAATGGCCGTTTAAAGAAGGTGATGTCACTGGTCTAGCACGCTTGTATGCTGACGGGGTGTTTCAAAAGTCGGATGGTAAAGCGCAATTTGTGAATGCAGTTTATAAAGCTACTGCCGATAAAACCGATGCGCGTTATCCGCTGCACTTGCTTACAGGTCGTTTGCGCGACCAATGGCATGGCATGAGCCGCACCGGTAATGTTGCCCAGCTCTTTAACCATGCTGAAGAGCCAGTGATTCAGATGAATGCTGACGATATGATGCGACGCTCCATTAAAAACGGGGATATTGTCAAAGTCAGTAACAAGCGCGGTAGTTTAGTATTGCCAGCTCAAGCTTCAGATGAGGTAAGGCCGTCACAGACCTTTATTCCGATGCACTGGGGTAGTCAATCTATGCACGGTTTAGGCGTTAATGCATTAATGCCGCCAAGCTACGACAAAACCTCTAAGCAGCCAGAATTAAAGCACACTGCGATTAAGATAGAGAAGTTAGAGCTGCCTTGGCGTATGACGGTAATGCGCACTATCCATAGTTTAGATGTATTGCAAAAAATAAGAGGTTTTCTATCTCATTTTGAGTATGCCAGTTGTGGGCTGTTTGGTCGTGAGACCGAAACGCATTGCGGTATGCTTATCTTAAGAGCCGCACATACAGAAGCCCCTGATGAGCAAGTGATTCAAGACATAGATGCGCTGCTTGGTATGACTGGCGACGCACCTTTGCTCAACTATCTGGACGCTAAGCGTGGTATCAGTAAGCGTATTTTAGTTGAAACTAATCTGGAGAATAAGGCAGAAGTGACTGGGGTCAGGTTAGTGGGCGAAACCTTAGCCACTGCTTGGCTTAAAGATGTGATGGGGACTGGAGAGTTTAGCCCTGAGTTGCGCCGCTGGGCATTGGCACCTTTGAGTGCGCCGCCAGCCGGTCAGCGTAGCCGCGGTAAAATCGTATGTAACTGCTTGGATGTTGCTGAGAACGAAATTATCGACAATATCCAATTGGGTGCAGACTTGCTGACATTGCAGAACAAGCTTAAGTGCGGTACGCAGTGCGGCTCATGTGTGCCAGAGTTAAAACAGTTGGTTCGCATGCACGCTAAACATTAAAGTGCGCCGTGTTGCATTGCTTTTAACGCCTAAGTTCTTAAGATAAGTACAAAAAAAGCGCACTGCTGATCTAGTGCGCTTTTTTATTATCATCATGACTATGCGGCTGAAAGCATAGTCAGTTTTAGCTAGAAACGTTCTGTCACTAATTGTTTCACCAGTGGCGCCAGTGCCGCTGGTAATGTGGTCATGGATAAAATAAATTGATGTGCCTCTTTGGAGGTCTTCATCAAAGACTTGACCAAGATATCTACAAATTTTGATTCTTCATAGTCACTATGTGTGGCGACAAACTGCGCAAGGTAGTGTTCAAGAAATACTAATACGATAACGTCTTCAAGGGTTTGTGCTTCATGGTTAGACCTTGGTAGTTCTTTTTTCACCAACGCGCACACACAGTCAATAGTCGTAGCATCATAGGCCAGTTCACTCAGCATGCCGCGTGCAGTATCTGCATGAAATAATTTCAGTGCATTTCGCCATTGGTGGTACCCTGGCTTGGTCATCGGGTAGTCGCTACGCGGCGTTTTCCAGCGGCCAATATGCTGGCATCTTGCTGCAAGCAATAATGCCTCAGAAGCCTCTGAGCTGTAGCGCTTGAGCATCTCCGTCATACGGTGTGCATAAACTAACTCTTTAGGCTGGCTTGTTCCAGCCACCTCTTCTAGGTTAGGGTCTAACGCATTAAATGCGTCAAAGCGCGCGATGGCTTGGTCAAACTTTGATTGATCTGAGATATTCATGTGCTAATGCGCATCCTTGTCACGTTAATGTATCTTGAAAAGCATTTTACTTAGCCAGTTGTGCGATGTATTTAGCGTATGCTAGTTTCAAGGCTTGGGTTAAATGCTGATATTGAGTTTGGGCGCATATCAGTTGCTAAATGCGCGTTTTGATTCGGTCAGTTGTTTTTAGGGTTTGCTGGTGGCGGTCTGTTCAGATACAGCACCAGATGAACTAACTGAGGCTGATGAGCCATTACGTTGCTTCAGTTTCTTTGCAGCTAATAACAGTTGCTCGGCAAGCTGGTCTTGCTCTTTCTGTTGCATACATGCTTGTTCGATGCTGTTTCTGACTTCTAAAATAGTGCCGCGATGGTTATAAACTTCGCTGATTAGTGCATGCGTTTGCGTATCTTGTGCTGCTTCTAACTGTTCTTCTTTTGTTTTGCCTACCTGACGCTGCCACATGATTTTTTTTGCTGCATCACCACGTTGTTTACAGCCTGCGTCCACAACATAGGGGGATAGGTCTTTCTTTGCCTCAGTACCATTAGCCGGTTTTGCTGCAGTGTTCATGGCTTTACTATAGCTGTGGTTAACGCACGGCGTATCCTGAAAGCTATTGCCACAACGATACATCGTTGCGGCAGGCAAAGCCTGCGCACAGCAAAGTAACGCGCAGGCTATCACGTTTAGCAAAAACGGCTTCATCAATATGCTCAACTAATTTCTAGTTGCTAATGATTAATGGTGGTGGCCGCCTGCACCGTGTACATGTTGGTGTGCAACCTCTTCTTTGTTTGCGGTGCGTACATCTTTAATGGTCGCTGTGAACACAACGCGCTCACCAGCCCAAGGGTGGTTGCCATCTACAATCACTTTACCGTCAGCAATCTCAGTAACGGTGTATAGCACAACATCACCAGTTTCATCTTCACCTTCAAATTGCATGCCTACTTTAAGCTCAGCAGCAGGGAAAGCACTTGCTGGTTCAATTTGTACTAGCTCTTCATCATACTCACCAAAAGCATCTGCTGGCTGTAAATCTACAATCACTACATCACCGATGTTTTTGCCGTGCATTGCTTCTTCTACTTTTGGGAAAATATTGTCATAACCACCATGTAGGTACGCTACTGGATCATTGCTAGATTCAAGCACGTTGCCATCAGCATCTTTAAGTTCGTAAGTCATTGTGACAACAGTGTTCATTGCAATTTGCATGGTGAAATCCTCTACCTAGGTTTTTTAAAAAATAATGTTGAAATTTTAATCTATATTTTTGAAATTGCTTAAATGTAGGCAATATTTATTTTATATTTGATGGTGAAACCTGATTATTTTTCAGGTGTTTAGCAATTAGTTTATCCAGTGCAGAAGCAAAAGCCTGGCGGTCACCTTGATTAAATGCTGATTGCCCACTGATTTCTACACCATTGCTGCGCAACTCCTCCATGAGGTTACGCATACTTAAGCGTTCTTTAATGTTGGCATCGGTGTAGAGTTCACCACGTGGGTTCAGCGCATAGGCGCCTTTTTCAACTACTTGTGCTGCGAGTGGAATATCTGCGGTAATTACTAAGTCACCAGCTTGCAGCGCGAGCACGATGTGGTTATCAGCGACATCGAAGCCGCTGGCAACCTGTATCGTTTTAATATAGGCAGAAGGCGGAGTGCGTAAAAACTGATTAGCAACCAGTGTGGTTGTAATCTTGGTGCGGTCAGCGGCCCTGAATAAAATTTCTTTTATCACCACTGGGCACGCGTCTGCATCTACCCATATCTTCATTGCTGATACTGTTTAGCGGCCTCTGCCACCAGTTCTATGTTGGCCGCCAGTGCTCTGGTTGCTCCGGCTTTGCTGACCACGCGGTGCCTGACTACGCGCGCCATTGCCGCGATTGCCATTGTTCGTTGGCTGTGGTGAAAAAATAGCAGCTTGCGGCATGGCCTGATGTCTAGCAGCCTCAGACATTGGCTTTTGTGAGCGAGGCTGCGCTGGTGTTGTTTGTGTACGTTTAGGTTGTTGGCCGTGAGTTGAGGCGCCATTTTTTTGCGGTGCAGCTTGCTTGCCGTTTTCCTGCGGTTTACGACGTTGGCCTTGTTGCGGGCGAGGGGCGCGTGGCGCCTCTGGCTCTGGATTGGCTGCTGGCGTAAATCCTTCAACGCTTACTCTAGGAATTTCGCGCTTAATTAGTTTTTCAATGTCTTTTAATAGCTTAATTTCCTCTCTATCAACTAAGGAAACTGCTGCGCCACTACTGCCGGCACGGCCAGTACGGCCAATGCGATGTACGTAATCTTCTGGTACATTCGGCAATTCAAAATTCACCACTTGTGGCAATTGATCAATATCTAAGCCGCGAGCTGCAATGTCTGTAGCCACTAATACACGCATGCTGCCATCTTTAAATTGTGCGAGCGCTTTGGTACGAGCGCCTTGGCTCTTATTGCCATGAATCGCCGCTGCTTGAATATCGTCTTTGATTAGTTTCTCCGCTAAGCGGTTGGCACCGTGCTTGGTACGCGTGAATACTAGCACTTGCTTCCAGTCATGATGTTTAATCAGATGGGTCACCAAATCACGCTTATGGGCTTGCGGCACCATATGTACTGTTTGCTCCACCAGCTCTGATGCAGTATTACGGCGTGCTACTTCTACAAAGCCCGGGTTGTGCAATAGGCTGTCTGCCAATGCTTTGATTTCCTCAGAGAAGGTGGCCGAGAATAGTAGGTTTTGGCGTTGCTTAGGCAGCATTGCCAAGATTTTTTTAATATCGCGAATAAAGCCCATGTCCAGCATGCGGTCAGCTTCATCTAAAACTAAAATCTCAATACCAGATAGATCAACATTCTTTTGATTCGCATGGTCTAGTAAACGGCCTGGCGTTGCCACTAAAATATCCAGTGGTTTTTTCAGGCGCGCAATTTGCGGGTTTGCATTAACGCCACCAAAAATCACGGTAGAGGTCAGTGGCAGATATTTGCCATAAGTTTTTACTGACTCTTCAATTTGCGCAGCAAGTTCGCGCGTAGGCGTGAGCATTAAGCAGCGCGGGCGGCTTTTCGCAGTTCCCGCGAGTGGTTTTTGGCTGAGTATGTGCAAGATTGGCAGGGTAAAGCCTGCAGTCTTACCAGTGCCGGTTTGTGCGCCTGCTAATAAGTCACCACCAGTTAATACGAGTGGAATGGCATTGGCCTGAATCGGGGTTGGTGCGGTGTAACCTGCGTCATTAATTGCGCGCAAGATAGGTTCAGATAAACCTAGAGAGTCAAATGTAAGTGTGTTTGTTGTTTCAATAGTCAAAGTGATAGCCTCAGCTTGGAAATTTAAGCCGACCTATTACTTTGTGAAGCAACACCAATCGAGGTAGGCATATGTAAAAATCATTAACGTGATTGTGTGAATCAGGAAAGATTTAGTATTTTAAGACCGCTACGCTGATTGGTTTGCGCAGGGAATGCTGTCAATTATACGGAGTATTCAGATTAAAGTCAGATTTTGTTGATATGTATTGTATTACCCATTCACCCAAATGATTTTGGAGGGACTTTTACTCTCCGCCATGTGGGTTTTAAAATGCAGATTTTAATGATTATGTTTGAGCCCATGCTCTCTATCCAGCAGGCTATAGTAATTAGACGGCTCTAATACGGTGGGTATTGCTTCTTCTTCTAAATTTGGATGATCTTTACTATAGTGCAAGCCACGACTCTCTTTGCGCTCAATTGCACTTAATACAATCAGTTCTGCTACTTGCAGCAGGTTGCGCAGCTCAATTAAATCGTTGCTAATTTTAAAGTTGCTATAAAACTCATGCACTTCATCACGCAGCATATGAATGCGATGCAGTGCTCGGCTGAGGCGTTTGTCAGTACGTACAATGCCAACATAATTCCACATAAATCGGCGTAGTTCATCCCAGGTATGGGTGATGAGCACTTCTTCATCTGCATCTGTGACGCGGCTTTCATCCCAATATGGTAAGTGGGTCACAGTGTGTTGTGTCTGGCTCAGGATATCTTCAGCCGCAGCTTTGCCAAATACCAAACACTCTAATAATGAGTTGCTGGCTAGTCGGTTTGCCCCATGTAAACCAGTGCAAGAGGTTTCACCAATCGCATATAGGTGGTGAACGTCAGTTTGGCCTTTATCGTCCGTCATGACGCCGCCGCAAGTATAGTGTGCTGCAGGTACAACGGGAATGGGGCTCTTGCTGATGTCTATGCCTAGCTCCAAGCAGCGCTTGTAGATGTTGGGGAAGTGCTCTTGTATAAAGCTAAGCGGTTTGTGTGAAATATCCAGATACACACAATCCAGACCGCGTTTTTTCATTTCAAAGTCTATGGCGCGTGCCACGATGTCTCTGGATGCTAGTTCTGCACGCGGGTCGTGTTCTGGCATAAATCTAGTGCCATCTGGCAGCTTGAGCAGGCCGCCTTCACCCCTCACCACTTCAGAAATTAAAAATGATTTAGCATGAGGGTGAAATAAACAGGTAGGGTGGAACTGAATAAACTCCATATTGGCAACGCGGCAGCCAGCTCGCCACGCCATCGCGATGCCATCGCCAGTGCTTACATCCGGGTTGGTGGTGTAAAGGTAAACTTTGCCTGCACCACCGGTTGCTAAAACAGTATTGTGCGCGCCGATGGTAATGACTTTTCCTGTGCTGTTATCTAGTACGTAAGCACCTAGGCAAGCATTGTTTTCAGTGATTTTAGGGTCAAGGTTTTTAACCTTGTGTGTTGTGATTAAATCGACTGCAATGTGGTTTTCAAGCAGCGTGATATTGGGGTGCTGCCTTACTTGGTCAGCCAGTGTGGTTTGTACCGCATTGCCGGTAGCGTCTGCAGCATGAATGATGCGGCGGTGGCTATGGCCGCCCTCACGGGTTAGGTGGTAGTTGCTGTTATTGTTTTCACGAGTGAACTTTACCCCTTGTTCTATTAACCACTCCACGGTTTCTTTACCGTGCTCTACTACTTTTTTGGTGACGGCTTCATCGCAAAGTCCAGCGCCTGCAATTAGCGTGTCCTGAATGTGTGCGTCTATAGAGTCTTCGTTGTTGAGTACAGCTGCAATGCCGCCTTGTGCCCAATTACTGGCAGTGTCGTTAATGCTACGTTTACTGACTAAGCAGATTTTTTTATGCTCAGCAGTTCTTAGTGCAAGCGAGAGTCCAGCTAGGCCGCTGCCAATAATTAAAACATCAAATTGCTGCATAATTTACAAGGATTATGTGGGGGAGGGTTGAATTGTTCGGAACTTCTAAGAGTGTATCGCGGTCTTTATAAAAGGCAATAGAAATAACGTAGTAAACATAAAAAAGTAATTGTTTAGTTGTCATTAAATGAAAAGTAATTAGATTAAAAATCTTAAAGCTGTGGAGGCAAAGTAATGATACAACCCAGTAAAATTCAGGAATTAGTCCAATTTAACTTCGTTCAACCTGCTAGCCAAGGTTATACTTACAGAAGTGAGAAATTCGACAATAAAATTGAACAGACTAAGGTGGGTCTGGCAGAGGGGTTGCACGTAGTGGCTAATGCACCAGTTTCTGGTAATCGTGAGATTGATCATGAGCTCGTTGTGCGTGCGCAGCGCGGGGATAAGCGTGCGTTTGGTTTGCTTGTTGATAAGTATCAGCGTAAGTTGGCACGCCTGTTGTCGCGCATGATTCGCGATCAGGCTGAAATCGAAGATGTAGTGCAAGAGTCCTTTATTAAGGCTTATCGCGCATTGCCAAACTTCAGAGGCGATAGTGCTTTCTATACGTGGCTATATCGTATTGGTATTAATACGGCAAAAAATTACTTGGTTTCTATGGGGCGCCGTCCAACGGTGTCTACCGACATTGAAATCGAAGATGCTGAAAATTTTGACAGTGGTGATGAGTTACGCACCACTGAAACCCCTGAATCTAGCATGATGACCAAACAGATTGCGCAAACGGTCAACGATACGGTTGAGGGCTTACCTGATGAGCTGAAAACAGCCATCACCTTGCGTGAAATTGAAGGTTTGAGCTATGAAGAGATTGCAACCATCATGGGTTGCCCAATCGGCACAGTGCGCTCAAGAATATTTAGAGCACGCGAGACAATTGCGCTGAAATTAAGACCTTTGTTAGATACTCCAGAGAATAAACGCTGGTAGTTAGATTTAGGCAGTTAAATTAAAGCACGAAAGTATCAATGCGTAGTTTGTAGTGTATTAGGAGTAAGTGATGAGTGAACAAATTTCTGCTTTAATGGATGATGAAATTGCAGTAGAGGATGCTGAGCATCTGATTACATCCATACACAGTAGTAGGCAAGCTTCGCAAACCTGGCATCAATACCATTTAATTGGCGATGCGATGCGTGGCGATGTGGCGCTTGGTGCAAGCTTTAAACAAAAACTCATGCAAAAAATTGAGCAGGAGCCCACGGTGCTGGCCCCTTATGCATCAAAAGTGACAAGCAACGCAAAAACAGAAATGTTGAAAGATAAGTTACCCGCTAGCTGGTCAATTGCAGCATCTTTTGCTGCGGTCATGGTTGTGGGCTGGATGGCGTTACAGCAACAGTCTCAACCAAATCCAGTTGCTCCCGTAGAAGTAGCTAAAGTGACAACAACTAGTGAATCCATCCCTAATGAGTATTTAATGGCGCACCAATCATTAGCACCCTCAACGAGCTCATACTATATTCAATCAGTGAATTATTCAGAATGATTTCAAGCAGTCGCGTTTTATTGGCTAAACCCTTCGCAGGGGTAATGCTATTTGTCTTATGTGTAACGAGTTTTGCTGGTCATGCGGCTACCGATGATGAACTGTGGGCAATGTTGCAAAAGGCAGCCGTTGCCGCGCGCGCTTTAAGTTATGAAGGTGTTTTTGTCTGTCAAACTGGCCAGCAAGCTAAGGCTGTGCAAATCACCCATTTGTTTGATGGTAGAAACGAGTTTTCTCGCAATGTGGTGTTAGATGGCGCATCACGTGAGGTGTTGAGTCAGGGTAGTAATCTCGTTATCTACAATTCAAAAAATGAAAAAATAGTCATTGAAAAAAAACGCGGTCAGAATATGTTTCCAGCCATGTTGCCGCTAAATTTTGATACGATCAAAGAAAATTACACTGTGCATCTAAGCACGCATGAGCGGGTAGCAGATCGCCAGGCGCAGATTCTGTTCTTAGAGCCTAAAGATAGGTTACGTTATAGCTATAAGTTTTGGATAGACGATGAATATGGCTTGCTATTGAAGTCCGTCAGGTTTAATCAGCGTAGCGAGATTATCGAAAGTATTGGCTTTAACCGTCTGTCACTCTTAAATTCAGTTGGGCTTGATTGGTTTACGCCACGTATTGATAGCAAAAAGAATTACGTAATGGCAGATGAGCCGGTGATTTTGCCCGATGGCAAGTTATCTGTGACATGGGAAATTAAAGAGCTGCCAGCCGGCTATCGTAAAGTAGATCAAATTGTGCGTATGGTGCCCGGTAAACCTTATCCGGTTATGCATATGATTTTTTCAGATGGGTTGGCTTCAGTTTCATTGTTTATTGAACCTACCAATAAAAGCGGTAAAACCAAAGTGGCTTTGGCCTCAAGCGGCTATACCAGTTTTTATGCCGGAGTGAATAACGGATATCTTGTGACTGCTGTCGGCGAAGTGCCTGAGGCGACTGTGGTGCAGATTGCAAATGCGGTAGTTATTGGTAAATAATCGTCAGGTAAGTTTTACTCGTCATTATGATAGAAGAACACGCAGTAGTGATTCGATGCAAGCAGGGCGCAGCTGAGCTGGAAATAGAGCGCAGGACTGCATGTGGTATTTGTGGGCAGCGCCGTGGTTGTGGCAATGCAACTTGGGGCAAAATGCTTGGTCATAAAAGCCACACATTTCTAGCAGAAAATACCATTAATGCACAGGTTGGCGATAGTGTGGTGGTTGGCATTGATGAACGTGTGGCATTACGCTCGGTTTTTCTGCTTTATGTGTTACCTCTAGTGGGCCTGACTTTCTTTTCAGTGTTAGCCGAGTTTTTATTTAACAACCAGTTATATGTGGTGTTGGCTGCCATATTTGGTCTATGCATGGGTTTTGTCTGGGTTAAATGGTATTTGGCTAGCCAGCCTACTGGTAGCGATACTAATCAATATCAAGCTGTAGTATTGCGCTATGCTGATGATGCAAGCAACGATGCATGACGTATTAACTAATTGGATTTTGCAAACTTAAACAGATTTTCAAACATTAAGTGGGGTGAGTAGATGATGAGAAGTTGGCTTGCTGCAGTTATATTTATTTTATGCTCTGCAGTGAATGTGAATGCTAAGGATTTGCCAGATTTTACTGAATTGGCAGAAAAGCAAGGGCCTGCTGTGGTTAACATCAGTATTACGCAAAATATGCGTACAAGTCCTGCACAGCTTCCTGGTATGTTAGGTGATGAGCAATTACAGGAGTTCTTTAAGCGTTTTGGCATCCCCAATTTTCCTGGCCAAAATGGCGGAGCACAGCCAGAGTATAAGTCGCAGTCTCTCGGTTCCGGCTTTGTGATCAGTAGTGATGGCTATATCCTAACCAACGCACATGTGGTGTCTGAAGCCGATGAGGTGATTGTTAAGTTATCAGATAAACGTGAATTTAAGGCCAAGATTATCGGCGCGGACAAGCGTACCGATGTTGCACTGGTTAAGATTGAAGCAACAGGCTTACCTAAAGTAGTGATTGGTGATCCCAATAAGTTGAAGGTAGGTGAGTGGGTGGCTGCGATTGGCTCTCCATTTGGCTTAGAAAACACCATGACAGCCGGCATTGTGAGTGCAAAGGGTAGAGCCTTGCCGCAAGAAAACTTTGTGCCATTCATTCAGACCGATGTTGCGATTAATCCAGGTAACTCAGGTGGGCCATTGTTTAATCTAGCCGGTGAAGTAGTTGGTATTAACTCACAAATTTATAGTCGTAGCGGTGGCTCAATGGGTTTGTCGTTCAGTATTCCTATTGACGTGGCGCTTGAGGTAACCAACCAATTAAAAGCTTCTGGTAAGGTAACTAGAGGTTGGTTGGGTGTTGTGATTCAAGAATTGAGTAAGGAGCTAGCTGAGTCATTTGGTATGAAGAATACCAACGGGGCTTTGGTTGCTGGTGTTGAAAAAGGCGGCCCTGCAGATAGGGGTGGGGTAGAGGCTGGTGACGTCATCATTAAATTTGATGGTAAGCCAATTGCAAACTCTTCCGATTTGCCACGTGCCGTTGGCGCTGCTAAACCAGGTAAGGCTGTGCCGGTAGAAGTATTACGTAAAGGCGCTGATAAAACCTTAAGTGTAGCGATTGGCGAGATGCCATCAGATGCATCAGAGTCTGTGCAAGCGAATAAACCGGCAGTGAAGCAGGAAGCTGATCGTGTTGGCTTAATTTTAAAAGAGCTTACACCACAGCAAAAGAAAAAACAGAATGGAAAAAATGGTCTTTTGGTGATGGATGCATTGGGTGCTGTAGCGCAAGCGGGCATCAGACGTGGTGATGTGATACTAGGTTTGAACAATACCGAAGTGCAAAGTCTCGAGCAATTTAACAAGCAGCTAGCTAGTTTTGGTGCAGGCAAGACCATTGCTTTACTTGTGTTGCGCGGTGAGAGCACCTTGTATGTGCCGGTTAAAATACCAAGTGCTAAGTAAATGCCATCTCGTCGCATAATTAAAGGGTAAGCATTAATCTATAGATGTTAATACTTTGAATTTGCTGTAAAATCCGAGCTGTTCGGTTAACAATAAGGGCGCCTAGTGCGCCCTTATTGTTAAGCACGCTTTTATTGTTATCTGAACAGCCCGTTAGTCGTCAATTTAGTCATTATTAAAAATTAAACATGAAAAATATTCGTAACTTTTCCATTATTGCTCACATCGATCACGGTAAATCCACCTTGGCAGACCGAATTATTCACCTGTGTGGTGGTTTGGCAGATCGTGAGATGGAAGCGCAAGTGCTTGATTCTATGGATATTGAGCGTGAGCGTGGCATTACGATTAAAGCGCAAACAGCGGCTTTGGAATATAAGGCGGATGACGGGCAGATTTACCACCTGAATTTAATTGATACCCCAGGTCACGTGGATTTTAGCTATGAGGTTTCGCGCTCACTCTCAGCTTGCGAAGGTGCGTTGCTAGTGGTTGATGCTAGCCAAGGTGTCGAGGCGCAAAGTGTAGCTAACTGTTATACCGCATTGGATTTGGGCGTGGAAGTGACGGCAGTGCTGAATAAAATTGACTTGCCCTCAGCAGACCCTGATCGCGTGATTCAAGAGATTGAAGATGTGATTGGCGTGGATGCCTCAGATGCTGTGCGCTGTTCAGCTAAAACCGGCTTGGGTGTGCGTGATGTATTGGAAGCAGTGATTGCTAAAGTGCCGCCACCGGTGGGCGATGTCACTAAACCATTAAAGGCCTTGGTGATTGATGCATGGTTTGATAACTATGTGGGTGTGGTCATGTTGGTGCGCGTGGTGGACGGTACACTTAAACCTAAAGATAAGATTCGCTTGATGGCGACTGGTTCTGAGCATTTGTGTGAGCAGGTTGGCGTGTTTACACCAAAATCACTGCAAAAAACATCATTGTCAGCTGGTGAGGTAGGGTTTGTTATTGCAGGGATTAAAGAGTTGGCTGCAGCTAAAGTTGGCGATACTGTGACTTTGGCTACCAAGCCCGCAACTGAGCCGCTGGCAGGCTTTAAAGAGGTTAAACCGCAAGTGTTTGCAGGTTTGTATCCGGTTGAGTCTAACCAGTTTGAAGCGTTGCGCACCGCGCTAGAAAAGCTGAGTTTGAATGATGCGTCTTTATTATTTGAGGCAGAAAATTCAACAGCATTAGGCTTTGGTTTTAGATGTGGTTTCTTAGGTCTACTGCACATGGAAATTGTGCAAGAGCGTTTAGAGCGCGAGTACGACATGGACTTGATTACCACCGCGCCAACAGTAATATATGAACTGTTACTCAAAAATGGCGAGGTGCAGCAGATTGAAAATCCATCTCGCTTACCAGAGCCATCACGCATTGAAGAGATTCGTGAGCCGGTGATTGTGGTGAATCTGCTGATGCCGCAAGATTATGTAGGCCCAGTGATGACCTTGTGTAATGGTAAACGTGGTATTCAGCGCAATATGCAGTATTTGGGCCGTCAGGTGATGTTGAGCTATGAAATGCCATTAAATGAAGTGGTGCTGGACTTTTTTGATCGATTAAAATCTGTATCACGTGGTTACGCAAGTATGGATTACGAGTTTTTAGAGTTCCGTGCGGCTGATTTGGTTAAGCTGGATATCATGGTGAACGGCGAGCGCGTAGACGCATTAAGCCTTATCGTGCACCGTAGTAACAGTGTTTATCGTGGCCGTGAAGTTGCAGCGAAAATGCGTGAATTAATTCCACGTCAGATGTTTGATGTTGCAATTCAGGCATCGATCGGCGCCAACATCATTGCGCGTGAAACTGTAAAAGCCATGCGTAAAAACGTGATTGCAAAATGTTATGGCGGTGATATTACGCGTAAGCGTAAGTTGCTTGAGAAGCAAAAAGAAGGTAAAAAACGCATGAAGCAAGTGGGTAACGTTGAGATTCCGCAAGAAGCATTCTTAGCGATTTTAAGAGTAGAAGATAAATAAGAAAATAAGGTAAAACGCCATGATGTTCGCACTTTTCATGATAGTCGTACTGCTGGTTACCGGGTTGATATGGCTATTTGATATTTTAGTATTAAGTAAGAAACGCCCTGCGGGGGCTGATGAGCCGGTTTTAGTTGAGTATGCTAAGAGCTTTTTCCCCGTTATTTTGGTGGTGTTTTTAGTACGCTCATTTATTGTCGAGCCGTTCAAGATTCCATCAGGTTCTATGATGCCGACTTTGCTGGCAGGCGATTTTATTTTGGTGAATAAGTTTACCTATGGTCTGCGTGTGCCAATTTTAAATAACACATTCTTAGCGGTGAATAAGCCTGCACGTGGCGATGTCATCGTGTTTCATTACCCACCGAACCCCTCTATTGACTACATTAAACGCGTAGTAGGTTTGCCTGGTGATAAAGTGGGCTATCAAGATAAGCGCCTCACCATTAACGGGCAGCCGATTGCGGTTGAAAGCGCTGGTTATTATGAGTATGTGATGTCTGGGCTTAATGTGGTGCAAGCGAAACAATACCATGAGCAATTAGGCAGCAAGAATCATGATATTTTGGTGCATAACGTGGTTGGCAATTATGAGGCGGACACGATAGGCGCTAAATTTGCAGATGGTGAAGAAGTCACTGTGCCGGATGGACAATATTTGGCAATGGGGGATAATCGGGATAATAGTTCAGATAGCCGAGTATGGGGATTTGTACCTGAGCAGAATCTGGTCGGTAAGGCATTTTTTATCTGGATGAATTTTGATCAGGGTTCCAGAATCGGCAATAAAATAGATTAATTATTTGGCTGTACTAAACTTGAATGTACTACTTGGCCGTACTAACTTGACTAGGCATGGAGATAAACATGATAAATAAATTAATGCATATGCAAAGCGCTAAAAAACAACAAGGCGCAACTTTGTTAGGTATGCTAATCGTTGGTGCTTTCGTTGTGTTTGTCGCTTTGATCGCGATGAAAATGGCTCCAGCTTATATAGAGTTTATGTCAGTCAAGAAAGTGCTGAAAGCCATGCAGTCTGAATCTCTGGGCACGATGAGTAATAAAGAAATTAAAGACTCGTTTGAAAAGCGCGCTTCAGTTGCCTATGTTGATACGGTAAAAGGCTCAGACTTAGTGATAGAAAAAACCCCTGATGGTAATGCGGTAGTGTCTGTTTCATATGAAGTAGTGAAGCCGATTATGGGCAATGTAAGTGTGCTGATAGATTTTTCAGCACGTAGTGATGGTAAGTAGTGTATTTAAGATATTTGAATAAGCAGCTAACTTCTGGCGGTATTGATGTCTAAACAAGAGTTATTAAAGCGCTTGTCGCATCAGTTTGTGAATGAAAGCTTGTTAACGCAGGCACTCACTCACCGTAGTTATGCTGGCCAAAATAATGAGCGCCTTGAGTTTTTGGGTGATGGTGTTCTCAATTTCATCATTGCACACCAGTTATATCAGCGTTTCCCTAAACTGGCAGAAGGTGATTTAAGCCGTCTGCGAGCACAAATGGTGAAGGAGGCAACGTTGTCAGAAATCGCGCTATCCCTCAACCTTGGCGATGCGCTGTTGCTGGGTGAAGGCGAGTTGAAAAGTGCAGGTTGGCGCAGGCCTTCTATTTTAGCTGATGCGCTAGAGGCTATTATAGGCGCAGTTTATCTTGATAGCGGGTTCGATGCCGCGCAAACTTTTGTCTTGGGTCTCTACGCAGGTAAGTTGGAAACGATAGATCCTAAAGTCATCGATAAAGACCCTAAATCCTTATTGCAAGAGTTGTTGCAAAGTAGAAAAGTCGCAGTCCCAGAATATACAGTCACACACACCAGCGGTGAAGCGCACGAGCAAAAGTTTGTGGTGGAGTGCTTAGTGGAAAAACATCAAATTCGCACAGTAGGTGAAGGCCGGAGCCGTCGCATTGCTGAACAGCAGGCAGCAGAACTTGCTTTGCTTGCGTTAAATAAACTCCATATTGGAAAAGTTAAAAAATGACAGATATTAATCAAGAGCTTGAAGTGAAGGCAGTGACTGGTTTCGATGGCCCCTTTAAGTGCGGTACAGTGGCAATCGTGGGGCGCCCGAACGTGGGTAAATCCACGCTGCTAAACCATATTTTAGGGATGAAGTTAGCAATTACTTCACGTAAGGCGCAAACTACACGCCACCGCCTATTAGGCATACATACGACAGATGATACGCAGTATTTGTTTGTAGATACGCCAGGTTTCCAGCAAAAGCACTTAAATGCTTTGAACAAAGGTTTAAATAAAACGGTCACCCAGGTGCTAACAGAAGTTGATGTAGTCCTGTTTGTGATTGAGCCGATGAAGTTGGGCGATGCTGATCGCAAGGTATTACAGTTATTGTCTGATAAAACACCGACTATCTTGGTGGTGAACAAGCTGGACTTAATGGGTGATAAAGGCAACGTACTGCCGTTGATTCAAGATTTCGATTTGGAGTTTCCATTCTCAGAAATCGTGCCAGTCAGCGCTAAAAAGAGCCTTAACTTAGATGAGTTATTAAAATCTATCCGTAGCTACTTGCCTGAGCAAGAGGCGATTTACTCTGAAGATGAGTTGACGGATAAGAATGAGCGCTTCCTTGCGGCAGAGTTGGTGCGTGAGAAAATATTTAGATTGCTAGGCGATGAAATTCCATATTCAGTCGCGGTAGAGGTTGAAAAGTTTGAAGTGGTGGGTAAGTTGCGCCGTATTTTTTGCGCCATCATTGTTGATAAAGACAGTCAGAAGCCGATGTTGATTGGTAAAAACGGTGAGAAACTCAAGCAAATTTCTACCGAAGCCAGACAAGACATGGAAAAACTGTTTGGCGGTAAAGTTTACCTAGAAACATGGGTAAAAGTTAAAGGCGGCTGGGCAGATGATGCGCGCGCACTCAAATCGCTAGGTTATTAATCTGCGACACATTGGTCGGGTTGTCGGTTTTTTTGGTGGAATGGGTACACGTTGATGCTGTTTAAGATGGGTATCATTAACGCTAGTGTTTGTATTGTGGTGGTTGAATAGACCTTATGGCGTCAGTGAGTTCTCATCGTCAAGACAATCAGTCCGTTTACGTGCTGCATACTTATCCATTTAAAGAAACCAGCCTGGTAGTTGAGCTGTTTTCATGTGAGTTCGGGCGAGTTGCCACTACTGCAAAAGGGGCAAGACGCCCACGCTCTGCTATGCGGGGCATGTTGCAGGCCTTCCAGCCAATGTTGGCGACATGGTCAGGCAAGTTAGAGCTTAAAACTTTGCACGGTTTAGAGTGGAACGGTTGTTTACTTTTGCTACAGGGTGAAGCGCTGATGTGTGGCTTCTATCTGAACGAATTGTTGCTAAGGCTGCTGCCGCGTGAGGACCCACATGAGGCATTGTTTGCTTATTATGCAGATACTTTAAAGGCCTTGGCGAGTGAGCAGCATTTGGCTACGACACTGCGTCGTTTTGAGCTAAAGTTTTTGCAAGAGCTTGGCTATGCAATACCGCTACACTTAGATGCCAATAGCGCACCCATTCTTATGCAGCAAAATTATCGTTATGAGGCAGAGCACGGCGCATATCCAATACGCGGCACGTTGGCACGTTATGAAAATGGCGTGCAGCTGTCGGGCAAGACGCTCATTGATATGTTGAATGATGATTACAGTGATGAGCAGACGCAACAACAGAGCAAGCAGTTGATGCGTTATTTGTTAGCTCATTATTTAGGCGATAAGCCACTACATACTCGGCAGTTACTGATTGAATTGCAAGGGTATTAACTAGTTTCTTGAGGCAGCTCAATGTGAGATGTGCGTGGGCTGCCATAATGTTTTGATTTATAAGGTGATAGACGCATGATTAAATTGGGTGTCAATATCGACCACGTTGCAACAATCCGTCAGGCACGTGGCACTAAGTATCCAAGTGTAGTACAAGCAGCTTTACGCGCTGAGCAGTCTGGTGCTGACAGCATTACTTTACATCTACGTGAAGACCGCCGTCATATGCAAGATGCAGACATATTTGCATTACGCCCACTGTTGCAAACCAAAATGAATCTTGAGTGTGCAGTGACAGATGAAATGTTGGATATTGCGATTAAAGTCATGCCGCAAGATGTGTGCTTGGTGCCTGAGCGCCGTGAAGAACGCACTACTGAGGGTGGGTTGGATGTCGTTACCCAGTTTGATAAAGTGCAGCACGCTGTAAAAAAATTAAGTGATGCAGGCATTCGTGTATCTTTATTTATTGCGCCAGATTTAGCACAAATCGACGCCGCGATTAAAACGGGGGCGCCGGTGATTGAATTGCATACCGGCACGTTTGCCGATGCAGAATCAGAACGCACGCAAATAGCGGAGCTTGATCGTATCGAGCGTGCGCTGCAGCATGCAAAAGACGCACGCTTAGTAGTCAATGCCGGGCATGGTTTGCACTACCATAATGTGCATCATATTGCGCGTATGTACGGCTTTGAGGAACTAAATATCGGCCATGCCATTGTTGCGCATGCCTTGTTTGTGGGTTGGGACAATGCCGTGCGTGAGATGAAATCTTTAATGCAGCAGTTTGCCCCCAGATAGTATTCCCATATTAAGGTAAAAGGCAGTTGATGATTTTTGGAATAGGCACTGATGTTGTGGAGGTCACGCGTATTAAAGACTCTATTGCAGAGTTTGGCGATGCTTTCGCACGCAGAATATTGGCCGAGAGTGAGCTAGAGAGTTATCAGCAGTCGCAAATTAAAGCACGTTTTCTGGCGAAACGATTTGCTGCCAAAGAGGCATTTTCCAAGGCTTTAGGTACTGGCTTGCGCGCACCTGCCACTTTGCAAAACATTGCAGTAGGCCATGATGCTTTAGGTAAGCCGATGCTGGTGTTGGCGCCAATATTGCAGGCGTTTTTAGATGAAAGAAATATCATTAAAACGCATATCAGTATTAGTGATGAAAAAAACCTAGCAGCAGCTTTCGTTGTGCTGGAAATATAATGTCTGTAGTAACCGCACTCGATTCTTTGCATCAACCCGATATGGCACGTCGCTTTGGTGGCGTGGCAAGGCTATACGGTGCAGATGGCTTGGCTAAATTGCAATCTGCGCATATGTGCGTGATTGGCATCGGTGGTGTCGGTAGTTGGGCAGCCGAAGCCTTGGCGCGCAATGCGGTAGGTAATATTACCTTAATCGATTTAGATAACGTCGCAGAGTCTAACGTTAACCGACAGCTGCATGCTTTAGACCGCACTTTTGGTAAAGCCAAGGTGACCGCAATGCGTGAGCGTATTCTTGAGATTAATCCCCTTGCTAACGTGTACGAAATCGAAGATTTTGTAACGATGGAGAATGTAGCTGTGATGTTGAGTCAGCCATATGATTCTGTGATTGACTGCGTTGATGATGCCAAAGCAAAGGTGGCGATTGCAGCTTTTTGTCGCACGCATAAACTACCGCTAGTGACCGTAGGTGCGGCCGGTGGCAGGCTGGACCCTACGCGCATACAAGCAGCAGACCTTGCTCATGTGTCCGGTGATAGATTGCTGGCTAAAGTACGCAATCAGTTACGCCGTGACTATCAATTCCCTAAAGCCACTAACAACAAAAAATCCGATAAGTTTGGCATACAAGCAGTATATTCTGACGAGTCTGTGATTAAGCCTGACGCTGCCTGTGAGGTAGAAACTAATACAGGCGTGACTGGCTTAAATTGCGCAGGTTACGGCTCTAGCGTATGTGTCACCGCACCGTTTGGATTTACGGCCTCCGCGCTGGCGTTGAAATCTTTCTTGCTCAAATGAGTGTGATTGCCACATCACTCTGGATGCAGTGATCGTGCCATAATGAGTAATCTCAGCATCAAATTAGCGATTAATTTTCACCGTATGTAATGGATATGAAAGACGATTGTTGACATGGTTAAGCGTAGAAAACTCATTGTTGGCAACTGGAAGTTACACGGTAGCATTGCGGGTAATCAGCAGCTATTACAGCAATTGAGATTAAATCTAAAAGCGCTGCATGCAGTAGATTTTGCACTTTGTTTACCTTATGTCTATTTGTTCCAAGGGCAGCAGTTATTAGCTGGCAGTAATATTTTGTGGGGCTCGCAGAATGTAAGTCAGTTTGAGGAGGGCGCTTATACCTCATGCATTTCAGCGGCAATGATTGCCGAGTTTGGTTGCCGCTTTGTGATTATTGGGCATTCTGAGCGGCGCTTGTTGCGTTTAGATAGTTATGAGGTGATTGCTACAAAACTGTTACGTGCTTTAGCTTGCGGATTAACGCCCATTTACTGCGTGGGTGAAACACAGCAAGAGCGTGATGCTGGCATGGCTGAAGCGGTAATTCGGCAGCAATTACTGAATATGTTAAACGCGTTAGATGATGAAGCATTGGTGTGCGCTAAATCTCTCAATATTGTGGTGGCTTATGAGCCGGTGTGGGCGATTGGCACTGGGTTACATGCAAGCCCACAGCAAGCACAATCAATGCATGTGCTGATTCGGCAGCTTATCTCTACACGAGACTTAGCCCTTGCGCAGCAAGTGCGCATCCTTTATGGCGGCAGCCTGACAGCCGATAATGCACATGATATGCTCTCCATGCCAGATATAGATGGCGGTTTACTGGGACGCTCATCATTAGATGCACAAGCCTTTACACAAGTCGCATTGATCGCAAACAGCTTGGCGCAAGGCGAATGAACCTCTACTTGAGGCCGTAGTCATTACCAGAGTAGCGTAACGCTTTCGTTTGTTTTCCCAATAAAATAGCTGTGTCTATTTGCTAAGCTTTCACATATTTCACATAGATGACGGTTTTGATGAATTTTCATGACACTGTCATAATTGTCGCTTATGCTGAATGAAATAACTAATTAGAAAATATCATGCGTTCAGTTAATTCACCGCTTAAATTACTTAATCGAGATATCAGTATATTGGCGTTTAATGCACGTGTACTGAGCCTTGCGCAAAATGCGGAGTATCCTCTGCTAGAGCGTTTGCGTTTTCTTTGCATTGTGTCTTCCAATCTGGATGAGTTTTTTGAAGTACGCGCCGCGCCGCATGTAGACGCCATGCGTGATAATGAAAAAAAGACCGATGTTAACGTACAAAGCTATTTAGAAATATCCAAAGCTGCGCATACTTTAGTAGAAAAACAGTACGAGATTTTTAATACAGATTTAATGCCTGCTCTGGCGAGTGCAGGTGTGTATCTGGTGTCTAACGCTGAGCGTACATTAGAGCAAAAGCGTTGGGTCGCACGTTATTTTGAGTCCAGCGTGCGTCCGTTACTGGTGCCAGTTGCGCTTGACCCTTCTCACCCTTTTCCGCAGGTAGCCAATAAGTCTTTAAATTTTATTGTGTCACTCGGAGGTACTGACGCGTTTGGCCGCAATAATAATATTGCCATTGTGAAGGTGCCAAGGGCGTTGCCTCGCTTAATTAAACTGCCTAAGCACTTGAGTGGCAAGCAACAAAAATTTGTGTCTTTATCTAGTGTTATTCGTGCGCATCTAGCCAGCTTATTTACAGGCCGTGAGGTGTTATGTTTCTCACAGTTTAGGGTAACTCGGCACTCTGATTTGGCCGTGGATGAAGAGGATGTAAAAAACCTGCGTACAGCGTTAAGAAAAGGCTTGGTACAGCGACATTTTGGTGAAGCGGTTCGTTTGGAGGTATCACATGGTTGTGATGAAAAACTAGCTAAGCTCTTGCTGCAGCAATTCGACTTACCTAAACAGTCGCTGTATCGGGTGAATGGCTTGGTTAATTTAGCGCGCCTGATGCAGTTGGCAGATTTAGCTGAAGGTGACCACCTCAAATTTAAGCCATATGAGCCGCAGATAAGTCAGCAGCTAGTCCCCAATCAGTCATTTTTCTCACAGCTCAAACAGCGTGATGTTCTTATCCACCAGCCTTACGAGAGCTTTGAGTCAGTCATTGATTTCTTGCGTGAGGCCGTGCATGACCCCGATGTGCTTTCTATCCAGCAAACCATTTATCGTACAGGCTCAGACCCACGTATGCTGAAGCTACTGCAAGAAGCAGTGCGCCGTGGCAAAGAGGTGATGGCTGTAGTGGAGCTTAAAGCTAGGTTTGATGAAGAGGCAAATATCAACTGGGCCGAGGATTTGGAATCTGTGGGCGCGCAAGTGGTGTATGGCATTGTCGGGCTAAAAACCCATGCCAAAATGTTATTGGTGATGCGCCGTGAAGCTACTGGGCTTCAATACTATGGGCATGTTTCAACCGGCAACTATAATCCAAGAACAGCAAGGCTCTATACTGATGTGAGCATGCTTACCGCTGATGCGCAGATTACCCGCGATATGGAGCATTTGTTCAGGCATATTGCCAGCCAGGTCAAATTACCCCGTATGCAGAAACTGCTGGTGGCACCATTTAATTTGCATAAACAGATGCTGGCTAAGATTAGAGCGGCAGAACTGAGTGCCAAGGCCGGGCAGCCTGCTTCTATTATTTTGAAAATGAATGCATTAACGGACGAGGCTCTGGTGAAGGCGTTAGTTAAAGCTGGGCGTGCCGGGGTGGAGGTGGATTTGATCTTGCGCGGCGCGTGTATTTTACCGATTGACGCGCCAGGCTTGAATGGCCGCATTCGTGTGCGTTCAGTGATTGGTCGCTTGCTTGAGCATTCGCGCGTGTTTTATTTCAAAATCGCAGAAGTCGAGCATATGTGGCTGTCCAGTGCTGACTGGATGAACCGTAACATGATGCGCCGTGTTGAAATTGCATGGCCGATTACCGATGCAAAAAATCGTGCGCGGATTTTGCAAGAGTGCTGCCAAATGTATCTGGAAGATAACCATGATGCATGGATATTAAATGCGGATGGCACCTACCAGCCTATCGCTGCACAAGCGCATAAAGCTAAGCCCGGTGAGCCAGTGCGTGTTTATAGTGCGCAATTGCAATTGCTGCAAAAATATACAGATTAACTAAACTGTTTAATTAAACCATGGCAAATTTAATTATTTGGCGACATGCTGAAGCGGAAGTGCAAAGTGAAAGCGGCCATGACCATGACCGTGCATTAACCAAGCGCGGCCGTAAAGATGCGGCCAAAATTGCAAAGTGGCTGTATAAGCACTTGCCTGAGCATGCCGAACTACTATGTAGCCCAGCACGCCGCTGTCTGCAAACAGCGCATGCCTTGCATGATTTAAATCAGATGGAAATTAAAATTGCTGACTGCTTAAGTGTGGATAGCAATATTGCTCGTATGATGCAAGAAGTTGCAAATCAGGACGACACGCAAACTATCGTACTGGTGGGGCATCAGCCTAACCTTGGCCTGTTCATAAGTAAACTGCTGGGCTTGCATCAAAGCGCATGCGTAGTAAAGAAGGGGGCTGTTTGGTGGCTAAAGCAGCGTAAGTTGGATGGCATATCACATTACTACATTGATGCCGTGAAACAGCCTGGCTTTTGATTAACGTAAACGGTATCTCTCTAGATTATTCGCCACGCATATGCCTATACACGATTATTGAACTGTGCTATTTTAGTTCTGTAGGCATATTTAATACTCGTAAGTGATGGCCTTAATCGACAGCCTGCAGTTAGTCGCTTAAGTGGGCTGTAAGATTTAAACCATCTTTTTAACTAAATTTTAATGATAAGGGGTACTTGCCATGATTTTTGTTAAGCGTTTTTTCAGTGCATTTCTTGCGGCTTCTATTTTATTTACAGGTTCTGTGCAAACCGTTCAGGCGGCTATGATTAGTTCGGCGCAAGTTGCGGAGAGTGTTTTCTCAAGCGCCGCTGACCAAGACCGTGCGCGCATCATCACTGCCTTGTCTCGTCAGGATGTACAGGCTGCGTTAATTGAGCATGGCATTGACCCAGCACAAGCACGCAGTCGTGTTGCTTCACTTACAGATGAAGAAGCAAGCACGATGGCAACGCAGATTGAAAATGCGCCAGCTGGTAGCGGCATTATTGGAGCCATTATTTTGGTGTTCCTAGTGCTGTTGCTGACTGATATCCTTGGTTTTACTAAAGTGTATCCATTTACACGTTCTATTCGCTAATCGTGTATTAGCTTAGTCAGGTTTTGTTACAGCGAGAAGCCAGCATGTTTCGTAAGTTAATCATGCTGGCTTTTTGTTTATTGCTCAATGCCTGTGCTGCAACCGGCGTGCGTGAGGCAGTACAAAACCCATCACTTCCTAGGCAGTATGAGCTGACCCATACCCCTTTCTTTCCCCAATCGCAATATCACTGTGGGCCGGCCGCATTAGCAACTGCGCTCAATGCCGTTGATATTCACGTGACGCCGGATCAACTGGTACCAGAGATTTACATTCCTGCTCGCAAGGGTAGTTTGCAGATTGAAATGCTGGCTGCTGCACGCAGGCATGGCGCCTTGTCTGTAAAGTTGGCGCCTAAGCTTGATGCCGTGCTGGCAGAGGTTGCAGCCGGTAATGTGGTGGTAGTGATGCAGAATCTAGGCTTATCTTGGGTGCCTTCTTGGCATTATGCGGAAGTGGTTGGCTACAGCCTTGACCGTGAGCTTGTTTGGTTGCGTTCAGGCACTTTTGAGCGTTTTGAAATGAGTTTGAGTGCATTTCAGCGCACTTGGGCGCGCAGTGGTTATTGGGCGTTTGTCGCGTTAAAGCCAGGCAGCTTACCTAAGGCCGATGATCCTGATGCAGTTGCCAAAGCGATAGTGGCTTTTGAGAGCCATGCAAATAAATCCGATGTCTATTTGGCATATGGTGTAGCCGCTAAACGCTGGCCTAATCATTTGGTATTGCTAATGGGCTTAGGGAATAGTGCTTATGCGTTAGGCCATTACTCTCATGCAGTCAGTGCTTTCCGCAATGCGACGATTGCATACCCCAACTCTGTAGCCGCCTATAACAATTTGGCCAACGTATTATTGCTTAAAGGTGATGCGGTGGCAGCCAAAGAGGCGGCTGAAAAAGCTTTGCAGCTAGCACAGTCAGACCCAGTACTACGTGCAGAAGTTATCAAAACCGTGGATGAAGTTAACGCTTATCAGACCAAAAAACCACACTAGTTAGTTGGTGTGGTTTGCCAGTTTGCGTGGTTTATAAGAGCAGTTGAGCGCGACTCAAATATAGCGTGCATCTATACGGTATGGCTGCTCTATAGATAAACATCATTGACCCACATCTTGGACGTATCGCGTCATGACTGGCGGTTTATTCTCACCAACAATGACGCGAGCAGCCTTCAATATAATTTGCGCTTATTTCTTTTTAGGTCTGCCAGTTTTAATGGCAGGCACTTTACTCATAGCCGCTTTTAATGCGGCATCAGTCATGGCACTTAACTGCATAATGCCTGCGCGTAGTAGCTCGCTCTTTTTAGCTGGCTGACCCAATTTAGTGAGGCGCTCTTTAAGCACTGCAAATTGCGCGTACTCAGTTTTAGGCATGGTGAAGCTATCACGCTCCATTTTTAGTTTTGGCGTTTTTTCTTTTGGTGTTTTGGTTTTGTCAGCGGATTTTTCAGTTTTTTTAGTGCTGGTCACGCTGGTTTTTACCGCAGCTTTGGCTGCTGGTTTAGTGACTGTTGTTTTTGCTGCAACAGGTTTAGCAGCGACAGTTTTTGCTGGAGCCGGTTTTACAGCAGCTTTGCTGGCTGGTGCTGCCTTAGCAGCAGGTTTGTTTGTTTCTGCGCTAGTTGCGTTTTCAGGGGTTGATTTTAACGCTTCAGCCTGTATTGAATTGATTTTTGACATGGTTGCACTCCAAATAAACGATATAAACAGTTTATACCGTTTATTTTGGAACGCAAATGAATTTTTTGTGACAGTTTTATATCGTATTTACTAGCTCAAAATGCCAGTTTATTTTCTGCCATGCTAATGTCTCTTCATCCAGCAGGTAGTGAGATTGTGGATACTTGCTTGCCCATGATTTTGGCAGTGATAGCTTAAAACCATTATTATTTAATGCCAATTGCATGCCGCGTAGATTAGGCATTTGTCGCGCGTGACATAAGATAACGGCCAGTCGCATGCAAATTAATTGCATCACTAGGATACGGTCTGAAAAATCAGCCTCTAGTCGCTTTAACTTGCCGCGATGCCCTAAGATAATTAAGCTTAAGCAATGTAGTTCACTTTGTGAAAAGCCAACTGGTTCGGTGTGGTCTAGGATGTAAGCGCCATGCAAGTGCGCATCAACTGGGGAGATAATGCCTCCAATTTCGTGTAGTTGAGCCGCCCAGCGCAATTTACGTGCGTGTTTAAAGTATTCGCCGTCTGCAAATGTAGTGCTGTCGCTTATCTTTTCAAAGAGCTTTTCAGCAACCTCGGCAACCGTGTTGGCATGCGTTTCATCTACATCAAATTTGCGCGCCAAACGCTGAATCGATGTGTTGCGGAGATCAAGCATATCATTTTCACGCGCGAGCATGTCATACAGTAGGCCGTGTCGTAACGCACCTTTCGCTACGTTTAGGGTGTCTATGTTTAGAAACTCAAAAACTGCAATGAGCACAGAAAGACCGCCGGCAATCACCGGTTTGCGGTCTTCCTTTAAGCCATTCAAACGAAGCTTATCCACGTATCTTGCTTTGAGTAGCTCTTCTTTCAGCCAATATAGACTTTCTTTGCTGACAGCATCTGCTGGCTTGCCGTATTGTGTTAGCACGTCTGCCACTGCGCCTACAGTGCCGGAAGCGCCGTAAGCCACATCCCAGTGCGTGCTGTTGAAATGACTGCCCAGAGTTTCAAAGATAGATTCAGCGGAAATTTCTGCGCGTGTAAATGCTTTTTCAGTAAATTCACCGTTTGCAAAATGCTTGAGTGCCCACGCTACAGACCCCACGTGCAGAGATGCGGTTTGGGTTGATTCAAAGCCGCGGCCAAGGATAAATTCGGTCGAGCGCCCACCGATGTCTATCACTAGTCTTTTTTCATTTGATTGCGGTAAAAATCGGCTCACCCCTTGATAGATAAGACGAGCTTCTTCTACGCCAGAGATGACCTCAACTTCAAAGCCGAGTGCCTTTTTTGCCAGTTTTAGAAAGTGGTCACGGTTGTTAGCTTCGCGCAATGTTTGGGTTGCAACAGCACGTACGTGTGATGCATCAAAGCCTTGCAGGCGCTCACCAAACCTTGCTAAGCAGCGAACGCCGCGCTCTATTGCTTCAGCAGTTAGATTGCGCTCCTCATCTAGGTCGCCACCTTGTCTTACTGCTTCCTTGATGTATTCCACACGCTCAATATGGCCGCTATCCAGCCGGCCAATTTCCAGCCGGAAGCTATTAGAGCCTAGGTCGATTGCCGCAAGTAGTGCTTTATCTGCGGGGGAGTTACTTGATTGATTGTTCATAAATGATGCAGTTTTTTGGGCGAGTGTTATGTGAAACAATAATACTGTTTATTTTGTGATTATAGTTTGAAAGTTTCATGACATTGATTGTTTGTGATAATAATTTAAACATGTCTTTAGGCTTGTCGCTTGAAAATCTTCTGCTAATCCCCACATAGCTACTATTGTTTTTCATTCTTAACATTAGGAGCTTAATTTATGTCCACTGCGACAGCACAACAAGAAATTCATCCAAAAGAGTCAATGGCATTTCAGGCTGAGGTGAAACAACTCTTGCAGTTGATGATTCACTCTTTATACAGCAACAAAGAAATTGTGTTGCGTGAGCTGATTTCAAATGCATCAGATGCTGCAGATAAATTACGTTTTGAAGCATTAGCCAACGGTGCCTTGTATGAAAATGACAGTGAGTTAAAAATCCGTATCGCTTTTGATAAAGAAGCACGTACCCTCACCATTGCCGATAATGGCATTGGCATGAGCCGTGATGAAGTAATTGCAAACATCGGTACCATTGCTAAATCTGGTACTAAAGAGTTTTTTAACGCCTTAACTGGTGATCAGGCTAAAGATGCCAATTTAATTGGCCAATTTGGTGTGGGCTTTTACTCAGCATTTATTCTTGCCGACAAAGTAACCTTGACTACGCGTCGTGCTGGTGCAACGGAAGCTGTGCGTTGGGAGTCTGCAGGTGAGGGCGACTTTACGATTGAAGCCGCAGATAAAACCAGCCGTGGTACGGAAATTACCTTGCATTTGCGTGAAGGTGAAGATGAGTTCCTAAGCGACTGGAAACTTAAAACCATCATCCGCAAATATTCAGATCATATTACTTTGCCAATCGTGATGAAAAAATCCGAATGGAAAGATGGCGCTGAGGTTGCAACCGATGAAGATGAAACCGTCAACAAAGCATCAGCACTGTGGGCACGCAGCAAAAATGACATTACAGAAGAAGAGTACCAAGAGTTTTACAAGCATGTGTCACATGATTTTGAGAACCCGTTAGCTTATACCCATAGCCGTGTAGAAGGTAAGCAAGAGTACATTTCTTTACTTTACGTACCAAGCAAAGCACCGTTTGATTTATACGACCGTGATCGTCGTCACGGCATTAAACTTTACGTTAAACGCGTATTTATTATGGAAGACGCTGAAAAGTTGATGCCGCAATATCTGCGTTTTGTACGTGGCGTGATTGATACCTCAGATTTACCGTTGAATGTATCGCGCGAGATTTTACAGTCTAGCCGCGATGTGGATGCGATTAAAGCGGGTTCAGTGAAAAAGGTACTTGGTTTGTTAGAAGATATGGCTGAAAACAAGCCAGAGGACTACGCTAAGTTCTACAATGAGTTCGGTCGTGTGCTAAAAGAAGGCCCAGGCGAAGACTTTGCAAATAAGGAAAAGATTGCAGGCTTATTACGTTTTGCTTCAACCAAGGCTGATACTGACGTACAGGACGTATCGTTTAAAGACTACATTTCACGCATGCAGGCTGAGCAAGATGTGATTTACTACATTACTGCCGACAGTTTTGCCGCAGCACAACACAGCCCGCACTTAGAGATTTTCCGTAAAAAAGGCATTGAAGTATTGCTAATGAGCGACCGCGTGGATGAGTGGTTGCTTGGTAGCCTGACTGAGTTTGAAGGTAAGAAACTGCAATCAATCGCTAAGGGTGATTTGGATTTGGGCAAGCTTGAGTCTGAAACTGAAAAAGAGATTCAAAAGAAAATCGAAGAAGAATCAAAAACCTTGGTTGAGAAAATTAAGCAAACATTGGGCAGCCAAGTAAAAGACGTGCGCGTGACCCATCGCTTAACAGACTCTCCTGCATGTTTGGTGAGTGATGCGCAAGATTTGTCTGGCAATTTAGCACGTATTTTAAAAGCGGCTGGTCAAAATGCACCAGAAAGTAAGCCGATTTTAGAAATTAACCCTAGTCACAAATTGGTAAAACGCCTAGAAGCTGAATCTGCAGAGGCAGTATTCGCAGATTTAACGCATGTGTTGTTTGATCAGGCACTGCTGGCAGAAGGCGGTACTTTGGAAGATCCTGCTAGTTTTGTTAAACGTATGAATAGTTTAATTAGCTAACTTATTGTTGTTAAATAGAAAACCGCCCCGCGTAAGCTCGGCGGTTTTTTTATTGTTGTTCAAAACCACTGCGTACCGTGTAACTTTCAGAGAACTGTCATAAAGCTGGCTCAATTTTTGCTAAAATAACAATACCATTCAATAATTTAAGATTATATAAAATGAAAACTCCAGCCGAAACTAAAGCTAAACCTAAGAAAACAGTCAAAGCTAAGTCGATTGCAATCCCTAAACTCGGGCCAATTCAGCAGGCTTTGAAAAATCATTTAATATACTCTAGCTTCAAGACCAGTGAGGCTGCAACGCCACGTGACTGGTATGACGCAGCAAGTTATAGCGTACGTGATCATGTCGTAGAGCGTTGGGTTCAGACGGCAGAATCCTATTATCGCGATGACCCGAAGCGAGTTTACTATTTGTCATTAGAGTTTTTGATTGGGCGCATGCTGAGTAATGCCGCACTAAATTTGGGCATTAATGAAGAGCTTAAGGACGGAATGGCTGCATTAGGCCGTGATTTGGAGAATGCGGTAGAGTTTGAGACCGACGCAGCACTGGGTAATGGTGGTTTGGGCCGTTTGGCGGCGTGTTTTCTTGATTCAATGGCTACGATGGATATTCCGGCAGCGGGATACGGTATTCGTTATGAATATGGGATGTTTAGGCAAACGATTGAAAGTGGCCAGCAGGTAGAGAACCCAGATAATTGGCTACGTTATGGCAATATATGGGAATTCCAGCGTCCTGAAGCAACTTATAACATCAAGTTCCACGGGCATGTGGTTAAGTATCCGAATGATTTGGGTGAAGAGGTTCAGCATTGGGTGGATGCTGAGCATGTGATTGCGATGGCTTATGATGTGCCGGTTCCAGGCTATGGTACAGATACTGTAAACAATCTGCGTTTATGGTCAGCTAAAGCCGCGCGCGAGTTTGATTTAAGGCATTTTAATGACGGTAATTACGAAAAGGCGGTAGAAGAGCGTAATGCGACCGAGAATATTTCAAAAGTACTTTACCCGAATGACACGTCGGTGCTGGGTAAAGAACTGCGCTTAAAACAGCAATACTTCTTTGTTTCTGCTTCTATTCAGGATATTTTACGTCGCTTTTTAAGTACGCATGACATAAAAACACAAGATGACTGGAAAATTCTGCCAGAAAAAATAGCGATTCAGCTCAACGATACGCACCCCTCTATCGGCGTGGCCGAAATGATGTATCAATTGGTGGATATATACCAATTACCGTGGGCTTTTGCTTGGGAATTGGTGGTTAAGATTTTTGCTTACACTAACCATACTTTAATGCCCGAGGCGCTAGAAACTTGGACAGTAGATCTGTTTGGCCGCCTACTGCCGCGTCACTTGGAAATTATCTATCAAATCAACCATGATTTCTTACAGATGGTAAACCACCACTTCCCTGGTGACCCTGAACTGTTGAAACGTGTGTCGATTATCGATGAAGATCACGGCCGCCGCGTGCGTATGGCGCACTTGGCAGTGGTTGGCAGTCACACAGTAAACGGTGTAGCGGCCTTACATAGTGAGCTGTTAAAGAGCACACTGTTTGCTGATTTTGACAGAATTTTCCCAGGAAAACTGACAAATGTGACTAATGGTATTACACCGCGTCGCTGGTTAAATCAGGCTAACCCCGGCTTAACTGCCTTGATTGAGGCAGCGATTGGCTCAGGCTTTAAGAAAGACCTAACGCAAATTAAAAAAATTATGCCACTCGCTGATGATGCGGATTTTAGAAAAGCATTTGCGCAAGTGAAGCTTGCCAACAAACAAAGATTAGCTGCAAAAATTGAAGCTAAAACCGGGGTTAAGTTAAATGTAAATAGCTTGTTTGATGTGCAAATCAAGCGTATTCATGAATACAAGCGCCAACTGCTTAATGTGTTGCATGTGATTACCTTGTATAACCGTATTCGTCGCGGTGATAAAGGGATTACGCCACGTACCATTATTTTTGGCGGTAAAGCAGCACCTGGTTACTGGATGGCAAAACATATTATTCGTTTGATTAATGATGTTGCCACCATTGTGAATGAAGACGTTGCCGTAGGCGATCAGTTGAAAGTAGTGTTCTACCCAAATTATGAAGTTTCAGCTGCTGAGATTTTATTCCCAGGCAGTGACCTTTCTGAGCAGATTTCTACCGCAGGTACAGAGGCGAGCGGTACCGGCAATATGAAAATGGCCTTGAATGGTGCACTAACCATCGGCACGCTAGATGGTGCCAACGTGGAAATTAAAGAGGAAGTGGGCGATGAAAACATCTTCATCTTTGGTTTAACGACGCCACAAGTGGCTGAAGTAAAAGCAAGCGGTTACCAGCCTCGCGATTATTACAATAACAACCCAGAGCTTAAGCACGTGCTGGACATGATTGCGGATGGTTATTTCTCGATTGATGAGCCTAGCCGTTATAAAGTGATTGTTGATAATTTGTTAAATAACGATCAGTACTTGTTATTGGCAGACTATGCTAGCTATATCGAAGCACAGGAGCGCGTAGGTAAGCTATATCAAAATCCAGATGACTGGACGCGTATGGCTATCTTAAACGTAGCGAATATGGCTAAGTTTTCAAGTGATCGTGCCATTGGCGATTATGCAAGGGAAATTTGGCATGTCACTCCGCACGCCAAGCCTAAGGCCAAAAAATAACTAGCAGGCTAAATACCTAGCAAGCTAGCGCATAGCTATCCATTGTGTTGTATTGTTAACATCAATTAATTGTCATACTATGCAATTAGAATAGTATCGTTAATTTTTAATCCCAATTGGGGATAATGAATGGAGAAGTCTATGCGCTACCTAGTGGCAGTTTTAAGTTTTATATTGTTCGCAACGCATGCCAACGCTTTAAGTGTAAATGACTTGAGCAACACAGAGGCAAGCGGCGGGCTAAAAGAGGCGCTGATTCAAGCTGCGGGTAAGGCAGTTGGCCAGCTAAGTGCAACAGACGGATTTTTCGGCAATAAAGAAGTTAAAATTCCACTGCCAGAGACGATGCAAAAAGCCGAAAAAGTCATGCGTATGTTTGGTATGGGTAAGCAGGCTGACGAGTTAGTACTAAAAATGAATCGTGCGGCAGAAGCGGCCGTGCCAGAAGCAAAAGTTTTACTGGTTGATTCAGTTAAAAAGATGAGTGTTGCCGATGCCAAAGCCATATTGACTGGCGGCGATGATGCCGCAACACAATATTTCAAAAAAACCACCTCAGCACCCATGGCTGAGAAGTTTTTACCAATCGTGAAAAAAGCCACAGAGAACGTACAACTTGCTCAGCAATACAATAAATTTGCAGAGATGGGCAGCAAGTACGGTGTTGTTAAAAAAGAGCAAGCTAATCTAGAGCAGTACGTCACCCAGAAAACACTGGATGGTGTTTATTTGATGATGGCGAAAGAGGAAGCTGCTATTCGTAAAGACCCAGTCGGGCAAGCAAGCAGTTTGTTGAAAAAAGTATTCGGTACGCTGGTTAATTAACTTAAGCGTCAATAGGTGTGCCCGTAATAACAAGCTCTTCTTAATCACAGTTTTTTCTTAGTGTGATGCATCGTTAGGGTAAACATAGCGCTCAAAAGATTAAGCGCTATGTTTGCTATTCTGTTTGTTGGTTTATTCCAAAGTGTATCTTATCCTCAATTAATCAATCTCTTGTGATGGTGTGTTCAATTGTAAGCTGGCGTGTATTGTAAACAATTGTTAACTTTGTAGTCCGGGTCAACAGCAACCCGATGTTGTCGGATATTATTTTCAAAAAATAAAAATAGCGTTAATCGCTATCAGAGCTTTATGAAAATAATAACAATTAAAACAATCAGGCGCAGCCTTGCTGCGCTGTGCTTTTTTGCACCGTTACAACTATTATCTGCTGAGGCAATCAATCAAGCAGACACTAACGCACAAGAGCAAAACCGCCAGCAAGAGCGCTTGCGCTTATTACGGCAACAGCAAGAAATTAAGCCAGATGCGCGCGAAGCGACTGAAAAGCTTAAAGACGCTGCTACTACAGTCAACGATCAGATCCCAGAAACTGAGACCCCTTGTTTTACTATTCATCGAATTGAGTTGATAGGGGATGCTGCCAGCAAGTTTCAGTTTGCCTTAGATGAAGTACTTACCAATGCGCATAAAGTTAACCAGCCAATTCTAGGGCGTTGCCTTGGTGCGGTGGGTATTAATGCAGTGATGGCGCGCGTTCAACATGCCATCATCGCACAAGGCTATGTCACCACACGCGTATTAGCGACTCCACAAGACCTTAAGTCAGGCCATCTTCAATTAACCATCGTTCCTGGTAGATTGGGTTCGGTGCGATTTACACCAGATTCAAGTAAGCGAGTGTCAGCTTGGAACAGTGTGCCAATCAATACGGGCGATATTCTTAATCTACGTAATATTGAGCAAGCGCTAGAAAACTTTAAACGTGTTCCTACCGCTGAGGTGGATATTCAAATCGAGCCGGCACAGTCTGGCTTGAAAGGGGAGCAGCATTTATCTCAGCCAGGTTTGAGTGACTTGGTGATTAGCTACCACCAGCGCTTTCCATTGAGAGTGTCGCTTAATCTGGATGATAGCGGGGTCAATAGCACGGGCAAGTATCAAGGCGGCATTACCCTATCAGGCGATAATTTGTTATCACTCAATGACTTATTTTACGTGAATTACAACCATGATCTAGGCGGTGGCGATTCAGGGAGAAGGGGCAATGAGAGCCGTAGTGCGCATTACTCTATTCCCGTAAACAATTGGTTATTAAGTACAAATGCATCGCACAGCACATTCCACCAAACGGTAGCCGGCACTAACCAACGCTATGTATTTAGTGGTATTTCCCAGCAGGGTGATGTGAAAGCAACGCGGCTAGTCTACCGTAACCAAATCAACAAGACCTTTATCTCACTAAAAGGCTTTTTACGTAAATCTAGTAACTACATTGATGATACTGAAATTGAAGTGCAGCGACGTCGTACCGCTGGTTGGGAGCTAGGAGTTAATCAAAGTTGGTATCTAGGGAGTGCCATTCTAGATTACAACCTTGCCTATCGTCGTGGCACCGGCGCTAAAAACTCACTTAAAGCGCCTGAAGAGGAGTTTGGTGAAGGTACATCACGCATGGAGATGTTAATCGGTGATTTAAGCTTAAGTGTGCCATTTAATGTTAATGCACCTTGGGGTGCACAGGCTTTGCAATACAGCGCCAACTTACGCGGGCAAGCTAACTACACACCACTTACGCCACAAGACAGATTTAGCATTGGTAACCGCTTTACTGTACGTGGTTTTGATGGTCAGCAAACCCTATTAGCTGACCATGGCTGGTTTATACGCAACGAGATTGTTGCATCAATCGCTAGCTCTGGTCAGGCAATGTATTGGGGGCTGGATTATGGTGAGGTGGGCGGTCAATCCGCCAAAAACTTACTTGGTCAATACTTAGCCGGCACAGCCCTTGGTTTACGAGGCGGGCTTGGTAGTCGTTTCGGCTATTTGAGTTACGACGTATTTGTGGCAAAGCCAATTAACAAGCCGCAAGGGTTTGAAACGCATAGCACCACGGCTGGTTTTAACCTCAATTATTCATATTAGATCTACCCACACATTTTTCATTAAGTTTAACAATAGGAACAATCAAGCAATGAAAGCACCAGCATATAAATTCACCTTGTCAGCATTACTAGCATTGACAGCAACTGCGTGTTCAACAACACCATTAACATCGAAAGATGCACTGAAGGATACGATATTAAATAGCCATATAGTTGTTGCGCCAATCGCTAAACCGGCGCAGCTTGCAGAGCGTACAAAAGCACAAGCGATCGGTAACTTTGTGGTGTCGTCTGTAGCGGGAAGTGTGGCAGGTAGTGCAGGGGATGCTAGAAACATGCAGCAGCTACAAAACAACATGAACATTGGTCAGACATTCGGCAGAGAGCTCTCAAAAGCATTACCTGATAGTTATGCCGTAAGTGCGGGTAAAGGTGCTGACTTGGCCCTTGCAAGAAAACTTTCTGATTATTTTGATAATCGTTCGCCAGCTTCGGCTTCGGCAGGACGCGAGCTGACGATTGCTGTTAACACACCATTATGGGAGTTGGGCTACGTATCTTTTCTTACGAGTCAAGATTACGCATTGAACTATCACCTACAGGTAACTTTGTTGGAACAAAAAGAGGGTAAGCGACAGGCCATTAAGACTGTCAGCTGTGGTAGCACTGCAAAGGAAAAAATGCCACTAGAGAACTGGAAAGCAGAAAACTACAAAGCAGTAGATGCTAGTGCTGCAATTATCGTCAATGAGTGTTTTGGTCGGTTCTTAGCTGAAACCGGTCTGCAATAAAATGGCACAGGTATAGGGTTGGTTAGCTCTTGTATTTACACACGATGTATTTAAAAGGAAATTGTTGATGAATAAACATCGCTACCGTATCATTTTTAACGCTGTGCGCGGCGGTATGATGGTTGTCGCAGAAAATGTTAAATCACATCTGGGTAAAGCCGCCGCAGACAAAACCGTTGCAACAAGTATCATTCGATTACCAACGTTACAACAAAGCCATACCTTAAGACCGATAGCTTTTAATCTCATGCTTGCCCTTGGCATGGCAGTGATAATTCCGCACCCTCTGAACATAGCAGCGGCTAGCGCTGATATCGTTGCCGATCAAGCAGCGCCTAGCTCTCAACGTCCAATGGTGATGAATGCCGCCAACGGTACCCCGTTAGTCAATATACAAACTCCGAGTGCTGCTGGCGTTTCACGCAATACCTACAGTCAGTTTGATGTAAACAGTAATGGGGTCATTCTTAATAATAGCCGCGCCAATATCGAAACTCAATTAGGTGGATGGGTGCAGGCCAACCCCTATCTTGCAGGCGGCGCTGCAAAAGTGATTCTGAATGAAGTGAACAGCCAAAACCCTAGCTTACTTAATGGGTATATCGAAGTAGCAGGCAGTCGCTCGCAAGTGGTGATTGCCAACCCAGCCGGTATCAGCTGTAATGGTTGTGGTTTTATTAATGCGCATCGTGCCACCTTAACTACTGGTACGCCTATTCTGAACGGGGGTAGTTTATTAGGCTATCGTGTGGGCGGCGGTAACATTAATATATCTGGTAACGGCTTAGACACCTCACAAGCCAATTTTACCGATGTGATAGCGCGTGCCGTTGAGATTAACGCTGGTATTTGGGCGAACGCATTGAATGTCACCACAGGTACCAATCAAGTGAGCGTGGATCAAGACGGTCACCACACCAGCGTCACCGTTATAAGCCCAGATTCCGGCAGTACTGCCCCTGCTTTTGCGGTTGATGTAGCTGCTTTAGGCGGCATGTACGCAGGTAAAATCAGTATGGTAGGTACCGAGGCAGGTCTTGGCGTGCGTAATGCTGGCACGATAGGCGCTAGCGTGGGTGAGCTTAGCATTACTGCCGACGGGCTATTGCAAAATACAGGTAGTCTCAGTGCCAAAACCAATATTCAGCTGGATACAGTTGCGTTAGCTGGCAGTGGCAGCGTAAAAGCTGATGGTGACATTAGCATTAACCTCGCTTCAGACTATACCCACACTGGCGAACTGCAAGCTGGCGGTAACCTTAGCCTACAAACCACAGGCGATATTACTAATCAATCTACCTTGCTTGCCAGTCAATCACTTAATATCAGTGCGCAAAATATCATCAATACTGCTTTAGGTGAAATCGTCGGCGCTGACACTGAAGTCAACGCGACAGCTACGCTCACAAACCGCGGCTTGATTGATGGCGTTGATACGCTTGTTAACGCTGACACACTCATCAATACCCAAACTGGTAGTATCTTTGGCGATCATTTATCCGTAAAAGTCGCTCATTTAAGCAATACAGTTGGTGCGACTATTGCAGCCCGTACTCAACTTGATATTGGCGCTACCACCATTGAAAATCGCAGCAATGGCCTGATGTTCAGTATTGGTGATCTTGCCATTGGCGGTAGCCTAGACAATAATCACGCAGCCATCGGGTCTGCTGATTCACTCATCAATGATGGCTCAACCATTGAGGCACTTGGAAATGCCACCTTCGCGGTAACCGATTTACAGAACTTAAATGCTGATTTGGTCACACAAGTGGTGCAGACTGGAACCAGCGGCTTTGATCGTTTTACTCCAAGGCATCAAAGCGTGATTTTAGAAAGTGGGGATTATCCAGCCTTTCAAATCGGTAATGTCAATGTCGAGTGGCGCTACGGCTCAACTTATGGTCTTCCATATAATTTCCGTGAATACACCCGCTACCTTGGCACTAAAACCACCTACGAAACGCAAGTGGTTACATCCACACCGGGGCAGATACTTGCTGGTGGAGATATGACGTTCAGCGGATCAGTGCTCAATAGCGATAGCCAGATCATTGCTGGTGGCAATCTTGACGTAAGTGGCGCCACAGTCCAAAACTTAAATTCAGAAGGCCAAACTACCACCAGCTATAGCGGTACTGCCTATTATTATGATTGGGATGGTAACGATGATGATTATGATGTCGATGTGATTGGCGCATACAACCCAGCCAATACCGTACTTACCTATAATCTATCGACTAGCCGATTAGATGGTAGTACTACACCCACTGGCAGCGGCACTACAGTTACTTCAGCCGCTGTGCCATTAGTGACTGGGAGCCTATTCCAACCTAGCCCAAACGTAGCCGCGAGCTATCTGATAGAAAGCAACCCACGTTTTACTAACTACCGTAACTGGTTAAGCTCCGATTATATGCTGAGCCAATTATCGTCTGACCCGGCTACCATGCAAAAGCGTCTAGGCGATGGCTTTTACGAACAAAAACTTATCCGCGAACAAATCAACCAGCTCACAGGGCGGCGTTTTTTAGCTGGCTATGCCTCCGATGAAGCCCAGTACCAAGCCTTGATGGATAACGCCATTACTACTGCACGTGCATTACAACTGATTCCCGGGGTAGCGCTCACCGCAGAGCAAACCGCCCAATTAACCAGCGACATCATGTGGCTAGTCGAAAAAACTGTCACCTTACCAGACGGCAGCACCACCCAAGCGCTAGTGCCACAAGTCTACGTCAAGCTACAAGCCAATGACCTACACCCCACCACAGGCATCATGGCTGGCAACAGCGTCACCATGCAGTTATCTGGTGATCTTGTTAATCAGGGCACCATCGCAGGACGCAACTTTATCAGCCTTGATGCGCAAAACATCCAAAATCTAGGCGGGCAGATACAAGCAGACGCTACGCTACTCAAAGCCAGCAATGACATCAATATCATTGGTGGCCAAGTCATCGCTAAAGATGCCATGTTGCTAGAAGCAGGTAACGACATTAACCTGCGCAGCACCACGCAAAGCAGCCAAAACAGCAGCGGTGCCAGCAGTTTTAGCCGCACTAACCTAGACCGGGTTGCTGGACTATACATGAATAACCCCAATGCGATACTAGTCGCTAATGCAGGGAATGATGCCAACCTGATGGCTGCTACCATCATCAACCGTGGTGAAGGTGCAGTCACACAAATCAATGCGGCCCAAGACATCAATCTAGGTAAAGTGACCATCGCAGAGCAGAACAGCAGTATCCGTAACGCCAAAAACTACGTAAAACATGGCGGCACGCAAGACATTGGCAGCACGATTCAAACCAATGGCGACATCACCCTCAACGCAGGCAACGACTTTAATGCAAAAGCCGCTAGTGTCACCAGTGAAGCAGGCGCGATTAAGGTCACTGCAAGTAAAGACATTAACATCACCGAAGGCCGAGAAACCAGCAACTTTGATACAGCACGCAAAGTGAAGAAAAGCGGCACCTTCAGTAGCAAAACCAAAACCCAGCGTGATGTATTTGAGTCAGATAACAGCATTAGCAGCAACTTCAGCGCAGATAACATTACCCTGCAAGCAGGAAACGACCTGGCTGTGCGCGGTAGTAATATCGTCAGTGATAACGGTACAACCTTAAACGCCAATAATAATATCAATATCACAAATGCACAAAACACTGCTTATGAGCTACACGAACGTAAAACTAAATCCAGCGGCCTCAGCACAAGCGGCGCTAGCGTTAGCCTAGGCACCAGTAAGCTTAGCACTAAACAAACTACACAAAGCACCAGCCAAACTGGCAGTACGGTCGGCAGTGTAGAAGGCGATGTCAATATCAATAGCGGTAAAGATGTCCAAGTCACAGGCTCAGACTTAATAGCAGGACAGGACATTAACATCACAGGTCAGAACGTCACTTTAGATGCAGCTATTGACACGCAAAATACTCAGCAAATCATGAAATACAAGCAAAGCGGCATCACCCTCGCGTTGTCTGCGCCAGCCATCACCGCAGTACAAGCGGCGGTAGCAAGTGCAGAACGCAGTAAAGAAGTTAAAGACGACAAACTCAAAGCTCTCTATGAACTTAAAACCGCACTCAATGTGGTAAAGGCGGCTGATGCATTACAAGCAATCGCCAACAGCAGCGACCCTATTGCCACTTCAGGTGTACAACTCTCATTATCTCTAGGTACCAGCCAATCTTCATCGACCAGCACTTCGCATGACAGTGTCGCCAAAGGCGCTAGCCTGACAGCTACGCGTGACATTAATATCATAGCAACTGGAAACCCAGAGACTAGCAACCAAACTAACCCAAACACGGGCAACATCACTATGGTCGGTGTGAATGGCAACGCAGGCAGAGACATCAACCTAGATGCTGCCAATGACATCAAGTTACTCAGTGCCACTAATGAATCAGAGCAGCATAGTAAAAACAAAAACAGCAGTGCTGCGGTCGGCATTGCCATCGGCGCCACTCAAGAAGGTGGTGCTGGCATCTCAATATTTGCCAATGCAAGCGCAGGCAAAGGCAAGGTCAATGGTAATGCCATCAGCCATACCGAAACCACACTCCAAGCTGGTGACACACTCAACATCACCAGTGGCCGAGACACCACCCTCAAAGGTGCCATTGTGTCAGGCAACACCGTTATTGCTGACATAGGCACCAACCCACTCACAGGTGGCAACCTAAGGTTAGAAAGCGAACAAGACACGCAGAACTACAAAAGTAAGCAAAGCAGCATGAGCGGCGGCATCAGCTACACCTTAGGTGCAGGCGGCTTTGGCGGCAGCATCAGCGTAGGTAAAGACAAAATGAACAGCACCTATGACAGCGTCATCGAACAAACTTCAATCCAAGCAGGCGATGGCGGCTTTAGTATTAATGTTGCAGGTAACACCCATCTTAAAGGCGCAATCATTGATTCTAACCTTACCGCCCAAGCAGCAGGCAACAATCAGTTCACCACTCAAACCCTCACCACTGAGAGTATCGAGAACAAAGGCGAATACACCGCCAGCAGTAGTACCATGGGCATCAACCTCAACGGCAAACCCAACACCGGCACAGACGACCCTGCTGGAGGCTCAATCGGCAGCAGCTTAAAACCAGGCCTAAGTGGCATCGGCATGCGAGACAGTGACGATGCCAGCGGCACCACCAAAAGTGCCATAGTCAATGCAGACATCACCATTACCGATGACACTGCCCAGCAAACACTTACAGGCCAAACCTCAGAACAAACCATCGCCACACTCAACCGCGACACCCAACACGCGAACGGCAGCATACAAAACCCCTTTAGCCTAGAGAAAGTACAAGAGCAGCTAGAGTTTCTACAAGTCGCAGGAGAAACCATCCTACTGCCTGTAGCAGCACAAGCCGCCAAATGGATAGGCGACCAATTCCCACCCGACCCAGCACACCCAGAGCGCATAGACCCCGCCAAAATATTAGCGCATGCCGCCCTAGGCGCAGCCATGAGCCAACTCTTAGGCACGGGTTGGGAGACTGGCGCAGCGGCAGGAGCCATGGGAGATATCCTCCCGAATTTACTCGCTAAAGCCTTTGAAAAAGACGAGAACGGCAAGATCAAAGACGAAGCAGCATTCAAGGCTGCCTCTGCCATTCTCAGTGCAATGCTTGCATCAGGCTCAGGTGCTGACCTTGCTCAAACCATCAATGCTGCGATGGTGACACAGAATGCGGTGGAGAATAACTTCTTAGGGCATCAGCACGTGGCTGAACTAGCTAAGCTACGCGCAAAAGCAAACTCTGCCGAAGAGCTAAAAACGGATGAGAAAAAACAACTGATTTATTTAGAAGCCACAAACCAGTTAAGTGATGGTTTACTTAACAAGTATCGCTCGGGTGAGAGTCTCACCGAAACAGAACAAAAAAATCTCAATATTTATTTAGGATTGTACGCAACTCAAAATGGCGAAGCTGCTACGATACTGTTGTTACAAAACGGTGCTAAGCCTGATTATAACTATCCCTATGCAGGTAGTTATGAAGACCAGCGTACTTATATGAGTAATCTAAACGACTGGAAAGTCTACTGGGCAGGCAGAGACATGTCAGCTAATGAGCAACTCTATCGTGATGCGAGAGCTGAAACTGGTTTGTATCTTAACACGGTGCGCAATGAAGCGTTTCTACCTACCAGCATTGACAGTGCTCAAAAAGTAGCAGTGCTAGACGCGTTAATTAATAGCCCAGTGTTAGCTACGGGAACTTATTTGGGTGGCACAGTATTAGGTACAGACCAATCAACACTTAATCAGGCAACAATACTCGCCAGTCGGCTGAGTGATATTGGAGCATCGTTCATTCTGCCAAAAACAGGGTTAAGTCCTGTGTTGGGGGAAGTGACGGTTAACCCTTCAAAACCCTTTATTCCAGCTAGTATGATTCCGACAAAAATACTGAATGAAGGTGTTTTGAGTAGACTGCCAGAAGGTGCAACACCCATTAAAACTGAGTCCGCAACGCAGTTGAATAAAAACACCACACTAGGCTATGATCCATCTTATCAAGCAGGCACTAAAGCTTACACTTACGTGACACCTGCAAATGGAGATAAATTTGTGAGGGTGTTTGTAGGTGATGTGATTACTGGCAATTACAATGGAACATGGCTGATGCGTGAGGCTGATATTAAGGGGTTGGGCTCGCAACAGATTCAAGACAAGTTCTCTCTTCCACAACCGCCTACAAGCGTGTTACCTGTAAATATCCCTGGAGGTCAAAAAATCCAAGCATCAACAGCTAGTAGTGCATTGGGTAACAGTGGTGGTGGCGTGCAGTTTCAGTTAGTATTGCCTAAAGGAGTAAAGCCACCAGACTCTTGGTTTGATATGAAGAGTTCGAGACCATTAAAATGATTGATGAAAAATTTAGAGGCTGGCCATTTAGAGAGTTTTTATTGCAAAATGGAGATAAGATAATTTGTACTTACTCTTGGGATGGGAGTGAGCCTAAAGAATCAATTCATGATGCCTTGCACAATATCTTCCGTCTTGATAAAGACGGCAACGCAGTCTGGCAAGTAAAGCGGGATGAACAAACTAAGCTATATCCTAAAGACTGGCAAAAGCGTTCTGAGCGTAGCAATAAAGTTTTTGAAGGTAAACACCAAGGACCCTTCGCAAGACTATCCACCAAATTCATTAAACGCGGCGTATTTACTGAATTAGAAGCGACTCCCGCAAAGTACGAAAGCCCTATATGGAAACCTGACTACGTATTACTTGCTTGGGTATATGGACGAGGCGTATATGAGTTAGACATAGAAACAGGCATTGCTAAAAACGTTACTCAACCTGGTGGTCGAGATTGGTAATAGCCGAATAATTGGGGTCAGTGTAGAGTTAAATGGATAAAAGACAGAAAGTAGGAAAAAGAGGGAGATCGCAAGGTCTGGAAGTAGTTAAAAGATGAAGTTTAATTCTACACTGACCCCAATTATTCCTTCAATTATTCCTTTAAACAAAAGATTGCAAACCAACTTAACCGCAGAAGTGATAAGTTAGCTAAAGGTGGAGACAGAAAGTCAGATGAGTTTAAGCAGAGTAATGGCTAAAAATATGAATCAATGGAGTCTGACCCCATTGATTATGTAATGGAGTAGGTGCAACTGTATCAGGGTTTGGTTCCTTTGTTGAAACGCCAGATACTAAAAACAATTCAGGAGGTAAATGATGAACTTTCTTAAAAAATTAGATTATTGGATAAATTACTGTTTTAAGAATGATGGTTGGCTTGGGGTATTTACGGGTTTCATCTTTGCAACAGCCTTGCTTGCAATGTCTTTTAGGCTTCCACTTAGCATGTTTCAGAGTGTTTATATGTTTTTACTAATTGGCTTTATTTATTTCGCTTTAGTTTTTGGTGCTATGCGATTAATAAAAAAAAGAAAAATCAAAAAACTCGTTGATGAGCGTTTGGATACTAAATAATGAAAATCAATGCAAAATCAATGGGGTCAGACTCCATTGATGCTAGCAAAGCAAGCTGCTATCCTTCCTATTCATTAATTAACTCAAAGAGTCGATGATTATCATGGCGCGTCTTCCTCGTTTTGTATTGGTTGGCCATCCGCAACACATTATTATTCGTGGCAACAACCGTGAACCAGTATTTACATCTGATGAAGATTACCGCTTCTTTCTGGACAAACTCACCGATGCTGCTAAAAAGCATGAATGCGATATTCACGCCTACGTGCTGATGACCAACCATAAATCAATGGGGTCAGACTCCATTGATTTGTAAGCAGAAAATCGTAAACCAGCTTAACCGCAAAGTGATAAGTTAGCTAAAGGTGGAGATAGAAAATCAGATGAATTTAAACGGAATAATGGCTAATAACATCAATCAATGGAGTCTGACCCCATTGATTGATGTTAGATGCTGCTAAAAAGCATGAATGCGATATTCACGCCTACGTGCTGATGACCAACCACATTCACCTGCTAGCCACCCCACACAAAACAGACGGCATCTCTAAAATGATGCAAATGCTGGGACGATATTATGTGCAATACTTCAACTACACCTATAAACGTAGCGGCACACTATGGGAGGGCAGGTACAAAGCCAGCTTAATTGATAGCGATGCCTATGCTTTGCTATGCTATCGTTATATTGAACTTAACCCCGTACGGGCGAATATGGTACAACACCCGTCAGAATATCCTTGGAGTAGTTACCGTGTGAATGCGTTAGGTCAATATGATGCGTTGGTTACTCCACAACCCATGTATTACGCACTAGGGCAAGATGAGGCAGCAAGGCAAACACAATATCGCAGTTTATTTACTGGGCAGATAGATGAGATCTGTTTAACGCAGATGCGTGAGGCTACAAATAAAGCATGGGTTTTGGGCAGCGAGCATTTTAAGCAGAAAATCGCAGGCCAGCTTAACCGCAGAAGTAGTAAGTTGGCTAAAGGTGGGGATAGGAAATCAGATGAATTTAAACGGAATAATGGCTAACAACAGAAATCAATGGAGTCTGACCCCGTTGATTTCATGCGAGAAATTGCTACTTTCTTTGGTTCTAACTTAAACGAGGGAGATCAACTAACCTATCAAGCAAGAATGATTGTAATTAACAAAGTGGCTGTAGTGATATTGATTTTGGCGATAGCAAAGCTTATCAGGCAGTACGCCTCGAAGGAGGAGAGAGAAGCTTATAAAGAAAAAATGAGAAAAGACGCCTTAATGGAGGCTGAAATTTTGGAGCAGAAAGAAGAGAAAGAAAATATAGGTCAAAAAGCCGATTAATAATTGGGGTCAGTGTAGAGTTAAATGTATAAAAGACAGATAGTAGGAAAAAGAGGGAGAACGCAAGGTTTGGAAGTAGTTAAAAGATTAAGTTTAATTTTACACTGACCCCAATTATTCTTTGACCCTATAACCAAAACTTTTACTCCATGGGTGCGTAAATGACGAGAAAAATAGAATATAACCTACAGTTGGAATCGGTTAAATCTTTTAATGAACCTAGAGATTTACTTGAGGCTGTGCAATTACATTGCGAAATGCTGCCTGAATACATGCCGACGAAATGGGGCTGGTATGAGCCGCTCAAGCAAGAGTTTGATTCAAACCATATTGAAAATTTACTTGAAAACGGACACACCTCTACTGTTTACTGGAAGCGCACAGGTAAAAATAAAGCGGAAGGTACATGGAACAAGCGTTGGAAAAGTGGAGTAAATTTTTTACAAGACACTCATGCCACCATTCAGATGGATGTGTATGAGACTACCCTGCAAAATAAGCTCCTATCTTATTTAAAAACTGCATGTATTAAAAGTGTCGGAGATATTGCTTTTTTAGATAGTTTAAATGAGCGCTACAAATCTGAAGCACTGGCAAACCATTACTCTCCATCAGGGGGTTATTTATTCATCACTACCCACACCCTACGACACTGGCTCCCAGATATGCCATGGACCGTAGTTTTTGGTCCTGCTTATGTCCGTTTATTTGGTAAAGAACGACTGTTAACATGCCCTGCCCATAAAGTAGAAGAAGTGGGCGAAGAAATGGTGTTCATACAGCTTACTGAAAACATGGTAGACATCCACGAGAAATATGAAGAAGTGATGCAAACCCGTGCTGCCGCTAAAAAACATTTAGGTGAAGAATGCTTTTTTAAGGCTGAACTAGCTTACGACTATAAAGTAAGCATGTGGAATAAGCTTACTGCTGAAGAAATTGAAGCTAAACGTGGTAAGGTATTTCATGTGCCAGAGTTTGAACTTGAGCCTGATTAACGCCAGCCCAATCAATGAAAAACAATAGGGGACAGACCACAATTCATGATGATATCGAGGCCAATATTTTATAAGGATTATTATGCACCGCCGGCCACGAATTATCCTACCTAATGTTCCGCAGCACATCATCCAGCGAGGTAATAATCGAACCGTTTGTTTTTATGCAGATGAAGATTACGGTTGCCACCTTTGTAGGGGCTAACTTCGGCCTTAGCATTCAATTTGACGTATGAATCAATGGAGTCTGACCCCATTGATTCACAGATTACCCCTAATAAAGGAGTAGTTGGGTTTGAAAGTACCGTTGCTCCGACTACGGTCAATGGTGTGCCTAACACTGTTGGTGGAGCAAAGCAAATCATCGTGGTGGACAGGAACCAGTTTACTCCGCCTGTTAAAACAGGCTCTATCAAGGTGAAATAGATCATGCCAATAAAGAAATTAGTAGAACTCGACGAAGGCGGCTTTAGCAAAGAGATTGACCTTGTTGGGCTCGCTCGTGTAGCAACCGAGTTCAAGGCATGGTTGCTAACGATTGATCCTCACAGCGACCCCTTTGACTTTTTAAAGGAAGACTTACCTCTGGTTGAGGCTGCATTGAATGGGACATTGTCACTTCCTTATAAAGGGCAAAAACCACATTACTGGGAGCGTCATGAGGCTTTGTTACCCAAGGAGTATGAACGAATAAGTGCGCCTTTTTACAATACGATACGGGGGATGAATTTAGCTGTTAATCGAGACAGTGAAGGCTATATCATGGGTGTCACGATAATTGAGAAAGAGGGTAAACGCTATGCTTGGATGGAATTTGAAGATCCCTCAATTAATTAGATTGGCTATTGTTATAAGGGCCATCTGCCAGCCCACATACCTTGCCACTTGGCTATATCGTAGAACCCACACGTTACAGCGGACCATATAAAGAAGAAGGTGCCCCATGAAATATTATTCAACCACAGTAGCAATCATTATTGTGTCGTTACTCATACCCAAGCTGCTGTTTGCTGCAGACTTGGAAACATACAAACACTTCAGGAATCCACAAGAGCGCCTTGATCAGGACTACCCTGTGCCACCGGGGAGCTACACTATCAGGATAGATGATCGCACCTTCAGTATGACTATTCCAGAAGGCAGGACTGCAGCAACTTACAATCGAAATGATATTGACACTCAAAACTATCGAGAACAAATTTCCGAGGCAGTTAAAGTATTAGACAATAATATACCTAGACGGATGTTGGGTTTGATTGGCTTTTGGCGTAAAGACCAGACGGGTACATGGCCATTTGTGAGCACATATGGTGCAACTTCGATTGGTACTGGTCTTTATCTAGCACCTGAATGGGAGTCAAAGATAGACCGCACCTCAGATAAAGAATCATTGTGGGCGGACTATCGAACTTTAGAAAGTCTGGTGGAAAAGACGAAAGGAACTATTCAACAATTCGACGCTAAAGGTAACCGCCTAGGTAGAAAAGAAATCCCAAGAGATGTGGTCGTCATCAATGGACGCCAATGGGCAAGAGAGCATTACGAAAAAGCAGCTATCGTAGATTTGCCGGAGGAAACTGTAGACACCTATTACACTGGCGTATCAGAAAACAGTTATATCCGATTAATAGTAACAGCACCTTACACCTCAAGCCGATACCCCAAAGACAAAGAGCGCCCAGAGTGGGTGAAACAATCTTCTGCATTTATTGCGCAAGCCTTAACATCAATCAAAATATCTGCACCAGCTGGCAGTGCTGAACCAGATTTTTTCACTGTAGATGAATCGCTGAATACACCGATTGAGATGCTGGTGCCGTAAAGAATGCAAGTATTGATTGAATAAATTAAGCTGTATAGCTGGGGTAAGAGTAATCGTGTTTAATCCCATTCCTCTCTTAATGATAGAGGCAACATCCAATACATTTTTATATTTGATTTTTTTATCAAGGTAAATCATGAGCTTTTTAAAGAACATATGGCAGCAACTCATTGGCATTAATCCATTTAAGGGTGATGTTTTGCCATCGCGTGTATATGTGTTTGAACGAGGGCGACCATGCCTTCCTTTTCCTCATCTTTTAAACTACAAAACACCTTTGTCAATCTTTGATGCTTTTTATACGAATGCTAAATCACCAGATTTATTTGAGCGTGATAACCGATATTTGTATGTGATGGGTATGCCTCCGGTTCTCATTACGCGTGACCCAGCTGTGATTAAAGCTATTTTACTTGCTACAGGCGACAAGCCTGGGCAATTTGATCGCGATACTGCGCCCATGAAGGGGATTGCCCGAGCAACAGGGGTTAATTCTTTATTGTATGCAAACGGTAAAGTGTGGCGGAAACAGAAACAGATGTCGGCAGGACCTTTCGGCAAAGGCACTTTGTTTCAACCAGAAGAGTTTCATGAGTTTGAGAAAACTTTCCGTAAAACGATAGAGAAGCGGCTGATGGTTTTACGTGATGCGCAGAATATTAGTAAGCAAAAAATTTCGCGAATCGAAATTGAACATGAAATTCAACCCATCATGCTAGAAATGTTAGTCAATAATTTCTTTGGCGGTTCGGTTGAGTATAAAGAGCTACGCGAACGTTATGTACCTGCGTTACTTTCGTTAATTGATTACATGATTACCAATACAGTTGCACCCAATCTTTCAGCTATTCATCAATTTTTGACAGGTAAAAGTGCAGCTTTACAACAATGGAGAGAGGCCCTTGAAGACTTAACTGATATTGCGCTTGCTGGCAAGGGTGAAAAGGCTGGACATTGGAAAAACTTCATTGGTGAGGTTGAAGATGAAGAAGCATTACGCAGCAACATCAGAGTGTTTTTAGCTGGGGCGTTAGAAGCAACCACATCGTTTGCGACTTGGACTTTATCCCACTTGTCGAGACAACCTGAGTTACAGGAGCAAGTGTACAGCGAAATAAAAGACATTGATGTTTACGACCCCGAAAGCTTAACTGAAGCAAAATTGCTTAATAATTGTTTGAATGAAACCTTACGTTTAACCCCATCACTGTATTTTTTCCCCCGAAAAGCCACGGTCGATACTTGGCTTAAATTAGACGACACAAGAAAAATAATGATTCCCAAAGGTACCACCATTCGACTGGATATTTGGAATGCAAACCGCAACGAATCTTTTTGGGGTAAGGATATTTCAGGATATCCGGCAAACGCTTTTGCTCCCGCACGCTGGGATGTGCTAGCAAGTGCAGGCATCACGCGTAAAAATTTAACGCATTTTGGATTTGGTTTAGGGGCTCGTGTATGTCCCGGTCAATTTCTTGGTCAACTAGAGGTTGGTTTGGTAGTTGGCGCTTTTATTAAAGTATTCAAATTTAACGCTGTGAAGAATGTAACTGGAGCGCGTGCGGGTGTTACAACCAAACCAGATGACGGTACGTTGATTGATCTTGAACTACGATAAGCCACATGGCAATCAAAATAGAGAATAGGTAAAAATTTAATTCTGAATTGCCACTAGTTTACTAGGCACTATCTTAATAGTCTTGTTTTGCAATTAATCAAACGCTTAATCTACAAATTATTTGTACTGTACCTATGTCAATTGTTGTTGACTGCATTGTTGTTAACTATTCAGTTAACAACAATTTACAGTGAAGGTATTCAGAATTTAGTAGCATGTCTGTTTAATACATTCTGTTCGCAATTTGGCTTTGTTGTTGAGTTGACAGGTGCCTGTTGCAACGATTGAGTGTCATGCAAAAAAAGTAGTTTGCGTGATTAATGAAACACGCTACTACCTTCGTATGAGTTTAAAGTGTAGTGGCAATTAAGGATTGGGAATGAGTTTTATTAGTAAGAGGTTATTGAGTGGCGCGTTTGTATGTGTTTTGTGTCTTGTGTCAATTGCAGTATTTTTTGCCATGGAGAGCGTATCAAATTCAGTTTTGTTTAGGATTATTTTGGCACTAGATGTGAGTTTTTTAATATGCAATATTGCGCTCGCCATGCGATTTCTATCGCAGGGATACGGTGATTTCTTAAAGATGATTTCGCATAAAAATGAAGAAATGTTTTTATCAACGGTATTTGTATTATCACCATTGGCTTTTTCAAATAAATATCTAAATGATACGGGAAAAATATTAAGAAACAGTATGGTGAGTAACGCTGTTTCATTTGTTTTGATTGTGATTATTAACATAATCATAGGACTTTTATTAATCAATCTAATACAAAGTTAATTGCAATATCTTGTATAAGTAAAGATTATGGTAGCCGCCCTCTCTGCTAGACATAATAATATCGAAGCAGTGACAGTGAATCAATGAGGAACGGCTTCATTGATTCTTCTTTATAACTGGTGCAAAAATATCTAATATAAACTAGTGTTCAAGTCTACCAATTGCTGTAATCGATTAACACTAAGCCTAACATGCTTAATCCTTAATTAGCTGCGCATACTTAGCCCGAATCTTTGCCGCTTTAGGTGCGGCAACTGCCATACAATAAGGCTGGTTTGGGTTCTTGTCAAAATAGTACTGGTGGTAATCTTCTGCCGGGTAAAACACTTCAGCAGCATTGACCTCAGTCACAATTGGGTTAGCCCAGATATGTTGTTGATCTAATGCTCTTATCATATTCACAGTTACCGTGCGCTGTGCTTCATTTTGGCAAAATACGGCAGAGCGATACTGCGTACCAACGTCATTGCCTTGGCGGTTTGGTGTGGTTGGGTCGTGCGATACAAAGAATATTTCTAGTAGTGTTTCAAAGCTGATTAAATCTGCATCGTAAGTGATTTGAATCGCCTCGGCGTGGCCGGTGTCCCCATTGCAAATCTGCTTGTAGGTCGGGTTAGTGGTGTGGCCTCCAATATAGCCTGATACAACTTTCTTTACGCCGTTCAGCTGGCTGAATACGGGCTCTGTGCACCAAAAGCAACCGCCGGCAAATACTGCAATTTGTTCATGATTCATGATGTAATCCTTATAATAATGCTTTGAGTGTTTAAGCTATATTTTATGCTTGGCGCTAATTATCTGCTGTATTGTTAGTCACAACATCAGGCTAAACATTCATTTTTCTAAATATTTCTCATTGCCATTATCCATGCAGTTAAATGCTTTATACGTAGATTTTAATTCATATTTTGCTTCCGTTGAGCAGCAGTTGGTACCTGAGTTGAGAGGCAAGCCTATTGGCGTGCTCGCGGTGATGGCTGAAACCACTTGCTGTATTGCTGCCAGCTATGAGGCAAAGGCGTTTGGTATTAAAACTGGCACATTGGTCAGTGAAGCACGCAAGCTCTGCCCGGATATCATGTTTGTAGAAGCGAGGCCGCCCGTTTACGTGCAGTATCATCATTTTTTAATTGATATTGTAGAAAGCTGTACGCATGTAGAAAAAGTGCTTTCTATTGATGAGATGGTGTGTAAGCTCACAGGTAGCCAACAGCAACCAGAAAATGCGCTTAAATTAGCAGCTAAGATTAAAGCATCGCTTGCGGAAAAAGCAGGGGATTTTATTCGATGCTCTATCGGCATTGCCCCTAATACTTTTTTGGCGAAAGTAGCGTCTAATATGCAAAAGCCTGATGGCTGCGTGCTGATAGCGCCGCATGAGTTGCCGCAACGACTATATAGCTTAAGGTTACGTGATTTAAACGGGATTGGTAAGCAGATGGAGGCACGTTTAAATCGATATAAAATTACGACTGTGGAGCAGTTGTATGCTGCTAATCGGCAGCAATTGCAAGTAGCATGGGGCAGCGTAGAAGGCGAGCGCATGTATGATAAGTTGCGCGGTATCGAGCCTTATTACGTGAAAAATGCACGCAGTAGTTTAGGACATTCACATGTGATGCCGCCTGAACAGCGCAACGAAGTTGGCGTCAGGGCGGTGTTGCACAGATTGCTACAAAAAGCTTGTATGCGTATGCGAAGTTACGATTTGCTTGCTTCAAGAATTAGCGTTAAGGTGAAGTTTCGAAATAAGCCAAGCTGGCAAAAAGAAAGTGCGCTGTCACCAACGGATAACACTTTAAGGTTGATTGAAGCGCTAGAAACTTTTATGCAGCAATATCCCAAAACTAATGCTGAGCCTTATGCGGTTGGTGTGTCTTTTTCAGGATTGGTCACGGCTGATGAAGTCGCTCGTGATTTGTTTCAGGTAGCTCCATTAGAGAGTGAGAAGAAGTTAAATCAGGCCATCGATAGCCTTAATTCAAAGTTTGGCAAAAACACGATTTATTTTGGCGGTGCGCATGAGGCGCTCAAGGATGCGCCGATGCGTATCGCGTTTAATCATATTCCTGATATGGATGTAGAAAGTGATGAGTAAGTGACTTTAAGGCCTTGTGGCTTTCGCTAAGTAAAATCATTAGTTACAAAAAATTAACAATTACAGGTAAGCCAATTTAAATCAATCGCGTTAACTGAGCATGGCCGCTAATAATTGGCCTGACTCAGTGGCTTAATAAATTCTAGAAATAGAGGAGAAGTAAAATGCGTAATTTTAAGTTGAACGTTGTTAATAGCACGCGCGTGGCGATGGCTGTGCCTGCATTAATCGCAGCAGTGTTTGCAACGCCAGCGTTGGCCAGTGATCAATATGTTGATACTGCACGTGTGATTTCAGTCACACCGCAAACCGAGCGTATCAATACCCCACAGCAAGAGTGTCGTACCGAGTATCAGCAACAGAGCTATTCTCAAGGTAATCGCTCTATCACGGGTGCAATCATTGGTGGTATTGCTGGTGGTTTGTTAGGTAATACAGTAGGTAGAGGTAGTGGTCGTGTTGCTGCCGCAGCAGTTGGTGCTGGTGTTGGCGCTATTGCGGGTGACCGTATTGCAAATAACCGCCCTAACGAAGTGGTAACACGTAATGTGCCTGTAGATGTATGCTATCAGGTAGACCGCTGGCAAACTGTGAATACAGGTTATTTTGTTACTTATGAGTACAACGGCAGAACATATAACACGGTGACAGCTGAGCACCCTGGACGTTTTGTGGATGTAAATGTGATGGTGGCGCCAAACCGTTATACAACATCACAAGTCAGCTATATTGAGCCGGGTTACCGTGGCAATGACCAATGGCGAGGTAATCGTGGCCATAAAAAGCACGATTGGAAAGATCAGGAGCGTTACGACCGCTATGATGGAGATGACCACCGTTATTACTAAGAGCTAATGGCGCATGGTTGCCCCATGTAGTTGCTTTGTGATTCAGCCTAGTAGCAGTAAATGCTACTAGGTTTTTTTATGTCATCTACCCCATATCGGGCTGGTTGCAAGTAAAATTAGCGCTTAACTATCAATTGAAAATAACTTAGTGAAGCTTACTATAGACTGTGTATCGACGGGGCAACTGTTTGCAAAGCCTCAAAGTAGCGTGCTGGCGTATTTACTCGCTAAAGCTAGCGTTAGTGAAGAGGATTTGCCGCTGGAAGCATTAGTATGTGCGCAAAGCGGTTTAGAGCTTATGCCAGATTACCCCATTGCTGCTATTGCCGCGGCGGAAGATGGGTTGGATGTAGGTGCGGACTACTGGCTGCGTGCTGACCCTGTGCATTTGGTGCTGCAGCGTGACAGTTTTAGCTTAAGTGAGCCTTGTCCATTACCGGTATCGCGAGCGCATGCGCAAGCGATGATTGCCAGTTTTAATGCGCACTTTGCACAAGATGGTTTAAAGTTTTCTTTAGGTGAGTCTGGTGCATGGTACGTGTCTTTAACGCAACCGCCACAAATTAAAACTGCACTGCCAGCAATAGCGATGGGTAAAAATGTTGCCCACTTTATGCCACTGGGTAGTACAGCAAGCGGATGGGTGGCGTACTTGAATGAAGTTCAGATGCTATTACATGCACATGCTGCTAATACTGAGCGTGAAGGCGCAGGTGAGGTTGCGGTGAATAGCATTTGGTTATCTGGTGGTGGAGTGATGCCTGCAACTGTAAAGCCTGATAGCGATATTGATTGCTTGGTCGGAAACAGCGCTTTTTATAAAGGCTTAGCTAAGCGCTCTGACTTGGCGTATCAAGATATAGCCGCATCATTACAAAGTGTGATGTCGCATGTGGCGGGGCGCACGCATGTACGTTTGCAATTGGCGCAGGATTTACTGCTGGCAGAAGATAGCTTTCAGGCTTTATTAAACGGGCTAAAAAATCGTAGTATCACGCAACTGGTGCTTAACCTAGCCTGCTATGAAAAAACCTTAGTGGCAACAATCAGGCCGCTTGATCTTTATAAGTTCTGGCGAACAACTAAACCTATGAGTGCCTATTTAGTATGACCTCCATCACACAACGTAATGCGCCTGCTGCCATAGTGCAGACCCTTCAATCATCTGGTATCTCGCCGCTGATGTCTCGCTTGTTATCCGCACGCGGGGTGTCCGATGTTGCGCAAACCAGTATTAATTTGAGCGCATTGTTGCCGCCGCAGCAACTTACGCATAACCAGACCATGGCTAAGTTGCTGGCTGAGGCAATTAAAGCCAATAAAAAATTGTTAGTGGTTGGTGACTATGATGCAGATGGCGCCACTGCCACTGCTGTTGCCGTAAAAGGCTTACGTTTATTTGGCGCTAACGTAGATTTTTTGGTGCCTAATCGTTTTGAGTACGGTTACGGCCTCACCCCGGAAATCGTCAAGCTTGCAGCAACGCAAGCGCCAGATGTGATAGTAACGGTAGATAATGGTATCGCCAGTGTCGATGGCGTAGCCGTCGCCAACGAAATGGGTATACAAGTATTGATTACTGACCACCATTTACCTGGTTCACAAACGCCAGAGGCCGCCTGCATTGTCAACCCTAATCAACACGGCTGTACTTTCCCCAGCAAAAATCTTGCGGGTGTGGGGGTGATGTTCTATTGTTTACTAGGCTTGCGAGCAGAGTTGCGTGATCAAGGCGCTTACCAGTCCAGTACTGAACCAAACTTAACCGAACTCCTGGATTTAGTCGCTTTGGGTACAGTTGCGGATTTGGTGAAGCTGGATGAAAATAACCGTATTTTGGTAGAGCAGGGCTTGCGCAGAATCCGTGCCGGCGCATGTAGTCATGGGGTTGCCGCTTTACTTCAAATTGCGGGGCGCGAGCCAGCAAAAGCCATGGCGCAAGATTTAGGGTTTTATGTGGGACCACGGTTAAATGCAGCTGGTCGATTAGATGATATGACCTTAGGCATTCAATGCTTGTTGGCAGGCACTGAAAAAGATGCAGTCATTCTCGCGCAGCAATTGCATGATTTAAATAAGCAAAGACGCAGTATAGAAGCGGATATGCAAGAGAGCGCTAACATATCGCTCGACGATATTGCGATTGCTGATCAATACTCCATTAGTATTTATGAGCCTGATTGGCATCAAGGCGTGATTGGGATTCTAGCGTCCCGCATTAAAGAGCGCCACCATCGTCCAGTCATTGCATTTGCCGATGGAGGTTCAGGTTTGCTTAAGGGTTCTGGGCGTTCAATTGCAGGCTTGCATCTACGTGATGCTTTGGATTTACTCAGTAAACATCAGCCAGACTTGATATTGAAGTTTGGCGGTCATGCGATGGCGGCCGGTTTGACAATAAAAGCTGAAGATTTCAATGTGTTTAAATTGAGTTTTGAGGCTGTCGTTAAAAGTCTACTGACTGAGGCCGATTTAGAGGCTGTGCTGGAAGTTGACGGTAGCTTAAGCGCGAGCGATATGACCTACGCTATCGCGCAAACGCTAGAAAATCAGGTATGGGGGCAGGGTTTTCCGCCGCCATTGTTCTATGATGAGTTTGAGGTGGTTAATCAGCGTATATTGGCTGAAAAACATTTGAAACTCAGCTTGAAGGCACTATCTAGCCCGTCGGCAACGGTGATTGATGCGATTTATTTTAATCAAACCGAGTTTTTAGATACTCAGATTCAAGCGGCCTATCAATTGCAAACTAATAGCTACAACGGTGCGCAAAAAGTACAATTAAATATCAGGCATGTGAACGTTTAATCGCGCTATGCAAATAGACCCACACTTACTTACCAAGCCAATTTTGCAATCCACGCTGCCGGTGCGTGCAGTTGATGCGCATAAAGGCACATCTGGCAGTGTTGCTATTATTGGCGGAGATTGCGGCATGGTCGGTGCGGTATTGCTGGCGACAAGGGCTGCATTGTTGTCTGGAGCAGGTAGGGTTTACGCCGCTATGCTTTGTGACACAGCACCTCCGGTGGATTTTCTGCATCCAGAAATCATGATGCGTACGTCAGATGCGATTGCAGCATTGCCGCAGTTAGATGTAGTGGCAATCGGCCCGGGCTTGGGTCAATCAGATAAAGCTATTACCGTACTAACTTTTTGGCTCACGCAGGCATGCCCTTTAGTACTGGATGCGGATGCGTTGAATTTAATCGCTCAACATCAGCATCTTGCTGAGTTGTTGAAAAGTCGGTATGCCCAAACGGTCATCACTCCGCATGTAGGTGAGGCGGCGAGATTAATGGCTATTAGCTCGGCAGATATTCAAAACCAGCGTGTTGAAACCGCCATTGTCTTGGCACAGTCACTGCAAGTAATTTGTGTGCTTAAAGGTGCGGGTACCGTGATTGCTGAGCAAGATGGTACTTATTTTATTAATAGCACTGGTAATCCAGCGCTAGCTACTGGCGGCACCGGTGATGTGTTGACTGGCGTTATCGCAAGTTTAATCGCGCAGGGCTTGATGCCGACTCATGCAGCTAAGCTTGGCGTTTATGTACATGGCGCGGCGGCGGATTTTCTAGTCGAGCAAGGTATAGGGCCGCTCGGTTTGACTGCGTCAGAGCTGGTAACTGCGGTACGCAGCGCAATTAATCAATTAAGCCAAGATTGATTGGGCAAGGCATTCAAGCCTGTTGCGATAGGGTTATGCTAGGCTGTTGTTTAAGTCAGCAGCGAGAGGTGCGGAAAATGCACCCGGTGCTATTTAAGTTGCCATTTGAGCCAGGTAAATAAAATGTTGCCATTACCTTGCCCGCCAACAATGTAAGTAGATTGCACCGCGAATTGTTTATATTCAATAGAAGCAACAGGTGCAATCACAGGTATTGGCAGGTAGTGATAGTCTTGACGTAAAGTTGCACCTATCGTGTAGCCAGCCCCTAAGCGAAAATCATTATTTGCATGCCACATTTTTTGAAAGGCGTACCCAGCTACAGGCTCCATCTCGTTGTGTGAGTCCGCAAACACCATTCCGTATATGCCATGCCAATCACCATCGGCATCGTACCTGTATTTACCAATTCCTAGGCCCCATGGTTGCTCATTGTAGCCATCTATTTTTTCTTTATCATAGAACTGGCGGTTGTGCCATGTGCTGACAGGCACGTATAGCTCATACTCATTGCTGTTCCATGTTTCGGATAACGTGTTTTTAACATCATCCCAAAATCCATTAGATGTCGTATCAGCAAATGCATGAAAACAAGGTGAAATGACGAGTAGGGCTATAGCTGCAATTTTTCTTATCATGATTAATCATACTATTATTCTTGCCTAAATCCCATCATCTAAAATTAAGTTACAATGCTGCACGGTCGTTGCGAATTAAATAACGGTGATAAAGTCACCCTTAAACTCGCCGGCCTAAAGTACGTAAGCCATATACTTTTAGTTTAAAACTCAAGAAAAATTAGGGGTAGCATGCCTAGAAAAATAGTAGTTGCCAATTGGAAAATGCATGGCAACTTAGCAACGAATCAACAGCTTCTGCAAGCTTATATTGATCGATTAAATACACTCAAAAATGTTGAAGTGATTGTCTGTGTCCCATATCCGTACCTTGCGCAAACGCAAAGTCTTTTGCAAAACACCCCCATCGCATGGGGTGCCCAAAATCTAAGTAAAGACGTAGTCGGTGCGTTTACTGGTGAAGTAAGTGCAAGCATGTTGAGAGACTTTGGCGCTACCCACGTCATTATTGGTCACTCAGAGCGCGCAACCGCTTATTGCGAGTCTGATGAAAATATTGCCGCTAAATTTATGCAAGCCAAAGCACATGGCTTGGTGCCAATACTATGTGTAGGTGAAACCCTAATCGAACGTGAAGCTGGCGTGATGGAAATGGTGGTTGCAAAGCAGATTGATACCATTATTAACCTATACGGTGCGGATGTGTTTGCTGGCACGGTTGTTTCTTACGAACCTATTTGGGCAATTGGCACCGGCTTGGCAGCTACGCCAGATCAGGCGCAGAGTATGCACGAGTTTATTCGGCATAGGATTGCAAGCCATAACCAAGAGGCGGCAGCCAGCTTGAAAATCCTTTATGGGGGGAGCGTAAATCCACAAAATGCGGTACAATTATTTAATATGCAGGATATTGATGGTGGCTTAATTGGCAGGTGCTCATTAAGCGCACAAGAATTTGAAGGGATTTGCCAGGCGGCATCTTAGGTTTTGTACCAGTCAACGTGTTGATTTGGTAATGTTTGAGTCTGAGTGTTGCGGTGGTGTATAAGGTAAAAAATGGAAAATATAGTATTAGTAATTCATGTGTTGGCGGCTTCTGGTGTAATTGGCTTGGTGTTGTTGCAGCATGGTAAAGGCGCTGATATGGGCGCATCTTTCGGTAGCGGCGCATCTGGTAGTTTGTTCGGTGTGTCTGGCTCGTCTAATTTTATGAGTCGCGCAACGGCGGGCTTTGTATTCGTATTTTTTGTTACCAGCTTAACTTTGGCTTACTTGTCTAGTCATAAAGCTAGTAGCGGTAGTGTGGTTAAAGCAATGTCAACTCAAGCGGTTGACGCTGCTAAACCTGTGTCAGCTGCTACAAATGAAACAACCAGTACAGAGGCTGTGCCAAAATAATCATGTAGTTTAAGCATGTGCCGTCGTGGTGGAATTGGTAGACACGCTATCTTGAGGGGGTAGTGACGAAAGTCGTGAGAGTTCGAGTCTCTCCGTCGGCACCATTTAATAGTTTTGATTTTTTTGGTTGAAATGTAGTAAATATCTAGTCTTTAAGTTGGTTGGTTCTGGCGGTAATGGTGCTCTGCTTTTAATTGTTGCAAATTCTTTAGTAATTTAGTCTGGGGTTTGTTAGTGCTAGAAAATTATTTTCCAATATTATTGTTTATTCTTGTAGGTTTGGCAGTTGGTGTTGGTCCGCTAATCCTGTCTAAACTAGTCTCCCCAAGCAGACCTGACTCTGCAAAAAACTCCCCTTATGAATGTGGCTTTGAAGCCTTCGAAGATGCGCGTATGAAATTTGACGTGCGCTACTACCTTGTTGCTATCCTGTTTATTTTGTTCGATTTGGAAATTGCATTTCTATTCCCGTGGGCTGTTGTGTTGCAGGAAATAGGCTTGTTTGGTTTCCTTGCTATGATGGTTTTTTTAGGCGTGCTTGTGATTGGCTTCATCTACGAGTGGATGAAGGGCGCATTGGAATGGGATTAATTGAATCATGAGTCTTGAAGGTGTTTTAGAAAAAGGGTTTGTCACCACTACACTGGATACGGTGATTAACTATACCCGTACCGGTTCGTTATGGCCGATGACTTTTGGTTTGGCTTGCTGTGCGGTTGAGATGATGCATGCAGGCGCCTCACGTTACGACCTTGACCGTTTTGGTATCGTATTCCGTCCTAGTCCACGACAATCTGATGTGATGATTGTGGCTGGGACTTTAGTCAATAAAATGGCACCAGCATTGCGTAAAGTGTATGACCAAATGGCTGAGCCGCGCTGGGTTATCTCCATGGGTTCGTGTGCTAACGGTGGTGGTTATTATCATTACTCTTATGCGGTTGTGCGCGGGTGTGATCGTATTGTTCCTGTTGATGTCTATGTGCCAGGTTGTCCGCCTACAGCAGAGGCGTTGTTGTACGGCATTATTCAGTTGCAAAATAAAATTAAACGTACAAACACCATCGCCCGTTAAGTTAATGGGTCTGTTAAATTAAGAACAAAATTATGTCAGCTAAATTAGATCAGCTATTAGCCAGTTTGCAGACGGTACTTGGTGAAAAAATTACCAAGCAAACGGTTGCTCTGGGTGAAGTTACTATCGAGTGCCGTGCCGAAGATTATCTCGCTGTTTGTCAGTTGTTGCGTGATGATGCTTCTTTAAAGTTTGAGCAATTAATTGATCTGTGTGGCGTGGATTATCAAGAGTACGGTGAAGGTAGTTACGATGGCTTGCGTTATGCGGTAGTTTGTCATTTCCTCTCTGTTTCATTGAATCACCGTCTGCGTCTGCGCGTATTTGCTAAAGATGAAGATTTCCCAATTCTACCTACATTAGTAAATACTTGGTCTGTGGCCAACTGGTTTGAGCGTGAAGCGTTTGACCTGTATGGCATTATGTTTGAAAACCACCCAGACTTGCGTCGTTTGTTGACTGACTATGGTTTTGTTGGACACCCGTTCCGTAAAGATTTCCCTATGATAGGTAACGTCGAAATGCGTTATGACCCTGAGCAGCAGCGTGTAATTTACCAGCCAGTTTCTATTGAGTTGCGCAATAACGTGCCGCGCGTGATTCGTAGCGAAGGAGCGCACCGTGGCTGAGATTAGAAATTACACCATGAACTTTGGTCCACAGCACCCGGCAGCGCACGGTGTGTTGCGTTTGGTGTTGGAGTTGGATGGTGAAGTGATTCAACGGGCTGACCCGCATATTGGCTTGTTGCACCGTGGCACTGAAAAGTTAGCTGAAAACCGTACTTATTTACAAAGCGTGCCTTACATGGACAGGTTGGACTATGTGTCCATGATGTCCAACGAGCATGCCTATGTAATGGCGATTGAGAAAATGCTGGGGCTGGAAGTCCCAGTACGTGCACAATACATTCGTGTGATGTTCGATGAAATTACCCGTGTGCTTAATCACTTGCTGTGGCTAGGTGCACATGCGCTAGACGTGGGTGCAATGACAGTGTTCCTGTATGCATTCCGTGAGCGTGAAGATTTGTTTGATGTGTATGAGGCAGTTTCTGGCGCGCGTATGCACGCTGCTTACTATCGTCCAGGTGGTGTTTATCGCGACTTGCCGAACTCAATGCCGCAATATCAAGTGTCATCTATGCGCAATGCTAAAACAGTTAAAGCGCAAAACGAGAACCGCCAAGGTTCACTTTTAGATTTTATTGAAGACTTCACCAACCGTTTCCCGACTTATATCGATGAGTATGAAACATTGTTGACGGATAACCGTATCTGGAAGCAACGTACCGTTGGTATTGGTGTGGTAACCCCAGAGCGTGCTTTAGCACTTGGTATGACTGGCCCAATGTTACGCGGCTCAGGTATTGAGTGGGACTTACGTAAGAAGCAGCCTTATGAAGTATATGCAGATTTAGATTTTGATATTCCAGTAGGCGTTAATGGCGATTGTTACGATCGTTACTTGGTGCGTATGGAGGAGTTCAGGCAATCTAACCGCATCATCAAGCAGTGTGTGGATTGGTTACGTAAAAATCCAGGCCCTGTGATTACATCAGATAATAAAGTGGCGCCTCCGAACCGTGAAGGTATGAAAACCAACATGGAAGACTTGATTCACCACTTCAAACTTTTCACAGAAGGTTTTCATGTGCCAGCTGGTGAGGCGTATGCAGCGGTTGAGCATCCTAAAGGTGAGTTCGGTATCTATATGGTGTCAGATGGTGCCAATAAGCCATATCGTTTGAAAATCCGAGCACCGGGGTTCCCGCATTTAGCGGCCTTAGATGAAATGACTAGAGGTCATATGATTGCTGACTTAGTGGCAATTATCGGTACCCAAGATATCGTTTTCGGGGAAATCGACCGATGAACGCAGTCTGTAACATTTCTTCGTTGTTATTAGCATTTTCGTCATTGCCATGTGCGCTGTTGCGCTGCATGGAGTAGGAATCAATTAGTATGTTAAGCCCAGAAGCAACCACAAAAATAGATTATGAGTTGACCAAATATCCTGCTGATCAACGGCAGGCTGCGGTGATGAGTGCGTTACGTATCGTGCAAACTGAACGTGGCTGGTTGTCAAAAGAAAGTATTACAGAGGTGGCGCAATATTTAGGCATGCCTGAAATTGCAGCAATGGAAGTGGCAACTTTTTACAATATGTATGATTTGTCGCCAGTGGGTAAATATAAGGTAACCATCTGTACTAATATTTCATGCATGCTGCGTGGTTCCGATGAAATCGTCAGTCACTTGCAGGGCAAGCTTGGCGTCGGCTTTAATGAAGTGACAGCTGACGGTAAGTTTTGTTTAAAAGAAGGTGAGTGCATGGGCTGTTGCGGTGGTGCGCCATTAATGCACGTCAATAACACTGAAATGCACGAGTTCTTAACCACAGATAAAGTGGATGCAATTATAGAGGGGCTTAAATAATGGTCGCTTCTAGCAAACCGGTTGTGAAAACAGATTTGGCTGGACAAACTTTAGTTACGCTACGTACGTTGACTGAGGAAAATCCAGCGTCATTAGAAACCTACCTGAAGTTGGGTGGTTATGCCGCACTAAAACGTGTGGTCTCTGAAAAAGTTAAGCCTACCGATATTATTACTGAGGTAAAAACTTCAGGTCTACGTGGTCGCGGCGGTGCTGGCTTTCCTACTGGCCTTAAATGGAGTTTCATGCCGCGCTATTTTGATGGCGTGAAATATCTGGTTTGTAATACAGACGAGGGCGAACCTGGTACTTTTAAAGACCGAGACATCATTCGTTACAATCCGCATCAATTGATTGAAGGTATGGCAATTGCAGCTTATACCTTAGGTGCACGTGTAGGCTATAACTATATCCATGGCGAAATCTGGCAGGATTATGAAATTTTTGAGGCTGCATTGCATGAGGCAAAAGCGGCTGGTTATCTAGGCGAAAATCTATTCGGTACAAATTTCAGTTTTGATTTGTATGCAGTACACGGCTATGGAGCTTATATTTGCGGTGAAGAAACTGCACTGATTGAGTCCATTGAAGGCAAAAAAGGTCAGCCACGCTTTAAACCACCATTTCCAGCAAGTTATGGTGTGTTTGGTAAACCCACCAATGTAAATAATACAGAAAGCTACACCAGCATCCCTTGGATTATGCAAAATGGCGGTCAGGCATTTGCTGATTTAGGCGTTGCAAATTCTGGCGGTACTAAGTTGTTTTCTATCTCTGGCCATGTTGAGAAGCCAGGCAACTACGAAGTTAACATGGGCATGCCATTTACCGAGTTATTAGCTTTGGCTGGCGGTATTTGGAAAGGCCGCCAATTGAAGGCAGTGATTCCTGGTGGACCATCTACTGCGGTAATGCCTGCCTCCGCAATTCTAGGCGCGACCATGGATTACGATGGTTTAAGCAAAGCTAGATCTAGCTTGGGTGCTGGCTCCATGATTGTGATGGATGATACAACTTGCATGGTAAAAACCTTGCATCGATTGTCTTATTTCTTCTATGAGGAAAGCTGTGGTCAATGTACGCCTTGTCGTGAAGGTACGGGTTGGGTTTATCGTGTGATTGACCGTATTGTTAAAGGGCAGGGGAAAATGGAAGATTTAGACCTGCTGACTGATATTAGTAACAATATTGCAGGTCGTACGATATGTGCGCTTGGTGAGGCAGCGGCAACGCCAGTATTAAGTTTTATTAAGCATTTCAGGCCTGAGTTTGAATACTACATTCAGCACGGCAAGAGCATGGTTGACGGTAAATAACTGTAAAGACGGTAAAAATACATAATGTTGAATATTGAAATAGATGGTAAATCAATAGAAGTCGAGCACGGCAGCACCATTATTGATGCGGCTGATAAGGTCGGTATTGCGATTCCACGTTTTTGCTACCACCCTAAATTATCGGTGGCAGCAAACTGTCGCATGTGTTTGGTACAGGTAGAGAAATTTAACAAGCCACTGCCCGCATGCGCAACGCCAGTTGCCGACGGTATGAAGATATTCACACGCTCAAAAGCTGCGATCGAAGCGCAGCAAAGCGTGATGGAGTTTTTACTGATTAATCACCCATTAGATTGCCCAATTTGCGATCAAGGCGGCGAGTGCGATTTACAGGACGTTGCTGTGGCTTACGGTGTGAGCGGCTCTCGCTACACTGAAGAAAAACGTGTGGTATTTAACAAAAACATTGGCCCATTAGTCAGCACCGACATGACGCGTTGTATTCAATGTACGCGTTGTGTGCGCTTCTTAAAAGAAGTCGGCGGCATGCAAGAGTTGGGCATGATTGGTCGTGGCGAGCATGCTGAAATTACTGCCTATGTAGATAAGAGTGTTAACTCAGAATTGTCTGGCAATATTATTGACTTGTGCCCAGTTGGCGCATTAACAAGCAAACCGTTCAGATACTCAGCACGTAGCTGGGAGTTAACCCGTAGACCAAGTATTGCTGCGCATGATAGTTTGGGCTCGCATATCGAAGTGCATGTAAAAGACAATAAAGTCATGCGTGTATTACCGCGTGAAAAAGAAAGCATCAACGAGTGCTGGTTGTCCGACCGTGATCGCTTCTCATACGAAGGCCTTAATAGTCCTGACCGCCTTAAAGTGCCAATGATTAAGCACAATGGTGCTTGGGTGGAAACAGATTGGAAAACTGCACTTGAATTCGCTGCAGGTCAGTTGAAAGACATCACTAACGAACACGGCGGTGAGGCTTTAGGTGTGCTTGTCTCTCCAAACAGCACGATGGAAGAGGGTTACCTAGCTAAAAAATTGGCAAATGGTTTAAACAGCGGCAACGTTGATTATCGTTTACGCCAAACTGACTTCAGGTTAGACGGTAAGCGTTTAGGCACGCCATGGATGGGTTGCAATATTCATGAAATTGAAGAGTTAGACCGTATTATTGTGATTGGCTCTAATTTACGTAATGAACATCCGCTTTTGGCACAGCGCTTCCGTAGGGCGGTAGCGAATGGTGCAGAGTTATCTGTGGTGAGTCCATTAGATAATGATCCGTTAATGGATATTGCGCATAAAGTGATTGTGCGACCAAACGACATGGTGAATGTGCTGGGGCAAATATTAAAAGCGATGTCTGGCTTGCAACGTTTGTCACTATGCCTACCGCCATCACTCACTGCGCTATTGGATGATATTAAAGTACGCCCAAACACACAGGCAATTGCAGAGAGTTTGGCTGGTCAAGGTAAAGACTATGATTTAATCGCGCCAAAAGTTGGTATTTTCTTGGGTAACATGGCATTAAGTGACCCACGTTTTACAGAAATGTACAGCTTGGCAGAGGCTATTGGCGGCATTTCTGGCGCTAAAGGCGGCATATTGCCAGCCGCAGCAAATAGCACTGGTATGCATATGATGGGCGTAATGCCATCTAGCACTGGCATGCATGCACGTGCGATGCTGGAAGTGCCACGCAAAGCTTATCTACTGTTAAATATTGAACCTGAGCTTGATTGTCAGCATGCCGCATTAGCAAAAGCCGCGATGGAAAAAGCTGAGTGTGTGGTTGCATTGACTGCTTATAAATCACAAGCACTTGATAACGCTGATATTTTATTACCTATCACACCGTTCACAGAAACCTCTGGTACTTTCATGAGTATGGAAGGCCGTGTACAGAGTTTTGCCGCAGCGGTGAGGCCTCTAGGTGAAGCCCGTCCAGCTTGGAAAGTGTTGCGTGTATTAGCGAATACGCTAGGTTTAGCTGGGTTTGATTTTGAATCTAGCGAGCAAGTTAAAGATGCGATTTTTGCAGGCGAGAAACCATCTGCTGTGGTTTGGCGTAGCCTGAATAACAACTTGAGAGAACTCGTTGAGATTCAAGTGAATATCAAACATGATGGTCTACAACGTATTGGTGAAGTGCCACAATACGAGTCTGACCCGATTGTAAGACGCTCACCACCATTACAAAAAACCAAATACAACATCAAACCAATGGCACGTATGTGCGGCCGCCAGTTAGCAGCTTTAGACTTGGTTGAAGGTGACCATGTATTGGTGAAACAAGATAAGGGTAGTGCTGTATTAACCGTACGTTTGGATGATCATGTAGCGATGGGTTGTGTACGTGTGGCAGCTGCGCACGAGGCGACGGTTGGTCTTGGTGATTTGATGGGCGATATCACGATAGAGAAGCTATCTCTACAGCAGTTACAAGATATTAATAAAAACATTACGGAAGTGCGTGCCTAATGGAATGGTTATCAAATCTATTCGGTAGTTACTGGCCAGCAGTTGAAATCACTGGCTGGACTTTGATTAAAATTGTTGCAATTGTATTGCCGTTGATGGGCGCTGTGGCCTACCTTACTTTAGCCGAGCGAAAAGTAATCGGTTATATGCAAGTGCGTATTGGGCCTAACCGCGTTGGTTACTTTGGCTTATTGCAGCCGCTAGCAGATGGTATCAAGCTACTATTTAAAGAGGTGATTTTACCTACAGCTTCCAATAAAGCCTTGTTTTTACTAGGGCCAGTGTTGGCAATCGCTCCCGCATTTGCAGCTTGGGCTGTTGTGCCGTTTGATTTGAATATGGTACTCGCGGATGTAGATGCAGGCTTGCTGTATATTCTTGCCATGACTTCTGTGGCGGTATATGGCGTGATTATCGCGGGTTGGGCATCTAACTCTAAATATGCATTTTTGGGTAGCTTGCGTTCAGCCGCACAAATCGTTTCATACGAAATTGCGATGGGTTTTGCACTGGTAGGCGTGTTGATGTGTGCTAATAGTTTAAACCTAGGCAAAATTGTTTTAGGACAAGAGGGCGGTTTCTGGCATTGGTACTTTATCCCATTGTTCCCTTTGTTTATTGTTTACTTTATTAGTGCAGTTGCTGAAACTAACCGCGCACCGTTTGACGTAGCCGAGGGTGAGTCTGAAATTGTTGCCGGCTTCCACGTTGAGTACTCAGGTATGGCGTTTGCGGTATTCTTCTTGGCTGAATATGCCAACATGATTCTAGTGTCAATGCTGGCAGCGTTGATGTTCTTGGGCGGCTGGTTATCGCCTGTACCGTTTATTCCAGATAGTTTCTTATGGTTGCTGGCTAAAGTTGGCTTCCTTTTATTCTTATTCTTATGGTTTAGGGCAACCTTTCCGCGCTATCGCTATGACCAGATTATGCGTTTAGGCTGGAAAGTGTTTATTCCAATTACTATTGTGTGGATCGTGTTTGTAGGTGGCATGATGCAAACTCCTTGGGCTCATTTGTTTCACTAAGTTTTTTTCACTAGGTTTTTTTCGCTAAGTTTAGTGATTAGGTTTTGAGTAAATTATGATTAAATCGATTAAACAAACATTAGGTAGCTTAATGTTATGGGAGTTGCTAAAAGGCATGGCGCTTACAGGCCGTTACTTTTTTGCACCTAAAATTACGGTTCAATACCCTGAGGAAAACACGCCTCAATCAAATCGATTCCGTGGTTTGCACGCATTGCGTCGCTACCCAAATGGTGAAGAGCGTTGTATCGCATGTAAGTTGTGTGAGGCAGTGTGTCCCGCACTTGCGATCACGATAGAGTCTGAGCAGCGTGAAGATAATACGCGTCGCACCACGCGTTACGATATTGACCTAACTAAATGTATATTCTGCGGTTTGTGTGAAGAATCATGCCCTGTGGACTCTATCGTAGAGACACGCGTGTTTGATTACCACGGTGAACAGCGTGGTGATTTGCTATACACCAAAGAGATGCTATTAGCGGTAGGTGATAAGCACGAAAAACAAATTGCTGCTGATAGAGCGCAAGATAAGCAATATAGATAGTAAGCAGTTTAGATAACAAACTATTTAGTTAAGCAATAATAAGTTTAAGCATCTGGTGCTAATTATTAATAGTAAAGCCTTCATACATCGTTTAAGTACTTTTAACAGATAACCATTTAAAAATATGACATTTTTTGGCTTGCATTTTCAAGACATCGTTTTTTATACGCTCGCAACTATCCTGCTGATTGCAGGATTACGTGTGATTACCACGCGTAATCCTGTTTATGCGGCACTGTACCTTGTATTGGCGTTCTTTACGGCGGCAGGCATCTGGCTACTGCTAGAGGCCGAGTTCCTGGCTATCGCGCTGGTGTTGGTGTACGTGGGTGCGGTAATGGTACTGTTCTTGTTTGTGGTGATGATGCTGGATATCAATCTAGATAAATTGCGTGAAGGTTTCTGGAAAGCTTTGCCGGTTGCCTTGCCTGTCGGCGGTTTGATGGCTGTAGAAATGGTGATGATTGTAGGCGCACGTAATTTTGGTACTGATGTGGTTGCAGCGCCAACTGCTCATCCTGCTGATTACAGCAATACAGCTGAGCTAGGTCGCGTGTTATATACGGATTACCTACTGCCCTTTGAGTTGGCATCAGTTGTTTTGCTGGTGGCTATTGTGGCGGCTATTGCACTGACCTTACGTGATCGCAAAGATAGCAAGTCTATGGATCCTGCTAAACAAGTGCTGGTTAAAAAAGCAGACCGACTAAGAATTGTAAAAATGGATGCTGTCGTGGAAAAAAATGATGTGGTCGATGCGTCAGCGCAGGCTGATGATAAAGGGGTTAAATAATGGTCGGTTTATCTCATTATCTGATTTTAGGCTCATTGCTGTTTGCGATTAGCGTCGTTGGTATTTTTCTAAATCGTAAAAATGTCATTATTTTATTGATGGCGATTGAGTTAATGCTGTTGGCTGTTAACCTAAACTTTATTGCTTTCTCCCATTATCTGAATGATATTGCAGGGCAAGTTTTTGTGTTTTTCATTTTAACGGTAGCTGCTGCAGAGTCTGCTATCGGTTTAGCAATATTGGTCGTGCTGTTCAGAAATTTACGCACCATTAACGTTGACGATTTAGACAGTTTGAAAGGCTAAGTGTTTAGCATGAGTATGCAACAAATCTATCTTGCAATCCCTTTGCTTCCTTTATTGGCCGCAATTATTATCGGTCTGTTTGGCAAGTATCTGCCTAGAGCCGCTGCCCATGTGCTGACCATTGCTGGTGTGGCGATTTCTTTTGCCTTGTCAGTGTATGTGCTAAAAGACGCCATGGTTAGCCAGCCATATAATGAGACTGTATATTCTTGGTTGAAGAGCGGGAATTTCTCATTTGAAATCGGCTTCTTAATCGATAGGCTCAGTGCCATGATGATGGTGGTGGTGACCTTTGTTTCATTAATGGTCCATATTTATACCATCGGCTATATGCACGAAGATAAAGGCTACGCACGTTTCTTTAGCTATATTTCGCTGTTCACCTTCTCAATGCTGATGTTGGTGATGAGCAATAACTTCATGCAACTATTCTTTGGCTGGGAAGCAGTAGGTTTGGTTTCTTATTTATTGATTGGTTTCTGGTACACACGCCCAACCGCTATCTATGCTAACTTAAAAGCATTCTTAGTGAACCGTGTAGGTGACTTTGGCTTCCTGCTTGGCATAGGCTTAGTGCTATATCACTTCGGTAGCCTTGATTACGCTGCCGTGTTTTCAGTAGCGCCTGCTATGGCAGACACTAAAATTAATCTGATTGGCAATGCATCATGGTCGTTGATCACAGTGACTTGCATCTTGCTGTTTATTGGCGCAATGGGTAAATCTGCACAAGTGCCTTTACACGTATGGTTGCCGGACTCAATGGAAGGCCCAACCCCAATTTCAGCGTTGATCCATGCCGCAACGATGGTAACTGCTGGTATCTTTATGGTGGCGCGTATGTCACCATTGTTTGAGCTATCTTCAACTGCATTATCGTTCGTGATTATTATCGGCAGTATCACTGCATTGTTTATGGGCTTCTTGGGCATCATTCAGAACGATATTAAGCGTGTGGTGGCTTACTCTACGCTGTCGCAATTAGGCTATATGACAGTGGCATTAGGTGCATCAGCTTACTCAGTAGCTATTTTTCACTTAATGACCCATGCATTCTTTAAGGCACTGCTATTCTTAGGTGCTGGTTCTGTGATTATGGGCATGCATCATGATCAAGATATCCGCAACATGGGCAATCTTAAAAAGTACATGCCGATTACATGGATTACCTCTCTGATTGGCTCATTAGCTTTAATTGGTACACCGTTGTTGTCAGGTTTCTATTCTAAAGACAGTATTATCGAGGCAGCTAAGTTCTCTACAGTAGCTGGTAGTGGGTTTGCATACTTTGCCGTGTTAACCGGTGTATTTGTCACCGCTTTTTATAGCTTCCGTATGTACTTCTTGGTGTTCCACGGTAAAGAGAAATGGCGTGAAGTTAAACATGATGCGCATCACCATGATGACGACCATCACGATGAAGAGCATCATCATGGCTTAAGCCCAAGCGATGACCCGCACGAGCCGGGCTGGGTAGTTAAACTGCCATTAATCTTGTTGGCAGTACCATCGTTAGCGATTGGTTACTTTGCAATAGAACCGATGCTGTTTGGTGACTTCTTTAAAGGCGTTATTTTTGTCGATGCACATGCGCACCCTGCAATGCATGAGCTTGCACACCATTGGCATACCATTTTCCATTCACCCGTAGGCATGGCTGTTCATGGATTGATGACACTGCCGTTTGCATTAGCTACATCTGGTGTGGTGCTTGCATGGTACTTTTACATGAAGCGTCCTGATATTCCTGCGGCGATTCAGGCTAAATTCAGCATGATTAATCAGATTTTAGAAAACAAATACGGATTTGATAGTTTTAACGATCGTTTCTTTGCTGCAGGCTCAAGGTTTATAGGTAATAAACTCTGGCAAATCGGCGATGTTAAAGTGATTGATGGTGCTATGGTGAACGGTACAGCCAATCTTATTGGCAAGTTATCTGGTGTGGTGCGCAAGCTACAAACAGGTTTGATTTATCACTATGCATTCGCGATGATTATTGGCGTGTTTTTAATGCTATCTCTTGGTCTTTTAAAGATTTAATTCTTTTCTAAAGTATAAAAAATGCTTGAATATTTTTTGCAACATATCCTTAGTTTTTCCATCTGGCTGCCAGTCTTGGCAGGCGTGTTGGTACTCTTTACCGCGAATGACAGCAAGCCTAATCTCACACGCTGGTTAGCTTTGTTTGGCAGTGTTGTGAGCTTTTTGGTCACAATCCCGCTGTATACACACTTTAACTTTGCAGATGGCGGATTTCAGTTCCAGGAACGCTTTTTGTGGATTATGTCTTTCAATATCCATTACCACTTAGGTGCTGATGGTATTGCGATTCCTCTAATTTTACTCACTAGCTTTACTACTGTGATTGTTGTGATTTCAGCATGGGAAGTAATCGAGAAGCGTGTGGCGCAATATATGGCTTCATTCTTGATCATGAGTGGTCTCATGATTGGTGTGTTCAGTACCCTAGATGCAATTCTCTACTATGTGTTCTGGGAGGCGATGCTTATCCCAATGTTCCTAGTGATTGGTATTTGGGGTGGCCCTAACCGTGTATATGCAACGGTTAAGTTCTTCCTGTACACACTGCTTGGCTCACTGTTGATGCTGGTTGCGTTTATCTATATGTTCCATCAAACCGGTAGCTTCGCGATTACAGATTACTACCAATTGCCGATGCCTTTAAACGTGCAAGTGCTTATTTTCTTGGCGTTCTTTGCAGCATTTGCGGTAAAAATTCCTATGTGGCCAGTGCATACATGGTTGCCGGATGCGCACGTCGAAGCGCCAACTGGCGGTTCAGTCGTATTAGCGGCAATTGCCCTGAAATTAGGTGGTTACAGTTTCTTACGCTTTGCTATGCCTATTGCACCAGATGCTGCGCATTACTTATCAGGCTTCATGATTACTTTGTCACTGATTGCGATTGTGTATATTGCATTAGTAGCACTGGTGCAAAAAGACATGAAAAAGTTGATTGCTTACTCTTCAATTTCACACATGGGCTTTGTGACCTTAGGTTTCTTTATTTTTAATAACTTAGGGCTAGAAGGCGCTGTTGTGCAGATGGTTTCTCACGGCTTTATTTCAGCGGCCATGTTCTTGTGTGTAGGCGTGCTGTACGACCGTGTACATAGCCGCCAGATCGATGCTTATGGTGGTGTGGCAAACACGATGCCAGCGTTTGCAGCGTTTGCAGTATTATTTGCAATGGCCAACAGTGGTTTACCTGGTACCTCTGGTTTTGTTGGCGAGTTTATGGTGATTTTAGGCGCAATCCAAGTCAACTTCTGGTACGCATTCTTGGCCTCATTTACCTTAATCTTTGGTGCTGCTTATACTTTATGGATGGTTAAGCGTGTGTTTTACGGCGAAGTTGCCAATGCCAATGTGCAAGCACTTAAAGATTTAAACAAACGTGAGTTTTTAATATTAGCGATTTTGGCTGTATTAGTGCTGGCAGTAGGTATCTACCCGCAGCCACTCACAGATATGACCAATGCAACGGTTACTCAACTTCTTTCACATCTAGCAAATAGCAAGCTGCCAGCAGGCTTATAAGTCATGGAAAATATACGTTACGACCTCATTACCGCCTTACCTGAAATCATCCTGTTAGGGATGGCGATGCTAGTATTGATTACAGATTTGTTTTTAAAACAGTCTAATCGCATTGCTATCTATGGACTTTCTCAGCTGGGCTTACTGTTAGCTGCCTATTTCACAGTGACTACACATGTACCAAGCGTAGGGTATGCATTTACAGGCGCTTTTGTCGATGACGCAATGTCTGATGTGTTGAAGTTAATGATATACATTGGTACTTCATTAATCTTTGTGTACACCAGACAATACATACAATTACGCAATATGTTCCGTGGTGAGTTTTATGCTCTGGTGTTGTTCTCCGTAGTGGGGATGATGATCATGGTATCTGGTCAGAGCATGCTCACGCTGTATGTTGGTTTAGAGTTGCTATCTCTTAGCCTATACGCTTTAGTTGCTCTCGATCGTGATCATCATCTCGCGACTGAAGCCGCCATGAAGTATTTCGTGCTGGGTGCTTTGGCATCAGGTATGCTGCTGTACGGCATGAGTATGATTTACGGTATGACTGGTAGCTTAAATATCTCTGACATTAACCATGTGTTAATGAATGGCAGTGGCATCCATGCTGTGTTGGTATTAGGTTTGGTATTTATTGTAGCTGGTTTGGCATTTAAATTGGGTGCGGTACCGTTCCAGATGTGGGTGCCAGATGTTTACGAAGGCTCACCAACTGCTGTGACTATGTTGATTAGCTCCGTGCCTAAGTTAGCAGCTTTCGCTTTTGTGATTCGTTTGCTAGCCCAATCGTTACAGACGATGGCTGTAGATTGGCAACAAATGCTGTTAATTATGGCGGTGCTCTCTATCGTAATAGGTAACGTGACGGCAATTGCCCAAACTAACCTTAAACGTATGTTGGCATACTCTACAATCTCTCACGTGGGCTTTGTGTTACTGGGCTTGATGAGTGCAAGTGGTAACGGTTATATCTCTGCTTTGTTCTATATCGCGAGCTATGTAGTAATGACCCTAGCTGGTTTTGGTATTATTCTGTTGCTATCACGCAAGGGTTTTGAGGCACAAAACTTAAGTGATTTAAAAGGTCTGAATCAGCGTAGTCCTTGGATCGCGTTTTTAATGTTAATCGTGATGTTTAGCATGGCAGGTATTCCACCAACATTGGGGTTTTATGCCAAGTTCGCTGTGTTACAGGCAGCGTTGCAGGCTGGCTTCTTGTGGGTGGTGGTATTTGCTGTATTAATGGCAGTGATAGGTGCGTTTTACTACCTACGCGTTATCAAATTGATGTACTTTGATGAGCCAGAAGATAATAGCCCGATTACTGCGCCGTTCGATATGCGCGTTATTCTAAGCATGAATGCTTTAGCTTTATTAGCGATTGGCATCATGCCGCAAGGGTTAATGACTATTTGTTTCTATGCTATCAGCAGAAGTTTAAGTTAAATGACTATTTGGGTATTGCTGGGCATTATGTTCTTGGCTGCGAACCTGCCTTGGTTTTCAGATAAGCTGTTTTATATTATTCCGCTCAAGGCTGCAACTGGCACCAAAAATATAGCTTGGTGCTTGCTTGAGCTTATCATCCTCTACTTCTTGGTGGGTGTTCTAGCGCAGTATGCAGAGCGTGCAACCTTCGGTCAGGCTGCACCGCAGGACTGGGAGTTCTATGCGGTCACCAGCTTTTTATTCTTGGTTTTTGCATTCCCAGGCTTTGTGTATAAAGTGCTGTGGAAGAGAACAATCTAATCCTTCCATTGAATCGCTGCGCTAGTATCTGCCGATGCTAGTGTTAGCGCTTAAAATCGGTTAATCATCCGCCTTACTTGAAGTTTTAGTCTTTTGCTATTATCTTCTATCAATGATTGCTTTTATCCAACCTGCTACAGGTTTGCAGCACATCACTATTTTGACATCAGCAATTAAAAGGGTTTTTCATGGACTTGACTGAGCATTGCATTAGTACAGAGAATTTAGCTCAAGGCGACTTTCTTTGTGTTAAGCGCGATCAAGTACGTTTGCCGAATGGCAATGTCAGCCAGCGTGAGTATGTAACGCACCCGGGTGCAGTGGTCATTGTTGCCGTATTAGCTAATGGCAATATCGTCTTTGAGCGTCAGTTTAGATACCCATTGCATCAGGTCTTCATTGAACTGCCAGCAGGCAAGATAGATGCAAATGAAGCGACATTACAGACTGGCCAGCGAGAGTTGTTGGAAGAAACGGGATATGTTGCCAATGATTGGGTAAAACTCGGCGAGCAGCATCCATGCATTGGTTACTCTAATGAAGTGATACATATCTATCTGGCACGGAACTTGGTTGCCGGCGTTAGCCAATGTGATGAGGATGAAGCTTTAGAGGTATTTGATCTATCGTTACCAGAGGCGATTCAATTAGTGCTGCAAGGTAAAATTACCGATAGCAAGACTATCGTTGCGCTATTTCTTGCCGAAAGGTATCTGCAGCAACATGCATAATACGCCACCATCAAAAGTATTAATCGTAGGTTATGGTGATTTAGGCAGCGCCATAGCCAAACGCCTAACTGATTCCAGCGCAGAAGTGTACGCTGTTGCCAGAACGCTAAGGGAAGCAGCGCAGGCGCAAATGATTCAAGCCGATGTGACGATGCCTACTTCGTTAGATGCCTTACGCATGATTCAACCCGATATCCTAGTGTACTGCGTGTCTGCAGGTGGTCAAACCGATGCGCAATACCAGCAGGCTTATGTGGATGGGCTGCGCAATGTATTGCTAACGCAGCGTGATAACCCGCAATTGAAACATGTGTTTTTTGTTTCAAGTACGCGCGTTTATGGCCAGCAAACAGATGAGCTATTGAATGAGATGGTCGCTGCCGTTCCAGCCGATTTTGGTGGTGAACGCTTACTGGAGGCTGAGTCTTTATTAAATACGCTATCTTGTGGCGCTACGGCACTCAGGCTATCTGGTATTTATGGCCCAGGGCGTTTGCGCATGATTAATCTGGCAAAAGCACCAGAGCGTTGGCCAGCTAACGATGGCTGGACTAATCGCATCCACCGGGATGATGCTGCCAATTTTGTAGTGTATTTAATGCAGCAGGTTTTTGCTGGCAAAGAGATTAAGCCTTGTTATATTGTGACTGACTCTCAACCTGTCAGGCAGTATGAAGTACTTAATTGGATAGCAGCGCAATTAAAATTAACGCCCGTTGCGGCGCCCGTAGCCGATGGCGGAAAGCGGCTAAGTAACCAAGCCATGCTGGCAGCAGGCTTTGTGCTGCAATATCCAAACTACCAAGTAGGCTATCAGGCACTGTTATCGGAGCTGGCGCATGATTAAACGCCCGACTATGCTGCAATATTTACAATTAATGTTGATGAGCTATACGTTGCTGTTTGCTAGTAATGTGTTGGCAAAAGAGGATTTTTATACTTGGCTAGAAAATATTAGATATGAAGCCAAGGCGCTTGGTATGGCGGATGTAACTACACTAAACTTTGTAAACCGTACAGTGTATTTGCCGAACGTGATTAAACTGGATAGGGCGCAGCCTGAGTTTATCAGTCCATTTTTAGATTATTTTGCACAGCGCGTTGACGATAGGAAAATACAAAAAGGACGTGCCTTGTTGCTTAAGCATGAGGCGCTGCTGGCACAGATTGAAGCCCAGTATGGTGTCCCCAAGCAGATACTAATTGCATTCTGGGGTATGGAGACTCAATACGGCAATGTGCAAGGCAATATTGATATTCTGTCTGCATTAGCTACGCTGGCTTATGAAGGGCGCCGCGCTGATTTCTTTAAAGCACAATTGTTAGATGCACTACTGATGATAGACCTTGGCTATGTTGACGCTGAGCGCTTTAAAGGTTCTTGGGCTGGTGCTTTTGGCAACATGCAATTTATGCCGACTACCTTTATGCTTTACGCCGTGGATGGTGATGCGGATGGGCTGATAGATGTGACCAATTCGTTGCCAGATGCTTTTGCCTCCGCCGCACATTATCTTGCGAGTATCGGCTGGCAAGCACGTGCGCCTGTGATGCTGGAGGTCAAATTGCCCGCAAGCTTTGATTGGCAAAGTGCGCAGTTGGCGATCAAGAAAACGCCACAAGCATGGGCTAAATTAGGGGTGCAAGCTTACCCGCTTGAAAGTAGTGAAGAGTCGGTAGCTGCGGATGTTGATACTGTGGCCGAGAAAGTGAATCCAGCAGCATCACAGGTGGTGCTGAGTAATCTTGCTGTCGATGCGCAAGTCCCAGATATATTGTTGAACGGCACAGCGATGGCTTCTCTCTTGTTGCCACAAGGCTGGCAAGGGCCTGCATTTATGGTGTTTGATAATTTTGATATCATTATGCAGTGGAATCGCTCGGTTAACTACGCACTGTCAGTCGCGCAGCTAGCTAAACTTTTAAACCAAGAGTCTGGTATTTTGGGCGGAGATTTTGCTGAGGGTGGGGCACTTACTTATCAACAAATGCTAGACCTGCAGAACCAATTAAATGCTCGCGGTTTTGGTGCAGGGGTGGCAGATGGCTTGCCTGGTTTGCAGACACAGGCTGCTGTGCGCGCCTATCAAATTCAGCAACAGATGCCAGCAGACGGCTACGCGAGCCCCAGTTTGTATCAAAATTTGCTATTGCACTAATTAATCCATAGGTGTATCTATAGTTGCTATTGTTAAACTTGGCATTCCAAGTTTCTCAGCAAATACTACGATTATTGTGATTGTTTTTGCCTAGCTGCTGTTATTTCCGTTTGCGCCTGATGTCACAATCGGCTAAAATCGTGCCCTGTTTAGAATTGCCTAGTAAATAAAAGCAATGAATGCTTTTGGTGCGAAGGCAATATCAAATATAGGCGGTTAGCTCAGTTGGTTAGAGCGCTTGGTCGACATCCAAGAGGTCAGCAGTTCGAATCTGCTACTGCCTACCAAATTTAAACCACTTCAATTTGAAGTGGTTTTTTAATGCTCAGGATTTATGCAGTTTGCAGGAATTCATTATTAATTGTTGGTAGGGCGATAATTGCACGCGATAAATTGCAGTCTTTTATCTTGCTGTGCGATAATTCTTGCTTTATCCCTTACGTTATTCAAAAGCCGCTTGCGGCTTTTATGTTTTAGAGAGAAATTGTATGCCAGTCATTCGCCTGCCCGATGGGTCGCAACGTAGTTTTGATCAGCCAGTAACCGTGGCTGAGGTCGCCATGAATATCGGTGCTGGCTTAGCCAAAGCAGCGCTAGCAGGTAAGGTGAATGATAAATTAGTGGATACTAGTTATTTAATTGAGACTGATAGCGACTTAGCCATTATCACTGACAAAAACCCAGAAGGTTTGGAAGTGATTCGTCACTCAGCCGCGCATTTGTTAGCGTATGCTGTGAAAGAGTTGTTCCCAGATGCACAAGTGACCATCGGTCCTGTGATTGACAATGGTTTCTACTATGATTTCTCATATAAACGCCCATTTACGCCAGAAGATTTAATTGCCATAGAGAAAAAAATGGCCGAGCTCGCGAAAAAAGACGAGCCTGTTACGAGAAAAGTATTACCTCGCGATGAAGCTGTGGCGTATTTCAAAAGTATCGGCGAGCAATATAAAGCTGAAATTATCGAATCTATCCCAACTGGTGAAGATGTTTCTCTGTACACAGAGGGCAACTTTACTGACTTATGCCGTGGTCCACACGTACCAAGTACCGGTAAGATCAAATCATTCAAGCTGATGAAGCTGGCCGGCGCGTATTGGCGCGGCGACAGCAATAATGAGATGCTGCAGCGCGTATACGGTACTGCATGGCGCAATAAGGAAGAGCTAGAGGCTTATTTGTTCCAGCTTGAAGAAGCAGAAAAGCGTGACCATCGCAAATTGGGCAAGCAGCTGGATTACTTCCATATGCAGGACGATGCGCCCGGCATGGTGTTCTGGCATCCACGTGGCTGGAGCATGTGGCAAGAGGTTGAGCAATACATGCGCCAAATGTTTAAAGACTTTGGCTATCAGGAAGTGCGTACCCCAACCGTGATGGATAAAACCCTATGGGAGAAATCCGGCCACTGGCAAAATTACCGTGACAATATGTTTGTGACTTCATCTGAAAACCGCGAGTATGCGGTGAAGCCGATGAACTGCCCTGGTCATGTGCAGATTTTTAATAACCAACTGCATAGCTATCGTGATTTGCCTTTGCGTTTGGCAGAGTTTGGCTCTTGCCACCGTAATGAGCCATCAGGTTCATTACATGGTTTGATGCGTGTGCGTGGTTTTACGCAAGATGATGCGCATATTTTCTGTACCGAAGACCAGATCGAAGCGGAAGTGGCTGACTTTATCCAGATGCTTTATAAGGCTTATGGTGATTTCGGCTTTAATGATGTGTTGGTTAAGTTATCAACACGCCCGGAAAAGCGTGTGGGTGCGGATGAAACTTGGGACAAAGCAGAAGCTGCATTGGCGAACGCTTTAAATAAAAATAACCTAGCTTTTGATTTGCAGCCGGGTGAAGGGGCTTTTTATGGTCCTAAAATTGAATTTACATTGAAAGATAGTTTGGGTCGCCTCTGGCAGTGTGGCACTATTCAGTTAGATTTCAACTTACCAGAGCGTTTAGGCGCAGAGTATGTGGCGGAAGATAACTCACGCCAGCGCCCAGTGATGTTGCACCGTGCGATTGTAGGTTCAATGGAGCGCTTCATTGGTATCTTGATTGAAAACTATGCAGGTGCAATGCCGTTGTGGTTGGCGCCAGTGCAAGTCATGGTGTTGAATATTTCGGAAAGTCAGGCCGATTATGTACGCCAAGTAGTTGAAACTTTAAGGCAAAATGGCATTCGATGCGAATTTGACTTGAGAAATGAGAAGATTACCTATAAAATACGCGAACATAGCATGCAGAAAATGCCTTATCTGCTCGTTGCAGGTGAGCGCGAAATGCAAGCAGGACATTTGGCCGTGCGTACCAGAAAAGGTGAAGACCTAGGTTCTATGCCGATTGACGCGTTAATTGAGCGCCTAAAAGCAGAGATTGAAGCTAAGGTTTAAACCAACAGGTGCACGGCTTAACTATTTGGAGAATTTGATATAGCACAGGAAAAAGAAACCCGAATCAATGGCGATATTACAGCGCAACAGGTTCGTTTGGTGGGTGTTGAGGGTGAGCCCTTAGGTATTGTGAGTTTAGCTGAAGCTTTTGCAAAAGCGGAAGAAGCTGACATTGATCTTGTAGAGATAGCGCCAAATGCGGCGCCGCCTGTTTGTAGATTGATGGACTACGGCAAGTTTAAATATGCCGAAAGTAAAAGACAGCACGAAGTTAAGCTTAAACAAAAGCAAGTAGTTGTAAAAGAAATCAAGTTCCGTCCAGGGACTGATGATGGCGATTACAACATTAAAGTGCGCAATATCATTCGATTCATTCAAGATGGTGATAAGGCAAAAATTACTTTGCGCTTTAGAGGCCGTGAAATCACGCACCAAGAGTTTGGTATGGCTTTATTAAAACGTGTTGAAGCAGATTTGAAAGAATACGCAATCGTTGAACAATACCCGAAGATGGAAGGTCGCCAAATGGTGATGGTATTGGGTCCGATTAAGAAAGTTAAGTAATTACTGTTTGATATTGCAGTGATTACGCTAAAGAAGTAGTAACCCTGAGTGATACGGCTAAACGGCATGCCTAGGCACTCTTAACCACTCTAAGGAGAACAAAATGCCAAAGATGAAAACCAAGAGCGGCGCCAAAAAGCGCTTTAAATTCTTGGGTAATGGTAAAGTGAAGCGTACACACTCTCACTTGCGCCATATCCTAACGAAAAAGACCACCAAGCAAAAGCGTAAATTACGCGGCACGGCGATCATTTCTTCAACTGATGTCAAGCGCGTTCGCGCTATGATGCCAACACAATAGGAGTAGAACATGCCTAGAGTAAAACGTGGTGTCATCGCTCGCGCTAGACACAAAAAAGTATTAAAAGCAGCTAAAGGCTACCGTGGTCGTCGTAAAAACGTTTACCGCGTAGCTAAACAGGCGGTAATGAAAGCGGGTCAATACGCTTATCGTGACCGTCGTCAAAAGAAACGTCAATTCCGCACATTGTGGATTGCACGTATCAATGCCGGCTCACGTGAGTTCGGTTTGACATATAGCCGTTTCATGAATGGCTTGAAAAAAGCTGCGATCGAAGTGGATCGTAAAGTATTAGCTGACTTGGCTGTGTTTGATAAAGCTGCATTTGCAAAATTCGTAGAATTAGCAAAAGCTGGTTTAGCAGCATAAGTAGGTAGGTAAGTACTTTTCAAACTTAATTATAAGTTTGATGAAAAAAAGAGGCTTCGGCCTCTTTTTTTTGCTGTAAAATCCAGCTTTGCAATTTTTACATGCAAATCAATGTATTACAAAAATCTATTGGGCGCTATTATTGGCGCTGCTTTGATTTTAAATTCGATTTTAAATTCTATAGCATTAATCATAATTAAAAGATTGAAACGACATGGCAGACTTAACGCATTTAATTGCTGAAGCAGAAGCAGATTTTATTAATAGTGCTTCAATGAATGATTTGGAAATTGCTAAGGCAAAGTACTTAGGAAAATCAGGTTCACTGACAGATGCGTTAAAAGGTTTGGGCAAGTTAAGCGCAGAAGAGCGTCCTGCTGCCGGCGCAGCAATTAACGTAGTAAAGCAAGCCATTGAAGCGGCACTGACTGCGCGTAGAGAGTCACTGCTTAATGCCGAGCAGGCAAAGCAACTGGCACAAGAGTCTATTGATGTGACTTTGCCGGCTAGAGCACAATCGCAAGGCGGTTTGCATCCAGTCACCCTTACCTTGAAGCGTGTAGAGCAATTGTTTCATTCGATTGGTTTTGAGGTGGCGACTGGCCCCGAGATAGAAACGGATTTTTATAACTTCACCGCGTTAAATATCCCAGAAGACCATCCTGCACGTGCTATGCATGATACGTTCTATATTGATGAGGCTAATGTGTTGAGAACGCATACCTCACCAGTACAAGCGCGCTACATGGAAAATGCTTTGAAAAATAACCAAACGCCGCCATTCAAAATTATTGCACCTGGTCGTGTGTACCGTGTGGATTCTGATGCAACGCACTCACCTATGTTCCATCAGGTGGAAGGTTTGTGGGTAGATGAAGATATTAGTTTTGCCAATCTAAAAGGCGTAGTTCAGGACTTCTTGCAGAAGTTCTTTGAGCGTGATGACTTAACTGTGCGCTTTAGACCATCATTCTTCCCGTTTACTGAGCCATCTGCTGAGATGGATATGAGCTGGAATGGCGGTTGGTTAGAGATTGGTGGTTGTGGCATGGTGCACCCTGAGGTGTTCAAACACGTGAATATTGATAGTGAGAAATGCCGCGGCTTTGCCTTTGGTCTAGGTATTGAGCGTTTGACCATGCTACGTTATGGCGTTAACGATTTACGTCATTTCTTTAACAACGATTTGCGTTTTTTAAGTCAATTCAAATAACGTAATTGTTTGCAAAACTCACATTCAGTACTTACAAATTTAATCCTTAATTCAAGGTTGTAAAGCATTATGCAATTTTCAGAAAATTGGTTACGCAGTTTAGTCGATACAGATTTAGATAGTCAGTCACTGAGTCACGCCCTAACAATGGCTGGGCTTGAAGTTGAAGAGATGCAGCCGGTTGCTGCAACGTTTAACAAAGTGGTGGTCGCTAAAATTCTTTCTGCCGAGAAACACCCAGACGCAGATCGTCTACAAGTGTGTAAGGTGGATGTAGGTTTGGCCGAGCCTTTGCAGATTGTATGTGGTGCAGCTAATGCACGTGCGGGCCTCATTGCACCGTGTGCTTTGGTAGGTGCTGAGTTACCTGGTATTTCGATTAAACAAGCTAAAGTGCGCGGCGTAGAGTCTTTTGGCATGATGTGTTCATCGAAAGAGCTTGGCATTAGCGCCGAGGCTACCGGTTTGCTGGAATTGGATAGTGATGCAGTAGTGGGGCAGGATATTCGTGAACACTTGGATTTAAATGACCATCTGTTTACCTTAAAACTTACACCAAACCGTAGTGATTGCTTGAGCATTATCGGTATTGCACGTGATGTTGCCGCCATTACTGGCGCGCAAACACGCTTTAACGCAATTACACCTGTGGCGGCTGAATATGCGCAGACTAAAAGTGTTGTGGTGAATGAGTCTGCAGTTTGCCCACGTTACTGCGGACGCTTAATCAGCGGCATTAACACTGCAGTGACAACGCCTGCATGGATGGTGAAGCGTTTGGAGCGTAGCGGCTTACGCAGTATTAGCGTAGTAGTTGATATTACCAACTATGTATTGCTAGAGCTAGGTCAACCTATGCATGCGTTTGATGCGGCTAAATTACATGGCGATATCAGCGTGCGTTTTGCTAATGCAGGTGAGTCTATTGCTTTACTGAATGACCAAACAATAGAGTTGAAGGCAGATGATTTAGTGATTGCCGATGCAAATGGCGCACTTGCACTAGCTGGTGTCATGGGTGGTAAGCCTAGCGCGGTGGGTGATACCACTACTGATATTTTCCTGGAAAGTGCATTCTTCACGCCAGCTGTGATTGCAGGTAAAGCTCGCAGACTGGGCTTTAGTACGGATTCATCTTATCGTTTTGAGCGCGGTGTTGATTTTGGCAATACGCGTAACGCGATTGAGTATGCGACCTCATTAATTAAAACCTTGTGTGGCGGCCAAGTTGGCCCTGTGACCGAGGTGATGGCTACCTTGCCAGCGCGTAACCCGGTGAAGTTAAGAATGTCACGTTTGTTGTCTGTATTAGGCATTAGCCTAACACAGCAAAAAGTTGCCCAACTATTGACGCAGCTGGGTTTTGAATTTGACTGTGCTAACGACGTGTTCACCGTGGTGCCGCCTAGTTATCGTTTTGATATCACAATCGAAGAAGATTTGATTGAAGAAGTCGCACGCTTACATGGCTATGACCACATTCCTGCAATAGCGCCGATTGCCAGTTTAAACATGCTAGCAGCACCTGAGCAGCGCCTACATTTGAACCAGTTGCGTGATAGCCTAGTATCAGCAGGTTATCAAGAGGTAGTGACGTATAGCTTTGTGGATGAAAGCTGGGAACGTGATTTAATGGGCAACCCAGCACCGATTAAACTAAAAAACCCAATTGCCAGTAACTTAAGCGTGATGCGTACCAGCTTGTGGGGTGGTTTACTGGATGTGCTCACTTATAATCTCAACCGAAAACAAGAGCGTGCATACTTGTTTGAGATTGGTGCGATTTATCAGCAACAGGTCGGCGCTTACCAAGAGACTACGCGCGTATCAGGCCTTGCATATGGTAGCGCTAAGCCTGAGCAATGGGCTGCATCCAATACTGACATTGATTTCTTTGACGTTAAAGCACATGTGAATAGCCTGATTGGTGCTGATGGTTCACACAAGCAAGTGACTTATGAAAAAGCAGAGCATTGCGCTTTGCACCCTGGCCAAACTGCAAAAGTATTATTGAATGGCAAAGCGATTGGATGGTTGGGTAAGTTGCATCCTAAGTGGCAGCAGCATTATGACCTGGCGAAAAGCACTTATCTGTTTGAGCTTGATGTAGATGCAATTGTGGCTCGTCCATTACCGACATATCAGGAAGTTTCAAAACTACTGCCTGTGCGCCGTGATTTGGCTATCGTTTTAGATGAAAATATTGCGGTGCAAACTGTATTAAATGTAATTCATGAAGAGAATATTACCTTGATTGCAGATGTGGGATTGTTCGATTTGTATCAAGGAAAAGGTGTGCCAGAAAACAAAAAAAGCCTTGCATTATCAGTACTTATGCACGATACTCAAAAAACATTAACAGATAGTGATGCTGATACAGCAATCGCAAATCTGCTACAATTGTTGCAAATAAAATTTGATGCAGTGTTAAGAAACTAAGTCCTCCATGCTTTGGTAGGGGGATTTATTTTTTTGCATTCAGCATCGACCAATAATATTAAATAGCGATACAAAGCATTAAAAAACGGGAGTGTTTATGACTTTAACAAAAGCTGAGCTTGCTGATTTACTGTATGAGCAAGTTGGGTTGAATAAGCGTGAAGCCAAAGATATGGTGGAAGCATTTTTTGAAGAAGTGCGTACTGCACTAGAGACTGGTGATAGTGTTAAGTTGTCTGGTTTTGGTAATTTTGAATTGCGTCAAAAATCAGAGCGCCCAGGCCGCAATCCTAAAACTGGTGAGGAAATACCAATTACTGCGCGCCGTGTGGTTACTTTTCATGCTAGCCAGAAGTTAAAAAGCAAGGTTGACGCAAACTTTGCATCTTAGTGTGGGTCTATGATTGACCATCGTACGGTATAAGGCACAGCCGATGTTGTATGGTAGTAATAGTTTAGTTTTCTAGTGGTGTGTTAGTTTTCTTAGTGTAGTGGTTATATGAGTGAGAAAGCCGAAAGTATGACTGAACAGGTCGCCAAGGTGCAATTGCCACCGATTCCAGCAAAACGCTACTTTACAATTGGTGAGGTTAGCGAGCTTTGTGGCGTTAAACCGCACGTATTAAGGTACTGGGAGCAGGAGTTCACGCAGCTTAAACCAGTTAAACGTCGCGGTAATCGCCGTTATTATCAGCATCATGAAGTATTGCTTATCAGACGCATTCGTGAGTTATTGTATGAGCAAGGATTTACGATTAGTGGTGCACGTAATCGGCTGGATGATATTGAGTTCAGCGCGAAGACAGGACACAGTGAAAAGCAAGCCAGTGCTAGGGGTACTGCTGTAGGCACCACCCAGTCTGAGATAGAGTCTGCAATTGTGGTTGCTGGTGAAGATAAGAGCAATGCTTTTGATTACCAGGCGGTTAAAGCCGAGCTACGTGAAATTCTAAATTTATTACGTACTGATTTTTCTTTAGCAAAGACTGCGCATTAATTATTTATGGTGCCGCTTTTATGGCGGCATGGCTTTTGCGATATAATGCACACCTTGTTACGAGTAATAGGTAACAACGGTTCGGGGCGTAGCGCAGCCTGGTAGCGTACTTGCATGGGGTGCAAGGGGTCGTGTGTTCGAATCACACCGTCCCGACCAATACAATCAAAGAGTTATAAAATATAGAAGCCGGCATTTAGCTGGCTTTTTTATTTTGTGCTATCGATATGCTTTATAAAAATAGCTTGGGTTTATTCGTCAAGCGCAGCTAGTTGAGTACTGGCACTTGAGGTGCCTGTGCTGTGGGATTGTTGTGTGAGGTTAGCTACCAGAATGCCGGCCTCATATAAGAGCCATAGCGGCATGGCCAGCATGAACTGAGATATCACATCAGGCGGCGTGACAATCGCCCCTACTACAAAAGAGCCTACTACCACGTAAGAACGAGCCTCACGCAAACTTGCAACGCTTACTATTCCAGTCTTTACGATTAGCACCACGGCAACAGGTACCTCAAATGCAAGGCCAAACGCGATAAAAAGCGACATAGCAAAATCTAGGTAATTGCCGATGTCAGTCATCACCGCTACGCCTTCTGGTGCAGTGTTGCTTATAAAGCCAAACACTACTGGGAACACAAGAAAATAGGCAAACGCCATACCGCATAAAAAAAGCAGCGTGCTAGCAGAGATTAGCGGCCAGATTAGGCGACGCTCATGCGTGTATAGCCCTGGGGCGACAAAAGCCCATATCTGATACAAGGTATGGGGTAGGGAGATGACGAAAGCAGTCAGTAGCACAGACTTCATGGGTACGAAGAAAGGCGTGGTTACGTCGGTAGCTATCATTTGCCCGCCCGCAGGCAGGCTTGCAAGTAGCGGCATTGCTAAGAAATGGTAAATGTCATTCGCAAACGGAAATAGCGCAATAATGATGAGCAATAAGCCTATTGCTATGCGTAGCAGGCGATTGCGCAATTCAATCAGGTGTGAGACTAGATTATCCGTGATGCCCAATTTGATTAGCCTTGGTTTGATGCGGTTTGTTGGTTAGACATGGTTTTATTTATCTGGGCTTGATTTAGAGCTTGTGCCCTGAGCGGCGTTGGGATGTAGTCACCCTCTGTCATCGTGGTGGGATGTACAGTTCTTGCTGCTAAATCTTCGTTTACGTCTATATCATTGAGTATCTGGGCATTCTTGGCAATAAGGTCATCGCGTACAATCTGACCATGGCGGATTACCTGACCTACTTGGTATTTAGGGGCGGATTGCGTATTTTCCAGTATCTCATCCTGTAGCTTTTTCAGCTCTTCTAAGCGCAGTTCATTGTCCATTTCGGACCTGACATCATTGACATAGCGTTGCGCCCTGCCAAATAGGTGGCCTGCGGTGCGTGCCACTTTTGGTAGTTTGTCTGGCCCGATGGCGATGAGCGCCACTACGCCGATTACAATAATCTCTGAGAATGCGATATCAAACATGATGCAGTGATGTCCTGAATGACTTATTGTCTGGTCTTAGCGGTGGCGTCATGCTCTATTGTCTGCCCGCTAGTGGTATTGTTGTTTTCTATAGTGGGGTTGGCTTTTCCTTCATTCACTGCTTCTTTGAAACTTTTGACTGCACCACCCACGTCGCCGCCGATATTGCGCAATTTTTTAGTGCCAAATACCAATGCCACAATCAGCAGTACAATCAACCAGTGCCAGATACTAAAAGAACCCATGTGCGACTACCTCCTAATTAGCGCTCTGTCCGCTTTCGCTGTGGCCAAAGGCTGTATATGAATAAATATAAAATAATTGCTAATCCTGTTGCGCTTACTTCACGCTACCGGAAAGTAAGCGATCTGTTCAATGTCTTTCACCGACGCGCGAACGCGATAGCGTCTCGATAGGAGTTTCCCCAAACAGTTCGCGGTAATAGCGTGAAAACAGGCTCATATGCCAGAATCCCCACTTGGCGGCTACGCTGGCAATGTACCGCACCTGATGCGGTGCAGATTGTAGCTCCGCGCGTATGCGGTGCAGCCGTACATTACGCATATAAGCAACCGGTGTAATGCCTAATACTCGGATAAACGCATGATTTAGGGTTCGCCTGCTGATGCGCAGGCTAATACAGAGCTCTTCTATCGTGAGCGGATAACCAGAGCTTGATAGTGTGAGGTCGCGTACGCGGTTGACAATATAACGATGGATACGGTGGTCATGGTTATGGTTGGGACTATTACTGGCTTGCAATAGCCCTTGCAGACAGGTCGCCATCAGATCGTTTTCGAAGAGGCGCCATATCTGTTGTGCATCTGCTGTATCGCGAAACTGGGAGGCATAGTGCATGCCATCAGTGAGTGATGCCTGCAGACGGGCTGTGATTTCGGGAGAGATAAGCTCCACTGGTTTTACACTTTCCATGGTTTTGCGCAGGTCTATCCATTCCACCTGTGCTGCATATTCTTCTAAGCGCTGTGCTGAAATAACAGCCGCTGTTATTTCAGATAGTTTCGAGGTGCGGAATACTAGTTCAGTATTCTTATCCAGCGTAATCATGGTATTGGCTTTGACTGGCAACAATCCCCATGAGGCATCGCCCTCAATGATAGTAGCAAGACCGATGACATAGGCATCAGACGGCGCATGCGCAATTTGGTCTACCGCACGGTTCATGGTCTCGCGAAACACTTGCACACCCTGATTTGTGACGCTGGTTAGTGCGCCGGCAAATGTGCCTTTGCTTAGCTGGGTGTAGTCCTGTGACCAAAACGGCAGCGCGTCCGCCTGTTCCAGAACATCGGTGGTTTTACGTTCGACTAAATGTATTTTAGGGCCACCCGCGGCGGATATGCCCAGAAACTCTTCTTGTAAATTCACGATACTTCTCCTCTAGTCTAACTTTTCGTGGATGCTGGATCCGGCGCTTCTTATTGTTATGCCTTAGCGAAAAGTCTGCTCTTAATTATTATTCTTATCGTTGTAATTAATCTTAAAGCGTTTAATAGTTTATGTGTTACCCAAATGCACTCACTGTTAGGTTAGCAAGACTTACTTTACTCCAAAAAATCTGTATTGATAGCAAAAAACGGCAATAGTGACAGCGTGATGATAACTTGATGAAATATAGATGAATTTTCCTGTTTACATCATCTAATTTTAATATATTACACCCAATTATTTTGATATGTAATTGGCATGGATAAATAGGCGGATAGCTATTGTATTTATAAGGAATCATCTTCGGTATATCTGCTAGAACCACTTATAAAGAACCACAGTTTCAGTGTCTAGATGCGGGTGCTTATCTTTGGAGAGGCGGTGGAGGATGGCATTGAGTAGCCAGTATTCCAAATAATGGCTTATAGCAATAATCGGCAAGAGCATGACACACGCCATCAGCCTTTGCCGATTATTGCTACGGCCATTGCAGTTGCGTTGCTATAGTTCGCCCTGTCAGTTTTTAGCAATGCTGGGGGCAGTTAAATGCAGCGTTTTTTTGATCAAGAAGACCAAGTGTTTATCAGTTTGTTGCTACTGATCAGATTGTTAAGAGCATTTCATTTAGGCATCTCCAACGTTAACAACGCCTAGCTTTAGCCGCGCCTTCGGGTGCGGCTTTTTTTTATTCAGCTGCTGGAAAAAAGCGCAAGGCTTAGTGATTTTTTTGGGGGGCGAAACGAAAGCAGTAGTAAAAATCGGCAAGAGCTAGATAAGTGGCGGCAGGGGTTGCCGATTCTTGCTACGGAAGTAACACAATTGTAACTATATTGGCGTTGCGTAGTTTTTATTTCAATCAACAAGTGGCCACATGGCCATAGGAGGAGAACATGAAAATGGGTATAGGGTCTGGAATGTATCAGACATCCCAAGGCAACGCTGCCGTTGCATGTGTTCCTGATGCGATCAGCTTTGCTGAGCCGCGTTCAGGTACGGTACGTTTTGCAACAATGGCGCTAGCTATTGCCGCAGGTGTCGCTGGTGGCAGCATGCTAGATTCAAGAGTGGCAACTACTGATGCATTAACGGCGATGTTTGTCGTGCTTGCACTGGTAGGTGGCTTTTTATCAACCTGGTCGCCATGCGGCTATTCTAGTTTGAGCCTATTGCGCCCAGCTGGACGTTATTCGTTCGGGTCAGTAGCACGTTGGACGCCTACCTTTTTAACCCATGTACTAGGTTATGCAGTTGGTGCATTGGTGTTAGGTGGCGCACTAGGCATTGCAGGCTGGATGCTGTTTGAGCAACTTCCTTTCACTTATATGGTAGCAGGCATGTCTGTGTTGGCGATTGGTTACGGTATACATCAGTTCGGTTTCCTGAAGATGCCATATCCACAACGTCGCGCACAAGTGCCGCATGACGCACGTTACCGCTTCAGTTCTTGGGTGATTGGCTTGTTGTATGGATTTGCATTAGGCATGAACTACCTAACCTATGTGCAAACACCAATGCTTTACATCGTTACTGGTGTAGCGCTGTTCAGTGGTGACGTGCAAACGGCTATCACGATATTCGCTATCTTCAACATTGGCCGCTGCTTGCCAGTCGCTATCAACTTTTTACCAGTTAGCAATCAGGCTGCTCAGGCTTGGCTTGCTCGTTGGCAAGAACGTGCAGTTGAAGTAGATGGGTTCCTCTTGCTTTCTATTGGGTCTGCAGCACTCACGCTGCTATTCATTTGATAGCAGGTGGTTTTGATTCAGAAGTGCATTTATAAATTATTAATAATGTGGAGAAAACATGATTACTTTAAATAATCAATCAACCAATGCGAAGCGCGGGCTAACAGCTAGTCTTGCAGGTAAGTTGGCAATCGCCGCTTTGTTGGTGGCAGCGCAACCTGCGTTTGCTGAAGATCAAAAAGCTGTGCCAAAACAGCTTGCCGCAGTTGGTAGCCTCAAAATTGACAATTTGTCAGTTGCAAAAGCGCCGCCAGTTGATGCTAAGCGTTTTTACGTGATTGATCCTGGTCACTTCAATATGACTTCTCAAACGTATGTAATGGGCGCCAATGACAACAAACTGCAACTACATGGTTTGATTGATGGTGGCAAACTGCCGCATGTGATGTCAAGCGCTAAGTTTGTAGGTATGGCTAATACAACTTACGATCGTATTGCTCATGGTAAGCGAGATGACTACGTTAGGTTGCATGATACGCAAACACTTGAGCCAGTTGCAGATATTGATATTCCTGAAATCCGCTTTTTAACCGGTTTAATGGAACGTACGGCATCTTTGAGTGTTGATGACAAACACATGCTGATTCAGCAGTTCTCACCAACATCTGGCGTGGGTTTGGTTGATCTGGAACAGAAAAAATTTGTGAAGACGATTGCTGTTCCAGACTGTTATCACATTTTCCCAGCGGCCAAACAAAACTTCTTCATGCACTGTCGTGACGGCTCATTGCTGCAGGTTTCTTATGATAACCAAGGTAATGCCAAGCAGAAAAATACTAAAGTATTCCATGCCGAGAACGAGTATCTACACAATAACCCGTACTACTCAAACTCAGCTGGCCGTTTAGTATGGCCAACTTACGAAGGTAAGATCTTCCAGGCTAAGTTGACTGACTCTGGTGCTGAATTCTTGAAACCAATCGAGATTTTCACCGATAAAGAGAAGAAAGATAAGTGGGGCCCAGGTGGTTGGCAGCCAATTGCTTTCCATAAAGAGCGTAACGAAATCTATCTGCTTGCAGACCAACGCGCTAAATGGACGCATAAATTACCAAGCCGTTTTGTAGTGGTGGCTGATGGTACAACCGGTAAACGTTTGCGCCGTATTGACCTGAAACATGCGATTGATTCTATTGCTGTGACTCAGGACAAAAATCCTACGCTGATCGCGGCTTCAATTGAGCACAAAATCATCTATACATTTGACGCGGTGGGCGGTAAGCAGTTGGCATCAATGGACGAAATGGGCAAAGCTCCTCAAATTATCGTTACGATGGATAAGTGAGTAAATCATGAACTGGCTGATTAATGACCCGATTGTTCCGGTATTTGCTTCACTTTTCCTGGCACTTGTTTTGGCTGCGGCTGCAATTCCAAAAATCCGCAACACAGATGAGTTTCAGGGTGTGGTTGCCAATTACCGGCTGCTTCCTTCCTTCATGGTCGCCCCTTTCGCGAAGCTTCTACCTTGGTTGGAGCTTGGCAGCGCCATAGCATTGCTGGTGCCGCCAGCGCGCGAGGTGGCTGCGTGGGTAGCGGCAGGACTGTTTATGATGTTTGCAATGGCGCTAGCGATTAATGTCGGACGTGGCCGCACCCACATTGACTGTGGTTGCGTACGTCGCCCGACCAGTGTGAGTCGCATCGGCATGTTTCACGTAATGCGTGCCCTTGCACTCGCCGCAGTGAGTCTTTTCACCGCTAATGTATCGGTTAGTTTGTCAGCAATGACATTTGAATCAGTAGCGATCGGTGTAGCGGCTGCTGCGATGTTTACGATGCTTTATCTTGCTGCGGATCTAATCGTAGGCTTACACGACTCACGTGCCAAAAAAGTTAGTTTATATATAGGAGAATAGAAATGAATACTGGATTTATTATTGCATCAAATGTGTTGTTGTGGTGCGCATTCTTAAGCCTGGCAGCATTGATGCTTGGCGTTATACGACAAATTGGTCTGTTACACGAGCGTTCTGCTCCGCTGGGCGCAATGTTGCTCGACAACGGCCCTGAAGTCGGTGAACGCTCACCAGTGTTCAGTCAGACGACGTTTGACGGTGCGCCGATTACAGTGGGTCGTGCGGTTACACCGGGGCGTCCAAGCCTGTTGATGTTTACTGGTCCAAGCTGCCCTATCTGCGCTAAGTTACTGCCGATTATTCGTTCAGTAGCTGCTGCAGAAGGTGCTGATGTAGTGCTGATCAGTGATGGTACACGCGCTGAACACCTTGAGTTCCTGCGTAACCATCCGCTGCAAAATGAGCGCTATGTTGTTTCAGCTGAAATTGGTATCCGTTATCAGATTTCTAAAGTTCCTTATGGCGTGTTGCTTGATGCAGATGGCGTGATTCTTGGCAAAGGCCTGTGCAATACACGTGAGCATGTTGAAAGCTTGTTTGAAACAGTTCGTGAAGGCCATTCAACTTTACAGGACTTCATGAAGCACAGCACGACTCCGTTACTGCACGCAGACGAAAACAAAGGTGTTCATTAATTTAGTCTAAAAGTTCAAATATTTAGGATAAGGAAAACAAAATGAAAGAAAACAAACGATTTGATTCTACCATTGAGAAATTGGCGCGTACCACTGCCAATTACACTGGCCGCCGTAGCTTTATCGGCAAAGTAGGTATGTTATTAGCAGGTTCAGCACTGTTACCTTTGCTGCCAGTTGACCGTCGCGCTCGCCTTGGTCTTGGTGAAGCACAAGCAGCCAGTGTTAACAGCATGACCCGTGAACGTGGCTGGGTGCCTCAGGATAAAGATCCACAATCTTGTGACTACTGGCGTCATTGTTCTATCGACGGTCAAATTTGTGATTGTAATGGCGGTAGCTTGACTTCTTGCCCACCAGGCTCAAGCTTGTCACCAAGCTCATGGGTTGCCAGCTGCTTCAACCCAGGTGACGGTCAGACATACCTGATTGCGTACCGTGACTGTTGTGGTAAACAAACTGCTACGCGTTGCGGCTGCTTCAATACACACGGTGAATTACCAGTGTATCGTCCAGAGTTCAACAACGACATCGTTTGGTGTTTCGGAGCTGAAAATGATGATATGACCTATCACTGCACCATCTCACCAGTTGTTGGTAAGGCTAGCTAAAATGGAAATGAGAACTAGGCCCGGTAAATGCTTGATGGGCCTGCTTCTTGTCATGAATATGGCGGTGGCGGGTATTTCACACGCTGGCGAAACCGTTTCAAAAAACGATTATCGTCGGCCGGAGGGAATTCCGTCACCATCATCTAACCCATTGACGGAAGATAAAGCAAATCTAGGCAAGACCTTGTTTTTTGATGCGCGTCTCTCTCGCGACAATAATATGTCTTGTGCCACCTGTCATGCACCTGATAAGCGCTGGAGTGATGGCCGTTTACGCCCACTGGGCTCAGAACATGTAACAAACGCACGCCGCACGCCAACCGTGCTCAATAGTGCGTGGCTTTCGGCCTTGATGTGGGATGGCCGTGCCGGCTCTTTAGAAGCACAGGCAGTGCTGCCGATTACTACCCCACATGAAATGAATTTTGATCTTCCGAGCGTGATCGCGCGTCTGGAAAGCATACAAGGGTACCGTCCTTTGTTTACAAAGGCATTTGGTGATGCCGCGGTTAACAAAAAACGTATTACCGAAGCGTTAGCTAGCTTCGAGAGAACACTGGTTTCCAATCCAGCTCCTTTTGACCGTTGGGTGGCTGGTGATGAAAGTGCGATTAGTGAGCGCTCCAAACTTGGCTTTAAATTATTCACAGGTAAGGCGCAATGTGTCTCCTGCCATAAATCATGGCGATTTACTGATGACAGCTTTCACGATATCGGCTTGCGTACCGATGACTTAGGCCGTGGTGCAAAGGTGCCACCACAGGTAATGCTCATGCAGTATGCGTTCAAGACGCCATCATTGCGTGATCTACCTATCAACGGTCCATATATGCACGATGGCTCCATGTCTAGTCTGGAGGAAACGATCAAGCATTATGAAAAAGGTGGTATTGACCGCAAGAGCCGTTCGTTGGAAATGAAAGCATTTGAACTAACCGATGCGGAAAGGTTGTCCTTGATCGAGTTTGTTAAGACTCTGGATGGTGGCCCATTGCGTGTGGATTATCCAAAGATGCCGGAGTAATTATGCATAAAGCAGGAGTAAAAGGTATTGCGATGAAACCGATATTAGCAAGATTAGGGCATGTAGATGTCAATACACATAAAACGGACGCTTTGCACGCCACTAACTTATTGCAGTTTCAATTTTGGATGGTGACTTTGATGGCAGCCATGCTACTGATCGTATGCTCTGCTGCTCACAGTGCGGATGCTCATGATTCTGTTGCGCATGATGCGAAAAATCATGATTTAAAACTTGAGGCTTCAGAAAAGGTTTACCCGTCCAGAGCAGTACAAGGTGTAGTTACACCGTTGGCCCCTGGCGCCACCTTGCACAAAATGACGCTGTCCCATCATGAGCTTGAAGCATGGTCATTCGTGCCAAAACGCAAAGACCACATCGAGATTGAAAACCGTTCGAATATTACACATGCACTGTATGTCACTTATCCTGATGGCACTGTGGTCAATCTGGAAATTCAGATTCCTGCTGATGTGGTCAGCTGGATAGTGCCGGATGATGCCGAAGGCGAGTATGTGTTCCGCTGCTGGATACATCCGGTGATACGAGCAAATATGACGATAAGTGAGTAATGGAGCCAGCCTGATTGCTGACTCCCGCATGGTGACTTCAGTATAGAGAAGATTGGAGCAAGATATGACTAAGCATATACCCGAAAAAGTGTCAGTGGCTGTCAAATCTGCAATAGAAAATCCTGAACGCAGGAAAGCTATAAAACGTATCTTTCGTCATGCCGGTGTATCTGTGTTCGGCGCTGTTGTTGCACAGGCAGCGATTTTCTCACGGCCTGCCCGTGCTGCAAAAATTCTCAGGCCGCCTGGCGCGTTGCCAGAAAAAGAGTTTGATTCGACCTGTATCCGCTGCGGCTTATGTGTCAAAGATTGCCCCTATGATATTCTAAAACTAGCTACTTGGGCTGATCCGGCGCCATTGGGTACCCCCTTTTTTGTAGCACGCCAGGACCCTTGCCGCATGTGCACTGATATTCCTTGTGTGAAAGCCTGTCCAACCGGGGCGCTTGATCCTCTGCTGACAGATATCCGCAAGGCGGATATGGGGGTAGCAGTGCTGGTGGACCATGAAAACTGCCTGAATTATAAAGGCCTGACCTGTAGTATCTGTGTGCGCGTATGTCCGATTCAAGGCGAGGCAATTTCGCTGAAGCCAATTCAAAACGAGCGTGGTCTGCTGCAGATTCCAACGGTTGATCCGGATAAATGTACAGGTTGCGGTACTTGCGAGAAACATTGCGTACTGTCCGAAGCGACAATACGCGTATTGCCGCGTGAACTCGGGCTGGGTATATCCGGCACGAATGCAATGGGACGCAGATAATGGCGAGTTTATTGCGGCGTATTGTTTCTTACGTGAAAAGCCATCGCTGGCTGCTGATGCGCCGCTCACTGCAAATTCTGATTGTACTTGCTTTCGTCGTCGATATCCCGGAAGTCGGGCGTATCGCTCACGGTAATCTGTCTTCCAGTCTCTGGTTCTGGAATTTGCCGCTTACCGACCCATTCGTGCTACTGCAATCATGGCTTGCAGGCGCTCCTCTGGCGCAGACTGCGCTGATCGGGGCGGCCATTGTGGCTGGTTTTTACGCATTTTTCGGCGGTCGCATCTATTGCAGCTGGGTGTGTCCGATCAATATGCTGACCGACGCTGCGTATTGGCTGCGGCAGAAATTTAAAATCAAGGGCAACCTGACCATGTCGCAAGATCTGCGCTCGGTGCTGCTGGTAATGGCGCTAGTGTTGTCTGTAATCACTGGCACACTTGCTTGGGAGATTATTAACCCGATTACGCTACTGCAGCGTGAAATTATGTGGACCTCTGCTGTTGGACTTACATTCCTATCAGCATTGTTCCTGTTTGATTTTCTGCTGACACGTCGTGGCTGGTGTGGGCACCTTTGCCCAGTGGGCGCTTTTTATAGATGGATTGGGCATTATGGCAGACTGCGTGTTATGGCAGTCAAGACTAATGCATGTTCCGGCTGTACTGACTGCATCAAGGTGTGTCCTGAACCTCATGTGCTAGCACCTGTGGTTGCGCAGAAAGCGATGGCGGTGACTGATAGTGATTGTACGCGCTGCGGTGCCTGTCTAGATAAGTGCGATGGCGGTGTGCTTGCCATGAAACTAGAGTTGCGTGGTGCAAAATCATTTCGTGGCATACCAATTGTTAAAATTGATTAATGTACTTTGATGCAGTCAGTGCTGGCAGGGTTAAGCCAATTTAACCATTACCCATTGCAGGCCACTCCTGCGTTTGTCTCAGGATTGTATTTAATTTTGGTATATAGCTTGCAAAGTGTTTACGGTTCTTTACTTCTAATTAAAGACATAAAAAAAGCGGAGCAAGCCCCGCTGATAGAAAGTAAGAAACTTCTGCCTGAATTACATAGATCTGATCCAGCGTACAACCTCTCTGAATTCATCGTCCGTTAATTTGCCTTCGTTAGGAGGCATAGGCAACACGCCCCAACTGCCGCGACCGCCATTTTTGATTTTGGTGATTAACTTTTCTTCTACATCCTGACCTTTATATACAGCAGCTACATCTTTAAATGCAGGGCCCACATTCCGTTTTGTCATGGTATGACACATCAGACAGCCGCCTTTTTGAGCCAGAGCTTCGCCTGCAGGTGCTGCATCGTCAGCTAGCGCAAGCTGAGCTGACAAACCTAAAGCTGCCACCAGAATAATACTAGATACAAATTTTTTGCTGGTATTAGCAGCAGTTGGCTTTGAAGCCAGTGATAACGGTAATTGACTACGCATAAAAAACTCCATCCAAGGTTATTTTGAGTCTTGATTGTAGGCGTGACTGTTACAGCAGGATGACAAAAATCGGCATAACCGTAGCTAAACCTGGTGGATAAAAGTGTGTGTTGCCGTTTTTGTATAACGTACGTTTTTTTGGCCGACCATAATACTTACACCATATAAATCAATATGGTAGCGAGGATATGGTAAGTCGTCTGCATATGATTGAGTCGTAAGTTGTATCCATTTCCCCGCTAGTAAAGCTGTATCTCTAAACACATTTTACTTATATTTTTTTCTATTGAAGTTACCAAGGGGAACTATGAAACACTTATTGAAATCGACAATACAAATAGCAATATTAGCTCCAGCTTTCTGTGCGATGCCGCTGGCTTATGCTGCTGACGAGGTGGGAGAAAAAGATTCACCCCATACATTAACGGCAAATATTGGATTTTTCAGCGACTACACATACCGTGGCATTTCTTACACTAGAGAACACGGTTCGATACAGGGCGGATTTGACTACACGCACAGTAGCGGTTTTTACGCCGGCATCTGGGCAACTAATGTAGATAATGGAGTAATGTATGGAAATACGGTCGAAAAAGACCTGTACGGTGGCTATGTGCAGTCATTAACTGACGACTTAAGTCTGAGTGTGGGTTTTATGCAATACTTCTATCCTCACGGTAAGCACGCTGGCCACGGAACTATCAATAGAGGGGATTCTGCTAACACAACTGAGTTGAATGCTGCGCTTTATTATAAGAATTTCACCTTGAAGCATTCTTATGCGCTGACTAATTTCTTTGGCATTAACAATAACTATAGTGGTAATGGTAACTCACGTGGCTCGGGCTACACTGAGCTTAATTTCACCAGTAAACTACCGGTTGCTGACCTGAATCTATTACTGCATGTTGGTCGCCAGACTGTACATAATTATTCGCAGGCAAACTATACGGATTGGCTGCTGGGGCTGAATAAGGACTTTACCCTTGCTGGTAGCAAAGGCTGGAATGCCGGTGTGAACTACACTACAACCAATGCGAGTGATGGCTGGTATGTGGATGCGAAAGGCTGGGAAACTGGGCACGATAGATTGATTGGCTTCATTAAGCGTACTTTCTAGATACTTGGAGAACCTGATGCTGAGAATTGGGTAAAGTCATTTGCTGTAACAAGCCTGATTACAGTCAAGGCATCTCCTTGAATCTTACAGGTGACACATGCGGCTCTATTTTAAGTTACACTATTTTGACCAAAGGTTAAGTTACATCATCAAGCCAGCCATGCGCTGGCTTTTTTGTGCCAGTTATTCAAGCTTGCCATAGATAGTATTATCATAGTGATAACTCGTTATTTAGCATGCATAGGATGTGCTATCATTTTAGGTTGATTGCAGAGTTTTGTGGTTGGTAGATTAGTTTTGAGCATCACAGTTTAATAAGTACTACAGCTTAATAGGAATGAAATGGAACACGCCGCATTTGTACATAATGAAGAGCAGTATATTGTGCACAACCCCAAAGAGGTTACGCAGATACTAAACGACTTGGTTAAGCATAAGTCGATGATTAAAGTGTCATTTAATCACGGTGCTGATGTTTATTTGACCAGCATTATTAACATTGATGCCAAAACTGGTATGGTTTATTTGGATGTAGGCGTTGATGATGAGTTTAACCGCCGTTTGCTTGCAAGTAACCATGTGGTTTTTATCAAAGAAGATGGCGTCAAAATTAAATGGACCAGCACCCATGTGGCTGGGGTTGATTTGAAAGATGGTAAAGCCATTAAGATTAGTCTACCTAAAGACATGGTTCGGCTGCAGCGACGTGACTTTTATCGCTTTGCTACGCCAGTGGCTAATCCTGTTATATGCCGGATTCCTGTGCCGGATGTGCTTAATCCTGAAGAAGAGGCTATATTAGAGCTTACTTTAGTTGATGTAAGTTTGGGCGGTATTGGTGCGCTGGTCACAGCGCCTCTTAACCCAGCGCTGGTGATTGGTCAGGCGTTGAGTGGCTGTAAGATTGGCTTTCCTGATGTTGGCGAAACTAATCTTGTTTTAATGGTGAAAAATATCACGGAAATACATATTCAGGATGCAGTGACTAAGTATCGTGTAGGGTTTGAATACGTGGAGCCTTCAAGAGGTAATGAAGGGCTGATTAACCGGTATGTTTACATATTGGAGCGCCAGGCTATTGCTTTGGCACACGGCGCAGCTTAATCGCGGTGTAGCTTATCTTAAGAGCAGCTTAATCTTAGTCCAGCTTAATTAGGCGCAACTCATGAATTGTTTAATTACAAAGTGCATTAGCGCACTTTGTAATTAAAATTCCTAGGCAATTAAAATACCTAGGTAATAAATATCTAGATAATTAAATACCTAGCGACTCTGCCCATGACAGTGCCGCCATGTGGCACTCATTGACCTTATTTGCATCATATTGCAAAAGCTCTGCTAGCTCTAAAATGCGTTTACTATCGGCACCTTCACATGCCTCAGTGAGCTGCAAGAACGGTCCATAAACTCCCCCGCGATTAAGCAGTGCTTCAGAAACATTTTCTGGTAATTGGATTTTTTCCAGCACCTGATCCATCGGCATTTTCAGAATGGCATCTAATAAAGAAAATACGCCAACGATAAATAGATTATCTCGATCATGTTTCTCAAAATAGCTTTCGCCTAGCAGTTCCGTTAACCGTCCACGCGTGATGGATGTTTTCATTAAAGCAGGCGGCGTGGAGTTTTCTCCTGCCGTAACCATGAGCAGCGTTAGCCAGCGGTAAAGCTGTTTTCTACCCAAGATGGTGAGTGCATGCTGAATAGATTGAATCTCACATGAAAGCCCAAAGCCTACGGAGTTAATGTAACGCAGTAACTTAAATGAAAGCGCTGCATCACGTTTAAAACCATTTTCAATGTCTTTGTTGTCTGAATCTTGCGTTACTAGGTTGAGTAGGTTTAATACACTGTCAAATGATGGGTTAATCACTTTTGCCGTAAAGGTTTCAGGTCTTGCAAAGTAAAAACCTTGGAAGCGTCTAAACCCAATTTCTTTGTAAGCTTCAAACTGCTCTAGGGTTTCAATCTTCTCTGCAACCATTTGTATGTTAGGGGCTGCATATTGCTGAAATAGCTTACGTGCCTCTTGCGTGGTAACGCTCAGTGAGTCGATTTTAATAAAATTGGCAAACTGGGTGAGTGGCTCTAATTGAGCGCTGAGTTGCGGGTTATCAAGTGCGATTTTGTAGCCAAGTTTGTGTAACTCTCTGCAACGTTCAATGACTGCGTCTCCGGCCACAACTGTGCGCAGAATTTCTAGTGTGGTACGCTGCGGTGGCATGAGCTCTATAAATTCGCTCATGAGCATGGCTTCATTCACATTGATAAATGCTAACTTGTCGCCCAGCAGCCATTGCACATCCATATCGCCCATGGTGTTGACCAACACATTTGAGCAGGCTTTGAGTTCATCTTCAAATACGGCAGTATCTGCATCAGCGCTATGTCTGAACAGCAGTTCATAGCCGATGATGTGTTGTTTCACATCCATGATTGGCTGACGCCCAATAAATACTTGATCTTCCATTTTCTAGCCCTAAAGAGTTCTGATAGCCTGATGCTAAACTTTATGTAATAACGCAAGCATGACGATAATGCTTTGCGTTTTAATTATTGTAATAAAATTCTACCTGACTAAAGCTTACTGCGTGTTGTATTTGTGAAATATTTGGTAAGGTGTGCAGAATCGTTGTTGAGATTAGTAACATACCTTATATTGTGTGATGTGGATCTAAGAAAAGAGTAAAGCTCATGAAAATAATCGTAACGCCAACCCAGCCATACAGTGACCAAAAACCAGGAACATCCGGCCTGCGTAAAAAGGTGAAGATATTCCAGCAGGCGCATTATCTAGAAAATTTTGTTCAAAGTTTCTTTGATACCTTAGTTGTGCCAAATGATGCGGTATTAGTGGTAGGCGGTGATGGTCGTTACCATAATAGGCAAGCCATTCAGACCATTATTAGCATGGCCGCAGCGAATGGGTTTGCACGTGTGTTAATCGGGCAGGGCGGTATTTTATCTACGCCGGCTGCATCGCATGTGATTCGTAAATATAAGACATTTGGCGGTATGGTGTTATCTGCAAGCCATAATCAAGGCGGTATTCATGGTGATTTTGGTATTAAGTACAACATCGGTAATGGCGGGCCTGCGCCAGAAAAAATCACCGATGAAGTGTTTGCAAAAAGTAAGGTGATTGCCGAGTATAAAATTTCAGACTTGCCGCAGGTTGATATTGATACCATAGGTGAGACGCAGTTTGCGGGGATTACTGTTGGCCAAACTTTTACTGTGCAGGTGATTGATGCAGTGCAAGATTATGCAGATTTAATGCAAAGCTTATTTGACTTTAAAGCAATCAAGCAACTGCTGGCGACAGACTTTGCAATGAAGTTTGATGCAATGCATGCGGTAACAGGGCCTTACGCTAAAGAGATTTTTGTGAATCGGTTAGGTGCTTCCTGTGACAGCTTAATGAACTGCGAGCCTTCTGAAGATTTTGGGGGCGGGCATCCTGACCCTAATTTAACTTATGCCGAAGATTTAGTAAAAATCATGTTTGCCGGCAAAAGTGCGCTAGATTTTGGCGCCGCATCCGATGGTGATGGTGACCGCAATATGATTTTAGGAAAAAACTTTTTTGTTACGCCATCCGATAGCTTGGCTGTACTGGCTGCTAATGCAACCTTGGTGCCGGCATATGCAGGCGGCATTGCTGGTGTAGCACGTTCAATGCCTACTAGCGGTGCAGTAGATCGGGTAGCTGCTAAATTAAATGTACCGAGCTTCGAGACACCAACTGGCTGGAAATTCTTTGGTAATTTAATGGATGCCGGTAAAGTGACTTTATGCGGCGAAGAGAGCTTCGGTACCAGTTCTAGCCATGTGCGTGAAAAAGATGGGCTATGGGCGGTACTGTTTTGGCTGAATGTGATCGCGGTTAAGAAAATGAGTGTGGAAGCCATTTTAAAGGCGCATTGGCTGGAGTATGGGCGTAATGTTTACTCGCGGCACGATTATGAGTCTATCCCCACTGAGGCAGCAAACAGCGTGATTGCGCATATTAAGTCGCAGTTTACCAGCTTACCAAATCAGGTGTTTGGTAACTATCGCGTACAGCTATGTGATGATTTTAGTTACCATGACCCGATTGACGGTTCCGTCAGTAATAATCAAGGGATTCGTATTTTATTTACCGATGGTTCACGTATCGTATTTAGGCTGTCTGGCACCGGTACAGAAGGCGCAACCTTGCGTATTTATTTAGAGGCCTATGAGCCAGATAGCAGCAAACATCACTTGGATGCACAGGTGGCATTAGCTGAAATGATACAAATCGCGTTGCAGATATCTCAGTTGGTAGAAAAAACAGGTCGCACTACGCCTACAGTGATTACATAGAGAATTGTTAGCCATGCGAGTTAGATGCTAAGTCTAGCTCGCATGGTGTGTACAACAGGTGCTATTCCACTTGCGTAATGGTCATTTCGCCTTTGTACAGGCGGATGTCCATACGCCCTAAAAATGACATGCCTAGCAGCACGTCACCATCCAGCCCAGGCGCAATCATGGCAGCAACGTTATGGGCTTGCACGCCGCCTATTTTTACTGAATCTAGCCTGACCATGTAGCCTACACTGTCACCATTGGCGGTGTTGGTCCGTACTGCATCAATGCTTTTTAGATCAAGCAGATCTGCCGTGGCTTGCGAGATGGCAACACCGGTTGCGCCTGTATCTACGAGTACGTTTACTTTTTTACCATTGATCAGTGCTTCGCTGCGGTAGTGACCATCCAAGCCGCGCTTGAGTACCACAGAGCTGGCGTTGCCTAGTCTGTAAATTTTATTAGGATTTTGAATGCTGTCAGCCAGGTAGTAAATGACGCCTGCCAGCGCTAACCAGATGATGATGGAAAATAGCGTGTTTCTAGTCATGTTGATTATGCTAGCTTAAAGGCGATTGCCACGATGGCAAAATAAGTCAGATGATGCAGCAGTTGGTCGAAGCCGAGTAGTATCCAGAACCATTCACTGTTGTTGGCTTGTAAGCCGAATTTATTGCTGACATTCATTTTAGCCCAGTCGATATGGTAATGGGTAATCATGTCAGCCAGTGCAAAAATCCATGCGGATGCGCTTAGCCAGAAGGCTAAAATTATAAATGTGCCTATGCCGTGTACCGCTGCATGTGCTATGCCCCCTGCATGGCCATAAATGCTTTTGTTTTTGTACATCCAAGGCGATGCTTGTAGGGGAAAGTCGCAGATAAAGTGCTTGATAAACAAGCAAAGCAGAGCTTCAAACATCAGCTTTAGTCTGCTTCATCAATCCAGGCAAGTTGTATTGCCTCGAGGATTCTTTCGCCGCATTTATCGGCGCTGTCATTAAATCCTTCAAGGTTTAGTACCCACTCCATTAAGTCTGTAAAGCGGATAGTTTTTGGGTTAATGTCAGGGTGTTTGTCGTAAAGCGCCTCTGCGATCGCTTGGCTGTCCGTCCATTTCATACGTTTTTCTCCTTATCGTTGATGGATTATAGCTTTGTCCCCTATAAAAATCATGCGTGGTATTTTATATAGGCAAAAAAAACCCGTAGCACTTGATAAGGTGTACGGGTCAAGGGGCATTTTGGAGATATGCGCTTGTGTATATAAAAGCAAGTAAGATGCCAATTAAAATGTTGTTAATATTCAATGTGTTGTTTATTTTGTTGCGGTTGGTTTGTGCACCAAAATAAACCAATCTGGTTGATATAAACCATTTGTGTTGCACAGTGCGCATTTGTGGCTAAATTTTATAACTTTATTACTTCATCTTAACGATGAAGGCTTGGCATGTTAAAATGCGAACAACTCCCTTTTATTCAAATATTTGGAAAACTAAAATACCATGTCGCAAGCACCATTTAACTACGCCAATACTTTAAATCAAGCTGACCCTGCATTGTGGGGCATGATTGAGCAAGAAGTTGTGCGCCAACATGAACACATCGAGCTTATCGCTTCTGAAAACTACACTAGCCCAGCGGTAATGCAGGCTCAAGGTTCTCAGTTGACCAATAAGTATGCAGAAGGCTACCCAGGCAAACGTTTTTATGGAGGCTGTGAATTTGTTGACCAAGTGGAACAGCTTGCGATTGATCGTTTAAAGGCTTTATACGGCGCAGAGTATGCCAACGTGCAGCCGCATTCAGGTTCGCAAGCTAACCAAGCGGTGTATTTCTCTATCCTGAAACCAGGTGACACTGTCATGGGTATGAACTTAGGTCATGGCGGTCACTTGACGCACGGTTCACCAGCAAACCTGTCAGGTAAGTTGTTTAATATCGTGCCATATGGCTTAAACGATCAAGAAGAAATCGACTACGACGAGATGGAGCGTATTGCTGTTGAGTGCAAACCTAAGCTTTTAATTGGCGGCGCATCAGCTTATGCTTTGCGTTTTGACTGGGCACGTATGGCTGAGATCGCTAAAAAAGTTGGTGCATACTTCATGGTCGATATGGCGCATTACTCTGGTTTGATTGCTGCTGGTGTTTATCCTAACCCAGTGCCACATGCTGATTTTGTAACGTCAACCACGCATAAAACTTTGCGCGGCCCACGTGGCGGTATCATTATGGCTAAAGCAGAGTTTGAAAAGTCATTGAACTCTAGCGTGTTCCCAAGCTTGCAAGGCGGCCCATTGATGCACGTGATTGCAGCAAAAGCGACTGCATTCTTGGAAGCAGCACAACCAGAATTCAAAACTTATCAAGCACAAGTGATTAAAAATGCACAAGCCATGGCTGAAACATTGACTGCACGTGGTTTACGCATTATTTCAGGCCGTACTGAGTCACATATGTTTATGGTGGATTTACGTCCAAAAGGGTTAACCGGTAAAGCTGCTGATGCAGCATTAGGTTTGGCACATATTACTGTGAACAAAAATGCGATTCCTAACGACCCAGAGAGCCCATTTGTGACTTCTGGTATTCGTATCGGCGCACCGGCCATTACCACACGTGGTTTTAAAGAAGAAGAAGCTAAATTAGTGGCTAATTTAATTGCTGACGTTTTAGATAACCCGACAGATGAAGCTGTGATTGCTGCAACGAAAGTGAAAGTACATGCTTTAACTGCGCGATTCCCAGTGTATCAAGGCTAATTGTGAAGTGTCCTTTTTGTGGAACTGATGATACCCAAGTCATTGACTCTAGAGTTAATGACGAAGGGGATTCAATTCGCCGTCGCCGTAAGTGCGGCGCATGTGATAAGCGCTTTACTACCTATGAAACGGCAGAACTGCATTTACCACAGGTTGTGAAGCAAAATGGGACACGTGAAGAATTTAAGCGTGAAAAGTTAAGGGTGTCATTCACGCGTGCGCTACATAAGCGCCCAGTACCAACTGAATACGTGGATAAAGCGCTAGACCACGTGACACAAAAGATATTGGCACGCGGCGAACGCGAGGTGCATGCCAGAGACTTAGGCGAAATGGTGATGCACGAGCTTAAGATGATGGATAAAGTGGCTTATATCCGTTTTGCTTCTGTATACCGGAGCTTTTCTGATGTGGACGACTTTAATGATGTCATTCGCGATTTGGACAAGCAAACAGTTTCGGCTAAGCGCCGCGCTAGCGATACTTAAAGTGCTTGCCAAATTTATCGTTAACCCATCGATACTCTTCAACGTTTTTGTCTATATTATCCACATCTGATTACACCTATATGAACCTTGCACTGCGCTTAGCTGCGCAAGGTTTATACACTACGCAACCTAATCCGCGTGTAGGTTGTGTCATTGTTCGAGATCATCAAGTTGTTGGGCAAGGTGCGCATCTCAAAGCGGGGGAGCCGCATGCTGAAGTGTTTGCTTTGCGGCAAGCCGGTGTATTAGCTGAGGGCGCTGATGTTTATGTAACATTGGAACCTTGTAGTCACTTTGGTAAAACACCGCCCTGCGTACAAGCAGTGATTGCAGCAAAACCTAAGCGCGTCATTATTGCCATGCAAGACCCTAATCCGCTGGTGGCTGGGCGTGGGGTAGCTGCCCTGCGTGCGCAAGGCATAGAGGTTGTAGTCGGTTTGTTGGAGCAGGAGGCCGCCGCGCTTAATACAGGCTTTATTTCACGCATGACGCGCGGTTTACCCTATGTGCGCAGCAAACTCGCTGCGAGTTTAGATGGCCGTACTGCACTCAGTAATGGTAAAAGCCAGTGGATTACTGGTGAGGCTGCGCGGCAGGATGTGCAGCACTGGCGCGCGCAGTCTTGCGTGATTCTGACAGGGATAGGCACGGTGTTGGCTGATGATCCAAGCATGACGGTACGTTTAGACTCAGCTATGCGCCAACCTATGCGCGTGATTGTTGATAGTCGTTTACAAATACCGTTAGACAGTAAAATCTTAGAACAATCGATGTTGGCACACAGTCCTGTGCTGGTGGCGTATGCGGCGGATACGCAGCAGCGTGCTGCTGCCTTGGGGGCTAAAGGCGCTGAGCTTATTAGCATCGCAAATCAAGCGCAGCAGGTAGATTTGCAGCAGTTATTGCAACTGTTAGCGCAGCGCGGCGTGAATGAGGTGCTGGTTGAGGCGGGGCAGGGGCTGAATGGTGCATTGTTGCATGCAGGCCTGATAGATGAGTTTATTTTTTATTACGCACCCAAGCTGATGGGAGGCGCCGCGCATGGTATGTTTGCTATGCCAGAATTCACGGCTATGCAGCAAGTGCCAGATTTGCAGGTGTTCGATGTGCGCCAGGTTGGCGCTGACATACGCGTGCGTGCCAAGCCTATTCTGCATGCCGTTTAGTACTTAGCGTGCTAGCTCATCAATTTTTAGTGCTACAGAACTAACCCCTATCGATGTATGGTCATAACCATTGTGTGCTTGTATTGTTTATTTGGCATTATGTTAGCGCTTAAATAGAAATGGAATCATCATGCTGATTGATACCCACTGCCATCTTGATGCAGCCGAATTTGACGCTGACCGCGATAATGTCGTGCGTTCTGCGTTTAAGAATGGTGTGTCTGGCATCGTGGTGCCCGCTGTGGCGAGTTTTAACTTTGACGCTGTCATCAGCCTATGTCAGCACTATCAAAACTGCGTGTACGCGCTTGGCGTTCATCCCATGTATGTAGAGCGCTCTTCATTAGATGACCTCGACCTACTGCGTACTTATGTACAAAATTACCAACCTGTTGCCATTGGTGAAATTGGCTTGGATTACTTCTTAACTAATCCAACCAGTCATCCTGAAAATATTAAACTGCAAACGCATTTCTTTGTTGAGCAGCTTAAAATTGCACAAGCCTATGATTTGCCGGTTATTCTGCATGTGCGGCAGGCGATAGATGACATCTTGAAGCAATTACGTAAATATAAAGTTAAAGGCGGGATAGCGCATGCGTTTAACGGTAGTCTGCAGCAGGCTGAGCAGTTTATGGCTTTAGGGTTTAAGTTGGGGTTTGGTGGTGCAATGACTTATAGCCGCGCATTGCGGATTCGCGCATTGGCGACGCAGTTGCCCTTAGAGGCGATTGTGCTGGAAACTGATGCTCCAGATATTCCGCCAGAATGGCTTGGAACAGCTGGTAGAAACAGCCCAGCGGAGTTGCTAAAAATTGCACAGATTTTAGCGGATTTAAGGCAGGTTGATGTGGCTCAAGTGCTTGATATTACTGGCGCCAACGCCATAAAAATCATGCCAAAATTAGCTGACTTATGCACACCAGTTAATGCACTACATTAAGAAAGCCAAAAAATCGTTAACAATCAATGGGTGTTTTGTAAGTTATTGATTTATATATGTTTAATAATAGATTAAAAAATAAGCGATTTTAAAAAAACCTTATAAATTGGTATGTTACGTTTTTAAGTCACAATAATTCACAAAGTTATCCACAGATATTGTGGAGAGTATTTTAAGTTCTCGGGAACTTTTTAGAAGTCAATATTTATATTTAATTAGTTTTATAAAAAAGCGTATAAAACGCTGGGATTTTTATGTTAGTCAATCATCAGCAATACCGAACTATTTGGCCTAATTTTGAGCATACGCAACCTTGTGTGGAAATTATTGACCAGACTAAACTGCCTCACGTTTTTGAAGTGGCTAGCGTAACAACCTTGGCACAAATGATTACTGCTATCAAAACCATGCAGGTGCGTGGTGCTCCTTTGATCGGTGCTGCGGCGGCTTATGGTATTGCACTTTCCACTTTAGATAGTTGTTCTGATCTGCACTTGCAGGAGTCAGCTGAGCAATTGATTGCCAGTCGCCCAACTGCGGTGAATTTGAAGTGGGCAGTACAGCGTATGTTGAGTGCTTTGCTCAGCTTGCCAGACGCGCAGCGCCAATCTGCAGCATGGGCTGAGGCAGCGCAGATTTGTGATGAAGATGTGCGGCTGAATCAGGCAATTGGTGCGCATGGTCTGACTTTAATCTACGCACAGCATCAGCAAAAAGCTCGCACCATTAATATACTCACCCATTGCAATGCAGGTTGGCTGGCAACGGTTGATTTTGGTACAGCGTTAGCGCCGATTTATGCGGCGCATAACGCTGGTATTGATGTGCATGTATGGGTGGGGGAGACGCGTCCGCGCAATCAGGGGGCGAGTCTAACGGCGTGGGAGCTGGGTCAGCATGGTGTGCCACATACGGTGATTAGCGATAATGCAGGCGGGCATTTAATGCAGCAAGGGCAGGTGGATATGGTGATTGTGGGTGCTGACCGCGTTACCGCTACAGGCGATGTCTGTAATAAAATTGGCACTTATTTAAAAGCATTGGCAGCGTTTGATAGCGTGGCACTTGGGCATCATGTGCCTTTTTATGCGGCGGTGCCGTCACCTACCATTGATTGGACGATAGAAGACGGCGTGAAGTCGATTGAGATTGAAGAGCGTGGCGCTGAGGAGCTGTCTTGGATGAGTGGAAAACTGGCCGACGGTACGATAGCGTCAGTTAATATATTGCCGCATGGTGCTCAGGTCGCAAACCCAGCCTTTGATGTAACGCCAGCAAGGTTGGTGACAGGTATCATTACCGAGCTGGGAGTATTTACACCGCAGCAATTACACACCATGCAAAGATAATGCTGAGGATATTGTGATGACTGATCAATTGGAGTGTGCGCGTGAGCAACTGTTGGTGTTGAGCCAGCAGCTTTGTGCTTTGGGTTTGAATCGCGGTACTTCTGGTAACGCAAGTATCCGTGTCGCTAATGCACAAGGGCAGGCTGGTTTATTAATCACCCCTTCGGGTATGGCGGTGGAGCATATGCGTGCTGCCGATATGGTATGGATGGATTTTTCCGGTCATGCACAAGGTGAGATTGCACCCTCCAGTGAGTGGCGATTTCACGTTGATATTTTGCGTGCAAAACCAGCCGTGAATGTGGTGGTGCATACGCATAGCATGTTTGCAACCACGCTCAGTACCTTAAGGCGCGATATCCCGGCCTTTCACTATATGATTGCGGTGGCTGGAGGTGACAGCATCAGGTGTGCAGATTACGCCTTGTTCGGAAGTCAGCAATTATCAGATAACGCCTTGCTTGCATTAACGCACAGAACTGCCTGTTTGCTGGCAAATCACGGCATGATTGCTGTGGGTGCAACAGCGGAAAAAGCGCTGAGCGTTACGTTGGAGGTAGAAACTTTGTGTGAGCAGTATTTAAGAGCGCTGCAAGTGGGTGAGCCGTATATCTTGACGCAGCAGGAAATGTTAGAGGTGCATGAGAAATTTAAGGGTTATGGCGCATGGGCCAATAACCCTTAGTGTGCATTATTATGCCGAAGCGCTGAGCTTAAGGCTTGCCAGACTTATTGTTCAGTTTGTGGTTTGCCTGAGAAGAATAGGCGCAGGAAAAATGCCGCCATTAATAATACAAACACGATCACCCCTAAGCTTAGTAATCCTGTAAATGTGCCAAATAAATTTGCGTACATACTCTTATCTCCTTAACAAATATAATCACCTTGATTATTTCGTTGCTAATTCTATGCGTACCAGAATTTACTCGATTGATTTATATCAAGATTACGTGAATTTCCCATTACGCAATCGGCGTAATTCATGATTAGTTTCAAAATGTGGCGCAAAATGCAACCCAGTAAAATAAACACAGAATTAAGAGTTTTTATTTGTAGGTGTTAGGGCTTTAAAGTAAAATAGGCTCCCGTCTGTAATAATAATTTAAGTGCCTTCTCCATGACCAAATATGTATTCGTAACCGGCGGTGTTGTTTCCTCTCTTGGTAAAGGCATCGCTGCCGCCAGCTTAGGCGCAATTTTAGAGTCACGCGGTATCAAAGTGACCATGCTCAAGCTAGATCCCTATATTAACGTTGACCCAGGTACCATGAGTCCATTCCAGCATGGCGAAGTGTTTGTCACTGATGACGGGGCTGAAACCGACTTGGACTTAGGTCACTATGAGCGCTTTATTAGCCAGCGCATGGGTAAACGCAATAACTTCACCACTGGCCAAATTTACGAGACCGTGATTAAAAAAGAGCGTCGCGGTGAGTATTTAGGCAAAACGGTACAGGTGATTCCACACATTACCGACGAAATCAAAGCCCATGTAAAGCGCGGTGCTGAAGGTGCTGACGTCGCGATTGTTGAAGTCGGCGGTACGGTAGGTGACATTGAGTCATTACCATTTCTAGAAGCCATCCGTCAGATGGGCTTTGAAGAAGGCCGAAACAACACCTGCTATATTCATTTAACCCTGTTGCCTTGGATTCCAACCGCGGGTGAATTAAAAACCAAACCTACACAGCACTCTGTAAAAGAGTTGCGTGAAATCGGTATTCAGCCAGACGTGTTGCTATGCCGTGCAGACCGAAATATTCCTGAAGATGAGCGCAGAAAAATCGCATTATTTACCAATGTGGCTTCTGAGGCTGTAATCAGTGCGATTGATGCAGATTCTATTTATAAAATTCCAGGTTTATTGCATGAGCAAAATTTAGATGGCATCGTTTGTGACAAATTAGAGCTTAAGGTAAAACCAGCAGACCTTTCTGAATGGGAGCGTATTGCCACAGCCTTGGCAAACCCTAAACACTTGGTGAACGTGGCTTTTGTAGGTAAATATGTTGATTTAACCGAGTCTTATAAATCACTGACAGAAGCATTAATCCACGCCGGCATTCACACTGAATCAAAAGTGAAAATTCACTATATGGATTCTGAAGACATCGAGCAAAAAGGTACTGCTGCATTACAGGGCATGGATGCGATTTTAGTACCAGGCGGTTTTGGTGTACGTGGTACAGAAGGCAAGATTGCTGCAATTCAATATGCACGTGAAAACAAAGTGCCTTACTTAGGTATTTGTTTAGGTATGCAGTTGGCAGTGATTGAGTTTGCACGCCATGTGGCAGGTTTAACTGATGCCAACAGTACAGAATTTAATCCGCAGGCACAGCATAAATTGATTGGCCTGATTGATGAGTGGCAAGATGCATCAGGCAATATTGAAAAGCGTGATGAGAATTCAGACTTAGGAGGCACTATGCGTTTGGGTGCGCAAAGCTGTCCAATCGTGCCGAATACTTTGGCCGCAAGCATTTACGGTACCGCAGTGAATGAGCGCCATCGTCATCGCTATGAGGTAAATAATCACTATGTAGATCAGCTAAAAGCGGCTGGCCTAGTGGTTTCTGCAAGAACGCCGACTGAAGATTTATGTGAGATGGTTGAACTGCCACAGGATGTGCATCCATGGTTTGTTGCTTGCCAATTCCACCCGGAGTTTACTTCTAACCCGCGTGCCGGCCATCCATTATTTACGGCCTACGTGCAAGCGGCGTTGAACAATAAAAAATAACCTAGTAATCAATACGAGTATAGATAAATTCAAGATGTATGGTGTTGAAGGCTAGGATTTATCTATATCTGTTTGTCGCTAATATTTAAGGTGTTAATCGTATGAAATTATGTAACTTTGATGTGGGTCTCGAGCATCCACTATTTTTAATTGCTGGTCCATGCGTGATTGAGTCGCAACAAATGGCGATTGATACCGCCGGTCAGCTAAAAGAAATTGCGACAGCACTCAATATTCCATTTATTTACAAGTCTTCTTACGACAAAGCTAACCGCAGCTCTAACAAAACATTCCGTGGTTTTGGCATGGACGAAGGTTTAAAAATCCTAGATCACGTGCGTAGCCAAATCGGTGTGCCGATTTTGACCGATGTGCATACAGAAGAACAAGTGCCGCATGTAGCTGCTGTGGTAGATGTGCTGCAGACGCCAGCATTTTTGTGTCGTCAAACAGACTTCATCACTGCCTGTGCACGTTCAGGCAAGCCGGTGAATATCAAAAAAGGCCAATTTATGGCGCCTGGTGATATGCGCAATGTGGTGCAAAAAGCCAAAGAAGCGAACGGCGGTGCAGATAATATTATGGTGTGCGAACGCGGCGCATCATTTGGTTACAACACACTGGTTTCAGATATGCGCGGCCTTGCTATTATGCGTGAAACAGATTGCCCAGTGGTATTCGATGCAACGCACTCTGTGCAGCAGCCTGGCGGTCAAGGCGATAAGAGCGGTGGTCAGCGTGAGCATGTGCCTGTGTTGGCGCGTGCGGCTGTTGCTAGTGGTATCGCCGGTATCTTTATGGAAACCCACCCTGATCCTGCAAAAGCATTATCTGATGGCCCAAATGCATGGCCACTACACAAAATGAGAGATTTGTTAGAAGTATTAGTAGATTTAGACAGATTAGTTAAAAAAGCAGGTTTTATTGAACGTACGTTGTAAAAAAATAATTAGGCTACTGCACGCATATTAGTAGATGAGTTAAGCGTTTATGCGCTAATTTAGGTGTGCGTCTGATTTATTGGTGGCCAAACGATTTAGAACTTAGGAGAAAGTAATGAGCGCAATTGTAGATATTATCGCCCGCGAAATTTTAGACTCACGCGGTAACCCAACTGTTGAAGCAGATGTACTACTTGAAAGTGGTGTGATCGGCCGTGCGGCTGTGCCTTCAGGTGCATCTACTGGTGCTAAAGAAGCGGTTGAGCTACGTGATGGCGATAAAAGCCGTTACTTAGGTAAAGGTGTGTTGCAAGCGGTTGAAAATGTAAACACAGAAATTACTGAAGCGATTATCGGTTTAGACGCTGAAGAGCAAAGTTTTATTGATAAAACTTTGATTGAATTAGATGGCACTGAGAATAAAGACCGCTTAGGCGCAAATGCAATTTTGGCGGTATCAATGGCTTGTGCACGTGCAGCTGCTGAAGAATCAGGTTTGCCGCTTTACCGTTACCTTGGCGGTTCAGGCGCAATGCAATTGCCAACGCCAATGATGAACATCATCAACGGTGGTGCGCACGCTGACAACAGTGTAGATATGCAAGAATTCATGATTATTCCAGCAGGTGTGCCTTCATTCCGTGAAGCGATTCGCTGTGGTGCTGAAGTATTCCATGCGTTGAAAAAGACTTTACATAAAAAAGGCCTAGCGACTACTGTTGGTGACGAAGGTGGTTTCGCGCCGAATTTACCGTCTAACGAATCTGCAATCCAATACATCTTGGAAGCAATTTCAGATGCAGGCTACGAGCCAGGTCGTGATGTTTACTTAGGTTTAGATTGTGCAAGTACTGAGTTCTATAAAGATGGCCGTTACCATTTAGAGTCAGAAGGTTTGGCACTAACTTCAGGCCAATTCACTGATTACTTGGCAACATGGTGCGATAAGTATCCAATCATCAGTATTGAAGATGGTATGGGTGAGTTTGACTGGGAAGGTTGGGACATCCTGACTAAACGTTTAGGTAAAACAACGCAATTGGTAGGTGATGATTTATTTGTAACTAACACCAAAATTTTGCGTGAAGGCATTCAGCGCGGTGTTGCTAACTCTGTATTGATTAAAGTAAACCAAATCGGTACATTGACTGAAACATTCCAAACCATTGAAATGGCTAAGCGCGCTGGTTACACAGCCGTGGTATCACATCGTTCAGGTGAAACAGAAGACAGTACGATTGCTGATATTGCAGTAGCAACCAATGCATTGCAAATCAAAACAGGCTCACTGTGCCGTTCTGAGCGTATTGCTAAGTACAACCAACTATTACGTATTGAAGAAGAGTTGGGCGACGCAACTAGCTACGCTGGTAAGTCAGCTTTTTACCAATTATTTAAATAACGCTAAAGCGTGTTTGAATAGTTAAAATTGAAAGCCCTCACACTAATTTTTGTGATCTTGATTGCCTTGCTACAGTATCCGCTGTGGCTAGGCAAAGGTAGCTGGTTACGTGTGTGGGACTTAAATCGTCAGGTTGCACTGCAACAAGAAAAAAACACCACTTTAAAAGCACGTAATGGCACGCTAGAGGCTGAAGTGCGAGATCTTAAGAGTGGTCAGGCGGCAATTGAAGAGCGCGCGCGTAGCGAGCTTGGTATGATTAAGCAGGATGAAGTTTTTTATCAGGTGATAGATCAGGCGTTACCGCAAGCGTTGCCACCACCTCCAGTTAACCCATCTGCAACTACTACTCCCTAAGTCTTTCTTTTTAGTAGGGGTATTCTATTAAGATTATTCTAACCTTAGGTTTGCCCTAAGTCTAAGTTTGCATTAAGCGCCAAGCGTTTAAATTCAAACGCTCAGCGTTAACTCCTTGCGATGAAGCTACTTAATCAACGTGCTTACTGAGGCCAAGTTGGTGTGTCACGCAACTGCTATAGTGAGTAAGGCAGTGCTTGCAATGCTAATGCATGTCCATTGGCCGATAGCTGGTTATTTTCTGGATTTTCCAGGTTGATTTCAACACATCTAATTTCGGCCAGTAAGTCATAACCACCCTGAGGTGACGGCGCACTACGCACGACTTTACCAACTGTTTCATTTGCAGCATTTAGAATATTTTCACCTGGCTGTGCACTATGATTTGAATGCGTTAGGTAGGTACGGCGCTTGATGCTACCAAGGTAGTGCGTGCGAGCAACAATTTCCTGGCCGGTGTAGCAGCCTTTTTTAAAGTTGATACCACCGAGCAAGTCCAGGTTTAACATCTGGGGGACAAACTCTTCCTGAGTCTCCGGCTTAACATCCGGAATACCTGCCTGAATTTCCAGCCATTCCCAATGTGCGGCATCAGCCACTGTGGCCTGTGATGATAGAGCGCTCCAAATCGCTTGTGCTTGTTCTATGGTTGCCAGAATCTCAAAACGTGCGTGTGCGCTGCTAGGCAGTTTCAGTAGTGAGCCATTTTCCAGAGATACTAACTCGTAGTCATGTTGAGGGACTTTTGCAAACTGCGTGCTGAGTAGCGTCTGTGCATTTGGGCCACTTAGGCCAATTTTGATGATGTCATGACTTACATCCTGTACCTCTACCTTGCTGCGCATCACATACATTTTTAGTCGCTTTGCTGTCGCTGCGATTAATTCTATTGGCATTTGCAAATGGATACGCTCATGCTGTGAAAACGCCAGAAACAACGCAAGCATACGGCCCTTAGGCGTGCAGTAGCCTGTGTAGTGTGCAGACTCCTTTAACAGCTTAACGTCGTTGGTGACTTGACCTTGTAAAAAATTAATTGCATCTGCACCGCTAAGCTGCAACAGACCTAAATGCGACAAGTCGCACATCACGGTTGCGCTATCTAACAATGGTTGAGTGCTACCCGCGTCTTTGGTGGGTGTAGAGGTTTGAATAAATTCCTGCCATTGTTGATTGCTCATGTTAACCTTTTGTATTATTGCTTAGTATCAATTAAATCTTGTAAAACAGATTGCCAATTATAACGTGAAGCCGATAGACCTAAATTTCAAGCCCTCATTTATTTTATCTGCACTGTTGCTGTCGATGAGTGTGATGAGTAGCTGGCTGGTATGCATAGTACCGCTCTCATTCACTATGCAGTGCTTGTCATTACTACTGATTTGGATGGTGGCTATTTATGTGATGGCTGGCGACGCATTGCTTTTATTGCCGTGGTCACCGGTCGCTCTGCATGTTAATACGAAAAACCAACTCAATATCATTACAAAAGATGGGCAGCGCTTAATTGATGTGTCATTAAGTGGTGACAGTATCGTCACTCCCTGGCTAACCATCGTACAATTTAAGCCTAAAGGCGCTACATACTTGCAGCGCCTATTAAGCCGTCCATTGTTAATATTGCCTGACAGTACTGATGCTCAGAACTTAAGACGGCTTAGGGTTTGGATGCGTTGGGGCCAGCGCGACAAAGTGCGTTAATGGTTTTAATGCAGCATTGCCGGCACTGTTGCTATGTTTCTTGTTTAATCTGACGTCGACGGCTCACTAAAGTGCGCCACTGTGTTTTTAATTCATGTAGCGGGTGTTTAGGTAAGTAAGCGAGTATAAATAACACGCCAGCCAAGCTCGCTAGAATCCAGCGAATTTCAAAATTGGCGTTATCGCGGCGCGCTGGCTTTTGTTTTTTCATGGCGCTCAGGATAGCGTTTACACTGTCCGCACGCACGTACATGCCATTAATTTCTTTTGCCAGCTCTTTTAAATATGCTTCATCTAGTTTAGATAAGTATCTGTCACCTTCTCCATTTGCCACGCTATCATTTCTAGTGCCTAGATTGGATTCTGAGATCTGCGCAATACCTGGCTGCATGGCAAAGCTCTCATTCGCCCAGTAACCGATGAGTTGGTTAAATTCATCATATTTGGGGATAGGGGTACCCTTGTCTGAACCTACGCCAACCAATAGCCAATCATCACCTCCTTGAAAGGAAGTTAGATCCTGCCGATTAAAAATATGCAGCTTAGGCGCTTCTTCACCATCTGTAAAAAACACCACTTGTGCTGGCGCAGGGAACGAGCGTATGGTTTTAGCCAATACCGGCATGCTGGCTCTAATTCGGCTATTGCCAGACCAGCCATTACGCCAGTCAAAGTGGTCGATGGTATCGTTGATGGCGTCAAAATTTTCGCAAACTTCGATTGGTGTGTAGAGTGCAGCAACACTAACGCCTGCAAATAAACCAATGCTGATATTGGTGCCACATGGCAGCTCACTGACAAGTTTATGCAAGGTGTCTTGCGTGTAGACTAGCCGTGAAACCGGCTTGCCATTGATGGATTTATCGATCACATTCATGCTTTGTGAAATATCCACGGCAAATATATAGCTGTAGATGTTGCGCTTGATTGGAATCTTTGGATTGAATAATGCGATGACTAACAGCAAGAAAGCTGCGAGCAATAGGCTTACATCTTTGCGGTGACGTAAATAATTATAAATTGGATGCATAGTGAATCAATCAGTCTCTAAGTTATTCAGTCTTAGCTTTAAGGTAAACCAACTGGGATGTTGCCCATAATTAGGCCTGGAGACTCGCCCTCACCAGCCCCTGGTGTTGGGTTCTCTGGCAGCATAGTTAACAGACGGTCTAAATTATGCCTTGCTCTCCAATTGCTATTATCTTGCCTTAATGAGAGCTGGTAAGCCTTTTTAGCTTGGTTGAGTAGGTATTCTGCTTCATCACGCACCGTCATATTAGTGCCTGCAATGGCAAGCCCGCGCCTGAAAAAGATATTGCCTAAGTTATATTGAATCGCTGCTTTTTGCTCTACTGTTGCGCCATTCAGCGCTTTATTAAATAGCAGGGTTGCCTCTTTGTAGCGTTCATTTTTTGCCAGCCAATAAGCAGTTGAGAATTTAGCTTCAAAGCTTTGCAAATCAGTTTTTGGCTGTTTGCCAGTACTAATTGCGGTATTAAATGCATCAATCTGCTGAATGCGATTAAAGTAATAGATGCTAGCAATGCCTGCTAGCAGCGCAGTGGCAATGAATAGCAATGATAGAACTTTTACATTAAAAAAGTGTGGCAATTTTTTTAATGAAATCAAGTTGGCTGTGGTTGTTTTAATGGTTAATGCCATGTCGTTACCTCTATTCTTTTAACGCCCAGTAATAGTGCAATCATGATTGTGGCAATCATAAAGCAAATGTTTGTGTACTCTCGCCCCGGGACTTTCTCAACGTACTTAATGGGTTTCTTCTCACGATTGTTAATATCATTCATGGCTAGTTGCAGTGATTTAGGGTCTTCTGCCTCATAAGCCTTAAATGGGGTTTTAAATGTCTGAAAATACTCATGCAGCTCAATTTGGGCAGGCAAGGGCTGGTCTTCCTTCGGAACAAAGTTCGGGTCAAAGATACTCAGGCCGCCAGGCTGACGTAACACTATCCAATATAGGCTGATGTTTAAGCGTTCAAACCAGTCTCGGATTTTTTGTTGGGTGTTGGCATCTACACGCCCGGCACCGTCTGAAAGCAAGATAACAGCACGTGAGCCTGAATCTGTGACTTTATCAAACAGCCCGGCGCTGCTGGTTAATCCGCTACCAATATTGGTCTGAAACAGCGCATTACCCGCGGTTGCCTGCACGGCTGCTATCACGGCTTTTTTATTTTCACTGAGTGGCAGCACATACATGGCAGAATTACTAAAGGTAATCATGCCAAACATATCCTGCTGGCGTGATTTTACAAATTCAGTAATCAGCCTGGCAGCTGCGACCGATTTAGTTTCGCCTACCGTTGTGTTGCCGTTATGGTCGGTGGTGCCTGAAAAGGGGTCATCCATACTGGCGCTGCGATCTAGTACCAGTGCGATTTGTGCGCCAATGCCAATACGTTCCACTTTTTGCTCAGTGGTATGTGGCGCGGCTAAGCCTAAGATAATAAAAATCAGGGTTAATACCGCTAATATTTTTAAAATTAGACTAATGAGATTGGATAGTGGGTCCACAGGTAGCATGTCTACCCAAGAGTAATGCTTAGCGTGCGCGCGCTGCAATAGTAAGGGTAAAAATGCTAGTGGAAGTAACCATAATACCCATGGGTGAGAAAAAGCCATGGTTTAGACTCCAGCCTTGTTAGTTGTTGGAATCAAGCCACGTTCGCAGTCACGGCATTGCTTGGTAAATATTAATAGCCATTTAGTTGGATTGCTGCCTACACTGTGTACTGCACTGGGTTCAAAGTACACTTGGCGAGATAGCCCGAAAAACTGTGAGATTTCAGTTTTGATAGGTAAAAAGTTGGGATTGTTTGCAAGGAACTCATCTACATTGCCATTAAACACACTGATCTGTGCGGTTTGGTTAAAGGCATGATGCACTGCAGAGACAGCTTGTTTTAGCCCTTCATTGTTGTGCGGCAGTTTTTTAATGGCACGGTAAGTTTTGGCAAAATTGCCTCCCATACGTGGCAGCCATGCGTGCTTACCAAAAATGTAGAGTAGTGCAAGCAGGCTCAGTGCCAGCACACCAACGGATAGCTTCAGCCAGGTTTTTTCTTGATCATTCTTTAACAATAAGGGTTCAAGAAACGTACTCATATTGTTTTCTACTTTTACTTGGCCAAAGATTGCGATGGGTGAAACCGCAATATCTAAGCTAGGCACGCGATATTTGACCAGTTGCTTGCTGTTTTTGGTATTAGTTAAATACAAATACTCTGGCCCCAGTGCAGCATTTTTAGCCACTACACTGTTGGTAAATACTTGGTAAGCAAGTTTAAGTTGATGCGTTGTATAGTCTTTGTGTTCAACCTTACTGTGCTTAATCTCTTTTAATTCAATACCGATGACCTTTCCTCTGTAGCGCTTTTCATAGCCTACAATTGGTAGCGAGGTTTCAACCAGTTTGTACGGCGCTTTAATGGTGAGTGTTACCTCTCTCTCAATCACATCGCCAACGGTATATCCAACCCGCTTAAATGGGTCGACGGTGCTGATGCTCACCACACCTTCATCTACATCAGGGAGGTTTTGACTATCAATTGCCATGGCCTGATGTGAAGCAATGCTCAGAATAACGGCGAGTAGTAGGTCTCTAAAATATTTTGTCATGATTATTTTTTACGTGGTTAGGCGGCTACAAATTGGTGAAAGTATTCTGTCAGCGAGTCTGCATCAAACTCACCTTCTACATAAAAAGGCGGCATGTCGAAACGCATGAACAGCTCATATATTTCATTGCGTCTACTTTCAAAAGACTGCACGATTTTTTCGCGTAATTCTTTGCGCAAAAATAAGGTACGTTTTTCCCCAGTTTCCGCATCATCAACATTGACTAAACCAAACTCTGGCAAGTTTCTATATTCCGCTGAATCCCATAACACCATCGGTACAATATGATGGCGTAACAGGTTAGATAATGCCCCTTCCAGTAAGCTGTTGGGCATATGGAAGTCTGAAATCAAAAACACCAAAGAACGTTCGCGTGGTAGATAGCGGTAAACCTCGGTAATGCCGTTGCAATTGACCTGGGCAGGGTGAAAGTCTTTTAATGACTCTGCCATTGTGATTGCATGGTGAGATTTGAAAGAAGTTGTGCTAATCCAGTCTTCACGTACTTTTTCATCAAAGCCGATAAAGCCAAACGGGTCATGATGCTCACTGGCAGATTGTGCAATCGACTCTGCTATTTCTGCCGCTAATTTGATTTTTCTTTTTTTAGCACCAAAGTTCATACTGCCCGATAAGTCACAGATGACATAAACCGGAGTGGCGCTTTTCTGGTTAAACAGGCGAACGTACACTTGCTCCAGTGGGTCGCGTATAGTTTGACGAATATCAATACGGCGTGGATCAGGGTAAGACAGTAGGGTGGTATGTCCACGAAACTCCATGCCCATGCCGCGTTGCGTACTGGCGTGCCGTCCCGGATGACGACCGCGCGATCTCCAGCTAATGTGATAGTCAAAAGATTTAATATTTTCAATCATAAAAATCCAACATAGCAATCCAATGGGTGGGTTACTTCCAACATCATTTATTAAAGAAACACAAACTAAGTGCCTACGCTGGTAATCCAGTTGCTGCGCGGTTTTTTGGTTTCGGCGGTCACTTTTAGCGGCTTAACATCGCTTAGCGAGTTAGCCTGCACCGCATCGCAGCCTCGCTGTACAACTTGTACTATTTCGGTTTTTGCGTTGCGTGCGCTCAGTGCTTCACACTGCCCCTATGCCCCTAGACTTAATTTCGTCTTTCTTTTAGTGATTTGATGCTCGGTCTCAAAATCTAGCAGATTTGTTGTCAATGCACTGTCACCTGCTAGCGTAGATTGTAGTTATGGCGCAGCAACTGCGTTCACAATACCGGAGAGCATTTCACGCGCAATTTCAGTGCGGCGCATTTCATACACCGGGCTAAATACCAAGCGATGCGCAATGGTGGAATGAAACACCGCATGAATATCATCCGGCAATACTGCATTACGGTTATTCAACCATGCATTCACACGTGCCGCACGTAGCATCATACTCATGCCCCGCGGACTTGCGCCTGAAAGCACTAGGCGGTTCATGTCTACACCAGAAACTTTTACACCATAATCCAGCGGGGCTTTGGTTGCCTTCCACAGGTTCAGTGCATATCTTTTAAGCGTGTCACTGGCCTCAATGCTATTTTGAATCACACTGGAGAATGCATTAAGCTCATCAAATTGCAGTACATCAGGTTTTACAGTATCGACCAGTGCGTCCACGTTATGGAATTTAGTATCAAACACTAAGGCTTCCATGATGGCATCATCGTTTGGTACCACAATTGGAATTTCCATCATAAAGCGGTCACGTGCCGCGGATGGAATCTCAAAAGTCTCTTCTTTTTCTACTTGGTTACGGTCAGCAAACACAATCATGTGTGGGAAGTAGTGTTCGGTATTAAAGGCAGACAGGCTGCGCTCAGCCATCACGCGTAGCAATAAAGAGTGGACTTGCGGACGTGCGCGGTTGATTTCATTAAAGAAGAATACAGAAAGGTTTTCGCCAGACATGAGCAATGGGCCAGGGCTCACATGCGGTTTGCCGTCTTCACCTAGGTAAGTGTGGTAAACCAAGTCGTTAGGCATTAAGTCAATTGTGCCTTCAATCCGTTGGTAGCCGCCGCCAATGCCGCGTGTAAAAGCACGCAACAGCGTGGTCTTACCTACACCCACATCACCTTCAAGCAATACGTGACCACGGGCAAAAATTGAAGTGGTAATTAGTCTAATTGGCGTTTGTTGGCCAACCACAACTTTATTGACTTCAGACTCTAAGGTAAGCGCATGGTTGCGCCAATCAGCTAGTTGAACATCACTCATTGAGAATTCCTGTATTTTTTGAAATGGTTGTAATAGAACTTAAACACATGGTAAACGTTTTTATTGAAGGGGTAAACAGATCTGTATACCCCTTTGTTAAAATATATCCTAAATATGAAATGAAAACGTTAAAAAGTGAATAAAAGTAACAATAAAAAGTGAATATCGCTTTCGTAAAAATGGTTTTCCAGCGAAAATAGCGAAAGTTGGATTAAGTGGCCAAATGAATGGCTCCTTGGTCGGGTGCAAATAGTTGTTTAAAAACTCATTTACAAAGACAAAATTATGCAAAGACAAAATAGTTTCACAAAAGAAGAATTACTCAAATGTGGTCGCGGTGAAATGTTTGGTGAGGGTAATGCGCAATTGCCTTTGCCGCCAATGTTGATGTTTGATCGTATTGTTTCAATTACTGAAGAGGGTGGTAAGTATGGCAATGGTCAAATCATTGCTGAGCTGGATATTACGCCTAATTTATGGTTTTTTGATTGCCACTTTACCGGTGATCCAGTGATGCCAGGCTGTTTAGGTTTGGATGCCATGTGGCAACTGGTTGGCTTTTATTTAGGTTGGATGGGTGGCCCTGGTCGTGGCCGTGCTTTAGGCGCAGGTGAGGTTAAATTCACCGGTCAAGTGCTGCCAACTGCTAAAAAGGCAACTTATACTATTGATTTAAAACGCGTCATTATGCGTAAGCTGGTTATGGGTATTGCCGATGCAACCATGCAGATTGATGGCCGTGAAATTTATGTAGCAACAGATTTACGCGTAGGGTTGTTTACGCGTACAGATAACTTTTAACCTTTTAGTTACAATCAGTTAAAATATATTCACTTAAAAATTAAGTAACTAATTTCTTATTGATAGGAGTACACGATAATGCGTCGTGTCGTTATTACTGGAATGGGCATTGTTTCCAGTCTAGGGAACAATAAAGCTGAGGTTTTAGACAGTCTGCGTCATGGCAGATCTGGCATTACCCATCAACCTGAATATGCTGAGCGTGGTTTACGTTCGCATGTTGCAGGCTCAATTAAAAATCTTGATATCGAGTCATTGATTGACCGTAAGTTATTGCGCTTTATGGCAAAAGGCCATGCTTATGCATGGTTAGCGCTGCAAGAAGCGATTGCTGATGCTAGCTTGGGCGAAGATCTTGTTTCTAATGTACGTACCGGCATTATCGTCGGTGGCGGTGGCCCATCTACTGATAGTATCGAACAAAGTAATGCGGTTTTAGCTGAAAAAGGCATCCGCCGCGTAGGCCCTTACATGGTGACCAAAGCTATGTGTAGTGGCATTGTGGCAACCTTAGCTACAGGCGCTAAAATCAAAGGCGTAAACTACGGTATCAGTTCAGCCTGTTCTACCAGTGCACATTGTATTGGCGCTGGTGCAGAGCAAATTCAGTTAGGCAAACAAGATATCGTTTTTGCAGGCGGTGGTGAAGAAGAGCATTGGACCTTATCCTATCTGTTTGATGCAATGGGTGCGATGTCTAGCAAATACAATGACACTCCGGAAAAAGCCTCAAGAACTTACGATGTAGACCGTGATGGTTTTGTGATTTCTGGCGGTGGCGGTATCGTGGTGCTGGAAGAGTATGAACACGCTAAAGCACGTGGCGCTAAAATCTATGCTGAAGTCGTAGGTTACGGTGCAACTTCTGATGGCTACGACATGGTTGCCCCATCAGGTGAAGGCGCTGTGCGCTGCATGAAGCTTGCACTCGAAGGTGTAGAGGGTCCTGTTGACTATATCAACACCCACGGTACAAGTACCCCGGTTGGCGATACAAAGGAGCTGGAAGCGATTCGTGAAGTGTTCGGTGATAACGGTTTAAAACAAAACCCTGCCATTGCTTCAACTAAGTCGTTATCTGGCCATGCTTTAGGCGCTGCTGGTGTGAATGAGGCAATTTATACCTTGCTGATGATGGAAAATAACTTTATTGCGGCCTCTGCAAATATTGAAACGCTAGACCCAGTTGCTGAGGGTTTGAATATCGTTCGTACTGCGATAGAAAACGTAAAAATTGAAACTGCATTATCAAATAGTTTTGGTTTTGGCGGAACTAACGCTACATTGACTTTATCTACAAAAAATCTGTAATGCGTTTTTAGTTGTTATTTAGGTGAGGAAGTATGAGTATCAAAGCTAAATTGTTAGGTCTCATATTTCCCATCCTCTTCCTGTTTGGTTGTGCGGGGTTCTCCAATCACACCGTCTATATCTCCGAGCAACAAATTCAATCCAAGCTGAATGAAAAGCTGTTGATTCCTATCTCTTTACTTAAAGTGTTTGATCTTAGTTTGAGTAACGCCAATGTGAAGTTTGACAATGAGACAGGCCGGATGCATACAAAATTTGATACGCAGTTATTGAATCAATTGAATGGCAAAAAAATGGCAGGGAAGTTGGCGATATCCGGTAATCTGCAATTAGACTCCACCACAAACTCTGTGATACTGAACGATGTGGCAGTGGATGACTTTATGATTGATGGCGTAGAGTCAAAATATAGCGATGCAATGGGCGGTGTAGCAAAAATGCTTGGTAGTCAGCTTTTGAATGGTCTTAATCTCTATACGGTTAAGGCTTATTCACTAAAGGTTGGCACTACGCAATATTATCCAAAAGACATGAAGGTAACGAGTCGTGGCCTAGAAGTTACCTTAAGTCCGTATCAGTAGCAGCATATTGCATCGTGGGTATTCACACGTTTTAATCTAACTTAAATAGATGCTTAAGTGGGTGTAAGCGCTGATTACACCCAACTCAATTTACTACATTAGCTTATTCTGCGGTTGGGCTTTTGTATCTTGATAACCAATGCGCATATGGTGGCGGCAGTACCCAAGCTGGTTGCTCTACCCCTAACTCCTTAGCCGCTTGATATGACCAATTTGGGTTTTCCAAGTGCGCGCGTCCTATCATTACTAAGTCCAACTGTTCATTGCGCACGGCTTGATCGGCAAGCTTAGGTGCACCAAAGCCCCATGCGGATGCAACTGGTAATTGCGTTTCATTTCGCACGCGCTCAGCAATTGGAGCCAGAAATGCAGGCCCCCATGGGATGTTGGTTTCTGGAATGGTGAACCCTACACTGACACTCAGCATATCCAGCCCGATTTGCTTCCACTCATTCACTAATCGAATAGACTCGCTCAGTGTTTCTTCATCTTTATTATCATATTCTAAAACGCCAAATCGAGCGGTTAATGGTAAATTCTCTGGCCAAACTTTTCTCACCGCTGTAAGCATCTCATTGCTGAATCTAGCTCGGTTCTCATAGCTACCGCCATATTCATCTGTTCTTTTATTTGAATGTGGAGAGAAAAAGCTTTGGCCCATATAGCCATGGGCAAGGTGCAGCTCTAACCATTCAAATCCTGCATCACTTGCGCGTTGCGCTGCTAACACAAAGTCATTTTGTACACGCTTGATATCAGCCACCGTCATTTCAGTTGGTACGCGTGCAAGATCGCCGCCGAATGCGATTGCAGATGGGGCGATGGTTGGCCATGCGTTTGGGTTGTCAGCAGGGATGTGGTCGTCGCCTTCCCATGGAATATTGGCGCTGGCTTTACGTCCTGCATGCGCAATCTGAATGCCAGGGACTGCACCTGCTGCTTTGATTGCTGTAGCAATTTCACGCAATTGTTCAGCTTGCTCATCATTCCAAATTCCTAGGCAGTTTGGCGTGATGCGTCCATCTGGTGATACTGCCGTTGCTTCTACTATCACTAGGCCGCTTCCTCCACGCGCTAGGCTAGTGTAGTGCACTTTATGCCAGTTATTAGCTAAGCCATCTTCTGCCATGTATTGGCACATAGGAGGAATAGCGATTCTGTTTTTTAACGTGACATCTTTCAGTTGGTAAGGCGAAAACAAATCTTTCATGATGATCCTTAGGTTGATATTCAATGTTTAATACTATTGTTCGAATATAATAGAACTATAGAATTTTGTAAAGAGATGTGTTAAATTTAATACATGCGACAGATCAAACATCCAACAATAGAGCAGGTCGAATTAACGGACATTATGTATGCCCTTGCTGACCCGACTCGCCTGGAGATTGTGGTAATGCTTGCACAAGCGGGTAAGAAATTAACGTGCGGGGAGATTAATTTAAATCGCCCTAAATCCAGCATGTCGCATCACTTCAAAATTCTTCGAAGCGCAGGTCTGGTTGAGACCTTGATTGAGGGGACAGAGCACATGAACTCTTTGCGGCTTGAAGAAGTGGAAAGCAAATACCCAGGGGTATTGAGCGCAGTTTTGAAAGCGGCCACAAAAGGCTAGTTCTTTCGCTAAGATACCTTCTTTGCATAGGTTGCTAGCTAGCAGCTCATCAAGTTTACCGTTTATACTAAGAGACGCAGTTAGCTGCCCAGCTATCAAACAGTACGGTGCATAAGAGTTGTAACAAGAAAGCGGCACCCCCAGTTACTTTACCTCCAATATTTCACTTTCGTGGGCATTTTCTGCTTATGAGGCTGATTGTATTCTTTGCCTTATTTCTCATTAAAGTGTGATGTCTACGGTTGCCGCTTAACTCAAGCGTTGGTCGCCTTTAGTTGTTTGTGTGACTATAAGCTGCTACTAACAATCTGTTAAATTGACTTTTGTGTTGCGCATTCTCTTTCGGCCAAAGCGCATCTGCTGAAAGTTATCGTTGATATTAAAAAATTTAACTGGTCGCCTGTCTCACTTAAATATTATTGTGACCTAGTTAAATGTAAACCAATTTTATATTTAGTATTGCTTTGTAATAATAATGATTCTCATTTACAATATGAGAATAAATCTTATTATCATAGGGCTGCTAAATTGAATAAAAAAAATATTTTGCATTTTTCTGTTATCTCTACCTTATTGTCTTATTACCCTTTACAGTCAATTGCCGCTGAGTTGGAAATAAAAAATGAAGACACAGAGACTTTATCTGAGATCAAGGTAAATGCTAAGGTAGATCCTAATTCACTGCCGCCAGCTTATGCTGGCGGTCAGATTGCTAATGGTGGCCGCCTTGGATTGTTGGGAAACACTACATTGTTAAATGCTCCGTTCAGCATATCTAGCTACACAAGCGAAATGATAGAAAACCAGCAAGCTATGACTGCAGCAGAGGTGCTTTCCAAAGATGCAGGAGTTAGGTCTTCTGGACAAGCAGGAGGGTTATTCGATTCCTTTTTTATTCGCGGCTTTCCGATTGGAGAAGGCAATGCAGGTGAAATTGCTTTTGATGGCGTATATGGTGTAGCCCCTAATTATCGAATTTTTACTGACTATACAGAACGTATTGAGGTTATAAAGGGGCCTGCAGCATTGCTATATGGCATGTCACCGAATAGTGCTGTGGGTGGTGTTATTAACATAGTTCCTAAACGTGCAGCGAATAAGGATTTAACTCGGTTAACTACGTCTTATGCTACAAAATCTCAACTGGGAGGTCATGTAGATATAAGTCGTCGTTTAGGTGAAGACCGTCAATTTGGAGTGCGTTTTAATGGGAGTTTTTATGAGGGTGATACTCCGCTCGATAATCAATCTAGGGAGTCTTTCGTTGGTGCTTTAGCGTTAGATTATTCTGGAGATCGTTTCAGAGCATCTCTAGATTTGTTAAATCAAAAAGAAGATATCAACGCACCGTCTCGCCCATTTCTGGTGGCAAATGGCGTGGGTTTACCTTCCGCGCCAGATGGGCAGCGCAATGTTACACAAAAATGGGAGTATGCCAATGTGCATGACCGATCAACATTATTAAAGACTGAGTTTGATTTAACCAACACTACTACGGTTTTTGCAAGTGCTGGCGGAGCTCATACTGATGTTGAGAGAACTTTTGGTACACCAACTATTCTCAATGTAAGAGGCGATACAAGCTCTACACCAGGGAATTTCATATTTAATATTCACAGAACATCTTACGACGCTGGTATCAGAACACAATTCGATTCTGCTGCAATTACCCATGCAGTTACATTACAAACAAGTCTATATGAAGACCGCATAGACCGTGGCTCAAGAAATGGTACCGCAGTTTTATCGAATCTATACTCGCCAATTAATCAACCAGATCAAAATGTTGCATCACCATCAACGCCTAAGTTATCCGAATCTAAACTTCAAGGAGTAGCACTTGCGGATGCAATGTCGCTGTTAAATGAACGTTTGCTAATCACTTTGGGGGTTAGAAAGCAACAAGTGGAGTCCAAGAATTTCAGTACAAATGGTGCTGTTACCAGCGCATATAAAGACGATGCACTAACACCTTTGGCTGGAATAGTAATTAAGCCTTGGCAACACGTGGCTTTTTATGGAAATTATATCGAAGGGCTTAGTCGCGGCGATATCGCGCCATTAACTGCTACAAACGCTGGTCAGAGTTTCGCCCCATATAAAACTAAGCAACGGGAAGTAGGTGTCAAGATTGATCATGGAAGCTTTATCAGCACTTTAAGTGTGTTCCAAATCGAGAAACCTAGTGGTCAGTTAACTAACGGTGTGTTTGCTGTTGATGCGGAGCAACGTAACCGAGGTTTGGAGTTCAATATTATCGGTGAGGTTACTACTGGAGTGAGGCTGTTGAGCGGTGCAACGTTTTTTGATGCTGAACTTACAAAAACCAACAATGTAGCAACACGGGGGAAAACACCTATTGGCGTTCCCTCGTCTCAGGCCAATCTAGGTTTGGAGTGGGATACATCTTGGGTGCCAGGATTAACAGTAAATGGGGCGATTACTTTTACTGACAAACAATATGTTAATCAGGCGAATACTCAGGAGCTAGCATCTTGGACTCGATTTGATTTGGGCGCGCGCTATACAACGGCTGTCACAGGGCATGCGGCGACTTTACGTGCAAATGTACTAAATGTATTTGACCGAGATTACTGGTCAGGGGTTGCTTCTTATAGCGGAGTTTCAATAGGGGCTCCCCGCACTCTTATGTTATCTGCAACTGTAGATTTCTAATGTACAAATTAAGACCTATTATCTCAACAGATCTGAGTAACTGATGCAAGCTGATATTAAATTAAAAACTCTAAATACAACCACTCACTCAACAAGTTCGCACCGTCCTCTACGTGGGCGTAGTAAGCGTGCTAATTTCTTGATATGGTTGAGGAAAACTCACATTTATCTAGGTTTGTGGGGTGCGCTGCTAGGGGTGCTATTTGGCGTCACTGGCATTATCATGAATCATCGCGTGGTGATGAAATTGCCAGTACAAAAATCTGTACAAAAAATAATTGAAATACAATTACCAAATGAAAGCTTTGAAACTCCAGAGTTATTGGCAGCATGGATTGCGCAAAAGATGAACTTTAAAGTTTCTCAAGCAGCGTTCATTAAAGTCGAACCTAGCAAAGAAGTGATCTGGAATGATGTTAAAGTCAAACAACCAGAACGTTGGGCTATTAGCCTACACCGGCCAGATAGAGCAATTAATGCAGAATATTTTGCAGGGAGTAAAGTAATTAATTTAGAGAATGCTGACTCCACTATAGTAGGCACGCTTACACGGCTACATATGGCTGTCGGTGTAAATGTAATCTGGGTATTGATTGCAGACTCGATAGCGGTTAGTTTTATCCTGCTGTCCATCACAGGGTTGTTATTATGGTCTCAAATGCATACTATAAAGTTAATAACTGTATTATTCAGTGTTACGTCATTGATTACTGCAATATGTGTGGCTTTCTCTATTTAGCTTTTGTGTTGCTGGTAGTGCTAATTTTTTACTCTAGAAGCTCGCTTCCACAATTAATGAGATGTAAACTTTACTAGCTAAGGCAATATTCACAATGAATCACAGTATACGAGTGTGGATATTGTTTACAGTATAAGCGCAGCGGCAACAAGCCGGCCTTCACTCATTAAGATGTTATAGGTGCGACAGGCAGCCGCTGTCGTCATGCATTCAAGCGCAATCCCATGCTCGGTAAGAGTTTGATGATTTTTTGGATGTAAGAACACGTGCGTTGCACCTGTGCCTAACAGTACAACTTCTGGCTTTAATTTGATTATTTCTTGGAAATGATCGTTATTCAAAGTGCTTACATTGCCTGCATGCCAATCAACCAGAATTGTCTGCGGCATGACAATTAAGTTTTGTGCATAACGTTGTTTGTTGATCTCTATATAGCTTTCGCCATATGCTGTGATCAGGTTGTTATTTTCAGTGGTAGTTAAATGTAACTTCATTGTCGATTTTTGCCTTTATTCTCTGAGGCTTAATTGAATCAAAGCCTCATTCTAATGTAAACTAATGCCTTTCACTAATAAGCTTTTTTAAGCGCGAATTCACGCATCATGCAGCCTTTACATAAATCTAATAAACTTAACAATGTCTGTTATGACATTCGCGGCCCTGTGCTACAGCGCGCCCGCGAGATGGAAGAAGACGGCCATCATATCATCAAGCTTAATATTGGTAATCCTGCCTCATTCGGGTTTGAAGTGCCTGAAGAGATTCAGCAGGATGTGATTCGCAACATGGCCAAAGCGGGTGGCTATACGGATAGTAAAGGCCTGTTCGAGCCGCGTAAATCTATTATGCATTACACACAAAGTAAGCATATCAAAGGCGTAACAGTAGACGATATTTTTATCGGCAACGGTGTGTCTGAGCTGATAGTGATGTCGATGCAAGGCTTGTTAAATAATGGTGACCAAGTTTTGGTACCAATGCCAGATTATCCTTTATGGACGGCTGCGGTTACATTGGCGGGCGGTACTGCACGTCACTATCTGTGTGATGAAGAATCAGGCTGGATGCCGAATCTTAAAGATATCGAGTCAAAAATCACGGCAAATACACGCGGTATTGTGGTGATTAACCCGAACAATCCTACAGGCGCACTGTACCCACGTGAGATTTTAGAAGGCATTGTAGAAATTGCGCGCCATCATGGTTTGGTGATTTTCGCAGACGAAATTTACGATAAAGTTTTATACGACGGTAACGAACATACGTCGATTGCATCACTTGCTGATGACGTGTTATTTGTCACGTTTAATGGCTTGTCAAAAAATTATCGTACTTGCGGCTATCGTGCAGGTTGGATGATTTTAAGTGGTGAGAAAAAACATGCGCTAGACTACATTGAAGGCTTGAATATGTTGGCCTCTATGCGCTTGTGTGCCAATGTGCCTGGTCAGTTAGCAATTCAAACCGCATTGGGTGGTTACCAAAGTATTGAAGATTTAGTCGCTCCAGAAGGGCGTTTGTGTAAACAGCGTGATATTGCGTACGAGATGCTCACAGCAATCCCTGGTGTGACCTGTACTAAGCCGCAGGCTGCGATGTATCTGTTTCCGAAGTTAGACCCAAAAGTCTACCCGATTGAAGATGATCAAAAATTCATCCTCGATTTATTGTTGGAAGAAAAAGTGCTGTTAGTGCAAGGCACTGGTTTTAATTGGAAAACACCAGATCATTTCCGCGTTGTGTTCTTACCGAATGTAGATGATTTGACTGAAGCGATTAAACGTATTGCTAGGTTCTTAGAAAATTACAGAAAAAAGCATGAATCAAAATTAGATGGAGCAAAAGCTTGAAACAGTTAAATGTTGGGATATTGGGCTTAGGCACAGTAGGCGGTGGTACGTATACAGTATTAAAACGCAATGCATCTGAAATTACGCGCCGTACTGGTGTGGCAATTAATGTGGTACAGGTGGCAGATAGAAATTTAGCCAATGCAAAAGCGTTGGCTGGTGATACAGATGTGACTGATGACGCGTTTGCCGTGGTGAATAACCCAGCGGTGGATGTGGTTGTTGAACTGATTGGCGGCTACACCTTGAGCCGTGAGCTCGTGTTAAAAGCAATTGCCAATAAAAAACATGTGGTGACAGCCAATAAGGCATTAATTGCCTTGTACGGTAATGAAATTTTTGCAGCGGCAAAAGCAAATAATGTGATTGTAGCTTTTGAAGCGGCGGTTGCTGGCGGTATTCCTATTATTAAAGCCTTGCGTGAAGGCTTAGGCGCTAATCGTGTTGAGTGGGTGGCTGGTATTATTAACGGCACCACTAACTTTATTCTGACAGAAATGCGTGAAAAAGGCCTCAATTTTGCCGACGTATTGGGCGAAGCACAGCGTTTAGGTTATGCCGAAGCTGACCCGACTTTTGACGTAGAGGGTATCGATGCCGCGCACAAATTGACCATTATGTCTGCCATCGCTTTTGGCATGCCAATGAAGTTTGAGCAAGCTTACACTGAAGGCATTACCAAATTAGAGCAGGTAGATATTAAGTACGCTGAAGAATTAGGCTACCGCGTGAAGTTGCTTGGTATTACTAAGCGTAACGATAATGGTGTTGAGCTACGTGTACACCCGACTTTAATTCCTGAGAAGCGCTTAGTAGCTAACGTGAATGGTGCCATGAATGCGGTAGTGGTGAAGGGCGATGCAGTTGGCCCGACGCTATACTACGGTGCTGGTGCGGGTGCAGAGCCAACAGCAAGTGCTGTGGTGGCAGATTTGATGGATGTTGCGCGCTTGATTGATGCAACCAGCGCACAACGTGTGCCTTACCTAGCGTTCCAGCCAGAGCAAGTGCAAGACTTGGCAATTTTACCTATTGATGAAGTACAAAGCGCTTATTACCTACGTTTACGCGCGAGCGACAAACCGGGTGTATTGGCTGATGTGACTAAAATCTTAGGTGACCGCAGTATCTCTATCGATGCCATGTTGCAAAAAGAGCCTGATGAGAACGAAACCGAAGCGGATATCGTGATTTTGACGCATATCACCGTTGAGAAAAACATGAATGCAGCGATTGCCGCTATCGAAGCCCTTGAAGCAATCACAGCTAAAGTCGTCCGCATTCGTATGGAAGAACTTGCAAAATAATGACTAAGCCGTCGTTTCACCATAAACTGGGATGACGGACGTATGAGAGATTAAATGAAATACATATCAACACGCGGGCAATCGCCTGCTTTAAGTTTTAGCCAAATTTTATTGGGTGGTTTAGCGCCAGACGGCGGTTTGTATCTGCCAGAAACCTATCCGCAATTCACTGATGCTGATTTAACCGCGATGCGTGGTTTATCTTATGCAGACTTGGCGTTTGCCATCTTGTCACGCTTTGTGGATGATATTCCTGCCGCTGACTTAAAAGCGATTATTGATAAAACTTACCGTGCTGATGTGTATGCATTTACCCGTACTGGGCAGAATGCTGCTGACATTACGCCAACTTTAAAGCTGCAAGATAACCTATATTTGCTCAGCCTTTCTAATGGCCCTACATTAGCGTTTAAAGACATGGCAATGCAGTTGCTAGGTAATTTGTTTGAATACGTGCTGACGAAAGAAGGCAAAACCACCAATATTTTAGGTGCAACTTCTGGTGACACTGGTTCTGCTGCTGAATACGCGATGCGCGGTAAAAAAGGTATTCGTGTATTTATGCTATCACCGCATAAGAAAATGAGCCGTTTCCAAACAGCGCAAATGTTCAGCCTGCAAGATGACAATATCTACAATATTGCAGTGAACGGTGTGTTTGATGACTGTCAAGATATGGTGAAAGCGGTATCGAATGACGCAGAGTTTAAAGCACAATACAAAATCGGCGCAGTGAACTCCATCAACTGGGGCCGTATCGTGGCGCAAGTGGTTTACTACTTTAAAGGCTACTTTGCGGTTACGCAAAATAACAGTCAAAAAGTTAGCTTCTCTGTGCCGTCAGGCAATTTTGGTAACGTATGTGCCGGCCACATTGCACGCATGATGGGCTTGCCGATTGATAAGCTAGTAGTGGCAACCAATGAGAACGATGTATTAGACGAGTTCTTCAAAACTGGCGTATATAGCCCACGCGGTTCAGCTAACACCTACCATACATCAAGTCCATCAATGGACATCAGCAAAGCCTCTAATTTTGAGCGTTTTGTGTTTGATTTAGTTGGTCGTGATAGCGATAAAACACGTGCACTGTGGGCTAAAGTAGATGCTGGTAACAGCTTTGATTTGAATGCGGATGGCTATTTCGCAAAAATTGCGGATTATGGCTTTGTATCTGGCAGTAGCAATCATGCGCATCGTATGCAAACCATACGCGACACTCAAGCTAAATACGATGTGGTGATTGACACGCATACTGCAGACGGCTTAAAAGTTGCGTTGGAGCATTTAGATACAAACACACCAATGGTCGTGTTAGAGACTGCACTGCCAGCCAAGTTTGAAGACGCTATCGTGGAAGCTTTAGGCCAAGCGCCGCAGCGCCCAGCTGCGTTGAATGGCATTGAGTCTTTACCGCAAAAATTTACTGTAATGGATGCTAGTGCAGCAGACATCAAAAGCTTTATTGCTAACAACACTTAAATAAGCAGCCACATTCACTATATTGAATGTGGCAGTTTGTTAAATGGCTAATGCCTTAAGTCGCCATGTGGCTACAGGCAATAAAAGTAATAAGTTTTTAATTGGGACAAACATGACGATAGCTTGGGTGGTAAGTTAAGAATGAAACAATACATCGACTTAGTGCAGCACGTACTCAATCATGGCAACAAAAAGGAAGACCGCACCGGCACCGGTACAGTTTCTGTATTTGGCTACCAAATGCGCTTTAATTTGGCGGATGGTTTCCCATTACTTACCACCAAAAAAGTACATTTAAAATCCATTATTCATGAGCTGCTGTGGTTTTTGCAAGGCAGCACCAATATTGCGTATTTAAAAGAAAATGGCGTGCGCATCTGGGATGAGTGGGCAGATGAAAATGGCAACCTGGGCCCGGTGTACGGCTACCAATGGCGCAACTGGCCTAAACCTGACGGTACGCACATTGACCAGATTACGCAGGTGGTGAATGCAATTAAGAACAACCCAGACTCACGCCGGTTAATCGTTTCAGCATGGAACGTAGCGGATGTGGACCAAATGAAGCTACCGCCTTGTCATGCTTTCTTCCAGTTTTATGTGGCTCCGGCCGCGCCAGATGACGCTGACCAACGCTCCAAGCTCAGCTGCCAGCTTTATCAACGCAGTGCTGATATCTTCCTTGGCGTGCCGTTTAATATTGCCTCCTACGCATTGCTTACCATGATGGTGGCCCAGGTCTGTAATCTAAGATTAGGTGATTTTGTGCATACCTTAGGCGACGCACACATCTATTCGAATCATTTTGAGCAAATGCACGAGCAGCTAAAGCGTGATCCGCGTCCATTGCCAACGATGCGTATCAACCCTGAAGTGAAGGATATCTTCGGTTTTAAATTCGAAGACTTCACATTGGAAGGCTATGACCCGCACCCTGCAATTAAAGGTCTGGTGGCCGTTTAATGACGCAATTATCAATTATTGTTGCAGTTGCGCATGATGGTGTTATCGGTGTCAATAACACTTTGCCTTGGCACCTGCCTGAGGATTTAAAGCGCTTTAGAGCGCTAACCATGGGGCATCATATCATTATGGGTCGTAAGACCTACGATTCGCTTGGTCGCCTGCTACCAGGCCGCACAACTGTCATCGTGACGCGTAATGAAAACTACAAGGTAGAGGGCGCGCTGGTTGCTAATTCACTAGAAGCCGCTATCGCCTTATGTGAAAACGATGATGAAGTGTTCTTAATTGGCGGCGCAGAGCTGTATCAAGCCGGCCTTAAGCTCGCACATAAGCTGTATATCACTGAAATCGAACTAGACGTAGCAGGCGATGCATTTTTCCCCAAATTAATCTCTACCGAATGGCAAGAAACTGAACGTGAAGCACATACTTCTGAAAAAGGGTTGAGCTTCAGTTATGCTACTTACATACGCAAGTAATTAATTTTTAAGCACCACCATAGCTAGCGTTTTTTTACGCTGATTAATCACCGGCTCATGCTCGGTGCCTTTAATCAGGCTTTCCTTACTGAATATCTTTCAGATACAGAAATGGGGGCACTACAGATGAAACCAGTGCTTAGACTAACCTTTGGCAACTATCCCAGCACTTACCCCCACTCCAGCTCTGAACGAGTCCTCTATTGTCAGCTGCCTGAAGCTTACCAAACAATAACCAATTATTATGCAGATGCGGCGCACTGTAAGCGAGTGTGCCCTACGTGGGCAGCTACATTATAGAAATTATTTGGAGAGGAAAATGGCATTCCTAAACGAAATTATTCCAGAAGAACAAAAAGACAAATTTACTTTTCCAGTTGAGACTAATAGAGATGGTTCAAAACCAACTCTCTATAAATGGACGGTTGATTTTGAAAGAAATATATTCCTTGTGATGACTAAACACGGTGGAGGGGCACACCAAGGCGTGCCTCGTACAGAGTGGTATGTATTGAGTTGGAACGGAGAAGTAATTAATTTCCAATGTGAGCCTGAATATAGTGGTGATTTTTCAACAGGTCAAAATTTGCTGTTGAAAATTAAACAGTTAACAATTCCACTAGATTTACAAATTCGTAAAGAAGAAATTATTCAATTGATTAAAGACATTCTTGATGCTAAGAGCTGGCCTTACAAACGAAGTGCCTACATCGTGACAGTTGAGTTTGATCAATAATTATCTGCTAATTTGGAGATTTTCAATGACTACCCAACAAGCTATTTTAAATTTCTTGAATGCCTACAACCCATCAGGCTCGCAGCTCACCCCCAGCCGCGTAGGGCGCACTCGCTTGCCGTGCTCCGTATGAGTTACTGAGCACGGCATACTGGAAGCGCTTACCTTTCACGGTCAGTTGTTTGTGGCGCAGGGGCTTGTTACTGCGCTACGCAATCCACGTAGTAAGTTGCTTTACCGTCAACCACTTGTTTAACTAGGCCGTGCACGTCGGTTTCAAAGCCTGGGAAGCGTTCGTTAAACTCACGTGCGAATTTCAGGTAATTCACAATGATTTTGTTAAAGCGCTCACCTGGAATCAATAACGGAATGCCTGGTGGATAAGGTGTTAGCAACACTGCAGTAATGCGGCCTTCAAGTTCATCAATCGCTACACGGTCAATCTTGCGATGCGCCATCTTTGCAAACGCATCGGTTGGCTTCATTGCCGGTACCATGTCTGACAAGTACATTTCTGTCGTCAAACGTGCTACGTCGTTGGCTTTATATACACCGTGAATCTGTGCGCATAAATCGCGCAAGCCTAGGCGTTCGTAACGTGGGTTTTTCTGTACAAATTCAGGTAATACTTTCCATAATGGCTGGTTCTTGTCGTAATCGTCTTTAAACTGCTGCAGTGCGGCTACCATGGTGTTCCAGCGGCCTTTGGTAATGCCAATGGTGAACATGATAAAGAATGAATACAAGCCGGTTTTTTCAACAATCACGCCATGTTCAGCTAAATATTTGGTAACAATAGCAGCAGGGATGCCAAACTCGTCTGAGAAATCTCCATGAATATCCAAGCCTGGGGTGATGATGGTGGCTTTGATCGGGTCCAGCATGTTAAAGCCTTCTGCCAGGTTACCAAAACCATGCCAGCCTTCGTTGGCTTTTAGCATCCATGCATCGCGCTCTTCAATACCTTCTTCTGAAAGGTCGTTTGGACCCCAAACCTTGAACCACCAGTCGGTGCCCCATTCTTCATCCACTTTGCGCATTGCGCGGCGGAAATCTAAGGCTTCCATGATAGATTCTTCTACCAATGCGGTGCCGCCTGGTGCTTCCATCATGGCCGCAGCAACGTCAATACTCGCCACAATCGAATACTGCGGGCTGGTAGAGGTGTGCATGAGGTAGGCTTCGTTAAATACGTCGCGATCTAGCTGGTTGTTTTCTGCATCTTGCACCAGAATCTGCGAGGCTTGTGACAAACCTGCTAGCAGTTTGTGGGTTGATTGCGTTGAAAATACCATAGACTCTTTACAGCGCGGGCGGTCTGCGCCAATCGCGTGGTAATCACCATAGAAATCATGGAAAGTCGCGTGCGGCAACCAAGCTTCGTCAAAGTGCAGGGTATCAATCTTGCCATCCAGCATTTCTTTGATTTCTTCTACATTGTATAACACGCCGTCATAGGTAGATTGCGTGATAGTAAGCACACGCGGTTTCACCGTTTTGTCGGTTGCAAACGGGTTGCGGTCAATTTTCTTCTGAATGTTTTCCCAAGCAAATTCGCTTTTTGGAATCGGGCCGATAATGCCGAAATGGTTACGCGTAGGCATCAGGAATACCGGGATTGCGCCTGTCATAATGATGGAGTGCAATACTGATTTATGGCAGTTACGGTCTACCACCACCACATCACCTGGCGCTACAGTAGAGTTCCACACCATTTTGTTGGATGTTGATGTACCGTTAGTCACAAAGTACAAGTGGTCGCAATTGTAAATACGCGCTGCATTACGCTCAGAAGCCGCTACCGGGCCAGTATGGTCAAGCAGTTGACCAAGCTCATCTACCGCGTTACACACGTCGGCACGTAGCATGTTCTCGCCAAAGAACTGATGGAACATTTGCCCAACCGGTGATTTCAAGAATGCTACACCACCTGAGTGGCCAGGGCAGTGCCATGAATAAGAGCCATCCGCCGCATAATGTGTCAGCGCTTTAAAAAACGGTGGTGGCAGGCTGTCTAAATAGGCTTTAGCTTCGCGGATAATCAAACGTGCCACGAACTCTGGCGTATCTTCATTCATATGAATAAAGCCATGCAGCTCGCGTAGTACATCGTTAGGGATGTGGCGCGAGGTGCGTGTTTCACCGTGTAGGAAAATTGGGATTTCTTCGTTGCGGTGGCGTATTTCCGTTACAAACTTACGTAACTGCTCAATCGCCTCTGGTTTTTCTTCGATAAACTCTTCATCATCAATCGATAAAATGAAGGCCGAAGCGCGACTTTGTTGCTGTGCAAATGAAGTCAGGTCGCCATAACTGGTAACGCCAAGCACTTCAGTACCTTCTTCTTCAATCGCTTTGGCAAGCACGCGAATGCCTAAACCTGATGAGTTCTCTGAGCGGAAGTCTTCATCGATGATAATGACAGGGAAACGAAATTTCATTCAAATGCCTTTAAATTTTATGGTGAGAGCGACTTTGCACACGTTTTTATTGTGGTGTAGTCGCTTACTCTTACATCTATCTTTGTAATACGCTTAGGTTAGCTGCTTCTCGCCAGATGTTTGAAAGCCAATGCCTAAAACGCTAATGTTAGATTTTTGGTAAAGTTACGCCAACTTGACCTTGGTATTTACCGCCACGGTCTTTGTAGCTGGTTTCGCAAACGTCGTCTGCGTCTGCTTCAAAGAACAGCACTTGCGCACAACCTTCATTTGCGTAAATCTTAGCTGGTAACGGTGTGGTATTGCTGAACTCTAGTGTGACATAACCTTCCCACTCTGGTTCAAATGGCGTCACGTTCACGATAATCCCGCAGCGTGCGTAGGTTGATTTACCCAAACAAACGGTAAGCACGTTGCGAGGGATACGGAAGTACTCCACTGTGCGTGCCAGTGCAAATGAGTTTGGCGGAATAATGCAGTAGTCTGCGTTTACTTCAACAAATGAATTTGGATCAAAGTTTTTTGGATCCACAATGGTGCTGTTGAGGTTAGTAAATAACTTAAATTCTCTTGAGCAGCGAATGTCGTAGCCATAGCTAGAGGTGCCATAAGACACCATACGTTCGCCCGCCGCATTCATTTTGACTTGATTGGGCTCAAATGGCTCTATCATGCCGTGTTGTTCTGCCATACGGCGAATCCATTTGTCTGATTTAATGCTCATAAGTGTTTAAATTTATAGAGGTTTAAAGTGAATCGAATTATAAGGCCTAACCGCTGAATTACAATGAAAATTTATTAAGATTCAGCTGGAAAAAAGCCTCACACTTATTGAATAAGTTGTGAGGCTTCTTAAAGCGCTTTTATAGATGAAATTGCAGCTTAGTGCTTGTCGCCGCCTAATTCAATACTATAGCGCCAGAACTGATCTTCAGATTCAAAAATCACGCTAGACTCTTGTGGGTCACGGCTACCAGCTGGGTACTGATGTACTGGTGATTTGTCAGCCATCCAAGCTTTTACCACAGGGTCTACCAAGCGCCATTGTGCTTCAACTTCACTGATGTGTAGGTAAAGTGATGGGTCGCCTTCCATCAGGTTAAGCATTAAAGACTCGTAAGAGTCGATAGTCTCATCACCTTGTTGGCGTTGTGGCGCATCGATGCTTAATGTGCGCGTTGCAATGTCTAAACCTGGAATCTTAGATTCGATTTCCATTTTGATACATTCACGTGGCTGAATGTTCAGTGTTAACCAGTTTTGATGTTGGCCTTCTACCAATTGCATCGGTGCTTTTTTGAAGCGGATAGAAATAGCGGTGTTGCCTTCGTGCATGCGTTTAGCAGTACGCACGTAGAATGGCACGCCTTTCCAGCGTGGATTATCAATGAACAGCTTTAATGCTGCATAAGTTTCTGTCACGCTTTCTGTTACGCCGTCACGTGCTAACTCTTCCAAGTAGCCAGTTACGTTCTCACCATGACCGTCACCGGCTTGTACGCGGCCAGCTTTGTATTGTGCGCGGAAGGCGTGCTTGTTTAGCTCGCTCACAGGAATTGGGCGAATAGACTCTAGCAGCTTGATTTTTTCAGCACGAATGCTCTCTGGGCTAAGGTCTGATGGTTTTTCCATCGCAACTAGTGCTAGTGTTTGTAGCAAGTGGCTTTGTACCATGTCGCGTAGTGCACCTGTTGCATCATAGAACGTAGTGCGGTCACCCACGCCTAAAGTTTCATTGTTAGTGATTTGTACATGGTCGATGTGTTCGTTGTTCCATAATGGCTCGAACATTGCGTTAGCAAAGCGTGTGAGCATTACGTTTTGTAATGCAGATTTACCTAAGTAGTGGTCAATACGGTAGATTTGGCTCTCTTTTAGGTATTTGGTCAGCTCAGCTTGCAGTGCTTGTGCGCTTGGCAAGTCTGTACCAAATGGCTTCTCAATCAGTACACGGCGCCAGTATTTGCTTTCATCAACCAAGCCAAGTCCTGCCAATTGTGCAACAATCGGTGCAAAGTCAGTCGGGCGTACTGATAAGAAATAAGCTAGGTTTTGTGGGTATACAGACTCATCTGCCAATCTTTCGCGCAGTTTGTTCATTGCATCTGGGTCAGTTGGCGGGTTTGAGTGATAGTGGTTACGTGCGATAAAACGCTCGAACACTTTTTGGTCGTAACCGTTTTTGAATTTGGCATCCAACATACCTTTAACATCGGCTTGCCAGTCTTCGCGACTTACTTCACCGCGGCCAACTGAAAGAATCACCATGTGTTCCGGTAGGCGACCAGCTGCATCTAGGCGAAACAAACCAGGCATTAATTTGATGCGAGATAAGTTACCACTCGCGCCAAACAGCACCAAGGTACAAGGATCTATTTTTTTTGCCATTATTTCAAACTTTCTTAAATAGGTTTTTGTAAATACTGCGGCTATTTTACATTCGCTAGATTGATTCATAATTTCGCAACTTTATGAATCACTCAGGTTAAAATAGCGCCTTTAAATGAATTAACGTAATTATACCGAAAAAGGCAGCACTGTTTTATGCAAACCACACAAACACTTGAAGTTAAATCTCTTACTTTGGCTAATAATCAGCATACACGTTGGTACCGGTTTAATTCGCAAGAAGAAATCAATCAGGCGACATTAAAACGTATTCTGCAGGCTGCAGATGAGGCGATTCAAAAACACGGTAGCTTTTTAATTGTGCTAGCTGGTGGCAGTACGCCAAAAAGCGTGTATCAGTTACTTGCTAAAGAAAATGCAGACTGGGCTAATTGGCATGTTTACCATAATGATGACCGCTGCTTGCCTGTAGACCACGTAGACCGCAATAGCAAAATGGCGCGCGACGCTTGGTTAAACCATGTGGCGATTCCGCAAAATCAGATTCATGACATTCCTGCTGAATTGGGCAATGTTGACGGCGCGAAAGCTTATGCTGAAACATTGTCAGGGGTTCGCACGTTTGACTTGGTTATTCTAGGCTTGGGTGAAGATGGCCACACCGCTAGCTTGTTCCCAAACCAAGCGGTTGATAACAGTGCCGATGCCGTGCCTGTGTTTAACTCACCTAAACCACCTGCTGAGCGTGTGACGATTAGTCAAAACCGCCTTGATAATACAAATGGCGTGATTTTCCTGGTGACTGGTGCAGGTAAGCAAGATGCAGTGAATAACTGGTTAAATGGCGTTGCAATTCCAGCAACCTTGATTGCGCCAGCTTGCGGTGTAGATGTTTACAGTTTTGGCGTTGAGTTTTAATTCAAGCTATCTAAATGTACCTTCAATAATTGAAGGCTAAAGTAATTGAAGGATGGCGCACGAGGTCATCGCGCGCCATCCTTCAAATCTAGATTCAAAACATCAAAACACTTTAAGCAGTCACTTAAAGTGTTTTTTTTAGTTTAATTTAGGTGTTTTGGATTACGATATTAGGGAATTTTCCGCTGTGATCCAAGCTTGCGTTGGCAATCTTAATCGCTGCCTTGCGTGCAATTTCTCTGTAGATATTGGCTACTTTAGAATCTGGATTTGCAATCACAGTTGGCTTGCCGCTATCAGCTTGCATGCGGATATTAATATCCAGCGGTAATGCGCCTAATAAATCTACGTTGTAGTCTTTTGCCATCAACTCACCACCACCAGCACCGAAGATATGCTCTTCGTGACCACAGTTAGAGCAGATGTGCGTGCTCATGTTTTCAACAATGCCTAAAATAGGGATGCTGACTTTCTCAAACATTTTAAGACCTTTACGTGCGTCCAGCAGCGCAATATCTTGCGGTGTGGTAACGATGATTGCGCCAGTGACAGGAATTTTTTGTGACAATGTCAGTTGAATGTCGCCAGTGCCTGGCGGTAGGTCAATCACTAGGTAATCTAGGTCGCGCCATTTAGTATCACGTAATAGCTGCTCTAACGCGCCTGTCACCATTGGGCCGCGCCATACCATTGGGGTGTCCGTGTCGATTAAAAAGCCGATAGACATTGCCTGTATGCCGTGTGCTTCCATTGGTTCCATGCTTTTGCCGTCCAGGCTTTCTGGTCGGCCGCTAATGCCTAACATTTGCGGTTGGCTTGGGCCGTAGATATCTGCATCTAGCAAGCCTACGCTTGCGCCTTCTGCCGCCAGTGCTAACGCTAAGTTAACAGATGTGGTTGATTTACCCACGCCGCCTTTACCTGAAGCTACCGCAATAATGTTTTTAACGTTTGGCAACAAGCTCACGCCTTGTTGCGCTTTATGCGCGACGATTTTACTGCTGACATTCACTGTAACTCGGCCTATGCCTTCAATGCCCAATAAGGCTTGTGCTACGTGGTTTTGTATGTCTGCCATGACAGATTTTGCTGGGTAGCCTAATACGATATCTAAACTGACATCATTGCCATCTACCTTGATGTTTCTTGCTGATTTACCGCTCACAAAGTCTTTGCCCGTGTTAGGGTCTATACATAGTTTTAAGGTACTTTGAATGAGTAGTTCTGAAATTGCCATGTCGTGAATTCCTGATTTAATATTGGCCTGATTTATATTGGATCGTGCTACAAGTGTTTATAACTTGAGTAAATTAATGGGTTATTTTAACTGATTGTGGTGTTGCCTTGTATGTTTTGCATCAAACTTTTGCGTAAACAGCACACCATTATTGGTTAATTTGATATGCATTCCTAAAAACAGTAATCATTGCTGTGTGAACGATGCCGCATTTGTTAGAATGTGGTTTTTAGCTCAATAGATTCATTTATCTCATGGCAACAGCAAATAATCCTCGTAAAATTCTTGTTACTTCAGCACTGCCTTATGCTAACGGCAGTATTCATTTAGGCCACTTAGTAGAGTATATCCAAACTGATATTTGGGTACGTTTTCATAAAATGCAAGGTCATCATGTGCATTATGTATGTGCAGATGACACACACGGTACGCCTATCATGCTACGTGCTGAAAAAGAAGGCATTACCCCTGAAACATTGATTGCCAATGTACACAAAGAACATTCAGCGGATTTTTCAGAATTCTTAGTGCAGTTTGATAACTACTACTCTACCAATGCGCCTGAGAACAAAGAGCTCTCACAAAGTATTTATAAAAAACTAAAAGCAGCGGGCAAGATTTCAACTAAAACTATCGAACAGTTTTATGACCCAGTCAAAAACATGTTCTTGCCAGATCGCTTTATTAAAGGTGAATGTCCTAAGTGCCATGCTAAAGACCAATATGGTGATAGCTGTGAAGTGTGCGGTGCAACGTATAACCCGACCGAGCTGATTAATGCCTATTCTGCTGTGTCTGGTGCGGCACCAGTGCGTAAAGAGACTGAGCATTATTTCTTTAAACTATCTGAATGCGAGCAGTTTTTAAAAGATTGGACACGCTCTGGCACATTGCAAGGTGAAGCTGCTAACAAGATGGGTGAGTGGTTTGAAAATGGTCTGAACGATTGGGATATTTCACGCGATGCGCCTTATTTTGGCTTTGAAATCCCTGATGCGCCAGGTAAATATTTTTATGTGTGGTTAGACGCGCCAATTGGTTACATGGCTAGCTTTAAAAAGCTGTGTGCAGAAAATCAAAAGTCTGGGTTGGATTTTGATGAGTACTGGGCCAAAGATAGCAAGACTGAGCTTTATCACTTTATCGGCAAAGATATTTTATATTTCCACGCTTTATTTTGGCCAGCCACGTTAGAGTTCTCTGGGCATCGTAAACCTACCCAAATTTTCGCGCATGGTTTTTTAACCGTGAATGGCGAGAAAATGAGTAAGTCACGCGGTACATTTATTACTGCACGCAGCTATTTGGATCATATTAAGAATCCAGAGTATTTACGCTATTACTATGCGGCTAAATTAAACAGCACGATGGAAGACATCGACCTGAATTTAGAAGACTTTGTGGCACGCGTGAATAGTGATTTGGTGGGTAAATACATCAATATCGCCAGCAGAACCGCTGGTTTTATTAATAAGCGTTTTGAAGGGCAATTAAATCCATCTGCAAATAATGCTGTGGTAGCAGAAATCAAAGCATCAGCAGATGCGATTGCCGAGAGTTATGCCGAGCGTGAGTATGGTAAAGCGTTGCGTGAAATCATGCGTTTAGCAGACGTTGCCAATGGCTTTGTGGCTGAAAAAGCGCCATGGGTGCTGGCAAAGCAAGAAGGTCAGGATGCAGTTTTACAAGAAGTGTGCTCCGATGCTTTGGAAATGTTCCGTTTATTAACACTGTACTTGAAACCAGTGTTACCAAAACTGGCTGGTGAGATTGAGCAGTTCTTGAATATTGCGCCACTAAGCTGGGATGCTGTGGCTACCTCTTTATCACCGCAACATCATATTAATGCTTATGAGCATTTGATCACTCGTGTTGAAGGCAAGCAAATTGAAGCGATGACTGAGGCGAATAAAGAGAACTTACAAGCAACGCCAACATCAGTGCCGCACTCTCAACAGCGCCATGCTGAGCATCAGCAAGCCGCTAGTGCAGATGCAGCAGAAGCTGAGTATATTAGTATAGATGACTTCACTAAGGTGGATTTGCGTATTGCCAAAATCGTGAACGCAGAACATGTAGAGGGCGCCGAGAAGTTGCTTAAGCTTAGTCTCGATATTGGAGAAGATAAGCCACGACAAGTGTTTGCTGGTATTAAATCCGCTTATGACCCTGCTAGTTTGGTGGGGCGTCTGACAGTGATGGTGGCCAATTTGGCGCCACGTAAAATGAAGTTTGGCATGAGTGAGGGCATGGTGCTGGCAGCTAGTGATGAGCGCGGTGGCCCATATATATTAAGTCCGGATAGCGGCGCGCAAGCTGGCATGCGCGTTAAATAAGATTTATTAAACTTATTTTCTTGTAAGTAATCTACAGGAAAGTTGGAATAATCTGATTGTTTTAAATTAAAGTTTAGGCTTGTGTAGTGAGAGTCGTACAAGTTTATCTAACTTAAGAAAGGGTCTTAAATGAAATATATTAATGCTACGTTGTTGGCAATGTTACTGCTCTCAGGGCAATCTATGGCTGCAGATAGCAATGCTAAAACGGCCATTGGCGGCGGCTTAGGCGCTGCTGCAGGTACTGCTATTGGCAGCGTGGTTGGTGGTAGTACGGGTGAGATTGTTGGCGGCGCTGTTGGCGGCGGTCTTGGTGGTGCAGTAACCACTAAAGGTAAAGGCCAGGCTGGTGCAGTAATTGGTGGCGCAGCAGGTGGTGCAGGTGGTGCTTATGTCGGCCGCCAAGTGAGTGGTAGCACGGCTGGTGCTGTAGTGGGCGCTGCTGCTGGCGGTGCAGGTGGTGCGGTTGTAGGTAAAGTGATTGATGAACCTGCGCCTAGAACCGGTGGTGGTGATTACAAACGTAAGCACAAACATGGCAAGGGTCACTACAAACATAGACATCAAGGCCATGATGACTAATTAATTAGGTCAGATAGCACAATAAAAAAGCCGCGATTAGCGGCTTTTTTATTGTTGATTGAACACTACTCTTTTTTGTCAGCAGTAGCTTTTTTATCGGTTTTTGCGGATTTCTTTGCCTTGCTCTCTGTTTTTGTATCTGTGGTTTTTGTATCTTTTTTCTCAGTTGCTTTTTTATCAGCCTTCGCTGGTTTCTCTTCTTTTGCCGGCGTTGTTTCTTTTGTGTCAGCAGTTTTGCCTGAAGTAGCAGCTTTATCTGTACCTACTGCTCGGGCCTCTTTTGCCGCTTTGGGCTCTTTAGCTGGTTTGTCAGCTTTAGTCGCTTTTTTCTCAGTTGTTGCTTTTACTTCTTTCGTATCGGTAGTTTTGCCTGCGGCAGCTGCCTTCTCTGTACCAACTGCTTTAGGGGCTTTGGCTGGCTTGCTGTCATTTGCTTTAGCGTCTACTACGGCTGCTGATTTTCCGCTGATTGACACATCTTTACGCACGCTTTGCAGGGTGGCTGCGCCAACGCCATCTACTTTTTCGAGATCATCTACTGATTTGAAATTACCATTCTTTTTGCGGTAATCAATAATTGCTTGTGCTTTTACTGGGCCAATACCGTTGAGGGATTCCAATTCAGCTTGGGTTGCGGTGTTGATGTTCACCGCGGCTAGCGCACTGATACTAAAGCTTAAGAAAACAAATAATGCTAGTAACATTTTTTTCATTTTAATTCTCCGTTAGGTTCTCAGACTATTCGTTAATATTGTTTTAAAAACTAAACAATGCGATGCCCATCATAGCTTAAACAGTTAATATCAAACAAGCTCGATACAACGATAGGTTAAGACACACACTCAGCATGAATCGCTTCTAATGCTTTTAGCGGACTCGCTGCCTGCGTGATAGGTCGGCCTATCACTAGATAGCTAGATCCCATGTTTAGTGCATCTGCAGGAGTGACAACGCGTGACTGGTCATCTTTGTTGACATTGGCAGGGCGAATTCCTGGCGTGACTAAGCAAAAGTCCTGACCTAATTTAGCACGTAATATTTCAGCTTCTAATGCTGAACAAACCACACCATCCAGACCCGCTTGTTTAGTGAGTGTTGCCAGGTTTAGTACATGGGTGGCGATATCTGTTTGGATGCCAATTTGATTTAAGGTTTGCTGGTTCATGCTGGTCAGTACAGTGACCGCAATCAGTAGAGGCTTGGTGGTGCTAGAGTCAACCGCCTGCTTTGCTGCCTGCATCATCTCTGTGCCACCGCTTGCGTGCACATTGAGCATCCAAACGCCGAGGTTACTCGCTGCGGAACAAGCTTTAGCAACGGTGTTAGGGATGTCGTGGAATTTTAAATCTAAAAATACACCAAAATTCGAGCGCGCCAGGGTTTCAACAAATTGCGGGCCTGCACTGGTGAATAGCTCTTTACCTACTTTTAGGCGGCAAAGGGCAGGGTCTAGCTGCGCTACTAGTTTTAGCGCACTTGCGCTGTCAGCATAATCGAGTGCAACAATGATTTTTGGGTCAACTTGTTGAGTGGTTTGTAATGAAGTAGTCATAGTATGTATCGTTTAATTAAACAGCGGTAGGTTCTGATGGGAGTGCTTCCCATGCGTTACAAGCTGGGCATTGCCAGTGGTGGTATTTAGCTTTAAAGCCGCATTGTTCACAATGGTAGGCAGTTTTGTTACCAATTGCATGACGCACCGCCTGCTGCATCAGTTGTGTGTCTTGTAAGTTGCTTTGTTTGGGTTGATTGGTTTCTACAATGGCACGTGCTTGTAGTAACAAGTCTAGCGTGTTTAGGCTAGGTTTTTTAATGAGTTCTGTGCGTGCCAGTTTAGCCGCGCTTTCTGCGCCTTCTTCTGCTAAGGTTGCCTCATAGAGTACATTGAGCAATGAGTTTAGCTGGTAGGTCTGTAAATATGTGTTGAGTAAGGCGAGCCCCTCAGCAGTTGCATTTAAAGAACGGTAACTAGCGAGTAGTTTGGGGGCAATTAAGCCCAAGTATTCAGGTTTTTGGAACTCCACGCGCTTCCAAGTAGAGATAGCGGCTTTGTGTTCACCAGACTCTGCTTCTAAGTCGCCAAGTAATACATTGGCACGTACGCAGTTTTTATTGGCGCTGAGCGCTAGGTCTAACTCAAACCTTGCACTATGAGTATCGTTTGCAAGTTTAGATTTAACCGCCATTTCGCAATAGTAGTGTGAGATTTCAACACGGAACGGCACACCTGAAAGGCGCTCCAACTCGGTAGCTGCTTTAATTGCACGTTCCCATTCACGTTCACGTACATAGATTTCAAGTAATGCACGTAGTGCCGGTTGACGATAGCGGTCATCATCTAAAGTCTCAAATAGTTCTTCAGCTCGGTCAAATAGGCCTGCTTTTAGATAGTCCTGCGCAAGCTCTGCGGTAACGGCAAGTTTTTGTTGTGGTTCTAGTTCTTTTTTTGTGAGCAAGTTCAGGTGTAAGTGAATGGCGCGATCCACCTCACCACGTCTTCTAAACAGGCTGCCTAGGGCAAAATGTAGCTCTAACGAGTCTGTATTGGCTTGTACCGCCTCTGAAAAAGCCTCAATCGCTTTATCATGCTGGTTGGTGATCAGGAAGTTCAGGCCTTTGAAATAGGCGGCAGGCAGGGCGGTTGACTCTGCCAGCAGCTGTTTAAGGTCTACACGCGCGGCTATCCAGCCCAAGCTAAAGAATAAAGGTAATGCTAATAGCCACCAGAACTCAAATTCCATTTTATTCTACTTTATTAATTGATTAAGGTTGTGCGCTTAGGTGCTGAGTGTGTGCGAGGTTATGGTAAAGCGTTAGTTAACCTGACTAAGGTAGATAACCCAAGCTTGTTATCATTTTACCTTATTTGACTATGGCATTATAAGAAATGACATCATAAAAAAACGGCAACCAAATGGTTGCCGTTTAGACTGGAACTTAAAAGCAAATGCTAGCTTAAATCCACACGTTCACGTAGTTCTTTACCCGCTTTAAAGTGAGGTACATGTTTCTCAGGTACCTCAACCTTGCTGCCGGTTTTTGGGTTGCGACCCAAACGCGGTGGACGGTAATTCAAGCTAAAGCTGCCAAAGCCTCTTATTTCAATGCGTTCGCCTGTCGCCAGGTTATCAGACATCGCGTCCAATATTGCCTTCACTGAAAGCTCTGCATCTTTCATCACTAATTGCGGAAAACGTTCTGCAAGCAGTGTGATTAGCTCAGATTTTGTCATGCTTATATGCCTTTTTTTCTTGATACTAAATAACGGGCTAATTATTTCTTGCTGTCTAACTTGGCTTTTAATAGCGCACCAAGGTTAGTTGTACCAGCAGCCGCGCCATCATCTGGCAATTGAGCAGGTTCTTTTGATTTAGCAGATTTAGCTTTAGGTTTAGCATCTGATTTTTCTTCAGAAGTAGCACCTGAAGGATCAGCAGTTAATTGTTTAACGCCTAAAGAAATACGCTCTTTTTCAACGTCAATAGCTAAGATCACAGCTTGTAGTTCGTCACCTTTTTTGAAGTTACGAATTGCTTCTTCACCTGATTGTGCCCATGACAAATCAGATAAGTGAACTAAACCATCAATGCCGCCTGGCAAGCCAATGAACACACCGAAGTCTGTGATTGATTTGATTTGGCCTGATACTTTGTCGCCTTTAGCGTGAGTTGCAGAGAAATCATCCCAAGGGTTAGCTTGGCATTGTTTCATACCTAATGATAAACGACGACGTGCTTCGTCGATTTCAAGAATCATTACTTCAACTTCGTCGCCTAATTGAGCGATTTTGCCTGGGTGAATGTTTTTGTTTGTCCAGTCCATTTCTGAAACGTGAACTAAACCTTCGATACCTGGTTCGATTTCAACGAAAGCACCGTAGTCAGTCAAGTTAGACACTTTACCGAACAAGCGTGTGCTTACTGGGTAACGGCGTGTTAATGCAACCCATGGGTCGTCGCCTAATTGTTTGATACCTAGTGAAACACGGTTTTTCTCTT